>OJTZ01000006.1_pt1 | contig 248329 bp, 214 predicted proteins | sample 1601481 | NCBI WGS metagenome assembly OJTZ01 (sample SAMN04436660, study PRJEB24849) | human gut metagenome | biome: human gut; feature: NICU; material: stool | host: Homo sapiens | place: USA: Saint Louis, MO | collected 2010-05-08
AGTGGTGGGTGATGACGGGATCGAACCGCCGACCCCCTCCTTGTAAGGGAGGTGCTCTCCCAGCTGAGCTAATCACCCACTTCGGTACTTCACATTTTGACAGAAAATCCAGCTGGCGAGAAAGTGGTGGGTGATGACGGGATCGAACCGCCGACCCCCTCCTTGTAAGGGAGGTGCTCTCCCAGCTGAGCTAATCACCCACTTCGGTACTTCACATTTTGACAGAAAATCCAGCTGGCGAGAAAGTGGTGGGTGATGACGGGATCGAACCGCCGACCCCCTCCTTGTAAGGGAGGTGCTCTCCCAGCTGAGCTAATCACCCCCGCTGTGTGGAGTCGCATTATAGGGAGAGTTGAAATTGAGTCAACGCCTTTTCTAAATAATTTGTTTGTTCGTCGTAAAATTAAACAAAGCGATCGCAAAATCAGCTTCGGCGTATGATTTATAAACAAAAATGGTAAAGCGTGATGTTGAGGCGGGATCTACATTGAGGAATCAGCCCGTGGTGTTAGAATATTCCCCTATCAATTCCAAGAACACTGCCGACTATCGGCATCTTTATTAAACGTAAGGCCATTTCATGAAAATCAAAACTCGCTTCGCGCCAAGCCCAACAGGCTATCTGCACGTTGGCGGTGCGCGTACTGCTCTCTATTCCTGGCTTTTTGCACGTAACCACGGCGGTGAGTTTGTGCTGCGTATTGAAGACACCGATCTCGAACGCTCCACCCCGGAAGCAATTGAAGCCATCATGGATGGGATGAACTGGCTGAATCTGGAGTGGGATGAAGGTCCGTACTTCCAGACTAAACGTTTCGATCGCTATAACGCGGTTATTGATGAAATGCTGGAAGCAGGTACAGCTTATAAATGCTACTGCTCGAAAGAACGTCTGGACGCGCTGCGCGAAGAACAGATGGCGAACGGTGAAAAGCCGCGCTACGACGGCCGCTGCCGCCATGATCATCAGCATCACGCCGCCGATGAGCCTTGCGTCGTGCGTTTTGCCAACCCGCAGGAAGGTTCGGTTATCTTTGACGACCAGATCCGCGGGCCGATCGAATTCAGCAACCAGGAGCTGGACGATCTGATCATTCGCCGCACCGACGGCTCCCCGACCTATAACTTCTGCGTCGTAGTTGATGACTGGGATATGGCGATCACCCACGTGATCCGCGGTGAAGACCACATCAACAATACCCCGCGCCAGATCAACATCCTGAAAGCGCTGAATGCGCCGGTGCCGGTTTATGCGCACGTATCGATGATCAACGGCGATGACGGTAAAAAACTTTCCAAGCGCCACGGTGCGGTGAGTGTGATGCAGTACCGTGACGACGGCTACCTGCCGGAAGCGTTGCTGAACTATCTGGTGCGTCTGGGCTGGTCCCATGGCGATCAGGAGATCTTCACCCGCGAAGAGATGATCGAGTTCTTCTCGCTGGGCGCGGTCAGCAAGTCCGCCAGTGCGTTCAACACCGATAAACTGCTGTGGTTAAACCATCACTACATCAACACGCTGCCGGCAGAATATGTCGCGACGCATCTGCAGTGGCACATTGAGCAGGAAAATATCGATACCCGTAACGGCCCGCAGTTGTCCGAACTGGTTAAACTGCTGGGCGAGCGTTGCAAAACGCTGAAAGAGATTGCTCAGAGCTGCCGTTACTTCTATGAAGAGTTCGCCGAGTTCGACGCCGATGCAGCGAAGAAACACCTTCGTCCGGTGGCGCGTCAGCCGCTGGAAGTGGTTCGCGATAAGCTGGCGGCCATTAGCGACTGGACGGCGGAAAATGTCCACCATGCGATTCAGGCGACTGCCGATGAGCTGGAAGTGGGCATGGGTAAAGTGGGCATGCCGCTGCGCGTGGCCGTAACCGGCGCGGGTCAGTCCCCGGCATTGGATGTCACCGTTCATGCCATCGGTAAATCCCGTAGCGTTGAACGTATCAATAAAGCGCTGGCGTTTATCGCCGAACGCGAAAGCCAGCAGTCCTGAGGCCGAACGTAAGCTAAAGCAAGCGGCAGGTTAATCCTGCCGTTTTTTTTCGCCGCTATTTTGTCGCAGTGTTAATACCTAACCGCGCCAGGAAGCCACTAATACCATCGCGAGCAAGAAGATCGCGCAGGTGAGTTTGTTCTGCGGCGGTCATCAGCTGCAGCGTATCGGCGATTTGCCGCCATACCGCATCCGCTTCATTAATAAAGTAGCCGCTGGGCTGTTCGGCGAGCTGATACTCTTCATTCAGATGACGAAATGCCGGAATATTGGTCAGAAAATCGATCACTGGCCGGTCGATGACAATTAAACGCGCACGCCCGCCTTTGACGCCGGGAATCGCCTCGGTTCGCCACTTTTGTTCCCGCGCCCAGCGGTTGACCGTTTGTCTGGCCAGACCCAGAACTTCGGCAAGCTCTGCAGGCGTCATTTTTTCTTTCAGTTTCATCATTCGTTTTTTACTGGCCGCGTATTCCAAGACGGTTTAACAACCCGGTTATGCCTTCACGCAGCAGCAGCGACATTAGCTGCTTCTGTTCGCGATGAGTCATCTCTTTACAGAGCGTCAGCAATAATGGCTCGAGATCGGTCTCGGCGACCGAATAGGGCGAGGGCGTTTCCGCTACGCGCTGGGCATTGCGGATAAACTCTCGTACCTGCTCGTTAACGTGTACGAGACGCGCTTTGCCTCCCTGCACGCCAGGCCGCGGAGAAGTTTGCCACCCCTCTTTACGGACCCATTTATTTATCGTCTGTCGGCTGAAGCCAGTTAGATGCGCAATTTCTTCCGGAGTCATTCGTTCCTTGAGCATACTATTTCCTGAGTAAATATGTGGGAATTAGTGCTTCATGTTATAGCATCCTTTTACAGGAAATAGTGACATGTTTAACGCCTGCCTGCGATAAGGCTCGCATTGTCAGCTATTTGCCTGCTTTTTCAGCGATTGAATCAGGAGGGGTAATTTTGCCGTTGACACCTGGCGAAGGAATTCATATTATGCCGCCCGTCAACACGACACGCTTTACGTTACGGGGCTATAGCTCAGCTGGGAGAGCGCTTGCATGGCATGCAAGAGGTCAGCGGTTCGATCCCGCTTAGCTCCACCAAATTCTGCACCCAGCGGATTTGGTTCGTAAAGAGGTCCTGTGGGGCTATAGCTCAGCTGGGAGAGCGCTTGCATGGCATGCAAGAGGTCAGCGGTTCGATCCCGCTTAGCTCCACCAAAATTCGAACCCTCGCTACGGCGGGGGTTTTTGCTTTTTGCGCCGTTAATGTAAATGACGTTAAGCTTACGTCAGCGTGTATCGAGCAAATAAAAACCAACGTAATTTAGGAATTTTTCTCGATTTATTTTCTTGCCTGCCATTATTAACCAACATACTATTTTCTGATTGCTTATAATTTTTTAGCCGCAGAGGTGTTGATTAACAATAATGACTGACATATTTAACATCAAAGTTAAAAAAACTCTGCTGGCGTTAATTGTTTGTTTGATTTTTATTCCGCTATCTCGATTAATTTCTCCGCAAACCCTTATCGACGGAAAACAAATTTATCTGGCATGGCTGCCATTAAGCGTAATGTACGCAACCATTTGTATTTTTGGCCGTTACGCCGTTGCCCCCTTGATTGTTGCGTTTGCAATTACTAATACATTTGTAATAGATCTAACTTATACACAGGCCGCTATCCTGTTATTTTGTCAGTTATTTTCCGTCTTTTTCACCTTCGCTATCATGCGCTCGTTGTCGGGGAAAAAATGGCGTAGCGGAAGGCCTGCCAAGCGCCATATCGGTCGCCGTATCTTCTGGGGCGGCTTCTTTGCCCCCATTCTGCTTAAGCTGACGATGTATCTGGCGGGGCGCTTCTTCGCCTTCCCGCTTGCCGTCTCCAGCTACTTCAGTACCGCGTCGATCATCTATTCCGTTATTGATATCCAGGCGTTGATATGCGCCGCCTTAATCTTTACTACCGCTTTCTATTACCCGATGAGAATGATGGTTTGCCCACGTTACCGGCGGGTGTTTTGGTTGCGTCATTGTCAACCGTGGCTGGTGAAAAAAAGAAGAGCCTTTACCATATATTGGTTTATGGCATTAATCACAATCATGCTGGTGCTTTGCGCGCCTTTTGATTCAGATTTAATTGCTGGATATCTGGTGCCGATTATTTTTATTCTCTACTTCATCGGTATCGGCCGGCTGGGGCATGAATTAATTCGCATTACCTGGGCTATTTCGGCATTCTTTTTAGTGGCCTATAACAAAAATTTTCTCCAGGGCGTTCAATCGGGGTACTCCTTGTCATTTGTCCTGTCGGTGTTAATTTCATTCACGATTTGTTTGTTTTACATGACGGATATTTATTCGCGTAGCGAGAGAATTAAACAGCGCTGGCGCGATCGGGCTGAAGAAGATCCGTTAACCGGGTTACCCAATCTGCGGGCGCTGGAAGGGCATTTGCGCCAATCGCCTCGGGTTGTTATTAGCAGCCTGCGTATCGAAAACCTGGACTTCCTTAGCCGTCACTACGGCATGATGATGCGTGTAGAGTGCAAACGGCAAATAGCCCGCCGTCTGCAGCCGCTCCTGGATCACCACGATAAAATTTATCAGCTCCCGGGTAGCGAGTTATTGCTGGTGATAGAAGGGCCGGAACCGGCTGCACGGTTAAACCACATCGTCTCGATGCTTAACCACGCTAAATTTAACTGGCATAACCAGGATCTGGATTTAGAGTTTGGCGCGGCGTGGGGTAGTTACAGCGGCATTGAGACCGAATTACACCCCATGCTTGGCCAGCTTAGCTGGTTATCGGAGCAGGCTGGCGCCGTGCAGCGGGTGCTGGCGTTAGATATCGCGCAGGAAGAGGTTTCCGATCAAACGACCGAACAGGTACGGATGCTGACGAAAATAAAACAAGCGCTGAACGAGCGTAGCCTCCTGCTGTATGCGCAGCCGATTCAGAACGCAGAAGGGGAGGGCTATTACGAAATCCTCACCCGTATGCGTTGCGGCGAGACGATTATCACGCCGGATCGTTTTATTCCGCTTATTGCGCAGTTCAACCTCAGCCAGCGTTTCGATATGCTGGTTCTGGAAACGCTGTTCAGCCAGATCGATCACCATCCTGGCCGACGCTTCTCCGTCAATTTGCTGCCGTATACGCTGATGCAAAAGGATAGCGCCGCTCAGATTATCGCACTGTTTAAGCGTTATCGCGTATCGCCTGCGTATATTACGATTGAGATAACCGAGGAGCAGGCGTTCTCGAATGCGGATACCAGCATGCATAATATTCAGCTGCTGAGTGAGTTCGGTTGCGCTATCGCCATTGATGACTTCGGTACCGGTTACGCGAACTATGAGCGTCTGAAGAGCCTGCAGGCGGATATCGTAAAAATTGACGGCTGCTTCGTGCACGAAATCGAGAGCGACCAGCTTGATGCGATTATCGTCAAATCCATAATCGAAATCGCGCGGGCGAAACAGCTTACGGTAGTCGCAGAGTACGTCGAGACAGAGGCGCAAAAGGCGATGCTGTTGGCGCTGGGCGTCGATTATTTACAGGGTTACCTGATTGGCAAACCGCAGCCGTTAAGCGAATTAAAGGCGTAAAAAAGCCGGGCGATAACGCTGCCCGGCTTGTTATGCTATTAACGTCAGTTTGGGATTACAGCACCAGAGCAGCGATGGAAGCTGACAACACGCTGACCAGCGTGGAACCGTAAACCAGTTTCAGGCCAAAGCGGGAAACCACGTTACCCTGCTCTTCATTCAGGCCTTTAATTGCCCCGGCGATGATACCGATAGAAGAGAAGTTGGCGAAGGAGACCAGGAAGATAGAGATGATACCTTCCGCACGCGGGGAGAGCGTCGCTGCCACTTTCTGCAGATCCATCATCGCCACGAATTCGTTAGACACCAGTTTGGTCGCCATGATACTGCCTACCTGCAGCGCTTCGCTCGCCGGCACACCCATCACCCACGCAACCGGGTAGAAGATGTAGCCGAGGATCCCCTGGAAGGAGATGCTGTAGCCAAACCAGCCGGTGACGGTGGCGAACAGGGCGTTGAGCGCGGAAATCAGCGCGATAAAGCCGATCAGCATCGCCGCAACGATAATCGCTACTTTAAAGCCTGCCAGAATGTATTCACCCAGCATTTCGAAGAAGCTCTGACCTTCGTGCAGATTGGACATCTGCAGGTTTTCTTCGCTCTGCTCAACGCGATACGGGTTAATCAGCGACAGAACAATAAAGGTGCTGAACATGTTGAGCACCAGCGCGGCAACCACATACTTCGGCTGCAGCATAGTCATATAGGCGCCGACGATGGACATCGAAACGGTAGACATCGCGGTTGCCGCCATGGTGTACATACGGTTGCGCGACATTTTGCCGAGAATATCTTTATAGGCGATGAAGTTTTCCGACTGACCGAGGATCAGCGAGCTGACGGCGTTGAAAGATTCCAGTTTACCCATGCCGTTAACTTTCGACAGCACGGTACCGATCGCGCGGATGACAATCGGCAGAATGCGAATATGCTGTAAAATACCAATCAGCGCGGAAATAAAGACGATTGGGCACAAAACCTTCAGGAAGAAGAAGGCCAGACCTTTATCGTTCATGTTACCGAATACGAAGTTGGTGCCTTCGTTGGCGAAACCGAGAAGTTTCTCGAACATCTCGGAAAAGCCTTTCACGAAACCCAGACCGACATCGGAGTTCAGGAAGAACCAGGCCAGCAAAACTTCAATAACAAGTAATTGAATAACATAACGAATGCGGATCTGCTTACGGTTGTGACTGACCAACAAGGCCAGTATAGCCACCACAACGATCGCGAGGACAAAATGCAAGACGCGGTCCATATTTGCTCCAAATATGAGGCAGGTTAAATTTCCGTGCACATTCTATGCAACAAGCCTAAATAAAACGAGATCGAATCCACACTATTGCAAGGATATGTGACCAATAACAAAAATAGTGATCAATCGTACATTTTTGTTATGTTATGCAAAGGTATTAAAAGTTGCATTAATGTACTAATCTGATGAAAGGCGCGTTGTCCACAGCTTCACGCCCGTTTCGTTATTTGGCCTACTATCGTTCCCTCCTATCAAAGCAATCATTATCACCTTTCTAAATGAACTTGATAATCATTCGCATTTTGATAGCATTAAACATAGCAAAGGCTATATTTCCAGGGGCAGAAAATGACTAGCAGTCGCGTTGAGAATAGCAGCGGTCGCGCAGCGCGCAAGATGAGGCTCGCACTGATGGGGCCCGCGTTCATTGCTGCCATCGGCTACATCGATCCGGGTAACTTCGCCACGAATATCCAGGCAGGCGCCAGCTTTGGCTATCAATTATTATGGGTAGTGGTCTGGGCGAACCTGATGGCGATGCTGATTCAGGTGTTATCGGCCAAGCTCGGTATCGCCACCGGTAAAAACCTCGCGGAACAGATCCGCGATCACTACCCGCGCCCGGTGGTATGGTTTTACTGGGTACAGGCGGAAATTATCGCCATGGCGACCGATCTGGCTGAATTTATCGGTGCGGCCATCGGCTTTAAGCTGCTGCTCGGCATTTCCTTATTGCAGGGGGCGGTGCTGACCGGTGTCGCGACTTTCCTGATCCTGATGTTGCAGCGTCGCGGGCAGAAACCGTTGGAAAAAGTCATTGGCGGGCTACTGCTGTTTGTGGCAGCGGCCTATGTGGTTGAGCTTATCTTCTCGCAGCCGGCGTTAGCGCCGCTGACCAAAGGCATGATCATTCCGAGTCTGCCTAATGGTGAGGCGGTATTCCTTGCCGCCGGGGTACTCGGCGCGACGATTATGCCGCATGTTATTTATCTGCACTCGTCGCTGACGCAGAACCTGCACGATGGGTCGCGCAAAGAACGCTATAACGCCACGCGTTGGGATGTGGCGATTGCGATGACCATCGCTGGTTTCGTTAACCTGGCGATGATGGCGACCGCCGCCGCTGCGTTTCACTTCAACGGCCACACCGGCGTGGCCGATCTCGACCAGGCTTATTTAACTCTCGAACCGCTGCTCAGCCATGCCGCCGCGACGGTTTTTGGTCTCAGTCTGGTTGCCGCCGGTCTCTCGTCGACGGTAGTCGGAACGCTTGCCGGGCAGGTCGTGATGCAGGGGTTTATCCGCTTCCATATTCCGCTGTGGTTTCGCCGGACAATCACCATGCTGCCGTCATTTATCGTGATTATGATGGGGCTGGACCCGACGCGTATCCTGGTGATGAGTCAGGTGTTGCTGAGCTTCGGGATTGCGCTGGCGCTGGTGCCGCTGCTAATTTTTACCAGCGATGCGCGGTTAATGGGCGATCTGGTTAATAGTCGGTGGGTAAAACGCATCGGTTGGCTGATTGTGGCGATTGTGGTGGCGCTGAACGGCTGGCTGATTATTGGTTCAGCATTAGATTAATACGGCAACAAAAAAGGGAGCTTGCGCTCCCTTTATCAATTAGTGGTGCCCGTGGCCGTGACCACGTCCGCCGCCCGGGCCTCGGCCCCAGCCGCCACGACGATCGTTCCAGCCTTCGCGATAGCCGCGCTCGTAAGCGCGACCGCGATCCCAGCCGCGTTTATCCCAACCGCGATGCCAGCCGTTATCATGGCGATGCCAGCGGTGATCGCGCCATTCATAATGACGACGCCAGTAATCACGGTCGCGCCAGCCGCCACCGTCCCAGTAGTTACCGTAACCGTCACGATCGCCAATTTGTAATTTTACCGATGGCAGCAGGGTGATTTCACCAGCATTAGCGATAACCGGCGCGCATGCCAGTAGTACCGCAGCCAGAATCAGTGACCTGAACATACTCTTCTCCTCACGATCGGGTCTTAAATGACCTGTTAACCAGATATTACGAGCCAGTAAAGAGACGTAGCATCAGGGAACTCTTAAATCGCAAGAAATAGCATTTTTTGCCAAAGTAAAAATGAGTTTACACCGCAAGGATCGCGTCAATAGCGGCGCACTCTTCAGCGCTGAACTGGCGATTGCTTAACATGCCTACGGCATCATCCAGTTGCGCCGTTTTACTGGCGCCGATCAGCACTGACGTCACCTTATCTTCTCGCAGCACCCAGGCTAACGCCATCTGTGAGAGCTTCTGTCCACGGCGCCCGGCAATGGCGTCAAGTTGGCGGACTTTTTCCAGCCGCTCGGCGGTGAGCTGTTCCGGCTGTAAAAAACGGCTATTGCTGGCTGCGCGCGAGTCTGGCGGAATACCGTTTAGATAGCGGTTGGTCAATTGCCCGCCGGCCAGCGGTGAAAACGCTATACTTCCCACGCCTTCGGCCTGCAGCATCGCTAATAATCCTTCTTCCACCCAACGTTCAAACATCGAATATTTGGGTTGGTGAATCAGGCAAGGCGTGCCGAGATCGTTGAGGATAGCGATAGCCTGACGCGCCTGCTCAAGCGGGTAGTTTGATAAACCAACGTAAAGTGCTTTCCCCTGGCGAACCAGATGATCCAGCGCCCGCATGGTCTCCTCCAGCGGTGTCTCCGGATCCGGGCGGTGGTGATAAAAGATATCGACGTACTCAAGGCCCATCCGCTTCAGGCTCTGGTTGAGGCTGGCGACCAGATACTTGCGCGATCCCCAGTCGCCATAAGGGCCGTCCCACATGGTATAGCCCGCTTTACTGGAGATGATGAGTTCGTCGCGGTAGGGCAGAAAATCTTCTTTGAGGATCCGCCCGAAGTTGCTCTCCGCCGATCCCGGCGGTGGGCCGTAATTGTTGGCCAGGTCGAAGTGGGTAATACCAAGGTCGAAGGCATGACGCAGCAACTGGCGGCTGTTCTCTACCTGTGTTTCATCGCCAAAGTTATGCCACAGGCCGAGAGATATCGCCGGTAGCTTCAGGCCGCTGCGCCCGCATCGGCGGTACTCCATGGCCTGATAACGCGTGTTACTTGCCTGGTAAACCATACTTCCTCCGCATCAAAACAGGGTGTGTATACGTTTACACTAATCAATGTTGTATGCGGAGTATATGGGGAAAACGCGTAAATTTTGCTTTCCACCCTCTTTGTTGCTCACAATCTGGACAGTTAAAACGCATATCTAATACTCAGATTACCTGCACAACAACAAGGATTATGGATATGCAACCGACTTACACCATTGGCGATTATCTGCTGGATCGTCTCGTAGATTGTGGTATCGATCGCCTGTTCGGCGTACCTGGTGATTACAACTTACAGTTTCTCGATCACGTGATAGCCCATCAAGATTTGGGATGGGTCGGCTGTGCTAACGAACTGAACGCGGCCTACGCCGCAGACGGCTATGCGCGTATAAAAGGCGCTGGCGCGCTGCTAACCACCTATGGCGTAGGAGAGTTAAGCGCGTTGAATGGGGTGGCCGGTAGTTATGCGGAACATATTCCGGTGCTGCATATTGTGGGCGCGCCTTCTACCGGCGCGCAGCAGCGCGGCGAACTGCTGCACCATACGCTCGGCGACGGCGATTTCACCCATTTCTCGCGGATGAGCGAACAAATCACCTGTACTCAGGCGACGCTAACGGCGGGCAACGCCTGTCATGAAATTGACCGGGTATTAAGCGACATGCTGACCCACCACCGCCCAGGGTATCTGATGCTGCCTGCCGACGTGGCGAAAGCCCGTGCGGTGCCGCCGGCCCGCGCGCTGGTGATTAAGGGCCCGGCGGCCGATGAAAACCAGCTTGCCGGCTTTCGCGAGCACGCGGCCAAATTGTTGCGCAGCAGTCGCCGCGTATCGCTGCTGGCGGATTTTCTCGCTCAGCGTTACGGTCTGCAAAACACACTACAGCAGTGGGTTAAGTCCGCGCCGATAACCCACGCCACCATGCTGATGGGGAAAGGGCTATTTGACGAACAAGGCTCAGGTTTTGCCGGGACCTATAGCGGGATCGCCAGCGCGCCGCAGACTCGCGAGGCGATGGAAAACGCCGATGCCATCATCTGCGTGGGTACGCGCTTTACCGATACGATTACCGCCGGCTTTACCCATCATTTGCCAACGGAGAAAACCATCGAAATCCAGCCGTTCGCCGCGCGGGTAGGCGATCACTGGTTCAGCCGGATCCCGATGGATCAGGCGCTGGCGGCACTCATTGACGTTTCTGGCAAGCTGTCCGCCGAATGGAGCGCGCCAGATATCATCGCCCCCGACGCTTCCGGCGCGCCGCAGGGTAATCTGACGCAGAAAAACTTCTGGAGTACGGTCGAGAAACAGCTGCGGCCGGGCGATATTATTCTTGCCGATCAGGGGACCTCGGCATTCGGCATCGCCTCATTAAAACTTCCCTCACAGGCGACGCTGCTGGTGCAGCCGCTATGGGGCTCAATCGGCTTTACGCTGCCTGCCGCCTACGGCGCACAGACAGCCGCCGCGGACAGAAGGGTGGTATTAATCATTGGCGATGGCGCCGCCCAGCTCACTATCCAGGAGATGAGCTCAATGCTGCGCGATAAGCAAAAGCTGTTAATTTTGCTGTTGAATAACGAGGGTTACACCGTCGAGCGCGCGATTCACGGGCCGGAACAGCGCTACAACGATATCGCGTTGTGGGACTGGAGCCGCTTCCCCGATGCTTTTGCGCCGGATACGCCTTCCCGCTGTTGGCGGGTAACGCAAACCGGCGAATTGGCGGAGGCGATGGCCGATAGCGTTAACTCCGATAAGTTAACGATGGTCGAAGTCATGCTGCCGAAAATGGATATTCCTGATTTCTTACGCGCGGTCACCCAGGCGCTGGAAAATCGCAACAACCGCGGCTAATCGCCGCGGCGTTTGGCAATCATCAACGGCTTCCCGGCCAGCAGTAGCCAGGCCGGGAGCATCACGATACAAAGCAGCGGCAACAGGGTGGTGTCAGGCACCACTACTGACGCCATAAACAGACTCAGCCAGCCGTCGCGGGTAACGACCAGCACCAGGCCGAGGATCGCGCAGGAGATGGTAATGGCGGCCGGTACCGCTTCAACGTGAGCATGCAGCATTAGCCCCAACGAGACGCCGACAAACACCGCCGGGAAAATACGCCCGCCGCGGAAACCGCATGCGGACGCCAGCACCAGCGCCGCCAATTTCACCACGGCAATGAGCAGAAAATCGCCGGCGCCAAGCGTCTGGCTGGAGGCCAGTTGCTGCATTTCGTCCAGACCTTTAAATAGCGTAATATGTCCGCCGATAACGCCCAGGATCCCCAGTAAAAAACCACCGATTCCCAGCATTAACACCGGATTTTTCAGCCGGTGGATGAGCGCGTGCAGACGCGGCAGACACCACACGGCGACCATGCCCACGGCGATGGCGATAAGCGTGACAATCGCGCCGCTGATGATATCGACGATGCGCAGGTGCGGATAGTGCGGGATTGGCAGAGTGAAATTGGGATGGAAAAAAATACCGGTCGTCAATGCGCCTGCCGCCGCCGCCAGCAGCGGGGCGAACAGCCGGTCCCATAACGGAACGTCGCTGCTGTTATTGAGCGTTTGCGAAAAAATAAGCGCCGCGGCAACCGGCGTGCCAAACAGCGCGCCGATGGTTCCCGACGCGGCGAGAATTGTCCAGTCCAGCGAACTTACCCGTGGAAACAGACGCGAACCGAGGGCGACGGCAAGCGCTATATTGACGACCATGATCGGATGTTCCGGCCCGAGACTGACACCGCCCGCGAGGCCGAGAATCAATGCCGCCAGTAACCCCGGTAGCGCGTTGGTGGCGATGGGCGCGCCGATCAAGGATTCGGTTGCCGGATCCGGCCCCCCATGACCGGGGCTGAAACGGACTACCAGCCCCACGGCAATCCCGGTGAGAGTGAGGATGGCAATTATCCACAGCGGGCTATCGGCGGCAATGCCGACATGTGCCGGCAGGTCGCTCCACAAGATGCTCTGCAGAATCGCGGCGATCTTCATCGCCACAATCAATACCAGGCTGGAAGCGATACCAATAAGAATGGCGGGTATCGATAACAACAGCATCGTTCTGGCGCGCGGGTGCAACATGAAGGGTTCCTTTTAAATGTCCTGAAGCGCTACTTTGCCTGTCTCTGTAAAGAGCTTCGGCGCAAATGGTGCTGAAACGATAAACTTAAGGCCAAACCTGACGTTGCGTGTAGGTCATAAGATGCCGTGTTACATAGATTACAGGCTAAATGTGACCAATGTCGCTAAACTACCGGCGGCTGTACGTTGGGCGTTGTTGTTATGTCGCCATGAATTTACAGTGTGCGAAAAGAATTATTTTGACTTTAGCGGAGCCGTAACGGAATGACAAAATTTGCTTTAGTAGGAGACGTCGGCGGAACTAACGCCCGTCTGGCGTTATGTGATATCGCAAGCGGGGAGATTTCCCGCGCTAAAACTTATTCCGGGCTCGATTATCCAAGCCTTGAGGCCGTTGTACGCGTCTATCTCAACGAACAAGCCGTGAAGGTCGATGATGGCTGCATCGCCATTGCTTGCCCCATCACCGGCGACTGGGTAGCGATGACCAACCATACCTGGGCTTTTTCTATTGCCGAGATGAAAAAGAACCTCGGATTCGCGCATCTGGAAATCATTAATGATTTTACCGCGGTGTCGATGGCGATCCCAATGCTCAAAGACGAGCATCTGATCCAGTTCGGCGGCGCGCAACCGGCGGAAGGTAAACCGATCGCAGTCTACGGCGCAGGTACCGGTCTTGGCGTAGCGCACCTGGTACACGTTGATAAACGCTGGGTGAGCCTGCCTGGCGAGGGCGGCCACGTTGATTTCGCGCCGAACAGCGAAGAAGAGGGCATTATTCTCGAGGAGCTACGCAACGAGTTAGGCCACGTGTCCGCCGAACGCGTTCTGTCCGGCCCGGGATTAGTTAATCTGTATCGGGCGATTGTTAAATCCGATGGCCGTTTGCCGGAGAACCTGCAACCGAAGGACGTTACCGAGCGCGCGCTGGCGGATACCTGCATTGATTGTCGCCGCGCGCTGTCGTTGTTCTGCGTCATTATGGGGCGCTTTGGCGGTAACCTGGCGCTGACCCTCGGCACTTTCGGCGGCGTGTACATCGCAGGCGGTATTGTCCCGCGTTTCCTTGAGTTCTTTAAGGCATCGGGTTTCCGCGGCGGGTTTGAAGATAAAGGGCGCTTTAAAGCCTACGTGCAGGATATTCCGGTTTATCTCATCGTCCATGATAACCCAGGCCTACTGGGCTCCGGCGCGCATCTGCGCCAGACGCTGGGGCATATCCTCTAAACCACTCTCAGCCGGGCGGCGGTGTCTGCCGTCGCCCATCTCATTACAGATTCATCAACTGGCGAAACTCTTTCACCTTACTGCGGCTGACCGGCACCTGAAACTCAAGGTCGCGTAGCCGTAGGACGTAGGTGTTGTTGAACCATGGCTCTATTTCGCGAATTTTATTCAGATTGACGCAGTACGAGCGGTGGCAGCGAAAGAAGTGCGCAGCCGGCAGTTTGCTGCAGAATTCAGTGATGTTCATCGGCATGACGAATGATTCACGGCGCGTATAAACGAAGGTCATTTTTTCATGCGCTTCCGCGTAATAAATATCATGAATGCTGGTGACGATGATCCGCTCGTCTTTAATCAGATTAATGGTGTCGTTTTCGCGGGTTGGGTTGTGCGCGGGCGCGCCGCTCACCGCCACCTGCTGCTGTTGCTGCCAGGCGCTGGACAGCTTCTGCAGCATGTTAATAATCCGCGATTCCTGATAAGGCTTAAGGATGTAGTCAAACGCTTCCAGTTCAAAGGCTTCCACCGCATGTTCTTTCCACGCGGTGATAAAAACGATAAACGGCTTATGCGCGAACTGGCTAATATTTTGCGCCAGCAGTACGCCGTCCAGAGAGGGAATATTGATGTCGAGAAAGATGGCATCGACTTTATTGTGCTGCAGGAATTTCAGCACATCGAGACCGTCGTCAAAGGTGCCGACGATCTCCATCTGGCTGTGAGTATTAATCAACCAGGTGAGTTCCTGCTGCGCCGGGAACTCATCTTCCACAATAATAACTTTCATGTTTTCTCCGCTCATGGCAACAGCGACACCGGTTCACTCGCCGGGGCGTGCTGGTTGGGGACGTAGAACGCAATCTCCGTTCCCGGCGTCAAGCGGCGGATATGCAGCCCTTCGCCGTAGAGCAGTTTCACCCGATGATGAACATTCAACAGACCAATTTTATTGCCCGGCATCTCGTCGGCTTCGACGCGGGCTACCACCGCTGGGTCAATACCGTTACCGGTATCCCGTACGCTAATGCGCACCCGGTTTCCGCATTCGTTGATGGCGATAGTCACCACGCCCTTACCCCGACAGGGTTGAATACCGTGGACGATGGCGTTTTCAACCAGCGGCTGAATGAGCAGGCTGGGGATGACGCAGCTGACGTCCTCGTCAATATCATAAATCACCGTCAGCTTGTCGCCGAATCGCGCCTGCTCGATCGCAATATAATCCTTAATTTGGTATAGCTCGCGCTTGATGTCGATCTGCTCGTCATCTTTTAACTCAATGTTATAGCGTAAATAACGCGACAAATTGAAAATCAACTGTCGCGCGGTATCCGGATTCATGCGGATGGAAGAGGAGATGGCGTTAAGCGCATTAAACAGAAAATGGGGATTAATTTTACTTTGCAGGGCGCGCAGTTCCGCTTTATTGGCCATTTCTCGTAGTTGTTCGGCCCGCGAGACTTCAAGCTGAGTGGAGATAATTTGCGACAGGCCGATCGCCATCTCCTGCAGCGAGGAGGTAATACGATGCGCATGGCAGTAGTAAATTTTCAACGTGCCGGTCACCACGCCTTTCTCACGTAGCGGAATGACCAGCATGGAGTGGATCTCCGGCGTTCTGTAGGCTTCGTCGTTGTTTTTAATGATGATGGTGTCGCTTTCAATGGCTTGACGAGTGGTTGGGCTGATATCGTTGTTGCGATCGTTATAGTTATTTTCCCCGTAACCAACATAGGCCAGCACCCGGTCAGTGGTGGTAATCGCGACCGCATCGGCATTGATGTCCCGGCGAATAATATCGCAAACCTGACGCAGCGATTCGCTGTTAACGTGGCGGAACAGCGGCAGCGTTTTGTTGGCGATATCCAACGCCAGTTTTGCCTGGCGCGCCGCGCTGGCTTCTTTCTCGCCTTCCACGCTCTGGACCAGCAGCACAATAAAACCGATGCAGATGCTGCCAAGGATCATCGGAATACCGATTTTGGAGACAATATCGATCCCCAGCGCCAGCGTCGGCGCCCACAGCACCACGAGGATCATGGTTAGCGTTTCGCACAGCATCCCGGCCAGAATCCCCACCTTCCAGCGCTGGGCTTTCGGAATTTTGCGATTAATAAGCCCGGAAAGTAGCCCGGCGACAATGCTGGTGATAAAGCAGGGGATGGCTGTTACACCATCAATATCAATGAGATAGCGGTGTACCCCGGCAATCACGCCGACAATCGCGCCGACCCACGGCCCAAACAGGATCCCGCCGGACATCACCGCGATAATCCGTACGTTGACCAGCGAACCCTCTACCGGAACGCCGGACCAGGTGCTGAACAGCGCAAACATGGAGAAAATGGCGGTGACCGCCAGCAGCTCGCGAGGCGTATGCGCCGATTTATGCAGCAGTTCGCGGAACAGGCGTAAGCGGATAAGAAAAAAGAGGCAAATGAGCATTAATGCCGCGCGGTCAAAAACCGCCAGCAGCATATTAAATATATCGTGCATGGATGCGCCCAGGATTCGCGGGAAAGCAATATGATAGAAAACCTCACGCCAGAAGGCTAGCAGCAGAGATAAATGGGGAACAGGCTTAAAAATTAAAGGGGATAAGTCGCTCACTCCAGCTATCAGGCCGTTTATGAGTAACGATGATACATTTGAGTATTATAAATGATATCAATATGTTGATTGTTTATTTACGTTACATTCGTTTCGGGAACACGTTCTACCGCATACTGAGGCGTGATGACCCGTTTTACGCGTGGGCGATTATTTTTTATCAACCCTCTCGACAGCGTGTTTTTTTTCAGGTTATTTTCTAAACGTGCCACATCGGTGGCCGCGTCGCTCGGACGGTCCGGGCGCTAACGTTAATCTGAGGAATCTATGGCTGAATTCAGTCCTGAACGCCGTTTTACGCGTATCGATCGTCTCCCTCCGTATGTTTTTAACATCACTGCCGAACTGAAAATGGCTGCGCGTCGGCGCGGCGAAGATATTATCGATTTCAGTATGGGCAACCCGGATGGCGCCACGCCGCCGCATATTGTTGAAAAACTGTGTACCGTCGCCCAGCGTCCGGATACCCACGGTTACTCTACTTCCCGCGGTATTCCTCGTCTGCGCCGCGCGATTTCACGTTGGTATCAGGAACGTTATGACGTCGATATCGACCCGGAATCAGAAGCCATCGTGACGATTGGTTCGAAAGAGGGGCTGGCGCATCTGATGCTGGCGACGCTCGATCATGGCGATACGGTGCTGGTGCCAAACCCCAGCTATCCGATTCATATTTACGGCGCGGTTATCGCCGGGGCGCAGGTCCGTTCAGTCCCGCTGGTGGAAGGTGTAGATTTCTTCAATGAACTGGAACGCGCGATCCGCGAGAGTTATCCGAAGCCGAAAATGATGATTCTGGGCTTCCCCTCGAACCCTACCGCGCAGTGCGTCGAGCTCGATTTCTTTGAGAAGGTGGTGGCGCTGGCGAAACGCTATGACGTGCTGGTGGTACACGATCTGGCCTACGCTGATATCGTCTATGATGGCTGGAAAGCGCCGTCGATTATGCAGGTGCCCGGCGCGCGCGATGTGGCGGTCGAATTCTTCACCCTGTCAAAAAGCTACAACATGGCCGGCTGGCGTATCGGCTTTATGGTGGGGAATAAAACGCTGGTTAACGCGTTGGCCCGCATCAAAAGTTATCATGACTACGGGACCTTTACACCGCTGCAGGTGGCGGCGATTGCCGCGCTGGAAGGCGATCAGCAATGCGTGCGTGATATTGCGGAACAATATAAACGTCGTCGTGATGTGCTGGTGAAAGGGCTGCATGAGGCAGGCTGGATGGTTGAGTGCCCGAAAGCGTCGATGTACGTGTGGGCCAAAATTCCGCAGCCATATGCGGCAATGGGATCGCTGGAATTCGCCAAAAAGCTGTTGCAGGAGGCTAAAGTGTGCGTCTCGCCGGGAATCGGCTTTGGCGACTACGGCGATACTCACGTGCGTTTCGCGTTGATTGAAAACCGCGATCGTATCCGTCAGGCTATTCGCGGCATCAAATCCATGTTCCGCGCCGATGGGCTGCTACCGGCAGCCAGTAAAACGGTGACTGAACACCACGAATAAAAAATGGGAGCCGCCTGGCTCCCATTTCTTTGCTGCATAGCAGGTTAAATCATCAGGGCGAAAGTACCGGCCCAAACGATGACCATAAAAGAAATTCCCATCAAAAAGTATTTCACGACATGTCACTCCGCATTTCGGCGAAACGCCTAAATGAATTTAACTTTAACCGTTGTGGGACTGTCGCAGATAAAACCAGACTATTCTGGCGGCTGCGGCAGTCCGAAATTCTGTGCGCTATTTGCTCCAGATGGCGCTAATGTACGCTTAAAAAATGGTGGAAACAAGATCCATTTTTTTATTAATTTTTAGTTACTTACGACTGTCGTGAATAGGCGACACATTAATTTCATTCGGTAATAAATTCAATTACGGCGACGGTGATTTAAAGCAATACCCGGACATTTCGTAGTTATTTGATTTTGGGATTTTTTCTATTGGCGGGGAGGTGCAGAAATCATCTTCTGCACCCTGGAGCGATGAGGTTAGCGGGCGGTTGTCGTCGGCGCGCGCCACTGATGCGGATAACGTGCGGGCACAAAGCGTAAGGTAAGCGCCATTAAGATGAACACGCAGATGGCGTGGAATTCCCAGTCCAGCTGGTAGTTTCCGCTCAGGCTGCGCAGCAGCCCCGAAAGCCATGGCGATAACCCGGCGATAATAAAACCGACGCCCTGCATAAACGCCACCAGCCGAGCGGCGACGGCTGGCAGCGGAGAATGGTCCAGCGCCAGCACCAGACAAAGCGGAAATGCGCCGCCTAGTCCTACGCCGCAACTCACTGCCCACAGCAGAGGCCACTGTTGTGGCCACCAGATGAAACCGCAGAACCCGAACAACTGCAGCGCCAATGCCAGCATCAGCAGCTTACGACGATCTTCGTGGCGAGCGAGCATCGGCAGCACCAGCGCGCCAGCGGTTTGGCCGACGGTCATCAATGCCAGAAGCGTACCGCTAAACTGGGCGCTGTGGCCAAGCTGCATATAATAGGGTGGTAACCAGGCAATCAGGCTGGCGTAGCCGCCGTTGATCAGACCGAAATAAAGGCCAAGCGTCCAGGCGCGGTGGTGGCGAAAGACCGCCGGCGCGACTTGCGCCGATGCGGCAACCGGCGCGGCGGGCAGCATTTTGCAGAGCGGCAACCAGCCAATGATCGCAGCCAGAGCCGGTAGCGCCCACCACGCCAGCGCGTGATGCCAGAGCGCGCTATGCTGCGCAAGCCAGGGGGTGATCGCAGCGCCAAGGCCGCCCCCGCCCATCAGTGCCGCCGACCACAATCCCATCACCTGCGGCGTGCGGTGATGAAAGAGACGCTTAATGACGCTGGGTATAAGCGCCTGAATCACGCCGATGCCAATCCCGCCGAGCAGCGCGCTGCTAAGCAGCAGGCCGCTTTGCGGAGCCAGTTTACGTAGGATAGCGCCAATGCCTATCGCCAGCAGACTTAATGCGATACTGCGGTTTTCACTAACGTGGCGGTTAACCCAGCCTCCGGCTAGCGCTAGCACCCCCATCGCGATGACCGGAAGGGCGGTCAGTAGTGAAACCAGGGTAAAGCTCATGCCAGTTGCGTGCCGCAGTTGCGGCAGTAATGGACCTATCGAGGTCAGTAGCGGGCGCATATTAATGCCGATCAGTACCAGCACAAATAGCGTCAGCGTTTTGCGTTGTGTCTGGCTCATTACGCTTTATCCGCCCAGCGCTGATACAAGGCCAGCCCTTCGGGGTGTGGGCAGTGGTGAATGGGGAGTGATTGGTTGTCCAACGGCTGCTGCAATTGTTGGTAGATAGCGGCGGTTGAGAGATTGAAGCGCTCGCCATCCTGATTGCTGTTGGCAAAATAGACTTCGCGCACGCCGGTTAAATACATCGCGCTCAGACACATCGGGCAGGGTTGTCCGCTGGCGTAAACCACGCATTCGCGCAATACCTGATTGCCCAGACGTAGAGAAACGTCGCGGATGGCGTTGAGTTCAGCGTGCGCGGTAGGATCGCCGCTCTGGTGCAAGGTATTCACCGCTTCGGCAATAACTTCGCCGTGGCGTACGATGACGGCGCCGAACGGGCGGCCGCCGTTTTCAACATTAGCGGCGGCAAGCGTAATGGCGCGCTGAAGATGGTTATCATGAGTAGGCATGAGCGGCTCCTGTAAAAGTCGGGTAGAAGAACTTAATCGGCGGCAGGCTGGAGATTGAATCCTGCAACAGGGTAGCGAGCTTACGCCATAAGCTAAAAGACTTATTTATAATTGAGTTAATCAGATTAACTTATGGATTGAGGAAATGGCCTGATGTTCTACCAGGTATATCCGACGCCGAGGATGCCATACAGTTCGCCGCTGTGCTGGACAATGGGACTATTGGCAATATCATCATCATAGCGTTCGTAGTTTGCCGCTATCATTCCGACCCAGTGGGGGCTGAAGCGGTAGCTGGTAATGATGGCGACCATTGGTGATACCGTCGTGCCGGTATCCCATTGGGGACGCTCGGGCGTCGCCTCGCTTGCTGATATGCCGCCAAAATAGTAGTTCGCCATATTATGACTACGTACCATCAGGCCCATCCCCGGCATCACCAGCAGATTATCTTTGATGATTGGAAAATCAGCCCATAGCAGCAGCTCCTGGCCGTTGCTGCGGCCGCTGATATCTGAACTGATGCGCGCGCTTATCAGCGCGTATGGTGTGATCCATGTGGCGCCAATTCCGCCTTCCAGTTCGCCTTTACGTTCGTTCATCCCCCTAAAAGCCGTATCGTCGTCGGGATCTAAATTACCGAAACGCCAGCGTCCGTAGCCGTATAGCGCGATATTGTCATCAAGATGAAAATAGTAGCGGGCGCGATCCCCCAGATACATTAACTGGTCGCCAAAATATAATCCGCCGGGAATAAAGTGGGTTTCGTTGTCCTGCTTTTGGTAGCGCGCGGTACCGCTAATCGCGGCGCCGCCGAGAACCCAACCTTTCGGCACCGGGCTATTCGGGTTATCAGCAGAAAAAATGTCGATCGAGCCGAGGTCGACCTCAGCGCAAGTGGAACCACAATACAAAGCAAGGGTACCGAGAACGACTACAGGGCATCGGGATAGTTTCAGCATGAGCTCATAGTTGGCGTGAAATGATGAAGTGAATGTGAATCGTCAGTGATAAACACCAGAAGATATATAGACGATAGAGCACGTGTTGGGGAATTTTTTTTGTTTTTTATCGTACTTTTTTTGCTTTGCTTTTGATCGAGAAAGTAAAGTGTGGCGGTATCGGTACTATCACTATGGACAATGGCGGATTATTCGTGTGAATAATCCGCACAAAAGTGAGTATTATGAATTGAGGATCAGTTCAGAGAGTGAAGCCATCGAATGATTTTCGTTGGTGACGATGCCTTCTTTTTTTAACTTTTCCATAATGGATTTAAAGGCGAGCTGTTTACTGCTTTCTGTCGCATTCAGTAAATCGCGGTTAAAGGCGGGGTTGGATTGAATAATATAATTAATGAATTCGAGTAATAGCTTATTTTGTGGCGGTGTTGATGGCTCATTAATGGTTTTTTCATTATATGAATTCATCGCGGCTTCAGAATACTCTAGCGGACGACTGCTGATGGTGTGCTCGTAAATTTTCTCAATTTCTTTGCTGGTAATATACAGCTTGCTGAGCTCAATCGTCGGCTTATCATCATTATCAGGAATGAAATTGCAGTAGATGACGTTTTTAGCCGGGGAGATAATGCTCAGCGTATCTTCTTGCTGAATGTTATCCGGATTCTCCAGCACATCCATTAAATTTCTTGAATGAGTGTGCCATAAACCCGAAACAGAAACGTTGAGTTTAATTTTGGCGATGGCGCTGTCGTGATCGGCATCAATGACCGACACATTTTCATTCAGGGTGATGATGTTGTTTATTTTAGAGTGCTGAGACCAGGGCTTGTTGGCTTTGGTAATGTCATCAAAACCGCCGTAGCCGTATGATGAGTCGCCAACCCCCTGATTCCGGGTCAGGGCGCTATTGAGCGTGCCGCGATTCTTTTTCAGTTTCAGGCACAGACTGATAGCGCCGATATCGTGCCAGTGAAGTAAATCTTCCAGTTCGCACTGCAGGAGTTTTTGCGCACGAGCGATAGAGCAATACTCCAGAGGTGGGAGATTGTTCAACTTCCAAATGTTTCTTTCTATCTTATTCATGGCGATAATTATATGTAAATGTTTTTAATAATCTGCGTTCCTGATGAACAGAGCGCCAGCGTTGTTGTTCGACTACACTATCCTTTCCATAAAAAATTATTCAGCAGTGAAATATAAATCCACAATGAAGAATTTTTATGTGACAGATGGCGGCAGTTAAAACACCTACCATAATCGATTATAATCTCTTTTTCTTAATAAGGTATAGAATATTGCTTAATTAACGATAAAAATGGGGTCGGCCGTAGTGCTTTATTCTGGTGATGGATATACTCTATATTAATTATAGATTATATAAATAAAAAAGACGCCGCAGCGCCTTTTTTGCAATAATCATCGCAGGCTCAAATTAGCGAGCACTCTTCTGAAGAGTAAAATCGCCATCCCCCACCTGGGCCGTGGCATACCACGCCATTAATTCCTCGGTGCCTGGCGCGCCTTCGGCTGGCGCCCATGGCGCGGAATCCTGTTCGGCTACCGGCTGATAGCCTCCGTGCTTGACTTCAAAAATGATACCGCCGTGATCCAGCGACAGTACCGCATGCCAGGTGCCGGCCGCCATTTCCAGCGCCTTGCATTCTTCTCCTAATACCACGCGGTGGGTCACGGTGCCTTGTTCATCGAAGTTCAGTACTACAAAACGGCCGCTTAACGGCAGCAGCAGCTCAAAAGTATGAGGATGACGGTGAGGACGAATGTAAGTTCCCGGCTCCATGGCAATGGCCAGACGCTGTACCGGATCGCTGAGTTCCGGATGGAAGTTACGATGCGCCCGTAGGCGGGGAGCGGCCGCCGCGGCTGCGCTTTGCTGCTGCATATCACTGATGGTGATTTGTTTCATCTAAACCGCCTGCTTGAAAAACTGATAAACGAAGGCTTTCGCCGCTATCAACGACTAAAGATCGGGCCTTTTACTGGAATACTTACAGATAAAGCTTAGCTAAAGTAGATGGTTTATTGCTGATTATAAAGGGGTTATTGAATCCGGTAGACGTCAGGAGAGGCGCATGGTGTCCCCTGCAGGAATCGAACCTGCAACTAGCCCTTAGGAGGGGCTCGTTATATCCATTTAACTAAGGGGACAAGGCGGCGGGATTATAGCGTTTTTTCCGCCGCCCGTTAAGCGCATTGCGATTAATTGCTTAATTTGCAGCCGTTTAGCCCTTTTTATCTGCTTCGGCCTTCGCTTTGGCTTTCTGTTCCTGGGTCATGTCGTTGCGAATCTGGGCGTGGCTTAGCAGGGCGAAGATAAAGGTGCCGCCGCAGATGTTGCCGGCGAGCGTCGGCAGCGCGAAGGGCCAGATGAACTCCTGCCAGGGCAGGGCGCCGCTGAAAATCAGATAGAAAATTTCCACACTGCCGACGACGATATGCGTGGTGTCCGCCAGCGCAATCAGCCAGGTCATCAGGATGATGACGATGACTTTCGCCGAGCCGGCGGCCGGGAACATCCAGACCATTGTCGCCACCAGCCAGCCGGAAATAATCGCGTTGGCAAACATTTCGGTCGGCGTGTTTTCCATGACTTTCTGGCTGATGCTTTGAAACGCCTCACGAGTGGCGTCATCGAAAATCGGCATGATATTAAACGCCCAGGCGGCGATAGCCCCACCCAATAAATTACCTAATAACACCACGCCCCACAGGCGCAGCAATAAAGCAATATTACCGGCGCTGGGTTTATGCATAATCGGCAGCACGGCGGTGACGGTATTTTCCGTAAACAGCTGCTGGCGGGCGAGAATGACAATAATAAAGCCGAAGGTGTATCCCAAATTCTCCAGCAGATAACCGCCGGGCAGGGCGCCAAGGTGAACATGAAAAATCCCCTTGGCTACCAGCGAGGCGCTGATCGACAAACCGGCGGCAATTGCTGACCATAGTAGCGCCATGGCGTCGCGCTCGAGCTCCTTTTCACCCTCCTGGCGAATCACCTCATGGGTAGCCATTGCCTGCGAAGGTAGACGCTCTTCATCCACTTCTATTTTCTCGCCATGCTGTTTCTCTTCGCTTTCAACTTCTCGTTCATCGCTATCATGCATACTGGTGGGGGTATTTTGTCGGGTCATGGCTGCTCTCCCTTTGTATTTGTTACTAAGCGTAGAGAGAAATCAGCGCGGCGGCACAGGATATGCTCCTAAATTCAGCGCAATGGCAAGAATAGCAATACGAATATTGCAAAATATGTATAGAATCGGGGAGCAACAATTATGCCAAAGAAGGCTATGCTGAAAGCAGCTACCCAACGATAAAATGCTAATGGGGGCGCCGTCCCGGATGCCTCCAGCGATAGTCAGAATTAACAGGGAGACACCTATGAATTATCGCCTGTCGGCGCTTGCGCTTGGCGCCACATTGCTGGTGGGATGTGCCAGTTCCAGCACTGACGATCGGCCGCAGGGGCGTTCAGATCCGCTTGAAGGGTTTAACCGTACCATGTTCAACTTCAACTTTAATGTGGTTGATCCTTATGTACTGCGTCCCGTCGCCGTCGCCTGGCGTGATTATGTGCCGCAACCGGCGCGTAATGGTTTAAGCAACTTCACCAGCAACCTTGAAGAACCGGCGGTAATGGTCAACTCCTTCCTGCAGGGCGATCCCTATAAAGGCATGGTGCATTTCACACGCTTCTTCCTTAACACTATTCTCGGGATGGGCGGCTTAATCGACGTCGCAGGTATGGCGAACCCGCAGCTGCAGCGCGTTGAACCGCATCGCTTTGGTAGCACGCTGGGCCACTACGGCGTGGGCTACGGCCCGTACGTACAGCTGCCGTTCTATGGTAGTTTCACCCTGCGTGATGAGGGCGGCGACATGGCCGATGGCTTGTATCCGGTACTCTCCTGGCTGACCTGGCCGATGTCCATCGGTAAATGGGCGGTCGAAGGGATTGAAACGCGCGCTCAGCTGCTGGATTCCGACGGCCTGCTGCGCCAGTCTTCCGATCCATACATCCTGATGCGTGAAGCCTACTTCCAGCGGCACGACTTTATCGCCAACGGCGGTAAGCTGACGCCGGCCGATAATCCGAACGCGCAGGCGATTCAGGATGAGCTGAAAGATATCGATTCGCAGTAATCCATGCGGGTCAGAAAAGAAAAAGGGTGAACATGATGTTCACCCTTTTTTATACCGTTGGCTTATCAGAAGCGGTAGTTGAAGTTCGCGCCGTACAGCCAGGCGGTACCTTCAGAACGGAAGGTGTAAGGACCTTCTTTAATTTCCACGTGCTGACCGTGCATGTAAGAGACACCAACATCCACTGAAGCATCTTTATTGAACGCGTAGGTGGTACCGGCGCTCAGCCACAGGCGATCCTGATCCGGGATAGAGATGGAGCGGGTGCCAGCCGGAATCGGGCTATCATCGAAGGCGATACCGGTACGGAAGGTCCAGTTATCGTCATAGTAATAGGTGGTACCCAGCGCGATGCGGTAAGCATCTTTAAAGCCTTCATCTTTATAGAACAGCGTCTGGCCATTGCTACCGGTGGCCTTCAGCTCCTGGAACTGGCTCCAACTGGTGTAGGTCAGGCTATAGTGAACTGCCCACTGCGGCGCGACGCGGTTATAACCCGACAGTTCCCACATCTCTGGCAAGTTGAGGGTCAGCGAGCCGTTAGTGGTACGGCCATCGGTACCGGCCGGTAAACCGAAGTTGCCGAGGATCTGGTTATACGCGGACGGCAGATCGCTCTTATAATTGCCATCAAAGTCGATTTTAACTTCCGAGCGGTAGGTGAAACCATAGCGGTTGTTCTTATCCAGCTCATACAGGATACCGGCGTTCCAGCCGAAACCCCATTCGTTGCCGTTCAAATGCGCAATCTGAGTGTCGGCAGGGATCTGGCCGACCCTGCCCGCCAGCGCTGGCGGCAGTTTACCGGAACCGGCAACGATTTGTCCTAAATCACCTGCGTAGCGTTCGATTTTCGCTTTCGCGTACACCGCGTCAAAACCTAAACCAAAGCTCCAGTTGCTGTTCAGGCGATAGGCGCCGCTTAAATTGAAGTTAACGGTGGTGAGATCGGTTGTGCCGCCCATACTGCCGGCAGCATAGTTATCAGCAAATTCAGTCGCGAGACCGTAGTTAGAGGTGATAGATGCGCCCCAACCAAACTGATCGTTAATTGGCGAAACAAAGTGGAGGTTTGGTACCCATGCCGTTGGGGCAATATTGTCCGCATTCAGACTTTTACCGGTAGGCGAAGTACCGGAAACATTAACGTCCGGATCGACGAAGACGGCGCCTGCCGACATTGTCGGCCGGTCAAACATCATGATTAACGCGGGGTTACGGCTGGCGTTGCCCGCATCGTCAGCGATTGCCCCTTCACCGGAATAGGCACGACCAAGGCCGGAAGCGGAGAATTCATTTAACTGGAATCCTGCGGACCAGGCTTGGGTTGAAACAAGTGCTACAGCCACTGCAAGGGCAGATTGGGTAAAGCGGGTTTTCTGGCTCATGCCCATAACCTCATTGAGTTATTTTTATTTAAACTATGTTACATGCCGTAACAGAAGCGCGAAGTGTAGGGTCTGCTTTACAACAGAGAAATCAGACCAGTGGCCTGAGTATAGGTCTGACCAGATGAGTTGTTGCAAGTTTGTTTATAATATTTTTCAAGTGTGATAACAGAAACGCGATCCAGCTGGCAAAATTGCCCTGCTTCGTCATACCCAATTTGGGGCATTTTTGTTTTGGATCATTTTTAAGTGTGATTTCTGTCACTTAAGCGTTTTCCTGCCATTAACAACTGGAGGGGGGACGAGGGCGGGCGTAAAATAGGCGCATTATTTGTCTGGCACCGAAGGTGCATATACAGAGGAAATCTACGATGAGTAAATGTAGCGCTGATGAAACCCCGGTTTGCTGCTGTATGGATGTTGGCACCATTGTGGACAACACCGACTGCACCGCCTCCTACAGCCGTGTGTTTGCAAACCGCGCTGAAGCGGAAGCAACCCTCGCCGCGCTGAGCGAAAAAGCCCGCAATGTGGAATCTGAACCGTGCAAAATTAACTCGACGTTCACCGACGTTGATGGCGGCGTGCAGTTGAATATCGATTTTGTTTTTAGCTGTGAAGCGGAATCGCTGATCTTCCAGCTGGGGTTACGTTAATCCTCTCTCTTAACGCCTCTTTCCTGAGGCGTTATCTTTTCTATTCAATGTGTTTTGGCTCCCACTTTTTCTCTTCCCCGATTGGCTTAATGTAAAAAATTAGTTAAGACTAGTTATCAGGTCAGACCACTTGGTTTTATCGGTTAACAGGGGAGAGTTATGAGTCAGGCATTACCGCTTATCACCCGTCAGGGCGATCGCATTGCCATTGTCAGCGGTTTACGTACCCCATTTGCCCGTCAGGCGACGGCGTATCACGGCGTTCCGGCCGTAGATCTGGGTAAAATGGTCGTCGGCGAAATGCTGGCGCGCAGTGAAGTTCCCCCGGAAGTGATTGAACAACTGGTCTTCGGCCAGGTTGTACAGATGCCGGAAGCGCCGAATATTGCTCGTGAAATCGTGCTCGGTACCGGCATGAATGTGCATACCGACGCCTATAGCGTCAGCCGCGCCTGCGCCACAAGTTTCCAGGCGGTAGCCAATATTGCCGAAAGCCTGATGGCCGGCACGATCCGCGCGGGCATCGCCGGCGGCGCTGATTCCTCCTCCGTTCTCCCCATCGGCGTGAGTAAAAAACTGGCCCGCACCCTGGTGGATGCCAATAAAGCGCGCACCCTTGGCCAACGGCTAAAACTCTTTTCCCGCCTGCGCCTGCGCGATCTTTTACCGGTGCCGCCTGCTGTCGCGGAATACTCAACCGGCCTGCGGATGGGCGACACCGCTGAGCAGATGGCGAAAACCTGGGGCATTAGCCGTGAAGATCAGGACGCGCTGGCGCTGCGTTCACACCAGCTTGCCGCCCGCGCCTGGGAAGAGGGCAAACTGGCCAGTGAAGTGATGACGGCCTATGTACCGCCTTATCGCGAGCCGCTGGAGCAGGACAACAATATTCGTAAAAATTCAACCCTGGCGGATTACCAAAAGTTACGTCCGGCGTTCGATCGTAAACACGGTAGCGTCACGGCGGCAAACAGTACGCCGCTCACCGACGGCGCCGCCGCGGTGATCATGATGACCGAATCCCGGGCCAAAGAGTTGGGGTTAACGCCGCTGGGCTACCTGCGTAGCTATGCTTTCACCGCTATTGATGTCTGGCAGGATATGTTGCTGGGGCCGGCGTGGGCGACGCCGCTGGCGTTGGATAGGGCGGGAATTACCCTTGCAGACCTCACGTTGATTGATATGCATGAAGCTTTCGCCGCGCAGACGCTGGCGAATCTACAATGTTTAGCCAGTAATCGTTTCGCCCGGGAAGTGCTGGGCCGTTCACAGGCAACCGGGGAAGTCGATGCCAGCAAGTTCAACGTGCTGGGCGGCTCTATCGCCTACGGACACCCTTTTGCGGCGACCGGCGCGCGCATGATTACCCAGACGTTGCATGAACTCCGGCGCCGCGGCGGCGGATTTGGTCTGGTTACCGCCTGCGCGGCGGGGGGTTTAGGTTCCGCTATGGTTCTGGAGGTCGAATAATGGAAGCGGCAACAGCTTTTACGCTTGAAATTCGCCCGGATAACATCGCCGTTATTACCATCGACGCGCCCGGCGAAAAGATGAATACCCTGAAAGCCGAGTTCGGCGGCGAGGTGCGGACGATTATCCGCCAGCTCCGCGAAAATAAGGCGCTGCGCGGCGCCGTATTTATCTCCGCTAAACCCGACAACTTTATCGCCGGCGCGGATATCAACATGATTGCTCGTTGTACCAGCGCCGCAGAAGCCGAAGCGCTGGCGCGCCAGGGCCAGCAGATCATGTCCGAGATCCACGCGCTTTCTATCCCGGTGATTGCCGCCATTCACGGCGCCTGCCTTGGCGGCGGCCTGGAGCTGGCGCTGGCCTGTCATGGGCGAGTCTGTAGCGATGATGATAAAACGCGGTTGGGATTGCCGGAAGTGCAACTGGGGTTGCTACCGGGCTCCGGCGGCACTCAACGCCTGCCGCGGCTGATTGGCGTCAGTACGGCGCTTGAAATGATCCTCACCGGTAAACAATTGCGTCCGCGTCAGGCGTTGAAAGCCGGGCTGGTGGACGATGTTGTCCCGCAATCGATATTGCTGCGGACCGCGGTTGAGCTGGCGCTACAGGGCCGGCCGGCGAGCCGAACTGTGCCGGTGCGCGAACGGGTACTTGCCGGGCCTCTGGGGCGTCAGCTGCTGTTCCGCATGGTGGCGAAAAAGACCCGGCAAAAAACGCAGGGTAATTACCCGGCGGCAGAACGTATTTTACAGGTGATAGAAAATGGACTGGCGCACGGCTGCAGCAGCGGTTACGCCGAAGAGGCGCGAGCGTTTGGCGAACTGGCGATGACGCCGCAATCGCAAGCGTTACGTTCTATTTTCTTTGCCAGCACCGATCTGAAAAAAGATCGTGGCGCCGAAGCTGACCCCGCTCCGCTGAATAGCATTGCTGTACTCGGCGGCGGCTTAATGGGAGGCGGAATTGCTTACGTCACCGCTTGTAAAGGCGGCCTGCCGGTACGCATAAAAGACATTCAGGCGAAAGGCATCAATCATGCGCTCAAGTACAGTTGGGATCTGCTGGATAAGCAGGTGCGTCGCCGCTATCTGCGCGCCAGTGAACGCGATCGTCAGCTGGCGCTGATTTCCGGCGCTACGGATTATCATGGCTTTGCCCACCGCGATGTGGTCATCGAAGCGGTGTTTGAGGATCTGGCGCTGAAGCAGCGGATGGTTGGCGAGATCGAACAATGTTGCGGGCCGCAGACGATCTTTGCTTCTAATACCTCATCGCTACCGATCGGCGAGATCGCCGCTCAGGCCGCGCGGCCAGAGAAGGTAATTGGTCTGCACTTTTTCAGCCCGGTCGAAAAAATGCCGCTGGTTGAGGTTATCCCGCATGCAACGACCGATGAGCAAACCATCGCCACGGTGGTGAAGCTGGCGAAGCTGCAGGGCAAAACGCCGATCGTGGTCGCGGATCGCGCCGGTTTTTATGTTAACCGTATTCTGGCGCCCTATATCAATGAAGCCATGCGCCTGCTGCTGGAGGGCGAGCCGGTTGAACATATTGATAATGCGTTGGTTAAATTTGGTTTCCCGGTTGGACCTATTCAGTTGCTGGATGAAGTCGGCATTGATACCGGCACTAAGATTATCCCGGTACTGGAGACCGCTTTTGGTGAACGTTTTAGCCCGCCTGCAAACATCATTGACGCGATTTTGAAGGACGATCGCAAAGGCAGAAAAAATAATCGCGGTTTCTATCTTTATGAGACAAAAAGGCGTAAAAGCAAAAAACGGGCTGACCCGGCCATTTACCCATTATTGGCAGTGGCTAGCCCGCAGGCGCGTTTGTCTGCTCAGCAGGTCGCTGAACGCTGCGTGATGATGATGCTCAACGAGGCGGCGCGCTGTTTTGATGAACAGATCGTACGTAGCGCGCGTGATGGCGATATTGGCGCCGTCTTTGGTATAGGTTTTCCGCCGTTTCTCGGCGGCCCGTTCCGCTATATGGATAGCCTCGGCGCGGGTGAAGTCGCCGCAATCTTGCAGCGTCTGGCCGCACAGTACGGCCCTCGTTTTTCTCCGTGCGACACCTTATTGCGCATGGCCGAGCAGGGGGCGACCTTTTGGCCCACTGGTGAACGGACGACCTAAGTTATGGTCAAAAGAAGGTAAATCCAACGTTGGCTGGCGCTGTTGATTGGCGGTTTTGTAAACAAATATTGACTATACTTACGCCATTGAGGTAAAAAACAGCGTTTCATTCGTTGGATGGATCAGGCACAATGCCCGGCCACCGGGTCGCCTGCGTATTGTTTACGCAGAGCGAGTTGCGGTGATTCTGGTTAACAAAAGCGGTGCAATATGCAAGTTTTTATCATGCGTCACGGCGACGCTGCCCTCGATGCAGCCAGTGACTCCGTTCGTCCATTAACCGTTTGCGGTTGTGACGAATCTCGTCAGATGGCAACCTGGCTGAAAGGTCAAAAAGTGGATATTGAGCGGGTGCTTGTCAGCCCTTACCTGCGTGCAGAGCAAACTCTCGACGTGGTAGGGGAGTGCATGAACCTGCCGAAAGATGTCGACGTGATGCCGGAACTCACGCCGTGCGGCGATGTAGGGATGGTTAGCGCTTATCTTCAGGCGCTGGCGAATGAGGGCGTGAAAACGGCGCTGGTCGTTTCACACCTGCCGTTGGTGGGGTACCTCGTCTCAGAGCTGTGCCCGGGGGAAACGCCCCCGATGTTTACTACCTCAGCGATTGCCTGCGTCACCCTCGACGCCGACGGCAAGGGCGAATTCAACTGGCAGATGAGCCCCTGCAATTTGAGAATGGCGAAAGCCATCTAAGGCTTTCCACCCTCGGAGCTTCCGCTTACGGAAGCTCCGGCGGCAACCACTCTTCAACTTCAATCAGTACCAATAGCGCGGCATCGCCGCCGTACTCTTTTGGTGCCTGATGGAACGCCATAATATGCGGATGTTGCGCCAGCCACAGCGGCGTTTGCTGCTTGAGGATATGTTTGCCGTGTCCGTGCATAACGCAGGCGCAGAAGATATGTTCGCGGCGGCAGGCGGCAATCAGCGCGCCCAATTCTTGTTTTGCCTGCATCTGGGTCAGGCCATGCAGATCGAGAAACAGCTCCGGCGAATAGTCGCCGCGGCGCAGTTTTTTCAGCTCAAAATGGCTGACATCCGCGCGCACGTACTTCATCGCGCCTTCCGTATTGAGCAACGGCTGAAATTCGTCGGAAAAATAGTGGCTGTTATCCACCTGTTCCTGCAGCAATCGCTTAGGCGGAACCTCGCTGAGCTTCTTGCGCTGCGGGCGGTGTACGATAGTGTCCTGTTTAATTTGCCGGGTGCCGGTCATTAGCTGGCGGAACAGCGCCTGATCCTCCGCGCTTAGCGGTGTTTTCTTTTTCATTGCCCAATCTCACTATTTCTTTTCGCTAGTTTACCCGACTCGCCCGCGCTTCAGGCAAGGAAAACCTATTTTTCCCCACTCCGACTGCGCAAGAATGCTGATTTATCGCCGCCGTCGTGGCAAACTAGCCGCCGAATTTATAGCAGAGCGTGCCCTGGAGGATTGCGTGGATAAAATTTTTGTTGATGAAGCGGTCAATGAGCTGCAGACCATTCAGGACATGCTGCGTTGGGCGGTAAGTCGTTTTAGCGCCGCCAACATCTGGTACGGTCATGGCACCGATAACCCGTGGGATGAGGCCGTACAGCTGGTATTACCCTCGCTGTACCTGCCGTTAGATATACCGGAAGATATGCGCACCGCGCGCCTGACCTCCAGCGAAAAACATCGTATCGTCGAGCGCGTGATTCGCCGCGTCAACGAACGCATACCCGTCGCTTACCTGACCAACAAAGCATGGTTCTGCGGCCATGAATTCTATGTCGATGAGCGCGTGCTGGTACCGCGCTCGCCGATTGGCGAACTGATCAATAACCAGTTCTCCGGGCTGATAAATCACAAACCGCAGCATATTCTCGATATGTGTACCGGTAGCGCCTGTATTGCCATCGCCTGCGCCTATGCCTTCCCGGAAGCGGAAGTCGACGCTGTCGATATCTCCCCGGACGCGCTGGCCGTTGCCGAACATAACGTTGAAGAACATGGCCTGATTAACCAGGTTACACCGATCCGTTCCGATCTGTTCCGCGATCTGCCGAAGCTGCAGTACGATCTGATCGTGACCAATCCGCCGTACGTTGATGAAGAAGATATGGCCGATCTGCCCGATGAATATGAGCATGAGCCGGTTCTGGGTCTGGCTTCCGGTAGCGATGGCCTGAAGCTGACGCGCCGCATTCTTGGCTGCGCGCCGGATTACCTCAACGACGACGGTATTCTGATTTGTGAAGTCGGTAACAGCATGGTACATCTGATGGAGCAGTACCCGGACGTGCCGTTCACCTGGCTTGAGTTTGATAACGGCGGTGATGGCGTCTTTATGCTGACTAAACAGCAGCTCATTGACGCGCGTGCGCATTTCGGCATTTATAAAGACTAAAAAACAACACGCAAACATAACGAAAAGAATGGAGCCGTGATGGCAGGAAATACAATTGGACAACTCTTTCGCGTCACCACCTTCGGCGAATCGCACGGCCTGGCGCTGGGTTGCATCGTCGACGGGGTGCCGCCAGGCATTCCGCTGACCGAAGCTGACCTGCAGCACGATCTGGATCGCCGTCGCCCTGGGACATCGCGTTACACCACCCAGCGCCGCGAACCGGACCAGGTGAAAATCCTTTCCGGCGTCTTCGAAGGCGTGACCACCGGCACCAGTATTGGCCTGTTGATTGAAAACACCGATCAGCGTTCCCAGGACTACGGCGCGATTAAAGATCTGTTCCGCCCGGGTCATGCGGATTACACCTACGAGCAGAAATACGGCCTGCGCGACTATCGCGGCGGCGGCCGTTCGTCTGCGCGTGAAACCGCGATGCGCGTGGCGGCCGGGGCGATTGCCAAAAAATTCCTCGCGGCTAAATTTGGTATTGTGATCCGCGGCTGCCTGACGCAGATGGGCGATATTCCGTTGGCCATCAAAGACTGGGATCAGGTTGAGCAGAACCCATTCTTCTGCCCGGATCCGGATAAAATCGACGCGCTGGATGAACTGATGCGCGGCCTGAAAAAAGAGGGCGACTCTATTGGCGCGAAAGTGACCGTCGTGGCTGACGGCGTTCCTCCGGGCCTCGGCGAGCCGGTGTTCGACCGCCTGGATGCCGATATCGCCCACGCGCTGATGAGCATCAACGCGGTGAAAGGGGTAGAAATCGGTGATGGTTTTGAGGTGGTCAAACTTCGCGGCAGCGAAAACCGCGACGAAATCACCAAAGCCGGTTTCCAGAGTAACCACGCCGGCGGCATTCTTGGCGGTATCAGCAGCGGCCAGCAAATTGTTGCTAACATCGCGCTGAAGCCAACTTCCAGTATTACCGTTCCCGGTCATACGATTAACCGCTTCGGCGAAGAAGTCGAAATGATCACCAAAGGGCGTCACGATCCGTGCGTCGGCATTCGCGCGGTTCCGATCGCCGAGGCCATGCTGGCTATCGTGTTAATGGATCACTTTATGCGTCAACGCGCGCAGAATGGCGACGTGACAACATCAATTCCACGCTGGTAACCGATGAAAAATACCGTTATCGCACTGCTGGCGCTTTTGGCCAGCACCGCCAGCCTGGCGGCGACGCCGTGGCAGAAAATATCCCAGCCGATTAGCGGCAGCGCCCAGTCTATTGGCGCGTTTGCCAATGGCTGCATCGTCGGCGCCCAGCCGCTACCGTTGAACTCCCCTGATTACCAGGTGATGCGTACCGATCAGCGTCGCTACTTCGGCCATCCGGATCTCGTGCAGTTTATTCAGCGGCTGAGTTTGCAGGCGCACAATAAAGGTATGGGGACGGTGCTGATTGGCGATATGGGCATGCCTGCCGGCGGGCGCTTTAACGGCGGCCACGCTAGCCATCAGTCGGGTCTGGATGTTGATATTTTCCTGCAATTGCCGCAGACCCGCTGGACCTCCGCGCAACTGCTGAAACCACAGGCGCTGGATTTAGTCGCCCGTGATGGCAAGCGGGTGGTGCCGTCACTGTGGAGCCCGCAAATCAGTAACCTGATTAAAATGGCGGCGGAAGATAATGATGTGACGCGTATTTTCGTCAACCCGGCTATCAAACAGCAATTGTGTCTCGATGCTGGTAACGATCGCCAATGGCTACGCAAAGTTCGCCCGTGGTTCCAGCATCGCGCCCACATGCACGTGCGCCTGCGCTGCCCGGCGGGCAGCCTCGAGTGCGAAGATCAAGCGCCGCCGCCGGCTGGCGATGGCTGCGGAGCCGAGCTGCAAAGCTGGTTTGAACCGCCTAAACCTGGGTCAACCCCACCTGTGAAGAAGACGCCGCCTCCGCTGCCGCCTTCCTGCCAGGCGCTACTGGATGAGCATCTTCTCTAATGGATAGTTTTGTCGAACTGTTTATGGTGTCGCCAATGGTTTTGGTGGCGCTCTTTTTCGTCGCGATTCTGGCCGGATTTATTGATTCCTTAGCTGGCGGCGGCGGGTTGTTAACCGTCCCGGCGTTGATGGCGGCAGGTATGCCGCCCGCTCAGGCATTGGCGACCAATAAGCTACAGGCGTGCGGCGGTTCCATTTCCGCGACGCTCTACTTTATCCGTCGCAAGGTAGTGAATCTCGCCGATCAGAAACTCAATATTCTGATGACGTTTATCGGCTCGACGGCGGGGGCGCTGCTGGTGCAGCACGTGCAGTCCGATATTTTGAAGCAAATCCTGCCGCTGCTGGTGATCGGCATTGGGCTGTACTTTTTGCTGATGCCTAAGCTTGGCGAATCCGATCGTCAGCGTCGCCTGTATGGTTTGCCGTTCGCGCTGGTCGCTGGCGGCAGCGTGGGTTTCTACGACGGTTTTTTTGGCCCCGGCGCCGGTTCTTTTTATGCGCTGGCCTTTGTGACGCTCGCCGGGTTTAATCTCGCGAAATCCACCGCTCACGCCAAACTGCTAAACGCTACCTCCAATATTGGCGGCCTGCTGCTGTTTATCATTGGCGGCAAAGTGATTTGGGCTACCGGTTTTGTGATGATGGCCGGACAGTTTATCGGCGCTCGCGCCGGTTCGCGGCTGGTGCTGAGTAAAGGGCAGTCGCTGATTCGGCCGATGATCGTCATCGTCTCCGCGGTGATGAGCGCTAAACTTCTTTACGACAGCCACGGGGCTGAGATTTTGCAGTGGTTGGGAATTCACTAATGCAACAGCAACACCATTATCAGCAGTTGGTCGAGATCTTCGACGGCTGCTTTGCCGATGATTTTAATACCCGTCTGATTAAAGGCGACGACGAACCGATCTATCTTCCTGCAGATAGCGAAGTGCCATACAACCGGATCGTGTTTGCTCACGGCTTTTACGCCAGCGCGCTGCACGAAATTTCCCACTGGTGTATCGCCGGCAAGGCGCGGCGCGAGCAGGTAGATTTTGGTTACTGGTACTGCCCGGACGGCCGCGATGCGATGACGCAAAGCAAGTTCGAAGACGTCGAGGTCAAGCCACAGGCTTTTGACTGGTTGTTCTGCACGGCGGCGGGATTTCCGTTTAACGTCAGCTGTGACAACCTCGAAGGCGACTTTGAGCCCGACCGCATCGCCTTTCAACGGCGCGTACATGCCCAGGTGATGACCTATCTGGAGCAAGGGATCCCTGAGCGACCGGCACGCTTTATTCGCGCGCTGCAACAGTATTATCAAACGCCGCCGCTGACGGCAGAACAATTTCCGTGGCCGGAAGACCTGCACTAAAGCCACGTTCTACAAATGAAAGAGGAAAGACGATGATCGCGGAGTTTGAATCACGCATTCTGGCGTTAATTGACGATATGGTAGACCACGCCAGTGATGACGAACTGTTTGCTGGCGGTTATCTGCGCGGCCACCTGACGCTGGCGGTGGCTGAGCTGGAAGGGGAAGGGGAACATACGGCGCAGGCGATTAATGATAAAGTCGCCAGCAGCCTGGAAAAGGCCATCAGCGCGGGCGAACTATCGCCGCCGGATCAGATTCTGGTGCAAGGGATGTGGAATAACCTGTACCAGCAGGCGAAAAATCAGGCCTGATAAATGGTGTCATCCGGATGAGGCGTTAGCCCACATCCGGAAACTCTCCCCGGTCGCGCTGCGCCTACCGGGGCGACTAAACCCAGGTCGGGATAAGGCGCAAGCCGGCGTTATTTTACCGCTTTTCCCTTCAGCAGTTTTCTTACCCACAGTCGATTCGGATTCAGCGCCGCGAGGGTTTCGCTATCCAGCGGTAGCGGTTCTTCACTCATCTGCGAGGCCAGCAGTTCGGCGCTCAATGGCGCGGTGCACAACCCACGAGATCCCAATGCCGCGAGCATAAACAGATTGTGATAGACCGGCGCGCTGCCGACATTTTCCTGCTGTTGGTGAAGCGTGGCGTACTGCGTCAACGTTTTCTCATAATCCGGAACGTTGCCCACCATCGGCAGGTGGTCGCGGGTGGCGCAGCGTACGCCGCAGCGGGCTTCGTTGCCGCTAACATCCACCTCTTTTGCCCATGCCGCCTGCGGGAAACAATCAATCAGGCGCTGGCGATTCTGCCACTGATCTTCGGCGCTGAAATCGGTATCCGTCTTGCCGCGATGATAGCTGGCGCCGATACAGTGTTGCTGATTCTCGGGGTTTTGCGGCGTCAGATAGCCGTCATAGCATAACACCTGGCGCAGGGCGGAAAGCCCCGGCGTGGTGGGTATATGGCTGACCTGGCCGCCGACCGGATAAGCCGGTAACTGCCTGGTCTGGGCAAAATCAGTCAGGCGATGTCCGTTCGCCAGTACTACCGCCTGATGACGATGCTGCTGATTGAGCAACCAGCCGTCGCCCTCCGCGCTGAGCGTTTCGACGGGATAACCGTAGTGGCTGCGTAGTCCCTGCGTCGCCGCCAGCGCCAGTAATTCTGCCGTCAACTGCTGCGGGCACAGCCAGCCGCCGGCCGGATAGGAGATACCGCCGCAGCCAGTATCAACGCCGGTCAGTTCAGCAACCTGCTCCGCCGTCACCGCGCAGGCGATCTCCGCCGGTAAATCTGAAGCCAGCATTTGGGCGATTTTCTGCGTGCTTTTTTCATCCCAGGCGAGTTGGGTTACGCCGCACCATTGATGATCAAATTCCACTGGCAGGGCGTCGTAGAGGCGGCGCGCGAAAGTAAACGCCGCCGGGAAAAAGCGCGCCAGCGAAGGGTCGTGCTGGCTTAATAGCGGATACAGCGCGCCCTGACGATTGCCGGATGCGCCGCTGGCGGGCGCATCGTCAGCGCAGTACAACGTCACCTGCCAGCCGCGACGCAGCAGCGCCAGCGAGAGCAGGGCGCTGGCGATACCGCCGCCGATCACCGCCGCTTCGCGCGATTGACTACCGCTGCGGGCAAACCATGGCGTCCGCGCGAATGTCGGAACGTCGGCGGTCAATTCACCGATTAGCATTTCGCGCTTGCGACCAAAGCCTTTGCGTTTTTGCATGCTAAAGCCGGCCTCCTGCAGCCCGCGGCGCACGAAGCCAGCGGAGGTGAAAGTCGCCAGCGTACCGCCAGGGCGGGCCAGACGCGCCATGGCGGAAAACAGCCCCGGCGTCCACATATCCGGGTTTTTCGCCGGCGCGAAGCCGTCGAGGAACCAGGCGTCGACCTGGTGGTTGAGCGAATCATCAAGCTGGTCGGTGAGCGTGTTGATATCGCCAAACCATAAGTCCAGCGTAACGCGGCCATCGTCGAGCAGCAGGCGGTGGCAGCCCGCGACTGGCAGCGGCCACTGCGCCTGTAGCTGTTCAGCCCATGGCGCCAGTTCCGGCCAGTGCTGGTGCGCCAGGCGCAGGTCGTCGGCCTTCAGGGGAAATTTTTCAAAACTGATGAAATGTAATCTTTGCAGCGTAGCCTGCGGATTATCGCGACGAAAAACAGCAAACGCCTGCCACAGCGTCAGGAAATTGAGCCCGGTGCCGAAGCCGCTCTCCGCGACGATAAACAGCGGGCGCGGGTGGGTTGGAAAACGGCTATCAAGCCGGTTGCCGTTGAGAAAAACGTAGCGCGTCTCTTCCAGACCGTTGTCATTAGAAAAATAAACGTCGTCAAAATCTCGGGAAACAGGTGTACCCTCAGCGTTGAATTCCAGGTTGGCGGGTTGTATGGCGTTTTGTTTCACGTAAGTTACTCGAATCACAAGGCGTAGCGCGATCTTAACGATGTGTGCCAGAAGGCGCAAATTTATACACAAAATGGCTGATCGGACTTGTTCGGCGTACAAGTGTACGCTATTGTGCGACTCGAAACTTTTTATAGTGCGACTTACAGAGGTATTGAATGAAACGTGCAGTGATTACTGGCCTGGGCATCGTTTCCAGCATCGGTAATAACCAGCAGGAAGTCCTGGCATCTCTGCGTGAAGGACGTTCAGGGATCACTTTCTCTCAGGAGCTGAAGGATTCAGGAATGCGTAGCCACGTGTGGGGCAACGTCAAACTGGATACCACGGGCCTCATTGACCGCAAAGTAGTTCGCTTTATGAGCGATGCATCTATCTATGCTTATCTGTCCATGGAGCAGGCGGTAGCCGACGCCGGTCTGGCGCCGGAAGCATACCAGAACAACCCGCGTGTCGGCCTGATTGCAGGTTCCGGCGGCGGCTCCCCGAAATTCCAGGTCTTCGGCGCCGATGCCATGCGTAGCCCGCGTGGTCTGAAAGCCGTGGGCCCATACGTTGTGACTAAAGCGATGGCTTCCGGCGTATCTGCCTGCCTCGCCACGCCGTTTAAAATCCACGGCGTCAACTACTCTATTAGCTCCGCTTGCGCCACTTCCGCACACTGCATCGGTAACGCGGTAGAACAGATTCAGCTGGGCAAACAGGACATCGTCTTTGCCGGCGGCGGCGAAGAGCTGTGCTGGGAAATGGCTTGTGAATTCGACGCCATGGGCGCGCTGTCCACTAAATACAACGATTCTCCGGACAAAGCGTCCCGTACCTATGACGCGAACCGCGACGGTTTCGTTATCGCGGGCGGCGGCGGCATGGTCGTGGTGGAAGAGCTGGAACACGCGCTGGCGCGCGGCGCGCATATCTATGCGGAAATCGTCGGTTACGGCGCGACTTCCGATGGCGCGGACATGGTTGCTCCATCTGGCGAAGGCGCAGTGCGCTGCATGCAGATGGCGATGCACGGCGTTGATACTCCGATCGACTACCTGAACTCCCACGGCACTTCGACTCCGGTAGGCGACGTTAAAGAGCTGGGCGCTATCCGCGAAGTCTTCGGCGACAACAGCCCGGCTATCTCCGCCACCAAAGCGATGACCGGCCACTCTCTGGGCGCCGCAGGCGTACAGGAAGCCATCTACTCTCTGCTGATGCTGGAGCACGGTTTTATCGCGCCAAGCATCAACATCGAAGAGATGGACGAGCAGGCTGCCGGCCTTAACATCGTCACCAAACCGACCGATGCTCAGTTGACCACCGTGATGTCCAACAGCTTCGGCTTCGGCGGCACCAACGCGACCCTGGTTATGCGTAAATACAACGCCTAATTGGTTAGAGTCAGTACCAGGGGAGCCCGAGGCTCCCCTTTTTTTGACGTCTTGACAGCGCCTGGCGAGAGCAGGCAAATTGCTCGCCATCATTCCCATTCCATCTTCTCGCCTTGCTCTGCAAAACTGGGGTAACGCATGTCCGCAGCGACAAAAACGATAAACAACGCTTCAGAGAATTTCTCGCTATTTCGCATTACCTTTGCGGTTTTTCTGACCTATATGACCGTGGGGTTGCCGCTACCGGTTATCCCGCTATTTGTGCACCACGATCTCGGCTTTGGCAACACACTCGTCGGCGTGGCCGTCGGCATCCAGTTTCTCGCCACGGTATTAACCCGCGGCTATGCCGGGAGACTGGCCGATCAGTACGGCGCGAAACGCTCGGTGCTGCAAGGAATGTTGGCCTGTGCTCTGGCCGGCTGCGCCTGGCTGGCGGCGGCGCTGTTGCCGGTGCCGGTAATGGCCAAATTTGGCCTGCTGGTGCTGGGACGCTTGATTCTCGGCTTTGGTGAAAGCCAACTGCTGACCGGCAATTTAAGCTGGGGATTAGGGCTGGTTGGCCCGCGGCGTTCCGGTAAAGTGATGTCGTGGAACGGCATGGCGATGTACGGGGCGCTGGCGGTGGGCGCGCCGCTGGGGCTGCTGATTTACAGCCGCTTCGGCGTGGCGACGCTGGCCTGCGTCACGATGGCGCTGCCGCTGCTGGCGTGGGCGATTAACGGCACGGTCCGTAAAGTTCCCGCCCACGGCGGCGAACGTCCTTCACTATGGAGCGTCATCGGCATGATCTGGCGGCCGGGGATTGGTCTCGGCCTGCAGGGCGTCGGCTTTGCGGTGATCGGCACTTTTGTTTCACTCTATTTCGCCAGCCACGGCTGGGCGATGGCCGGCTTCACGTTGACCGCGTTTGGCGGCGCTTTTGTCCTGATGCGTATTTTGTTCGGCTGGATGCCGGATCGCTTTGGCGGCATTAAGGTGGCGATGGTATCACTGCTGATTGAAGCGATTGGTCTGACGCTGCTGTGGCAAGCGCCGGGCGCCTGGGTGGCGCTGGCGGGCGCCGCTTTGACCGGCTGCGGTTGCTCGCTCATCTTCCCGGCGCTGGGTGTTGAGGTAGTCAAACGGGTTCCGGCCCAGGTTCGCGGCACCGCGCTTGGCGGCTATGCCGCGTTTCAGGATATCTCTTACGGCGTCACCGGCCCGCTGGCTGGCCTGCTTGCCACCTCGCTTGGCTATGCTTCCGTATTCCTTGCCGGGGCGATTTGCGCGGCGCTGGGGATCCTCGTCACCCTCGTCTCTTTTCGCCGTCAGGGTTAGGTTATGGTCCGGTCTTGCCCGCGGGCAGGCCGGACGCCGTCTGCCGCGGCAGATAATACTTCACCTGGAACTCGAACATATTGGTATACAAAATGGAGTAATCGATAGGCTGGTGGTGTTCATCAATCGCCTGGGTCTGCATGCGAATAATCGGGTCTTTAGCGCTGATATGCAGGAGGGTTGCCAGCTCAGGCGTTGGCAGTATCGGCACTATTGATTCGTAACATCCATTTATTCTTACTCCGCATTCGTTTTCTATATATGAAAACTTCGATTTCTTCATATGCGCGATGGTCAGGTCGGGAAAACGGGTCGCTGACAGCCAGGTTTCCTCTAATTGCATCGCAATATTATCGATAAAACGCAATCTTTTAGCATAATATACCGCTTCACCGTGCTGCAATTGCAGTCCCCGGGCAATTTCCTCCGAGGCTGGCTGTAACTCAAATTTTAGGATCTGGCTGGAGGGTGTTTTCCCCTGATTACGGGCAATTTCGGTAAAACTGTCTAAATGCGTCACCGACGCCTGGAAATGCTTATTTCTAATCCATGTGCCTGAGCCATGTCGGCGTTCGATTAAACCATCCTCTTCCAGGGTTTTCAGCGCCTTACGTAACGTATTGCGTGAAACATCATAAAGTTCTGCTAACTCTTTTTCGGCTGGCAGAAGATCGCCAATGTTGTAGAACGGGCTATTAATTTTGTTTTTAAGCAAATTGACGATATTTTTGTAAACCACTTTTGAACCTCAATAATCCCTTTGGAAACATGGGCTTGCTATCGTACGACGTTAAATACAGGCCAAGACGTTCATTTTTTGCTTTATTTCTGCACCACTTCAGGATGACTAACTGTGATCAAAACCGCGGTTAAGAAAATTAACAATTATTAAAGTGCTCGTCAATTGAGGTCATAAATTAAAAGGATGAGTTAATGAAAAATATATTGTTAGTGTGTGCAGCAGGAATGTCGACCAGTATGTTAGTGAAGCGAATGCAGGAGCAGGCGGCTAATATTAAGGTTTCGGTGAATATCAATGCTCTGGCTATTTCTGAAGCTAAAGAAAAGATTAAGAACAACGAAGTGGATGTTGTGCTTTTAGGCCCGCAGGTGCGTTTTCAAAAAAATGAAATAGAAGAGGTGGCTCAGGGTAAAATGCCGGTAGCGGTGATTGATATGAAATATTATGGGCAGATGGACGGTAAAGCTGTTCTGGATAATGCACTGGCATTACTGGCAAAACGTTAGTTTCTTCATTACTCCCCGTTATTGTGTGGCTATGTCATTCAGGCCATGGACAGCTGTGGCTAAAACATGGTGACGCTAATTAATTATTATGAATAAGGGTTCGTCATGAGTTTCATGGATACCTTTGAGCGTGGCATGGAAAAAATTCTCGTGCCTGTCGCGATTAAATTAAATTCTCAGATCCACGTTTCAGCGATTCGCGATGCGTTTATTCTTTCGTTTCCCATCGTAATGGCCAGTTCGCTGATTATTCTTATCAACTTTGCTATTTTATCGCCTGACGGATTTATCGCCAGTATTCTGCATTTAGGCTCGATATTCCCCAATCTGGCGGAAGCGCAGCAGATTTTCACCCCGGTAATGAACGGGTCGGTCAATATCATGGCGATATTGATCACCTTTCTGGTGGCGCGCAATATGGCGATCAGCTATCAGCAGGACGATCTCTTGTGCGGCCTGACGGCGATCGGCGCCTTTTTTGTCGTCTACACCCCTTACACCATCATTGATGGCCAGGCCTATCTGGCGACTAAATATCTTGGCCCGCAGGGGTTGTTTGTGGCGATTATCGTCGCGCTGATTTCCAGCGAGGTCTTTTGTCGCCTGGCGCGTAACCCTAAAGTGACCATCACTATGCCTGCCGCGGTGCCGCCGGCGGTGGCGCGTTCATTTAAGGTGTTGTTGCCGATTTTCTTCGTGATGATCTTCTTTTCGATCCTCAATTATCTGTTGACGCGTATTTCTCCAAATGGCCTTAACGACCTGATTTATACCCTTATTCAGGCCCCGCTGAAGGATATGGGGACCAACATTGTTACCGTTCTGGTGTTGGGGCTGGTGGCGAATTTCCTCTGGGTACTGGGGATTCATGGGCCGAATACCGTGGCCGCTATCCGGGAGACTATTTTCTCGGAAGCCAATCTCGAAAACCTCTCCTATGCCGCCTCACATGGCAGCACCTGGGGAGCGCCGTATCCCATCACCTGGACCGGTATCAACGATGCGTTTGCTAACTGCGGTGGGTCGGGTATGACGCTGGGGTTGCTGCTGGCCATTTTTATCGCCTCCCGGCGCAAAGATTACCGTGACCTGGCAAAAATGGCCTTCGTGCCGGGCCTGTTTAACATCAATGAGCCGGTGATGTTTGGTCTGCCGATTGTGCTTAACCCCATCCTAGTGATCCCGTTCATTCTGGTGCCGTTTGTGAATTCATTGATTGGCTATTTCTTTATCAGCATGGAGTTTATTCCGCCGATTGCTTATGCCGTCCCGTGGACCACACCCGGGCCGCTTATCGCCTTCTTTGGCACGGGAGGCAACTGGCTGGCGCTGTTTGTCGGCATCCTGTGCCTCGCGGTTTCAACACTGATTTACTTACCGTTTGTGATTGCCGCTAACAAGGTCAATACCGCAGCGGCGGCGGAATAGAGAGGATAGCAATGTTTGCAGATGAAAGTACGGTCATGGAACTGCTGATCTATGCCGGTCAGGCGCGCTCAGACGCCATGGAGGCGATAGCCGCGTCCCGACAGCGCGAGTGGAGGCGGGCTACGGAGTTGATGGCCAGCTCCGACGCGGCCTGCCGCGCCGCACATAAGATCCAAACGATGTTGATCGGTGAGGACGAAGGCTGTGGAAAAATAACCGTTAACCTTATTCTGGTACACGCGCAGGACCATTTAATGACTGCCATGCTATGTCAGGATCTCGCTAAAGAAATTATTGCTTTACGCAACGAACTCTCTGCCTGATTTATCCGCCTTCAGCCGTTCTGGCTGAAGGTGAATTATAACAATATGTAAAGGTACCCTATGTATTCAAGTCAATTGAAGGTGAGCTTATTGTCTTTATCGGTACTGCTGGCTATTTCGACAAATGATGTGATGGCGGCTAAATTAACCATTGAACAGCGTCTGGAATTACTGGAGTCAGAACTTTCGGCGAATAAAAAAGAACTGCAAAAAACACAATCTCAATTATCGACCTATAAAGGCAAGGTAGCCGAATTACAAAAAAGCATTAAGGAGAATGAAAAACGTCAGCTCACTGCGGGTTATTCAACGGCAACGTCGCCGGTGGCGGAAAATATTGCTAACGAGAATAATGAACTGAGTAAAAAAGCCGCCCCGGTGCAGGTGAAAGCCAGTCAGCAGGTGGCGGTTATCGATACCGACGGTCAGAAGCCGAAACTGGAAAACGTCACCCTGAAGGATATCAGTAAATTTGTCAAAGACGATATTGGCTTTAGCTACCAGGGGTACTTCCGTTCCGGCTGGGGGACGTCAAACCACGGATCGTCACAGACCTATGCCCCCGGCTCGCTGGGCCGTTTTGGTAATGAAATGAGTGGCTGGTTCGACTTAACGCTGAATCAGCGGGTCTATAACCAGGATGGCAAAACGGCGAATGCCGTCGTGACATACGACGGCAACGTCGGCGAGCAGTATAACGACGCCTGGTTTGCCGGCCAGGATACCGACAGCATTTTGCAGTTTAGTGATATTTTCCTGACCACCAAAGGTTTCCTGCCGTTCGCGCCCGAGGCGGATTTCTGGGTCGGTAAACATAAACTGCCTGAGTATGAAATTCAGATGCTGGACTGGAAGTCACTGACCACTGACGTTGCTGCCGGGGTCGGGATTCAGAACTGGGCGCTGGGGGTGGGTCAGCTGGATGCTTCTGTCAGCCGGAACGACGTCGACGTGTACTCCCGTGATTTCACGCAAACCACCCAGATGAACACCAACTCCGTCGACCTGCGCTATCGCAATATTCCGCTGTGGCAGTCGGGGTCGCTGTCGTTAATGGGCAAATACGCGTTTGCTAATAAAAATGACGAGCAGGAGAGAAACGAAGATAACAACAGCTACTTCCGGTTCAAAGATACCTGGATGGCCACCGCTATTATTCGTCAGGAGCTGGAGCGTAAAGGCTTCAACGAATTTACGCTGCAGGTGGCGAATAACTCATACGCCAGCAGTTTCGCCAACTTCTCCGGCGCCAGTAACTCCATGGCCAGCGGACGCTATTACTATGGCGATCATACTAACGGCGTGGCCTGGCGTTTGATCTCGCAGGGAGAAATGTATCTTGCCGATCGTATTATCATGGCGAATTCGCTGGTATGGGCCCACGGTAACGATGTCTATAGCTATGAAAGCGGGGCGCACAGCGATTTTGACAGCCTGCGCGCGGTGATCCGCCCGGCCTGGATTTGGGATACCTGGAACCAAAGCGGCGTTGAATTAGGCTGGTTTGCGCAGAAAAACAAAACTGAGCAGGGGCGTTCTCTGAAAGAGTCTGCGTATAAAACGACGCTTTATCACGCCCTCAAGGTTGGACCAAGCCTGTTAGGCTCTCGTCCTGAAATTCGCTTCTACGGTACGTATATTAATATTCTCGACAACGAGCTGTCGCAGTTTAAATTTAATGATAATAGTAAGGATGAGTTTATGTTTGGCGTTCAGGCTGAAGTCTGGTGGTAATCGCTGAATAATTCACTTAACGCCTGCCCAATGCGGACGTTAATGCAATAAAAAACATCTTGTTTTTCTGATGTGACATATTACTTGAAAATCATTTTTTACATGGCTTCCCATCGCTATTTATCCGGCTATAATGAAGTCACTCTATCCTAATGGAATATTATAATGATTAAACTAATTATCACCGATCTTGATGGAACATTTCTGAATAGTCATGGTGATTATAATCGTCAGCTGTTCACGCAGGTTAAACAGATCATGCAGGAGCAAGGAGTAAATTTTGCCCTCTGTACTGGCAAACAATGTGAACGTGTCGAAGAATTGTTTGGTAAAGAGGCCAGCGATTTCTGGATCCTTGGCGATAGCGCCACGCGAATTAAGCACAGCGGAGAGTATATTTATCAATCCCTTATTGATAATGCCCTGGGACGCGAGATGATTGGCGTACTGGAAGAGGTGAATAAGGAACCTGTCATTATTGCCTGTACCGCCGAAGGCGCATTTATTCGAGATTCTGTCTCTCCGCAAATGTTGCAAAAAGTCAAAATGTCGTATGCTAAAGTGATTCAGGTTGCTGATTTTTCTGAAGTGAAATATGACTTTGTGAAAATATCCGTATTTGATATTAAAGGGCGCTGCCCGCAAATTAAACCATTCCTCGCCCCTTACTTTGATAAGGCCTATATAGTGGTATCAGAAGATGCGTGGATTGATATTGCTGACGTTGGAGTTCACAAAGGCCATACGGTAGAGATTTTACAAAACCAACTGAATGCTACCGCAGAGGAGACGATGGTCTTTGGCGACGGTTTGAACGACATCGAACTGATGACTCGGGCGACCTGGAGCTTTGCGATGCGTAATGCGTTTGAAGAAACGAAACGGGCGGCGAACTTTATTACCGGAACAAATGATGATGATGCCGTAATGACCACCATCATACGTTTGTTATCGCTACAGGATTCAGGTCGCCAGCCACAACAGGCCAAGCACTACGATTAACGTCAGCACGATAACCCACGGTTTTTTAAACACTAACCATGGTGACGATGGTGGAGCCTGTACTGCTGGGATCGCCAGCGTTTCCTGCGCTCTGGCGACCCTGAGCACGAAAATTTTGTTAAGCAACATCAGCAACTGGGCCGGGCTGAGCGGCGTTTGCGCCGATGCATGCCAGCTACTTTGCGCAAAATCCATGACTCTCTGCCACTCACCGGTTTCCAGGGGCTGTTTTAACGCGGCTTTTAGTGAGGTTAGCGTCGGCGCTGTCTGAGAGCTGAGCGTTTGCCGCGCGTGTAGCCAGTAAGACAGGGGAGTAAAGTGGGTGGCCGGGATCAGTTCCCCACTTTTTACGCCGCTTAGCTCCAGCATCGATTGCCAGATAAGCTTGCTGGATTCGCCAGTGGCGGCGGCCAGTTTGGTCACCTGCTGATTCAGCGTGTTGTGCTCCGCAGGCAGCAGTGGGCGATGCGTTGGCGGGCGCAGCTGGGGTTGAGGAATCGAGAGTTGACCGCTTTGCAGTAATTGCAAAACATTCTCCAGCTGCGGCTGGGTCAATGCATGCAGCACGGTTTGACCGTAATTCTGGCGGATATAATCGCTCACCGCCTGACGGTTATTTCCCTGAGTCAGCAGTTCGCTGAGCTGGGCGAGAATTTGCCGATGGTGGTGGTTTTGCTGAGCGATACTTAAGCGCTGATTCAGGTTGCTCTCAGCCGCGCTGAAATGGCTCGCCAGCAGCGGCGTGTCGCCTTTCAGACCCAGATCGTGCTTCACGCAGGCCCACACTTCGGCGTTTTGCTGCGATGTCAGCGTCACCAGACGCGTTATCAGCCGCTCCAGAACGGTGCGTTGCTGCATGGTGAGCGCGTTTGGGCCCACGGCGGATGCGCCGGATGGGCCAGTCCCCGGAGGGCGATCGGACATACCTGAAACGGGTGGTGTCATGATGAATCCTTACCGTAGTGCTGTACTTAAGCCGGGTGATGATGTTCCTGGCGGCCAGATTATGGCACACTTCCCCGGTTTACTCTCGTTCTCAGACAGGTACTGAACCGTGAAAATCCTCGTTGATGAAAATATGCCCTATGCGCGTGAGCTTTTTAGCCGTTTGGGAGACGTGCAGGCCGTTCCCGGTCGTCCCATTCCGCAGGAAGCGTTAACCGACGCCGACGCGCTGATGGTGCGTTCCGTCACTAAGGTGAATGAAGCGCTGCTCTCCGGTAAGGCAATTAAGTTTGTCGGCACCGCCACCGCAGGCACCGATCATGTCGATCAAGCGTGGTTACAGCAAGCGGGGATTGGCTTTTCCGCCGCGCCGGGCTGTAATGCGATCGCGGTGGTGGAGTATGTTTTCTCGGCGCTGCTGATGCTCGCCGAGCGCGACGGATTCGCGCTGGCTGATCGTACCGTCGGTATCGTCGGCGTCGGCAACGTTGGCGGGCGTTTGCAAAAACGTCTGGAAGCGCTGGGAATTAAAACATTACTCTGCGATCCGCCGCGCGCCGATCGTGGCGATGAAGGCGACTTCCGCAGCCTGGACGAGCTGGTGCAGCAGGCGGATGTCCTGACTTTCCACACGCCGTTGTTTAAAGACGGGCCGTATAAAACGCTGCATCTGGCCGATGAAGCGCTGATTAGCCGCCTGCAGCCGGGGGCGATCCTGATTAACGCCTGCCGTGGCCCGGTGGTGGATAACGCGGCGCTGCTCAAGCGCTTGCAGGCCGGGCAGCAGCTGAGCGTGGTGCTTGACGTCTGGGAACCCGAACCGGATCTGAATACCGAGTTGCTGGCGCGTGTCGATATCGGTACATCGCATATCGCCGGTTATACCCTTGAAGGCAAAGCGCGCGGCACCACCCAGGTTTTTGAAGCCTATAGCGCGTTTATTGGCCATCCGCAGCAGGTGGCGCTGGATACGCTACTGCCGGCGCCGGAATTTGGCCGCATCACTCTGCACGGCCCACTCGATCAGGCGACGCTGAAAAGGCTGGTCCATTTGGTGTATGATGTGCGCCGCGATGATGCGCCGCTGCGTAAAGTGGCAGGCATTGCCGGTGAATTCGACAAGCTGCGCAAAAATTATCAGGAACGCCGCGAATGGTCTTCCCTGTACGTACAGTGCAGCGATGAAAAAGCAGCGACGCTGCTGCGTCAGCTCGGTTTTAATGCCGTACATCATCCTGTTCGTTAATATCTTCTTAATGCCCCTGTCGGATAATCCGGCAGGGTCGCTATTTTCTGGAGTACACCACCATGTCTGAAGGCTGGAATATTGCCGTACTGGGCGCAACCGGCGCCGTAGGCGAAGCCCTGCTTGAAACCCTTGCTGAACGCCAGTTTCCGGTAGGCGAAATTTATGCGCTGGCGCGCAATGAAAGCGCGGGCGAACATCTGCGTTATGGTGGCAAATCGGTCATCGTGCAGGACGCCGCCGACTTTGACTGGACCCAGGCCCAGTTGGCTTTCTTCGCCGCGGGCGTCGAAGCCAGCGCGGCGTATGTCGAAGAAGCCACCAACGCCGGTTGTCTGGTTATCGATCTTAGCGGCCTGTTTGCGCTGGAGCCGGACGTGCCGCTGGTGGTGCCGGACGTCAACCCGTTCGTGCTCGGCGACTACCGCAACCGTAACGTGATTGCGGTACCAAACAGCCTGACCAGCCAGCTGCTGACGGCGCTGAAGCCGCTGATCGATGATGGCGGCCTGTCGCGTATTACCGTTACCAACCTGCTGTCTGCCTCGGCGCAGGGGAAAAAGGCGGTCGATGCGCTGGCGGGGCAGAGCGCGAAACTGCTGAACGGTATTCCGATTGATGAGGACGATTTCTTTGGGCGCCAGCTGGCTTTCAACATGCTGCCGATTCTGCCGGATCGCGAAGGTAGCGTGCGCGAAGAACGACGTATCGTCGATGAAGCGCGCAAAATTCTGCAGGATGACGGCCTGATGATTTCCGCAAGCGTTGTGCAATCGCCGGTCTTCTATGGCCATGCGCAGATGGTGAATTTTGAAGCGTTGCGTCCGCTGGCGGCGGAGGAGGCGCGCGACGCCTTTACCCGCGGCGAGGATATCGAGCTTTCTGAAGAGGGCGAGTTCCCGACGCAGGTCGGCGATGCTTCCGGTAACGCACGTCTGTCCATCGGTTGCGTGCATAACGATTATGGCATGCCCGAGCAGATTCAGTTCTGGTCGGTGGCCGATAACGTCCGCTTTGGCGGCGCGCTGATGGCGGTGAAAATCGCCGAGAAGCTGGTTCAGGAGTATTTGTACTGATGTCTGAAGCACAGCAGCAGCCGGTGTATAAAATCGCGCTGGGCATCGAGTACGACGGCAGCAAATACTACGGCTGGCAGCGGCAAAACGAAGTTCGCAGCGTGCAGGAAAAGCTGGAAAAGGCGCTGTCGCAGGTGGCGGCCGAACCGGTACACGTATTCTGCGCCGGGCGTACCGACGCCGGCGTACACGGTACCGGCCAGGTGGTGCACTTTGAAACCCGCGCTCAGCGTAAAGACGCCGCGTGGACGCTGGGCGTAAATGCGAATTTACCTGGTGACATCGCCGTGCGTTGGGTGAAGCATGTTGCGGACGATTTTCACGCCCGCTTCAGCGCGACGGCCCGTCGTTACCGCTACGTCATCTATAATCACCGCCTGCGCCCGGCGGTGTTAAGTCAGGGGGTGACGCATTATTACCACCCTCTGGATGCCGGGCGGATGCATCGCGCCGCGCAGTGTTTAATTGGCGAGAATGACTTCACCTCGTTTCGCGCGGTGCAATGTCAGTCGCGTACGCCGTGGCGTAACGTGATGCATATCAACGTGACCCGTCACGGAGCTTATGTGGTGGTGGATATTAAAGCGAACGCTTTTGTTCATCATATGGTTAGGAATATCGTCGGCAGCCTGATGGAAGTAGGCGCCGGAAACCAGCCAGAGAGCTGGATTGCAGAACTGCTGGCGGCGAAGGACCGGACTCTGGCTGCCGCGACGGCGAAAGCGGAAGGATTGTATCTGGTGTCGGTGGATTATCCGGCCCATTTCGACCTGCCGGTGATGCCGATGGGCCCGCTGTTTTTGGCGGACTAATATCAGCGCCCCCGTAACAGGGGGCGGTTGTCACTAAAGGCTAAGACAAATATGGACCTGATTCATTTTTTGATTGATTTCATCCTGCATATTGATGTGCACCTTGCGGAGCTGGTCGCACAGTATGGCGTCTGGGTTTACGCCATCCTGTTCTTGATTCTGTTCTGCGAAACCGGCCTGGTGGTGACGCCGTTCCTGCCCGGAGATTCTCTGTTGTTCGTCGCCGGCGCGCTCTCCGCGCTGCCAACTAACGATCTCAACGTACACCTGATGGTTGCGCTGATGGTCATTGCCGCCGTTGTTGGCGATGCCCTGAACTACACCATCGGTAGATTGTTCGGCGAAAAGCTGTTCAGCAATCCGAACTCGAAGATTTTCCGTCGTAGCTATCTCGACAAAAGCCATACCTTCTATGAACGCCACGGCGGCAAAACCATCATCCTCGCGCGTTTTGTGCCGATCGTCAGAACCTTTGCGCCGTTTGTGGCGGGAATGGGTCACATGTCCTATCGTCATTTTGCGGCGTACAACGTGGTTGGCGCGCTGCTGTGGGTACTGTTGTTCACCTACGCCGGGTACCTGTTCGGTGATTTGCCGATCGTACAGGAAAACCTGAAGCTGCTGATCGTGGCGATTATCGTCCTGTCGGTACTGCCTGGCGTTATCGAAGTGATTCGCCATCGCCGGGCGGCGGCAAAGCAGGCTAAATAAGCCCTTAGCGGCATTCTCGCCGGGCGTTGCTATGACGTCCGGCGCGCAAAGTGTGAGCGGTTCGACCACTTTTTTATCCCATGTTACGGGATGTTATGATTTAATGTGCAACATTCATGGTCTGTGAGGGGCAAAAGTGGCATTATGCGCCCCTTGCGACAAAACTGGCATCGACCAGGTTCAGGTAGAAAGGTTATCAATGAGCTGGATTGAACGAATTAAAAGCAATATAACCCCCACCCGTAAGGCAAGTATTCCTGAAGGTGTATGGACCAAGTGCGACAGCTGCGGTCAGGTACTGTACCGCGCAGAGCTGGAGCGCAACCTGGAGGTTTGCCCTAAGTGCGATCACCACATGCGTATGTCGGCGCGCAACCGCCTGCATAGCCTGCTGGACGAAGGTTCTCTCGTGGAACTGGGTAGCGAGCTTGAGCCAAAGGATGTGCTGAAGTTCCGCGATTCGAAAAAGTATAAAGACCGTCTGGCCTCTGCACAGAAAGAGACCGGCGAGAAAGACGCGCTGGTGGTGATGAAAGGCACCCTGCACGGCATGCCTGTCGTGGCTGCGGCATTTGAATTCGCCTTTATGGGCGGTTCGATGGGTTCCGTTGTTGGCGCGCGTTTCGTCCGCGCGGTTGAGCAGGCGCTGGAAGACAACTGCCCGCTGATCTGCTTCTCCGCCTCCGGCGGCGCCCGTATGCAGGAAGCGCTGATGTCGCTGATGCAGATGGCGAAGACCTCCGCGGCGCTGGCGAAAATGCAGGAGCGCGGTTTACCGTACATCTCCGTGCTGACCGACCCGACTATGGGCGGTGTCTCCGCGAGCTTCGCAATGCTGGGCGATCTGAATATCGCCGAGCCAAAAGCGCTGATCGGCTTCGCCGGTCCTCGCGTTATCGAGCAGACCGTGCGTGAGAAGCTGCCGCCGGGGTTCCAGCGCAGTGAGTTCCTGATTGAAAAAGGGGCGATCGACATGATTATCCGTCGTCCTGAAATGCGTCTGAAATTAGCCAGCATTCTGGCGAAACTGATGAACCTTCCTTCGCCGCAGGCCGATGCGCCTCACGAGGGCGAGGTGGTACCACCGGTACCGGATCAGGAACCAGAGGCCTGATAATGCAGAGGGCAGGGCCGACAGGCGCTGCCCTTTTTTTTACCGTTAACTCTCGCGGACATCATGGAAAAAGATCCTATTCCTCAGGCCACGTCGCCCCTGGCTACGTGGCTTTCTTATCTGGAGCATCTGCACAGTAAAGCCATCGATCTGGGACTGGCGCGGGTGAGCGAAGTCGCCGGACGGATGGCGATATTAAAACCGGCGCCGTTTGTCTTTACAGTAGCGGGTACCAACGGCAAAGGCACCACCTGCCGAACGCTGGAATCGGTGCTGATGGCGGCGGGCTATAAAGTTGGCGTGTATAGTTCGCCGCATCTGGTGCGCTATACCGAACGCGTGCGTATCCAGGGCGCCGAGCTGCCGGAAGCGGCGCATACCGCCTCATTTGCCGAAATCGAAGCGGCGCGCGGCGATATCTCGCTGAGCTATTTTGAATTTGGCACGCTGTCCGCGCTATGGCTGTTTAAGCAGGCACAGCTGGATGTGGTTATCCTGGAGGTGGGTCTGGGTGGACGCCTGGACGCCACGAATATCGTCGATGCCGACGTCGCGGTGGTCACCAGCATCGCGCTGGATCATACCGACTGGCTGGGGCCGGATCGTGAAAGCATTGGCCGTGAAAAAGCGGGTATCTTCCGCGCTGGTAAACCGGCGGTGGTAGGCGAGCCCGATATGCCGCAGACGATTGCCGACGTGGCGAATGAAAAGGGCGCGACGCTGCTGCGCCGCGACCATGACTGGCGTTATAGCGTGACAGACCAGTCATGGAACTTTACCGATGGTCAGGGCGAGTTGGCAGGGCTGCCGCTGCCGCAGGTTCCATTGCCCAATGCCGCGACGGCGTTGGCGGCGCTGCGCGCCAGCGGGCTTAACGTCGCTGAACAGGCGCTGCGCGACGGCATTCATCACGCCATGCTCCCGGGCCGCTTTCAGATTATCAGCGAGGCGCCGCGGGTGATCCTCGATGTCGCGCATAACCCGCACGCGGCGGCTTATCTCGCCGGGCGTCTCAAAAGCTTAGCGAAAACGGGGCGCGTACTGGCGGTTATTGGTATGCTGCATGATAAAGATATCGCCGGAACCCTGGCGAATCTGGCGCCTGAAGTAGACGCGTGGTACTGCGCGCCGCTGGAAGGGCCGCGCGGCGCCACGGCGGACCAGCTGATTGCGCATCTGCGCGCGGGCCAACGTTATGACAGCGTAGCGCAGGCGTGGCATGCCGCTATGGCGGATGCCAAAGCCGAAGATACGGTGCTGGTGTGTGGTTCCTTCCACACGGTGGCGCATGTAATGGAAGAGATAGACGCGGGGAGAATCGGTGGCGAGTAAGTTTCAGAACCGTTTAGTCGGGACGATTGTACTGGTAGCGCTGGGGGTAATTATTCTCCCGGGTCTGCTCGACGGCCAGAAAAAACATTATCAGGATGAGTTTGCGGCGATCCCATTGGTGCCGAAGCCGGGCGATCGCGATGAGCCGGATATGCTGCCGGCGGCTACTCAGGCGCTGCCTTCGCAGCCGCCGGAAGGCGCCGCGGAAGAGGTGAGAGCGGGAGACGCCGCGGCGCCATCGCTGGATCCGTCGCGCGTCCCGGTAAACAACAATAGCTTCGATGAAGTCCAGGAGCCGGTGGTGGCCGCCAAGCCGCAGCCGAAACCACAGCCGAAGCCGGTTGAGAAACCGCAGCCTCAACAGGTCGCGCAGACGCCGCCTCCGGCCAAAACGCAACCGCAGCCGCAACAGCAGCAGGCCGCGATTCCGGCGCCGACCGGGAAAGCCTATGTAGTGCAGTTGGGGGCGTTGAAGAATGCCGATAAGGTTAACGAAATCGTCGGTAAGCTGCGTTCCTCGGGCTTTAAAGCCTGGACATCGCCATCCACGCCGGTTCAGGGTAAAATTACCCGTATTCTGGTGGGGCCGGATGCGTCGAAAGACAAGCTGAAGGGGCAACTCGGCGAGCTGCAGCAGATTTCTGGTCTGAGCGGCGTGGTTATGGGATATAGCCCGAATTAAAATCCCACCCGCTCTGATTGGGCGAGCTGGCAGGCGGGTTAACCTGCTGAAACCCTTGCCGGATACGCCCTGAAGAGGCGTCAGGCAGTATGGCGTTGAATGTTTTTTCAGCGCCATTTTTATTTCTGTAGGGCACGGAAATCCCTACGCAAACGTTTTCTTTTTCTGTTAGAATGCGCCCCGAACCGGACGACAGGGCGTAAAATCGTGGGATGTATATGGTCTGGATTGATTACGCCATTATTGCGGTAATTGGTTTTTCCTGTTTGGTTAGCCTTATCCGCGGCTTTGTTCGTGAAGCGTTATCGCTGGTGACATGGGGATGTGCCTTCTTTGTCGCCAGTCATTACTACACTTACCTGGCTGTCTGGTTCACGGGCTTTGAAGACGAACTGGTCCGAAATGGGATTGCTATCGCGATATTGTTTATCGCAACGCTTATCGTCGGCGCTATCGTTAACTATGTGATAGGCGCTCTGGTAGAGAAAACCGGTCTGTCAGGAACAGACAGGGTGTTGGGGATCTGTTTTGGCGCCCTGCGCGGCGTGCTGATCGTCTCCGCTATTCTGTTCTTTCTCGATAGCTTCACCGGTATGGCAAAAAGTGAAGACTGGCAAAAGTCTGAGCTTATCCCGCAGTTCAGTTTCGTTATCAGATGGTTCTTTGACTATCTGCAGAGCTCGTCAAGTTTCTTGCCCAAAGCATAAGCGTTGGGATGTAGCTTAACGAGGAAAAGACGTATGTGCGGTATTGTCGGTATCGCCGGTGTTATGCCGGTAAACCAGTCGATTTATGACGCGTTAACGGTGCTTCAGCATCGTGGGCAGGATGCCGCGGGCATCATCACCATTGATGCAAATAACTGCTTCCGTTTGCGTAAAGCTAACGGGCTGGTGAGCGATGTGTTCGAAGCGCGCCACATGCAGCGTATGCAGGGAAATATGGGGATTGGCCACGTCCGTTACCCAACGGCAGGCAGTTCCAGCGCTTCTGAAGCGCAGCCTTTTTACGTTAACTCGCCCTACGGCATTACGTTGGCCCATAATGGCAACCTGACCAATGCCCACGAGCTGCGTCAAAAGCTGTTTGAAGAAAAACGCCGCCACATCAACACCACCTCCGATTCCGAAATTCTGCTCAATATCTTCGCCAGCGAGCTGGATAATTTCCGTCATTACCCGCTGGAAGCCGATAACATTTTCGCCGCGATTGCCGCGACGAACCGCCAGATCCGCGGCGCATACGCCTGTGTGGCGATGATTATCGGCCACGGCATGGTCGCCTTCCGCGACCCGAACGGTATTCGTCCGCTGGTGCTCGGCAAGCGCGATATCGGCGATGGCCGCACCGAGTATATGGTCGCCTCCGAAAGCGTGGCGCTGGATACATTGGGCTTTGAGTTTCTGCGCGACGTCGCGCCGGGCGAAGCGGTCTACATCACCGAGAAAGGCCAGCTGTTTACCCGTCAATGTGCGGAAAACCCGGTCAGTAACCCGTGCCTGTTCGAATACGTCTATTTCGCGCGTCCGGACTCCTTTATCGACAAGATTTCCGTCTATAGCGCCCGTGTGAACATGGGCACGAAGCTTGGCGAGAAAATTGCCCGCGAGTGGGAAGATCTGGATATCGATGTCGTTATTCCGATCCCGGAAACCTCCTGCGATATCGCCCTGGAGATTGCCCGTATCCTCGATAAACCCTATCGTCAGGGTTTCGTCAAAAACCGCTATGTTGGCCGTACCTTTATCATGCCGGGCCAGCAGCTGCGCCGTAAGTCCGTGCGCCGTAAGCTGAACGCCAACCGCGCCGAATTCCGTGATAAGAACGTGCTGCTGGTGGACGACTCTATCGTTCGCGGCACCACCTCTGAACAGATTATCGAAATGGCGCGCGAAGCCGGTGCGAAGAAAGTGTATCTGGCCTCCGCGGCGCCGGAAATTCGCTTCCCTAACGTTTACGGTATCGATATGCCGACCGCCAACGAGCTTATCGCCCACGGTCGCGAAGTTGACGAGATCCGTCAGATCATCGGCGCCGATGGCCTGATTTTCCAGGATCTGAACGATCTGATCGAAGCGGTGCGCGCAGAAAACCCGGATATTCAGCAGTTCGAGTGTTCGGTCTTTAACGGCGTGTACGTCACCAAAGACGTAGACCAACAGTATCTCGATTATCTTGATTCCCTGCGCAACGACGATGCGAAAGCGGTCCAACTGCAAACCGAAGTTGAAAACTTAGAGATGCATAACGAAGGCTAATTCGTCACTTGTCGCTGGCCCGCCGTCTTTCGAGGACCGCGGGCCTTTTTATTTTTACCCGCCAGGTTGCGTCGGGGACTATAATCCGGCAAAGTCTGCGGCACTATGCGCAAGGGGTATAACATCGTGAAACGACTCATTATTGGCATTTCCGGCGCCAGCGGCGCGATTTACGGCGTACGCCTGCTACAGGTATTGCGTGACGTCGCGGAGGTCGAGACCCATCTGATAATGAGCCAGGCGGCGCGTCAGACGCTGTCGCTGGAAACCGACTACTCGCTGCGGGAAGTGCAGGCGCTGGCCAATGTGGTACATGACGCGCGCGATATCGCCGCCAGCATCTCCTCCGGCTCGTTTAAAACCAGCGGGATGGTCATTCTACCGTGCTCGATGAAAACGCTCTCCGGCATCGTCAATAGCTATACCGATGGTCTACTGACCCGCGCGGCGGACGTGGTGTTAAAAGAGCGTCGCCCGCTGGTGCTTTGCGTACGCGAGACGCCGTTCCATCTGGGGCATCTGCGTTTAATGGTGCAGGCGGCGGAAATGGGCGCGGTGATCATGCCGCCGGTACCGGCATTCTATCATCGTCCCCAGTCGCTGGATGATGTGATTAATCAGACGGTTAACCGGGTGATCGATCAGTTTGATATTGACCTGCCGCAGGACCTGTTTACCCGCTGGCAAGGCGGAGTATGATGCACCTGTTTGGTGCATTTTATTTACCTTTGCCTTCCGCTGGTGCATTTTTGTTGTCCTGATCAAATCCTCGACATTTAATTTGTTTTTTTGCGTTTTGCCGCTGCGGTTTATCCGCCAATGCTGGTATCTTCCCTCTTAAGACAATCTTGCAACTTTATATTAACAAATTTAACGCTGTTACCGGCACGCACCGGGAAAATGGCATAAAACCTGCAAGAACCGTCGGCAACATACATAACCAGACAGCGCACAACATAACAACATCACGACACTTAAGGGCTTTCTATGAAGAAGACGATCCTGGCTCTCTCGTTAATCATGGGAATCAGCAGCGCCGCCAGCGTATCTGCGGCGCTGCCGCAAAGTATCCGCATCGGCACCGATACCACCTATGCGCCTTTCTCGTCGAAGGATTCGAAGGGCAACTTTATTGGCTTTGACATCGATCTGGGCAATGAACTGTGCTCGCGTATCAAGGTGAAGTGCACCTGGGTGGGCAGCGATTTTGACGCGCTGATCCCCTCGCTGAAAGCGAAGAAAATCGACGCAATTATCTCGTCGCTATCGATTACCGAAAAACGGCAGCAGGAGATTGCGTTCTCTGACAAGCTGTATGCGGCAGACTCTCGACTGATTGCCGCAAAAGGCTCGCCGATTCAGCCGACGCTGGAGTCGCTGAAAGGCAAGCATGTTGGCGTACTGCAGGGCTCCACCCAGGAGGCCTATGCCAACGAACGCTGGCGCAGCCAGGGCGTGGATGTTGTCGCCTATGCTAACCAGGATCTCATCTATTCCGACCTCGCCGCAGGGCGCCTTGACGCGGCGCTGCAGGATGAAGTCGCGGCCAGTGAAGGTTTCCTCAAACAACCTGCCGGTAAAGACTACGCGTTTGCCGGTCCTTCCGTTAAAGACAAAAAATACTTCGGCGATGGTACCGGCATCGGCCTGCGCAAAGAAGATGGCGAGCTGAAAGCCGCTTTCGACAAAGCGCTGGGTGAAATGCGTAAAGACGGCACCTACGACAAAATGGCGAAGAAATACTTCAACTTTAACGTCTACGGCGATTAAGACTGTAGCGGTCTGGTTATGCCAGGCCGCTCCATTGCGACGCGGTTATTGTTGCCCTTGATAGGTGCAAGCGGTTGATAGCTTGCACCAGAATGGGGCGACAGCAGTTTTTCTTTGTTCATAAAATGCATAGTTAAGCGTTTCTGATGCAAAAAAATCTGCTTTCATGCGCATTTTGCTTTGCCTTGGCAGGGCGAATAATGGCACGATAACTGGCGTAAGTGCTTCTAATAAACCCGTTAGAATGACAGTCTGTTGAGGATAATTATGAAAAAACTGGCGTTGTCTCTTTCTTTGGCGCTGGCCCTTTCCAGCGTTTCCACGGTATTCGCAGCTATTCCACAGAAAATCCGTATCGGTACCGATCCTACTTATGCGCCGTTCGAATCGAAGAATGCGCAGGGGCAATTGATCGGTTTTGACATCGATCTGGCGAAAGAGCTGTGTAAGCGTATTAATACCCAATGTACCTTCGTTGAAAACCCGCTGGATGCGCTGATCCCCTCGTTAAAAGCGAAGAAAATCGATGCGATTATGTCCTCGCTGTCGATTACCGAAAAGCGCCAGCAGGAGATTGCCTTCACCGACAAACTTTATGCCGCTGACTCCCGTCTGGTGGTGAAAAAGGGCAGCGATATTACGCCAGACCTGAGCAAGCTGAAAGGCAAGCGCATTGGCGTTCTGCAGGGCACCACTCAGGAAACCTACGGCAACGAGCACTGGGCGCCGAAAGGCATTGAAATTGTCTCCTATCAGGGCCAGGACAATATCTATTCCGACCTGACCGCGGGCCGTATTGACGCCGCGTTCCAGGATGAGGTCGCCGCCAGCGAAGGTTTCCTCAAACAGCCGATTGGCAAAGATTATCAGTTTGGCGGCCCGTCCATTAAGGATGAGAAGTTGTTTGGCGTCGGTACCGGCATGGGCCTGCGTAAAGACGACACCGAGCTGCGTGAAGCGCTAAATAAAGCGTTCGCCGAGATGCGTAAAGACGGCACTTACGACAAGCTGGCGAAGAAATATTTCGACTTTAACGTGTACGGCGACTAATCATCGTTAGTACCTCGCCGCACGCGTTTTCACGTGCGGCGATCGATGACAGACAGGGCAGACAGCATGCTGTACGGGTTCTCACAGGTTATTTTTCAGGGCGCGCTGGTCACCCTTGAGCTGGCGCTTAGCTCGGTAGTGCTCGCGGTCCTTATTGGGCTGGTGGGCGCGGGGGCGAAATTATCCGCTAACCGGCCTATGGCGCTGGTGTTTGAAGGCTATACCACGCTGATCCGCGGGGTGCCGGATCTGGTGCTGATGCTGCTGATTTTCTATGGGCTACAGATCGCCCTTAACAGCATCACCGATGCATTAGGCATGGCGCAATTTGATATTGATCCGATGATTGCCGGTATTATCACCCTCGGCTTTATCTATGGTGCGTACTTCACTGAAACCTTCCGCGGCGCGTTTCTGGCGGTGCCGAAAGGCCATATTGAAGCGGCGACGGCATTTGGCTTCAGCGGCTGGCAGACGTTCCGCCGTATCCTGTTTCCGGCGATGATGCGCTATGCGCTGCCCGGTATCGGCAACAACTGGCAGGTGATTCTCAAAGCCACCGCGCTGGTGTCGCTGCTCGGTCTGGAAGACGTGGTGAAGGCAACGCAGCTGGCGGGCAAAAGCACCTGGCAGCCGTTCTATTTCGCTATCGTCTGCGGGGCGATCTATCTGGTGTTTACCACGATTTCCAATGGTGTGCTGCTGCTGCTTGAACGCCGCTACTCCGTGGGTGTGAAGAGGGCTGACCTGTGATTGAAATTATTCAGGAGTACTGGAAATCCCTGCTGTGGACCGACGGTTACCGTTTTACCGGCGTGGCGATCACCCTGTGGCTGTTGATTGCTTCAGTGGTGATGGGCGGTATCCTTGCGGTGTTTCTCGCCATCGGGCGGGTATCGAGCAATAAATACATTCAGTTTCCGATCTGGCTGTTTACCTATATTTTCCGCGGTACGCCGCTGTACGTGCAGCTGCTGGTGTTTTACTCCGGGATGTATACGCTGGAAATCGTCAAAGGCAGCGATCTGTTGAATGCGTTTTTCCGCAGCGGCCTGAACTGTACGGTGTTGGCATTGACCTTAAATACCTGCGCCTACACCACCGAGATTTTTGCGGGGGCGATTCGTTCGGTGGCGCCGGGCGAGATTGAGGCTGCGCGGGCTTACGGCTTTTCGTCAGTTAAGCTATACCGCTGCATTATTTTGCCGTCGGCACTGCGTATTGCGCTACCGGCGTACAGCAACGAAGTCATTCTGATGCTGCACTCGACGGCGCTGGCGTTTACCGCCACGGTGCCGGATTTGCTGAAAATTGCGCGTGATATTAACTCAGCGACCTATCAGCCGTTTACCGCTTTCGGCATTGCCGCGGTACTGTACTTAATTATTTCGTATGTGCTGATTAGCTTGTTCCGCAAGGCGGAAAAGCGCTGGTTGCAGCATATCAAACCCTCTTCGACGCACTGAGAAAGCCATGACCGACAATAAATTAAGCGTTATCGATCTGCATAAACGTTACGGCGAGCACGAGGTGCTGAAAGGCGTCTCGCTGAAAGCGAAGGCCGGAGACGTGATTAGTATTATCGGCTCATCGGGTTCCGGTAAAAGTACCTTCCTGCGCTGCATCAACTTTCTGGAGAAGCCAAGCGAAGGAACGATTATCGTCAATGGGCAGAATATTGGCCTGGTGCGCGATAAAGACGGCCAGTTGAAGGTAGCGGATAAAAACCAGCTGCGTCTGCTGCGCACGCGCCTGACGATGGTGTTCCAGCACTTCAACCTGTGGAGCCACATGACGGTACTGGAAAACGTTATGGAGGCTCCGATTCAGGTGCTCGGCCTCAACAAACAGGAAGCGCGCGATCGGGCGGTGAAGTATCTGGCGAAAGTCGGTATCGATGAACGCCAGCAGATCAAATATCCGGTACATCTTTCCGGCGGTCAGCAGCAGCGCGTATCCATCGCGCGGGCGCTGGCGATGGAGCCGGATGTGCTGCTGTTTGATGAGCCGACATCGGCACTGGATCCGGAGCTGGTGGGCGAAGTGTTGCGTATTATGCAAAAACTGGCGGAAGAGGGGAAAACCATGGTGGTCGTCACCCACGAAATGGGTTTTGCCCGCCACGTCTCTTCACACGTGATTTTCCTCCATCAGGGAAGAATCGAAGAAGAGGGACATCCCGACGAGCTATTCGGCAACCCGAAAAGCCAGCGCCTGCAGCAGTTCCTTAAAGGTTCACTGAAGTAATCGCCTCTATCCCGGCGGGTTCGCTCGCCGGGAATGACTTAACGCTCCAGCCGGTAGATCCAATCATCGTAATCCACGCCGTTGAGGTGGTAAGCATTTTCCAGCACCTGAATGCGTACAAAACCGTGCTTTTCCAGCAGCCGGGACGATCCCAAATTATTGCCAAGCACCCAGGCATTAATGGCGTGGATGCCAAGGGTGGTAAAGCCGTAATCACAAATCGCGCGCAGCGCTTCGCTGGCGTAGCCCTGACCCTGCGCTTGCGGCAGTAGCGCGTAGCCGACGTCGGCCTCGTGCGGGTTTTTCGCGCTGATGCGCAGACCAATATCCCCCAGCGGCGTGCCGGCAGAATCGCGCAACACAAAGACGCCGGCATCTTCGCAGCGGCATTCAAACACGCTGCGTAGCGCCGTTTCGCTTAACACCTCACCCATGTAACGCATGACGTCAGGGTCCTGACGCAGACGCAGAAAAAAGGGCCAATCGGCCGGAGTGAAGCGGGAAAGCAACAGGCGGGGCGTTGTTATCGTAGTCATAAAGCAATTAATCAGCTAAAACGAAAGCCTACCTTACCACCATGCTGCGCCGGGTAACATGCTCGCCCTCGCGAATCAGCCTGTGGGTGATGTGGCGCTCAGACTTTGCAGGTAGCGCTGCACGCGGTGATTTTCCGGTGAACGGCGAAGCTGTAGCGCCAGGTTGAGGCTATCCAGCAGTAGGGCGTTAGCCACCATCGGCGAATCGGCGGCGATGCGCTTTTCCGCGACTAACCATTCAACGACGGATTTCCAGCGCCAGAGAGGGGAATTGCCCTTTACGCGCTGTACGGGGCCGGGAAACCGCCCGCTGCCGCGAGCGCCCTCTTTTAATAGCGCGATCGCCTGGCGGGAGACGCCGATAAGTTCGGCGATATCGCTCAGCCCGACCAGTGTCGAATCGATGGACTCCACGCGGATATCTGGCAGGGCGGCGGTTTCTACATCGCGGATGGCGGATAGCGCCGCCTGCTCCAGCGATTGGCCCTCGCGATCGAACTCGAGGTAGACCGCCGTACCGTAAAAGCAGACCAGCGCGTCGCTACAGCCTGCGGCAAAGAGCGCATCTTCCAGTCCTGGCGTTTGACTGCTGACGCCGGACAGCGTCAGCGTAAAATTAAATATCGGCATCGTTTAGCGTTCCTTATGCGTGATGCGCGCGGTAGCCGGGATGGGACACCGTTCGACCATTCTGATGATTTGCCGGGGGTGGTTTTCAGGGACGGCGGGCGTCGACCAAATGCTCATCATATGTTCACGGTGTTCAGCCACGCCGCAGACGAGGCGGCCAAAGCAATGAGCGCTTTTACCTGCAGGAAGCAATATCCACCCCCGCGCCAGCGCCGTGGCAATCGCCTTCCTGATATGTTTGTCCGGATGTTCCTTCATCGTCAAATCCTGCTCAGAATAAAAAGAGTGTTGACGATTGTCAACGCTTTTTGAGGGTATATTCCTCGTCAGGACGTTATGGCAGGAGAATATTTTTGCGGTTGGAATGGGCTCCACAAGAAGCGTAGCAAGGAGAGCGAGGAATTAACGATTTGCGAGGCGGCTTCCGCCCCAGGGAAGAGAACGGGGAGCCGTTGCTCCCCGTTTATCGACTTAGCTCAACACATCCTTCAGAGCCTCTTCCAGATCGTACCAGCGGAAGCTAAAGCCGGTGGCTTCCAGGCGCTTCGGCAGCGCGCGCTGGCCGCCGAGCACCAGTACCGAGGATTCTCCCATCAGCAGGCGAATGGCGGCGGCGGGAACGCGGAAAATCGCCGGGCGATTGAGCGCGTGGCCGAGCGCGTGGGCAAACTGTTCGTTACGTACGGGATAGGGTGAGACCATATTGAACGGGCCGCGCAGATCGTTATCCAGCAGCCACAAGATCCCGTTCACCATATCATCGATATGGATCCACGCCAGATACTGACGACCGTCGCCGATAGGGCCGCCCAGGCCGAGCTTAAACGCTGGCGTCATTTTGGCCAGGATCCCGCCGCGCGGCGCTAATACGACGCCGGTGCGCAACAGGCACACGCGCGTGCGATCGCTTTGCGCCTCACAGGCGATTTGCTCCCAGCGGGCGCAAAGTTTATGGGTAAATTCGTTGTGCGGCGGCTCTTCCTCGGTCACCACGACTTCACCGAGATCGCCGTAATAGCCGGTAGCGGAACCGCTAATCAGCACGGAGGGTGGTGTTTCGCTGGCTTTAAATAACGCGACCAGTTGCCGGGTGATGTCCCAGCGGCTGCGGCACAGGCGCTCTTTTTGCTCTGCCGTCCAGCGCTTATCGGCGATCGGTTCGCCGGCAAGGTTAATGACGGCGTCAAAGCCATCGAGGTTGTTTTGCCCCTCGAAACCGCGCCACAGCGTGACGCGGGGATCGAGACGGGCTTTCGCGTGTTCAGGGTTGCGGGTGGAAACCGTGAGCTGGTGCCCAAGTTCCAGCAGCCTGGTAATAAGATGCCGACCAATGAGCCCGGTACCGCCAGTGAGCAGGATTTTCATACCGCCTCCCTTACAAACGTTTTAGCGCCGCCAGCTCATGGTCATTGATACTGAGTCGGCATAGCGCAGCGCGTGAAGTTTATCGATCTCTACTTCAGCATAAGTGACCCAGTGATGTTCGCATGCGATATTGAGCACATCCTGGGTTAATTTTTCCAGCAGCGAGAAGCGGTTATTCTCGATATGGCTGATGATGCGCTTAGTAATGGTGCGATAGTTCAGGGCATCATTGATGTCTTCGCTGTCGCGAGCCTTATCGGCCGGATAGTGAATCACCACATTAACCAATACGTCCTGACGGTTGGCGATCTCTTCCTCTTTGATTCCAATAAAAGTACGCAGGCGCAGGTTCTTAATACGAATAATGGCGTCTGGCTGAGACATTGCAGGCTTCCTCCGTGTAGTAATTTCCGCAATCATACATGAAAGCACGCCCTGCGAGCAGGGGATTAATACTGTTGCGTTTTGAGTAGCGCTTGTTGCGTTGCCGGGCGCTGGCGGATGCGTTCAAACCAGTTATGCACCGCCGGGAACTGGCTAAGATCGATGCGTTGGCGCGAGTGGGCATTAATCCATGGCCAGCAGGCGATATCGGCGATACTGTAGTGCTCGCCGCCCAGCCATGGACTCGCTTCAAGACGTCGGTTCATTACGCCATAGAGGCGCTGACTTTCGACCTGATAGCGTTCAATGGCGTAAGGGACAGCCTGAGGCGCGTGATGGTTAAAGTGGTGGTTTTGCCCAAGCATTGGCCCCAGACCGCCGACCTGCCAGAATAACCATTGCAGGGTAGTATGCCGCTCGCGCAGCTCGCCGCTTAGTAATTTTCCCGATTTCTCCGCCAGATAGAGCAGGATCTCTCCTGACTCAAACAGGCTTAACGGCGCACCGCCGTCGACCGGAACGTGGTCAACGATCGCCGGGATCTTATTATTTGGCGAGATAGCCAGAAACTGCGGGCGAAACTGTTCACCTTTGCCGATATCGACGCGTATCAGGCGATAGGCCAGCTGCGCCTCTTCGAGAAAAAGAGTGATTTTGTGGCCGTTGGGGGTAGGTGCGTAGTAAAGATCGATCATGAGGTCTCCCGCCATCGAAGGTCGCAAACGTTTCGAGTATAGGCGACCTGCGCCATCGCGGGGCAAAGATTAAAATTGCGAAATCCTCATGTGGCTGCCAGTGACATCTTATAGCAGACCAGCTATGTTGATTTATCACCCCCTGGCTTCATTGAGGATGTCATGAATCAGCCTGTTATTACTCTGTGGTCCGATGCCGATTTTTTCTCCCCCTATGTGATGTCCGTGTACGTGGCGCTGCAGGAAAAAAGCCTGCCGTTCACCCTTAAAACCGTCAATCTCGACAGCGGCGAGCATCTGCAGCCGGGCTGGAAGGGCTACTCCGCGACACGGCGCGTGCCGCTGCTGGAAGTGGATAATTTTTCGCTGAGCGAATCCTCGGCCATCACCGAATACCTTGACGAGCGCTTTGCGCCGCCGGAATGGGAGCGCTTGTATCCGCACGACCTGCAAAAACGCGCGCGGGCGCGGCAGGTGCAGGCCTGGCTGCGAAGCGATCTGATGCCCATCCGCGAAGAACGTTCTACCGACGTGGTGTTTGGCGGCGCGAAGAAGCCTGCGCTTAGCGCTGCGGGGCAAACCAGCGCGGCTAAACTCTTCGCTACCGCCGGCGCGCTTTTGGCGCATGGCGGACAGAATCTGTTTGGCGAATGGTGTATCGCCGATGCCGATCTTGCGCTGATGCTAAACCGTCTGGTGCTGAACGGCGATGAGGTGCCGGAAGCGCTGGCGGACTATGCGACCTTCCAGTGGCAACGGGCATCTGTTCAGCGTTATGCCGCACTGTCAGCTAAACGTAGCGGCTGATAAGCGCAGGCAGTTCCGTTATCATAGACAGACCGTATTGTCTGGTAAGGGGTTGATATGAAACTGATGTTCGCATCCGATATTCACGGCTCGCTGCCTGCGACCGAACGCGTTCTGGAACGCTTCGCGCAGAGCGGGGCGCAGTGGCTGGTTATCCTCGGCGATGTGCTCAATCACGGGCCGCGCAACGCGCTGCCGGAAGGGTATGCTCCGGCGCAGGTCGCCGAGCGGCTGAACAGCGTCGCGCAGCGGATTATCGCCGTCCGCGGTAACTGCGATAGCGAAGTCGATCAAATGCTGCTGCATTTCCCCATTACCGCCCCCTGGCAGCAGGTGCTTAGCGAACGCTACCGCCTGTTTTTGACCCACGGTCATCTCTATAGTCCGGATAATTTGCCGCCGCTCGCTGCTGGCGATGTACTGGCTTATGGTCATACTCATATTCCGGTTGCCGAGAAACGCGGCGATATATTCCTCTTCAATCCTGGCTCTGTGAGCATCCCGAAAGGCGGCTTTGCCGCCAGCTACGGCATGCTGGAAGATGATCGGCTGCAGGTTTTCGCACTCAATGATAATCAGGTTATTGCAGAGGCCGCGATTTACCCGTAATTTACCCCTCAATCGTAAAGACGCGCCGCGAGAGCGCTTAAAAGTAAGGTTTCCTGATGGCGGAACAGAAGCATTTGGCAAGCACAGAATGGGTCGATATTGTTAATGAAAACAATGAAGTGATAGCACAGTCCAGCCGCGAGCAAATGCGCGCGCAGTGTCTGCGCCACCGCGCGACCTATATTGTGGTTCATGATGGGATGGGCAAGATTCTGGTACAGCGCCGTACCGAGAGCAAAGATTTCATGCCGGGCATGCTGGATGCGACCGCCGGCGGCGTGGTGCAGGCGGATGAACAGCTGCTGGACTCCGCGCGCCGCGAAGCGGAAGAAGAGCTGGGGATTGCGGGCGTGCCTTTTGCCGATCACGGCCAATTCTACTACGAAGATAAACACTGCCGCGTCTGGGGAAGCCTGTTTAGCTGTGTTTCTCATGGCCCGTTCGCCCTGCAGGAAGAAGAGGTCAGCGAGGTATGCTGGTTGACGCCGGAAGAGATCACCGCGCGCTGCGATGAGTTCACCGCCGATTCACTGAAAGCGCTGGCGCTGTGGATGACCCGTAACGCGGGCAATACCGGCCACGATCGCGACGAGCCGGAAGAAGACGAAGCGTAATTTCCTTTACGCGTTAGAGCCATAAGAAAGGCAGCCATTTGGCTGCCTTTCTTGTCTCAGCGGGAGATTATTTCTGCTGCTGAGAAGACTGAATCGCCGTCAGTGCGATGGTGTAGACGATATCGTCTACCAACGCGCCGCGGGACAGGTCGTTTACCGGCTTACGCATACCCTGCAGCATCGGCCCGATAGAGATCAGGTCAGCGGAACGCTGTACGGCTTTGTAAGTGGTGTTACCGGTGTTCAGATCCGGGAAGATGAACACGGTCGCGCGGCCAGCTACCGGAGAGTTTGGCGCTTTGGACTTCGCAACATCGGCCATTACCGCGGCATCATACTGCAGCGGACCGTCGATCATCAGGTCAGGACGTTTTTCCTGCGCCAGACGAGTTGCTTCGCGTACTTTTTCTACATCGCTACCTGCGCCGGAGGTGCCGGTGGAGTAGGAGAGCATCGCCACGCGCGGTTCGATACCGAAGGCAATCGCGGAATCAGCGGACTGAATCGCGATTTCCGCCAGCTGTTCTGCGGTCGGATCCGGGTTGATCGCGCAGTCGCCGTAAACGTAAACCTGTTCCGGCAGCAGCATGAAGAATACGGAAGAGACCAGCGAGCTGCCCGGCGCCGTTTTGATAAGCTGCAGCGGCGGACGGATGGTATTGGCGGTGGTGTGAACCGCGCCGGATACCAGGCCGTCGACTTCGTCTTGTTCCAGCATCAGGGTGCCGAGAACCACGTTATCTTCCAGCTGTTCGCGCGCAACCGCTTCGGTCATGCCTTTGTTCTTACGCAGTTCGACCAGACGCGCCACGTAGCTTTCGCGAACCACTTCCGGATCGACGATTTCAATACCAGCGCCCAGCTCTACGCCCTGAGAGGCCGCAACGCGGTTGATCTCATCCGGGTTGCCCAGCAGCACGCAGGTTGCAATACCGCGCTCGGCACAGATGGCCGCCGCTTTGACGGTACGCGGTTCGTCGCCTTCCGGCAGAACGACGCGTTTGCCCGCTTTACGCGCCAGCTCGGTCAGCTGGTAGCGGAAGGCTGGCGGAGACAGACGACGGCTGCGCTCGGAGGTCGCGGTCAGCGATTCGATCCAGTCGGCGTTGATATAGTTAGCAACGTATTCCTGAACTTTCTCGATGCGCTCGTGATCGTCAACCGGTACTTCCAGGTTGAAGCTCTGCAGGCTCAGAGAGGTCTGCCAGGTGTTGGTGTTAACCATGAATACCGGCAGGCCGGTGGCGAAAGCGCGTTCGCACAGCTTGCTGATGCGCGCGTCCATTTCATAGCCGCCGGTCAGCAGGATAGCGCCGATTTCTACGCCGTTCATCGCCGCCAGGCAGGCAGCGACCAGTACGTCAGGACGGTCTGCGGAAGTCACCAGCAGAGAACCCGGACGGAAGTGTTCCAGCATGTGCGGAATGCTGCGCGCGCAGAAGGTTACAGACTTCACGCGGCGAGTATTGATGTCGCCTTCGTTGATCACGGTCGCATTCAGGTGATGCGCCATGTCGATAGCGCGCGTGGCGATCAGATCGAAGCTCCATGGCACCGCGCCCAGTACCGGCAGCGGGCTGCCATTCTGCAGTTGGGCCGGGTCGATCTTCACGACTTTCGCTTTAGACGAGTCGTCAAAGATTTCGGACAGGTCAGGGCGTGTACGGCCTTGTTCATCAACCGGAGCATTCAGTTTGTTAACGATAACGCCAGTGATGCTGGTATTTTTCGCGCCGCCGAAGCTGTTGCGAGTCAGTTCGATACGCTCGTTCAGCTGTTCCGGGGTATCGGTGCCCTGAGACATCACGAAGACGATTTCCGCGTTAAGCGTTTTTGCGATTTCGTAGTTCAGAGACTGAGCGAACTGGTGTTTACGAGTCGGGACCAGGCCTTCAACCAGCACCACTTCAGCATCCTGAGTGTTGGCATGGTAGTTGGCGATGATCTCTTCCATCAGCACGTCTTTCTGGTTGCTGGACAGCAGCGACTCAACGTGGCTCATGTTCATCGGTTCAGCGGCAGTCGTCGTTGAAGAGCTGGCGCGAACGATGGTGGTAGTCTGGTCTGGAGTATCGCCACCGGAACGCGGCTGGGCGATAGGTTTAAAGACGCTCAGGCGAACGCCTTTGCGTTCCATAGCGCGGATAACACCGAGGCTGACGCTGGTCAGGCCTACGCTGGTTCCGGTAGGGATCAGCATGATAGTACGGGACACGATATATCCTCTTTCGTTACCGCCAGTTTTAGGCGGGATACAAAACAGCACCGCCAGCTTACCGTTCATACTTCAAGTGGCAACTCGAAGCAGTCAGGATTATCGCTGGCGGTGTGGAATTAAGCGGTCAGACGGTGTGCGTCTTGAGCGATCACCAGCTCTTCGTTGGTCGGGATAACCACGGCAGGGCGGGTGCCTTCTTTGTTGATGAAGCCAGACTTGCCGAAACGGGCAGCCAGGTTACGCTCGTGATCAACTTCGAAGCCCAGAACGCCCAGTTTACCCAGGGACAGTTCACGAACCATCGCGGCGTTTTCACCGATACCACCGGTGAAGACAACGGCGTCCAGACGGCCATCCATCAGCGCGGTGTAAGAACCGATGTATTTCGCCAGACGGTGGCAGTAAACGTCCATTGCGCGTTTAGCGTCAGCTTTATCCGCGTAGTTGTCTTCAACGTAGCGGCAGTCGCTGGTGACTTCGGTCAGACCCAGCAGGCCGGACTCTTTGGTCAGCATTTTGTTGATAGCATCTACGCTCATACCCAGGGCGTCGTGCAGGTGGAAAATGATTGCCGGGTCGATATCGCCAGAGCGAGTACCCATCACCAGACCTTCCAGCGGGGTCAGACCCATGGAGGTATCAACGCATTTACCGTTACGGATAGCGGAAACGGAACCGCCGTTGCCGAGGTGGCAGGTGATGATGTTCAGTTCTTCAACCGGCTTGTTCAGAACCTTAGCGGCTTCCTGAGTCACATAGTAGTGGCTGGTGCCGTGCGCGCCGTAACGACGTACGCCGTGCTCTTTGTACAGGCTGTACGGCAGGGCATACAGGTAGGACTCTTCCGGCATGGTCTGATGGAACGCGGTGTCGAACACGGCAACGTTCTTGTCTTTCAGGTGCGGGAAGGATTTCAGCGCTTCAGCGATACCGATCAGGTGCGCCGGGTTGTGCAGCGGTGCGAAGGAAGCGGAGTCTTTGATGCCCTGAATAACGGAATCGTCGATGACAACGGAACTGGTGTATTTTTCACCGCCGTGAACGATACGATGGCCAATTGCGGTCAGCTGTGCTGACAGTTCTGGTTTTTGTGCCAGAATAGTGTTAACGATAAAGTTCAGCGCTTCACTGTGAGCGGCGCCTGCGCCTAACTCAGCTTCGTGTTTGCCGCCGTCCATTTTCCATTTGATACGGGCTTCAGGAAGATGGAAACATTCGGCTAAACCGGAGAGATATTCGTCACCGTTAACGGCATCCAGGATAGCAAATTTCAGGGAAGAGCTACCGCAGTTCAGAACCAGTACTAACTTACTCGACATGGAAGTACCTTTTATGATACGTGGCTAAAAAAACATCAGTGTGTCACAAAGCGTAGCGCAGGATGACATCGACATTTATGATTAACATCATGCCTTGTTCTGTTTTCTGGCACGATGAGGGAAGTACATATGATTTTATGTCATTTTGCATAATTTTCCGCCAGCAGCAGAATATGCGATAATTTGACTAACCTGGTAAAAGGGTCTAACCGCCCTCTCAGGTGGGCACAGGATACCTGATTGCCGCACCCATTGCCAAAATCTTTTGAACGTTGTCATGCACAGTTGGTGTTTTGCACGAAAATTTTAAGTTTTATATGTAAAGTTGAGGTATAGCCATGTCGACCCCTGAGAATCGCCCCGTTAGCTTTTTTAGCTTGTTTCGTCGCGGGCAGCACTATGCGAAGACCTGGCCCCTCGATAAGCGGCTGGCGCCGGTGTTTATCGAAAACCGCATTATTCGCGCCACCCGCTACGCGATTCGCATCATGCCGCCGGTTGCGGTCTTCACCCTGTGCTGGCAGATAGCGCTCGGCGGCCAGCTCGGCCCGGCCGTCGCCACCGCGCTATTTGCCTTAAGCCTGCCGATGCAGGGGCTGTGGTGGTTGGGCAAGCGTTCCGTCACGCCATTACCGCCATCAATACTGAACTGGTTTTATGAAGTGCGCGGCAAATTACAAGAGGCCGGGCAGGCGTTAGCGCCGGTTGACGGCAAGCCGGATTACCAGGCGCTGGCTGACACGCTTAAGCGCGCCTTCAAACAACTGGATAAAACTTTCCTTGATGATTTGTAATTCCATACGGAAAACGCATATAAAAGAAGGCGCATGATTTATGCGCCTTCTTTATTTCACGCCGTAAGTGCTACAGGAGTCAAAAATGGAAATGACCAATGCGCAGCGTCTGATTTTGTCCAATCAGTACAAGATGATGACTATGCTCGACCCGGACAACGCTGAACGTTACCGCCGTCTACAGACCATCATCGAGCGTGGATATGGGCTGCAAATGCGCGAGCTGGACCGCGAATTTGGCCAACTGACGGAAGAAACCTGCCGGACGATTATCGATATCATGGAGATGTACCACGCGCTGCACGTCTCGTGGACCAACCTCAAAGATGCGTCCGGTATTGATGAACGCCGGGTCACCTTCCTTGGCTTTGATGTCGCCACCGAGGCCCGTTATCTCGGCTATGTGCGCTTTATGGTCAATGTAGAAGGGCGCTATAGCCACTTCGACGCAGGAACTCACGGCTTTAACTCGCAGACGCCGATGTGGGAAAAATACCAGCGTATGCTGGCCGCCTGGCACTCCTGTCCGCGCCAGTATCATTTGAGTAGTAACGAAATTAACCAAATTATTAATGCCTGATGGAGGTGCCCGTGCAGTGTAAAGGTTTCCTGTTCGATCTCGACGGGACGCTGGTGGATTCTTTACCGGTTGTCGAGCGTTCATGGTGTAAATGGGGCGATCGTTTCGGCATTCCGCATGATGAAATTCTCGGTTTCATTCACGGTAAACAGGCCATCACTTCGATTCGCCATTTTATGCCGGGGCGCAGCGAAGAGGATATTCAGGCCGAGTTCCGCTTCCTTGAGCAGATTGAAGCCACCGATATCGACGGCATTGTCGCACTGCCGGGCGCGTTAAACTTGTTGAATACGCTCAATGAAGCCGGTATCCCCTGGGCTATTGTGACCTCGGGGTCGATTCCGGTCGCTCACGCCCGCCACCGCGCGGCAGGTCTGCCGATGCCGAAAGTGTTTGTTACCGCCGAACAGGTGAAGAAGGGGAAACCGGCGCCGGATGCTTATCTGCTCGGCGCTGAACTGCTGGGGATACCGGCGCAACAGTGCGCGGTGGTTGAAGATGCGCCGGCGGGGCTGCTTTCCGGGCTGGCTGCCGGATGCCGCACCATCGCCGTCAACGTTCCGGCGGATGCGCCGCGTCTTGATGAAGCCGATCTGGTGCTGACGACTCTCGAAAGTTTGCGCATTGAACGGCAGGCGGACGGCAATGTTCAGGTGAATCTTAAAGCATAATCTCATGACTTAGCCCCGCGTCGCCGGGGCTTTTTTGTGCCACAATTTCGGCTCCCTCTTCAGACAAGGATAAGTTGTGAACGGTGAATTGATTTGGGTGTTATCGCTACTGGCCATCGCGGTTGTCTTGTTTGCAACCGGCAAGGTGCGCATGGATGCCATCGCGCTGATGATCATTGTGGCGTTTGTGCTTAGCGGTACGTTAACCCTCAGCGAAGCCTTCTCCGGCTTTAGCGATCCGAACGTCATTCTCATTGCTGCGTTATTTATCATTGGCGATGGCCTGGTGCGCACCGGCGTGGCGACTAAAATGGGCTCCTGGTTGGTCAAGGTTGCCGGTAATAGCGAAACCAAAATGCTGGTCTACCTGATGCTCACCGTTGCCGGGCTGGGCGCGTTTATGAGCTCCACCGGCGTCGTGGCGATATTTATTCCGGTGGTGCTCAGCGTTTCGCTGCGTATGAATACCTCGCCATCGCGGCTGATGATGCCGCTGAGCTTCGCCGGGCTGATTAGCGGCATGATGACCCTGGTGGCGACGCCGCCGAACCTGGTGGTCAACAGTGAACTGCTGCGCGAAGGGTTGCATGGATTCAGCTTCTTCAGCGTGACCCCGATTGGCCTGGTGGTGCTGGTGTTGGGTATCGTCTATATGCTGGTGATGCGCTTTATGCTGAAGAGCGAAGATGACAGCGCCGCTCGCGATGTGCGCAAGAAAAGCACCTTTCGTGATTTAATCAAAGAGTACCGCCTTACCGGCAGGGCGCGCCGGCTGGCGATTCGTCCGGGCTCGCCGATGATCGGCCAGCGGCTTGATGATTTAAAGCTGCGTGAACGCTACTGCGCCAACGTTATCGGCGTCGAACGCTGGCGGCGTTTTCGCCGGGTGATTGTCAACGTTAACGGGGTATCGGAGTTTCGCGCCCGTGACGTGTTGCTGATCGATATGTCAGCCTCCGACGTCGATCTGCGGCAGTTTTGCGGCGAACAGATGCTTGAGCCGATGGTGCTGCGTGGCGAATACTTTGCCGATCAGGCGCTGGACGTCGGCATGGCTGAAGTCTCGTTAATCCCTGATTCAGAGCTTATCGGTAAAACGGTGCGCGAGATGGCCTTTCGTACCCGTTTTGGTCTGAATATCGTTGGTCTGAAGCGCGATGGCAAAGCGCTCGACGGCGCGGTAGTCGATGAACCTCTCCAGTTAGGCGATATTATGCTGGTGGTCGGCAACTGGCGGCAGATAGCCATGCTGGCGAAACGTGGCCGCGATTTTGTGGTGCTGAATATGCCGGTAGAGGTCAACGATGCTTCGCCAGCGCATAGTCAGGCGCCGCACGCCATATTCTGCCTGGTGTTGATGGTAGCGCTGATGCTTACCGATGAAATTCCCAACCCCATTGCCGCAATCATCGCCTGCCTGTTGATGGGCAAGTTTCGCTGCATCAACGCCGAAAGCGCCTATAAGGCGATTCACTGGCCGAGCATCATTTTGATTGTGGGGATGATGCCGTTCGCTCTGGCATTGCAGAAAACCGGCGGCGTGGATTTGGTGGTGCAGGGGTTAATGGACGTCGCCGGGAGTAAAGGCCCCTACTTGATGCTGGGTTGTCTGTTTGTGATGTGCGCGGCGATTGGTCTGTTTATCTCTAACACCGCGACGGCGGTGCTGATGGCGCCGATTGCTCTGGCGGCGGCGAAATCGATGGGGGTATCGCCGTATCCCTTCGCCATGGTGGTGGCGATGGCGGCTTCGGCGGCTTTCATGACCCCGGTCTCTTCACCGGTTAACACGCTGGTGCTCGGACCCGGTAAATATTCGTTCAGTGATTTTGTCAAAATCGGTGTGCCCTTCACCGTACTGGTGATGGTGGTCTGCGTGCTGCTGATCCCGGTACTCTTTCCGTTTTAATTCATTCAGGCCGGGCAGGGGATGCCCGGCCTGAAAATTAAAGCGGTGAATCCTGGCTGATTTCATCGAGCGACAGCTGGAAGCTCGGGACAAATACCTGCATAAAGTAATCCATCTCCGGGCTACGGCGCGACTCCAGCGTTTTTTCCAGCCGACCTTTAGCCAGCAGGAATTCGTTATTGCCGGCGGAAAGCTCTTCAAGACATTTCAGATAGGCGCAAAGAGCGTCGGCCTGCTTCACAATCGACTGCTCTTCTTCACTGTAATGGTGCTCATCAATCAGGGGCTCAAAGATATCGCGCAGCTCATCGGGAACCATATCGACCAGTTTTTGCTGAGCGATTTTCTCAATCGCCTTATATTCCTGGGCAATCTGCGAATTGAAGTATTTCACCGGCGTGGGCAGATCGCCGGTGAGGACCTCGGAGGCATCGTGATACATCGCCAGCAGGGCAATACGTTCGGCGTTGACCTGGCCGCCAAACTTGCGGTTCTTAATTGCCGCCAGCGCATGGGCGACCATCGCCACCTGCAAACTGTGCTCGGAGACGTTTTCGGTACGCACGTTGCGCATCAAAGGCCAGCGGTTAATTAGTTTCAGGCGGGAGAGGTGGGCAAAGAAATGACTCTGACTCATAGGAACCCTTAAGCGGTGACAACATCAGGTTCCATTGTGCGCAGGGATCGCCGCCGGATGCAAATACCGGCGGCGGCGCGATTAAAGCTGATGATAGCCGGAGAGGAAACGGCCAAAGCGAGAAATCGCCATTTCCAGGTCATCTTCACGCGGCAGGGTGACGATACGCACATGATCCGGCCACGGCCAGTTAAAGGCGGTACCCTGAACCAACAGCACTTTCTCCTGCAGCAGGAAATCGAGCACCATTTTCTGGTCATCGTGGATATTAAAGCGTTTGGCGTCGATTTTCGGGAACATATACAGCGCGCCTTTCGGCTTGACGCAGGAGACGCCCGGGATCTCGTTGATTAACTCCCAGGCGCGGTTGCGTTGCTCATACAAACGCCCGCCCGGAATGATAAATTCGCTAATGCTCTGATAGCCGCCCAGCGCGGTTTGGATTGCGTGTTGCGCCGGGACGTTGGCGCACAGGCGCATCGAGGCCAGCATTTCCAGCCCTTCGATATAGCCTTTGGCGTGCTTTTTCGGCCCGTTAAGCACCATCCAGCCCTGGCGGAAACCGGCGACACGATAGGTCTTCGACAGTCCGTTAAAGGTGACGGTAAGCATATCCGGCGCCAGCGCGGCGATCGAATGGTGTTCGGCATCGTCGTACAGGATCTTGTCGTAGATTTCGTCGGCGAAAATAATCAGGTTGTGCTGACGGGCGATCTCGACGATCTCCTGCAACAGTTCTTTGGAATAAACGGCGCCCGTCGGGTTATTCGGGTTAATGATGACGATCCCACGGGTGCGTGGCGTAATTTTGGCGCGGATATCGTCGAGGTCCGGGAACCAGTCTGAGGATTCGTCGCACAGATAGTGCACCGCTTTGCCGCTGGAAAGCGAGACAGCTGCGGTCCACAGCGGGTAGTCCGGAGCCGGAACCAGCATTTCGTCGCCGCTGTTGAGCAGCGCCTGCATGGCCTGGACGATCAGCTCGGACACGCCGTTACCGATATAGATATCTTCCACGGTAACATCGCGCATCCCGCGCGCCTGGTAGTGCTGCATAATCGCTTTACGGGCGGAATAGAGACCTTTTGAGTCGCTGTAGCCCTGGGCGGTCGGCAGATTGCGGATAACGTCGACGAGGATTTCGTCAGGCGCATCGAAGCCGAACGGCGCCGGGTTGCCGATATTCAGCTTGAGTACTTTGTTGCCTTCTTCTTCAAGGCGTTTTGCTTCTTTGAGAACCGGACCGCGGATGTCGTAACAGACATTCTCTAACTTGCTGGATTTTTCGATAGGGGACATGAACCTTTGACCTTTTAGCTGTTATCGCCACTCCCTGCCGTGGAAGTCAGCACGGAACAATGTACTCCGCATCCCCGCTGTTTTGAAGGGTTAACAGGAGAAGATTTTGCTATTAGTATTTTTTTAGAGTAATGAATTTATCTGTGTAATGGCGTTATTCTTTATATAATGTGCCTGGTATGGGTTTTTGAATGGTTTTATGTTGCGCGTATTAGGTGATTGCATGGATGTTTATCCGGTTTGTTGCTGAAGGAAAAAGCGGTTTGCCGGAATTTTAACCGCTAAAAGACACTATGCTAATAAAAAGAGGGCGATGGCGACTGTAGCAACTATGTTAATTTTTTTTAATAAAACATGCCAATGAATGAATCAGGTATATTTGGTTGCATGGATTATTTCGGCTTTTGTTAATTTAATTATAGTGCTGCAAAAAAGTTTAAAATTACCTTAGATAATACTGATTAGCGCTTATAAATATTGTGGTTTTCGGTTAGGATAAGACAGTTAATATCGACGTGTAAACCTCTGTTTAACGGCGTGATTTTATTAATATATTGTTATTGCAGGCTTTTTTGTTTGTGTTCAGCAGGCGTTTTTATGCGTGTCGGGCTTCCTGGCGTAACGACATCTGTTATTGCAGACTTTGTTTGAGATTCATCACATAACCGAAGTCTCAGTAATTAAAAATGCGTAGAGCTACGAACAAAATATTACTCAAATTTTTCGCACATTTGTCGCGAACGAGTGCTTTCACATGCAATGACGTTCTTCCAGTTGTCCTCCGCGGAATTTGTCCGCTCGGCACGAGGCTCATGGAATAGCCGGAAACCTGGATACAGCATCAACAAGGCAGGCCAGCATTACGCCTGTAAGTGAAGAAATATGATAAATGCAAATCGTCCGATACTGAATCTCGATCTCGATCTGCTGCGGACCTTCGTCGCCGTCGCCGATCTGAGCACCTTCGCGGCGGCCGCTGCCGCGGTATGTCGTACCCAGTCCGCCGTCAGTCAGCAGATGCAGCGCCTGGAGCAACTGGTAGGCAAAGAGCTTTTCGCCCGTCATGGGCGCAATAAATTACTGACCGAGCAGGGGATCCAACTGCTCAGCTACGCGCGCAAAATACTGCGCTTTAATGATGAGGCCTGCATGTCGCTGATGTTTGGCAGCCTGCAGGGGACGCTGACTATCGGCGCTTCCGATGAAACGGCGGATACCATCCTGCCTTACCTGCTCAACCGAATCGGCAGCTTCTATCCCAAACTGACGCTGGAAATAAAGGTCCTGAGCTACGCCGATATCGTCGCGAAGTTGGGCAGCGGCGAGATCGACCTGGCATTAACGACGCATCAAACCGGCGAATTTGACGTCCTGACGCTGCGTACCTCGCCGACGCTGTGGTACTGCGCCGCGGATTACGTACTGGCGCAGGGTGAATCCGTTCCGCTGGTGCTGCTCGAAGAGTCCGGGCCGTTTCGCGAAGATATCATCTCCGCGCTGAATGCCGCGCAGGTTCCCTGGCATTTGGCGCATGCCGCAAGTTCTTTAGCCGGGGTGAAAGCGGCGGTGAAAGCGGGCCTTGGCGTCACCGCACGTCCGGTAGAAATGATGAGTCCGGAGTTACGGGTGCCGGGTAAAAGCGATGGCCTACCGGGCTTGCCTGATACCCACTATGTGCTGAGCTGCAATCCGCAGCGGGAAAACGAACTGGCGCAGGCGATTTTCCAGTCCCTGAGCCAGGACCATAATCCGTGGAACACGGAAACGCTGTATACCCCGGAAGGGGGAGACAGTTCTCTGGTTTCATAAAGCCGAATTATCATATATCGATCACAATAATCCGGTAACAAAATGTAAGTGTAAAAAAGAGCCGCCGACCGACAAAATGGGGTCAGTGGCTCTTTTTTTTTATATTTTACAAGGATTTTAAGCAGTTTAATAATTTATTGATAAATGAATCAATGAGTTGGGTTGAAAGCGACCATTGTTTCTCTGTTTTTAGCTGCAGTTTCAATACTTCCTGCTAATGTTAAAAAACCGGACGGATTGTTGCCGTTTTCCAGATGTAATTAACAAAAGCGTGTCACAGATCAAGAAAATACCCCTACTTGGGGGGAGGAATCGCGGCCAAATCCTGTCAAAATAGATTGGCGAAATTGATTTACGTCTAAAACGGACACGATTCAACAACACTAAATCCGAATGATATGCAAGGTTATTACGCAACAAAGGGCATTTAATGTTAATGAAAATATTCCAATGTAAATTAATGTAGTTAAAACTTTTGTTAAAGTTGACAAAAGGTTAAAGAAAGGGGTAAAAAGCCACGGCATTTGGGCTTCCTCATCAACCAGGGACGCTTTTTTGCAAGGTCATTTTTTTATTCCTCCCGTGAAACGCTGTGGCGTTCATCTGCCATCAAGAGCAGAGGGTTTTGGCGCTACACTTTTTTGGTTAAGCAATGCGTATGTCAACATCCACTGAAGTCATCGCTCATCATTGGGCATTCGCTATATTTCTCATCATCGCTATCGGTCTGTGCTGCCTGATGCTCGTCGGCGGCTGGTACCTCGGCGGTCGCGCGCGCGCGCGTAGCAAAAACACGCCGTTTGAATCGGGGATCGACTCCGTTGGTTCGGCCCGCTTACGTCTTTCTGCGAAGTTTTATCTGGTCGCCATGTTCTTCGTTATCTTCGACGTGGAAGCCCTGTATCTCTACGCATGGTCAACATCCATTCGCGAAAGCGGCTGGGTTGGCTTTGTGGAAGCCGCAATTTTCATTTTAGTGCTACTGGCTGGTCTGGTTTACCTCGTTCGCATCGGCGCACTGGACTGGACGCCTGCGCGTTCCCGTCGCACGCTGGTTAACCCGGAAACAGACAGTCCCACTAACCGTCATATGCAGTAAAAGCGAGGCAATAAGATGGATTATACGCTCACCCGCATAGATCCTAACGGTGAGAACGACCGTTACCCCCTGCAAAAACAGGAGATCGTAACTGACCCCCTGGAGCAAGAAGTCAATAAAAGCGTGTATATGGGGAAACTCGAACACGCGCTGCATGACATGGTGAACTGGGGCCGTAAGAACTCGATTTGGCCGTACAACTTCGGCCTGTCTTGCTGCTATGTAGAAATGGTGACGTCATTCACTGCGGTGCATGACGTTGCGCGTTTTGGCGCGGAAGTACTGCGTGCCTCTCCGCGTCAGGCCGACCTGATGGTGGTCGCCGGTACCTGCTTCACCAAAATGGCCCCGGTTATTCAGCGCCTGTACGATCAGATGCTGGAGCCGAAGTGGGTTATCTCTATGGGCGCATGCGCTAACTCCGGCGGGATGTACGATATCTACTCCGTCGTTCAGGGCGTGGACAAGTTTATTCCGGTGGATGTTTACATCCCGGGCTGTCCGCCGCGTCCGGAAGCTTATATGCAGGCGCTGATGCTGCTGCAGGAATCCATTGGTAAAGAGCGCCGTCCTCTCTCATGGGTGGTTGGCGATCAGGGCGTCTATCGCGCCAACATGCAATCCGAGCGCGAGCGTAAACGCGGCGAACGAATTGCGGTGACCAATCTGCGGACTCCGGACGAGATTTAACTTGCGCCTGCGGGCGGGAACCAGACTTCGCAAATCAATCTACAAAAGCAGCGAAGCCTCGCCCGGCAGTCACCACGGACCTTTTGCAATGGTGAACAATATGACTGATTTAACCGCGCATGACGCCGCACCAGCCTGGCAAACCCGCGATCACCTTGATGACCCGGTGATCGGCGAACTGCGCAACCGTTTTGGGCCGGATGCCTTTACCGTTCAGCCTACCCGTACCGGCGTTCCGGTGGTGTGGGTGAAGCGCGAACAGCTGCTTGAGGTGGGTGATTTCCTGAAGAGATTGCCGAAACCTTACGTGATGCTGTTTGACCTGCACGGCATGGACGAACGTTTACGTACGCACCGCGATGGCTTGCCAGCCGCGGATTTTTCCGTTTTCTACCACCTGATCTCAGTAGACCGCAACCGCGATATCATGCTCAAGGTGGCGTTGTCTGAAAACGATCTGCATCTGCCGACCTTCACCAAACTGTTCCCTAACGCCAACTGGTATGAGCGTGAAACCTGGGAAATGTTTGGCGTGACCTTCGACGGTCACCCGAATCTGCGCCGCATCATGATGCCGCCGACCTGGGAAGGCCACCCGCTGCGTAAAGACTATCCGGCGCGCGCCACCGAATTCGATCCGTTTGAGCTGACCAAAGCCAAGCAGGATCTGGAAATGGAAGCGTTAACCTTCAAGCCGGAAGAGTGGGGTATGAAGCGCGGCACCGAAAACGAGGACTTTATGTTCCTCAACCTCGGCCCGAACCACCCGTCCGCTCACGGCGCATTCCGTATTATTCTGCAGTTGGATGGCGAAGAGATCGTCGACTGCGTGCCGGACATCGGCTACCACCACCGCGGCGCGGAGAAAATGGGCGAACGCCAGTCCTGGCACAGCTACATCCCGTACACCGACCGTATCGAATACCTCGGCGGCTGCGTCAACGAGATGCCATACGTGCTGGCGGTGGAAAAACTGGCCGGGATCACCGTGCCGGATCGCGTGAACGTGATCCGCGTGATGCTGTCCGAACTGTTCCGCATCAATAGCCACCTGCTGTATATCTCGACCTTTATTCAGGACGTCGGCGCGATGACCCCGGTCTTCTTCGCCTTTACCGACCGTCAGAAAATCTACGATCTGGTCGAAGCGATCACCGGTTTCCGTATGCACCCGGCGTGGTTCCGCATCGGCGGCGTCGCCCACGACCTGCCGCGCGGCTGGGATCGCCTGCTGCGTGAATTCCTTGAGTGGATGCCGAAGCGCCTGGATTCCTATGAGAAAGCCGCGCTGCGCAACACCATTCTGATTGGCCGTTCCAAAGGCGTTGCCGCCTACACCGCAAAAGAAGCGCTGGAGTGGGGCACCACTGGCGCAGGTCTGCGCGCGACCGGTATCGGCTTCGACGTGCGTAAATGGCGTCCTTATTCTGGCTACGAAAACTTCGACTTTGAAATCCCGACCGGCGGCGGCGTTTCCGACTGCTACACCCGCGTGATGCTGAAAGTGGAAGAGCTGCGCCAGAGCCTGCGCATTCTCCAGCAGTGCCTCGATAATATGCCGGAAGGCCCGTTCAAAGCGGATCACCCGCTGACTACGCCGCCGCCGAAAGAGCGCACGCTGCAGCATATTGAGACCCTGATTACGCACTTCCTGCAGGTTTCCTGGGGCCCGGTGATGCCGGCCAACGAATCCTTCCAGATGGTTGAAGCGACGAAGGGGATTAACAGTTACTACCTGACCAGCGACGGCAGCACCATGAGCTACCGTACCCGTATTCGTACCCCGAGCTATGCGCACCTGCAGCAGATCCCGGCGGCGATCCGCGGCAGCCTGGTATCCGACCTTATCGTCTATCTGGGTAGTATCGATTTTGTTATGTCAGACGTGGACCGCTAATTATGCACGAGAATCAACAACCACAAACCGAGGCTTTTGAGCTGAGTGCGGCAGAGCGTGAGGCTATTGAGCACGAAAAGCACCACTACGAAGACCCGCGTGCGGCGTCCATCGAAGCGCTGAAAATTGTTCAAAAACAGCGCGGCTGGGTGCCGGATGGCGCGATCTACGCGATCGCCGATGTGCTGGGGATCCCGGCAAGCGACGTCGAAGGCGTGGCGACATTCTACAGCCAGATCTTCCGCCAGCCGGTTGGCCGTCACGTGATCCGCTACTGCGACAGCGTGGTGTGCCATATCACCGGTTTCCAGGGGATCCAGTCGGCTATCGAGAAAAAGCTGGACATCAAACCGGGTCAAACCACCTTTGATGGCCGCTTCACGCTGCTGCCGACCTGTTGCCTTGGCAACTGCGACAAGGGGCCGACCATGATGATTGATGACGACACGCACAGTTATCTGACGCCGGAAGCGATTCCTGACCTCCTGGAGCGGTATAAATGAAAACCATTATTCGTACTGCCGAAACGCATCCATTAACCTGGCGTCTGCGCGATGACAAGCAGCCGGTGTGGCTGGACGAGTATCGCAGCAAAAACGGTTATGAAGGGGCGCGCAAGGCCTTAAGCGGCATGGCGCCGGATGAAATCGTCAATGCGGTAAAAGACGCCGGCCTGAAAGGGCGCGGCGGCGCGGGCTTTTCCACCGGTCTGAAGTGGAGCCTGATGCCGAAAGACGAGTCCATGAACATCCGTTACCTGCTGTGTAATGCCGATGAAATGGAACCGGGTACCTATAAAGACCGTCTGCTGATGGAACAGCTGCCGCACCTGCTGGTGGAAGGCATGCTGATCTCCGCCTTTGCGCTGAAGGCCTACCGTGGTTACATCTTCCTGCGCGGTGAATATATCGAAGCGGCGCAGCATCTGCGTCGTGCGATTGCCGAAGCTACCGAAGCGGGCCTGTTGGGGAAAAATATCCTCGGTACCGGTTTTGACTTCGAGCTGTTCGTGCACACCGGGGCAGGGCGCTATATCTGCGGTGAAGAGACGGCGCTTATCAACTCGCTGGAAGGCCGTCGCGCTAACCCGCGCTCCAAGCCGCCGTTCCCGGCGAGCTCCGGCGTATGGGGTAAACCGACCTGCGTCAACAACGTTGAAACCCTGTGCAACGTCCCTGCCATCCTCGCCAACGGCGTGGAGTGGTACCAGAATATTTCAACCAGCAAAGATGCCGGCACCAAGCTGATGGGCTTCTCCGGGCGCGTGAAGAATCCGGGCGTCTGGGAACTGCCGTTCGGCACCACCGCGCGCGAGATCCTCGAAGATTACGCCGGCGGCATGCGCGATGGCCTGAAGTTTAAAGCCTGGCAGCCGGGCGGCGCCGGTACCGACTTCCTTACCGAAGCGCACCTCGATTTGCCGATGGAGTTTGAAAGCATTGGTAAAGCAGGTAGCCGTCTGGGCACCGCGCTGGCGATGGCCGTCGACCACGAGATCGGCATGGTTCCGCTGGTGCGCAACCTCGAAGAATTTTTTGCCCGCGAATCCTGCGGCTGGTGTACGCCTTGCCGCGACGGCCTGCCGTGGAGCGTGAAGATCCTGCGCGCCCTGGAGCGCGGCGAAGGCCAGCCTGGCGATATCGAAACTCTTGAGCAACTGTGTCGATTCCTCGGGCCGGGTAAAACCTTCTGCGCGCACGCGCCGGGCGCGGTTGAACCGCTGCAGAGCGCTATCAAATATTTCCGCGAAGAATTCGAGGCTGGCATTAAGCAGCAGTTCAGCAATACCCATGCAATTAACGGTATTCAGCCGAACCTGCTTAAGACGCGCTGGTAATCTAAAGGTTTTTTATTTTTGGAAGCACGCAAATGGCTACGATTCATGTAGACGGCAAAGAATACGAGGTCAACGGAGCGGACAACCTGCTAGAGGCTTGTCTCTCTCTTGGTCTTGATATTCCATACTTTTGCTGGCACCCGGCGCTAGGGAGCGTCGGTGCTTGCCGCCAGTGTGCGGTGAAGCAATATCAGAACGCGGAAGACACGCGTGGTCGCCTGGTGATGTCCTGTATGACTCCGGCATCTGACGGCACCTTTATTTCTATTGACGACGGCGAAGCGAAGCAGTTCCGCGAAAGCGTGGTGGAGTGGCTAATGACCAACCACCCGCACGACTGCCCGGTCTGCGAAGAGGGGGGCAACTGCCACCTGCAGGATATGACGGTCATGACCGGCCATAGCTTCCGCCGCTATCGTTTCACCAAGCGTACCCACCGCAACCAGGATTTGGGGCCATTTATTTCTCACGAAATGAACCGCTGCATCGCCTGCTACCGCTGCGTTCGCTACTATAAAGATTATGCCGACGGCACCGATCTGGGCGTTTATGGCGCTCATGACAACGTCTACTTCGGCCGCCCGGAAGATGGCACGCTGGAAAGTGAATTCTCCGGTAACCTGGTTGAAGTCTGCCCGACCGGCGTCTTCACCGATAAAACGCACTCCGAGCGTTACAACCGTAAGTGGGACATGCAGTTTGCGCCGAGCATCTGCCAGCAGTGTTCCATTGGCTGTAACATCAGTCCTGGCGAACGCTATGGCGAGCTGCGTCGTATCGAAAACCGCTATAACGGTACCGTTAACCGCTACTTCCTCTGCGACCGCGGTCGTTTCGGCTATGGCTACGTAAACCTCAAAGATCGTCCGCGTCAGCCGGTTCAGCGCCGCGGCGACGATCTGATCGCGCTCAACGCCGAACAGGCGATGCAGGGGGCGGCGGATATCCTGCGCCAGTCGAAGAAAGTCATTGGTATCGGTTCTCCGCGCGCCAGCATTGAAAGTAACTTCGCGCTGCGTGAGCTGGTCGGTAGCGAAAACTTCTATACCGGCATCGCTAAAGGCGAACAAGCGCGCCTGCAGATGATGCTCAAAGTGCTGCGCGAAGGTGGGATCCATACCCCGACGCTGCGCGATATCGAATCCTACGATGCGGTACTGGTGCTGGGCGAAGACATTACCCAGACCGGCGCGCGCGTTGCCCTGGCGGTACGCCAGGCGGTGAAAGGGAAAGCACGCGAAATGGCGGCGGCGCAGAAAGTGGCCGACTGGCAGATTGCGGCAATTCTCAACATCGGACAGCGCGCCAAGCATCCGTTATTCGTCACTAATATCGACGACACCCGTCTCGATGACATCGCGGCGTGGACCTATCGCGCGCCGGTGGAAGATCAGGCGCGTCTGGGCTTTGCTATCGCCCATGCGCTGGACAACAGCGCGCCGGCGGTTGATGGCCTGAGCCATGACCTGCAGGGTAAAGTTGATGTGATCGTTCAGGCGCTGGCCGGGGCGAAAAAACCGCTGATTATCTCCGGCACTAACGCCGGCAGCATGGAAATCATTCAGGCTGCCGCCAACGTGGCGAAAGCGTTGAAAGGCCGCGGCGCCGATGTTGGCGTGACTATGGTCGCCCGCGCGGTGAACAGCGTTGGCCTGGGCATGATCGGCGGCGGCTCGCTTGAAGAGGCGCTGGACGAACTGGAAAGCGGTGCCGCAGATGCGGTTATCGTGCTGGAAAACGACCTGCACCGTCATGCTTCCGCCGCTCGCGTCGACGCTGCGCTGGCGAAAGCGCCGCTGGTGATGGTGGTTGACCATCAGCGCACCGCGATAATGGACAAAGCGCACCTGGTGCTCTCCGCGGCAAGCTTTGCTGAAAGCGATGGTACCGTGGTGAACAACGAAGGCCGCGCCCAGCGTTTCTTCCAGGTTTACGATCCGGCTTACTACGACGCGAAAACCGTGATGCTGGAAAGCTGGCGCTGGCTGCATTCGCTGCACAGCACCGTCAACAACCGTCAGGTTGACTGGACGCAGCTGGACCACGTCATCGATGCGGCGATTGCGGCGCTGCCGCAGCTGGCGGGCATTAAAGATGCCGCGCCGGATGCGACCTTCCGCATTCGCGGTCAGAAGCTGGCGCGTGAACCGCACCGCTACAGCGGCCGCACGGCGATGCGCGCCAACATCAGCGTGCACGAACCGCGCCAACCGCAGGATAAAGACACCATGTTCGCCTTCTCGATGGAAGGGAACAACCAGCCGTCCGCGCCGCGTTCGCAAATTCCGTTCGCGTGGGCGCCGGGCTGGAACTCCCCGCAGGCATGGAACAAATTCCAGGATGAAGTGGGCGGTAAACTGCGCCACGGCGATCCGGGCGTGCGTCTGATTGAAGCTTCCGCCAGCGGGCTGGAGTACTTCACGGCGGTTCCGGCCAGCTTCCACGCGGAAGAGGGCAAATGGCGTATCGCGCCTTACTACCACCTGTTTGGCAGCGATGAGCTGTCGCAGCGTTCTCCGGTGTTCCAGAGCCGGATGCCTGAGCCGTACATCAAGCTGAACCCGGCGGATGCCGCAAAGCTTGGCGTCAATGCCGGGGCGATGGTTTCCTTCAGCGTTGAAGGCCAGACGCTGAGTCTGCCGCTGGTTATTTCTGAAGGGCTGGCCGCGGGACAGGTTGGCTTACCGATGGGCATGCCGGGCATCGCGCCGGTACTGGCCGGGGCGCGTATTGATTCACTGCAGGAGGCGCAAGCATGAGTTGGTTAACGCCGGATCTTATCGACATTTTGTTAAGCATCCTGAAGGCCGTGGTCATTCTGCTGGTGGTCGTCACCTGCGGCGCGTTCATGAGCTTCGGCGAGCGTCGTCTGCTCGGCCTGTTCCAGAACCGCTACGGACCTAACCGCGTGGGCTGGGGCGGTTCGCTGCAGCTGGTCGCCGACATGATCAAGATGTTCTTCAAAGAGGACTGGATCCCGCGCTTCTCCGATCGCGTGATCTTTACTCTGGCGCCGGTTATCGCCTTTACTTCGCTGCTGCTGGCTTTTGCTATCGTGCCGGTTAGCCCGTCGTGGGTGGTCGCCGACCTGAACATCGGTATTCTGTTCTTCCTGATGATGGCAGGCCTGGCGGTCTACGCGGTCCTGTTCGCCGGTTGGTCGAGTAACAACAAATACTCGTTGCTGGGGGCGATGCGTGCTTCCGCGCAAACGCTGAGCTACGAAGTGTTCCTCGGTCTCTCCCTGATGGGCGTGGTGGCGCAGGCGGGGTCATTCAACATGACCGATATCGTCAACAACCAGGCGCATCTGTGGAATGTCATCCCGCAGTTCTTTGGCTTCGTCACTTTCGCCATCGCCGGCGTGGCGGTGTGTCACCGTCACCCGTTCGACCAGCCGGAAGCGGAGCAGGAACTGGCCGATGGTTACCACATTGAATATTCCGGTATGAAATTCGGTCTGTTCTTCGTCGGTGAATACATCGGGATTGTCACCGTTTCAGCGCTGATCGTTACGCTGTTCTTCGGCGGCTGGAATGGCCCGTGGTTACCGCCTTTCATCTGGTTCGCGCTGAAAACCGCGTTCTTCATGATGATGTTCATTTTGATCCGCGCATCATTACCGCGTCCGCGTTATGACCAGGTAATGTCCTTTGGCTGGAAGGTATGCCTGCCGTTAACGCTGGTCAACTTGTTGGTAACGGCGGCTGTCATTCTCTGGCAGGCGCAATAAGGGGTGAATTGAACATGACCTTAAAAGAATTATTGGTAGGGTTCGGCACCCAGGTCCGCAGTATTTGCATGATCGGGATGCACGCCTTCGCCAAACGTGAAACTCAGATGTACCCGGAAGAGCCGGTATATCTGCCGCCGCGCTATCGTGGCCGTATCGTGCTGACGCGCGATCCGGACGGTGAAGAGCGCTGCGTTGCCTGTAACCTGTGTGCGGTAGCCTGCCCGGTTGGCTGTATTTCTCTGCAGAAAGCAGAGACCAAAGATGGCCGCTGGTACCCGGAGTTCTTCCGCATCAACTTCTCACGCTGCATTTTCTGCGGCCTGTGCGAAGAAGCATGCCCGACCACGGCGATTCAGTTGACCCCGGACTTCGAACTGGGCGAATACAAACGTCAGGATCTGGTGTACGAAAAAGAGGATCTGCTGATTTCCGGTCCGGGCAAATACCCGGAATATAACTTCTACCGGATGGCGGGTATGGCAATCGACGGCAAAGATAAGGGCGAAGCGGAAAACGAAGCTAAGCCAATCGACGTCAAGAGCCTGTTACCGTAAGGAGAGGGGCAATGGAATTCGCTTTTTATATCTGTGGCCTGATAGCCATCCTCGCAACCTTGCGGGTCGTCACCCACACCAATCCGGTGCACGCGCTGCTGTACCTGATCATTTCGCTGTTAGCGATTGCCGGGGTGTTTTTCTCGCTGGGCGCTTACTTCGCCGGTGCGCTGGAAATCATCGTTTACGCCGGGGCCATTATGGTGCTGTTCGTGTTCGTGGTGATGATGCTCAACCTGGGCGGCACCGAGATCGAACAGGAACGCAAATGGCTGCAGCCGGGGATCTGGATTGGCCCGGCCATCCTTTCCGCGGTGCTGCTGGTAGTTATCGTTTACGCCATCCTGGGCATTAATGACCAGGGTATCGACGGCGCGGCGATCAACGCCAAAGAAGTGGGTATTGCGCTGTTTGGGCCGTACGTCCTGGCGGTGGAGCTGGCCTCCATGCTGCTGCTGGCGGGCCTGGTTGTCGCCTTCCACATTGGCCGCGAAGAGCGCGCCGGTGAGGTGCTGAGCAACCGCGTGAACGACAGCGACAAAAGAAAAACGGAGGAACACGCATGATCCCCTTAACACATGGACTGATCCTCGCCGCCATCCTGTTTGTGCTCGGCCTGACTGGTCTTGTGATCCGCCGCAATCTGCTATTTATGCTGATTAGCCTGGAAATCATGATTAACGCCGCCGCGCTGGCATTCGTGGTCGCGGGAAGCTACTGGGGCCAGACTGATGGTCAGATTATGTATATCCTCGCCATCAGCCTCGCGGCTGCGGAAGCGAGTATCGGTCTGGCGCTGCTGCTGCAGCTCCATCGTCGCCGCCAGAACCTGAACATCGATTCAGTAAGTGAGTTGCGTGGATGAACATGCTTGCCTTAACCATTCTTCTGCCATTGATTGGCTTTGTGCTGCTGGCCTTCTCCCGCGGACGCTGGTCGGAAAATCTTTCCGCCACCGTTGGGATGGGCTCGGTAGGCCTGGCGGCGCTGGTGACGGCGTACGTCGGCGTCGACTTTTTCGCTAACGGCAAACAGGCGGTCAGCGTACCGCTGTGGAACTGGATGTCGGTCGGTGATTTCAACATCGGCTTCAACCTGGTGCTGGATGGCCTGTCTCTGACCATGCTCTCCGTGGTAACCGGCGTCGGCTTCCTGATCCACATGTTTGCCTCCTGGTACATGCGCGGCGAAGAGGGCTACTCTCGCTTCTTCGCTTATACCAACCTGTTTATCGCCAGCATGGTCGTTCTGGTGCTGGCCGATAACCTGCTGTTGATGTACCTGGGTTGGGAAGGCGTGGGTCTTTGTTCTTACCTGCTGATCGGCTTCTATTACACCGATCCGAAGAACAACGCCGCGGCAATGAAAGCGTTTGTGGTCACCCGCGTCGGCGACGTGTTCCTCGCCTTCGCGCTGTTCATTCTTTATAACGAACTGGGTACCTTGAACTTCCGCGAAATGGTTGAGCTGGCGCCGCAGCACTTCGCAAACGGCAGCACCACGCTGCAGTGGGCGACGCTGATGCTGCTCGGCGGCGCGGTCGGTAAATCCGCTCAGTTGCCGCTGCAAACGTGGCTTGCCGATGCGATGGCGGGCCCAACGCCGGTCTCTGCGCTGATCCACGCGGCTACCATGGTGACCGCGGGCGTGTACCTGATTGCCCGTACCCACGGCCTGTTCCTGATGACGCCGGAAGTGCTGCATCTGGTCGGTATCGTTGGCGCAATCACGCTGGTGCTGGCGGGCTTCGCCGCGCTGGTGCAGACCGACATCAAACGTGTGCTGGCTTACTCGACCATGAGCCAGATTGGCTACATGTTCCTCGCGCTGGGCGTGCAGGCATGGGACGCAGCGATCTTCCACCTGATGACGCACGCGTTCTTTAAAGCGCTGCTGTTCCTGTCGTCCGGTTCGGTGATCCTCGCCTGCCATCATGAACAGAACATCTTCAAGATGGGCGGCCTGCGCAAATCCATTCCGCTGGTTTATGTCTGCTTCCTGGTGGGGGGCGCGGCGCTGTCCGCTCTGCCGCTTATCACCGCAGGCTTCTTCAGTAAGGATGAGATTCTGGCTGGCGCGATGGCCAACGGTCATATCAATCTGATGGTAGCGGGCCTGGTCGGCGCCTTTATGACCTCGCTGTATACCTTCCGTATGATTTTCATCGTGTTCCACGGTAAAGAGCAAATTCACGCGCACGCAGGGAAGGGGATTACCCACCATCTGCCGCTGATTGTGCTGCTGATTCTGTCCACCTTCGTTGGCGCGCTGATTGTGCCGCCGCTGGAAGGCGTACTGCCGCAGACCACTGAGCTCGCTCACGGTAGCGTGATGACGCTGGAAATGACCTCCGGGATTATCGCTATCGCCGGCATCCTGATCGCCGCATGGCTGTGGCTGGGCAAACGTACGCTGGTGACTTCCATCGCCAACAGCGCGCCTGGCCGCTTCTTCGGCACCTGGTGGTTCCATGCCTGGGGCTTCGACTGGTTATACGACAAAGTGTTCGTCAAACCATTCCTCGGCATTGCCTGGCTGCTGAAGAGCGATCCGCTGAACTCGTTGATGAATATCCCGGCGATTCTGTCCCGCTTCGCAGGCAAAGGTCTGCTGGTGAGCGAGAACGGCTATCTGCGCTGGTATGTGGCTTCAATGAGCATTGGTGCGGTGGTGGTGCTGGCTCTGCTGATGGTACTGCGTTGATTTGAGCGCGCGGTTTTGCCCGGTGGCGCTTCGCTTACCGGGCCTACGAAACCGTAGGTCGGGTAAGCAAGCGAAGCGCCACCCGACACAACAAACCGCCCTCAAACGTGAATGTAGTCGAATTCGTTGAAAATCGGTCCTGAACGGGACTTTAACAAGGAATAAAAATCGCCATGTTATTACCCTGGCTAATATTAATCCCCTTTATTGGCGGCTTCCTGTGCTGGCAGACTGAACGCTTTGGCGTGAAACTGCCGCGCTGGATCGCGCTGATTACCATGGGACTGACGCTGGTGCTTGGCCTGCAGCTGTGGATGCAGGGCGGCTATTCTCTGACGCAATCCGCGGGGATTCCGCAGTGGCAGTCGGAATTCGTGCTGCCGTGGATCCCACGTTTCGGCATTAGCATCCATCTGGCGATTGACGGTCTGTCGCTGCTCATGGTGGTGCTGACCGGCCTGCTCGGCGTGTTGGCGGTGCTCTGTTCCTGGCGCGAAATCGAAAAGTACCAGGGCTTCTTCCACCTCAACCTGATGTGGATCCTGGGCGGCGTCATCGGGGTATTCCTCGCCATCGACATGTTCCTGTTCTTCTTCTTCTGGGAAATGATGTTGGTGCCGATGTACTTCCTGATCGCGCTGTGGGGGCACAAAGCCTCTGACGGTAAAACGCGTATCACGGCGGCCACCAAGTTCTTCATCTATACCCAGGCGAGCGGTCTGGTGATGCTGATCGCCATTCTGGCGCTGGCATTCGTCCACTTCAACGCCACCGGCGTGTGGACCTTCAACTATGAAGAGCTGCTGAAAACTCCGATGTCTCACGGCGTGGAATACATGCTAATGCTCGGCTTCTTCATCGCCTTCGCGGTGAAAATGCCGGTAGTACCGCTGCACGGCTGGCTACCGGACGCCCACTCCCAGGCGCCGACTGCCGGTTCCGTCGACCTCGCGGGCATCTTGCTGAAAACCGCGGCCTACGGTCTGCTGCGCTTTGCGCTGCCGCTGTTCCCGAACGCTTCCGCCGAGTTTGCGCCAATCGCCATGTGGCTGGGCGTGATCGGTATCTTCTACGGCGCGTGGATGGCCTTCGCCCAGACCGATATCAAACGTCTGATTGCTTACACCTCCGTTTCCCACATGGGCTTCGTGCTGATTGCTATCTACACCGGTAGCCAGCTGGCTTATCAAGGGGCGGTGATTCAGATGATTGCCCACGGTCTGTCCGCGGCGGGTCTGTTCATTCTGTGCGGCCAGCTGTACGAACGTCTGCACACCCGCGATATGCGCCAGATGGGCGGCTTGTGGAGCAAAATTAAATGGCTGCCGGCGATGTCGATGTTCTTCGCTGTCGCCACCCTGGGGATGCCGGGCACCGGTAACTTTGTCGGCGAATTTATGATTCTGTTCGGCAGCTATAAAGTGGTGCCGGTGATTACCGTTATCTCGACCTTTGGTCTGGTATTCGCTTCCGTTTACTCGCTGTCGATGCTGCATCGCGCCTACTTCGGTAAGGCGAAAAGCGAAATCGCGACGAAAGAGCTGCCGGGGATGTCCCTGCGTGAACTGTCTATCATCCTGCTGCTGGTGGTGCTGCTGGTGCTGTTGGGCTTCTTCCCGCAGCCGATTCTCGACACCTCGCATGCTGCGATGAGCAACATTCAGCAGTGGTTTGTTAATTCTGTTTCTACTACAAGGCCGTAATTCGCCATGACAATAACTCCACAACAACTGATCGCACTGCTACCGCTGCTGATCGTCGGCTTGACGGTGGTGGTTGTGATGCTCTCCATTGCGTGGCGACGCAATCATTTTCTCAATGCCACGTTGTCGGTTCTCGGACTTAACGCCGCGCTGGTCTCGCTCTGGTTTGTTGGTCAGAACGGGGCGATGGACGTCACCCCGCTGATCCGCGTTGACGGTTACTCGATGCTCTATACCGGGCTGGTGCTGTTGGCGAGCCTCGCGACCTGTACTTTCGCCTACCCATGGCTTGAGGGTTACAAGGACAATAAAGAAGAGTTCTACCTGCTGGTGCTGATCGCCGCACTGGGTGGCATTCTGCTGGCCGGCGCCAATCACCTGGCCTCGCTGTTCCTCGGTATCGAATTGATTTCGCTGCCGTTGTTCGGCCTGGTCGGTTACGCCTTCCGCCAGAAACGTTCGCTGGAAGCGAGCATCAAATACACCATCCTCTCCGCGGCAGCCTCGTCTTTCCTGCTGTTCGGTATGGCGCTGGTGTATGCGAATTCCGGTAACCTGTCCTTCCTCGCGCTGGGCAAGAGCCTGGCTGACAACGCGCTGCACGAGCCGCTTCTGCTGGCGGGCCTCGGTCTGATGATCGTCGGTCTTGGCTTTAAATTGTCGCTGGTGCCGTTCCACCTGTGGACGCCGGATGTATACCAGGGCGCGCCTGCGCCGGTATCCACCTTCCTGGCGACCGCCAGCAAGATTGCCATCTTCGGCGTGGTGATGCGTCTGTTCCTGTACATGCCGGTGGGCGACAGTGAAGCGGTACGCGTGGTGCTGGGCCTGATCGCCTTCGCCTCTATCATCTTCGGTAACCTGATGGCGCTGAGCCAGACCAACATTAAGCGTCTGCTCGGTTACTCTTCCATCTCACACCTTGGCTATCTGCTGGTGGCGTTAATCGCCCTGCAGAGCGGCGAAATGTCGATGGAAGCCGTTGGCGTCTACCTGGCCGGTTATCTGTTCAGCAGCCTCGGCGCGTTCGGCGTGGTCAGCCTGATGTCCAGCCCGTACCGCGGTCCGGATGCTGACTCGCTGTTCTCCTACCGTGGTCTTTTCTGGCACCGTCCGATCCTGTCGGCGGTAATGACGGTGATGATGCTGTCGCTGGCCGGTATCCCGATGACCCTCGGCTTTATCGGTAAGTTCTACGTGCTGGCCGTCGGTGTGCATGCGCACCTGTGGTGGCTGGTTGCCGCGGTCGTGATCGGCTCGGCGATTGGTCTCTACTACTATCTGCGCGTTGCCGTCAGCTTGTACCTCAGCGCCCCGGAGCAGTTGAACCGCGATGCGCCGTCAAACTGGCAGTACAGCGCCGGCGGTATCGTAGTGCTGATCTCCGCGCTGCTGGTGCTGGTGCTCGGCGTGTGGCCGCAGCCGCTGATTAGCATCGTGCAGCTGGCGACGCCGCTGATGTAATCTGCGCTATAAATAAAAAACCGCCGACTTGTCGGCGGTTTTTTTATGCCTGCGGTTTACGCCAGCCGATAGACCATAAAATCTTCCGCCAGTAGCGTATTGGCGAAAATCTCCCGGCATTCCGCCAGCATACGCAGGCAGCCTTCGGCATCGTAGCGCGAGCTAAAGTGGGTGGCGATTAGCGTGCCGACCCCCGCTTCTTTGGCAAGCGCCGCGGTTTGCTGACTGGAAGAGTGGCCACGGCTATTGGCTTTCTCCGCCATCGCCTGCTCAAGCGTGGTTTCGTGGACTATCACATCCGCGCTGCGCGCCATCTCCAGCGCCTGCGGGCAGGGGGCGGTATCGCCAAAAATGGCCAGCGTTTTACCCGGCGTCGATGGTCCCAGATAGCGGCTACCGTCGATGACCCGGCCATCTTCCAGTTCAACACGCTGGCCGAGCTTGAGCTGATGGAACAGCGGCCCCGGACGCACGCCATCGGCAATCAGTTGGGCGGCATCGAGCGTTCCGGGCTTGTCATGCTGTTCGATGCGGTAGCCGTAGCACTCCACCGGATGACTGAGCGGGTACGCGCTGACCCGATAGCCATCTTCGTCGAAGACCAGGCCGGGGCCGACTTCGATGATAGTGAGCGGATAATCGGTCCACGAGCCGCTCAGGCGTAGTGCGGTTTCGATAAATTCTTTAATCCCTTTTGGCCCGTAAACCGTCAGCGGCAGCGAATTTCCCTGCATCGAGCGGCTGCACAACAGGCCGGGCAGGCCGAACAGATGATCGCCGTGCAGGTGAGTGATGAAAATTTTATTCAGTTTGCCTGGGTGGTAAGGGGTATGGAGAAACTGATGCTGGGTGCCTTCGCCGCAGTCAAACAACCACATTTCAGCGCTGGTGGGTTGTTGCAAATTCAGTATTATCGACGTCATATTACGCGTACGGGTCGGCACGCCGGCGGATGTCCCCAAAAATGTTAATTCCATCGTCCAGTGTCCTCAGGCGAGTGGTAAAGCATCAGTATATCAATAAGGAGTCACAAATGATGACCTGGCAGGATTTACATCACAGCGAGCTCACCGTTGCTCAACTGTACGCCTTGCTGAAGCTGCGCAGCGCGGTGTTTGTCGTCGAACAACGCTGCGTCTATCAGGATATCGACGGCGATGATTTAGTCGGTGAGAACCGTCATCTGCTCGGCTGGCGCGACGGAGAGCTGGTGGCCTATGCGCGGATCCTCAAAAGCGAAGAGGAGTTCGAACCGGTGGTGATCGGTCGGGTTATCGTTAGCCCGGCCGTGCGCGGCGAGAAGCTGGGCTACCAGCTGATGGAGCAGGCGCTGGCCAGCTGCCGGCAGAACTGGCCGCAGAAGGCGATTTATCTTGGGGCGCAGGCGCATCTGCAGAAATTTTATGCCAGCTTTGGTTTTGTGCCGGTGACGGAGGTATACGATGAGGACGGTATTGCCCATATCGGTATGGCGCGTGACATCACAACTCATTAAGAAGCTAAATAGTAATAGCGTATCGCTATCAATTATCTATACTTTTCCTCCTGTAGCGAATCCAGTGGCTGGCGTTCGCCGGGCCTGTTAAGGTTCGCTCCCTCATGATGGGTACTGCTATTTATCGCAGCTACCCTTTATAATGTGGGGTTTTTAATTTCGTGGAGGTTCGCGTGCTGTCTGTTTCCACCGCGCTGGAAAGCCTGCTGGGCTGCCTGGCTGAAGATTTCCCTCCGTCACCCGGCACGCGAATTTTTGATATCCCATTCCCGTTAAACGACGCCTTCGACCCGTTACTGTGGTGCGCGCATCAGCCGTGCTGGCCGCAATTCTACTGGCAGCAGCGTAACGGCGATGAAGAGCTGGCGGCGCTGGGGGCAGTAACCACCTTTGCCTCTTTGTCCGCGGCGCATGATTTTTTATGCGCGCAGGGGCGGGAAGATCTGCGCATCAGCGGGCTGAATGCGTTCGATCCGCAGCAGGGTCATCTGTTTCTGCCGCGGCTGGAGTGGCGCCGCCTGGGCGGCAAAGCGACTTTGCGGCTGGTGGTACACAGCGCGACCTCGCTGCTTGACGACGCGGCCGCCGCGCGGGCGTTTCTCCAATCATTAAATAGCGGGCAGGCGACGGCGGCATCGATGCCACCGCTGCAAAGCGAGCAGCATGCGCCAGAATACCCGCAGTGGCGCGAGCTGATTACGCAGGCGACGCAGGCAATCGGCGCCGGCGAAATGGATAAGGTTGTGCTGGCGCGGGTCACGGATTTACGCTTTAGCGCGCCGCTGCAGGCGTTTGCCATAATGGCGGCCAGTCGGCGCAGCAATCTTAACTGTTTTCACTTCCTGATGGCCTTTAGCCCACAGCAGGCGTTTCTCGGCTCCACGCCAGAACGGCTGTGGCGGCGACGCGGCGCGCTGCTGCGCACCGAAGCGCTGGCGGGCACCGTCGCTAATCATCACGATGACGCCCGGGCGCAGCAGTTGGCCGATTGGCTAATGAAAGACGATAAAAACCAGCGGGAAAATATGCTGGTGGTGGAGGATATCTGCCAGCGTTTGCAGGGCGAGTCGCCGACGCTTGACGTTCTGCCGCCGCAGGTCGTACGCCTGCGTAAGGTGCAGCATCTCCGGCGCTGTATCTGGTGCGAACTGGCTGAGCCCGACGACAGCCGCTGTCTGCTGCAGCTGCAGCCTACCGCGGCGGTGGCGGGGCTGCCGCGCCAGGCGGCGCTGGCGTTCATCCGCCGCCATGAGCCTTTCACCCGCGAATGGTATGCCGGCTCCGCAGGTTATCTTTCACTGGCGCAAAGCGAGTTTTGCGTGGCGCTGCGTTCGGCAAAAGTCGAAAACGACACTCTGAGGCTGTATGCCGGGGCCGGTATTGTCAGCGGATCTGACCCGCAGCAGGAGTGGCAAGAAATAGAAAATAAAGCGGCGGGATTACGAACGTTATTACTTTCAGAAACGTAGAGAGACGACGTATATCAAAACGGCGCAACTCTGCCTTATCTATACTTAGCATCAATATTTGATACCGGACAATTTCATGTCAGTAAGCGCATTTAACCGACGCTGGGCGGCGGTGATCCTTGAAGCTTTAACCCGCCACGGCGTGCAGCACATTTGCATTGCCCCAGGCTCGCGCTCGACGCCCTTAACCCTGGCGGCGGCGGAAAACCGCGCTTTTATTCATCATACTCATTTTGACGAACGTGGTCTTGGCCACCTGGCGCTGGGACTGGCGAAGGCCAGCCGCCAGCCGGTGGCGGTGATTGTGACCTCCGGAACCGCAACTGCGAATCTCTATCCGGCGCTGATTGAAGCGGGCCTGACGGGTGAAAAACTGATCCTGCTGACCGCCGACCGCCCGCCGGAGCTTATCGACTGCGGCGCCAATCAGGCCATCCGCCAACCGGGAATGTTTGCTTCTCATCCTGCGCAGACCGTTTCTTTACCGCGTCCTTCGCAGGATATTTCCGCCCGCTGGTTGGTCTCGACCATCGATCAGTCGCTGGGCGAGCTGCATGCCGGCGGGGTACATATCAACTGCCCGTTCGCTGAGCCCCTGTATGGCGATATGGACGATACCGGGCTAGAGTGGCAACAGCAGCTCGGCGACTGGTGGCAGAGCGATAAGCCCTGGCTGCGTCAGGCGCTGCAGATGGAGAGTGAGAAACAGCGCGACTGGTTCTTCTGGCGGCAAAAACGCGGCGTAGTGGTCGCGGGCAGGATGAGCGCCGCGGAAGGTAAAAAAGTGGCTGAATGGGCGCAGACACTCGGCTGGCCGCTGATTGGCGATGTCCTGTCGCAGACCGGGCAGCCGTTGCCGTGCGCCGACCTGTGGCTGGGCAACGGTAAAGCGGTCAGCGAACTTGCGCAGGCGCAAATCGTCGTGCAACTCGGTAGCAGTCTGACCGGCAAACGCGTGCTCCAGTGGCAGGCGACCTGCGAGCCGGATGAATACTGGCTGGTGGATAATCTGCGCGGTCGCCTCGATCCGGCGCAGCACCGCGGTCGCCGTCTGCTCTCAAGCGTTGAACGTTGGCTCGAACTGCATCCGGCGGAGAAACGTCAGCCGTGGGCGACGGTGATCCCGCAGCTTGCCGGGCAGGCGTGGCAGGCCGCGGTCGCCAGCAACGAGCCTTTTGGCGAAGCGCAGCTGGCGCAGCGCATTCGGCGCTATTTGCCGGATCAGGGACAGCTGTTTGTTGGCAACAGTTTAGTGGTACGCCTGATAGACGCGCTGGGGCAACTGCCGGCGGGTTATCCGGTCTACAGTAATCGCGGCGCCAGCGGCATCGATGGCCTATTGGCGACCGCCGCCGGCGTGCAGCGGGCGAGCGCCCGGCCTACGCTTGCGATCGTCGGCGATCTTTCGGCGTTATACGATCTCAACTCGCTGGCCCTGCTGCGCCAGGCGTCGGCGCCGCTGGTGCTGATCGTGGTCAATAATAACGGCGGGCAGATTTTCTCTATGCTGCCGACGCCGCAGGACGAGCGCCGCCAGTTCTATTTAATGCCGCAGGACGTGGATTTCAGCCACGCGGCGGCGATGTTCGGTCTGGCTTATCACCGCCCTGATGACTGGCAGTCGCTGGATGAGGCGCTGGCAGGCGCGTGGCGCCGCGCCGGGGCGACGGTGATTGAGCTGGCGGTTAACGAGACCGACGGTACGCAGACCCTTCAGCAACTGCTGGCGCAGGTAAGCCGCCTGTGACGCTCAACGCGGCGGTTGAAAGCGGCCAGCCGGGTTATCCCTGGCTGGTATTCCTGCACGGCTTTTCCGGAGACAGCGACGAGTGGCGTACGGTTGGCGAAGCGTTTCCGGCCTGGCCGCGGCTGTATCTCGATCTGCCGGGGCACGGTGGATCGGCGGATATCGCGGTTGATGGCTTTGCCGGGGTTAGCGAATTACTGCAGGCTACGCTAAATAGTTACAACATCCTTGATTATTGGCTGGTAGGCTACTCCCTGGGCGGCCGGGTGGCGATGAACTTCGCTTGCCAGCCGCGCGCGGGCCTGCGCGGCCTGATCGTTGAGGGCGGACATCCGGGCCTACAGGACGAAGTGTCGCGGCAGGCGCGGCGCGGCAACGATAGCGCCTGGGCGGAACGTTTTCGCCGCGAGCCGTTAGTGCAGGTCTTCGCCGACTGGTATCAGCAGCCGGTTTTCGCTTCGCTGAATGCGGCGCAGCGCGCGTCACTGGTCGCCCTACGTCGCCGCAATAACGGCGCTACGCTGGCGGCGATGCTGGAGGCGACCTCCCTTGCCCGGCAGGGCGATTTGCGCCCGTCTCTGCAGGCTCGCGATTTTCCTTTTCACTACCTGTGCGGCGAACGCGACGCCAAGTTTCGCGCTATCGCGCAAGCGCTCGCCGCCGATACCCATATTATTCACCATGCCGGACACAACGCGCACCGGGACAACCCCGCGGCGGTGATTGCCTGTCTGGCGCAGATTCTGGCAAGTTAACTGAAGGACATTCTATGATCTCTCTTGATGAAGCAATGCTCTACGCCCCCGTTGAATGGCACGATTGCTCAGAAGGCTATACCGATATTCGTTATCAAAAATCGACTGACGGGATTGCTAAAATCACCATCAATCGTCCGCAGGTGCGCAACGCCTTCCGTCCGCTGACCGTTAAAGAGATGATTCAGGCGCTGGCGGATGCCCGCTATGACGACAATATCGGCGTCATCGTCCTGACCGGTGAAGGCGATAAAGCTTTCTGCGCCGGCGGCGACCAGAAAGTCCGCGGCGATTACGGCGGCTATCAGGACGACTCCGGCGTTCACCATCTCAACGTGCTCGACTTCCAGCGCCAGATCCGCACCTGCCCGAAACCGGTAGTGGCGATGGTCGCCGGTTACTCTATCGGCGGCGGCCACGTACTGCACATGATGTGCGATCTGACCATCGCGGCGGACAATGCCATCTTCGGCCAGACCGGGCCTAAAGTCGGCTCCTTTGATGGCGGCTGGGGCGCTTCCTATATGGCGCGTATCGTCGGGCAGAAAAAAGCGCGCGAAATCTGGTTCCTGTGCCGTCAGTATGACGCCCAGCAGGCGCTGGATATGGGGCTGGTGAATACCGTGGTCCCGTTGGCGGATCTGGAAAAAGAGACCGTGCGCTGGTGTCGTGAAATGCTGCAAAACAGCCCGATGGCGCTGCGCTGCCTGAAAGCGGCGTTGAACGCCGACTGCGATGGCCAGGCCGGGCTGCAGGAGCTGGCGGGTAACGCCACCATGCTGTTCTACATGACGGAAGAAGGGCAGGAAGGACGTAACGCTTTTAACCAGAAACGTCAGCCGGACTTCAGCAAATTTAAACGGAATCCATAATGCGCGTTTCGCAGGTTTACCGCTGGCAGATACCGATGGACGCGGGCGTGGTTCTGCGCGAACGGCGGTTAAAAACCCGCGACGGGCTGTTCATCCGTCTGCAGGAGGGTGAACGTGAAGGCTGGGGGGAAATTTCTCCCCTGCCGGGATTCAGTGACGAAACGCTGGAAGAGGCGCAAATGGCGCTGCTGGCGTGGGCGCGGGCCTGGCGCGACGGCGCCGAGCCGCCGCTTCCTATGCAGCCCTCCGTCGCTTTTGGTATTAGCTGCGCGCAGGCGGAGCTTGGCGGCGAGCTACCACAGGCGGCGGATTATCGCGCGGCGCCGCTCTGTTCCGGCGACCCGGATGAACTGTTCGCCAAACTGGCGGCGATGCCCGGCGAGAAAGTCGCTAAGGTGAAAGTGGGGTTGTGGGAGGCGGTACGCGACGGCATGGTGGTGAATCTGCTGCTGGAAGCGATCCCCGACCTGCAGCTGCGGCTGGATGCCAACCGGGCGTGGACGCCGATCAAAGCGCAGCAGTTCGCCAAATATGTTAATCCGGCCTATCGCCAGCGCATTGCCTTTCTCGAAGAACCGTGCAAAAGCCGCGACGATTCGCGTGAATTCAGCCAGCAGACCGGTATTGCTATCGCCTGGGATGAAAGCCTGCGCGAGGCGGATTTCCGTTTTGTCGCCGAGCCCGGCGTGCGCGCGGTGGTGATCAAACCGACGCTGACCGGCAGCTTGCAAAAGGTTCAGCAACAGGTCGCCGCGGCGCATGCGCTGGGGCTGAGCGCGGTGATTAGCTCGTCGGTCGAGTCCAGCCTGGGGTTAACGCAGCTGGCGAGGATCGCCGCCTGGCTGACTCCGCAGACTATCCCCGGACTCGATACGCTGGCGCTGATGGGCGCGCAGCTGGTGCGGGCGTGGCCGGAGAGTACGCTGCCAATTTTCAATGCTGATGAGCTGGAGCAACTGCTGTGATGTTTTCCGATTGGCCGTGGCGTCACTGGCGTCAGTTACGCGGCGAGTCGCAGGCGCTACGCCTGAATGACCAGGCGTTGACCTGGCGTGAGCTATGCGCGCGGATTGACGCGCTGGCATCTGGTTTTGCCGCGCAGGGCGTATTGGAAGGTCAGGGCGTGGCGCTACGGGCCTACAACCAGCCGGAGACGCTACTCGCCTGGCTGGCGCTGCTGCAGTGCGGGGCGCGGGTGCTGCCGCTTAATCCGCAGTTGCCTACGGCATTGCTGCAGGAACTGTTGCCTGCGTTAACCATACAGCATCAACTGGTGCTTAACGGTGATACGCTGCCGGGGAATTTACCGGCGTTAACTCTGCAGGCGGCAGAAGGCGCTTGTGCCGTTTGCTGGCATGGCGAACGGCTGGTGTCGATGACGTTAACCTCCGGCTCAACCGGCCTGCCGAAGGCGGCGGTACATAGCGCCAGCGCCCATCTGGCCAGCGCCGCTGGCGTACTGGCGCTGATGCCGTTTGCCGCGGAAGACGACTGGCTGCTGTCGCTGCCGTTGTTCCATGTCTCAGGGCAGGGGATCATCTGGCGCTGGCTGCTGGCTGGCGCGCGGCTGACGGTGCGCGATAGACAACCGCTGGAGCAGGCGCTGCGGGGCTGTACCCATGCTTCGCTGGTACCGACTCAGCTATGGCGCCTGCTAAATGGCGATGTCGATGTTTCACTCAAGGCGGTGCTGCTTGGCGGCGCGGCGATCCCCGTCGAGCTGACCGAAAGGGCGCGAGCGCAGGGAATACACAGCTTCTGCGGCTACGGTCTCACCGAATTCGCCTCCACGGTCTGCGCCAAAGAGGCCGACGGAGCGGCGGATGTGGGCGAAGCGCTGCCGGGACGGGAGGTAAAAATTGTCGCCGGCGAGATCTGGCTGCGGGCGGCGAGCATGGCCGCAGGCTACTGGCGCGATGGTCAACTGCTGCCATTAACCAACGATGAAGGCTGGTTTGCGACGCGCGATCGCGGAGCGTTACGTGCCGGTCGGCTGTCGGTTATTGGGCGGCTGGATAATCTCTTTTTTAGCGGCGGCGAAGGCATTCAGCCGGAGGAGGTTGAGCGCGTGATACTCGCCCATCCGCAGGTTCAGCAGGTGTTTATTGTGCCGCAGGATGATATCGAATACGGCCAACGCCCGGTGGCGGTGGTTGAATGCGAGGATGGCTGCGAAATGACCACGCTGGCGGCATGGAGCGCTGAACGGTTAGCGCGTTTCCAGCAGCCGGTACAGTGGCTACGGCTGCCGGAAACGTTAAAGAACGGCGGGATTAAGATTTCGCGCCGGGCGCTGCGCGAATGGGTCAATTCGCCGGTTTAGCCGATATTAGCCTCGGCGCGGCGCTGGCGCTGTTTACGTCTCAGACGCAGCAGCGGCGGTACCACCAGCACGGCGACAGCCAGTATCAGCAATGTTTTGGTTACGCCGCTTTCCCAGAGGATAGCCAGATTACCGTTGCTGATCGATAGCGCGCGGCGCAGGTTCTGCTCCAGCATCTCGCCCAACACAAAACCGAGGATCAGCGGCGACATCGGAAAGTGCATTTTACGCATGATGTAGCCGAGCACGCCGAGGCCAACCATCAGCAACAGGTCAAAGGTGGTGCTGTGCACCGCATAGACGCCGACGGCGGAAACGGCGGCGATGGCCGGTACCAGGAACCATAGCGGGATCGTCAGCATGCGGGTGAACAGGCCAATCAGCGGAATGTTCATAATAAGCAGCATCACGTTGGCGATAAGCAGCGCGGCGATGAGCCCCCAGACGATATCCGGCTGTTCGGTGAACATCGCCGGGCCGGGCGTAATGTTATATAGCGTCAGCGCGCCCATCATGACCGCGGTGGTGCCGGAACCAGGCACGCCGAGCGTCAACATTGGAATAAACGAACCGCAGGCGGAGGCGTTATTCGCGGCTTCCGGCGCCGCTACGCCGCGAATATCCCCCTTGCCGAAGTTATCGCTATTACCACTGATTTTTTTCTCCGTCATATAGGTGATGGCGCTGGCGATGGTCGCCCCGGCGCCGGGCAGAATACCGACGAAGAAACCCACCACGGAAGAACGCAGGGTCGCGCCGACGCACTGCGCGGCCTCTTTGGTGTTAAATAGCATGCGCCCGGTTTTACGCACCAGCGTTTGCCCGCCGCTGGTGCTCTCCAGCATCAACAGAATCTCCGAAACGGAGAACAGGCCGATAACCACCACTATAAACTGAACGCCATCGGAGAGATGGACGCTGTCGAAGGTGAAGCGGTAAACCCCGGTGTTGGCATCGACGCCGACCGTCGCCAGGCCCAAACCGATTAACGCCGCGAGGAACGATTTCAGCGGGTTTTGCGCCATCATGCTGCCGAGGCAGGCGATGGCAAACACCATCAGCGCGAAATATTCCGCCGGGCCGAACGCCAGCGACCACTGGGCGAGGAGCGGCGCGAACAGAATAATGCCGCCGATCGCGATAAGCGAACCGAAGAAAGAGCTGACGGCGGAAATCGACAGCGCGACGCCGCCGCGCCCTTGCTGCGCCATGGGATAGCCATCAAGCGCCGTCATGATGGCGGCGGCATCGCCGGGCACGTTCAGCAGGATAGACGAAATACGCCCGCCATATTCGCAACCGATATAGACCGTCGCCAACAGAATCAGCGCCGATTCCGCAGGCAGGTGCAGGGCAAAGGCCAGCGGCAGCAGAATGGCGACGCCGTTAATCGGCCCGAGGCCGGGCAGTAGCCCGACGATGGTTCCGACAAAGCAGCCGATGAGGGCAATAAGCAGATTTTCCGGCGTCATGGCGACGGCGAAACCCTGCGACAGATAGATCCAGGTATCCATAAGCTTCTCCGTTAATTTAACCAGGCGCCAAGCGGCAGAGTCACATCAAGTAAGGTATCGAAGGCGTACCATAACGAGACGCCCATCACCACGCCGGCAATACCTGCCGCCGGTAGCGTGGCGCCGAATAGCAGGCCGATCACCGCCGTCAGCAGCGCGGTCGCCAGCGGAAAGCCCAGCCATTCAAATCCCCAGGCATAGACCACCAGTACCACGACCATGGTTAACAGCCGTTGCAGGACATGTCGTCCCGGCCACTCGATGGCGTCCGGGCGACGCAGCAGCATCAGCGCTGAACACAGCAGCATCAGGCCGATAATGCCCAACGGGAAAGGGCGCGGGCCGACGGGTTCATACGAGTATTCGCTGTGGATCTGCCAGGCGATAAACAGGCCGCCAATGCATAACAACAGCCAGACTCCGGCAAAGATACGATCGCTCATTAGCGCCTCCGCGGATTATTTAGCCAGGCCAAAGGCTTTCGCCTGTTCGCGATAATCGCTGACCTGCTGTTTTACATAGGTATCGAGTTCCTTGCCGTTCATGTTGAATTCAAACAGGCCGCGCAGTTCACGTTGCTTTTTGAACTCATCGGTTTGCTGCAGTTTAGTGAATTCATCAACCCACCACTGGTAGTCGGCATCGCTTACTTTCGGGCCCATAAAGAAGCCGCGAATAATCGGCCAGACCAGGTCATAGCCCTGCTCTTTAGCGGTAGGGACATCAGCCAGCGCGCCCGGCAGACGTTCGTTGGAGAACACCGCCAGGACGCGGATCTTATTTCCCTGCAGGTACGGCACCATTTCACTCAGATCGCCGGAGACCGCCTGTACATGGTTGCCGAGCAGGGCGGTTACCGGCTCGCCGCCGCCCTCAAAGGCGACGTAGCGCATCTTGTGCGGGTCAACGTTGGCTTTTTGCGCCAGCAGCGCCGCTTTCATCCAGTCCTGGCTACCGATGGAGGCCCCGGCGCCAATGACGATAGTGGCGGGATTTTTCTCCATTGCGCTCATAAATGACTTCAGGTCTTTCCATGGCGAATCGGCGCGCACGGCAATCATGCCGTAGTCGGTACCGACGCTGGCCAGCCAGCGTACGTCATCAACGCCGTAGCGGCCGAATTTGCCCTGTGACAAATTCAACAGCGAGCCGCCGGAAAAGGCGACCACGGTTCCGGCCTCTGCCGGGCGCTGGGCGACGATGGCGTTGTAGGCCACCGCGCCGACGCCGCCGGGCATATAGGTAACGCGCATCGGTTTCTCGATCGCGCCGGTTTCCATCAGGCTCACCTGAATCAGTTTACAGGTGAGGTCAAAGCCGCCGCCGGGTTTGGCGGGGGCGATACATTCGGTGCGGGACGGGGCTTGCGCCGCGAAAGCGGTGGTTGTACAGAGGCACAGCGCGATGGCGCTAAGATGGCGGAAAAATGGCGTTTTCATAGGCTTCCTCAGTAGGTACAGGGAATGTTTTTCTGATTATGTGAACCGACATGTGGCGATTCGGTTGCGTGATTGTTAAAACAGTTACCTTTCATTTCCCTTTCAATGCGGCAGCAACTTTACAGGATGTGATATGCGTCTCTTATTAGCCGAGGATAACCGTGAGCTGGCTCACTGGCTGGAAAAAGCGCTGGTGCAGGGCGGTTTTGCCGTGGATTGCGTTTTTGATGGCCGGGCGGCGGATCACCTGCTGCAAAGCGAAAAATATGCGCTGGCGGTGCTGGATATCGGTATGCCGAGCTTAGATGGCCTCGAGGTGGTACAGCGGTTGCGTAAGCGTGGACAAACGCTGCCGGTGCTGCTGTTGACCGCGCGCAGCGCGGTAGCGGATCGGGTGAAAGGGCTGAACGTCGGCGCCGACGATTACCTACCCAAACCTTTTGAGCTGGAGGAGCTCGACGCCCGGCTGCGGGCGCTGCTGCGACGCAGCGAAGGGCAGGTGCATGAGGTACAGCAGCTTGGCGATCTGGAATATCGCGATGAAGGCTATTTTCTGCTGCGTGGTGAGATGTTGTCCCTGACGCCGCGCGAGCTGGCGCTGTTGAAAGTGCTGATGTTTCGCCGTACCCGTCCGGTTTCCCGCCAGCAGCTATTTGAACAGGTGTTTAGCCTCAGCGACGACGTCAGTCCGGAAAGCATCGAACTTTATATTCACCGCCTGCGCAAGAAACTCCAGCAGAGTAACGTGCGTATCACTACGCTACGCGGGCTGGGTTATCTGCTGGAGTGTGCGCCGCATGAAATGGGGTAAACCGCAGTCGCTCTATGCCCAGTTGCTGCTGTTTCTCGGCCTGCCGCTGGCGCTGTTGTGGGGGCTATCGGCATTCAATAGCTACGTGAGCGCGCTGCAGGCGGCGACGCAGGCTTACGATCGTACGCTGCTCTCCTCGGCGCGTACCGTAGCGGAGCGGCTGGTGGTGCGTGGCGGCCATCTGGAGGTCAATGTGCCCTGGGTGGTGCTGGACAGCTTTGAACTCAACATGAACGACCGGCTGTATTACAAGGTGGTCGACCCGCAGGGGAAAGTGATCTCCGGTTTTGACGATCTGCCGGCGATGCCGCCGGCCACTTCACGAACCCAGCTCTATCCGGCGCTGGCATGGTTTTATCATACCGAATATCGCGGCCAGGCCATCCGCGTGGCGCGCCTGCTGCAGCCGGTCAACGAAGGCGGCATCGTCGGAATGGCGGAGATTTATATTGCCGAAACGCTGCAGTCGCGGCGCTGGCTGGCCGGACAACTGCTGTTTTCATCCTGGGTGTCACAGGGCTTATTAGTGCTGTTGACGTTGGTACTGGCGGGGTGGCTACTGCGCCGCGTTCTGCGCCCAATGCGTCAGCTCTCGGCGCTGATGGTGCGCCGCGAACCCGGCCTGCTGACGCCGCTACCGGAATTGCTGCCGTGGTCGGAAACGCGGCTGCTGATCGTGGCTTTTAACCGCTATATTGACCGTCTGCGGGTGATGATCTCCCGGCAAGAGCGCTTTAGCGCCGATGCCTCCCATCAGTTAAAAACGCCGCTGGCGGTCCTGAAAACCCAGGCCTCGGTGGCGCTGGCCAGCGACGATCCGCAGCTGTGGCGCGAGAGTTTGCAGGCCATGCGCGCGACGCTGGATGATACGATTTTACTCACCGAACGTTTGTTGCAACTGGCGACGGTGAAACGCCGGGAGCAGGGCGAGCAGGCGTTTGTCGCGGTCGATCTGCAGGAGGTCGTGCACCATAGCTGTTTTTCGCGTATTGCCCAGGCGCGCAGTAAAAACATCGATCTGGGTTATGAGGGCGAACAGTCGCCGGTGAACGTTTTGGGGGATGGCGTTTTGTTGGGGGAACTGTGCGCCAACCTGCTCGACAATGCGATTCGCTACACTCCGGCACGCGGGACGGTGACGCTGAGCCTGCATCGCGATGGCGAAGCCGTCACGCTGAGCGTGGAGGATAGCGGCCCGGGCATTGATGAAAACCTGATTAACCAGGCGCTGACGCCGTTTCGCCGGCTCGATAACGTCGGCGGCATACCCGGCGCCGGGCTGGGCCTGGCGCTGGTAAACGATATTGCGCGTCTACATCGTAGCCGCCCGCAGCTGTCGCGCAGCGAAAGCCTGGGGGGATTGAAGGTGACGCTGCGTCTGTTGACCGTGGTTTAAAGCAGCCCTTTCTGGCTGAGGGTGAGGCGGGTCGCGGCATTAAGATCGTAATGTTGCAGGTCTTCGCCCTTCACCCAGGCGTAATCGTCGAATTCCTCGTTGATCGTGACCTCGCGGTTGGCGCTTATGCAATCGAAAATCAAATAGATCATGTAGATCTCTTCCTGGCGACCATCGGCATAGGTTTTCACGCGGGTATCATCGCGGAAGCTCCATGGCGTGATGCGGGTCAACTGTAATTTTTCGCCAAGCTCCTCGCGGACTTCACGTCGCAGCGCCTCTTCAATAGTTTCCCCCGGCTCCACGCCGCCGCCGGACAGCGCCCACTGTCCGGGAAAAACCCCGCGGTCGGCAGCCATCTTGCACAACAGGTAATGGCCATCATTTTGGATTAGCGGGCAAACAATCGTCCTTTGACGCATGATTTTTCTCCTTCGCAGTGAGTCGGGCCAGGTATCGAGGAAACAGTTTGCGAGGCGCCTCGGCAAACCGCAAGGGAAATACGGCGCTGGTGGCGAAGCTGACGGGGCTTGCGCCGGAGCGTCTGGCGCTGCTCACCCATTAATTTTTCTGCTTCCTTCAAACGGCCTGCGCGACGGCGATCGCGCAGGTTAATATAGATTTATTTAATCAATGCAACTTAATTAAATATAATTCCGCTGAATTTGAATTCGGTGGAATTTACTTTCTTTCGCAAATGCGCGGCGGTATTGCTGTAAAAAGACGCAACTGGTTACACTCTTGTGAAAAATCATTTCGCCAGGTCATTGATTCCTGACGGGTGCGCAGTAGAATTTTCAGGTTTTTTCGGGACTTCTTTGATTCTTCTTTTCTGGATAGAGTAAATAATGAAAAAGAGCATTTTTATGGCCCTGGCCGGGGTAATGATGGTTTCCTCGGCGGCCCATGCTATTAGCGTTACCGGCGAAGCCGGCGAGCACTATACCAACCTCGGCGTTGGCTTCGGTACCGAATCCACCGGCCTGGCTATTTCCGGCAACTGGTTGCATAGCGATAACGACGGCGACGCCGCGGGCTTAGGTCTGGGTCTGAATATTCCGCTGGGACCATTCCTGGCGACCGTGGGCGGCAAAGGCATCTACACCAATCCGAAGCAGGGCGATGAAGGTTATGCGGCCGCGGTCGGCGGCGGCCTGCAGTGGAAAATCGGCGATAGCTTCCGTCTGTACGGCGACTATTACTACTCGCCTGATTCACTCTCCAGCGGCATCGATAGCTATGAAGAAGCGAACGTTGGCGCCAGCTGGACCATCATGCGTCCGCTTAGCATCCAGGCAGGTTATCGCTACCTGAACCTGGCGGGCAAAGACGGCAACCGTGATAACACCATCGCCGACGGTCCGTACATCGGCGCCAGCGCCAGCTTCTAATCCTCCGGCGCGGCCTTCCGCCGCGCCAAATTTCTTCGTCGCCAGCCCGCGCCTTTGCGCTATAGTAATTCGACTTATCAGGCTGGAGTTCATAATGCTACAAGTGGAAATGCTGTCCACCGGCGATGAAGTGCTGCATGGGCAGATTGTCGATACCAATGCCGCCTGGCTGGCGGATTACTTTTTTAATCAGGGTTTACCGTTAACGCGCCGCAATACCGTCGGCGATGACCTCGACGCGCTGGTGGCTATTTTGCGCGAACGCAGCGAACAGGCGGATGTGCTGATCGTGAATGGCGGCCTGGGGCCGACCAGCGACGATCTTAGCGCGCTGGCGGCGGCGACGGCGAAAGGCGAAGGGTTGGTCCTCAACGCTGAATGGCTGGAGACGATGACGCGATTCTTTGCCGAGCGCGGTCGGCCAATGGCGGAAAGCAATCGCAAGCAGGCGGAAATCCCCGCCAGCGCCGAAATGATCAATAATCCGGTAGGGACCGCCTGCGGGTTCGCCGTACAGCTCAACCGCTGCCTGATGTTTTTCACCCCCGGCGTGCCGTCTGAATTTAAAGTTATGGTCGAGCAGGAGATCGTACCGCGTTTACGTGCGCGCTTCACGCTTCCGTCGTCGCCTGTCTGTCTGCGTTTAACTACTTTTGGACGTTCAGAAAGCGAGCTGGCGCAGAGCCTTAATCACCTGCAGCTCCCCCCTGGTGTGGTGATGGGCTATCGCTCGTCAATGCCGATTATCGAGCTAAAACTAACCGGTCCTGCCGAACAGCGCGATGCAATGCTGGCGCTGTGGCCAGAAGTGCGTAAGGTAGCCGGAGAGAGCCTTATCTTTGAGGGCACGGAAGGGTTACCGGCGCAGATCGCGCGCTGCCTGCAGGAGCGTCAGCTTAGCCTGACCTTGAGCGAACAGTTTACCAGTGGCCTGCTGGCGCTGCAGCTGAGGCGGGCGAACGCGCCGCTTCTCGCCAGCGAAGTGGTGCCGGCGCAGGAGGAGACCTTAGCGCAATCGGCGCGCTGGGCCGCCGAGCGGCGCGTTAACCATTTTGCCGGGCTGGCGTTGTCGGTCAGCGGTCAGGAGGCCGATTACCTGAACTTTGTGCTGGCGACACCGGAAGGTACGCACGCGCTGCGGGTCAAGTTCAGCGTGAATCGCCACGGGCTGTCGGTGCGGCAAGAAGTCTGCGCCATGATGGCGCTGAATATGCTGCGCCGCTGGCTCGACGGTAAGCCGGTCAGCGGCGAGCATGGTTGGATCAACGTCGTCGAGACGCTGTTTATCGACTGATTCAGGCAGGCGCGCTCAGCGCCTGCGCCAGCAGAGTAATGGGATGTTCGCAGCGCTTGCTGGTGGACATCTCAATCTGCCATTTGCAGGTTTCGCAATCGGTAATCACTACGTCCGCGCCGCTCTCCTCAATCTGGCGAAATAATGGCGCGCCAATCGCCTGCGCCGACGAATAGTTTTCCGACTTAAAACCGAAGGTGCCGGCGATACCGCAGCACTGCGAATCCAGTACTTCCAGCTGTAGGCCCGGGATTTGGCGCAGAAGCTCAAGGGTGTATAGCGACCAGCCCATTTTTTCCATATGACATGGGGTGTGATAGACCACCTTCAGCGGCAGCGGGCGCAATGGAAGGGTTTTGCCGGCATCGAGCTGTTTCCAAATCCAGCGGGTCGCTAACTCCACCCGATCCCGCAGATCGCTGTTATCGATATCCAGGAGATGGGGATATTCATCGCGCAGGGTAAAAGTACAGGTTGAAGAGGTGGCGATGATCGGCAAGCTGTTTTCGCGCATGGCGGCGACGTTGCTGTGCGCTTGCTTGCGCGCTTTGTCAAAAAAGCCGTTGGCGATAAGCGGGACGCCGCAGCATTTTTCTTTTGATAAGAGCTGCACGCCGGTACCCAGCGCGTTGACGACGCGAATCAGATCCTTACCCAATTGCGGGTGGTTATAGTTGACGTAGCAGCCATGGAAGAAAGCCACCTGCTCGCTGTACTGCGCCTGTCCGGCGGCGAGCTGGCGGTAAGCGCGGCGAAAGGTGCCGAAGCCATATTTCGGCAGCGTGCGGCGATGGTCGATTTTCAGCGCCGCGTCGAGCAGGCGGCGCACCGGTTTTAACCCCGTTGTGGCGTTGACCAGCGGCGCAAAAGGCGTGGAAAGGGTGCCCATCAGATCGGTATGGCTGAGGATGGCATCGCGCAGGGTTGGTGTTTGCTGGCTGTACTGCGCACGCGCGCGTTGAATAATATCGCCGATTTTCACATCAGATGGACAGGCCACCTCGCAGCGTTTGCAATTAATACAATATTTCAGCGCGTCGTCGTACAGCGCGCCATCTTTCAGACGCAGACGTTCGCCGTCCGGCCCCGCCTGTTTCGGGCCGGGATAGCGCGGATTTACCCGGCTCACCGGGCAGGCGGTGGTACAAACCGTGCATTTTATGCAGCTTTCAAAGCGGGTATCGTTCATGACCGGCCTCCTGCAAGGGCGTGGATCTGTCTGGCGGCATGCAGCGCGGTGACGGCGCAAACGCCGCCGCCGCAGCCGAGTTGAATGGCATCGAAACCGCCGAGCAGCGAGCCGATAGCGAAAAGATTCGTTAGCGGCTGGCCGAGCAGGTGTGGGCGCAGCATAGGGTCGGTCTTCAAACCAAAGCGCTGCCACGGTTGTGATGCGAAGAAATCACGCTGATACCAGCTATCGCGCGCCAGCGTTTGCTGCAGATCGAGGCCAAGGATCGGTTCGCGCACGCTATCACGGGTGGCGACGAGACCGTTACTGAAAAAGCTACCGCTCGCCAACACGGTAAAGCGCGGACGCAGTGCGATATCGCCGTGATTTCGCGTCCAGACGGCCTCGACGGCGCCCTGCTGATGGCTGATTTTCACCACCTCGTCGCCGGCAAGCCAGGTGCCGCCGGTGCGGATGAACTGGCGCTGAAGCTGGCTATGCAGGCGCATCCCCGGCACCGAAGGCGGCAGCGTCGGCAGCAGGCGCAGCGGGCAGGGCAGATGTTCTTGTAGCCAATGCCAGAGGCGATTATCCGCGAGCCCAAAACAGGCGGGCATCATTAGCAGCTCGTACTCTTGCGCCAGCGGCAGCAGCGCGGACTGCAGGGCAGGCCATAGGTTTTCATCATCAAGCACGCGGGCGATGTTGGCGGCACGGAACTCCGTAGGGTTATCGCGCAGCACATCAAGCAGCGGTAAATCAATCTCCGCCGCGGCGGCATCCACTCCGCTCTGTCCGAGGGCGGAGGCGGCCAGATGCGGCTGAAAATCGGCAAAACCGCTAATCCCCACCATGCATACGCGTTGCTGCGCGATGGGCGCCAGCGGAACCTCTTCCGGCGACAGCCACGCCGGTCGCAACGTCCCCAGCGGCGTTACCCGCAGGTGCGGTCGGCGCGCTTCGCCTTGCATGTTCGCGCCGCAGGCGGCCAGCAGCGCTTCGGTCTGTCTGGCGTATTCGAGCACCGCGTCGGCGCCGAGGCGGGAGTAGGGGTGTTCAGGAAGCTGAACGGCCAGTTGCTGAAGACCTTGTACGACATCAGTGACGGTATCGCCGTTCGGCAGCGCCGAGAGCAGGTCTAATGAAGCAGAGGAAAAGTGCAGCGCGCTTTGCCCACGGCTGATTATCACGCAGCGCAGGCCGTGTTGATTCAGCGCCAGCCCGCACAACAGCCCGGCCAGTCCGCCGCCGACGATGGCGCAATCAAATTTCATCCTGATGCTCCTTTTGCAGTCCGCATAAGCCGAGGTAGACCCAGCGGGTAAATTCACTTTCGCGCAGCGCGTCGCCCCAGGCGATGGGCTGAACGCCCTTCCAGCGCTCATTGAGAAATTCCGACAGCTGAGTTAACGACTGCGCCGGGGTGGCGACGTTGAAGCGCTGGAGCAGTCCGGCGGCGCGGCAGGCGCACAGTTCACCCTGGCAGGTGCCCATGCCGACTCGGGTACGGCGGCGCAGGTCGAGCAAATTCTTCACCGCTAGATTCTCTACCGCGTACTGCACTTCCCCGGCGGTGACCGCTTCACATTCGCAGACCAGGCTACGGTGCTGGCGGCTGTCGCCGAGCCATGCTGGGGTGCGGTCGCCGTGGCGATACACCGCCGACCCGCGCAGCGGCGTCGGTAGCGAGATAATCTTTTTCAGCGTGGTTTCTGTGGCTTCCTGCGAACCCGGTAGCGGGCGCTCCGCGGTGCGGCACGGCTCAGCATTGCCGAGTTTGCGGCAGACGGCGTCGCTGGCCCATTCCGCCATCAAACGGTAGGTCATCAACTTACCGCCGGTGATGGTGATAAAGCCTTCCATACCGTCGCGCGGGGCGTGGTCGAGCAGCACAATACCGCGGCTGACGCTGCGCCCGCTGGGATCGTCATCGCTGGCGACCAGCGGACGGACGCCGGAGTAGGCGCGTAGCACCCGGGTACGCCCCATGATCGGCGCCAGTTTTTCACCTTCGCGCAGCAGCGTATCGACCTCTTCCGTCGTCACCCGGTTATCGTCAATTTCGTCATAAGGAATATGCGTCGAGGTGGTGCCAATCAACGAAATGGTATCGCCGGGCACCAGAATATCGGCATCCGCCGGCTTGCGGCAGCGGTTAATCACCTGGTTATTAATGCGGTGATCGAGGATCAGCAGCGAGCCTTTTGCCGGGAACATGGAGATGCGCAGATCGGCGTACTCCGCGATGCGTTGGCCCCAGATCCCGGCGGCGTTGACGACGACCTGTGCGCGAATGCTACGCGCTTCGCGGTGTTGATGATCGTAGATCTGTACTCCGTACACGCGATCGCCCTGGCGCAGCAGACCGGTGACCTCGCAGCCGGTAAGGATCTGCGCACCGTGTTCGCGGGCGTCGAGCATATTGGCGGCCGTCAGGCGGAACGGATCGACGGTGCCGTCCGGTACCTGTACGGCGCCAAGCAGCGTAGGGTTGACCGCGGGTTCCAGACGTAAAGCTTCAGCAGGGGTAAGCGGTTTAGTATCGATACCGGCCTGCTGACAGGCGTGGATAAAGGTTTGCTGCCAGGCCATGTCATCTTCAGGCAGAGTGATAAACAGCCCGTTGGTGGGTTCAATGCAGTGGCGGGCGATGCGACGTAAAATGCGATTCTCGCTGATACATTCGCGCGCGGATTCGCTATCGGTAACCGCATAACGCGCGCCGCTGTGCAACAGACCATGGTTACGGCCGGTGGCGCCGGTGGCGATATCGTGCCGCTCAATCAACGCTACGCGTAACCCGCGCAGGGCGCAGTCGCGGGCGATTCCCGCGCCGGTGGCGCCGCCGCCAATAATCAGCGCATCAAACTCTTGCGTCTCGGCCATCTTCCGGTCCTCTACTTTCGTTTTACACCATTTAGCCATATCAATAGTGTGGAATGTTTGATTTCGAGCATATTTGCGCGCAATTCGAGCATTTGCTGTGATTTTGTGCTCACATTGGAAAATTTTGTCATATATCTGTAACAAAATGTGCGATATTTCACAGTATTAGTTCTACGCTTTGCCTACCATCGCGACCTAATTAGAAGTACGTGAATAAATTAGATTTTTTGCGTCGATGTCAGTGAAACAGCAATGGCCACGGAGGCTGATATGTTAAGTATTTTTAAACCCGCAGCGCATAAAGCGCGTTTGCCGGCGGCGGAAATCGACCCGTTGTATCGTCGATTACGTTGGCAGATCTTTATTGGCATCTTCTTCGGTTATGCCGCTTACTATCTGGTTCGTAAGAACTTTGCGCTGGCGATGCCTTATCTGATTGAGCAGGGCTTCTCTCGTGGCGACCTCGGTTTCGCGCTTTCCGGTATCTCTATCGCCTACGGATTTTCGAAATTTATCATGGGCTCGGTCTCCGACCGCTCGAATCCGCGCATTTTCCTGCCGGCAGGGTTAATTCTGGCGGCGCTGGTGATGCTGGTGATGGGCTTCGTGCCGTGGGCGACTTCCAGCATCATGATCATGTTCGTATTACTGTTCCTGTGCGGATGGTTCCAGGGGATGGGCTGGCCGCCGTGTGGTCGTACCATGGTGCACTGGTGGTCGCAGAAAGAGCGCGGCGGGATTGTCTCAGTGTGGAACTGCGCGCATAACGTCGGCGGCGGTATTCCGCCGCTGCTGTTCCTGTTAGGGATGGCGTGGTTTAACGACTGGCACGCGGCGCTGTATATGCCGGCCTTCGGCGCGATCCTGCTGGCGATTTTTGCCTTCGCGATGATGCGCGATACCCCGCAGTCCTGCGGTCTGCCGCCGATCGAAGAGTATAAAAACGACTATCCGGATGACTATAGCGAAAAGCACGAAGAAGAGCTGACGGCGAAGCAGATCTTTATGCAGTACATTCTGCCGAACAAGCTGCTGTGGTACATCGCGATCGCTAACGTCTTCGTTTATCTGCTGCGCTACGGCATTCTGGACTGGTCGCCGACCTACCTGAAAGAGGTCAAACACTTCGCGCTGGATAAATCTTCCTGGGCCTACTTCCTGTATGAGTACGCGGGGATCCCCGGTACTTTGCTGTGTGGCTGGATGTCGGACAAAGTGTTTAAAGGCAACCGCGGCGCGACCGGCGTGTTCTTTATGACCCTGGTGACGATTGCCACTATCGTTTACTGGCTGAACCCGCCGGGTAATCCGGGGGTCGATATGGCCTGTATGATCGTCATTGGCTTCCTGATTTATGGCCCGGTGATGCTGATCGGTCTGCATGCGCTGGAACTGGCGCCGAAAAAAGCCGCCGGCACCGCCGCGGGCTTCACCGGTCTGTTCGGTTATCTCGGCGGTTCCGTCGCCGCGAGCGCCATTGTTGGCTATACCGTCGATTTCTTCGGCTGGGACGGCGGCTTCATGGTGATGATTGGCGGTAGCGTACTGGCGGTTCTGCTGCTGATTATCGTCATGCTTGGCGAGCGTCGTCATCATCAACAACTGAAACAAGCCTAAGGAGCGGCGATGAAAATGAAACTTACCGCGCTAATGAGCGGAATGATTTTGGCCAGTTCTGCGCTGTGCTTCAGCGCGGCAGCGGCTGATAAAATTGTCATTGCCCACCGCGGCGCCAGCGGGTATCTGCCGGAACATACCCTGCCGGCGAAAGCGATGGCTTACGCTCAGGGGGCGGATTACCTTGAGCAAGATCTGGTCATGACTAAAGACGACCGGCTGGTGGTGTTGCATGACCACTATCTCGATCGGGTAACTGACGTTGCGCAGCGTTTCCCGCAGCGGGCGCGTAAAGATGGCCGTTTTTACGCTATCGACTTTACCCTGGCCGAGATTAAGTCGCTGAAGTTCACCGAAGGTTTTGAGCCGAAAGATGGCAAAAACGTGCAAACCTATCCCGGGCGTTTCCCGATGGGCAAATCCGATTTCCGCATTCATACCTTTGAAGAGGAGATTGAGTTTGTACAGGGGCTGAACCATTCGACGGGTAAAAATATCGGTATCTACCCGGAAATCAAAGCGCCGTGGTTCCACCATCAGGAAGGCAAAGATATTGCCGCCAGCACGCTGAAAGTGCTGAAGGAATATGGCTACACCAGCAAGCAGGATAGGGTTTATCTGCAATGTTTTGACGCCAACGAGCTCAAACGCATTAAGAATGAGCTGGAGCCGAAGATGGGGATGGATCTCAATCTGGTGCAGCTCATCGCCTATACCGACTGGAATGAAACGCAGCAGAAACAGGCCGATGGTAAATGGGTGAACTACAGCTATGACTGGATGTTCAAGCCGGGGGCGATGGCGCAGATTGCGCAGTACGCTGACGGTATCGGCCCGGATTACCATATGCTGGTAGCGGAAGGCTCGAAGCCGGGCGCGGTGAAGCTGACGACGATGGTAAAAGAGGCGCACGCCAGCCATCTACAGGTGCATCCGTACACCGTGCGCGCGGATCAGTTGCCGGAGTACGCCACTAACGTTAATCAGCTCTATGACGTGCTGTATAACCAGGCGGGCGTCGACGGCTTGTTTACCGATTTCCCGGATAAAGCGGTGCAGTTCCTGGACGCGAAATAAAACAAAAGGGCCGTAAGGCCCTTTTATGTTTTCCCCCTCTCCCTGTGGGAGAGGGCCGGGGTGAGGGCATCAGGCCGCACACATCGACAACACTTACATCTCGATCTCAATATCGCCTTTCGCCCGGCAGCAGCAGGGCAAAATCTCTCCCGGCTGGATAAACGCCAGCGGTTCGGTCAGCCAGTCAACCTGGCCTGACACCAGACGCGTGCGGCAGGAACCGCAATAGCCTTCGCGGCACTGATACTCCACGTCGATGTTATGCGATTCAAGCGCGGCCAACAGGGAAGGATGTTCATCCTGACACTCAAGGCGAGTGTCAGAAATCCTCAAGAAAATCCGCTTCATTACAGCTGGAAGTTGCTCAGATCGTCGGCATCGACTTCAGAATCGATCTGGCCGACGAGATAAGAGCTGACCTCCACTTCCTGCGGCGCGACCTGAACGTTGTCGGAAACCAGCCAGGTATTGATCCATGGGATCGGGTTGGAGCGGGTCTGGAACGGTAGATCGAGGCCCACCGCCTGCATGCGAATATTGGTGATGTACTCGACGTACTGGCAGAGAATATCTTTGTTCAGGCCGATCATCGAGCCGTCGCGGAACAGATAGTCCGCCCACTCTTTTTCCTGCTGCGCCGCCAGCACGAACAGGTCATAGCACTCTTGTTTGCACTCTTCGGCGATTTCCGCCATTTCCGGATCGTCGCTGCCGGAGCGCAGCAGGTTCAGCATATGCTGAGTGCCGGTCAGGTGCAGCGCTTCATCGCGGGCGATCAGGCGAATAATTTTGGCGTTGCCTTCCATCAGCTTGCGTTCGGCAAAGGCGAAAGAGCAGGCGAAGCTAACGTAGAAGCGGATTGCTTCCAGCGCGTTGACGCTCATCAGGCACAGATACAGTTTCTTTTTCAGCTCGCGCAGATTCACGGTCACGGTTTTGCCGTTGACGGTGTGGGTGCCTTCGCCCAGCAGATGCCAGTAGCTGGTCATTTCAATCAAAGAATCGTAATAGTGAGAGATGCCTTCCGCGCGTTTCTGGATCTGCTCATTGGTCACGATATCGTCGAACACCGTCGCCGGGTCGTTGACGATGTTGCGGATAATATGGGTGTAGGAGCGCGAGTGGATCGTCTCGGAAAAGGCCCAGGTTTCTACCCAGGTTTCCAGTTCCGGGATGGAAATCAGCGGAAGCAGCGCGACGTTCGGGCTACGGCCCTGAATGGAATCAAGCAGCGTCTGATATTTCAGGTTGCTGATGAATATATGCTTTTCATGTTCCGGCAGCGCCTGATAGTCGATGCGATCGCGCGAAACGTCGACTTCTTCCGGGCGCCAGAAGAAGGAGAGCTGCTTTTCAATCAGCTTTTCAAAGATGTCATATTTTTGCTGATCGTAGCGGGCCACGTTAACCGGCTGGCCAAAAAACATCGGCTCAAGCAGTTGATTGTTTTTCGTCTGTGAAAAAGTGGTGTATGCCATGAGTGGGTCCTGTTGAGATTGTACCGCCCGGCGACACTGCGTTTGCCGGGCCTACAAAACCGTAGGCCGGGTAGGCATCGCGCCACCCGGCAAAAATACTTTAGATCTTACATGCGCCGCTTTCGCAGCCGTCGTCCTGAATTGACGGGGCCAGGTCATCCTGGGCGTCTTCCGCGCCATCACGGGTGTTGTGATAGTACAGCGTTTTCACGCCGAATTTATAGGCGTTGAGCAGATCTTTCAGCAACTGCTGCATCGGCACTTTTCCGGACGGGAAACGCGTCGGGTCGTAGTTGGTGTTGGCGGAAATCGACTGATCGATAAACTTCTGCATGATGCCGACCAGCTGCAGATAGCCGTCGTTATTCGGCATTTCCCACAACAGTTCGTAGGCGTTCTGCAGTTTTTCGTAATCCGGAACGACCTGGCGCAAAATCCCGTCTTTCGACGCTTTGATGCTCACGTGGCCGCGCGGCGGTTCGATGCCGTTGGTGGCGTTGGAGATCTGCGAAGAGGTCTCAGACGGCATCAGCGCGGAGAGCGTAGAGTTACGCAGGCCGTGGGTTTTAATGGATTCGCGCAGTTGCTCCCAGTCGAAATGCAGAGATTCGCTCACGATCGCATCCAGGTCTTTCTTGTAAGTATCGATCGGCAGAATACCCTGCGCGTAGGTGGTTTCGTTGAACCACGGGCAGGCGCCTTGTTCGATAGCCAGTTCGTTGGAGGCCTTCAGCAGATAATACTGAATAGCTTCGAACGTTTTGTGCGTCAAATTGTTGGCGCTGCCGTCGGAGTAGCGCTTGCCATGTTTCGCCAGATAGTAAGCGAAGTTGATAACGCCGATGCCCAGCGTACGACGACCCATCGCGCCACGTTTGGCCGCCGGAATTGGGTAATCCTGATAATCCAGCAGGGCATCCAGCGCGCGCACCGCGAGTACCGCCAGATCCTCCAGCTCATCGAGGCTATCGATGGCGCCAAGGTTGAACGCCGACAGCGTACACAGCGCGATTTCGCCGTTTTCGTCGTTCACATCGTCCAGCGGTTTGGTCGGCAGGGCGATTTCCAGGCACAGGTTAGACTGGCGCACCGGCGCGACAACCGGGTCGAACGGGCTGTGGGTGTTGCAGTGGTCAACGTTCTGGATATAGATACGGCCGGTGGAGGCGCGTTCCTGCATCATCAGCGAGAACAGCTCAACGGCTTTAATACGCTGTTTGCGGATGCTGTCGTCTTTTTCGTATTTAGTGTACAGACGTTCGAACTCGTCCTGATCGGCGAAGAACGCATCGTACAGGCCAGGAACGTCGGACGGGCTGAACAGGGTGATGTCCTCGCCCTTCAGCAGGCGGGTGTACATCAGCTTGTTGATCTGCACGCCGTAGTCCATGTGGCGAACGCGGTTGGCGTCGGTGCCGCGGTTGTTTTTCAACACCAGCAGGCTTTCGACTTCCAGATGCCACATCGGATAGAAGAGGGTGGCCGCGCCGCCGCGAACGCCGCCCTGCGAACAGGATTTCACCGCGGTCTGGAAGTGCTTATAGAACGGGATGCAGCCGGTGTGGAAGGCTTCGCCGCCGCGGATTGGGCTACCCAGCGCACGAATGCGGCCGGCGTTGATACCGATACCGGCGCGCTGGGAAACATATTTCACAATCGCGCTGGAGGTGGCGTTGATCGAATCCAGACTATCGCCGCACTCGATCAGTACGCAGGAGCTGAACTGACGGGTTGGGGTACGCACGCCGGACATGATCGGCGTCGGCAGCGAGATTTTAAAGGTGGACACCGCGTCATAGAAACGCTTGATATAGTCCAGACGGGTCTCACGCGGATAGTTAGAGAACAGGCAAGCCGCAACCAGAATATAGAGGAACTGGGCGCTTTCATAGATTTCGCCGCTGACGCGGTTCTGCACCAGGTATTTACCTTCCAGCTGCTTAACGGCCGCGTAAGAGAAGTTCATATCGCGCCAGTGGTCGATAAAACCGTCCATCTGCTGGAACTCTTCTTCCGTGTAGTCTTCCAGCAGATGATGATCGTATTTACCTTTTTCGACCATGTTCACCACATGGGTGTACAGCGCCGGCGGTTCAAACTGGCCAAACGCTTTCTTGCGCAGGTGGAAAATCGCCAGTCGCGCAGCCAGGTACTGGTAGTCCGGCGCATCGCGGGAGATCAGGTCCGCTGCGGCCTTAATAATGGTCTCGTGGATGTCGGCGGTTTTAATGCCGTCATAGAACTGAATATGCGAACGCAGCTCTACCTGGGAAATCGAAACGTTATTCAGTCCTTCTGCCGCCCAATCTAGTACGCGATGGATTTTGTCGAGATTGATACGCTCGGTGCTACCGTCGCGCTTTGTCACCAGCAGACTCTGATTCATGTGGTTTTTACCTGTCCGTGAGAAAAAATATCCCCCCATTTATCCACAGCCAGTCGTTGTGACTAACTCTGTGGATAAATACTATATGTAGGGGGTTGTCGATAAAAAGAACGCTATATGGTGAGTTATTTTAGTAAGGATTCTTTTGAGTACAAGGGTTGATTTTGACGTTAATTTGAGGTTGCGCAGGCGTAATAATCGCTAAGTCCACGCCGTATAAGGCCTGGAGAAGAAGTCAATAAAACAGAAAAAAAAATCAAAATTTGATCGAGTGCTGATTTCTTCGTCGGAAGGGAAAATTGCGCAGCTTGATGCCGCGCAATCATCATCATAAAAACGTATGACGTTATGCTTTTTTCGCCGTTGTATGCAACATATAGTTAACATCAACGCCCGGCGCCAGCTTGAAGGTATTGGTGAGCGGATTGTAATGCAGGCCGGTAATGTGCTGCTCTTTCAGAGGAGTCTGATCGATCCAGCCGATGAGCTCCGCCGGCTTGATAAATTTCTTAACGTCATGCGTACCTTTTGGCACCATTTTCATCACGTATTCCGCGCCGACCACGGCCATCAGCCACGCTTTGCCGTTGCGGTTAATGGTCGAGAAGAAGACCTGGCCGCCGGGCTTCACTAGCCGCGCGCAGGCGTGCACTACCGACTGTGGGTCAGGGACGTGCTCGAGCATCTCCATACAGGTGACGACGTCGTACTGCTGGGCGTGCTTCGCCGCATGCTCTTCGACGGTCTCCTGCACGTACTCTACCTGAACGCCGCTCTCCAGCGCGTGCAGTTTTGCGACCTGCAGCGGCTCGAAGCCCATATCCAGACCAGTGACCGTCGCACCTTCGCGCGCCATGCTTTCGGCGAGGATGCCGCCGCCGCAGCCGACATCGAGCACTTTTTTGCCGAACAGGCCGCCGGAGCGTTCGGCAATATAGCCAAGGCGCAACGGGTTGATGCGATGCAGCGGTTTGAACTCGCCTTCTAGATCCCACCAGCGCGAGGCGACGGCTTCAAATTTGGCGATTTCATTGTGATCAACGTTGGGGGCCACCGACGGTTTTTCGGCATTCATGGGCGCTTTTACTCCTTTTCTGTTCTGACCTGCGAGTATATCAGCAGACTGCCACGAATAAACCGTATTGCTTTACCTCTATTACGACGGCTGTGTTATAATTTGCGACCTTTGAATCCGGGACACAGTAGAGGGATAGCGGTTAGATGAGCGACCTTGCGAGAGAAATTACACCGGTCAACATTGAGGAAGAGCTGAAAAGCTCGTATCTGGATTATGCGATGTCGGTCATTGTTGGCCGTGCGCTGCCGGATGTCCGAGATGGCCTGAAGCCGGTACACCGTCGCGTACTATACGCCATGAACGTATTGGGCAATGACTGGAACAAAGCCTATAAAAAATCAGCCCGTGTCGTTGGCGACGTAATCGGTAAATACCACCCGCATGGTGATACCGCCGTTTATGACACCATCGTACGTATGGCGCAGCCGTTCTCCTTGCGTTATATGCTGGTCGATGGCCAGGGTAACTTTGGTTCTGTCGATGGCGACTCCGCCGCAGCGATGCGTTATACGGAAATCCGTATGTCGAAGATCGCTCATGAGCTGATGGCCGATCTCGAAAAAGAGACGGTTGATTTCGTCGACAACTATGACGGCACGGAGAAAATCCCTGACGTCATGCCGACAAAAATCCCTAACCTGCTGGTGAACGGTTCTTCCGGTATCGCCGTAGGTATGGCGACCAACATTCCGCCGCATAACCTGACGGAAGTCATCAACGGCTGCCTGGCATACGTTGACAACGAAGACATCAGCATTGAAGGGCTGATGGAACACATTCCGGGCCCGGACTTCCCGACCGCCGCTATCATTAACGGCCGTCGCGGTATTGAAGAGGCCTATCGTACCGGTCGCGGTAAAGTTTATATTCGCGCGCGCGCGGAAGTCGAAGCTGACGCGAAAACCGGTCGTGAAACCATCATCGTGCACGAAATTCCGTATCAGGTGAACAAAGCGCGCCTGATTGAGAAAATCGCCGAGCTGGTGAAAGACAAACGCGTTGAAGGCATCAGCGCGCTGCGCGACGAATCTGACAAAGACGGTATGCGTATCGTTATCGAAGTGAAACGCGACGCGGTGGGTGAAGTGGTTCTTAACAACCTCTACTCCCAGACCCAACTGCAGGTTTCCTTCGGTATCAACATGGTTGCGCTGCACCACGGTCAGCCGAAGATCATGAACCTGAAGGACATCATTGCGGCGTTTGTTCGTCACCGCCGCGAAGTTGTCACTCGTCGTACTATTTTCGAGCTGCGCAAGGCGCGTGACCGTGCGCATATCCTTGAAGCGCTGGCGATTGCGCTGGCTAACATCGATCCGATCATTGAACTGATTCGCCGCGCGCCGACGCCGGCGGAAGCAAAGGCGGGTTTAATCGCGCGTTCATGGGATCTGGGCAATGTCTCCGCGATGCTGGAGCGCGCCGGCGATAACGCCGCACGTCCGGAATGGCTGGAGCCGGAGTTCGGCGTGCGTGACGGCCAGTACTATCTGACCGAACAGCAGGCTCAGGCGATTCTGGATCTGCGTCTGCAGAAACTGACCGGTCTGGAGCATGAAAAACTGCTCGACGAGTACAAAGAGCTGCTGGATCAGATCGCCGAGCTGCTGCACATCCTGGGCAGCGCCGATCGTCTGATGGAAGTTATTCGCGAAGAGCTGGAGTTGGTTAAAGAACAGTTTGGCGATGCGCGTCGTACCGAAATCACCGCCAACAGCGCTGATATCAATATCGAAGACCTGATTAACCAGGAAGATGTTGTCGTGACCCTGTCGCACCAGGGCTATGTGAAATATCAACCGTTAACCGACTACGAAGCGCAGCGTCGTGGCGGTAAAGGTAAATCGGCAGCGCGTATTAAAGAAGAAGACTTTATCGACCGTCTGCTGGTGGCCAACACCCATGACACGATCCTCTGCTTCTCCAGCCGTGGTCGTCTGTACTGGATGAAAGTGTATCAGTTGCCGGAAGCCAGCCGCGGCGCACGTGGTCGACCAATCGTCAACCTGCTGCCGCTGGAAGCTGACGAGCGTATCACCGCTATCCTGCCGGTTCGCGAGTACGAAGAGGGCGTTAACGTCTTTATGGCGACCGCCAGCGGTACCGTGAAGAAAACGGCATTGACCGAGTTCAGCCGCCCGCGTTCTGCCGGTATCATTGCCGTCAATCTGAACGAAGGCGACGAACTGATCGGCGTCGATCTGACTTCTGGCCAGGACGAAGTGATGCTGTTCTCCGCCGCTGGTAAAGTGGTGCGCTTTAAAGAAGACGCCGTTCGCGCGATGGGCCGTACCGCAACCGGCGTACGCGGTATCAAGCTGGCGGGCGAAGATAGCGTCGTGTCGCTGATTATTCCTCGTGGCGAAGGGGCGATCCTGACCGTGACGCAAAACGGTTACGGCAAGCGTACCGCGGCCGAAGAGTATCCGACCAAGTCGCGTGCGACGCAGGGCGTTATCTCTATTAAGGTCACCGAACGTAACGGTTCCGTGGTCGGCGCCGTGCAGGTCGATGATTGCGACCAGATCATGATGATTACCGATGCGGGCACCCTGGTGCGTACTCGCGTTTCTGAAGTGAGCATCGTGGGTCGTAATACTCAGGGCGTGATTCTGATCCGTACCGCGGAAGATGAAAACGTTGTCGGCCTGCAGCGCGTGGCTGAACCGGTTGACGACGAAGAACTGGATGCCATCGATGGCAGCGTAGCGGAAGGCGATGATGATATCGCGCCGGAAAACGACGCTGACGACGACATCGCCGAAGACGAAGAGTAATCGTCGCAGGTAAATGTTCTGAAAGGGCCGGGTGTTATCCCGGCCCTTTTTGCATTAACATTGCGGCAAAGCCCATTTACCGCTACTTTAACCCCATTCTGTTGAGCCCCTGACGACCGAGCATTGCCCCATTGAAATATCTTGCCTCGTTTCATACGACCTTAAAGGTTTCTCGTTATCTGTTCAGAGCGCTGGCGGTTCTGCTATGGATGCTGATTGCTTTTGTCTCCGTGTTTTATATCGTTAATGCGCTGCATGAACGGGAATCGGAAATTCGTCAGGAACTGAATCTTAACGCCGACCAGGCCCAGCGCTACATCCAGCGTACCGCGGATGTCATCAAAGAGCTTAAGTACGTCGCAGGCAACCGCGCGGCGACCGGGAGCGAGGGTAGCACGCTACTTGCCAATAGTGGCAATATCACAATCCCTAATTTTGAGCCGCTGTATCAGGATTCCGACTGCGGCGCAATGAGCGGCGCCTGGCGCAACTCACTGCAATCGCTGGCGTGGTTCATGCGCTACTGGCGGGATAATTTCTCTGCCGCCTACGACCTGAACCGTATTTTTTTAATTGGCAGCGACAACCTCTGCATGGCTAACTTCGGCCTGCGCGATATGCCGCTGGAGCGCGATCAGGCGCTGAAGGTGCTGCATCAGCGTATCGAACAATATCGCGATGCGCCGCAAAACGAGCGCGGCAATAACCTGTTCTGGATTAGCCAGGGCGTGCGTCCGGGCGTTGGTTATTTCTACGCCCTGACGCCTATTTATATGGCTAACCGTCTGCAGGCGATGCTCGGCGTTGAGCAGACTATCCGCATGGAGAGCTTCTTTACGCCAGGTAGCCTGCCGATGAGCGTGACGATCCTCGACGATAACGGTCAGCAGCTCATTTCCCTTGCCGGGCCGGATAACAGCATTAAACCGGAAACCCGCTGGATGCAGGAGCGGATGTGGTTTGGCTACAGCTCTGGTTTCCGCGAGCTGGTGCTGAAAAAGAGCCTGCTGCCGTCATCGCTGAGCATTGTCTATTCGGTTTCCGTCGATCAGGTGCTGGAGCGTATCAGGATGTTGATCCTCAACGCTATCGTGCTGAATATCCTGACCGGCGCGATCCTGTTCGCGCTGGCGCGTATGTATGAACGGCGGATCTTTATACCGGCGGAAAACGACGCTCAACGGCTGGAGGAACATGAGCAGTTCAACCGTAAGATCGTCGCCTCCGCGCCGGTCGGGATCTGTATTTTACGCACGCAGGACGGCACCAATATACTGAGTAACGAACTGGCGCATAACTATTTGAATATGCTGACGCACGAAGACCGCCAGCGGCTCACGCAGATTATTTGCGGCCAGCAGGTCAACTTCGTCGACGTGTTAACCAGCAACAACACCAACCTGCAGATTAGTTTTGTACACTCGCGATATCGTAATGAAAACGTCGCGATTTGCGTGCTGGTTGACGTTTCCGCCCGTGTGAAAATGGAAGAGTCGCTGCAGGAGATGGCCCAGGCGGCAGAGCAGGCCAGTCAGTCGAAATCGATGTTCCTCGCCACCGTCAGCCACGAGCTGCGTACGCCGCTGTACGGCATTATTGGCAACCTCGACCTGCTGCAGACAAAAGCGTTGCCGAAGGGCGTCGATCGGCTGGTGACGGCGATGAATAACTCCTCCAGCCTGCTTTTGAAGATTATCAGCGATATTCTCGACTTCTCGAAAATTGAGTCTGAGCAGCTCAAAATTGAGCCACGAGAGTTTTCGCCGCGCGAGGTGATGAATCATATTTCGGCGAACTATCTACCGCTGGTGGTGCGCAAGCAGCTTGGGCTGTACTGCTTCATTGAGCCGGATGTCCCACAGACGATGATTGGCGACCCGATGCGGCTGCAGCAGGTCATCTCCAACCTGCTGAGTAACGCCATTAAATTTACCGATACCGGCTGTATCGTGCTGCATGTACGGCGCGCCGGCGACTACCTGCAAATTAGCGTACGTGATACCGGCGAAGGGATCCCGGCGAAAGAGGTTGTACGCCTGTTCGACCCGTTCTTCCAGGTTGGTACCGGGGTGCAACGTAATTTCCAGGGAACCGGCCTGGGACTGGCTATCTGTGAAAAACTCATCAGCATGATGGATGGCGACATTGACGTGGAAACTGAACCCGGCATGGGGAGCCGTTTCACCATTCGCATTCCGTTATACGGCATGCAGCAGATGCCGCCGCTGTTGGCCGAACAGCACAGTAACAGCACCTGTTGGCTGGCGATTCATAATACGTCACTGGCGCTGTTTATCGAATCGTTGCTGCAATATCATGGCCTGACGGTACGGCAGTTTGCTGGCCAGACGCCAGCCGCTGACGATATTTTATTAACCGATGATGAAATCAGCGGGCGTTGGCCGGGAAGCGCTGCGGTGATCTTCTGCCGTCGGCATATCGGTATCCCCGTTGAGCGCGCGCCGGGAGAGTGGTTGCATAGCGTCACCACGCCGCATGAACTTCTGCCGTTGCTGGGACGCCTGCTGCATCTGGCGCTGGCGGTAGAAGAGAATGGTCCGGCGCTGTCGGCCCACGACGCGCCAACGGTCAGCAATGACGACATGATGATTCTGGTGGTCGACGATCACCCGATTAACCGCCGCCTGTTGGCCGATCAGCTTGGCTCACTGGGTTATCAATGCGTGACGGCCAATGATGGCGTCGATGCGCTTAACGTCCTGAGTAAACAACATATTGATATTGTTCTCAGCGACGTGAACATGCCAAACATGGATGGTTACCGTCTGACGCAGCGGATCCGTCAACTGGAGATGACGCTACCGGTTATTGGCGTGACGGCTAACGCGCTGGCGGAAGAAAAACAACGCTGTCTGGAGTCGGGAATGGATAGCTGTCTGTCAAAACCAGTAACGCTGGATATCCTCAAGCACACGCTGGCCACCTATGCCGCGCAGGTGCGTAAAGCCAGAAAAACAAGCTGAAGTCGCACTTTATCGTGTTGAGATCGCCCCGGAGCGCGATGCTTTCCGGGGTGGGGAATAAGGCTTCAGAATGGCCCGGAAACGGCGGCTTGCCGCCATCCGGGAAATGTGAATTACTCTTTATCCGTTGAGGTCAGAGAAACGGAAGAGAGGTAGTTCAGCAGCGCGATATCATTTTCAACGCCCAGCTTCATCATGGCCGATTTCTTCTGGCTACTGATGGTCTTGATGCTGCGGTTCAGCTTTTTAGCGATTTCGGTGACCAGGAAGCCTTCAGCGAACAAACGCAAAACTTCACTCTCTTTCGGCGACAGGCGTTTGTCGCCATAGCCGCCAGCGCTGATTTTCTCCAGCAGGCGGGAGACGCTTTCCGGGGTAAACTTTTTGCCTTTCTGCAGCGCGGCCAGCGCTTTCGGCAGATCGGTTGGCGCGCCCTGTTTCAGCACGATCCCTTCAATGTCGAGATCCAGTACTGCGCTCAGGATCGCCGGGTTGTTGTTCATCGTCAGGACAATGATCGACAGCTCCGGGAAATGGCGTTTGATGTATTTGATCAGGGTGATCCCATCGCCATATTTGTCGCCAGGCATCGACAAGTCGGTAATCAGAACGTGCGCGTCAAGCTTAGGAAGGTTGTTAATCAGGGCTGTGGAATCTTCAAATTCGCCAACAACATTCACCCACTCGATCTGCTCAAGTGATTTGCGAATGCCGAACAGTACGATCGGATGGTCATCGGCAATAATTACGTTCATATTGTTCATGTATTAGGCTACCTTGCTACAGCAAGCTCTTGACGTAACCGTCAATGTCGCTGATGTATTTTTCTATACCTTGAGTATCTCGTTCATGAATCAGATGCTCAAGCGCTTCACATAACTGCTTGCCGGGTATCAAATTAAGCATAGCAAACGCGCCTTTAAGGCGGTGAGCGGTCTGCGCCAGCGCAGCGAAATCGCTGGTGGTGAATTCAGTATACAATCTCTGAACATCATCCGGTACCGTGTCGGCAAACAGCGCGTAATAGCCGCTGGCATGGAGTTCCGCATTCCCCTCGTTTCCTGTTGAGGAGGGCTGAACCTCTTCTTGCGCCAGCTGCTGCTCAATCAGCTGCAGGATAGCTTCCTGCATGGCAGTGCTGATATTAAAATTGACGCTCAACTGGCCTGGGCCAATTTTGCGTATCCCAACCTCATCATCGCTTAAAAGCAAGCCTGAAGCAGTAAGATTAGACGGATTATCCGTTAAAAAGAGATCATACTCTTGACTTGTGAGCCTTTCGTCCGGGGTGATACAGCTTGCGCCCCAGCTCTCTAACTGACGCGTCACAATGCGGCGCACTTCATTGGCGGTAATGTCAATCATCACGACCACATCGTCCAGCAGATGTTCGCCGGAGTCGCTCTCTTCCTCGCTCGCCGCCATTTTAAGGTGTAGCGAGTAGCGGGTGCCGAGCGATTCCCGCGCCTTAATATTAAGCTGTCCGCCAAGCTTGCGAGTTAACCGGTCGCACAGCCAGAAGGTGAGGGCGTTGGCTTTGCCGTACTGGTCGGCTTGCGTCTCATTAAGGAACGGGAAGTGCATATTATCGATTTCATTGCCGCTCACGCCATTGCCGGTATCGAGGATACGGAAGGTCAGACGATCGTCGGCAGATTCATCTTTGCTCACCTCAAGAGTAATTTTACCGATGGGGGTGGTGGTGATCGCGTATTGAATCAGAAGTAATAGCGTGCGGCGCAGCGCGTCGCGGTCGCCGTAGCGCTGCTCATTGGCCGGCAGCGCATTATTGATTAACAGCTGAAGTCCTTTGCGTTTCACCATCGGCAGGACTTCAGGAACCACTTCATCTATTAAGCCCTGAATGGAGAACAAACCGGGGGTGGTTTTCCAGGTATCGCTTTCCAGTAAGTTCGCCAGCTGAATCTCATCGACAAGATGAACCAGTTCATCAGCGTGCTGCGCCAGTTTGCGGCTTTCATGAATCCCGACGGCCGCCGCCTCCTGCGCCAGCGCCAGCGCCGGTTCTTTCAGCGCGGCGCCAATATTCTGCATAAAGGCGATGCGCCCCTGCTGATTTTTCTCATACAGACGCTGGGCCTGTTTGAGTTTTTTATTCACCATCACTTCTCTATCCTGGTCGCGAATAATCAGGATCTGCGTGCGAGGAGCCACCTGGCTGCGGTACTGGCGGATTTCATAAAGTTCATTATTGATCGTCGCCTGAATCACCCCTTGATGCTGATCGGCCATATTGGTGATGTTCTGCAGGTTGAGGTGCGGCAGCAGATGATCGGCAATCGGGTTACTAATAATGGTGCGGTTGGCTTCCTGATCGTGCACCAACAGGCCCAACGGTAGCAAAGAGACGATCTCTTCATTAATTGCGCGCTGAGCGCGCAGCTCGCTGTTGGCCGCGGTGGGGGCCGTGCTTACGCTGCCGGGGGTACGGCGGCCGCTATAGTTGCGGAAAGTGGTAAAGCCAAACAGGGTTAACGCCAGCAGGCCAATGGTGAGCAGCAGCGGCAGTAAAATATTCTGTAAGGATTCCATTAGCAAAGTGCTGAACGGCACGACCCACACCAGCCGCATGCCGGTGGTATTGATGGCAGTGGTTATCTCAATACGCAGGCCATTAAAGCTGACGCTAACGTTATCAACGGCTTCTTTGTCTGCGCTGCTAGCACCATTTTGCGCCGGATCTGGCTCGAGACGGAAGCTGTCCAGCGACATGCTCGGGGGGATGAGGTCGTTAATCGGTAAATCGAAGGCGACAACCGTTGCCAGGTGACCCGGCTGGTTAAAAGTGGTACGCAGCGTGAAGTAATGGCCATTTTGCCACGTCAGGTGACGCAGTGAAGAGAAGGTTTCCCGTTCGTCCAGCGTGTTTGCCTGCAGGAGCATTTCGGCGCGGCGGGATTCCACCACGCTGCTAATCGTCGATTCTTTAAAACTCGAAGACAGATCTTTCAGCGGCAGGGTGGAGACCAGAATCAGGCTGTTATCCAACCCATTCAGGTAATACATCGACCAGGGAATGGTTTCCGCGCCCCATAAAATATCGAGGTAGTTGGAAATTTTCTGCGTCATCTCAAGCGTCGAGCTGTCATGAGAGCCGAAGATCAGCGCTTCGGTCTTACGTCGCGGCTTTTCCAGATAGTAGACATCCTGCTTCAGGCGCGTCTCCTGCAGACCATCGCTTGAGGTACTTGAGCTGGTGGCGGCAATGTTGTCGTAAATCTGCCAGGTGGCATAACGCCAGGTATCGATGCGTTTGTGTAAAGCGTGGCTGATATCAACCACCTGGTAACTCCGGTCTTTTAGCCACGTATTAACCGAACTTTGGATCATCACGCCCATCGTCGCGAGCAAGACGATAACCATCAAGATGAAGAACCGGGTGATGCTACCGGGGATCAGGGAGAATTTTTTTTGGGTCATCGCGTGGCAGAGCTGCTCAGTAGTGTTTGTAAACAGGATGTTGCGCCATAGTGACGGGCAGCACAACGAATACTGGCAGGAAGTATAAAGGCTAACGCGGGAAATCCATACAACAGATTGACGCTGAGGGATCTTTTAATGCTGAGATTTCTCTCAAAACCATAGATGCGACAAATATGTACAGTTGAATTGATCTTGTACAATTAACCGACATTTCTTGCAGATAAATAGCACTAAAAAACAAGAAATTGGCCAAATAGGCTGACTTTCATTCGGAATTGATTGATTAATAGTCGTTATTTTTTTGCTGCGTTAGCACAGCATAATTCAAGATACGTAAAGAAGGGTAAAAAAAACCGGATGCGAGGCATCCGGTTGAAATAGGGGTAAACAGACATTCAGAACTGAATGACGGTAATAAATAAAGTTAATGATGATAGCGAGGATTATTTTAGTCTTCGGGGAGGATTTTGTTTTACCATTCAGTGCTATACATTTGAATGCTTATAATGCAATGATTTTTAATGAAAATATTATTTTTTTGATTTTTGGTGCTTATTTTTGCGACCTTTATTGCGCCTAAAAAGTTCCTTGGAATTTACAAATTGAAACATCTTGTGCGCATTTTGAAACACCTTAGAAGTTTTCGTATCATATTCTTGTTGGATTATTCTGCATTTTGCAGCACAATGAATACAGCCGACTGATTAGAAGGGTAATCAGTAAGCAGTGGCAATAATAAAAGGCATATAACAAACAGAGGGTTAATAACATGAAAGTTAAAGTACTGTCCCTCCTGGTACCAGCACTGCTGGTAGCGGGCGCAGCAAATGCGGCTGAAATTTATAACAAAGACGGCAACAAATTAGACCTGTACGGTAAAATCGACGGTCTGCACTACTTCTCTTCCGACGACAGCGTCGACGGCGACCAGACCTACATGCGTATCGGCGTGAAAGGCGAAACCCAGATCAACGACCAGCTGACCGGTTACGGCCAGTGGGAATACAACGTTCAGGCGAACAACACTGAAAGCTCCAGCGACCAGGCATGGACTCGTCTGGCCTTCGCGGGTCTGAAATTCGGCGACGCGGGTTCTTTCGACTACGGTCGTAACTACGGCGTTGTTTACGACGTAACTTCCTGGACCGACGTTCTGCCGGAATTCGGCGGCGACACCTACGGTTCCGACAACTTCCTGCAGTCCCGTGCTAACGGTGTTGCCACCTACCGTAACTCTGACTTCTTCGGTCTGGTTGACGGCCTGAACTTTGCTCTGCAGTACCAGGGTAAAAACGGCAGCGTGAGCGGCGAAGATCAGACCAACAACGGTCGTGACTTCCAGAAACAGAACGGCGAAGGCTTCGGCACCTCCGTAACTTATGATATCTGGGACGGCATCAGCGCTGGTTTCGCGTACTCCAGCTCTAAACGTACCGACGAGCAGAACAACTCTACCTTCGTGTCTAAGACCGATGGTGGTCGTTACGGTGTTCTGGGTGAAGGCGATCACGCTGAAACCTACACCGGTGGTCTGAAATATGACGCCAACAACATCTACCTGGCGACTCAGTACACCCAGACTTACAACGCAACCCGCACCGGTAACATCGGTTTTGCTAACAAAGCGCAGAACTTCGAAGTAGTTGCTCAGTACCAGTTCGACTTCGGTCTGCGTCCGTCCGTGGCTTACCTGCAGTCTAAAGGTAAAGACATGGGCCGTTACGGCGACCAGGACATCCTGAAATATGTTGACCTGGGTGCGACCTACTACTTCAACAAAAACATGTCCACCTACGTTGATTACAAAATCAACCTGCTGGACGACAACAAGTTCACTAAAGATGCAAGCATCTCTACTGACAACGTTGTGGCTCTGGGCCTGGTTTACCAGTTCTAAGCAAGCTGAAGTGTTGAAAAAGGCGCCTGCGGGCGCCTTTTTTTATGCCCGGTTTAACCTCGCTGGTATACTCTGGCTGCCTTTGTAACAGGAGCCCGTTTTCATGGATACCACCTTTTTCCGCGCCGCCTTTTTCGGCCTCTGCGTTCTGCTTACCGGCTGTGATTCCGCGACATCACCGGCCACGCCAAAATCCGCCGCCACCGTGCTCGATGGCAAAACGATGGGGACCTACTGGCGCGTTAGCGTTGTTGGGTTGGATCCGGCGAAAGCCGAAGATTTACGCCATAAAGTTCAGGCGCAGCTCGACGGCGATGATTGGCTGCTTTCGACCTGGAAAAACGACTCCGCGCTGATGCGCTTCAATCATGCCGCCACCACCGAACCGTGGCCGGTGAACGAGGCGATGGCGGATATCGTCACTCTGTCGCTGCGTATTGGCGCCAAAACCGCCGGAGCGATGGACATTACCGTCGGGCCGCTGGTCAATTTATGGGGTTTTGGCCCGGATAAGCAGCCGGTAAAAACGCCGACGGAGCAGCAAATCGCGGCGGCAAAAGCGCGTACCGGGCTGCAGCATCTGACGGTGATTAACCGCGCCGATAAACAATATCTACAAAAAGATATTGCGGATTTATTTGTCGATCTTTCCACCGTCGGCGAGGGCTATGCCGCCGATCATCTGGCGCGCCTGATGGAGCAGGAAGGGATCGCCCGCTATCTGGTGTCGGTTGGCGGCGCGCTGGTCAGCCGCGGGATGAACGGCGACGATAAACCGTGGCGGGTGGCGATTCAAAAACCGACCGACCGTGAAAACGCTGTGCAGGCGATAGTCGATATCAACGGCCACGGCATCAGTACCTCCGGCAGCTATCGCAACTACTACGAGCTGGACGGCAAACGTATTTCTCACGTTATCGATCCGCAAACCGGCCACCCCATCAACCATAAGCTGGTATCGGTGACGGTGATTGCGCCGACGGCGCTGGAAGCCGACGGCTGGGATACCGGACTGATGGTATTAGGGCCGGAAAAAGCGCAACAGGTGGCACACGAGCAGGGGCTGGCGGTCTATATGATCGTCAAAGAGGGAGATGGCTTTAAGACCTGGATGTCGCCGCAGTTCCGCACCTTCCTGGTCGGCGAGCAGAATTAAAAAGCAAGAAGCGCAGTTTTTTAGATCGGAGCAAGGCGCAAAGTAAGGATACACTTACAGCAGGAGCCCGCTATGAAACCGATGATTGCCGATATGACTAACGATGACCGCCGCTGGCAGGCGGTCTGCGAACGCGACGCCAGCGCCGACGGGCAGTTTGTTTTCGCCGTGTTGACCACCGGCGTCTGCTGCCGTCCCTCGTGCCGTTCACGGCGTGCGCTTCGGGAGAATGTCCGCTTTTATGCTGATGTCGAAGCCGCAAAGGCCGCCGGATATCGCCCCTGTAAACGGTGTCGGCCGGATAATCTCGACCCCGACCAACAGCGGGTCGAGAAGGTGGCCGCCGCCTGTCGTCTGCTGGAGCAAGAGGCGCCAGTCACCCTTGAGGCGCTGGCGCAGCAGCTGGCGGTCAGCCCGTTTCATTTCCATCGCATTTTTAAATCCGTCACCGGGCTTACGCCCAAGGCCTGGCAGCAGGCGTGGCGCGCGCGGCGCCTACGCGAAGCATTAAGCCATGGCCAGAACGTCACCAGCGCGGCATTAGCCGCCGGCTTCCCTGATTCCGCCAGCTATTATCGCCAGGCAAACGAGACGCTGGGCATGACCGCCCGCCAGTTTAAACGCGGTGGCGAAGATGTGGCGATTAGCTGGGTTTGCAGCGATAGTACCTCTGGCCGGTGCCTGGTGGCGTTCAGCGAACGTGGCGTATGCGCCGTGTTGCTGGGCGATGACGATAAGGCGTTATATGCGCAGCTGACGAGCTTGTTTCCGGGCGCCCAATTACAGCCGGGTGATGACATGTTTGCCGAACGCGTGGCGCAGGTGGTTGCCCATTTGGATAATCCGCAGCAGGCGGTTAATCTGCCGCTGGATATTCGCGGTACCGCTTTCCAGCAGCGGGTCTGGCAAGCCTTACGCCAGATCCCGGCAGGCGAAACCCGCAGCTACCGCGAGGTGGCGCACAGCATCGGTCAACCGCGCGCGGTCAGAGCGGTAGCCGGGGCCTGCGCTGCCAATAAGCTGGCGATAGTCATTCCTTGCCATCGGGTAGTGCGTGAGGGTGGGGCGCTTTCCGGCTATCGTTGGGGCAGCGAACGTAAAGCGCTGCTGCTGGCGCGCGAAGCGAAAATACGGGAGAAATAATGCTCGATCTGTTTGCCGATACGCCGCCCTGGCAGGAGCCGCTGGCCCCCGGGGCGATGATATTACGCCGCTTCGCCGTGCAGCGCGCGCCGGTGCTGCTGCAGGCCATCGCCGCGGTAGCCAGCGCTTCTCCGTTCCGCCAGATGGTGACCCCTGGCGGTTATACCATGTCGGTGGCCATGACCAACTGTGGCCAACTCGGCTGGACAACCGATATGCACGGCTATCTCTATGCGCCTGGCGATCCGTTGACCGGCGAACATTGGCCGCCGATGCCATTGATTTTTCAGCAACTGGCGGCGGAGGCGGCGCAGGAGGCGGGTTATGCGCATTTCTCCCCGGACGCCTGTTTGATTAACCGCTACCAGCCGGGCGCGAAGCTGTCGCTGCATCAGGATAAAGACGAGCGGGATTTGCGCGCGCCTATCGTTTCGGTGTCGTTGGGACTGCCGGCTGTGTTTCAGTTTGGCGGGCTGAAACGTAACGATCCGCTGCGTCGGCTGCTGCTGGAGCATGGCGATGTGGTGGTGTGGGGCGGCGAATCACGGCTCTTTTACCACGGCATCCAGCCGCTTAAACCGGGGGAGCACCCGCTGACCGGCGCCTGTCGTTATAACCTCACGTTTCGCCTCGCGGGTCACCGGCAAAAACAAAAATAAGAATTATTCTTGCTGTCGTCGGCAAGCCGTTTAAACTGCTGGCTGTTTGCTTGTCCGGATCGTAGCTTATGGAATTACTTGTTCTTGTTTGGCGCCAGTACCGCTGGCCGTTCATTGCCGTCATGGCGCTCAGTTTGCTCAGCGCGGCGCTGGGTATCGGGCTTATCGCCTTTATTAACCTGCGCCTGATTTCCCTTGTGGATACCTCGCTCACCGTGCTGCCGGAGTTTCTCGGCCTGCTGCTGCTGTTGATGGCGGTCACGCTCGGCTCGCAGTTGGCGTTAACCACCCTTGGTCACCACTTTGTCTATCGCCTGCGCGGCGAATTTATTAAACGCATTCTCGACACCCAAATCGAAAAGATCGAAAAAATCGGCAGCGCTTCGCTGCTGGCGGGCTTAACCAGCGACGTGCGTAACATTACCATCGCCTTTGTGCGCCTGCCGGAGCTGGTGCAGGGCATTATTCTGACCTTCGGGTCCGCCGCCTACCTGGCTTTTCTGTCAGGTAAAATGATGCTGGTGACCGCGGTCTGGATGGCGGTCACCATCTGGGGCGGCTTTGTGCTGGTGGCGCGCGTCTATAAGCATATGGCGACGCTGCGTGAGACCGAAGATAAGCTGTATCATGATTATCAGACGGTGCTGGAAGGGCGCAAAGAGCTGACGCTCAACCGCGAACGCGCCGAATACGTTTTTAATCAGCTGTATCTGCAGGATGCCCGCGACTATCGCCACCACATCATCCGCGCCGATACGTTCCACCTGAGCGCGGTGAACTGGTCGAATATCATGATGCTTGGCGCCATCGGTCTGGTGTTCTGGATGGCGAATGGCCTCGGGTGGGCCAATACCGCGGTGGCGGCGACCTATTCTCTGACGCTGTTATTCCTGCGCACGCCGCTGCTGTCGGCGGTGGGGGCGCTGCCGACCTTGCTCAGCGCCCAGGTGGCATTCAATAAACTGCATCAGTTCGCGCTGGCGCCTTATCGCGCCGGTTTCCCCGAGCCGCAGGCGCATCCGCACTGGCAGACCCTGGAGCTGCGCGACGTGTCGTTCCACTACCCGGATAACAGTTTTGCCGTCGGGCCGATTAATCTGACACTCAAACGCGGCGAACTGGTGTTTCTGATTGGCGGCAATGGCAGCGGCAAGTCGACGCTGGCGATGCTGCTGACCGGGCTGTATCAACCGATCTCCGGGCAGATCCTGCTCGATGGTCAGCCGCTGGCGGCGGAAAAACCAGAAGATTACCGCAAGCTGTTCTCGGCGGTATTTACCGATGTCTGGCTATTTGATCGTCTGTTAGGGCCAAAAGGCGAACGCGCCGATCCGGCGCTGGTCGCGAAGTGGCTGGCGTATCTGAAGATGGACCACAAGCTGCAGCTGGAAGAGGGGAAAATCCTCGATCTGAAGCTGTCTAAAGGGCAGAAAAAACGCGTGGCGCTGCTGCTGGCGCTGGCCGAAGAGCGCGATATCATTTTGCTCGATGAATGGGCAGCGGATCAGGATCCGCATTTCCGCCGCGAGTTTTATCAGGTGTTATTACCGTTGATGCAGCAAATGGGGAAAACCGTGTTTGCTATCAGCCACGATGATCACTATTTCCAGCATGCCGATCGCCTGCTGGAGATGCGCAGCGGCAAGCTTAGCGAGCTCACCGGCGTTGAGCGCGAACTGGCGACCCGCGATGCGGTCGCGCGTACCGCCTGACGGTTTTGCTGGTTACCCGATCGGGCGTGCTCGCCCGTTCGGGACATATTGCTGGTTTTTACAGCAGATAAATTGCTGGCGGTTATTATTTCCCCCTCCTCGCGCTATGCTTATGGCTGCGGCCATGCAGGTCGACTTCTATTCTCACAAGGATTGCCTGAGCGATGTCCGTTTTGCATAAAAAAAGCGCCCGATTACGCGATGAAGAACGCGCCCGCCTGATTTGGCTATTGAGCACTGATAAAGCCGTCACCTCCGCGCTGCTGGGGAAACTCACCCTCGCGGAGCGCTATGATGAAGGGACGCTGGCCGATGACCTGGCGGAAGTGGAAGTGCTGGTGTCGCATCTGCCGCCGCCGGACCTCGCCGATGCCCTGGAAGCGCTGCCCTATGACGCGCGTACCGCGCTGTGGGGGCTGGTTGCCGATGACAAGCGCGGCGAAGTGCTGCTGGAGGCATCAGAGAGCGTATGGGGCGATCTCATCGACAAGATGAGCGATCACGACCTGATATTTGCCCTGCAATCGCTGGATATTGATGAACAGGTTTACCTGTTGCAGCACCTGCCGCGCGACTTAACCGGCCGCCTGCTGGCGACGCTGCCGCCGGATAAACGTGCGCGCATTCGTCAGATGATGCGCTACGCCGATAACACCGTCGGCGCGATCATGGAGTTTGAAGTGATTACCGTACGTCCGGAAGCCACTCTGGCGGCGGTACAGCGCTATCTGCGCCGTCTGGGCAAAATGCCGGAAAACACCGACAAACTGTTCGTCACCACCCGTAATAAACTGCTGCTTGGCGAGCTGGAGCTGCAGACTATTCTGCTCAATGATGCGCAAAAGCGCGTAGGCGAAGTGATGGAAGGCGATCCGGTGACTTTCCAGCCGCAGGAAGAAGCGGAAAAAGTAGCGCGTACCTTCGAACGCGACGACTTACTGAGTGCTGCGGTGATTGATGCCGACGGCAAGCTGATGGGGCGTTTGACCATCGATGAGATCGTCGATGTGGTGTACGAAGAGACCGATAACGACCTGCGCCGGATGGGCGGTCTGAGCGAAGATGATGATGTTTTTGCGCCGGTGAGCAAAGCGGTGAAAACCCGCTGGGCGTGGCTGGCGGTGAACCTCTGTACGGCGTTTATCGCTTCACGGGTGATCGACGGCTTTGAACATACGATTTCGCAGCTGGTGGCCCTGGCCTCGCTGATGCCGATCGTCGCCGGGATTGGCGGGAATACCGGCAATCAGACGATCACCATGATCGTCCGTGCGATGGCGCTGCAGCAGATCCAGCCGGGAAGTTTTACCTTCCTGATCCTGCGCGAGATGGGCGTCGCGCTGATTAATGGCCTGGTATGGGGCGGGATAATGGGCGCTATCACCTGGTGGCTGTACGATGACCCGCAGCTTGGCGGGGTGATGACGTTGGCGATGATGCTCAACCTGCTGATGGCGGCGATGATGGGGGTTATCATCCCGATGGTGATGGTCAAGCTGGGGCGCGATCCGGCGGTCGGCTCCAGCGTGATGATCACCGCGATTACCGATACCGGCGGCTTCTTTATTTTCCTTGGTCTGGCGACGCTGTTTCTGATGTAAGCTGATCTTTTACGCGCAGGCGGCGAGGGATGAGCGCCATTGCGATAAGCCCCGTCAGTACGCCGATCGCCAGATTACTGGTAGTGACCGTCACGACAACGGTCGCTGCCATGACCACCGTTTCCGGCCATGGATTGCGCGCCAGCGCGGTTGGGCGAATACTCTGCCAACTGAAGGTTTTCACCGCCACGATCACCATGACCCCGGCCAGAACCGCCATTGGGATTTTGGCCATCACCTGGCTCAGCACCGTCACCAGAAGCAGCAGTACCATACCGGCCACTATCGTCGACAGGCGGCTGCGCGCCTTGCCCATTTCTACGTTAACGATAGTCTGGCCGATCATCGCGCATCCGGCGATGCCGCCATAGCAGCCCGCGAGGATATTGGCGATCCCCAGTCCTGCGCTCTCACGCGACTTATTTGACGGCGTATGGGTGAGATCGTCCACCAGCTTTGCCGTCAGCAGCGATTCCATCAGGCCGACAAAGGCGATACTCAGGGCGCAGGGCCAGATAATTTTTAAGGTGCTTAAATCCAGCGGCACCGCCAGCGCGTTGAAGCCCGGCAGACCGCCGCCCATAGCGCCTTCATCACCCACGGTCGGCAGGAGCTGCCCGCTGGTGACGGTATAAGCAGTAAGGAGGACGATAGCAATAAGCGGCGCCGGCACGGCTTTGATAAAACGCGGCGCCCACAGTACGATGAGCAGCGTCAGAACGAAAAGGCCGACGATGAGCGGCTGCCTGCTCCAGAAATGGGGAACCTGGGCGAAAAAAATAAGAATGCCTAGCGCATTAACAAACCCGGTCATCACCGGTGGCGGGATAAAGCGCATTAACCGCGCCATACCGCATATCCCAAACAAAATTTGAATAATACCAGCCAGAATGACAGCAGGCAGAATATACCCTACGCCATGCTGATGTACCATCGGGCCGATCACCAGGGCGACAGAACCTGCCGCCGCCGTCACCATCGCCGGGCGCCCGCCAAGAACCGACATCGCCAGACAGAGCACTACCGAGGCAATCAGGCTGACCTGTGGGTCAACGCCGGCAATGACCGAAAATGAAATGACTTCAGGAATTAACGCCAGGGCAGTCAGCACGCCAGCAAGGGTCTCGCGTGTTATCAACGCCGGAGAGAGAGAGCGGAAAGTTGAGGGCATAAAAGTTCGCGGATGATAAAAAATTTGAAGTGAGGCATGCCGCCGTTGGCGTGCGCTCCATCACAGAACGGGAGATGATAGCGCGGAAATGACCATCATACCAGTACAAAAAGTGATTTTGTGTACACATTTATTAAACATTTTTATAACAGATCTCAAAACTCAACTTAAAATTTAAACAATATTTAAATTTTTGAGTACAGGTGGTACCTTTGATCCCGAGAATCGTTTCACCTGCGCTAAATAAAAAAAGCGAGTAAAAGTAAGGCTCAAATCCGATGAAGAAAAAGATGGCCGTACCCAGCTCACAGGCGGTTGGTTCCAATACAAATCGGACCAACACCCGCCATGAGCAAGAGACGGATGTATTGTTGATTGGCGGCGGTATCATGAGCGCCACGTTGGGAACCTGGCTGCAGGAACTGGAGCCGGATTGGTCTATTACCATGGTCGAGCAGATGACCAGCGTTGCCGAGGAAAGCTCGAACGGCTGGAACAATGCGGGTACCGGCCATGCGGCGCTGATGGAGCTTAACTACACGCCGCAAACCGCCAATGGAATCAATATCGACAAAGCGGTCGATATCAATGAGTCCTTCCATATTTCTCGTCAGTTTTGGGCCCACCAGGTGACCCGCGGCATCCTGACTAAGCCGAAATCTTTTATTAACAGCGTGCCGCACATGAGCTTTGTGTGGGGCGAAGACAACGTTAACTTCCTGCGCGCGCGCTACGCGGCGCTGCAGCAGAGCGAGCTGTTCCGCGGTATTCGCTATTCTGAAGATCATCAGCAGATCAAGGAGTGGGCGCCGCTGGTGATGGAAGGTCGCGATCCGCAGCAAAAAGTGGCGGCGACGCGTACCGAAATGGGCACCGACGTTAACTACGGCGAGATCACTCGCCAGCTGATCGCCGGGCTACAGACGCATGATAATTTTTCTCTCCAGTTGGGTACCGTCGTTCGCCGTTTTAAGCGCAATGCGGACAACAGCTGGACGGTGACGCTGGCGGATGCCAACAATCGTCACCAGAAGCGAACGATCAAAACCAAATTCATCTTTATTGGCGCGGGTGGCGCTGCTCTGACGCTGCTGCAGGAAACCGGCATTCCGCAGGCGAAAGAGTACGCCGGCTTCCCGGTTGGCGGACAGTTCCTGGTGTGTGAGAACCCGGAAGTGGTTAATCATCACCTGGCGAAAGTCTACGGCCAGGCGGAAGTTGGCGCGCCGCCGATGTCGGTGCCGCATATCGACACCCGTATTATCGACGGCAAACGCGTGGTGCTGTTCGGGCCATTCGCGACCTTCTCGACCCGTTTCCTGAAAAATGGATCGCTTTGGGATCTGCTGGCCTCGACGAATACCTCGAATATTCTGCCGATGCTTAACGTCGGAATGGATAACTTCGACCTGGTGAAATATCTGATTAGCCAGGTATTGCAGAAAGATAAAGATCGTCATGCCGCACTGTGCGAGTACTACCCGGAAGCGCGCAAAGAGGACTGGCGCCTGTGGCAGGCCGGTCAGCGTGTACAGATTATCAAACGTGATAAGAAGATGGGCGGCGTGTTGCGCCTTGGCACCGAAGTGGTGTGCGATGATGAAGGCACCGTAGCCGCGCTGCTGGGCGCTTCTCCTGGCGCGTCGACGGCGGCGCCGATCATGGTGCAGCTGTTGGAGAAAGTCTTCAAAGACAAAGTACAGACGCCGGCCTGGCAGGCGAAGATGAAAGAGATCGTGCCGAGCTACGGTATGCGTCTGGATGGTAACCCAGCCGCTATTGAGCAGGCGCTGACGTGGACCAGTGAAGTGCTGGGGCTACACTACGAGCCGACGACCGCGGCGGACGAGGTGCCGCAGGCCGAACTCAAACCGTTGACCGGCGGCAAACCGATGGCGGATATCGCGCTATAACAAAAACGGCAGCCTTCGGGCTGCCGTTTTGTATTACCGCAGGCGATTAACGCTCAACGGCATTACCGATAGTTTCTTCAGCTTTCCAGATGCGGTATTTCACTTCGACGTTGGCCGGAGTATAAACCACGATCGGCAGCTTGCTGTTGTAACGCAGCAGGCCTGTATCGCCGAGACCAGCGGTAACAAATTTCTTCTCTTTCTTACCGTCCGGGCAGGCCATCATGGTGGAAACCGGGGACGTCAGCTTATCAAAGACATAGTAGTCATAGCCCCAGCCTTCCAGGGTTTTGCTTTCCAGTTGACCGCCCAGGCGGTGATGGTTGCAGTCGACTTCCAGCGTCTGGCCAATCATCAGTTCAACTTTTAACGCGGATTCATCCTGCTGCTGCGGCAGCTGAATCACCTGACGCTTCATCCCTTTTTCCGCTTTCGGATAGGGGGCGACTTTCTCCAGCGGCTGTTCAGCGGCTAAGGCGCTGGTGGAAACACAGGCAACGGCCAGCAGAGAAACAGCAAGCGTAGCGATTTTTTTCACGGTTGATCATCCTTTATTATCGTTACTAACCAATACAGACTAACATCATTGTCGTGAATGGTAAGAGTTATTTACCATTATTTTCAATATGAATAGTGAAATGCACTAGCAAGCTGAGGCTTGCGTTAGCTATTCATCGCGGCTGTTTTTGGCTTCTTCAATAAACTCTTCGTCCAGTAAGTCGGCGTTCCCGGCGTGTTCACGGCCCGATAACAGGTTCCAGCAGGCAATAAACAGGGCGGCAATCAGCGGGCCGATGACAAAGCCGTTGATGCCATAGATTTCCATGCCGCCAAGGGTGGCAATCAGGATCAGATAATCCGGCATTTTGGTATCTTTCCCCACCAGTAGCGGACGCAGAATGTTATCCACCAGGCCGATGACAATCACGAAGAAACCGACAATAAACGCCCCTTGCCACAATTGCCCGGTGGCGAACAGGTAAATCGCCGCCGGCACCCAGATGATGGCGGAGCCCACCGCCGGGATGAGCGACAGAAAGGCCATTAAAGCGCCCCACAGAATGCTGCCATCAAGACCGACAATCCAGAATGCAAAGCCGCCGAGAGCCCCCTGCGCCAGCGCGACGGCAACGGTGCCTTTAACCGTCGCCCGCGCGACGGCGGCGAATTTGGCAAACAGATGTTGTTTTACGTAATTGGATAGCGGCAAGGATTCAAGGATCAGAAGTACCAGATAGGGGCCATCCTTCAGCAAGAAGAACAGCAGGTATAACATAATGCCGAAGCTGACGGTAAAGCCAAAGGTCCCTTTACCAATCAGGAAGGCGCTACCGGCCAGATACTGCCCGCCTTTCAGGGCGGCATCGGACAGCTGCTGCTGAATCTGTTCCGCGCTATCGAGATTGTGCTCGGAGAGGAAACTTCTGGCCCAGCTCGGGAGATGGGCAAACAGGTTGGCGACCACCGTCGGAAACTGGGTGTCGTTGTGCTGTAACTTGGTGTAGACCACGTTGAGTTCGAAGGCTAGCGACGAAATGATAATCGCCAACGGGGTGAAAACAATAAGACAGATAATCACGACGGTCAGTAGCGCCGCGATACCGTTGCGCTCACCGATGCGCGTACGGATGTTGTTTTTTACCGGATTAAATATCACCGCCAGGATAGCTGCCCACAGGATAGCGGAATAGTAAGGGGAGAGTACGTCAAAAAAGGCCAGGGTAACGATCAGTAAAATAAGGATAAAAAATCCTTTGGTAAGTCCTTTAACTCTCATTGGGTCCGCTCCAGATGATAACGAATACAGTCGAATGATAGATGGAATTTAACAATTTGCCATCAGGATAATCGCAGTCACAAAGGGAAGGGGAGTACAAACATTAAAAAACCCGCGCTCTCAGGGAGAGTGCGGGTTCTAAAGGGGACCGGTGGTTGTAGCAACCTACCGGTTAAATTTTTGGTCGGCACGAGAGGATTTGAACCTCCGACCCCCGACACCCCATGACGGTGCGCTACCAGGCTGCGCTACGTGCCGACGCGTGGAGGATAATATTACCCGTTCCCCCATCGAATGCAAGCGACCGACAACTGATTGATTTAAAATTAATCAATCAGTTAGCGATAAAGCGTTTTTCATCCGTCAGCACCTGCAGCAGCAGGCTGAGCTGCGGTTTTTGGTCTTTAATCTTCTCACCATCGCTGTTCCAGGTGTGGTAGGTGCCGTTGTGGTCGAGCACCACGGTCATCGTTGGCGTGGTAATCGCCAGAGTATCGCTATTGGCCGCAGTGACCCAGCTGCGGCGGCGTGCCGGGCTAAACAGGTCTTCGCCCTGCGAATATTCATTCGCTGGCGTCGACACGTGCAGCAGACGCTGCATCAGCGTGGTCATCACGTCTTTGTTATCCGTGAGCGTTGCGATCTCTTGCGCTGGGGTTCCCGGCCAGTGGATAACCAGCGGCACCTGCAGATTGCCCCGTGACCAGTCGAATTTACCCTGCTTGTTATCCAGCGGCATACCGTGCCCGGCGGTAATTATCACCACCGTATTATCCAGTTTGCCCGCTTTACGCAGCGCGTCCAGCACGCGGCCAATTTGTGTATCGACGTTGCCTGCGGCGCGGCCGTAGGTGCGCGCAAAATTCTGCTGCTGGCTGTTATCAATATTAGTGCCGTTCAGCGATACCCACGAGAACCAGCGGTTCTCGTCCAGAGCGTAGCGATCCAGCCAGCCGATCCATTGGTCGGCCGTTTGTTCATCGCTCTGCGTTTTAGCCGCCGGCAGCGAGAAGTCCGACAGCAGCGCCTGGCGATAAAGCGGGCTGCTGAAACCGTCTGATGAGAACAGGCCAAGCTGGTAACCCTGTTGGTTGAGGGCGGTAATCAGCGCCGCCGGGATACGCGCCGAGAGCACGCCATCCATATAACCCGGCGATATGCCGTAGAACAGGCCGAACATCCCGCTGTCGGTGCTATTACCGGAGCTCATATGCTGGCTAAAGTTGACGCTCTCTTTCGCAAAAGCCGCCAGCTGCGGCATGTTCTTCTCGAAACGTGAATAGTTAAGGTTATCCACGGTAATGAGCAGTACGTTGTAACCCGTACCGAGGTCGCGATAGCGCAGATCGCTCAGCGGATATTGCACCGAAACCGCTTCCGGCGCGCCTTGCTCAACCAGACGACGCTGATAGTCTTGCGCATCGAGCAGGCCATGCTTCTCAAGGAAGCGGCGGGCGGTCATCGGATAAGAGAGCGGCAAGTTGGCCCGCTGCATGGTGATCGGGCGATAAAAATTGGCATCCGCCCAGATATAAATCAGGTGGCTGCTGATAAACGAAATAAAGAAAAACCAGGCGACGGGGCGCGCGTAGTGGCGGCGGCGCGTCAGGCTGCGCAGCTTTTGCCAGCTCCAGGTGGCGAAAAGCATCTCAATCAGGAAGATGATCGGTACGCTGATAAACATCAGCTGCCAGTCGCGAGCCATCTCGTTCTGATCGGGGTTAATCACCAGTTCCCAGACGACGGGATTTAAGTGCAGGTGGAAGCGAGTGAAAACTTCGCTATCGATTAGCAGCAGCGTCATCCCCGCGGTGGCGAAGATAACCGACAGGAAGCGCATAAGCCGCTGCGAGCCGACAATAAAGGTCAGCGGAAAGAGAATCAGTACATAGCTGGTGAAAACCAGAAAACTGAAATGACCAACGAGGCTGACATACGAGAATACTCGTCCGGCAAGCGTCGTTGGCCAGTCGGCGACAAAAAGATAGCGGCTGCCGAGCGCCATTGCCAACAACATGTTGAACAGGGCGAACCAGTGTCCCCAGCTGACCATCTGGGAGACTTTTTCTCGGTAGGGCTGACGAAGAGTCACCATATACTGTTGTTCGTTATCCTTAGTGCGCGGGATCGTCGTTAATGGACGATTGCAGCGCCTGGGCGAAAGAACGGGCGATTGCCTGACGCTGCGCCGGCGCGACGCTACTGTTGAGCAGATTGGTCACCATATTGCCCAGCACCATCAGTGACAGGTCAACCGGCGCTTTGTGTGTTTCCAGGACGTTCGTTAGCTCGCTGAGCAGCTGCTCGACCTGTTCATCGCTATAGCGGGATATTTGTGGCATAAACTCAAAATCTGTTTGTTCGTGAAAGGGCAACATATTACCGTAGCAGCAGCTTTTTTTCCGCATTTTTTCGCCACGGCGCAAAAGCGCCCGGCCACGCGAGTCTCAAGCATAAAAGAGGCGTCTGCCGGTTGCGTCGTCGTCCCGGTGGTGGTTGAATACCGCCCGGTCTAAAAGGAGAGTTTAACATGAGTCTGGATATCGACCAGATTGCCCTGCATCAGTTGATCAAACGTGATGAACAGAATCTGGAACTGGTGCTACGCGAGTCGCTGCTGGAACCAAATGCCACTGTCGTGGAGATGATGGCCGAACTGCATCGTGTCTACAGCGCAAAAAGCAAAGCCTACGGCCTCTTTAATGAAGAGAGCGAACTGGCGCAAGCGTTGCGTTTACAGCGTCAGGGTGAAGAAGAATTTCTTCCTTTCAGCCGTGCGGCAACCGGCCGCCTGCGCGATGAGCTGGCGAAGTATCCATTTGCTGAAGGCGGCATTGTGCTGTTCTGTCAGTATCGTTACCTGGCGGTCGAGTATCTGCTGGTGGCGGTGCTCAATAATCTGAGCAGCATGCGCGTTAACGAAGAGCTGGATATCAGTTCCACCCATTACCTGGACATCAACCATGCCGACATCGTGGCGCGTATTGATCTGACCGAGTGGGAAACCAATCCCGAATCGACCCGTTATCTGACCTTCCTGAAAGGGCGGGTGGGGCGTAAAGTCGCCGATTTCTTCATGGACTTCCTCGGCGCCAGCGAAGGGCTCAATGCCAAAGCGCAGAACCGCGGTCTGCTGCAGGCGGTGGATGATTTCGCCGCTGACGCGCAGCTGGATAAATCCGAGCGCCAGAACGTGCGCCAGCAGGTGTATGCCTACTGTAACGAACAGCTGCAGGCAGGCGAAGAGATCGAGCTGGAGTCGTTGTCGAAAGAGCTCTCAGGCGTCAGCGAAAAGAGTTTCCAGGAGTTTACCGCCGAGCAGGGTTATGAGCTCGAAGAGAGCTTCCCGGCGGATCGCAGTACGCTGCGCCAGCTGACCAAATTTGCCGGTAGCGGCGGCGGCTTGACCATTAACTTTGATGCGATGCTGCTCGGCGAGCGCGTATTCTGGGATCCGGCAACGGATACGTTGACCATTAAAGGTACGCCGCCGAACCTGCGCGATCAGCTGCAGCGCCGTACCTCAGGCGGTAATTAATCCCTGCTGATTATCCCGGCGGAACATGATGCCGCCGGGTTAACCTGCTACCTGAATAATCCCGACGCCGCTTTGCTTAAGCTTCTGACGTAACCTGTCATCCAGTTCGCTATCGATAACCACTGTGCTGGCAAGATTAAGCTCGCCGATGGCAAACGCGGAGGCGGAATTAATTTTTTCGGCAGAGGCCATCACCACGGTTTCTGCGGCTCTGGCCGCCAGCGCGCGCTTAATGCCCGCCTCTTCATAATCACCGGTGGTAAAGCCCGCCTGCGGGTGCACGCCGGTAACCCCCATAAAGAACAGATCGGCATGAATCCGCGCCATCGCCGCCAGCGTCCCGGTGCCGACCGTAACTACGGAATGTTTAAACAATGTACCGCCGAGCAGGATCACTTCGATCCGCGGATGCTCGACCAGCGCCACGGCGATCCCCGGACTGTGCGTCACCACGGTACAAGCAAGGTCGGCAGGTAGCGCGGCGATCATCGCCGTGGTGGTGGTACCGCCGTCGACGATGACCACCTGCCCTGGCTGGATAAGCGCCGCTGCCCGGCAAGCTATCGCCTGTTTGGAAGCCATCTGCACGTTTTTTCTGCTTTCGATTGGCGCGATAGCGGCGGATACCGGCAGCGCGCCGCCGTGGACCCGTTGCAGTTTACCTTCCGCCGCCAGTTCGCGCAGATCGCGACGAATGGAGTCTTCTGAGACCTGAAAGCGCTGACTCAACTCCCCCGACATCACCTGTTTTTCTGCGGCAAGGATCTGCAGGATGTGCTGTTTTCTCTGGCTGGCGAGCATTTTTTTTACTTCACGATTGATCTTGTTTGTGCACGATTATGCATGTTATGTTGCCAGTTGTCACCTTGGAAGGGGAAAAATCATGCATGAAGACGCACCGCGCGTTCGCCACGTTCGCGAAACGCTCTTGTCCGATAACTGGTACACGCTGAAAAAATATACCTTTGAGCTGTTGCGCCGGGATGGGCGCTGGCAGGAGCAGAGCCGGGAAGCCTACGACCGCGGCAACGGCGCGGTTATTCTGCTCTATAACCGCCACAAGCAGAGCGTGGTGCTCATCCGGCAGTTTCGTTTTCCGGTGTGGATCAACGGTCACGACGGCTTTCTGATCGAAGCCGCCGCGGGATTACTGGATAACGCCTCGCCGGAAGAGCGCATTATCGCCGAAGCGGAAGAGGAGACCGGATTTCGCGTTACCCGCATTGAGCCAGTATTCACCGCGTTTATGAGCCCGGGGTCGGTTACCGAGAAGCTGTACTTCTTTATTGCCGAATACTCCGCGGACGATCGCCGTGGCGATGGCGGCGGGCTGGCGGCGGAAGGAGAGGATATTGAAGTGCTGGAGTGGCCGCTGGCGCGGGCGTTACAGGCCATTCGCGATGGCGAAATCGTGGATGCGAAAACCATTATGCTGCTGCAGCACCTGGCGTTAAATGCCGATACGCTCCTTGCCGGTTAAGCGGCAAGGAGCAGGGGAGATTAGCGCAATTCGCGGGCAATGGCGCTGTACATCAGCGCCGCTTCCAGCGGCTGTGCGTTAAAGGACGGTTCCGCTTGTGGCCAGGTTGACCACTGCACGATCACCAGATGTTCCGCACGGTTGACCATAATCACCTGGCCGTAGATCCCCAGCGCCCACAGCGAGCCTTTCAGCCCTTCCTGCGGCGTCGGCTGTACGTTTTGCGCATTGGCCGGAATGGCGTTATTCCACCATTGATAGCCATAGATACCTTCCGGATGCGCGGCTGAAACCGAGTTCAGCGCTTTTGTCCAGCTTGCGGCTTGATCGAACCAGCCAGCGGGCACCAGCTGTTTACCGTTGCTCAGGCGGCCATCGCGGGCGACAAACTCGCCAAAGCGGCCCCAGTCTTCGAGGGTGGCGTTAAAGCCGTGGGCGCCGACATCATGTTGTCCTTTTTTGTAGGCGTGCCAGACGCCATCGTGGGCCATACCCGCAGGCTGCCACAGTGATTGTTCAAGCCAGGCGGCCAGCGACATACCGGTCGCGCGCTCCAGCACATCGCCCAGCAGCCATGCACCGCCGGAAGAGTAGGACCACTGCTCGCCTGCCGGGTGTTTACGCGACAGCGTCGACACAATTTTACGCACGCAATCATAGGCGCCGGGCTGAGCTTCACACTGGGTAAGGCGGGCGAAGTGCGACTGTGGGTTGGTGTAATCTTCATTCCATTCTACGCCGCTGGTATGTTGAATGAGCTGTTTGAGCGTTACGCCGTCCCAGGCGGTGCCTTTCAGTTCGGGTTCATAAACGGTAATCAGGTCGTCGAGGGAGTGGATTTTACCCTGTTGAATAGCGATGCCGACCAGCGTCGAGACGACCGATTTGCCCACCGAGCGCGAGGTCCACAACGTGGTGTCGGTATTACCTTCGGCGAGATATTTCCAGGCGACTTTACCGTCTTTCAGCACCAGCATACCGCTGACGTTTTCGCGCTTCAGGTAATCCTGCAAATTCCAGGTGTGGCCGTTGAGCGTATAGCGGGCATCGGTCAGTTGCTTTTCAGCGCGCTCCAGCGGGACCGAGGCGCCGTGGCGGAATACATCGCCAGCATAGTTGCGATAGTCATTACGAAAGCCAATCACGCGTGAAGTCTGATCCCAGGTGAGCATGTCTTTGGCCGCGGGTAGCGTTTGATCGTAAGGCGTGGGGCAGACATCCAGCGTCAGGCCGCCGCAGTTTTGCGCCATTGCCGCCGCCGGCAGCGCCGCCAAAATTAACGCCAGGGCCAGTGGTTTTCTTATCATTTTCATTTCCTCGTTTGCCATAGATTCGCATCGCAGTATATAAATCGGCGCGCGGCGGCTAAAATCACTACATGGGGGATTTTCCCCCGAAAGGGAGGGAAGGATGAAAACCCTGCAGTATTCATTTGCACAGATTGAAGCCTTCGCGACGATTGCTGAGACCGGTAGTCTGTCGCGGGCGGCGATCCGTTTAGGGAAAGACCGTACGACGCTTCGCGATCTGCTGGATTACCTGGAAGATGCGTTGGGCTACCGGCTATTCAGCCGTGCAGGGCGTAGCCTGACTTTAACCGCCGAGGGCGAGCAGCTTTTTCGCCAGGCGCACCTGTTGTTGCGTCAGGCGCAGGCTTTCGAGTCTTTTGCGCAAACGCTGCCGCAAACGGCCTGGCAGGAATTACGCCTGGTGTACGATTCTTTCGTGCCGCGTGAATTTCTCTGTTTGCTGGCCGATACGCTTGCCCGGCGGCAGATCCGTTTAAGCTGCTGGAGCGCTTCGCGTCGCGAAGCCGAGCAGGCGTTGAGCGATGGCGTCGCGGATATGGCCATTTGCCAGGCGAACAATCGTACGCTGGGTAGCGAAATGGAGTGGCGGGCGCTGGGTACCGTTGATTTACGCTTTTACGCCGCGCAGCGGTTGTTCGCTGGTACCGCAAGGCCGCTGACGTTGCTGAATTTATCGCTCACCCCGCAGTTAGTCATGCACCGGCGCAGCGACGATCAAATCGCCCGCCGGCTGCAGATATCCGGCCATACGCTGTATATGAATGAAATCACCATGTTGCGCCACGCAATGGAGCAGGGGCAGGGCTGGGGTTTTTTACCCGATCATTTACGGCCCGACGAGTGGCAGGGGGTTGCTGAAATTGCCACCGAGGTCGGTAATCAGGGGCTTAACGTTACCATGGTGATGCTGTGGTTGCCGGGAATGAATAAACACCGCGCGTTGGGAGAGATTGTTGACGACGCGCCAGGGTTATGGCGGCGCAGATAACAAAACGCCCCGGGTCAGAAGACACCAGGGCGTTTGCCATACAACTTGCTATCGGCGATTAAGCGCGAACGAAGTCGATGTGGGTCAGTTTCGGCTTGAACGCGTGACGCTGAACAGCCTGAACTTTAACTTTTTCTTCTTTGCCATCGACAACCAGGGTCAGAACTTCGCCGTAGAACTCAGCTTTGTCCTGCATGTTCCACAGTTTGTCGTGGTCCAGTTCGATAGCAACCGGAGCAGCTTCGCCACCGTAGATGATTGCCGGGAACTTGTTAGCTGCGCGCAGGCGGCGGCTCGCACCCTTACCCTGCTCTTTACGTACTTCTGCGTTGATAGTAAACATTGATGTCTCTCTATATATAAAGCCTGCAACAGGCGACCCAGCAGCAGGCAGATTATCTGCTTTGCGAATGCAAAAGCGGGCGGCATTATAGCCGCCTATCGGCACAGCGGCAATCAAAACCTCAGTTTTTGACGGATTAACGTAGCTCATTAGCGCGACGGAAACGGCCCTGATAATCGAACACTTTTTCCCGCACCTGCCAGTATTGCCCCTTCATCCGGGCGACGACAAAGTCCGGATGGCGCAGTAGCGCCTGCTGGGCAATGATATCCGCCGGGGTTATCCAGCGCAGCGGCACGCCCGGCGTACGGGTATGCGGGCGGATAAACAACTGCTCAAAGGCGGTACGCTGCGCGGGTGTTTGCAAACGGAAGCGCTCACTCACATCGGCGCCGTCCTCATCGTAATAGGTGATTTTTAGCCACGGGCCTTTTTCGTCGCCGCCATGCTGCAGCGCCATGCCGCTGCAGCGCAATACCAGCGCGTCTTTAAGCTTCAGCGCCGCCTTCAGCATGTCGTCCGGGTCGACCAGCACCGTATCGCACTCGCGACAGCGGCGGGCGGCAATGTCATTCTCGGCGTTGCACTGCGGGCAGTTTTTAAAACGAAAGCGGAAGTCGCACTGTTCGCGGTGGCCGTCGTCGTCTTCGAACCAGCCCTGGCAGCGGCGGCCAAAATGCTCAATCAACGTGCCGTCGGCGGTGGTTTTCCCCCAAAAAGTATTGGCGAAACCGCAGGCCGGACAGAAGACCTGTACCGGGACATTATCGCTTTTGCCTTTTGGCGTGCCGACTTCCGGCGCATACAGGTCGTGAGGGTTGCCGGCATAGTCGAGGATCAGACAGTCGGTTTTGCCCGGCGCCAGACGCAGGCCGCGGCCAACAATTTGTTGGTAAAGGCTTACCGACTCGGTTGGCCGAAGAATCGCGATAAGATCGACGTGCGGCGCGTCAAAGCCGGTGGTCAGTACCGCGACGTTCACCAGATAGCGATACTGCTGCGCCTTAAAGGCTTCGATGATGCGATCGCGCTCCGGCCCCGGCGTTTCGCCGGTAATCAGCGCCGCCTGCGCGGGCGGCAGCAGGCCGGTAATTTCCCGCGCGTGTTCGACGGTCGCGGCGAAGATCATCACGCCTTTACGGTTTTCGGCAAACTCAACGATTTGGCTAACGATATGCGGCGTGATGCGCTGCTGTTTTTTCAGCTCGTGGTTAAGGTCGGCTTCGCTGAACAGGCCATTGCTCTGCGCCTGCAGGCGGCTGAAATCGTACTGTACCACCGGCATATCGAGGCGCTCAGGCGGCGTCAGGTAGCCGTGCTTAATCATATAACGCAGCGGCAGCTCGTAGATGCAGTCGCGGAACAGCGCTTTCTCGTCGCCGCGTACCATACCGTGATAGTGGAACTGATAGATCCAACCCTTGCCCAGGCGGAAAGGGGTGGCGGTCAGGCCAAGCAGCCTGAGCTGTGGATTCACCTGCCGCAGGTGGCTGATGATTTGCTGATACTGGCTGTCGTCATCGTCGCTGATACGGTGGCACTCATCGACGATCAGTAAGGAGAATTCGCTTTGAAACTGCTCAAGATTACGCGCCACCGACTGCACGCTGCCGAAGACCACCTTGCCCTGGCTCTCCTTACGCTGCAGACCGGCGGCGAAAATATCCGCTTCCAGCCCAAGCGCACAGTATTTACTGTGATTCTGCGCCACCAGTTCTTTAACGTGGGCCAGAACCAGTACGCGTCCGCGCGCCAACCGCGCCAGTTCGGCGATCACCAGGCTTTTGCCGGCGCCGGTCGGCAGTACGATGGCGGCGGGCTCATGGTGACGGCGGAACCAGGCGAGCGTGGCGTCAACGGCCTCTTTTTGGTAGGGACGTAGTGTAAAAGTCATCAATTCTCGGGGGTTAATTAACTCGCAAATAGTATGCCATGAATCTTTTCCCTTGAGTGGTGTTAAGAGCCCGTTATACTAACCAATGGAATTCTTCTTTTTCGGGCGAGATGCCCGCTCCAGCATTATTACAGGCTAAAAAATCTCATGCGACTTGATAAGTTTATCGCTCAGCAGCTTGGCGTCAGCCGTGCTATTGCCGGGCGTGAAATCCGCGGCAGCCGCGTTACCGTGGACGGCGACATTGTGAAAGATGCCTCCTTTAAGCTCCAGCCAGAGCACGAGGTGGAATATGACGGCAATACGCTGACCCAGCAGCACGGCCCCCGTTACTTTATGCTCAACAAGCCGCAGGGTTATGTCTGTTCAACAGACGATCCCGATCATCCAACGGTGCTTTATTTTCTCGATGAGCCGGTTGCCCATAAGCTGCACGCCGCCGGGCGTCTGGATATCGACACCACCGGTCTGGTACTGATGACCGATGACGGTCAGTGGTCGCACCGCATCACTTCGCCGCGTCATCACTGCGAAAAAACCTATCTGGTGGAGCTGGAAAATCCGCTGGAAGAGGGCGTCGCCGAGCAGTTTGCCAAAGGCGTGCAGCTGCATAATGAAAAAGATCTCACCAAACCTGCAGTCCTCGAAGTTATCACTCCGACAGAAGTGCGCCTGACCATCAGCGAAGGCCGCTACCACCAGGTAAAACGCATGTTCGAGGCGGTGGGTAACCACGTCGTGGGATTACATCGCGAGCGTATCGGCGACATTACCCTCGATGCGTCGCTGGAACCCGGCGAATACCGCCCGCTGACGGAAGATGAAATCGCCAGCGTTGGCGCCCCACAAGCACGGAGTAAAACGTGACGACAAAGCAGAATTCTTCATTTGGGATTGTGTTTATTCTTGGCCTGTTGGCCATGTTAATGCCGCTGTCGATTGATATGTATCTGCCGGCGCTGCCGGTTATCTCGTCGCAGTTCAACGTGCCGGATGGCAGCGCGCAAATGACGCTCAGTACCTATATTCTGGGCTTTGCGCTGGGGCAGTTGCTGTACGGGCCGATGGCCGACAGCATTGGCCGTAAACCGGTGATCCTCGGTGGGACGCTGATATTCGCCGCGGCGGCGGTGGCCTGCGCGTTGTCGCAGACCATCGAGATGCTGATTACTATGCGTTTCTTCCACGGCCTGGCGGCCGCGGCGGCCAGCGTGGTGATCAACGCCCTGATGCGCGATATCTACCCGAAAGAGGAGTTCTCGCGCATGATGTCATTTGTCATGCTGGTCACCACCATTGCGCCGCTGGTGGCGCCGATGGTCGGCGGCGCGGTGCTGGTGTGGTTCAGCTGGCACGCGATTTTCTGGATCCTGGCGCTGGCGGCGCTGCTGGCATCGGCGATGATCGCTTTCTTTATTAGCGAGACGCTGCCGGTAGAACGGCGGCAGAAATTTCATATTCGCACCACGCTTGGCAACTTCGCCACCCTATTCCGCCACAAGCGGGTACTTAGCTATATGCTGGCCAGCGGCTTTAGTTTCGCCGGCATGTTTTCATTTCTCAGCGCGGGTCCATTTGTCTACATCAACATTAATCACGTGTCGCCGCAGCACTTTGGCTACTATTTTGCGCTGAATATCGTGTTCCTGTTCATCATGACCATCATTAACAGCCGCTTTGTTCGCCGGGTCGGCGCATTGAACATGTTCCGCGCCGGGCTGTGGATCCAGCTGGCGATGGCGGTGTGGATGGTGGTGTGTGCGCTGCTTGATGTTGGTTTCTGGTCGCTGGTGGTGGGCGTGGCGGCGTTCGTCGGCTGCGTATCGATGGTCTCCTCTAACGCCATGGCGGTGATCCTCGACGAGTTTCCGCATATGGCGGGAACCGCATCGTCGCTGGCCGGAACATTTCGCTTTGGGATTGGCGCGATTATCGGCGCATTGCTGTCGATGGCCACCTTTACCACCGCCTGGCCGATGCTGATTTCTATCGCATTTTGCGCCGTTAGCTCCATTCTCTTCTATCTGTACGCCAGCCGGCGACGAAAAGTCGCACATTAAGTCACATTTTCAGGGGCGATTTCCGCCCCTTTTTTGATACATGTCAACCGAAATCGGCTTCCCTGTTTATCTATATGTTTCTTTTATGTAAAATCAATTAGTGTAAAAAGTCGCAATATTGCGATAAAAAAGTTGTTTTGGATCACAGAAACGGGTACATATAGCCGCGAACTGTTTCCGCAAGGCAACTATAAAGTTCTGGATAATAAGCTGTTAGCCCTGACCCCATGCGGGTGTAAGCGTTTTCTAAGCTGTTGCAGGACTATTTGTCAACAATGTGTTAATATTGATGTAAATTTATTGTGAAGCCTTTTGCTTCCGGGGAAACCAAGTGAATACACAGCAACTCTCTATCGTACACCGACTGCCGCAGAGCTATCGCTGGCTGGCCGGTTTTGCGGGTTCAAGAGTTGAACCGATTCCGCAAAACGGCGCTGAGGGCGAAAATAGCCTGGTGGCATTAAAACTGCTCAGCCCGGACGGCGAGAAAGCGTGGCCGGTGATGCGCACGCTGAGCCAGGCGCTGAGCGACATCGAAGTGGACTGTTCCATTCTTGAGTGTGAAGGCGAACCGTGCCTGTTCGTTAATATGCAGGATGAGTTTGCCGCTACCTGTCGTCTGAAAAATTTCGGCGTGGCCATTGCCGAGCCTTTCTCTGGCAACAACCCCTTCTGACCGTCAGCTTAACGCCAGCAGCTGGCGGGTGTACTCCTGAAGCGGTGCCGTAAATACGCGCTCGCATTCACCCTGCTCGACGACTTCTCCCTGCCGCAGCACTATCACCTGATGACAGAGCGTCCGTACAACACGTAAATCGTGGCTGATAAACAGATAGGCCAGCTGATGCTTTTGCTGTAGCGTCTTCAGTAGCGCCAGGATCTGCGCCTGTACGGTTTTATCCAGCGATGAGGTAGGTTCATCCAACACAATCAGCTGCGGTTTGACGATCAGCGCCCGGGCAATGGCAATACGCTGGCGCTGACCGCCGGAGAATTCCGCCGGATAGCGCTGCCGCGTCGCGGGATCGAGCCCCACTTCCTGCATCACCTGAATCACCGCTTGTTCACGTTGCGCGGACGTCAACGTCGGCTGGTGAACGCGTAATCCTTCCTCGATAATCTGCAGGACGCTCAGGCGCGGGTTAAGGGATGAATTCGGATCCTGAAAGACCACCTGAATGCGTCGGCGCAGCGGCAGCATCTGGCGGCGATTTCGTCCCTGGATCGACTCGCCGGCAAACTGCATTTCTCCGCTGGAGTTAATCAGCCGCAGCAGCGCCAGCCCGGTAGTGCTTTTGCCAGAGCCGGATTCTCCCACCAGCCCCAGTGTTTCTCCGGCCCGCAGGGTAAAAGTCAGATGGTTGACCACTCGATTGTGATCGACCACCCGGCGCAGGATCCCTTTGCGGATTGGGAAGGCGACATTAAGATCGCGGGCCTGCAGTAGGATGGGCGCGTCGGCGGGGAGCGGCACCGGTTTGCCGGCCGGTTCGCTATCCAGCAGGCGGCGGGTATACGGGTGCGTTGGCGCCTGAAACAGCTCCCGGCAGCCGTTTTGTTCGACGCAGCGGCCGTTTTGCATCACCGCCACCCGGTCGGCAAGCTGGCGGACGATGCTCAGATTGTGGGTGATGAACAACATCCCCATGTTGAGCTCACGCTTCAGTTCGCGCAGCAGTTGCAGAATCTGCGCCTGTACCGAGACGTCCAGCGCGGTGGTCGGTTCATCGGCAATGAGCAGCTCCGGGCGCGTCAGCAGCGCCATGGCGATCATCACCCGTTGGCGTTCGCCGCCGGAAAGCTGGTGCGGATAGTCGGCAAGCCGTCGTGAGGCGTTGCGGATGCCAACCCGATCCAGACAGTCGAGGATTTCGCCGCGCGCCGCCTCTTTGCGCATGCCGCGGTGCAGCGAAAGCACCTCGTACAGTTGTTTCTCCAGATTATGCAGCGGATTGAGCGACACCATCGGCTCCTGGAAAATCATCGCGATGCGGTTGCCGCGGATCCCGCGCAGGGTTCGTTCATCGGCGTGCAGCAATGATTGACCGTGAAAGCGAATATCGCCGCTGGGGTAGCTGACCGGCGGAGAGGGCAGGAGGCGCAGTACCGACAGCGCGGAGACGCTCTTGCCGGAGCCTGATTCGCCGACCAACGCCAGCGTTTCACCTGCGGCAATCCGCAGCGTCAGGTTGCTGACGACCGTTTGGCTTGCCCCTTGCTGGCGGAAGGCGATAGAGAGGTCGTCAATGTCTAATAACGGCTGGCCCATGTTATACCGCCTTACCCGGATCGAAGGCGTCGCGGACCGCTTCGCCAATGAAAATTAGCAGCGTCAGCAGCACCGCCACCGACAAAAATGCCGCCATCCCCAGCCACGGCGCCTGCAGGTTATTTTTCCCCTGCAGTAGCAGTTCGCCCAGCGATGGCGAGCCTATCGGCAGGCCAAAGCCGAGAAAGTCGAGCGAGGTCAGGGTGGTTATCGAACTGCACAAAATAAACGGCAGGAAGGTGAGGGTAGCGACCATCGCATTCGGCAGCATATGGCGCAGGAGTATATGGCGATCGCTGACCCCCAGCGCCTGTGCGGCGCGAATATAATCGTAGTTACGGGTGCGCAGGAACTCGGCGCGAACCACCCCGACCAGCGTCATCCAGCCAAATAAAACGGTAATCGCCAGCAGCCACCAGAAATCAGGTTGCACCACGCTTGAGAGCAGAATAATTAAAAATAGCGTCGGCATGCCGGACCATACTTCAATAAAACGCTGCCCCCACAGGTCGAGCTTACCGCCGTAGTAGCCCTGCAGCGCCCCGGCAAGCACGCCAAGCACGCTGGAGAAGAACGTCAGCAGTAGGCCGAATAATAATGAGATCCGTGCGCCATAGAGGATCCGCGCGAATACATCGCCGCCGTTAGCGTCGGTACCCAGCCAGTTGTGCCGGGACGGCGGCGAAGGGAAGGGGCTGTCGGTGGCGAAATTGATGCTGGTGGCGCCGAAACGTACCGGCGCCCACAGCACCCAGCCGTTTTCCGTCAGCCGTTTTTGCAGCCAGGGATCCTGATAGTCGGCGGCGGTGGCAAAATCACCGCCAAAGGTTGTTTCGCTATAGGTTTTCAGCACCGGTACGTAGAGACTACCGCGATACTGCACCAGCAGTGGTTTATCGTTGGCGATAAGCTCGGCGCACAGGCTGCAAATAAATAGCGCAAGGAAGATCCACAGCGACCAGTAGCCGCGGCGGTTGTGGCGAAAACGCGCCCAGCGGGCCTGATTAACGGGGGAGAGAAATGACATTAGCGGCCCTCGAAATCGATACGCGGATCGACCAGCGTATAGCTGATGTCGCTGACAATGTTTAATAACAGGCCGATTAACGTGAAGATATACAGAGTGCCGAACATCACCGGGTAATCGCGCGACACGGTGGCTTCGTAGCCGAGCAGCCCAAGACCATTGAGCGAGAACATCACCTCAATCAGCAGCGAACCGGTAAAGAACATGCTGATAAAGGTGGCGGGAAAACCGGCAATCACCAGCAGCATGGCGTTGCGGAAAACATGTTTCCACAAGATCTGTTTTTCACCGACGCCTTTGGCGCGGGCCGTTACCACATATTGCTTGCGGATCTCATCAAGGAAACTGTTTTTAGTCAGCATCGTCAGGGCGGCGAAACCGCCGATCACCGTCGCCAGCACCGGTAAGGTGATATGCCAGAGATAGTCGACGATCTTCTGGTACCACGGCAGGCTATCAAAATTAGCGGAGACCAGGCCGCGCAGCGGAAAAAGATCGAAATAGCTGCCGCCGGCGAAGATCACGATCAGTAATATCGCGAACAGAAACGCCGGGATGGCGTAACCGATGATGATAAATGTGCTGCTCCAGACGTCGAAATGGCTGCCGTTACTGACGGCTTTACGGATCCCCAGCGGTATCGACACCAGGTAGATAATCAGCGTGCTCCACAGGCCGAGGGTAATAGATACCGGCAGGCTGTCTTTAATCAACTGCAGCACCGAAGCGCTGCGAAACAGGCTATCGCCAAAATCAAAACGCAGATAGTCGCCAAGCATCTTAAAGTAGCGTTCGTGAATGGGTTTATCGAAGCCGTAGCGGTGGGTGATTTCGGCAATCACTTCCGGATCGAGCCCACGTCCGCCGCGATAATGGCCTTCACTGATATTGCCAACGCCGGTACGCACATGGCTGGCGCCCATACCGCTATCTCCTGCGCCGGGCAACCCGCCGCGGTCGCCGAACTCCACGGCGGCGATCGCCTGATCGACCGGACCGCCTGGCGCAATCTGCACGATAAAAAAATTGATGGTGATGATGGCCCAGAGCGTCGGGATCACCAGTAATAGTCGGCGGAGCAGGTAGGCGCCCATCTTTAATCCTTAACGTCGGTCCGCAGGAAGCCTGGCGGCTTTGTTAACATCGTACCACCAGCCATCAAAGCCTGAGGAGTAGGTAGGGCGAGTTTGCGGGAAGGAAAATTTATTCCAGTAAGCCGTCCTGTCCTGCGCCATATACCACATCGGCAGCATGTAATAGTTCCAGGTCAGCACCCGGTCGAGCGCGCGGCCCAGCGGCAGAAGCTTCTGTTTGTTGCCCTGCCAGCGCACGATCTGCGCAATCAACGCGTCGACCGCCGGGTTCTGCACTCCCGGCGCGTTATAGCTGGAGTTAATATAGTCCGAGGCCCACGAAACCTGTAAGCCCGTATCTGGCCAGGCGGTGGCGTGCCACAGTGAGGGCATCATGTCGTAATCGCGGCTCCGCAGTCGGCTGTTGGCCTGGGAGTTATCCACCTGACGGATATCCATCGTCACGCCTAAACGCTGTAAATTATGCTGGAACGGTAGAACCCAACTGACGTTGCCGCCGGAGGCGAGCAGCAGCTCAAAGCGCAGCGGTTTGCCGGTTTTGGCATTAACGCGCTGACGGTTTTTTAGCACCCATCCCGCCTGGTTCAATAGGGCATCTGCTTTGAGTAAATTGGCGCGGTCAAAACCATCGCCGCTGGAAACTGGCGGCTGATAAATCCGGGTAAAGACCTCAGGCGGCAATTCTTTTTTCATCGGCGCCAGCAGGGCGAGCTCATCGGCCTTCGGGTAATCACGAGCGGCATATTCTGTGTTCTGAAAGTAGCTGTTTGGCCGACTGTAGGCGCCGTAAAACAGCGCCTTATTCATCCATTCGAAATCAAATGCAAGGGTGATGGCCTCACGTACCTGACGGTCGGCAAAGACCGGGCGCTGAATATTAAAAGCCAGCCAGCGGGTATCCTTTGCCGAGGTATTCGTTCGATCGTCTTTCACAATATAACCGTTGCTAAAGTTGCGCCCGATATAGCGCGTGGCCCAGTTTTTTGTTGAACTCTCCTCGCGCATATCTACCGCTCCGGCCTTGAAGGCTTCGAAAGCGACGTTATCGTCAAGATAGTAGTCGTAGCGAATCGTGTCGAAGTTCCAGCGCCCGCGGTTTACCGGCAGGTCGGCGGCCCAGTAGTTCTCGACTCGCGAATAGACAATATACTGCCCCATCCGCCAGCGGCTGATGCGATAGGGGCCGCTGGCGAGCGGCGGCGTTGAAAGCGGGTCACTCAGTTTATGATGGCGCCAGAATGACTCAGGCATTACCGGCAGCGACAGCAGGCTGAGCATATTTTCTTTGCCCGGCTTGGCCAGTTCGATGCGCACCGTCAGCGGGGCGATGGCTTTGACGGTCGTCCCTTTATAGATAAGACGGAACTGCGGTACCCCTTCGGTCATAAATTTGTGGAAGGTGAAAGCAACGTCGCTGGCGGTAATCGGGCTACCGTCATGAAAGCGGGCACGCGGGTTGATGGTAATTTCCATCCACGAGAAATCATCGGCAAAGCGCGCGCGATCGGCTATCAGCGGGTAGTAGCTGCCCGGTTCATCGTCCGAGGTGGTAAACAGGGTGTCATACAGCGCATCGGTGCGTACGCCGGGGTTACCGCGCAGGGCGTAGCGGTTAAAATTGTCAAAGGTGCCAATGGCGGCAAGCGTTATACTGCCGCCTTTAGGTGCGTCCGGATTGACGTAATCGAAGTGATGAAAGTCAACGGCATACTTTGGCTCGCCGATAATAGCGAACGCTTCGCTCTCTTTAATGGTTTGCGCCTGGCTACTCAGGCTAAATAAAGCCAGCAGCAGCAGGCCGATGCGCGCAAACATAGTTGGAATATCATCCTCTGACCATTAACCCCGGTGGTTTCGCATCATAAGCGACCCTCAGCGGCTTGTGAAATAATTTGCCGGTTCATCATGGGCGGCGACCAGTTTATCCAGCGGCAGCGGGCGGCAGCGGGCGGCTGAAGCAGTAACCTTGCAGATACTTCACGCCGTGAGCACGCAGCCATTCCGCCTGCTCCGGCGTTTCTACGCCTTCAGCCACGGTTTTCAACTGTAGACGGCGGCTTAGCGTTAGCACCGCATCCAGGACGGGAGAGGTGACGGTTTCGGTACCGATCGCCTGCACAAAACCACGATCGATCTTCAGATAATCAAAGTTATAGCGCTCCAGATAAATCAGCGCGCTATGGCCGGTACCAAAATCATCGATAGCAATTTCGAAGCCCTGCTGATGGAGCCACTCAAAAATGGCCATCGACTGGTTTTTATCGATCATCGAACGTTCGGTTATCTCCAGCACGACGTCGAAGTAGTTTGCGGGTAACGCGGCGGCAAAACGTTGCATATCTTGCTGAAATCCGGCGGCATGCAGGTGGGCAGGCGAGATATTCAGACCGAGCTTGGTACCGCGCGGCAAAATGCGCTGCAGAGTCGGCGCGTCGCGGGCAATCAACATTAACAGGTGATGGGTAAGCGGCACGATCATCTGCTGCGTCTCCGCCAGATTAATAAAGACGTCAGGCGGGATTTCACCTACCACCGGATGCCGCCAGCGCATCAGCACTTCAACGCCGCTAATCTGCAGGGTATCGGCCTTTACCACCGGCTGGTAGACCACGTAGAACTGGTTGTTTTTGATCCCCAGTTGGATCGATTTCCGCGGATCGGATTTGATCGTCAGGATGTAGTAGCTGAGCAAGCCGGCAAGCATGCCGCATACCACGCCGAGCAACAGGGCGAACTGGGTATTCTCGCCAAGCCAGCTGTTGGAAAAGAGATACACTTTTAGCGGTAGCCCCGGAACCTGAATCTGGCGTATCGGCTCATTGGGCAATGATAGCGGGTCGATAATTTTGCTGCTGAAGGTCGAAATTGCCGTATGGCCGATGGCCAGCGCAATGCCGCTGAAATCATTCTGTCGTGCGGTATAGAGGATATAAGGCGTCAGATTGGCATTGATGGATACAAAAATGCCGCTGTCTCGATCGCCGGGACGTTGTACCCACATTGCCAGCGCGGCGGTGTTCGGCATCATCGGCGTGCCCTGGAGGATGGCCATATCCAGAGGTTTATTGGTATCAAGCTGCGGTATCAATTGTTTAAACGGTGTGTCCATTGCGCCGGTGGCGGATGAGCAGAACGCTTTGCCGTTTTTCACCAGCAGGAAGGCGCGCACGTTGGGACTAAAGGCGGCGCTGGCGGCGAGGCCGGAGTCAATATGTTCGCAGGGCTGATCGAGCAGCGGCTGCAGGCCATCAATGGTTTTGCTTAAATCAGCGAAATAGCTATTAAGGTAGTGGCTGACGTTATTGATTATCTGATCGAAACGCTCAGAGCGGTTGTGGTAGATAACCATAAACTGGATGCTGCCGGCCAGTAGCGCGACGGCAACGCCGATACAAATACTGGTAAGCCAGATTTTACGTCGGGGTGAAAAGTAGCGGGTTAGCATAGGCCAGAATCTGTCCGTATTATTGAATCACGCCAATGGGATGCCTGAAGAGTATGGTTCCATTTCCTTTAAAAGACATAGCTTATAAAGACATAGCCTATTTTGCGGGGTTCACCGGCGGAGAAGCAAAAAAAAACACTGCCGGGGCAGTGTTCTTTTCATTTCTTACCGTCAGCCAAGGGATAACTCACGGTAAGAAGAACAATCAGGAACGACTCAGAACGCGACGCGCTTCGTTATAGCGCTTTTTCCAGTATGGCTCATCCAGGCTTGAGATGGTGACGCCGCTGCTGGTAGAGGCATGAACAAACTGGTTGTTGCCGATATAGATACCAACATGACGACCCGTAGAGCCAGCGCGGAACAGCACTAAATCGCCGGTACGCAGTTGAGTGCGCGAAATCGATTTGCCGGAATCCTGTTGCTCGGAAGTTGAGCGTGGCAGCTCCAGGCCAAATTGTTCACGGAAAGTACGCTGCACGAATGCCGAGCAATCGATCCCTTTCCGGGTGCTGCCGCCAAGGCGGTAACGCACGCCTTTCCAGCTAGCATACTGGTCCATCAAACGGGACTTCACGTCCAGGTTGCTGACCATTTTTTCAAATTCATCCTGAGAAGCTTGCAGTGATGATAAATCTCCACTACCCACAGCATGCGTCTCAGAATGCATATTCTTGGCGGTACTTGTTGAACTACACGCGGAAAGCAGAACCGCAACTGCAATCGCGGGGGCGACCCGCAAGATATATCTCAAAATCGGCTGAGATTTGACCATTATGTTTATTTTCCCTTGTTGTCCTTAACGACAATGTCGTTATAAAAAATGCCAAACGTGGTAGAGCCTAGATTCCAGAAAGCAATGAGACAATTCCTTAAGCCTAAAAATGTGGAGTACCGCACAAATTTATTTGGATGATGAATTGTGTTGCTTGGGAAGGCAAAACGAGAAAGAGATTACCCTATCAAACGTGGGATGGCGAGCGGTTTTGCGCGATTTCTTATAAGTATTTTTGCGACCAAAAGTGAATCATCGGCAAAGGGGAAAATAGCGCCTTTTTTGGCTGAAAAATATGCAATATCTTCATTTCAATGATGATTAATGTGACAGGAAGATGATGTCGCGAATAAATCATCAGCAAATATAAAAAAAGGGGTCAGAACGACCCCTTATGGATAATATTAATAAAATGTAAAAATGATCTTATTTTTTTGCTATTCCACCCGGAAGCGAACGGTCGAACCAGGCGATGGCCTTATCGGAAAGCGAGGTCATTAATACCCATGGCGCGCCAATCAGCACCGCGCTGAGTGAACCTACGGCAATATCGGTGAACCAATGGGCGCCGATCATCACTCGCGGGAAAGCAAAAACCACAAAAATAATCAGTGAAATGGTAAATGCCCGGCGGCCGAAATATCGCCACATAAACGAGGCGAAAATGAGCAACATCATGCCGTGGTCGCCCGGGAAGCTATCTTTTGAAGCGTCTTTGGTGGGCAATGAGACCACGTCGCTGACTTTCGTGATATCCGTAAAGAACAGCGAAGGGCTGGCGCGTTTTACCGGCATCAGATGCTGGGCAAGTTGATTGATAATTACCGCTGCGAGCAACATCACCAGCCCCATAAGGATAATACGACGGCGTTCAGCGCTCTGCGCTTTGATCCAGAAACTGAGCATCAGACAGCCCATCGCCAGCAGCGAGCAGGCGTCGAAAGCGCGATTGTTGATGATCGCTAACAGCCAGGCATACGCGTGGTTGGCGCTGACGCCCTGGTTAAAGAAGTGAAAAATAGCCGAGTCAAGCGGGAACCAGAAACCGTGATTTGCCGGTAGATACCAGGAACAAAATAAGGCTACGCCCGCGACGTTCAGCAGCAAGATAAGGGGAATACGGTTTTTAGTCATAACAGATGCGATTTTTTTAAACAGCGGCTAAAAATAGCCGCATTAACTTAAACGAAGCTTCAACAGCGAGGACTGCAGGGCATTCCAGTCAACGTCTGATTCACAAATCAGTTCGATGCGGCTATCCGGCGGCGGCGCATTTTGCGTTTCGATATGCAGATCGAGTCCCTGACGGTTGATACGCACCAATCCTTCAGCAATACGCATCACGCCTTTCACCCGGCCAACCGGCGCCAGACGCGCCCACTCCAGCAACCCAACGGTGTCAAATTGGGTATCAGCATCAAAAATCCAGCCGCAGGCATGGTATCCCTGGCCGCTGTTAACACTGCGACGCCAGCGTTGGTGCGCCGGTAGATTTAACGCCGCCAGACCCTGCTTTTGTCCGTGACTATGCACGTGGTCCGGGCTTGCCGGCAGCGGGGCGGTGTTACGGCGCGGCAGATCCAGCAGCGCGAGCTCGATATTTCCTTGGGTGGCGTTCACCTGCAGGCGCTCGCCGCCGTACTGTTGCCACCAGTTGGTAAAAGCGGCCTCGCTTTCCGGCGTCGCCCGATCGCTTTTATTGGCGACGATGACATCGGCTGCGGCCAGCTGATCGCGGAAATTATCATTGGCTACGATCTTCTCCTCCAACAGCTGGCGCGGATCGAGAATGCACAGCGTCGCGCGCAGATCGATCCACGGCTCGTAGACCGCAGCGGTGAGGGTATCAAGGATCTGCCTGGGATGACCCAGTCCGGTTGGTTCAATCAGCAGACGATCGGGCTTTCCCTGGCGCAGCAGCGTATTGAGCCCAACCTGCATTGGCAGACCGTTGACGCAGCACATGCAGCCGCCGGGGATCTCTTTTAGCAACGCGCCGCTTTCCGCCAGCAGGGCGCCGTCGATGCCGACTTCGCCGAACTCGTTGACCAGCACGGCCCATTTTTCATTTGCAGGCTTGTGGGCCAGTACATGAAGAATCGAGGTCGTTTTGCCGCTGCCGAGAAAGCCCGTGATCAGGTTAGTTTTGGTCACATCCCCTCCAGCATAGAAATGTAATGTTGTAACAGTTGCGACTATCCTGACGAAAAAAGGGGAAAAAGAGAAGGGTTACTGCGGACAGAAAAACATTCTGTCCGCTAAACAGCAGAAATTGTTAACTATGCAGAGCGTTAGCCACGGCCTGGCGGGAGCCGAATGTTGTCAGTTGCTGCCAGGCTGAAGTGATTTCAGCAACAAACTGCGGGTTGCCCGGCAGATCTTTGCCAAATATCTCTTCCAGGCCAAGCAGGGCGCTGACGCGTTCCTCTTGCTGGCTGGCGTCAACCAACCGTTTGATTTTGTCGACTAGCGGGTCGCGCACGTCAATGGCTTGCCCGGCGTCGTCGACGCCGCTTACGTAACGCATCCAGCCCGCCACGCCCAGCGCCAGCAGTGGCCAGCGGCTGTCGTTTGCCAGATGAACGCGTATACTATCGAGCATGCGCTGCGGCAGCTTTTGACTGCCGTCCATGGCGATTTGCCAGGTGCGATGCTTTAAGGCCGGATTGGCGAAGCGCGTTATCAGGCTGTCGGCATAGGCAACTAAATCCACGCCGGTAATCGATAGCGTTGGCGCTTGTTCATCAAGCATCAGGCGACGGGCGGCATGGCGGAAAACATCGTCCTGCATGCAGTCGCTAACGTGCGCATGCCCCGCCAGGTAGCCCAGCCAGGCGAGGAAGGAGTGGCTACCGTTGAGCATGCGCAGTTTCATTTGTTCCCACGGCAGGACATCGTTGGTCATCTGTACGCCTGCCGTTTCCCAGGCCGGGCGCCCGGCGACAAAATTGTCTTCCACTACCCATTGAATAAACGGTTCGCAACTGATAGCGCAGGGATCGTCAACGCCCAGCACGGAGGCAATCTCAGCCAGAGATTCTTCGGTGGCGGCTGGCACGATGCGGTCAACCATGGTGCCGGGGAAGCTGACATGTTCAGCAATCCAGCTTGCCAACTCCTGGCTTCGTTTCTCAGCCATGCCGAGGACGGCGTTTTTCACGACGTGACCATTGTCGGGAATATTGTCGCAGGAGAGTACGGTAAAGGGTGCGAGTCCGCGTTCGCGGCGGCGATTGAGCGCTTCAACTAAAATACCGGGAGCCGACTGCGGCAGCGTCGGGTTTTCCAGATCGTGAACGATGCGCGGCTGGGCTGGATCCAGTTTACCGGTGGCCGGATCGATGCAATAACCTTTCTCAGTAATCGTCAGCGAAACGATAGCCACCTGCGGTTCGCAAAATTTTTCGATAATTGCTGCCAGCGAATCAAGTTTGGCGTTCAGGCATTCATGTACTGCGCCAACCACGATCGGTTGGTTACCCTCAGCGCCTTTTTCCAGCACCGTAAACAGGTGGTCTTGCGCACGCAGTTGGCTCATCAGCTTATCGCCGCTGAACAGGCTGATTTCACAAATTCCCCAGTCGCCGCCGCTGGCGTTAAGCACCCGGTCGGTTAGCAGCGCCTGATGCGCACGATGAAATGCGCCAAAACCAAGGTGCACGATACGCGAGCGCAATTGGCGGCGATCGTATTGCGGAAGTTGCACGCCTGCTGGCAGCGCGGCGGTAGCGATAGTTGTCATTTTTATACACCTGATTAACCAATGATTAACATGAGGTAGTGTAAAGTTATATGACAACAATTTAAATTGGTAAGCCGAATTTATCCGCTTAGTGTGAGCTGGATCAATCAATGCTACGGGGGAAATTGACCATTCAGCAGAAGCATGTATGGTAGTCGTCATGATGTTTCACATTATTGGTATAACAACTTAAAGAGGGCATTGCGATGGAGCAAACCTGGCGTTGGTATGGACCGAACGATCCGGTATCGCTTGATGATGTGCGCCAGGCGGGCGCCACGGGTGTCGTGACCGCGTTGCATCATATTCCGAATGGCCAGGTCTGGCCGGTAGAAGAGATCCAACAGCGTTTAGCGCTACTGGCGGAAAAAGGCCTGAGCTGGTCGGTTGTTGAGAGTATCCCGGTGCACGAGGATATCAAAACCCACAGCGGACAATATGAGAAGTGGATTGCCAACTATCAGCAGAGCATCCGCAATCTGGCGGCCTGCGGTATTGATACCGTGTGCTATAACTTCATGCCGATTCTGGACTGGACGCGTACCGATCTGGAATATCAGCTGGCTGATGGCTCCAAAGCGCTGCGTTTTGACCAGATTGCTTTCGCCGCTTTTGAACTGCACATCCTTAAACGCCCGGGCGCCGAAGCTGACTATAGCGCTGAAGAACAGCAGCAAGCGGACGTTTACTTTAAGGCGATGAGCGCGGCGGATATCGACAAGCTGACCCGCAATATCATCGCCGGCTTGCCGGGAGCGGAAGAGGGCTATACCCTCGATCAGTTCCGCGCACGTCTGGCGGAGTATGACCATATCGATAAAGCGCAATTGCGTGAGAACATGGCTTACTTCCTGCGGGCGATTGTGCCGGTGTGCGAAGAAGTCGGCGTGCGCCTGGCGGTTCACCCGGACGATCCGCCGCGTCCGATCCTCGGCCTGCCGCGTATCGTGTCGACTATCGAAGATATGCAGTGGTTGAAAGAGACGGTGGACAGCATTTATAACGGCTTTACCATGTGTACCGGATCCTATGGCGTTCGCGCCGATAACGATCTGGTGAAGATGGTGGAAACCTTCGGCGATCGTATCCACTTTACCCATTTGCGCTCTACCTGCCGTGAAGAGAATCCTAAAACCTTCCACGAGGCGGCGCACCTGAACGGTGACGTCAATATGGTGGCGGTGGTTGATGCGATTCTGAGCGAAGAGCTGCGTCGTAAGAAAGCAGGCGATCTGCGTCCCATCCCGTTCCGTCCGGATCATGGGCATCAAATGCTTGACGATCTGCGTAAGAAAACCAACCCCGGTTATTCGGCGATTGGCCGTCTGAAAGGCATGGCGGAAGTGCGCGGCGTTGAGCTGGCGCTGAAGATGACCAAATATCCTGAGTTGCTGTAATCGTGGCGTGAGGGAAAGCAAAAGGACAGCCAACGGCTGTCCTTTTTTGTGCCTGATATCGGCAGCGAGTAGCCTGGATAAGGCGCGCAGCGCCGCCATCCGGGACATTCCCCGGCCTGCGCGACGCTGGGCCGGGCAACCGTCAGAGGCGGGAGGTTAGTCCGCGCGGCCCATATAGCGGCACTCTTCGATATGAATGCGGATTTTCTCGCCGCTGGTCAGGTATTCCGGAACCTGAATCACCAGCCCGGTGCTCATGGTGGCCGGTTTGGTGCGCGAACTGGCGGAAGCGCCTTTGATTCCCGGCGCGGTTTCTACGATTTCCAGGTCAACGGTCTGCGGCAACTCCAGCGCCAGCAGCTGGCCATCCCAGGTCAGAACCTGCATATCCGGCATGCCGCCTTCCGGGATAAACTGCAGCTCTTCTTCGATCTGCTCTTTGGTGAAGGTATACGGGGTATAGTCTTCTTTATCCATGAACACGTATTCGTTGCCATCGACGTAGGAGAAGTCAACAAAACGACGGGTCAGGGTAACGGTATCAACGATGTCGTCGCCCTTAAAACGTTCTTCTACTTTCAGGCCGGTACGCACGTCGGAAAAACGCATTTTATACAGCGTTGCTGCGCCACGGGCGCTTGGCGACTGAATATCAATATTTTTAACAATCAGCAGTTTGCCGTTGTAATTCAGCACCATACCTTTTTTAATTTCATTCGCTCTTGGCATTGCAGTAATCCTGTCACTTAAAGGGTCAAAAATATCGCGTAAAACTACTCGCGCCGGGCCTTTCAGGCAAGCGGAATTCGCGACTTTTGCTATCTCCTGGCAAATCTTCGATCGGCGCTGCTGAAAAAGCCGTGTCGCCAGCTTCAGCTTTCCTGACGGGCGATATTTTGCTACTGTCCGCTTCCCACTCATTAAGGAGTCAGGTATGGAATGTCGCCCGGACTGCGGAGCCTGTTGCACCGCGCCGTCCATCTCAAGCCCCATTCCCGGAATGCCTGACGGCAAGCCGGCTAACACCCCATGCGTGCAGCTGGATGAACATCTGCGCTGCAAGATTTTTGCCTCGCCGCTGCGCCCTAAAGTCTGTGCAGGTTTACAGCCGGCCGCGGAAATGTGCGGCAGCACGCGTCAGCAGGCGATGGCTTATCTCATTCATCTCGAAGCGCTGACCGCGCCTTAAACGTCTTTAATCCGCCACAGGCAGCCCTGGGCGATAATTCCCATCGCCAGCGCAATCCAGAACACTGCGTGATAGCTCCAGATTTCCGCGACAACGCCCGCCAGCGAGCCGGCGATGATCCAGCCGACGCGCGTGGTATTGGTATACAGCGTAGTCGCCGCGCCCGCCTGGCCCGGCATCAGATCCTGAAAATAGAGCATACCGATACCGGCCAGGATCCCGATGTAAATCGCGTTCAGCGCCTGCATCGCCAGCAACAGGGCCGGGGTATGGACAGTCAGCATACCGACATAAAACAGCAGTCCGGCAAGCGCGGCAATGCGCATCAGCAAGCGCTTTCCAAAACGTTTCGCGTAATAACCGGCAATCAGCATGGTGGGGATTTCCAGCCCGGCGGCGGTCCCCATCATCAGCCCGGCCAGTTTCTCCGGCAGATGCAGTTCATTAATGATAAACAGCGGCATATTAATGATATAGAGGCTGTTGGTGCCCCACATTAACGTACAGATGCTGAACAGCAGCAGCGCATCGCGGCGGTTGGTACGCGGCGCTTCAAGATGACCACCGGCGGTTTTGCTCTCTTTACGCATGCTGGGCAGGAAGAACCAGACCATCAGCGCGCAGACGATAAACGCCACGGCGGCGCTGAGATACATCACGGTAAAACCAAAACCCATCGCCAGCGCGTAGGCCAGCGGCGGGCCGATCACCCACGCCAGCGAGACCTGCGCGCGCAGAATCGAGCTGAACATCACCGCCTCGCGGCCGGTTTTATCGGCATGCTCGCGGGCAAGGGCGAACATCTGCGGGTTGGCGGTAGAGCCAAAGCTGCTAAGGAAGACGCCGACGAACAGCAGAATAAAGTAGTTGCGGTTCCAGGCGAACAGCACGCAGGCCAGCACCCCCAGCAGGCAGCAGGCGACAATCAGCTGCTTGCGATCGCCTTTACGATCGGAACGCCCGGCAAGAAACTGACTTACCAGAATGCCGATGACCGCGCTGCCGGTAAAAAAGAAGCCGACCATTGCCGGGCGCACGTGCACCTCATTGGTCAAAAACAGGCTCAGGGTCGGGGTCTGTAAGGCCCCGGCGATCCCCGTCAGAAAGGCGACGATAAGAAAAGCGGAGGAGGTTAAGTCGAACCCGCGGCGGGGAAGGGCGGCGCTACTGTTTTGCATGCTGGAATATCATTGGTTTCAGGAGAGGCGAAGTTTACGTCGACACCCATAAAATGAATAGTGGTATGGCACGAAAAATTAAAAAGGCGTTTCAAATTATGTCGTTCAGCAAAATGCTGAAGCCAATGGCGCATTTCACCATTAGCTTCAGCAAAAATGTGCGGTATCTCTAAATTCTGTTATCAGCCTTCGGAGTTTACTTGCGCAGTGCGCAAGAAAGGTACAGACTCATTGAAACGTTTCAGCGTCATCAGAGTATTATCCAGTCATCGGGTGGCGTATTTTTTCTCATGTTAGCTGAAACGATTCAATTCAGCGGAGAGGAGAACTATGTTCCAGTTATCTGTACAGGATATCCATCCCGGCCAGCAGGCCGCGAATAAAGAAGAGGCAATACGTCAGATTGCTGGCGCGCTGGTTAGCGCGGGTAATGTGGCTGACGGCTACGTTAACGGTATGCTTGCCCGCGAGCAGCAGACCTCCACTTTCCTCGGCAATGGCATCGCTATTCCGCACGGCACCACCGATACCCGCGACCAGGTTCTGAAAACGGGCGTACAGGTGTATCAGTTCCCGCAGGGCGTGACCTGGGGAGAAGGACAAACCGCTTATGTGGCGATCGGTATTGCCGCCAGCTCCGACGAGCACCTCGGTCTGCTGCGTCAGTTGACGCACGTCCTGAGCGACGACTCGGTGGCTGAACAGTTGAGAACCGTCACCACCGCAGAAGAACTGCGCGCTCTGCTGATGGGCGAAAAGCAAAGCGAAGCGCTGAAGCTCGACAACGAAACGTTGAGCCTCGACGTGGTCGCCAACGATCTGCTGACGCTGCAGGCGCTGAACGCCGCGCGGCTGAAAGAGGCGGGGGCGGTAAACGCCGATTTCGTCAGCCGCACTATTAACGATGTGCCGCTTAACCTGGGCCAGGGGATCTGGTTGAACGACTGTGCGGAAGGCAACCTGCGCAGCGCTATCGCCGTGAGTCGCGCCGCCAATGCGTTTACCGCTGACGGGCAGCCGGTGGCGCTGCTGATCACCGTCGCGATGGCCGATGAGCAGCCGACCGCGGTGCTTAATCGCCTGAGCAATCTGCTTATTGATAAAAAAGCGGAGCATCTGCTGAAAGCCGACGCCGCCACGCTGCTGGCGCTGCTGACCAGCGACGACGCCATTGCTGAAGACGTGCTGAACGCCGAGTTTGTGGTACGCAACGAGCACGGGCTGCACGCACGTCCGGGCACGATGCTGGTTAATACGATTAAACAATTCTCCAGCGACATTACCGTTACCAACCTCGATGGTTCCGGCAAGCCGGCCAATGGCCGCAGCCTGATGAAGGTCGTGGCGCTGGGTGTGAAAAAAGGTCACCGTCTGCGTTTTACCGCGCAGGGTGAAGATGCGCAACAAGCGCTGGATGCGATTGGCGAAGCGATCGCCGCAGGCCTTGGGGAGGGCGCATAAATGAGCAGACGTGTAGCAACGATTACATTAAATCCGGCATACGACCTGGTGGGTTTCACCCCGGAAATCGAACGTGGCGAAGTGAACCTGGTGCGCACCACTGGCCTGCATGCGGCAGGCAAAGGTATCAACGTGGCGAAGGTGCTGAAAGATCTTGGCATCGACGTCACCGTCGGCGGCTTCCTCGGTAAAGATAACCAGGATGGCTTCCAGCAGCTGTTTAGCGAGCTGGGTATCGCCAACCGCTTCCAGGTGGTGCAGGGGCGTACCCGTATTAACGTCAAGCTGACGGAAAAAGATGGCGAAGTGACCGATTTCAACTTCTCCGGTTTCGAAGTAACCCCGGCGGATTGGGAGCGTTTCGTTAATGATTCTCTGAGCTGGCTGGGGCAGTTCGATATGGTTTGCGTCAGCGGCAGCCTGCCGTCCGGCGTGAGTCCGGAAGCCTTTACCGACTGGATGACGCGCCTGCGCAGCCAGTGCCCGTGCATTATTTTCGATAGCAGCCGCGAAGCGCTGGTTGCAGGGCTGAAAGCCGCGCCGTGGCTGGTAAAACCAAACCGCCGCGAGCTGGAAATCTGGGCTGGCCGCAAGTTGCCGGAGATGAAAGATGTTATCGACGCCGCCCATGCGCTGCGCGAGCAAGGTATCGCCCACGTGGTGATTTCGTTAGGCGAAGAGGGCGCGCTGTGGGTTAACGCCTCCGGCGAATGGATTGCCAAACCGCCTTCAGTAGAAGTCGTCAGCACCGTCGGCGCCGGTGATTCGATGGTCGGCGGCCTGATTTACGGCCTGCTGATGCGTGAATCCAGCGAGCATACCCTGCGCCTGGCGACCGCCGTCGCCGCCCTGGCCGTTAGCCAGAGCAACGTTGGCATTACCGATCGTACCCAGTTGGCCGCAATGATGGCGCGCGTCGACTTACAACCCTTTAATTGACAGCAGGAGAGGCATAATGAAAACGCTGCTGATTATTGATGCCGGGCTTGGCCAGGCTCGCGCCTACATGGCGAAGACCCTGCTCAGCGCCGCGGCGCAGAAAGCGCACCTTGAGCTGATTGATAACCCGAACGATGCCGAACTGGCCATCGTACTGGGGACCGCGCTGCCGGCCGATAGCTCGCTGAATGGTAAAAACGTCTTTCTGGGCGATATTAACCGTGCTGTCGCCCATCCGGAGCTGTTCCTGGGTGAAGCGAAAGATCACGCTAAGCCGTACGTTGCGCCAGCGGCGGTAGCCGTTCCGGCCGCCGCCCAGGGGCAGAAACGCATTGTCGCCGTTACCGCTTGTCCGACCGGTGTAGCTCATACCTTTATGGCGGCGGAAGCCATTGAAACCGAGGCTAAAAAACGCGGCTGGTGGGTGAAAGTAGAAACCCGTGGCTCAGTGGGGGCCGGTAATGCCATTACCCCGGAAGAGGTGGAGCAGGCGGATCTGGTGATCGTCGCCGCCGATATCGAAGTCGATCTGGCGAAGTTCGCTGGTAAACCGATGTATCGCACCACTACCGGACTGGCGCTGAAGAAAACCGCGCAGGAACTGGATAAAGCCGTTGCGGAAGCAAAACCGTACCAGCCATCCGGCAAACCGCAGGCGTCCGGCGAAGGTAAAAAAGAGTCGGCTGGCGCTTATCGTCACCTGCTGACCGGCGTCTCCTACATGCTGCCGATGGTGGTAGCAGGCGGTCTGTGTATCGCGCTGTCGTTCGCGTTCGGTATTAAAGCGTTTGAAGTGAAAGACACCATGGCGGCGGCGTTGATGCAAATCGGCGGCGGTTCAGCCTTTGCGCTGATGGTGCCGGTACTGGCTGGCTTTATCGCTTTCTCCATCGCTGACCGTCCGGGTCTGACGCCTGGCCTTATCGGCGGTATGCTGGCCGTCAGCGGCGGTTCCGGCTTTATCGGCGGTATTATCGCCGGTTTCCTTGCCGGTTATGTGGCGAAGTTAATCAGCACTAAGCTGAAACTGCCGCAGAGTATGGAAGCGTTGAAGCCGATTCTGATCATTCCACTGATTTCCAGCCTGATTGTTGGTCTGGCGATGATCTACCTGATCGGTAAACCGGTGGCGGGTATCCTGGCCTGGCTCACCCACTGGCTGCAAACCATGGGGACGGCGAACGCGGTGCTGCTCGGCGCGATCCTTGGCGGCATGATGTGTACCGATATGGGCGGCCCGGTGAACAAAGCGGCTTATGCTTTCGGTGTGGGTCTGTTGAGTACTCAAACCTATGCGCCGATGGCGGCGATTATGGCGGCCGGTATGGTGCCACCGCTGGCGCTTGGCCTGGCGACGCTGATTGCCCGCCACAAGTTCGATAAATCGCAGCGTGAAGGCGGTAAAGCGGCGCTGGTTCTGGGTCTGTGCTTCATTACCGAAGGGGCGATTCCATTCGCCGCACGTGACCCGATGCGCGTACTGCCTTGCTGTATCGTTGGCGGCGCGGTGACCGGCGCTATCTCGATGGCGGTAGGCGCGAAACTGATGGCGCCGCATGGCGGTCTGTTCGTTCTGCTGATCCCAGGCGCCATCACTCCGGTGCTGGGTTATCTGCTGGCGATTATTGCCGGTACGCTGGTTGCGGGTCTCTCTTACGCGGTGCTGAAGCGCCCGGAAGCGCCGGCGGCGGAAGCTGAAAAAGCGGCGTAATATAAGCGCAATAAAAAAGGGCCGATTTGTCGGCCCTTTTTTTGTGTCTGGATTCAGGCCACTTCGGCGGTCTGCTGCGCCCGCAGCCAGGTAATTTCTTCCGCCCAGATATCCGGGTTAATGGTTTCCAGAATCAGCGGGATACCATCGAAACGGTTATCCTGCATGATCCAACGAAAAGCATCATGGCCGATATTGCCTTCACCCAGGCTATGGTGACGGTCGACGCGGCTGCCAAAAGCGCTTTTGGCATCATTCAGGTGCATGCCGCGCAGATACCGGAAGCCGACGATCCGTTCGAATTCGGCGAAGGTCTTTTCACACTCCTCCGCGCTGCGTAGGTCATAGCCGGCGGCGAAAGCGTGGCAGGTATCAATGCAGACGCCAACGCGGGATTTGTCTTCAACGCCGTCAATGATGGCGGCAAGATGCTCAAATTTAAAACCGAGGTTACTGCCCTGACCGGCGGTATTTTCGATAACCGCGGTCACGCCTTCGGTTTTCGCCAGCGCGATGTTGATGGATTCAGCGATACGCGCCAGGCATTCATCTTCCGGGATCTGCTGCAGGTGGCTGCCCGGATGGAAGTTGAGCAGCGTTAATCCCAACTGCTGGCAGCGGGTTAATTCATCGATAAACGCCTCGCGGGATTTCTCCAGCGCTTCTTCGACCGGATGACCGAGGTTAATCAGGTAGCTGTCGTGCGGCAGGATTTGCCCCGGGCCGAAGTGATATTTTTCGCAGGCGGCTTTGAATTCGGCAATCGCTTCGTCGGTGAGCGGCGCGGCGCGCCATTGACGCTGATTTTTGGTGAACAGGGCGAAGGCGGTCGCTTCGATTTCGGCGGCGCGGATGGCGGCATTGGCCAGACCGCCGGAGGCGCTAACGTGCGCTCCAATATATTTCATAAAAAAACTCCAGTTAAGCCGCTGGGGGGAGGGTAATGATAGCGGCTTAACCGGAGAGTTACAGCAATGAATGAATATCGACGAGAAAACTTACTGCTTAGCCAATCAGGTGGTGGATAGCGAAGTTAATCGCGCCGCCGCCAACAATCAGCCAGACGAACAGCATCAGCGCCATCAGCAGCGGCTTCGCACCGGCTTTTTTCAGTGCGCTGACGTGGGTGGTTAAGCCCAGCGCGGCCATCGCCATCGCCAGCAGTACGGTATCGAGGGTGACCAGCATATCGACGACGGCTTTCGGCAGCAGGTGGAAGGAGTTAAATACCGCCACCAGAATAAACAGGATGGCAAACCACGGAATGGTGATTTTGCTCTTTTCGCCGTTACCGGCTGGCGCCAGTTGTTTCACACGAGCAGCGATGAACAGCAGGAACGGAGCCAGCATCATCACGCGCAGCATTTTGGCGATAACCGCCGCATTTTCGGCGTCCGGGCTAACCGCGTGACCGGCGGCGACCACCTGAGCGACTTCATGCATGGTGGAGCCCATATAGATGCCGTAGGCTTCCGGAGTGAACCAGTGCGCCAGCAGCGGGTACATCGCCGGGTAGAGGAAGATAGCGATAGTACCGAAGATAACCACTGTCGCCACGGCGACCGTCACTTTACTGGCTTCGGCTTTGATGACCGGCTCGGTGGCCAGGACCGCCGCGGCGCCGCAGATGCTGCTACCGGCGCCGATAAGCCAGCTGGTATGTTTATCGAGCCCGAAAACCTTCTGCCCGAGGAAACAGGCGATAAAGAAAGTGCTGGACAGCGTCAGTACGTCAATCAGGATCCCGCTGACGCCGACGTCAGCAATCTGGGCAAACGTCAGACGAAAACCATAAAGAATGATCCCCAGGCGCAGCAGATACTGCTTGGCGAAAATCACCCCGCCGTCGCAGGACTGCCAAATTTTAGGATAAACGGTATTACCGACCACCATGCCGAACAAAATAGCCAGCGTCAGCGCGCTGAAGCCCGCGCCGGCGATAGCAGGGAAACTGCCTGCCCACAGGGCGGCGCCGGTCAACGCGGCGGTCAGCGCCAGACCTGGGACGAAATGCCACAGGGTGCGATGTTTAGTGGGTAAAGTGAGTGCTGTCATAACCTTCTCCTTTGTCTGGGCAAAGAATACGACTGGCTGGTTTAAAAATAAAATTGATTATATATTTATAATCTATCGGAATAAGTGATAAACCCTTCATCCTTCGCGCTGCAGATGTGTTGGCTGCGTTTACTCACCCCAGTCACTTACTGATGTAAGCTCCTGGGGATTAATGAGGGACATCCTTGTCCCTCACCGGAGGCCAGCCTTTGACTGGTCAAATTCGTTCCTGACGAATTTGTCGCTCACTTGCCGCCTTTCTGCAGCACGAATGATTTTGGGTTATACCCTTCATCCTTCAGGCCACAGCCCTGCTGATTTATGTCAACATAGCGTTGACGGTTATCCAGCTTGGGCTAATACACAGGTGAGTTATGCATATCACGCTACGGCAACTGGAAGTTTTTGCTGAGGTTTTGAAAAGCGGGTCGACGACTCAGGCGTCACAGATGCTGGCGCTGTCGCAGTCGGCGGTGAGCGCGGCGCTGACCGATCTGGAGGGGCAACTCGGCGTTCAGCTTTTTGACCGCGTCGGTAAACGGCTGGTGGTCAACGAGCATGGCCGCTTGCTCTACCCGCGCGCGCTGGCCCTGCTGGAGCGCGCCGGAGAGATAGAACAGCTGTTTCGCGGCGATAATGGCGCTATCCGCGTTTATGCCAGTAGCACCATCGGCAACTATATTCTGCCGGAAATCATCGCCCGCTACCGCCGCGACTTCCCTGAACTGCCGCTGGAGCTGAGCGTTGGCAACAGCCAGGATGTGATTAATGCGGTCAGCGATTTGCGCGTCGATATTGGCCTGATCGAAGGGCCGTGCCACGCGGCGGATATTATCGCCGAGCCGTGGATTGAAGATGAACTGGTGGTGTTCGCCGCCCCTGATTCGCCATTCCTCGAAGGCGAATTGACGCTGCAACGGCTGGCGGAAGCGCAGTGGATCCTGCGCGAGCATGGCTCCGGCACGCGGGAGATCGTCGATTATGTGCTGTTGTCGCATCTGCCCGCGTTCCAGTTAGGCATGGAGCTTGGCAACTCAGAGGCGATTAAACATGCGGTGCGCCACGGACTAGGCATCAGCTGCCTGTCGAGGCGAGTCATTGCCGAACAGCTGGAGGCCGGAACGCTGGTGGAGCTCAAGCTGCCGCTGCCGCGCCTGACGCGCACGTTGTGGCGTATTCGCCATCGGCAAAAACACGTTTCCAAGGCGCTGCAGCGCTTTATCCGTTACTGCGAGGTGTAGCGGTATCCCTTATTGGCGCGTAGCCGTGCTGCACGCAGATCTCCGGGGTTCTGGCATAATGCCAGCTGCCCATGGGAACGGGTTCCCAGCAGCGAATGTAGCGCGGCGAGCCGTATACCGTAAAATGTAAGGTAAAAATGGCGCTGTTGATGACGATCAGCAGCGCCAGCGTAAATCCGGCGATAGCGGTCAGCAGGCGATTTTCATAACTTCCATCGACGGTTTTACCACGCAGCACTCTGCCCATCCGCCAGGCGAATGAAAAAAAGAGCAGCGCGGAGCCGGTAAAATTGGCCTTCAGTAAGGAAACGGAGGCGAAGTCCGGCCAACCGCGTAATTTCAGTAATGGCAGATAGTCGGTTGCTAAATAGAGCGCGTAAACCCCTAGCGCCGGAAAAATAAGCCATGCGTTTAGCTGTTGCCAGATTCGCTGTGCGCGAGTGGCCTGCGGTTCGGCGTTAGCAACTTTTGCTGGTTTCTTCACGGGGTATTCTCCCTATTAGCAATGGGGGAGGGGGTTTGCACCCTTATGTCGAAATGGTCGCACCAGTCGCTATTCCACACGTACATATAAATGGTGTGTTTGCTGTATTGCTTGCATACGCCGTACTGCGGGTTATCCCGATAGTGGTCCATCGTGCGCCAGTCCAGCCAGGCGAAAGCCGCAATATAGATAAGAGAAAAGGCGCAGAAGACTTTGCATAGCCGAACCATCAGCCGCTTTTTCACTCCGACGCCCGCCAGTAGCCCCAGCAGCCCCGCAATCGCAAGAGGAAGCGCGCCGACAAGAAAAGTCTCCCTGTTATCGGTCAGGTAATTCGGCAGCCGCAACCAGTGTTCCAGCACCGTGATACTGGCGTACAGGCCAATAACGAATAGATACAGGCAGAAAATCGCCAGTAGCAGAAAGGCATCGGGGGCCAGGCTGCGACGAGTGGGGGAAACCATAAGCTGACTCCTTCAGCATTGTGACAATCCTCGCGTTATTTTGCCGTAAGCCGCGATTTTTTGTCTGTTTTTTTATGCGCCAATGCAGGATTACTGCTTTACTAATAATTTGTGTCAGATCATGAAGCTCTCTTATAACTTTGCATTTGTACCGGATGGATGGACGATCGTCTGCTACAATCGCGCCTCATTTTTTGGATGGATAGCATTTTCACATGGTTTCGGAAACTAAAACCACAGAAGCGCCCACGCTCCGCCGCGAGCTAAAAGCGCGCCACTTGACCATGATCGCTATTGGCGGTTCCATCGGTACAGGTCTTTTCGTTGCCTCTGGCGCAACAATTTCTCAGGCAGGCCCCGGCGGCGCGCTGCTTTCCTACATTCTGATCGGTCTGATGGTGTATTTCCTGATGACCAGCCTCGGCGAGCTGGCGGCGTTTATGCCGGTTTCAGGCTCTTTTGCGACCTACGGTCAGAACTATGTAGAAGAAGGCTTTGGTTTCGCGCTGGGCTGGAACTACTGGTACAACTGGGCGGTGACTATCGCCGTTGACCTCGTTGCTTCGCAGCTGGTGATGAGCTACTGGTTCCCGGATACACCCGGCTGGATCTGGAGCGCCTTATTCCTCGGCATCATGTTCCTGCTGAACTGGATCTCGGTACGCGGCTTCGGCGAAGCGGAGTACTGGTTCTCGCTGATTAAAGTTGCCACCGTGATTATCTTTATCATCGTCGGCATTATGATGATTTTTGGCATTTTCGAAGGCGCCAAGCCGGCGGGCTGGAGCAACTGGGGCATTGATGATGCGCCGTTTGCCGGCGGTTTTGCGGCGATGATCGGCGTGGCGATGATTGTCGGCTTCTCCTTCCAGGGTACCGAGCTCATCGGTATTGCCGCGGGCGAATCGGAAAATCCGGAGAAGAACATTCCGCGCGCGGTGCGTCAGGTGTTCTGGCGTATCCTGCTGTTCTATGTCTTCGCGATTTTGATTATCAGCCTGATCATCCCGTATACCGATCCGAGCCTGCTGCGCAACGACGTTAAAGACATTTCCGTTAGCCCGTTCACCCTGGTATTCGAGCACGCCGGTCTGCTCTCTGCGGCGGCGATCATGAACGCGGTTATCCTGACGGCGGTGCTGTCGGCGGGTAACTCCGGGATGTACGCCTCTACGCGTATGTTGTATACCCTGGCGTGCGACGGCAAAGCGCCGCGCATTTTCTCGAAGCTGTCGAGAGGCGGCGTACCGCGCAACGCGCTGTATGCGACTACCGTGATTGCGGCGCTGTGCTTCCTGACCTCGATGTTCGGCAACCAGACGGTTTACCTGTGGCTGCTGAATACCTCCGGGATGACTGGCTTTATCGCCTGGTTGGGTATTGCGATCAGCCACTACCGTTTCCGTCGTGGTTACGTGTTGCAGGGTAACGATATTAATAACCTGCCGTACCGTTCCGGGTTCTTCCCGCTGGGGCCGATCTTCGCCTTCGTACTGTGCCTTATCATCACCCTTGGCCAGAACTATGAAGCCTTCCTCAAGGACACCATTGATTGGGGCGGCGTGGCGGCGACCTACATCGGTATTCCGCTGTTCCTGGTTATCTGGTTTGGTTACAAGCTGGTGAAAGGTACCCGCTTCGTGCGCTACAGCGAAATGAAGTTCCCGGAACGCTTTAAAGGCTAATTCCACACTCTACCGCTTTCGATAAAGCCCTCTTTTAAAGAGGGCTTTTTTTATGCCCGCAAGGCTTACAAACGGACACACTTCTTCATAATTGTATTGATAATTGTAATCATTATCCTTATCATTTCGGAGGATTCCGGATGAAGCCAATCTCCATATCTTGCCGCTCAACTACGAAAGGCAAGGGGTGACCAGCCACATCGACTGTAAAAAAATTGCGCGCGGCCGCCAGAGCCGCGTGTCGACAGGATGTGCAAGCAGCACCCTTTGTTTGATTTGTAGTTGACCTCATGGAGATTTGGTATGTTCAGGTTAAACCCTTTTGCCCGGGCGGGACTGTGCGCGTCCGTCGTAGCATTGGCATTTCCGGCGCTGGCCGCAAATGATGACGAAACGCTGGTTGTCACCGCCGCGGCGACTGAACAGAGCGTCAAAGATGCCCCCGCCAGTATCAGCGTGATCACCCAACAGGACTTGCAGCGTAAGCCGGTGCAGAACCTGAAGGACGTGCTGCGCGATGTGCCTGGCGTTCAGCTCACCAACGAAGGGGATAACCGCAAGGGTGTCAGCATCCGCGGTCTGGATAGCAGCTATACGCTGATCCTGATCGATGGCAAACGCGTCAACTCGCGTAACGCCGTCTTCCGCCATAACGATTTCGATCTGAACTGGATCCCGGTGGACTCCATCGAGCGGATTGAGGTAGTGCGCGGCCCGATGTCTTCCCTGTACGGTTCCGACGCGCTCGGCGGCGTGGTCAATATCATTACCAAAAAAATCGGCCAGAAATGGACCGGTACCCTCAGCAGCGATGCCACCATTCAGGAACACCGCGATCGCGGTGACACTTATAACGGCCAGTTCTTCACCAGCGGCCCGCTGATTGACGGCGTGCTGGGGATGAAAGCCTACGGCAGCCTGGCGAAACGTAGTAAAGACGATCAGCAACCTTCCAGCAACGCTGCGGGTGAAACGCCGCGCATTGAAGGTTTCACCAGCCGCGACGGTAACGTTGAGTTCGCCTGGACGCCAACGGAGAACCAGGACATTACCGCCGGCTACGGTTTCGATCGCCAGGATCGCGACTCAGACTCGCTTGATAAAAACCGCCTTGAACGCCAAAACTACTCTTTGACCCATAACGGGCGCTGGGATGTCGGCAATAGCGAAGTGAAATTCTACGGCGAGAAAGTGGATAACAAAAACCCGGGGCAGGCTGGGACCATTACCTCTGAAAGCAATGCTGTGGATGGTAAATATGTGATGCCGCTGGGGATGATCAACCAGATCGTCACCCTCGGCGGTGAATGGCGCCACGATAAACTCAAAGATCCGGTAAACCTGAGCAGCGGCGGCAAATCGACTTCCGCCAGCCAGTACGCGCTGTTCCTCGAAGATGAGTGGCGGATCTTTGAACCGCTGGCGCTGACCACCGGCATCCGTATGGACGATCATCAAACCTACGGCGATCACTGGAGCCCGCGTGCGTACCTGGTCTATAACGCCACCGATACCGTGACCGTGAAAGGCGGTTGGGCTACGGCCTTTAAAGCGCCGTCGCTGCTGCAATTGAACCCGGACTGGACCACCAACTCCTGTCGCGGTAGCTGCAGCATTATCGGTAACCCGAATCTGAAGCCGGAAACCAGCGAAAGCTTTGAGCTTGGTCTGTATTACAGCGGTGAAGAGGGCTGGCTGGAAGGTGTTGAAGGCAGCGTGACCGCCTTCCAGAACAACGTTGACGATATGATCGACATCCTGCGCACCTCCAGCGCCAGCGAGGCGCCGGGTTACCCGAACTTCGTCGGCTGGAAGACCGTGAACGGTAAGCGCGTGCCGGTGTTCCGCTACTTCAACGTCAACAAAGCGCGGATTAAAGGCGTAGAGACCGAAGTGAAGGTGCCGTTCGGCGAAGAGTGGAAACTGACGGTCAACTACACCTATAACGATGGTCGCGATCTGAGCAATGGCGGCAATAAACCGCTGCAGACGCTGCCGTTCCATACCGCTAACGGTACCCTCGACTGGAAACCGCTGGAGGATTGGTCTTTCTACGTCACGGCCAACTATACCGGCGAGCAGCGTGCGGTAAGCGCGACGGGTAAAACCCCAGGCGGTTATACCATGTTCGATATCGGCGCCGCGTGGCAGGTCAGCAAAAGCGTGAAACTGCGCTCCGGCGTACTTAACGTTGGCGATAAAGATCTGAGCCGCGACGATTACAGCTACACCGAAGATGGCCGTCGCTACTTTATGGCCGTCGATTACCGCTTCTGATAGCGATAAACTGTCTGCCGTCGCTGAAGTAACTTCAGTGGCGGCTGCCCCGATAAAACGTGTACGCCGCTATCCGCCAGGTATCAGCCGCTTGCCCCTTTCATCCACCACCTTTTCTCCATCCTCTTTGCTAAATGCGCCTTGCTGCGGGTCGGGCAGGATATCCAGTACCACTTCAGATGGCCGACATAAGCGGGTTCCCCGTTCAGTGACCACAATAGGGCGATTAATCAGGATGGGATGAGCGAGCATAAATTCTATTAACTGCTCGTCGGTGAACTTGTCCTCTGCGAGTCCCAACTGAGCATAAGGTTCAACATTCTCGCGTAGTAGAGTACGCACAGCGATCCCCATATCTGCAATAAGCTTAACCAGCTCATCGTGAGTCGGCGGTGTTTCAAGGTAATAAATAACGGTGGGCTCATTACCGCTGTTACGGATCATCTCCAGCGTATTCCGTGACGTACCGCAGGCCGGGTTGTGATAGATGGTGATATTACTCATATGAGTATCTCGTTATAGAGTGAGAGAGAGCCGCAGCGCCAGCGCGGCCAGAGTGACAAACAGCACAGGTAGCGTCATGATGATGCCTGTGCGGAAGTAATATCCCCAACTGATGGTCATGCTTTTCTGCGACAGTACGTGCAGCCACAGCAGGGTCGCCAGACTGCCTATTGGCGTGATTTTGGGGCCTAAATAGCACCCGATCACGTTGGCGTAGATCATCGCTTCTTTAATAACGCCAGAAGCGGTGCTTCCTTCAATCGACAGTGCGCCCACCAGGACCGTTGGCATATTGTTCATTACCGACGACAGGAAAGCGGTCAGGAAGCCCGTGCCAAACGTTGCCGCCAGCAGTCCCTTATCCGCCAGCATATTCAGCATACCCGATAGATATTCCGTTAAGCCCGCATTGCGCAGACCGTAGACCACCAGGTACATACCCAGCGAGAAAATAACGATCTGCCAGGGCGCGCCGCGCAATACTTTACCGGTATTGATGGCGTGACCTTTTTTCGCAACGGCAAACAGAACAGCGGCTCCGACAGCGGCGATGGCGCTAACGGGCAGCCCCAGCGGTTCAAGAACAAAGAAACCAACCAGCAACAAAAGCAAAACAACCCAGCCGGCTTTGAAGGTTGCGGGATCTTTAATCGCGCTGGCAGGTGTTTTCAGCAAAGTGACGTTGTAAGTTGCTGGAATATCCCGGCGGAAAAACAGATGCAGCATGCCCAGCGTGGCCGCTATGGCAGCAATATCAACAGGAACCATCACAGAGGCGTATTGCGTAAAACCAAGCCGGAAGAAATCAGCTGAGACAATATTGACCAGATTGGAAACGATAAGCGGCAGGCTGGCGGTATCGGCAATAAACCCGGCAGCCATGACAAAGGCTAATGTTGTCCTTTTGCTGAACCCCAGAGCGAGCAGCATGGCAATGACGATGGGCGTCAGAATGAGCGCTGCGCCATCGTTAGCAAACAGCGCCGCAACGGTCGCGCCTAACAGGATAATCCAGGTGAACAGCAGACGACCGCGCCCGTTGCCCCAGCGGGAGACATGCAGCGCAGCCCATTCAAAAAAGCCCGACTCATCGAGCAGCAGGCTGATGATAATCACCGCGATAAAAGTCGCTGTTGCGTTCCAGACGATATTCCAGACAACGGGAATATCACTGAGATGAATAACGCCGCTGGCCAGCGCCAGTATTGCGCCAATACTCGCGCTCCAGCCGATGCTGAGGCCCCTGGGCTGCCAGATAACCAACACCAGCGTGAATAAAAAGAGACTACCGGCCAACAACATTCTCTACTCCGATATATGCGTTTCTATATATGTATCAACAGGTGGCGCACGCTGTTTTCTTGCGCCATTCGTCAATATCTTCCCTCATGCTCTGCCTGGTCGTGGCAATGATCTCCGCCGCCCAGGCCGGCATATGGGGCGAGAGGCGATAGTGGACCCATTTCCCTTGCCGGCGGTCGAGTACCAGTTCAGATTCACGTAATATCGCCATATGGCGAGATATTTTCGGCTGGGATTGCCCGGTGGCGGCACACAGATCGCAGACGCACAGTTCGCCGGACTCACGCAGCAACATGATGATGGCTAAACGGGTTTCATCCCCCAGGATTTTAAACAGCTGGATAGGCTTTATCATGGTTGACCAGATTATCATGGAGGTACATATATGCTAAATCATATATGTTGTGTTTTAAATAACAAATTATCGCCCGTAGCGACAAGATAGTTCCTGACGAAGATATAAAGCCGGGCAAGCGGAGCATGCCCGGCGGAGGGAAATAGAGGGTTACTTAAACAGATGCTCCGCGTGGAAGCGCAGATGATCTTCTATAAAGGTGGCGATGAAATAGTAGCTGTGGTCGTAGCCGGGCTGGATACGCAGGCTCAGCGGCCACTGTTTCTGTCGCGCCGCCTCTGCAAGGACCGCGGGCTGCAACTGGGTACCGAGAAACTGGTCGGCGTCACCTTGATCAATTAATGTGGCAATGGCATCCCCGGCCTGGCTTGTCTGCATGAGTGCGCAGCTGTCCCACTCCTGCCAGTTCGCTTCATCATTGCCGAGATAGTTGCTGAACGCTTTTTGTCCCCATGGAACTTTGCATGGGTTAACGATCGGCGCGAAGGCCGAGACGCTGGTAAAGCGCCCTGGGTTTTTCAGCGCCATGATGAGCGCGCCGTGGCCGCCCATCGAGTGGCCGCTGATAGCGCAACGGTCGGCGACCTTAAATTGACGGTTAATCAACTGCGGTAGCTCATCGCGCAGGTAGTCGTACATGCGAAAATGCGCCGCCCACGGCGCCTGAGTGGCGTTGAGGTAAAAACCCGCGCCTTTACCGAGATCGTAACCTGCATCATCGGCGACGTCATCACCGCGCGGGCTGGTGTCGGGCATCACCAGCGCGATGCCAAGTTCGGCGGCGACACGCTGGGCGCCAGCCTTGTTGGTGAAGTTTTCGTCATTGCAGGTCAAACCGGATAGCCAGTACAGCACCGGCGGCGGGGCGGTTTCCGTCGTCGTCGGTAAAAAAATGCTGAACGTCATCGCACAATTCAAGGTACTGGAGTGATGACGCCAGCGCTGCTGCCGACCCTCGTAACAGCGATGTTCTTCAAGCAGTTCCATGCAGGGCTCCTCGGGTATCTATGTGTAATGCTTAATAATACAGATATTTCATTAACCGGTGAGTAACTTTCACTTTCCCGTCGCGCAAAGCTATTGCATCATTAATACAAGTTATAAAGAACGTCTCTGAACATCTACAGTACTTATGATTGCGCGCGGTAGCGGCGGGGCTCGCTGGCGTGGCGCATCGACAACGTCCAACCGCAGCGGTAAAAATGAAAGGTTGCGCCAATTTCAATAATTATCGTGACGGCTACTGGATTATGTGCGCCACCTCACGCACAATGAGTGCAAACTTTGCCCTCAGAAGAGCAAAGAGCGCCACACCTGCAGGAGAACCTAAATGTCATCATTGAGTAAAGAAGCCATACTCGTTCATGAAGCGCTGGTCGCTCGTGGGCTGGAGACGCCGCTGCGTCCGCCAGTACAAGAAATTGATAATGAAACGCGCAAGCGTCTGATCGCCGGGCACATGACTGAGATTATGCAGCTGCTGAATCTTGATCTCAGTGACGACAGCCTGATGGAGACTCCGCATCGCATCGCAAAAATGTACGTTGATGAGATTTTCTCCGGTCTGGATTATGCCAGATTCCCGAAAATCACCGTTATTGAAAACAAAATGAAAGTTGACGAGATGGTGACGGTCCGCGATATCACGCTGACCAGTACCTGTGAACATCACTTTGTGACGATTGACGGCAAAGCGACCGTTGCTTATATCCCGAAAGATTCGGTAATCGGCCTGTCGAAAATTAACCGCATCGTGCAGTTCTTTGCCCAGCGTCCGCAGGTGCAGGAGCGCCTGACGCAGCAGATCCTTACCGCGCTGCAGACTTTGCTCGGTACCAGCAACGTCGCGGTATCCATTGACGCGGTGCATTACTGCGTGAAAGCGCGCGGCATCCGCGATGCGACCAGCGCCACGACCACCACTTCGCTTGGCGGTCTGTTTAAATCCAGCCAGAATACCCGCCAGGAGTTCCTGCGCGCCGTACGTCACCACAATTAATTCGGAGCAGGGTGCATGGAGAGAAACGTCACGCTGGACTTCGTTCGCGGCGTCGCCATCCTCGGCATTCTGCTACTGAATATCACCGCCTTCGGCTTGCCGAAGGCGGCCTATCTGAATCCGGCCTGGGCCGGGAGTATTTCGCCGAGCGACGCCTGGAGCTGGGCCATCCTCGATCTGTTTGCGCAGGTAAAATTCCTCACCCTGTTTGCTCTGCTGTTCGGCGCCGGATTGCAAATGCTGCTGGTACGCGGTAAACGCTGGATCCAGTCGCGGCTAACGCTCCTTGCCCTGCTTGGTTTTATTCACGGTCTCTTTTTCTGGGACGGCGATATTCTGCTGGCCTATGCGCTGGTGGGGCTGATTGCCTGGCGCATGGTGCGCGATGCCCATCATGTCAAATCGCTATTTAATACCGGCGTCGTGCTTTATCTCATCGGTATTGCGGTGCTGGTATTGTTGGGATTAATTTCCGGCAACGGCGCCAGCCGGTCATGGGTGCCCGATGCCGCGAATGTGCAGTATGAGCAGTTCTGGAAGCTCAAAGGCGGTCTGGAGGCGGTGAGCAATCGCGCGGATATGCTGTCCGATAACCTGGTGGCGCTTGGCGTGCAGTACGGCTGGCAGCTGGCGGGGATGATGCTAATGGGCGCGGCGCTAATGCGCTGCGGCTGGTTGAAAGGGCAGTTTAGCCTTAGCCATTATCGCCGCGTCGGGGCTGTGCTGATTATTGCCGGAATGATGGTAAATGTGCCGGCCATCGCCGCGCAGTGGTACTTGCAATGGGACTACCGCTGGTGCGGTTTTCTGCTGCAGGCGCCGCGTGAACTTGGCGCGCCGCTACAAACCATCGGCTATGCCGCGCTGGCGTGGGGATTCTGGCCACAATTATGCCGCTTTCGTCTGGTTGGGGCGATTGCCTGCGTTGGGCGGATGGCGCTCAGTAACTATTTACTGCAAACCCTGATCTGCACCACGCTGTTCTATCATCTGGGCCTGTTTATGAAATTTGACCGTTTACAGCTGCTGGCCTTTGTGCCGGCGGTGTGGGCCGTTAATCTCCTCTTCTCGCAGTTTTGGCTGCGTCATTTCCGCCAGGGGCCCGTTGAGTGGCTATGGCGTCAGTTAACCCCGAGAGCCTCAGGGACATCATCCAGAGATACATCTGTATAACGATCTCGATCACAATCATTAACAAAATGGATGTAACCGTTTCCAGCCGTGTGACCTCACTCACGTAGCGCGGTGCGCGTCGCTGCCAGAATAGCCACCTTGCTGAACACAGGAGGTGGGTGTGACGTATTGCAATGCGATAAAGGCGGGTATGTATGATCACCATTCGTGATGTCGCCCGTCAGGCGGGGGTTTCCGTGGCGACGGTTTCACGGGTTCTGAACAACAGCGCGCTGGTGAGCCCGGATACCCGGGAGGCAGTGATGAAGGCGGTCGCGCAACTGGGCTATCGGCCGAATGCCAATGCCCAGGCGCTGGCGACCCAGGTTAGCGATACCATTGGCGTGGTGGTGATGGATGTGTCAGACGCCTTTTTCGGCGCGCTGGTGAAAGCGGTGGATACCGTCGCGCAGCAGCATCAGAAATATGTGCTAATCGGCAACAGCTACCATGAAGCTGAAAAAGAGCGTAACGCCATTGAGGTGCTGATTCGCCAGCGCTGTTCTGCGCTTATCGTGCATTCGAAAGCGTTAAGCGATGCCGAACTTGGCGACTTTATGCAGCATATTCCAGGCATGGTGCTGATAAACCGCATTGTGCCTGGTTTTGCGCACCGCTGCGTGGGTCTCGATAACGTCAGCGGTGCGCTAATGGCTACGCGGATGCTGCTCAATAACGGCCATCAGCGGATTGGCTATCTCTCTTCCAACCACGGCATTGAAGATGATGAACTGCGCCGCGAAGGGTGGAGTAAAGCGCTGCAGGAGCAGGGCATTATCGCGCCGGATAGCTGGGTGGGCTCGGGTTCGCCGGATATGCAGGGCGGTGAAGCGGCGATGGTAGAACTGCTGGGGCGTAATTTAGGCCTGACCGCGGTGTTTGCCTATAACGACAGTATGGCTGCCGGGGCGTTAACCACTCTCAAGGATAACGGCATTGCCGTGCCGCAGCATCTCTCGCTGATTGGTTTTGATGACATTCCCATTTCCCGTTACACCGATCCGCAATTGACTACCGTGCGCTATCCCATTATGTCGATGGCGAAATTGGCTACCGAACTGGCGCTACAAGGGGCGGCAGGGAAACTCGATAGCGAGGCCAGCCACTGCTTTATGCCCACGCTGGTGCGGCGCCATTCGGTGACGCAAAAGCAAAGTGTGGGGCCGATCACTAACTGAATCTATTAGCTGATGTAACCGCTTTCAATCTGTGAGTAAATTCACAGTATATTAACATTCAGCTGTTTATGATGGCAGCGTTGACCAGTCCGAACCAGACTGTACAGGTGATGTTTTAAAATATCATCTTAAACAATAGGTTAGGCACTTGATGAAGCCGTTTTTCTGGAGCGTTACCCTACACGGAAGACAGAATTAACGTTGTGAATATCGTTGTGCGGTAACCCTAATGTAACAACTCCCGCCAGCTATCTTCACGCCAAAAAAAACGATGCAAAATAATAAAACCGGAGATTCCATGAATAAGAAGGTCTTAGCTCTGTCCGCCGTCATGGCTGGCATGCTTTTTGGCGCCGCAGCGCATGCCGCGGATACCCGTATCGGCGTTACGATCTACAAGTATGACGACAACTTCATGTCCGTTGTGCGTAAAGCGATCGAAAAAGACGGCAAATCTGCGCCGGACGTGCAACTGCTGATGAATGACTCGCAGAACGATCAGTCCAAACAGAACGATCAGATCGACGTGCTGCTGGCGAAAGGGGTGAAGGCGCTGGCCATCAACCTGGTTGACCCGGCGGCGGCGGGTACGGTTATCGACAAAGCGCGTGGGCAAAATGTGCCGGTGGTGTTCTTTAACAAAGAGCCGTCGCGCAAGGCGCTGGATAGCTACGATAAAGCCTATTATGTGGGTACCGACTCCAAAGAATCCGGGATTATCCAGGGCGATCTGATCGCCAAACACTGGAAAGCGAATCCAAACTGGGATCTGAACAAAGATGGTCAGATTCAGTTTGTTCTGTTGAAAGGCGAGCCGGGCCACCCGGATGCCGAAGCGCGTACTTCCTACGTTATCAAAGAGCTGAATGAAAAAGGTCTTAAAACTCAGCAACTGGCGTTAGATACCGCCATGTGGGATACCGCACAAGCGAAAGATAAAATGGACGCCTGGCTCTCCGGCCCGAACGCCAACAAAATCGAAGTGGTCATCGCGAACAACGATGCGATGGCGATGGGCGCGGTAGAAGCGCTGAAAGCGCATAACAAGAGCAGCATTCCGGTGTTCGGCGTCGATGCCCTGCCTGAAGCGCTGGCGCTGGTGAAATCGGGCGCGATGGCCGGTACCGTGCTGAACGACGCCAACAACCAGGCCAAAGCGACCTTCGATCTGGCGAAGAACCTGGCTGACGGCAAAGAGCCCGCTGCTGGCACCAACTGGAAAATTGAGAATAAGATTGTCCGCGTACCGTACGTAGGCGTAGATAAAGACAACCTCAGCCAGTTTATCGGTAAATAAGTTCTTCATGCATTGCGGGCGCGCTCGCGCGCCCGATTATTCCTGATACCGAAGCCGATTTTGCTGCGATACAACTTATCGTCGCGGATCGGCACGAACGCAGCCAGGTATAACTATGGTCAGCAATAATAGCGTACAGTCGGGCGAATATTTGTTGGAAATGAGTGACATCAACAAATCTTTCCCCGGCGTTAAAGCTCTTGATAATGTCAATCTGAAGGTTCGTCCGCACTCTATCCATGCATTAATGGGCGAGAATGGCGCGGGTAAATCGACATTATTAAAATGCTTATTTGGAATCTATCAAAAAGATTCCGGCAGTATTCTTTTTCAGGGAAAAGAAATCGATTTCCATTCGGCGAAAGAAGCGCTGGAAAACGGTATTTCTATGGTGCACCAGGAATTAAACCTGGTACTTCAACGTTCGGTCATGGACAACATGTGGCTGGGACGTTACCCCACCAAAGGCATGTTTGTCGATCAGGATAAAATGTATCGCGATACCAAAGCGATATTTGATGAGCTCGATATTGATATTGATCCGCGCGCTCGTGTGGGGACTTTATCGGTATCGCAGATGCAGATGATTGAAATTGCGAAGGCATTCTCCTATGACGCCAAAATCGTCATTATGGATGAGCCTACCTCATCGCTGACAGAAAAAGAGGTCAATCACCTGTTTAAAATAATCCGCAAGCTGAAAGAGCGTGGCTGCGGTATTGTTTATATCTCCCATAAAATGGAGGAGATATTTCAGCTATGCGATGAGATTACGATCCTGCGCGATGGTCAGTGGATTGCCACCCAGCCGCTGGAGGGGCTGGATATGGATAAGATCATCGCGATGATGGTTGGCCGTTCGCTGAACCAGCGTTTTCCGGATAAACAAAACAAACCGGGCGAAGTAATCCTTGAAGTTCGTAACCTGACCTCGCTGCGCCAGCCGTCAATTCGCGATGTCTCATTCGATCTGCATAAAGGTGAAATCCTCGGCATTGCCGGACTGGTGGGCGCTAAACGTACCGATATTGTTGAAACGCTGTTTGGCATCCGCGAAAAGGCCAGCGGCACAATTACCCTGCATGGCAAAAAAATTAATAACCATAGCGCTAACGAGGCGATAAACCACGGCTTTGCGCTGGTGACCGAAGAGCGTCGCTCGACGGGAATTTATGCTTACCTCGATATTGGTTTTAACTCGCTGATATCAAATATCAAGAAGTATAAAAACAAGGTCGGTCTGCTGGATAATTCGCGGATGAAAAGCGACACCCAATGGGTTATCGATTCCATGCGGGTTAAAACCCCAGGCCATCAAACGCAAATCGGTTCGCTTTCCGGCGGGAATCAGCAGAAGGTTATTATCGGTCGTTGGTTATTAACCCAACCGGAAATATTAATGCTTGATGAACCGACCCGCGGGATTGACGTCGGGGCCAAATTCGAAATTTATCAGCTGATTGCCGAACTGGCCAAAAAAGATAAGGGCATCATTATTATCTCTTCCGAAATGCCGGAACTGCTGGGAATTACCGACCGTATTCTGGTTATGAGTAACGGGCTGGTTGCCGGAATTGTTGAGACCAAAACCACGACGCAAAATGAAATTCTGCGTCTTGCATCATTGCACCTTTGAGATCAGGGGCTTTCCATGAGTGCGTTAAATAAAAAGAGTTTCCTCACTTACCTGAAAGAGGGTGGGATTTACGTTGTACTTTTGGTCTTACTGGCCATTATTATTTTCCAGGACCCGACCTTCTTAAGTCTGTTGAACTTAAGTAACATCCTGACGCAATCCTCGGTACGTATTATCATCGCGCTCGGCGTCGCCGGACTGATTGTCACCCAGGGGACCGACCTTTCCGCCGGACGTCAGGTGGGTCTGGCGGCGGTGGTAGCGGCTACCATGCTGCAGGCGGTGGATAACGCCAACAAGGTGTTCCCGGAGATGGCGACCATGCCGATTCCGTTGGTGATTCTGCTGGTCTGCGCGATCGGCGCGGTGATTGGCTTGATTAACGGTATCGTCATTGCCTATCTCAACGTGACGCCGTTTATCACTACCCTGGGGACGATGATCATCGTTTACGGTATCAACTCCCTGTACTACGACTTTGTCGGCGCGTCGCCGATTTCCGGTTTCGACAGCCACTTCTCGCAGTTTGCCCAGGGCTTTGTCGCTTTAGGTTCATTCCGCCTATCGTACATTACATTCTACGCGCTGATCGCTATCTTCTTCGTGTGGATCCTGTGGAATAAAACCCGTTTCGGTAAAAACATCTTCGCTATCGGCGGCAACCCGGAAGCGGCGCGTGTCTCCGGCGTTAACGTGGCGCTGAACCTGCTGATGATTTATGCCCTGTCCGGGGTGTTTTACGCCTTCGGCGGGCTGCTGGAAGCCGGGCGTATCGGCTCGGCGACCAACAACCTCGGCTTTATGTACGAACTGGATGCGATTGCCGCCTGCGTGGTGGGGGGCGTTTCCTTCAGCGGCGGCGTGGGTACGGTTTTCGGCGTGGTGACCGGGGTCATTATCTTTACCGTCATCAACTATGGTCTGACCTACATTGGCGTCAATCCATACTGGCAGTACATTATTAAAGGGGCGATTATCATCTTCGCCGTGGCGCTGGATTCACTGAAGTACGCGCGTAAGAAATAAGATTGAACATATAAAAAACCCGCGCCTGGCGCGGGTTTTTTATGCCTGAAATTCGATAAAACGACGGCGGCTATTTTTCTTTCTGTAGCTCCAGTAACTGCTCGGGCGTGACCGCCGGGTAGGATTGCGCATCCTCCGGAACTTCATGCTGCTGCGCCGGAATGGGGATCAGCGGCCCGAGGAAACGCGGTTCGCGTTTGAAGATATAGAGATCCGCCAGCGCGCCAAATCGGGCGCCAAACTCGCGAAGACGTACGGTCCACATATCCTTCGGCGAAGGCACCGCATAGCACTGTGCCTGAATCCCCATATGCAGGGCGATAAACAGCGCGCGCTCGCAATGGAAGCGCTGGGTGATAATAATAAAATCATTGGTATCGAACACTTTGCGGGTGCGCACGATCGAATCGAGGGTGCGGAAACCGGCGTAGTCCAGCACGATATCCGCCGGATCGACGCCGGCTTTAATCAGATCGCGGCGCATGGTCATCGGTTCGTTATAGCTTTGCAAGGCGTTGTCACCGCTCAACAGCAGATAATTAACCTTACCGCTATTGTAGGCGTTGAGCGCGCCCTGGATCCGATAACGATAATACTGATTGATCACGCCGGTGCGATAATATTTGGCAGTGCCCAACACCACGCCCACCTGGCGGTAGGGGAGATCCTGCAGCTCATCGTAAATATAGGGCGCGGTTTTCCAGCTCATCCAGCGGTCAAGACCCAGCACGGTCAACAGCAGCAGGCCGAGCAGGACTAACAGGCTGTATAACACACGCTTTAACATGAACTTGACTCAATGGTGGACGAGGGAAGCTTCAGGCTACTTTACCCGCCGGGTAAGCGCAAGAAACCATCGTTTAATTGCGGGGATTTTCAGCAATATGGCAGATTACCGAATCCAGGCCGGAGAAGCCAAAGGCGCATCCGGCAATCTGCTCAGGCTATCAGGCTAATTAACCTAACAGCACGCGGTCGATATTCTGACAGCCCAACGCTTTCAGGGTCGCGACGGTCGCATCCCACTGGATAAGCGATGCATCGGCTTTCTCGGCCAACAGCGCGCGCTGGATATCCGGATAGTCGTAACCGTTAAGGCTCAGCAGGTTCAGCGCGCCCTGTAGCGGCGGTAGCGTCGGATTGAACGCCGCGTTTTCCGCATAGCTGCCGCAGAAAATGGTGCCGTCTTTCAGCTCCAGCGCCACGCCGGAAGGGGAGTTGCTGTACGGCGCGTGGCAGCGGTTCGCCGCCTGAATAGCCGCCTGCGTGAGCGCATCGCCGCTGAGAGGGAAGCCGTGATCCTGCTCATCCATCAACAGAGTTTTGATTTCCAGGTCTTTCGGGCCAAAGGCGTCCGGCAGATAGTGCTGCAGGGAGTGCGCTTCGCGACCCGGCAGATGAATGCGCAGCGCCAGACCGCTGTTCAGTTCATTCATAAACTGGCGGCAGTGGCCGCAAGGCGTGTAGTTGACGGTAATCGCGCGCAGGGATTTTTCGCCGCGCAGCCAGGCGTGGCTGATGGCGCTCTGTTCCGCGTGGACGGTCTGTTGCATGGTGGCGCCGAGGAATTCCATGTTGCCGCCGAAGTACCAGCGACCGCTCACGCCGCGGGCGATAGCGCCAACGTTAAAGTGAGAAAGATCGGCGCGGGCGCAGGCGGCGGCAAGCGGCAGTAGCGCAAAGGCCAGCGCGTCTTCATCCAAACCTGTTGCTTGTTGTAGCGTCGCCACCTGATCGGCTTCGAGCAGCGCCGGGAAGTGCGGGTCTGCGAGCATCGGGGCGATGGCCGCCTGCAGGTCTGCCGCCAGATTAGTCAAAGCAGCTTGAAAACGAGAGTGCATAGCGTTGCCTCATAACAATGTAATGGGAAGCTAGTGTACGGGCCCGCACGGGACCCATATGTGACATAAGTCTCATTGTTTATGCAACGCTAATTTGTTGCATTTATAAATGTGATGCAAATCACAATTATCCGACAACAGCGACGATCACCGGGAACAGAAAAGGCGCGACCAGCGAGGTAATAATTCCGCACAGTACCAGCGCCAGCGAGCTAAACGCCCCTTCCTGGTAGTCCAGTTCGGCGCAACGCGCGGTGCCGAGGGCGTGCGAGGCGGTACCCATCGACAGGCCGCGGGATGCTTTAGTATGAATACGCATGGCGTTAAGCAGCGTATGGCCGAACACCGCGCCGAGGATGCCAACGAAAATGACGCACACGGCGCTAATCGCTGGAATACCGCCAATACTGCCGCTGACCGCCATGGCAATTGGCGTGGTGACGGATTTTGGCATGATGGAAGCGGCGATTTGCGGGGTGGCGCCCATCAGCAGAGCGACGGTGGTACCGGTGATCATCGCCACGCAGCTACCGATAAAGCAGATGGTGATGATGGATTTCCAACGCGCGCGGATCTGGTGCAGTTGTTCATATAGCGGAAAGGCCAGCGCAACCACCGCCGGCTGCAGCAGATCGTTAAGGATTTTGCTGCCGGCAAAATAGCGTTCATAAGAAATACCGGTGACCAGCAGGAAAGGAATAATGACCACCATGGCGACCAGCAGCGGGTTGAGCAGCGGAAATTTAAACCGCGCCGCCAGCTTGCGGGCAAGGAAAAAGACAATCAGCGTTAACGGTAGCGACCACCACATTTCATGGATCATTTTTTACTTCCTTTTTGCCCGATGATTTTGCGTTCACCGTGGACCAGATGCGAGCTCCAGCTCACCACCAAAAAGACTAATAAAGTACTGACGGCGCAGGACACCGCCACCGGTCCCAGCTGCGCGCGCAGTAAATCCCAGTACTGCATTACGCCGACGCCGATAGGCACGAACAGCAGCGCCATGTAGCGGATCAGAATGTTGCAGCCGGGGTTGACCCACTGCGGCGGCATAATTTGCAGCGCCAGCAGCACGAACAAAATCAGCATGCCGATAATGCTGCCGGGGATCGTGATGGGCAGTAGCCCGGCGATAAAAATGCCTGCATACAAGCAGGCGTAAATCAGGACGAAAGCTCGCACGTACTGCCAGATAATATTCAGCGACTTACTCATGGTAATAACCCTTGATGAACTGCCATTCATCATACAATTAAACCCTGAAATGTGCTACCGATCACATCATGAATTCTAGGCATCGTCAGCATAGAAAATGGGAACAGCGGCCTTATTCTGCGAGATAGTGCAGAAAACGAGTGAGCGCCAGCGATGGTACTTCGCTTTTGCGCCAGAACACCCCAACGCTACCTTTTTGTTCAATACGCGGCAAATTCAGAATCGTCAGCTGCCGATGTTCGGCGTAATGCTGCGCCAGCCGCAAAGAAAGAATAGAGATCATATCGCTGCTTTGCAGCAAATTGCTGGTGACATTCATTGAGGCTGACTCGATAGTATTCTCCGGCAGCATGACGCCGTTATCGACCAGCGCGTTATCAATGCTCTGACGAATGGGCGTGCCGGTAGGCCAGACTATCCAGCGCCAGACGGCGAGATCCGCCCAGCTCAAACGCGGCATGCTAGCCAGCGGGTGGTCGGGACGGGCGACGAAGCACACCGGTTCGGTATAGAGCACACGATAGTTGAGCGGCAGTTCCAGCGCGCGGCCGCCAACACGTCCGACGACCACATCGACCACGCCGGAGAGCAGGTCGTGCAGCAGTGGGGTCATCACTTTTTCTTCGATATTCAGATGCAGGGTCGGCATCTCTTTAAGCAGGGCGAGGATCGCCTGCGCCACGCAGTCTGTCGCCACGGGAGAGCAGCCGATCATCAGGCTGCCGACCAGTCCGCCTTGCTTAAAGCGCTCGATCTCGTACTGCGAGCGCGACATATCGTTGATTAGCCGCTGGGCGTGCTGAAGCAGCAGTTTGCCGCCTTCCGAAGGGCGCAGGCCCTTACTGTGGCGCTCAAAGAGCGGCATGCCGACTTCTTCTTCAAATTGCGTCAGCCACTTAGAGAGCGCGGGCTGGGTAATATTCATCATTTTCGCGACCTGCGTGAGATTGCCTTGCTCACCCAGCGCCACCAGCATTTTCAAATGCTGCAGCTTCAACTTTTGCGTCCAGTTCGCCATCAGCCGATAACCTCCAGGTTATGTCTATGCCCGAAAAGCCATTGTACATTTCATCGCCATGGTTACAAAATCGCAACATAAAAGAAATAAATACAACATCTACCCTGACCTGCACTGAGGCATCATTATGGCTCAACGACGTGAACTACAGACGTTACTTAACGCAGCGCCGGTTGGCGCCCTGCAGTGGCGTGTGATTATCTGCTGTTTTCTGGTGGTGATGCTTGATGGATTTGACACCGCCGCCATTGGCTTTATCGCTCCCGATATCCGTGTTCACTGGCAATTGAGCGCCAGCGACCTCGCGCCGCTGTTTGGCGCCGGACTATTGGGATTGACCGCCGGGGCGCTGCTCTGCGGCCCGCTTTCCGACCGTTTCGGTCGTAAACGGGTGATTGAGTTTTGCGTGGCGCTGTTTGGCCTGTTTAGTCTGCTCTCCGCATTCTCGACGAATCTAGAGATGCTGGTTTTTCTGCGTTTCCTCACCGGTCTGGGATTAGGCGGGGCGATGCCCAACACCATCACTATGACTTCGGAATATCTGCCCGCCCGCCGCCGCGGCGCGTTAGTTACCCTGATGTTCTGCGGCTTCACGCTCGGTTCGGCGCTGGGCGGCGTGGTGAGCGCCCAACTGGTGGCGCATATCGGCTGGCACGGCATTCTGGCCTTAGGCGGGATCCTGCCGCTGCTGCTGGCCGTCGCGCTGCTGTGGGCGCTGCCGGAATCGCCGCGCTGGCAGGTTCGTCGCGGGCTGCCGCAGGCGACCATCGCCAGAACCGTCAGCGCTATCACCGGCGAGCGCTATCCCGAGACCCATTTCTGGCTCGACGAACCGGCAGCCGGGCCGAAAGGCAGCATTAGCCAGCTGTTTGCCGGCCGACAACTGGCGATCACCTTGATGCTCTGGGTGGTGTTCTTTATGAGCCTGCTGATTATCTATTTGCTCTCCAGCTGGATGCCGACGCTGCTTAACCATCGTGGTATCGATTTACAGCACGCTTCGTGGGTGACCGCCGCGTTTCAGGTGGGCGGCACGCTCGGCGCACTGTTGCTCGGCATCCTGATGGACCGTTTCAATCCCTTCTTTGTACTGGCGCTAAGTTATTGCCTGGGCGCGTTGTGCATCGTGATGATCGGTTTAAGCGAAAACGGATTGTGGCTGATGGCGCTGGCGATTTTCGGCACTGGAATTGGCGTGAGTGGTTCGCAGGTGGGCCTGAATGCGCTGACCGCCACCCTTTACCCAACCCAGAGCCGCGCGACCGGGGTCAGCTGGTCCAACGCCATCGGCCGCTGCGGCGCCATCGTTGGTTCGCTCTCCGGCGGCATGATGATGGCGATGAATCTCTCTTTCGACACGCTGTTTTACGTTATAGCGGTACCGGCGGCGATCGGCGCGGTGATGCTCATCATGCTGATGCTGGCGGTTCGCCGTCCTGGATCTGTACCCGACGCGCTGCCCTCTGCGGGTGTCGCGAATAAATAAGGAGAACAATAATGACCCTATCTACTCCGCAATCGAACCGCGAACGCCAGCAGTTCTACCAGCATATTGCCGGGCAGAATCTGACGCCGCTGTGGGAATCCTTGCACCACCTGGTCCCGCAAACACCGAATGCCAACTGCGCCCCGGCGTACTGGAACTATCAGGAAATTCGCCCGCTGCTGCTGGAAAGCGGGCAGTTAATCGGCGCTAAAGAGGCGGTGCGTCGGGTACTGGTGCTGGAGAACCCGCAGCTGCGCGGCCAGTCGTCCATTACCGCGTCGCTGTATGCCGGCCTGCAGCTCATCATGCCGGGCGAGGTGGCGCCGAGCCACCGTCACAATCAGTCGGCGCTGCGCTTTATCGTGGAAGGCCACGGCGCGTTCACCGCCGTCGACGGCGAGCGCACGCAAATGCGCCCCGGCGATTTTATTCTGACTCCGCAGTGGCGCTGGCACGATCACGGCAATCCTGGCGATGAACCGGTGGTCTGGCTCGATGGTCTCGATTTACCGCTGGTCAACTATCTCGGCTGCGGATTTGCTGAAGATTATCCGCAGGAGCAGCAGCCGGTGACGCGTAAAGAGGGCGACTACCTGCCGCGCTATGCTGCCAATATGCTGCCGCTGCGCCATCAGGTGGGAAATTCCTCGCCGATTTTTAACTACCGCTACGACCGTAGCCGCGAGGCGCTGCACGACCTGACCCATCTTGGCGAGGCCGACGAATGGGACGGTTACAAGATGCGCTACGTCAACCCGGTCACCGGCGGCTATCCGATGCCCTCGATGGGCGCTTTCCTGCAACTGTTGCCTAAAGGGTTCCGGTCGCGGGTGGCGAAAACCACCGATAGCACCATCTACCACGTAGTAGAAGGTAGCGGCCAGGTGATGATTGGCGAACAAACCTTTGCATTCCAGGCGAAAGACATCTTCGTGGCGCCAACCTGGCACGGCGTATCGTTCAACGCCAGCGAAGAGTGCGTGCTATTTAGCTTCTCGGACCGTCCGGTACAGGAGGCCTTAGGCCTGTTCCGCGAAGCGCGTTATTAATAAGAAGGAAAACAATGATGACTCAATACGTTTTTGCACCCCAGGCGCCGATTAGCATCCCGGTTGTTGGCAGCGATGAGCAGTTCCCGGTACGCCGCGTTTACTGCGTTGGCCGTAACTATGCCGCCCACGCTCGTGAAATGGGCTTCGATCCGGATCGCGAACCACCTTTCTTCTTTTGTAAACCGGCGGATGCGGTTGTGCCGGTGGCGGCTGGCGAAACGCTGGATCTGCCGTATCCGGCGCAGACCGACAACTATCACTACGAGATTGAGCTGGTGGTCGCCATCGGCAAAGCGGGACGCGACATCCCGCTGGAGCAGGCGCAGGAATATATCTGGGGCTATGCCACCGGACTCGATATGACCCGCCGCGACCGCCAGATGGAGATGCGCCAGATGGGGCGCCCGTGGGAGATAGGTAAAGCGTTCGATCTTTCCGCTCCTGTCGCGCCGCTGCATAAAGCCGCCGAGGCGCGCGAGGTGAATCAGGCCGGGATCTGGCTGCAGGTGAATGGTGAAGATCATCAGCGTAGCGATATACGCCACCTCATCTGGTCGGTAAATGAAACCATCAGCTATCTCTCGGGCTTTTTTGAACTACAGCCCGGCGATCTGATTTTCACCGGCACGCCGGAGGGCGTCGGCGCGGTGGTAAAGGGGGATGTGATTACCGGCAACGTAGACGGACTGACGCCTATCGCCGTGCGCGTGGTGTGAGGTGAACAATGAAGCTGTACAGTTTTTTTAATAGCTCTGCCTCATATCGGGTGCGCATCGCGCTGGCCCTCAAGGGCATCGATTATCAGAGCGTTGGGGTGAATATCCGCATCGGGGCGCAGAATGCGCTGGAGTACCGGCGGCTCAATCCGGTTGGGCTGGTGCCGACGCTTATCACCGATGACGGTGAATCGCTGGGTCAGTCGCTGGCGATTGTTGACTGGCTTGACCGCCACTACCCACAAATGCCGCTGCTGCCGCAGGAGGATCCCGCGCGGATGCGGGTGCTGGAGATGGTCTACGCCATCGCCTGCGATATTCATCCGATTAATAACATGCGGGTCTTGCGCTACCTTAGCGATGAGTTGAAGGTCAGCGAAGCGGACAAAAAACGCTGGTATGCCCACTGGATCCAGCAGGGGCTGAGCGCGCTGGAGCAACTGCTGCGACAATCGAAATCCGGCGCTTTCTGCATCGGCGATAGACCAACGCTCGCCGACTGTTGTCTGGTGCCGCAATGGGCCAACGCGCAGCGGATGGGGTGTGATTTGAGCCATTATCCGCGCTGCCAGGCGGTTTACGACGCCTGTACCCGGTTACCGGCGTTTATCGCCGCCGCGCCGGAAAATCAACAAGACAAAATTCCGGCCTAGGGAGGAGGGAAAATGGCGAAAGTGACGCGAGCAATTATCGTTGGCGGCGGCATTGGCGGCGCGGCGACGGCGCTCTCTCTGGCGCGCCAGGGGATCAAAGTGATGCTGCTGGAAAAGGCGCATGAAATCGGTGAAATCGGCGCCGGTATTCAGCTGGGGCCGAATGCGTTTTCAGCGCTGGATAGCCTCGGCGTCGGCGAAGTGGCGCGCCAGCGCGCGGTGTTTACCGACCATATCACGATGATGGATGCGGTGAATGGGGAAGAGGTAGTGCGTATCGAGACCGGGCAGGCCTTCCGTGACCATTTCGGCGGCCCGTATGCGGTGATCCATCGGGTGGACATTCACGCCACCGTCTGGGAAGCCGCGCTGACCCATCCCGGCGTGGAATACCGGACTTCAACTCAGGTGGTGGATATCCGCCAGACCGCCGATGACGTGACGGTCTTTGATGACAAAGGCAACAGCTGGACCGCCGATATTCTGCTGGGTTGCGACGGCGTGAAGTCAGTGGTGCGCCAGAGTCTGCTCGGCGATGCGCCGCGGGTCACCGGCCACGTGGTGTACCGCGCGGTGATCGAGGCCGCCGACATGCCGGAAGACCTGCGTATTAACGCGCCGGTACTGTGGGCCGGGCCGCATTGTCATTTGGTGCATTATCCGCTGCGCGGCGGCAAACAGTACAACCTGGTGGTCACCTTCCATAGCCGCGAAAGCGAAGAGTGGGGCGTGCGCGACGGTAGTAAAGAAGAGGTGCTCTCTTACTTTAAAGGGATTCATCCGCGCCCGCGGCAGATGCTCGACAAGCCGACTTCCTGGCGCCGCTGGTCCACCGCCGACCGCGAGCCGGTTGCAAAGTGGGGCAACGATCGCATTACCCTGGTCGGCGATGCCGCCCATCCGGTGGCGCAATATATGGCGCAGGGCGCCTGCATGGCGCTGGAGGATGCGGTAACGATAGGTAAAGCGCTGCAGCAGTGCGACGGCGACGCCGCTCGCGCCTTCGCGCTATACGAGTCGGTGCGTATTCCGCGTACCGCGCGAATTGTCTGGTCAACCCGTGAAATGGGGCGGATTTATCACGCGGCGGGGGTCGAACGTCAGGTACGTAATCTTCTCTGGAAGGGCAAAACGCAGGATGAATTTTACCGCGGTATCGAGTGGCTTTACGGCTGGAAAGAGGATAACTGCCTCGAACCACGCTAAGGTCTGGTATTGAGGTCTTTCAACCGACGCACAGAGGCGCTACCATAGCGCCTCTTTTTTTTCCGGGTAACGATATGCGTGTATTACTGGCGCCAATGGAAGGCGTGCTCGATTCGCTGGTGCGCGAGCTGCTGACCGAGGTTAACGATTACGATCTGTGCATCACCGAATTTCTGCGCGTGGTGGACCAACTGCTGCCGGTAAAATCGTTCTATAGACTGTGCCCGGAACTGCACCATCAAAGCCGTACTCCGTCCGGCACCCGCGTGCGCGTGCAATTGTTGGGGCAATACCCGCAATGGCTGGCGGAAAACGCCGCCCGCGCGGTGGAGCTTGGCTCTTGGGGCGTGGATTTAAACTGCGGCTGTCCATCGAAGCTGGTGAACGGCAGCGGCGGCGGCGCGACGTTACTGAAAGATCCCGAGCTTATCTATCGCGGGGCGAAAGCCATGCGCGAAGCGGTTCCCGATCACCTGCCGGTGACGGTGAAAGTGCGCCTCGGCTGGGACAGCGGCGAACGGCGCTTTGAAATCGCCGACGCGGTACAGCAGGCGGGCGCCAGCGAGCTGGTGGTGCATGGCCGCACGAAAGAGGATGGTTACAAAGCTGAACGCATCAACTGGCAGGCCATCGGCGAAATCCGCCAGCGCCTGACTATTCCGGTGGTTGCTAACGGCGAAATCTGGGACTGGCAAAGCGCGCAGGAGTGCATGGCCGCTGCCGGCTGTGATTCAGTGATGATTGGCCGCGGCGCGCTCAACGTGCCGAATCTCAGCCGGGTAATTAAATACAATGAACCGCGTATGCCGTGGCCGCAGGTGGTTGAGTTACTCAAAAAATATACTCAGCTGGAAAAGCAGGGGGATACCGGTTTATATCACGTGGCGCGCATTAAGCAGTGGCTGGGCTATTTACGCAAAGAATACACGGAAGCGCTTGGCCTCTTTAATGAAATTCGCACCTTGCAAACCTCAGCAGAGATAGCGAAAACGATTGCACGTTATTAGATAAGGCGGTGTTATTCCGTACGCACTTTATTAATTAGCACTTATTCCTGCACGATACGACGCGAGCTGTATCACGTTTTTATTCCCTCGCGCTTGAGTCGTCACAAGAAGTTGATACAGTGCAATAGTTGGATTGCTACTGCTTCGGCAGGCGAAACCTGATTACCTGGCATTTGTCGGGGGTCAGGTTTTTTTGTTTCTGGGGTTCATATGCTAATCGCCAAAGTACTTAATAATAACGTGGTGGTAGTGGTCAACGAGCAGCAGCGCGAACAGGTGGTGATGGGGCGAGGGCTGGCCTTTCAAAAGCGCGTGGGCGACTCGTTGGACGAAAGTAAAATTGAAAAAGTCTTCGCCTTACAAAGCGATGAACTGGTTGGCCGCTTAGGCGAATTACTCAGTCAGATACCGTTAGAAGTGATGACTACCTGCGATCGTATCATCGACCTGGCCCGCGGGCGGTTGGGAAAGTTACAGGAAAGTTTATATATCACCTTAACTGACCACTGTCACTTTGCCATCGAGCGGCAGAAAAACGGCGTCGCGATTCGCAACGTGCTGCTGTGGGAGATTAAACGGCTGTATCCGAAGGAGTTCGAACTGGGTCAGGAGGCGAGGGCCATCATCGCCCGCCGGCTGGGCGTCGAGCTTGCCGAGGATGAAGCCGGGTTTATCGCTTTGCATCTGGTGACGGCGCAGCTCAACAGCGAAATGCCGGAAGTGATGCACGTGACGCGGGTGATGCAGGAGATCCTGCAACTGGTGAAGTATCAGCTGCAGCTTAACTATGACGAAGAGTCGCTCAGCTACCAGCGCTTTGTGACCCATCTGAAGTTTTTCGCCCAGCGCATGTTAACGCGAACGGTAGTGCAGGATGACGACGTCACGCTGCACAGCGCGGTGAAAGATAACTACGCCAAAGCGTGGAAGTGCGCGGAAACGGTGGCGAAGCACTTGCAAAAGAATTATCAACGGGCGCTGACCACCGAAGAGATTATGTTTCTTGCCATTCATATTGAACGGGTAAGAAAAGAGGGGCGTTAATTCCCCCACAAAACTGGATTGTTACTGCATGATGCAGGCAAAACCTGAGCGCGACGCCAACCGGCGTGGTTCTCGGGTTTTTTTATTTTTAATACTCAGTCGCCGGTTGTCTGCGGGCAGCGGCAGTAAGGAAAAGAGCATGGAATATAAAGCACTCGCGCAGGATATTCTTAACCGCGTCGGCGGCAAAGAGAATATTGTGAGTCTGGTTCACTGCGCGACACGTCTGCGTTTCAAATTGAAGGATAATGCGAAGGCCGATGCCGAAGGGCTGAAGGCGAACCCTGGTGTGATCATGGTAGTCGAAAGCGGCGGCCAGTTTCAGGTGGTCATCGGTAACCATGTTCACGATGTCTGGCTGGCAGTGCGCCAGCAGGCGGGGTTAAGCGACGACAACGAACCGGTAACACAGGAGAAAGCGGCAAAAAGCTCGGTATTAAGTCAACTCATCGACATCATCTCCGGCATCTTTACCCCTTTTATTGGCGTGATGGCGGCGACGGGTCTGCTGAAAGGTCTGCTGGCGCTGGCGCTAACCTGCGGATGGCTCACGCCGCAGCAGGGGACCTATAAAATCTGGTTTGCCGCCAGCGATGCGCTGTTCTTTTTCTTCCCGCTGTTTCTTGGCTACACCGCCGGCAAAAAGTTTGGCGGCAACCCGTTTATCTCAATGGTGATCGGCGGGGCATTAACCCACCCGCTGATGATTCAGGCCTTTGAAGCCAGTCAGACGGGGGCGCCCGTGGAGCACTTCCTCGGTATACCGGTGACCTATATCAATTATAGCTCCTCGGTGATCCCGATTATCCTCGCCTCCTGGGTCTGCTGCTGGCTGGAACGTAAGAGTAACGCGGTGCTGCCGTCAGCGATGAAGAACTTTTTTACCCCGGCAATCTGCCTGGCGGTGGTAGTGCCGCTGACCTTTCTGGTGATAGGCCCGCTGGCGACCTGGCTGAGCCACATGATTGCCAATGGCTATCAGGTTATCTACGTTTTTGCCCCATGGCTGGCAGGCGCAGTGCTGGGCGCGCTATGGCAGGTATGCGTTATTTTCGGCCTGCACTGGGGGCTGATACCGTTGATGATCAATAACATGACCGTGTTGGGGCATGATTCTATGCTGCCCATTATCCTCCCGGCGGTGATTGCCCAGGTGGGCGCCGTGCTGGGAATACTGCTGGCCACGCGCGATTCGCGTCAGCGGATGCTGGCCGGTTCCGCGTTTTCCGCCGGGCTGTTTGGCATCACGGAGCCTGCCATTTATGGCCTGACGCTGCCGTTACGTCGCCCGTTTATCTTCGGGTGTATCGCCGGCGCGATTGGCGGCGCGATCACCGCCTTCAGTAATAGCTACGCCTATTCCTTTGGGGTGCCGAACATTTTCTTTCCGGCGCAGATGATCCCGCCCGGCGGTATTGATTTTAGCGTGTGGGGCGGATTAATCGGCACCGGGGTGGCTTTCATTCTCGCCTGCGTATTGACCTTCTTCGCCGGCATGCCGCGCAGCCAGGCTGAACAGGCGATCGTCGTCGCGCCTGCGGCGGAAAACGATATTCTGGCGCCGATGTCCGGCAGCGTGCTGGCCCTCGACCAAGTGCCGGATAGCACCTTCGCCAGCGGACTGCTGGGTAAAGGCGTGGCCATTATTCCAGCGGTGGGCAAGGTCATTGCCCCGTTTTCTGGCGAGGTCGCCTCGCTGTTTCAGACTAAACACGCCATCGGCCTGCTGAGCGACAGCGGCATTGAGCTACTGATCCATGTCGGCATTGATACCGTCAAACTCGACGGCGTACCGTTTACCGCCCATGTCAAAGAGGGGGATAAAGTTCAGGCCGGCGATTTGCTGCTGGAGTTCGACCGTCAGGCTATTCTGGACGCCGGTTACGACCTGGCGACCCCGATTATTATCAGCAACAGCGATGAATACCGTAGCGTTGAGATTGTATCCGCGAGCGTCGTGGATGCCGGCCAGCCGCTGTTGTCCGTCAGCCATTAATTACAGGAGAGAGCGATGAAAACATTCCCACAGGGCTTTTTATGGGGCGGCGCCACCGCGGCAAATCAGGTCGAAGGGGCGTATCTGGAAGATGGCAAAGGTTTATCCACCTCCGACGTGCAGCCGCAAGGGGTATTCGGCGACGTCGTGGAGCGCGTTGCGGGCGACAGCGGTATTAAAGATGTGGCGATCGATTTTTACCATCGTTACCCGCAGGATATCGCGCTGTTCGCTGAGATGGGCTTCAACTGTCTGCGGGTATCGATCGCCTGGACGCGTATCTTCCCGAACGGTGATGACGCCGAGCCGAACGAAGCCGGGCTGGCCTTCTACGACAAGCTGTTTGCCGAGATGGCCGCGCATAATATCACTCCGCTGGTGACGCTATCGCACTATGAGATGCCGTGGGCGCTGGTAAAAAACTATGGCGGCTGGGGCAGTCGCAAGGTGATTGGCTTTTTCGAACGCTACGCCAGAACGGTATTCAGCCGCTATAAAAATCAGGTCAAACTGTGGCTCACCTTTAACGAAATTAATATGTCGCTACATGCGCCAATGACCGGCGTCGGGCTGCCGGCCGGTAGCAGCAAAGGCGAAGTTTATCAGGCTATCCACCACCAGCTGGTGGCCAGCGCGCTGGCGGTCAAAGCCTGTCATGAACTGGTACCGCAAGGGAAGATTGGCAATATGCTGCTCGGCGGGCTGATGTATCCGCTGAGCTGCAAGCCGGAAGATGTCTTTGAAACGCTGCAGCAAAACCGCAGCTGGCAGTTCTTCGGCGATGTGCAGTGCCGTGGCGCCTATCCAGGCTACATGCAGCGCTATTTCCGCGAAAACGATATTACGCTGACCATCACCGACGGCGACCGGGAAGCGCTGAAAGAGACCGTCGATTTTATCTCCTTTAGCTACTATATGACTGGCTGCGTCACCGCCGATGAAGCGCTGAACCAGCAGGCGCGCGGTAACATTCTCAGCATGGTGCCGAATCCGCATCTGGCAAGCTCGGAGTGGGGCTGGCAGATAGACCCGCTGGGGCTGCGTACCCTGTTGAACGTACTGTGGGACCGCTATCAGAAGCCGTTGTTTATCGTTGAAAATGGTCTGGGGGCGAAAGATAAAATCGAAGCCGACGGCAGCATCAACGATGACTATCGCATCAGCTATCTCAACGATCATCTGGTGCAGGCGCGCGAAGCCATTGCTGACGGCGTTGAACTGATGGGCTTTACCAGTTGGGGGCCAATCGATCTGGTTAGCGCGTCGAAGGCCGAGATGTCCAAGCGCTACGGTTTTATCTATGTCGATCGTGACGATCGCGGGCAGGGGACGCTTGAACGGCGTAAGAAGAAAAGCTTCGCCTGGTATCAGGCGGTGATTGCCAGTAACGGCGGTAGCCTGCAGGAATAAGCTGTTCGGCGGCCCGGTTGCTCCGGGCCGCATGCCGTTTAAGCCGGTTTACCGGCGCGCAGTAAAAAGATCATCGGACGCTCTTTCTCTTCCTCCAGCGCCGGTTGGGCGGCGATTTGCTCGGCGCTCGGGCCCCACTCATCAAGCTGCTCCAGCACAAAACCGGCGGCGATGAGCGCGTTAATCCAGCTTGAGAGTTTGCGATGCTGTTTAATCACCCCCTCGGCAAACCAGTTGCTGATACGTTCGCCTTCCTGCTGATAGTGGCTGACCGGCCAGCGTTTCTGCCCCTTTTCATCTACCTGCCAGCCCTGCTGCAGCGGCGCGGTATAGATGGGATGTTCGGCGGAGAAGACCAGCGTACCGCCGGGAACCAGCGCCTGATAGAGCGTGGCGAACAGCGGCGCGACATCCGGTAAATAGTGCAGCGCCAGCGAACTGTAGACCAGATCGCAGCTCTCGGCGGGCAGCGTCAGGGTTTGCAGGTCGGCGCAGCGATATTGGATAGTTTCGCCGGTGGTCATCTCCCGCGCGCGCTCTAGCATCCGGCTGGAGAGATCGAAACCGATTATCTGTTTTGCCCCCTGTTGCTGCGCCCAGCGGCAAAACCAGCCGTATCCGCAGCCGAGATCGACTACTCGCAGGCCGTCTAACTGTGGCAGCAGGCGCTGAATTGCTGGCCACTCCGGCGCGCCGTCAAGCCCCTTCACCGAACGATCAAGGGTGGCGTAACCGGCAAAGAAACCGGGATCGTCATAAATGTTCTGACTCATTGTAACTCCAATAATAACTTTGTTTATTTTTAGCTGACTCATTGTCAATGCACACGCTTTACTTAACGAACGTCATTCAATTAATTTATGATGACCAACCTTTATAAGTAACCCGACCTGAAGAATGAACCTTACACTGAGCAAAAGCGTGCTGGCGGCACTGCCACTGGCCATCGCGCTGGCTGGCTGCGCGCCATCCCATGACATTGGCGGCCCTTTAAAGCAGCAAACCCCGGCATCTCATGTTTCTATGGATCTTCCCGCCGCCGTAAAAAATGGCTGGCCGCACACCGACTGGTGGAAAGACTACCACGATGCCCAGCTGGATAATCTGATTCAGCGCGCGTTAGCCAATGCCCCGGACATGCAAATTGCCGCGCAGCGCATCAAACTGGCCGAAGCGCAGGCGCGAATGTCGCAGGCGAATCTTGGTCCGGAGATGGATTTCTCCGCCGATATCGAACGGCAGAAAATGTCCGCGGAAGGCCTGATGGGACCGTTCGCTACCGATACCGACGGCAACACCGGGCCCTGGTACACCAATGGTACCTTTGGCCTGACTGCCGGTTGGGATCTGGATCTGTGGGGGAAAAACCGTGCGTTGGTGAAAGCGCGTATCGGCGAAGTGAAAGCCCAGGTCGCCGAGCAGGCGCAGACCCGCGAGCTGCTGGCCAGCAGCGTGGCGCGCCTGTACTGGCAGTGGCAGACCGAAGCAGCGGTGAAAACGGTGCTGCAGCAGGTCAAAAGCGAACAGAATAATATTGTTAGCGTCGATACCGCGCTCTATCAGCGTGGCATCACCAACTCCGCCGAAGGGGCGGAGAACGACATTAACGTCAGCAAAACCGATCAGCAGCTGGCCGACGTGGCGGGTAATATGAAAGAGATTGAAGCGCGGCTGATGGCGTTAACCAACAACCAGAGCCAGTCGCTCAATCTGCGAGCGGCGCCGCTGCCCGCAGTCAGCGCGCAAATGCCGAGCGAACTGGGTTATGAACTGCTGGCCCGCCGTCCGGATCTGCAGGAAGCCCACTGGTATATTGAATCCTCGCTAAGCGAAGTTGATGCGGCGAAAGCGGCGTTTTATCCGGATATCAACCTGATGGCGTTCCTGCAACAGGATGCGCTGCATTTAAGCGATCTGTTCCGCCATTCGGCGCAGCAGATGGGCGTCACCGCCGGGCTGACGCTGCCTATCTTTGATAGCGGCAGGCTGAATGCCAATCTCGACATCGCCAGCGCGCAGAACGGCCTGTCGATCGCTAAATACAACAAAGCCGTGGTCGATGCGGTGAACCAGGTAGCGAAAACCGCAAGCCAGGTAGAGACGCTGATGGAGAAAAACCAGCAGCAGCAGCAGGTGGAGAAAGACGCGCAGCGGGTGGTCAATCTCGCCCAGGCGCGGATGAATGCGGGAATCTTATCCGGTTCCCGCGTGAGCATGGCGAAGCTGCCTGCGCTACAGGAGCGAATCACCGCACTGCGTCTGCACGGCCAATGGCTGGATGCCAGCATTCAGCTGACTTCCGCACTGGGCGGCGGTTATCACCAGACGACAAAATAACGGCATCAATAGCGGCGCGCGGCGCCGCTATTGATTATCATCCTCTGTATCTTCCTCTTTTCTTTTCGCTTCCCGGCGTTTCAGCCACAGATGAACCCCGACCACCAGCGCCACTACGAGGATCAGCCAGATCCAGTGTTTAACGTGCTGATCGAGATGGTGCAGCCACGGGCCGATCGCTTCGCCGCCAAGATAGCCAAGGGTAGTAAAAATCAGCGCCCAAACGATGGCGCCAAAAATATTCAGCGGTAGAAATATTTTTGGCGGCAAGCGGCTGGCGCCGATCAAGACCGGGCCGATAACCCGAAAGCCGTACATAAAGCGGGTGCCGATAACGAACAGATAGGGATGGCGCTGAATCAGGCGCTGCGCTTTACGGATGCGCGCCTTTTGCCGCGAGAAGCGGCGCAGTAGCTTACCGCCGAACTGACGTCCAAGGAAATACAACAGCTGATCGCCGATCATGCCGCCTAAGGCCACGGCGATGACCACCAAAGGAAACTTCAATAGACCCTGATGTGCCGCCACGCCGCCAAGGATGGTGATGGTTTCACCTTCTGCGATGCTGCCAATAACCAGCGCCGCGTAGCCGTATTGGGAAATCAGGTGATTGATATCCATATAAACATAAACTCCTACTCATACCAGTCCCTTAATCATACACCCTGATGATTAAAACGCGCTGAAGCGGATTTTTATCGCTGTACACAAAATAATCTACAGAGTGAATTATACTTGGATCAGTGCTGGACGAAGCCGTGACAAGGGGGACGCTATGAACCATGTCTGGGGACTCTTCGCTCATCCTAATCAAGAGATGAGCGTGATCAAGAGTGAAAATGAGACCGTTTCGCACCACTACACGCACCATGTGCTGGTGATGGCGGCGGTTCCGGTTATCTGCGCCTTTATCGGTACGACGCAGCTCGGCTGGAACTTCGGCGACGGTACGGTGATTAAGCTCTCGCTGATGACCGGGTTGGTATTAGCGGTACTGTTTTACGCCGTGATGTTAGCGGGGGTGGCGGTGATGGGGCGGGTGATCTGGTGGATGGCCAGAAGCTATCCGCAGCAGCCGTCGCTGAAACGCTGTATGGTCTTTGCCGGCTACGTCGCGACGCCGCTATTTTTAAGCGGGATCGTGGCGCTCTATCCGCTGGTATGGCTGTGCGCGCTGATAGGCACCATCGCGCTGTTTTACACCGGTTATCTGTTGTATCTGGGTATTCCGACCTTCCTGAGTATTAATAAGGAAGAGGGGCTCAGCTTCGCCAGCTCAACCCTGGCTATCGGGGTGCTGGTGCTGGAAGTGCTGCTGGCGATCACCGTCGTGCTGTGGGGCTACGGGTACCGACTCTTCTAATCAAATGCATTGCCGGCAGAAATGAATAATTATGTCGGCAATGCAGCATTTACTCACGATTCTTATTGGCCTCAGGGCGTTATGACGCGGTATGATGGCGTTTGCCAGCGGCGTAGCTCACTTTACGCCGCGGCGTACGTTCTATAACGTGCAAAAATACTTTTCAGAATGCCCATGATGCCGAATTTTCGAATTTCTTTGCTCAGCCTGACTTTGCTGCTGGCTGTGCCTTTTGCGCCCCAGGCGATAGCAAAAACCACTGCGGTAACCGCCGCTTCACAGCCGGACATCGCTTCCGGTAGCGCGATGATCGTCGATCTGGCGACCAAGAAAATCATTTACGCCAGCCAGCCCGATTTGGTGCGCCCGATGGCGTCTATTACCAAAGTGATGACCGCTATGGTAGTGCTGGATGCGCATTTACCGCTGGACGAAATGCTGACCGTTGATATCAGCCAGACGCCGGAGATGAAAGGTATCTATTCCCGCGTACGACTTAACAGCCAAATCAGCCGCCGCAATATGCTGCTGCTGGCGCTGATGTCTTCGGAAAACCGTGCCGCCGCCAGCCTGGCGCACCACTATCCTGGCGGTTATAACGCTTTTATCCGCGCGATGAACGCCAAAGCGCAGGCGCTGGGTATGACCCATACACGCTATGTTGAGCCGACCGGCCTGTCGGTGCATAACGTCTCCACGGCGCGCGATCTGACTAAGCTGCTGATCGCCAGCGAACAATATCCGCTGATCGGCCAGCTAAGCACCACCAAAGAAGATACCGCCACCTTTGCGCATCCGGCGTATACCTTGCCGTTCCGCAATACCAACCATCTGGTGTATCGCGATAACTGGAATATTCAGTTGACCAAAACCGGCTTTACCAACGCCGCCGGCCACTGCCTGATTATGCGCACGGTGATTAATCAACGCCCGGTGGCGCTGGTGGTAATGGACGCGTTTGGCAAATATACCCACTTTGCCGACGCCAGCCGTTTACGGACCTGGATTGAAACCGGCAAGGTGATGCCGGTTCCGGCATCCGCATTGAGTTATAAAAAGCAGCGTGAAGCGCAGATGGCGGAAGCGATGCTGAAAGGCGGCACGCAGACCGCGCAGAACGATTAATTTGTCCTTCCCCCGGATTGCGCCGCAATCCGGGAATTTTGATATCACTCCGGTAACGTCCAGTCGCCGTCGCCAAGCTGGCGCTGCATGATTAGGGTATCGCGCCAGTCGCCCATCTTATAGCCGACGCTGCGCAGCTGTCCGGCAACGGTAAAGCCAAATTTCTTATGGATGGCAATCGAGCCGGCGTTGTTATGTCCGTCGCCGATAATCGCCAGCATCTGCCGCCACGGCCCCTGTTCACATTGCGCGATGAGGCGTGTCAGCAGCGCGCTGCCGATGCCGCGCCCGCCCATGCCGGACTCAACGTATATGGACTCTTCCAGCGTATAGCGATAGGCCGGGCGAGGGCGGTAAAAGGTGGCGTAGCAGTAGCCGACAATGGTGCCGCGCCACAGCGCGACCAGCCACGGAAGCCCGTTATCGCGCACGGTTTTGATTCGCTTGCGCATTTCGTCGACGGTAGGCGGGATCTCTTCAAACGAGGCGCGGCCATTAAGCACGTGCCAGACGTACAGCGCGGCAATCGCATGCGCGTCATCAGGCAACGCTTCGCGGATCTCTAAGTCGGCGTCTTGTAACTTATCCTTGGCGGACATGGGGGCTCCTCAAGCTAATTGGCCGGAGAGTCTTTTTCTCCGGCATGCAGCGTAATACAGAAGCCCCGCGGCTGAACAGTCCTGGTTAACGATTATTGTGCTTCCGTCGGCTTCTGCACCTCGCCCCAGTATTTTTGTTTGCTGGTTTTGCCGATCCCCGGATTCATGCTGTTGGTGGGATCGTTCTGGCGATAGAAGCGTTTTAAACTCTCCGCCGCTTCATACAGATGGCCGACGTTGTGCTCCGCTGGGTACTGCGCGCCGCGCGCTTTCAACAGATCCAGCATTTTTTCCTTCAGTTCGTGCGCGTCTACCCCTTTCTTCACGATGTAATCCTGGTGGAAGACGTGACACATAAAGTGGCCATAGTAAAGCTTGTAGACCAACTGGCTGTCGATTTCCGCCGGCAGATGTTCGAACCATTCGGTGTCATTGCGGCGCAGGGCGATGTCCAGCGCCAGAATATCTTCCACTTCGTCGGCATGTACCGCCTGATAGCGGATCGCCGCGCCGGCGGCGGCGAAGCGGTGCAGGAATGCCTTGCTGCCTTCTTCCGCGGTACAGACAAAGAAATCGCCTTCGGCCTGCTGGAAATACTCCGTAAGCCACTTTTGCGCTTCTTCGATGCCGTCGCCGGCCATCTTCAGCAGCAGATGATGTTCGTACTTATCACGCCAGGTTTTCATACGCTCCGGCAGGTGCGCCGGGAAGGCGTGACCGAGCTTCTGCATAAAGCGGTCGGTGAAGTGCGGCTTGAACAGGGAGACTTTTTCCAGCATCGCGTCGGTGCGCCCCTTCATGGTGAAGAAGAACGGCATTTTGTCGGTGCCGAGCTTATCGATCATCAGGAAGGTGTCTTTGCCATATTTTTCGGCGATATCGTAAATATCGCGGTGCATATATTCACCGGCTACCGGCAGATTATTGAATTCAGCGAGGATGTGGCGGCGGATTTCGGTGAGCACTTCCGGCTGATTGGTGCCGATATAGAACACCTGCTGGCGCTTTTCCGCCGGAAAAGTATCGAGACGGACGGCGAAGACCGCCAGCTTGCCGGCGCAGCCGGAGGATTCGAACAGGCGGTCCGGGTCGGCGTTATAGCGAGCCGGGGTATCGGCGTTGACGTCGCGCACGCGGGTGACGTAATCGTGATCGTGGGCGTGGCGGCCATCGTGCTGCACGTCGGCATCGTTGATACGGTCATCGTCGAGGCGGCTCAGGATTTGCTCCGGCGTTGAGCCAAGATCGATTCCCAGATGGTTGACTAATTTCAGTTTGCCGTCGGCGTCAATCTGCGCGAACAGCGACATTTCGGTATAGGCCGGTCCGCGTTGCACCAGCGATCCGCCGGAGTTGTTACAGATACCGCCGATGACGGATGCGCCGATGCAGGAAGAGCCGATCACCGAGTGCGGTTCGCGGCCCAGCGGTTTTAGCGCTTTTTCCAGTGAATAGAGGGTGGTGCCAGGGTAGGCCAGCACCTGCTCACCCTTATCCAGCAGGTGCAGCTTATCCAGACGCAGCGTGCTGATAATGACGATTTCGCGATCGTAATCATTGCCGCTTGGGGTGGAGCCTTCGGTGAGGCCGGTATTCGCCGCCTGCATCAGGATAATTTTGTCAGCCTGGACGCAGGCGCTGAGAACTCGCCATAATTCAAGCAGGGTACCGGGGAACACCACCGCCAGCGCATCGCCGTGGCCGGAGCGGAAACCTTTCCGGTAACGCTGGGTTTTCGCCGGATCGGTTAACAGATGCGAGGAGCCAACCAGCCGCGCCAGTTCCGCCAAAAAGGGAGGGTTATTTATTGTTGTTGCAGATGACATGATTCACTCCTTGTGGGCACAGAAAAGCTATATCGCTGTTAGCATACCGCTTTGTATGACAATTTGGTGTATGAATGTTTCTATAAATCAGATAAGAACCTTAGCATTCTACGGGCGCGTTGTTTATATATATGGCAAACTGCGGTTTTTGCTGCGTTTTCGCTGGGCTATTAGCACCGAATCAAAGAGGGATACATAATAATGAAATGGTTGTGTACTGTTGGCGTCGCCGTGAGCCTGGCGCTGCAACCCGCGCTGGCGGATGAACTGTTTGGTAACCATCCGCTGACGCCTGAGGCGCGAGATGCGTTTGTTAGCGAACTGCTGAAAAAAATGACGGTCGATGAAAAAATCGGTCAGCTGCGCCTAATCAGCGTCGGTCCGGATAACCCGAAAGAGGCGATCCGGGAAATGATCAAAGACGGTCAGGTAGGGGCGATTTTTAATACCGTGACCCGGCCTGATATCCGCGTGATGCAGGATCAGGTGATGCAGCTAAGCCGCCTGAAGATCCCGCTGTTTTTCGCCTACGATGTGCTGCACGGCCAGCGTACCGTCTTCCCGATAAGCCTCGGCCTGGCCTCCTCTTTTAATCTCGACGCGGTGAATACAGTCGGACGTATCTCGGCCTATGAAGCGGCTGACGATGGTCTCAATATGACCTGGGCGCCGATGGTCGACGTCTCTCGCGACCCGCGCTGGGGCCGCGCCTCCGAAGGTTTTGGCGAGGATACTTACCTGACCACCGTGATGGGTAAAGCGATGGTGGAGTCGATGCAGGGTAAGAGCCCGGCAGACCGCTATTCGGTGATGACCAGCGTTAAACACTTCGCCGCCTACGGCGCGGTTGAAGGCGGCAAAGAGTACAACACCGTCGATATGAGCCCGCAGCGCCTGTTCAACGACTACATGCCGCCGTATAAAGCCGGTCTCGATGCCGGCAGCGGCGCGGTGATGGTGGCGCTAAACTCGCTCAACGGTACCCCGGCCACTTCCGATTCCTGGCTGCTGAAAGACGTCCTGCGCGACCAGTGGGGCTTCAAAGGCATCACCGTTTCCGACCATGGCGCCATCAAAGAGCTGATTAAACACGGTGTCGCCTCCGACCCGGAAGACGCGGTGCGCGTCGCGCTGAAGTCCGGTATCAACATGAGCATGAGCGATGAGTACTACAGCAAATATCTGCCGGGGCTGGTGAAATCCGGCAAGGTGACGATGGCTGAACTGGATGACGCTACCCGCCACGTGCTCAACGTCAAGTATGATATGGGGTTGTTCAACGATCCGTACAGCCATCTGGGGCCGAAAGCATCCGACCCGCAGGACACCAACGCCGAAAGCCGTCTGCATCGTAAAGAGGCGCGTGAAGTGGCGCGAGAAAGCCTGGTGCTGCTGAAAAATCGTCTCGATACGCTGCCGCTGAAAAAATCCGGCACGATCGCCGTAGTAGGCGCGCTGGCGGATAGCAAGCGCGACATGATGGGCAGCTGGTCGGCGGCGGGCGTAGCCGATCAGTCGGTCACCGTGCTGACCGGCATTAAAGAAGCGCTGGGCGATAAAGGCAAAGTGATTTATGCCAAAGGCGCTAACGTTACCGACGATAAAGGCATTGTCGATTTCCTTAACCTGTATGAGAAAGCGGTGCAGGTCGATCCGCGCTCGCCGCAGGAGATGATCGATGAAGCCGTGGCGGCGGCGAAACAGTCCGACGTGGTTGTTGCGGTAGTGGGTGAAGCGCAGGGCATGGCGCATGAGGCTTCCAGCCGGACCGATATCACCCTGCCGCAAAGCCAACGCGATCTGATTAGCGCGCTGAAAGCGACCGGTAAGCCGCTGGTGCTGGTGCTGATGAACGGGCGTCCGCTGGCGCTGGTGAAAGAGGATCAGCAGGCGGATGCGCTGCTGGAGACCTGGTTTGCCGGTACTGAAGGCGGCCATGCAATCGCCGATGTGCTGTTTGGCGATTACAACCCTTCCGGTAAGCTGCCGATGTCTTTCCCACGTTCGGTGGGGCAGATCCCGACCTACTACAGCCATCTGAATACCGGCCGTCCGTATAATCCGGAAAAGCCCAATAAATACACCTCGCGTTATTTTGATCAAGCGAATGGCCCGCTGTATCCATTTGGTTATGGCCTGAGCTACACCACCTTCAGCGTTTCGGATGTTAAAATGTCGGCGCCAACGATGCCGCGCGACGGCAGCGTGACCGCCAGCGTGCAGGTGACCAACACCGGCAAACGCGAAGGGGCGACGGTGATCCAGCTTTATTTGCAGGACGTGACCGCGTCGATGAGCCGCCCGGTGAAAATGCTGCGCGGCTTTAAGAAGGTGAATCTTAAGCCGGGTGAGACGCAAACCGTCAGCTTCCCGATTGATGTTGAAGCGCTGAAATTCTGGAACCAGCAGATGAAATACGTTGCTGAACCGGGCAAATTCAACGTCTTTATTGGGGTGGATTCCGCCCGCGTTAAGCAGAGCGAATTTGAGTTGCTGTAATCGATAGCCCTGTGAAAGGGGATAAACCGGGTATTACTCCTGAAAGGCCGATTAATCGGCCTTTTTTTTTCGTTCGCCGGCCAAATGGACTACGCTTTTCTCTTAAGCTTCTGTAAACGGAGCGCAAAAGAAGAGAAGGAAGCAGGATGATGGCAACGAAATGGTCAGGCGCGTTGGCGCTAGTGGCGCTGGTCAGCCTGCCGCTGCAGGCGGCGGAACCGGTGAAAGTGGGCTCGAAAATCGATACGGAAGGGGCGCTGCTCGGCAATATCATTTTGCAGGTACTGGAAAGCCACGGCGTGAAAACGGTCAATAAAGTCCAGCTTGGCACCACGCCGGTGGTTCGCGGAGCGATTACCGCCGGTGAGCTGGATATCTATCCGGAATACACCGGCAACGGGGCTTTCTTCTTTAAAGATGAAAATGACCCGGCGTGGAAAAACGCCAAACAGGGCTATGAAAAAGTTAAAAAGCTGGACGCGGAAAAAAACAAGCTGATCTGGCTGACCCCGGCTCCCGCCAATAATACCTGGACTATCGCGGTGCGACAGGAAGTGGCGGAGCAAAATCATCTTGCTTCATTGGCCGATCTTAGCGCCTATCTACAGAAGGGCGGCGATTTTAAACTGGCGGCTTCCGCGGAGTTTATCGAGCGCGCCGATGCTCTCCCGGCGTTCGAAAAAGCCTATGGCTTTAAGCTCAATCAGAATCAGCTGTTGTCGCTGGCGGGCGGCGATACCGCGGTGACCATTAAAGCGGCGGCGCAGCAAACCTCCGGCGTAAACGCGGCGATGGCCTATGGCACCGATGGCCCGGTAGCGGCTTTGGGGCTGCAAACCCTGAGCGATCCAAAAGGCGTACAGCCTATTTACGCCCCGACACCGGTTGTGCGTGAAGCGGTGCTGAAGGCGTATCCGCAGATGGCGCAGTGGCTGGAACCGGTGTTTGCCAGCCTCGATGAAAAAACGTTGCAGAAATTAAACGCCAGCATTGCCGTTGAAGGGCGAGACGCGAAGAGCGTAGCCGCCGATTACCTGCAACAAAAAGGGCTGCTGAAGTAAATACGAGTGACTATTCGTTGTTATAACCGCGTGGCGCTGCTGCTCACGCTACTGCTGTTGGCCGTGACGGCGCTGCCATTCGTCACTTATGCCCCTAATCGTCTGCTTTCCGGTGAAGCGCGCTGGCTATGGACGCAGATGCCGTGGCTGGCGGCGGCGCAGCTGGCGGGCGCGCTGCTGCTGTTGTTATTGTGCTGGATCCCAGGCCGTCTGGCGCTGCTCGGTAGCCTGCTTATTGCCGATTTGCTCCTGCCACTACTAATGTGGGGCGCCGGAGACATCGCGCTACAGCTGGTGCAACAGGGCTCCCCGCTGGCGCGTACCTCTCCCGGAAGCGGATTATGGCTTTCGCTGGCGCTATGTCTGCTACTCGCCAGCGATACTATCCGCCGCCTGACTCCGCACGCTTTATGGCGTTGGCTACTGAATGCGCAGCTTTGGCTGCTACCGTGCCTGCTGCTGTGGCATGGGGCGCTCGATCAACTCTCTTTGCTGAAAGAATATGCTAACCGTGAGGATGTCTTTAATGACGCGCTGCGTCAGCACCTGTGGTTGTTGTTCGGGACGTTGCTGCCCGGATTATTATTGGGTCTATCGATAGGCTTCGCCCTCTGGCGGCGACCGCACTGGCAGGCGCCAGTATTTACCTTCCTTAATGTGATTCAAACTATTCCTTCGGTGGCGCTCTTCGGTTTGTTGATCGCGCCGTTGGCCGGGTTGACGCGCCATTTTCCGCTACTGGGCAAAATTGGCATTTCCGGAACCGGCCTGGCGCCGGCGCTAATCGCACTGGTGCTATATGCGTTATTGCCGCTGGTACGCGGGGTGGTGACCGGGCTGCAACAGGTACCACGCGAGGCGCTGGAAAGCGCAACCGCAATGGGAATGAACGGCTCCCAGCGTTTTCGCCAGGTTCAGTTACCGTTGGCGCTGCCGGTCCTGTTGCGCAGCCTGCGGGTGGTCAGCGTACAGACTGTCGGTATGGCGGTGGTAGCGGCGTTGATAGGCGCGGGCGGCTTCGGCGCTTTGGTGTTTCAGGGGCTCCTCAGCAGCGCGCTGGATTTGGTGCTGCTGGGCGTCATTCCGACGATTGCGTTGGCGGTAGTCGTGGATGCCGTGTTTGCACTGTGGAGCGCGTTACTAAAAGGAGAAACGCATGATTGAGTTCGACGGGGTGAATAAAGCCTTTGCCGGGCAACCCGCGGTGAAAGATCTCAACCTGCATCTGCGCGAGGGGGCGTTTTCGGTGCTGATTGGTACTTCCGGCTCCGGAAAATCAACCACCCTGAAGATGATTAACCAACTGGTGGAACAGGATAGCGGAGTGATACGCTTCGCCGGCGAGGATATCCGTCGACAGCCATTGCTGGCGCTGCGCCGCCGTATGGGGTACGCCATTCAGTCAATTGGCCTGTTTCCACACTGGACGGTGGCGCAAAATATCGCCACCGTGCCGCAGTTGCAAAAGTGGCCGCGCGCAAAAATTACCGAGCGGGTTGATGAATTGATGGCGTTATTAGGCCTGGAGCCTCTACTACGCGATCGCTACCCGCATCAGCTTTCCGGGGGCCAGCAGCAGCGCGTCGGCGTGGCGCGGGCGCTGGCGGCCAACCCGGAGGTGCTGTTAATGGATGAGCCGTTCGGCGCGCTGGATCCGGTGACCCGCGAAGCGCTGCAGCAGGAGATGCTGCGCATTCATCGTCTGTTTGGGCGCACGATTGTGCTCGTCACCCATGATATCGATGAAGCGCTACGCCTGGCGGATCATCTGGTGCTGATGGACGGCGGCGAAGTGGTGCAGCAGGGAGAGCCGTTACAGATGTTGCTGGAGCCAAAGAACGCCTTTGTCGAAACCTTCTTTGGCCGCAGTGAACTAGGGGTGCGGCTGCTCTCGCTACGCGGCGTCGGGGATTATTTACGCCGGGATGAGCGGCTGGCGGGCGATGCGCTAAACGTCTCAATGACGTTGCGCGAGGCGTTGTCGCAGTTTGTCGCTCACCGTCGCGACGTTTTGCCGGTGGTTGATGAACAGGGCGAAGCGTGCGGTACGTTGCACTTTGCTGATTTGTTACGTGATGGAGGTGGGGCGTGAAGGCGCTTCGCGATCCGCTGCTGTGGTTGGTGGCGCTGTTTATCGCGCTGCTGCTGGTGTTGCCCCATAGCGCGCCGCTGTTTAGCTGGCTATTTCCGGAACTGCCGCGCCCGGTTTATCAGCAGGAGAGTTTTCTGGCGCTGACGCTGGCGCATTTTTGGCTGGTGGCGTTATCAAGCCTTGTCGCAACGGTTATCGGTATCGGGGCCGGGGTTATCGTCACCCGGCCCGCCGGACGAGAGTTTCGTCCACTGGTGGAGACCATTGCCGCCATGGGACAGACATTTCCGCCGGTGGCGGTACTGGCGATTGCGGTACCGGTGATGGGCTTCGGCTGGCAACCGGCGCTTATCGCGCTGGCGCTGTACGGAATATTGCCCGTGCTGCAGGGGACGTTGGCTGGATTAAGTTCGATATCGCCTGGGGTATTGAACATTGCCGAGGGGATGGGGATGAGCGGCTGGCAGCGGTTGTGCAAAGTGGAGCTGCCGCTGGCGGCCCCGGTCATGCTGGCCGGGATCCGCACTTCGGCCATCGTCAATATTGGTACGGCAACCATTGCCTCAACGGTGGGCGCCAACACGCTCGGCACGCCAATTATTATCGGCCTCAGCGGCTTTAATACCGCTTACGTGCTGCAGGGGGCGCTGCTGGTGGCGCTGGCGGCGATCATCATCGATCGCTTTTTCGAACGGCTAAACCAGTGGGTCAGCCGACACCACCGCGAACAATAAACGAGTAACCCGCTAGCATCACGCCGCCGATCCCGCCGATGGCCATGCATAAGAAGAGGGTAATGACCGCGATTTTCGCAGGCTTCATGATAGGCTCCTTTTGTTAACGGAGGGATTATACGGTGAAGCGCTGGTGTTAACGAAACATTAATTGCTATTTAGCCAGATCAGGTTTTCCCGCTGTTCCCAATCGCGAAGCTGTGCTGCCTGTGGACTACCTGGCGGTGTGGGGCACCACACCAGTAGGGTGCTGTCGGGAAACAGTTGCGGACGGATCTGGTTCAGGGAATGTGCGACAACGTCGACCCGCCAACCTTGCTCGCAGGCTTTCCAGCCCTCCAGCCACAGTCGGGTGGTGTCATCGGTATTCCAGCCAACCACCACCGCGTGATGGCCGGGGCGTTTCCAGGCATGGGCGAGACATTGGGCGATATGATTGATCAAGATGCCGTCGAGCAGGCTGCGCAGCGCCAGTAGCGTTGGCTGCGGGCTTAACAGGCGGTGGCGGAGCGGATTAATCAGGTAATGGACCAGCGTTTGCGCGGAATAGCTGTGGCTGCGCTCTTTTAGCCATAGGCGCAAGCGTTGGTAATGACCTTCTTGTAGAAAACCGAGCAATATCTCCTGCTGTTCGCGCCAGCCGTCTTCAGCATCCTCTTCGCGGTCAGGTAGCAGGTTTTTTACCTTGCTGACCTGTACGCCGGCATCAATCCAGCGCTTAATTTCGCGAATACGCTCAATTTCATTGTCATTGAATAATCGATGACCGCCATCGGTGCGCTGCGGTTTAATAAGTTCATAACGTCGCTGCCAGGCTCGCAGCGTCACGGGATTGATATCACAAAGCTGAGCCACTTCGCCTATCGTATACAGCGCCATTTTCCCCTCCCGCCGTGTTCTCCTGATTTAACTGTAGAAGGGGTTTATCAATTGTTCATTTTTTGCGCTTTCTGGCGCTAATGAGACGATGGGAAGTGTGATCGTCACCATGATTTATCATTTTCTTGTATCGCTTCAAAGAAAGTTATAGGCGGTCAGTGTATGTTACGCGCTTTCAAAGGTTGTGTGGTTTGCGGGTATGTACGAGTTCGATCTGGTATTGCTGCTGCTCCAGCAGATGTGCGTGTTTCTGGTCATCGCCTGGCTGATGAGTAAAACGCGGCTGTTCATTCCCCTGATGCAGGTCACCGTGCGTTTGCCGCATAAATTGCTGTGCTATGTCACCTTCTCGATTTTTTGCATTATGGGGACCTATTTCGGTCTGCATATCGAAGATTCTATTGCAAATACCCGCGCTATTGGCGCAGTGATGGGCGGGCTGCTCGGCGGCCCGGTGGTCGGCGGTCTGGTGGGGTTGACCGGAGGCCTGCATCGCTATTCGCTGGGCGGAATGACGGCGTTAAGCTGTATGGTGTCTACCATTGTCGAAGGGCTGCTCGGTGGCCTGGTACACAGTATCTTAATTAGGCGCGGTCGCCCGGATAAAGTGTTCAGCCCGCTTACCGCCGGGGCGATTACCTTTTTCGCTGAACTGGTACAGATGCTGATAATCCTGCTCATTGCGCGACCCTTTCAGGATGCGCTGCACCTGGTACAGAGTATCGCCGCGCCGATGATGGTCACGAATACCGTCGGCGCCGCGCTGTTTATGCGTATTCTGCTGGATAAGCGGGCGATGTTTGAAAAATATACCTCGGCTTTTTCCGCCACCGCGCTGAAAGTGGCGGCCTCTACCGAGGGGATCCTGCGTCAGGGATTCAACGAAGAGAATAGTATGAAGGTGGCTCAGGTGCTGATTCAGGAACTGGATATCGGCGCTGTAGCCATTACCGACCGCGAGCGGCTGCTGGCGTTTACCGGCATCGGGGATGACCACCATCTACCAGGTAAGCCGATCTCATCATCCTATACGCAAAGGGCGATTGATACCGGCGAAGTGGTTTATGCCGACGGCAACGAGGTGCCGTACCGCTGTTCAATTCACCCTGGATGCAAACTGGGCTCGACGCTGGTCATTCCGCTGCGCGGTGAGAATCAACGGGTTATTGGCACCATTAAGCTATATGAAGCGAAAAACCGCTTGTTCAGCTCGATTAACCGTACGCTGGGGGAGGGGATCGCCCAGCTACTGTCGGCGCAGATCCTTGCCGGCCAGTATGAACGGCAGAAGGCGTTGCTGACCCAGTCGGAAATTAAACTGCTGCACGCGCAGGTTAACCCGCACTTTCTGTTCAACGCCCTGAACACGCTGAAGGCAGTGATTCGCCGCGATAGCGATCAGGCCGGACAACTGGTGCAGTATCTATCAACCTTCTTTCGCAAAAATCTGAAGCGACCAACGGAGATCGTCACCCTGGCGGACGAAATTGAACATGTGAATGCCTATCTGCAAATTGAGAAGGCGCGATTCCAGGATAATTTACAGATACGTATGCAGGTTCCTGCATCGCTTGAACATCTGCAGCTACCGGCGTTTACGTTACAGCCGATAGTCGAAAACGCGATCAAGCACGGCACTTCTCAGCATCTTGGCGTGGGCGAAATTACCATTCGCGCCAGTCAGCATGAGCGTTGGTTACAGCTGGATGTGGAAGATAACGCCGGTCTGTATCGGGATAACCCTAATGCCAGCGGGCTCGGAATGAGTCTGGTGGACAGAAGACTGCGTACGCGCTTCGGCGCCGACTGCGGAATTAGCGTCGCTTGCGAAGCGGAACATTTTACCCGCATTACGCTGCGACTGCCTCTGGAGGAGAATGCATGCTAAAAGTTTTAATCGTCGATGATGAGCCGCTGGCGCGGGAAAATCTGCGCATTCTGCTGGAGGCGCAAAGCGATATTGATATCGTCGGCGAATGCGGCAACGCCGTCGAGGCGATTGGCGCGGTGCATAAGCTGCGTCCCGACGTGCTGTTTCTGGACATTCAAATGCCGCGCATCAGTGGGTTGGAGATGGTTGGTATGCTCGATCCAGAGCATCGCCCTTATATCGTCTTTTTAACCGCCTTCGATGAATATGCGGTGAAGGCCTTTGAAGAGCACGCCTTTGATTATCTGCTCAAGCCGATCGAAAACGCCCGGCTGGAGAAAACCCTGAGCCGCCTGCGCCAGGAGCGCAGCCTGCAGGATGTATCCCTGTTGGATGATGCCCGGCAGGCGCTGAAGTACATTCCCTGCACCGGTCACAGCCGCATCTGGTTGCTGCAGATGGAAGATGTGGCTTTTGTGAGTAGCCGGATGAGCGGGATTTACGTCACCGATAGCGAAGGCAAAGAAGGGTTTACCGAACTGACTTTGCGTACGCTTGAAAGCCGTACGCCGCTGTTGCGCTGCCACCGTCAATATCTCGTTAACATGGCGCATTTGAAGGAGATCCGCCTTGAGGAGAATGGGCAGGCGGAATTGTTAATGCGCGCCGGGCAAACGGTGCCGGTCAGCCGCCGCTATCTGAAAAGCCTGAAGGAGGCGATTGGTCTGTAAAAACGTGGAATCATGGTAGACTTAGCGCCAGCATTTTTCATCATGAAGGCATTATGATCAGTAACGATATTTTACGTAGCCTGCGCTACACCCTGAAAACGAATAATAACGGTCTGGTACGCATCTTTGCGCTGGCGGATGCGCCGGTGAGTGCGGAACAACTGGTACCCTGGCTGAAAAAAGAAGACGAAGAAGGGTTTGCGCGCTGCCCGGATGTCGTGCTGTCGAATTTTCTCAATGGCCTGATTTACGACAAACGCGGCAAAGACGAATCGGCGCCGCCGCTGGCGGTTGAACGCCGGGTGAATAACAATATCGTACTGAAAAAATTGCGTATCGCTTTCTCGCTGAAGACCGACGATATTCTGGCGATCCTGACTCAGCAAAAATTCCGCGTGTCGATGCCGGAAATCACCGCCATGATGCGCGCGCCGGACCACAAAAACTACCGCGAATGCGGCGATCAGTTTTTGCGCTATTTCCTGCGCGGTCTTACCGAACGCGAGCACGCCAAAGGCTAAGCGCCTGACTTGACCCGGGCCTGCGCCCGGGCCCTGCACCTCTTTACTTCTTCACCTCTTTAAAACCCTGCGATTCCAGCAATTTAGTTGACACCGATAGTGAAACAAACTGCTGTGAGCAGTCGGTGAACATCGAGCCCGGCAGTTTGCACAGCTCGCTGATTTTCGCTTTGCTAAAATCCACGGTCAGATGCTCAAGCGCATAGGAATCTTTATAGTCGATGGTCTGTTCTACGCCCTGTAGATTACGATACACGCTGCTAATCGGCTCAATAATGGCCCGCGCCTGTTCTTTATTTTCGGCGCCGATCGATTTATAGGGAATGGTGTTGTCGGCATCCTGACGCAATACTTTGTCGCCGTCATAGTGGTAGGTAAAGCTGAGTTCGACGCCGTTGGTATTCAGCGCAAAGGTTTTACTCTCTTCTTTTTTATTATCGCAGCCGGCGAGGGCCGCCAGCAGAACAGATACGGCCAGCACGCCAGCCATCTTGCGGTTAAATTTCATCACGATTCCCTATGTTGAGTGGTATTGCGCGTCCAGAGAGGAGCAGACAGTAATGATTATTATGGCTATTGCGCGTTGTCGCAACAGAAGGCGTGAAGGGAATAAAAAAGCGCTGCCGGAGCAGCGCTTTTACGGAGGTTATTTAACCTGCTGACCCGGCTGTGCGCCGCTGTCAGGGCTTAACAGGAAGATATCTTTCCCGCCAGGGCCGGCGGCCATCACCATCCCTTCGGAGATGCCGAAGCGCATTTTACGCGGCGCCAGGTTGGCGACCATCACCGTCAGGCGGCCAATGAGCGCCTGCGGGTCCGGGTAGGCGGAGCGGATGCCGGAGAAGACGTTACGCTTCTCGCCGCCGAGATCGAGAGTCAAGCGCAGCAGCTTATCGGAACCGTCGACGAACTCGGCGTTTTCAATCAGCGCGATACGCATATCCACCTTGGCGAAATCGTCAAAGGCGATAGTTTCCTGGATCGGATCATCGGCCAGCGGGCCAGTCACCGGCGCGGCGGCGGCTTTCACTTCTTCTTTAGAGGCTTCAACCAGCGCTTCGACCTGTTTCATCTCAATGCGGTTGTACAGTGCCTTAAAGGCGTTAACCTTGTGCGCCAGCAGCGGCTGCTGGATGGCGTCCCAGCTCAGCTCGGTGTTGAGGAACGCTTCAGCGCGCGCGCTCAGCCCCGGCAGAACCGGCTTCAGCCAGGTCATCAGCACGCGGAACATGTTCAGCCCCATGGTGCAGATTGCCTGCAGGTCGGCGTCGCGGCCATCCTGTTTTGCCACCACCCACGGCGCCTGCTCGTCAACATAGCGGTTCGCGACGTCGGCCAGCGCCATAATTTCGCGGATGGCTTTACCGAACTCGCGGCTTTCCCACGCTTCGCCGATAGCGGCAGCCGCATCGGTGAAGGTTTTATATAGCGCCGGGTCAGCCAGTTCGGCGGAGAGCATACCGTCGAAGCGCTTATTGATAAAGCCGGCGTTACGCGAAGCCAGGTTCACCACTTTGTTAACGATATCGGCGTTAACGCGCTGGATAAAGTCTTCCAGGTTCAGGTCGATATCATCAATGCGCGAAGAGAGCTTAGCGGTGTAGTAGTAGCGCAGGCTGTCGGCGTCGAAATGGTTCAGCCAGGTGCTGGCTTTGATAAAGGTACCGCGTGATTTGGACATCTTGGCGCCGTTTACCGTGACATAGCCGTGAACGAACAGGTTGGTCGGCTTACGGAAGTTGCTGCCTTCCAGCATGGCCGGCCAGAACAGGCTGTGGAAGTACACGATATCTTTACCGATGAAGTGATACAGCTCGGCACTGGAATCTTTCTTCCAGTATTCATCGAAGCTGGTGGTGTCGCCGCGTTTGTCGCACAGATTCTTAAAGGAACCCATGTAACCGATCGGCGCATCCAGCCAGACGTAGAAGTATTTGCCCGGCGCGTTGGGAATTTCAAAGCCAAAGTACGGCGCGTCACGGGAAATATCCCACTGTTGCAGGCCGGATTCGAACCACTCCTGCATTTTGTTCGCCACCTGCTCCTGCAGCGCGCCGCTGCGGGTCCACGCCTGCAGCATTTCGCTAAAGGACGGCAGGTCGAAGAAGAAGTGCTCAGATTCACGCATCACCGGCGTCGCGCCGGATACTACAGATTTCGGATCGATGAGCTCAGTTGGGCTGTAGGTGGCGCCGCAGACTTCGCAGTTATCGCCGTACTGGTCCGGAGATTTACACTTCGGACAGGTGCCTTTGACGAAGCGGTCCGGCAGGAACATGCCCTTTTCCGGATCGTAGAGCTGAGAGATGGTGCGGTTTTTAATAAAACCGTTTTCTTTCAGACGGGTATAGATAAGCTCCGACAGCTCGCGGTTCTCGTCGCTGTGCGTCGAGTGATAGTTGTCGTAGCTGATATCGAAACCGGCAAAATCGGTCTGATGCTCCTGACTCATCTCGCCAATCATCTGCTCCGGGGTGATGCCAAGCTGCTGCGCTTTCAGCATAATCGGGGTGCCGTGGGCGTCGTCGGCGCAGATGAAGTTGACTTCGTGGCCGCGCATTCGCTGGTAACGGACCCAGACATCAGCCTGGATGTGCTCCAGCATGTGGCCGAGGTGGATAGAGCCGTTGGCGTACGGCAGCGCGCACGTTACCAGAATTTTTTTCGCGACTTGAGTCATAGTGGGCATTACATCTTCTGTTGTAAAAAGGGCTTTTGATGTTACCTGAAAGGCAATAATTTGGTAAGCCCAAAGCTTATTGTGGGGGAATTATTCCCTTTCAGGTAAACTTAACGGACAAGAATCAACTCACAATAACAAAGGAGTCGGGATGAGTTCGCAATCCCAGGCCAAATCCCCCGAACGTCTACGCGCGATGGTCGCCGGGACTCTGGCTAATTTCCAGCACCCAACCTTGAAACATAACCTCACCACGCTAAAGGCGCTGCACCATGTCGCCTGGCTTGACGATACCGTGCATATCGAGATCCAAATGCCGTTCGTCTGGACCCGCGCGTTTGAGGCGTTGAAGGAGCAATGCAGCGCCGAGCTGCTGCGTATCACCGGCGCGAAAGCCATCGACTGGAAGCTCTCTCACAGTATCGCCACCCTGAAGCGGGTGAAAAACCAGCCGGGTATTAATGGCGTGAAAAACATCATCGCCGTCAGTTCCGGTAAAGGCGGGGTGGGCAAATCCTCTACCGCCGTCAACCTCGCGCTGGCGCTGGCGGCGGAAGGGGCCAAAGTGGGTATCCTTGATGCCGACATCTATGGTCCGTCGATTCCGACCATGCTTGGTGCGGAAGACAGCCGCCCGACATCGCCGGACGGCACTCATATGGCGCCGATTATGAAGTATGGCCTGGCGACGAACTCCATCGGATATCTGGTGACCGATGACAACGCCATGGTGTGGCGCGGCCCGATGGCCAGCAAGGCGCTGATGCAGATGCTGCAGGAGACGCTGTGGCCGGATCTGGATTACCTGGTGCTGGATATGCCGCCGGGAACGGGCGACATCCAGCTGACCCTGGCGCAGAACATTCCGGTAACCGGCGCGGTGGTGGTGACGACGCCGCAGGACATCGCGCTGATCGACGCCAAAAAAGGCATCGTGATGTTTGAGAAAGTAGAAGTGCCGGTCGTTGGGATCGTGGAAAACATGAGCATGCATATCTGCAGCAACTGTGGCCACCACGAGCCTATCTTTGGCACCGGCGGCGCCGAGAAGCTGGCGGCGAAGTACCACACTCAGTTGCTAGGCCAGTTGCCATTGCATATCACGCTGCGTGAAGATCTGGATAAAGGTACGCCGACGGTTATTGCGCGTCCGGAAAGCGAGTTTACCGATATCTATCGCCAGCTGGCGGGACGCGTGGCGGCGCAGATGTACTGGCAGGGCGAAGTTATCCCGAGCGAGATCGCCTTCCGCGCCGTTTAAGGCTGGGTGTAACGCATCAGCCAATAATCTCCGTCAGGAGACGCGCCCTGAGCTTCGAGTTTCCAGCCGTGATGCTGGTAGAAGCGCAGGGCGTTTTCATTTCGCGACAGACACTTCAGCGTACCACTGCGCTTAAATGAGCGCTGAACCTGTTCCAGCAGCAGGCTACCGACGCCTTTTCCCTGCCACTGCGGATCCACAAACAGGTTATGCAGGAAGTTGTCGATAACCCACACTGAGGCGAATCCTGCCAGCACATCGCCGCATTCGGCGACCCATAGCTGTTCGTCTTGCACCACGGCATCAAAATCTTCCAGCCGCCATTGATCGCCGTTAAGCCATGTCCATGAGGCAAGACGCGCGTCAAGAAACAGCTGACGCAGGCGAGGGTAGTCGCTGGCGCGACCGGGGCGAATGCGCAATTGCGCCTGCGTCGAGGACTTAGCGATGATAGAAGATCTCGCCGTCATACACTTTCAGGATCTTGCCTTCGGTGTCGGTGATCAGAACGTAGTTGCCGCCCATATAGGTCCAGTGACTGCCGGCATCCGGCGCGGGCAGGTTACGCAATTGCCACTGTTTGATGTTGTACTCAGGAGTGAGGTACATCGCCGGCACGGTATCGCCAATATGAAATTGGGTAAAATCAGCGGTGAATTCTTTCATCGCATACTGTTCAATCCCGGAGGCCGGCGCCGCCCAGCTTGCGCTGGCGCTGGCAAGAAGTACGCCCAGAAGCATCATTTTTGTTTTACGCATATTTTCCTCAATATTACCTGGACTCAAAATAGCAGCCTCGTATCATTCCTGAAGCGCTGCTGAAATGGCAAGCACTGGTTTTTTAAAAAGTGTAAGCAAAACACGGCTGAAGTCTTGTCCCGCTTGCGTTGTTAGGCGGTAAATCGCTATTTTGGGAGCATTCTGAAGCAGGGGAGACTTGGCATGTTCAGGCTGGAAGATCTGACCTTATTTGTCCGCGCGGCGGCGTTAGGCAGTTTTAGCGAGGCGGCGCGGGAGGCGGGGCAGCAGCCAGCGCAGGTCAGCGCGGCGATCAAACGCCTGGAAACGACGCTCAACATTCGCCTTTTTGCTCGTTCGACCCGTAGCCTGCGCCTGACCCCGGAGGGCGAAACCTGGCTGCCCTACGCCACCCAGATGCTTGATACCCTACAGGCCGGGTTACAGAAAATTCAGGCGCCGGGGGATGAAGTCCGCGGCACGCTGCAAATTGCCGTGCCATCCGATCTTGGACGTAACCTGCTGCTCAAGGTGTTTTGCGCTTTTCGCGAACGTCACCCGGCGTTGAGCCTGCGGCTGCACTTTTCCGATCATCTGACCGACGTGTTTAAAGATCCGGTGGATGTCGCTTTTCGCTACGGCTACCACGAAGACGCTTCGTTTATCTCGCTGCCCGTCGCGCCGGAAAACCGTCGGGTGTTGGTGGCTTCACCGCAGTGGGTTGCCCGCCACGGTCAAATCAGTAGTCTGGAGGAGTTATCCCGGCACAGCGCGCTGTTGTACGTATTACGCGGCCGCCCTTTTGACCGCTGGCCGCTGATTTCAGGTAATGAAGTGCATACCGTGGAGATGAACGGCGCGATTATGAGCGATGATGCGGAGGTGATCCGTCGGCTGGCGGTAGCCGGGGAGGGGATCGCTTATAAATCGTTTCTTGATGTCAGCGACGACCTGCGGGAAGGGCGTCTGGTGCGGTTGCTGCCGGACTTTCAGGGCGATTTAACGCCGCTGAACATGATTTGTCCGCACCGCAAACAGCTCTCTGCCGCGGTGCGTTTGTTATATCAAGAGGTGAAATCACATTGTGAAGCGCTTAGTGCTTAACTAAGGTCGCGAAGTAATAGATTAGCGGGATCGCCAGCACCCACAGGCCAATCGGAATTTCACGCCACTTGCCGGCGATCGCTTTGATGACAATGTAAAACAGCAGTCCGCCGGCAATACCGGTGCCGAAGCTGTTGGCGATTAGCGTAATCATCACCATCATTAACACCGGCAGTCCGTCGGTAAAGTTCCCCAGATCGACTTTGCGCAGGCCGCTAAACATGTTCAGGCCTATCAAAATTAACGCCGGCGCGGTGGCCTCTTTAGGGATCATGAGCGCCACCGGCGTAAACAGCAACATCAGCAGGAACATCACCGCCGCCGCCAGCGCGGTGAGGCCGGTCTTGCCGCCGGCTTCCGCTGCCGCGGATGATTCAATCAGCGCCGTGGCCGCCGGAATACCGACCCACGGGCCCAGCGCGGCGGCAATCGAATCGACCATAAACGGGCGATTAATCTGCGGCATGTTGCCTTTTTCATCCAGTAAGCCCGCCTCGCCGCCGACCGCCAGGGTCGTACCCATGGTCGAGAAAAACTCGGACGCGAAAAAGACGAACAGGAACGGCAGGAAGGCGATATTTAATGCCCCCAACAGATCGATTTGCCCGAACACTGGAGCCAGCGAGTGCGGAACATCAATAAAGCTGCCCGGTAGCTTTGTCACGCCGAATGGAATACCCACCAGGGTGGCGAAAAGAATAGCCCACAATATCGCGCCTGGCACTTTACGCGCCTGTAGCGCTATTGCCAGAAACAGGCCGCACAGCGCCACCAGCGCGCCGGGGGCAAGAAAATCACCGAGCATCAGGGCGTTGGTTTTGGCATTCGCCAGCACCAGCCCGGCATTGCGAAAGCCGAGAACTGCGACGAATAACCCGATCGAGGCCGTGAGCCCCAGCTTAATTGATTGCGGTACCGAGCGGGTGACCACTTCGCGCAGGCCGAATTGGGTCAACAGGAAGAAGAGGATCCCCGACCAGCAGGCAATCCCGAGGCCAATCTGCCAGCCAATACCTTCGCTGCCCGCCAGCGTCACCCCCACCAGCACTGAGCCGCCAATGCCCGGACCGACGATAAATGGCAGGTTGGCATAAAACGCCATTAATAACGAACCAGCGACAAAGACCAGGATGGTGCCGGTGGTGGCGGCGCCTTTATCCATTCCGCCAATCGCCAGCAGTCCTGGAATAACCACCAGTAAATAGGCGGCGGCGAGAAAGCCGGTGATCCCGGCCAGGCATTCGGTGCGTAGCGAACCGCCCCGTGAGTGCAGCGCAAAGCGGCGCTCCAGCCAGTGGCTACGGGCAGAAGTATGAAGTGTGTTATCGGCCATGCTCAGGCTCCCTGAGGATTATTGTTGTGATGAGTTGGCGCCGGTGTCTCCCGGCAGGCTATCAACGGGTCAACTATCTGGCGGCTGCCGCCGTCGGTGAGACCCAAATCGGTTAGATGCGGCCCGGCATTACAGGCGAGGCAGGTGCCTTCAATCGCCTTAAATACCCGGTATGGCGGCTCCCAGTCGGCGACTTTACTGCTTAAATCTCGCAGCTCGCGGAACTGCCGCGCCAGCTCGGCGGCGGGAAGATCGGAGAGCATGCCGGCAATCGGCATTGCCACATGGGCCAGGAGCTCGCCCTGTTGCGCCAGCGCCATTCCGCCGCCGGAAGCGATCAGCTGATTTGCCGCCAGCGCCATATCATTCGCATCGCGCCCGAGCACCACCAGGTTATGTGAGTCATGTGAGTAGCTGGTGGCAATGGCGCCACGCAGCTCGCCCCAGCCTTCGAGCAGGGCGATTTGCGGCGTTGCCTGATGGCGGCCATGGCGGTGCTTCACCCAAATCAGGCTAAAGCCCGCGGGCAGTTGTACTTCGCCGTCGCGGATCTGTACTTCTACTTCACCCCATTTCGTGAAGCGCGCGCCGCTGATGTGGCGCAGGCGGGCGACGCCATGGCGAATGCCCTTAATTCGCAGAATAAAATCTTCTGCATCGAGGGGGGCTAACTGCAAGGTATCACGCGGCGGCGTCACGCCGGGCGCGGCGGCAAGGGGGGTTAGCAGGTGACCGTTACGAGCGATAAGTTTGCCGCCGACATAGACCTCCTGAGCCTCGAGTTTCTCCAGCGAATCAAACACCACCAGATCCGCGCGCCGTCCTGCGGCAATCAGCCCAAGATCGTTACGCTGCAGGCGAATAGCCGCATTGAGGGTGGCGAAACGCAGCACATCGACCGTTGGCAAACCGTGTGCAATCAGCAGGTTGAGCAGGGCGATAACGCCGCCTTTCTCCAGCAGCATATCCGGCGGTACGTCATCGGTGCAGACGGTGATTTGCGAGGAGAGATGCGGCAGCGTTTTTAACGCCGCAACGATATCGGGCAGTAGATAGGGGTGCGAGCCGCGAATTTCGATAGTCAGCCCGGCGCGTAGTTTTTCCAGCGCATCGGCCGCTGAAGTCAGTTCGTGATCGGAGGTGACGCCGGCGGCGAGATACGCCTGTAAATCGGCGCCGCTGAGCCCACGGGCATGGCCCTCAATCAGTTTGCCGCTGTTAAGCCCGGCCTGGACAATCTCCTGCATCCGTTCGCTGCCGTTCAGCACGCCATGCATGTCCATCACTTCCGCCACACCGCGTACTTCCGGCCAGCCGAGCATGGTTTCCATTTCAGCGCCGGCGAAATCAGCGCCGGACATTTCGAGACCTGGCGTAGAGGGGACGCTGGATGGCGCGGCCACCATCACCTGTAGCGGCAGGTGGCGGCTGGCATCAACCGCGTAGCGCACGCCATCGACGCCGAGCACGTTGGCCAGTTCATGCGGGTCCCAGAACACCGCGGTGGTACCCTGCGTCAGGACGATTTCGGCGTATCGCTCGGGCGGTAGATGCGAACTTTCAAGGTGTACGTGGGTGTCCATCAAGCCAGGCGACAGATAGCCGCCCTGCAGCGAGCGTACTTCATGGGCGTCGGTGCGGCTGCCACGCGGATGCACGCTGGCAATCATTTCCCCAACGATGCCGACGTCAGCGTCGCGGATTTCGCCAGTGGCCATATCGACGATCTGCGCATCGACGAGCAACAGATCAAACGGGGATTCGCCGCGTGCGGCCTGCACGGCGCGACGACGGACTTCAGCATTGCTGGACATAACAACTCCACCACAAGGATAATGCGGATACTCTATGGGCACAGCAAACGTTTGCCCAGATGAATAAATTTATCGCCCGATAAGCTCGGGTTATTCTGTATGACCATTGGTAGCGAACCTGACAATGAACGAACCCTGGCAACGTCTGCCCGCGCTCTCACTGAAACAACTGCAGTATTTTGTGACCCTGGCTCAGTTGCGCCATTTTACCGATACCGCCAATCGGCTGGCGATTAGCCAACCGGCGCTCAGCAGTGCGCTACGGCAGATTGAAAGTGTGATCGGCGGCAAGCTGGTCAATCGTACCGCCTCGGCGGTGACCCTGACGGAACTGGGGTCGGCGATTTTACCCCATGCCCAGCGGATACTGAGCGTGGCCCAGGCTTCTTTTTTTGATATGCAGCAGATTGTGGAAGCGGGCGGCGATGGCACGGTGCGGATCGGGCTGGTGCCGTCGGTGAGCTCACTGCTGTTTCCGCTGCTGCCGCAAACCCTGGCGCAAGCCTTTCCGCGTCTGCGCATTGAATTTCATGACCAGACCAACGATGCGTTAATGCGGGCGCTGCAAAGCGGTGAGATTGATTTTGGTATCGGCGCGATCGACAGTTCGCTACCAGCTGAGCTACTGGTTTATCCACTGCGCGAGGATCCGTTCGTGGCGGTACTGCACCGCGACGATCCGCTCGCTGCACAGCCAAATTTACCGTGGAAGCAGTTGGTAGGCCGTGATATTGCCGTTTTCTCAAAGGGGAATATTCAGCGGCTAGTGGCGGCGCTGGTGGAAAGCCAACGTTTGACCTTAACGACGCGTTACCAGGTAGACTATATCGAAACCCTTTATGGGCTGGTACGTTCGCGGCTGGCGGTGGCCATTCTCCCGGCGCTGTATACGACCTATTTGCACGATCCGGCGTTAAAGGTGGCGCAACTGCAGCAGCCGGCGCTCACGCGGACGGTGGCCCTGATGCGTGGGCCGCAGGCGCTTGCACCGTTAATCGAAGAGTGTTTTTCTCTGTTACAGTCCGCATTGCGCTAGGGCAGGTGTTTTATCAGTACGTCCACCGTCAAATGGTTGATGTACTCCAGCGAGTGCGAGGACAGCACCCCCAGTAGCCGGTTATGGTGTCCGGCGATAATTAAATCGATATGGCGTTGTTGTACGCACTCTTCGACATCAGCAAAACGGCGGGTCGTCACCAGCGATAGCGTCTGTACCGGCAGGGCGACGGTCGTCGCCAGCTCGTTGAGCAGGGCTTTGGCCTGAATGACCTCTTGCGATACTTCATCATTCTGCAGGCTGTCGGACACGTAATTAAGCGCCCGGTAGTCGGTGCTGATGTGGGCGATGGTAATCCGCATCCCGTTTTCCTGCGCCATCCTGGCGGCGTGTTGTAGCAACGGAACACCATCAAGGCTGCTATTAATCAGTACCAGCGCATGGTGATAAACGGTCATATATACCTCCGCGCAATAAAACAGTCCTGAACTCATTTTGGGCCTGCGGCGAGGGGAACGCAAATCAGAACATGCGAGGCGAATGGATAAAAAAATCCCCCGCAGCCAGAAAGGGCGCGAGGGAGATTCAGCGATTATCGCTTATGGGGTGACAATGTTGAACCAGAATTCAAATTTGTCCATGTAGCTCAGCATTTCATCGAGCTTAGCGCCATTGCCGCTAATCTTGACGTCGCCCTTATCTTCAGCCTGCTTCAGCGTTTCCTGTTTCAAAATGATTTTGTTCAGGGTATCGCGGTTCAGAGTAATACTGGCGTCAGCGTTGTCTGCTACCGCATTAGCGGTGTGGTTAAGCACGCCATTTTCCAGTTCCAGCTTGTACTTACCGCCATCTTTACCAAGATCGATGTTGAAGACCGCTTTTGCCGCGCCGGCTTTCTGGCCGTTGATATGTACGCCCAGGTAGTCGAAGAACATCTCCGGAGTCATTGCACGAACGGTATCCGGGCTGGCGGTGTTAGGCGTCGGGAGCTTCTGTACGCCGTTACGCAGTTCCTGCGCGCCGGTCAGGTAGAAGTTGCGCCAGGTACCGGCTTCCGCCTGGTAGCCTAACTGCTCCAGGGCATCCGCTTCGAGGTTACGCGCATCGGCATTCTGCGGGTCGGCGAAGACGATTTTACTGGTCACCTGCGCCACCCAGCGGTAGTTCCCCTGCTGATAGTCGGCTTTGGCTTTCTGCATGATGGCATCGGCGCCGCCCATGTATTCAACGAACTTCTTCGCAGCCTGTTGCGGCGGCAGCTCGTCGAGGGTCGCCGGGTTGCCATCGAACCAGCCGAGGTAGTAAACGTAAGTCGCTTTCACATCGTGGCTGACGGAGCCGTAGTAACCGCGGCTTGACCACTGTTTTTCCAGCGATTCCGGTAGCTTGAAGTTAGCGGCGATTTCATCGCGGGTCAGGCCTTCGTTGGCCATACGCAGGGTCTGGTCGTTGATGTAGCGATACATGTCGCGCTGACCTTTCATCAGCTTGATAATGTTGTCATTACCCCAGGTTGGCCAGTGGTGCTGAGCGATAATGACTTCAGCATCGTTGCCCCAGCGGTCGATAGCGGCGTTAATATATTTTGACCAGGCCAGCGGATCGCGGATCTTCGCGCCGCGTAGCGAGTAAGTGTTGTGCAGGGTATGGGTAACATCCTCTGCCGCTTCAATCATTTTCTTCTCTTTGACATACCACAGCATTTCCGACGGTGCTTCGGAACCTGGCGCCATCATGAAGTCGTAGGTCAGGCCATCAATCACTTCCTGCTGGCCGGTTTTAGTGATGTAGTTGGTCGGCTGGAGCAGCGTCACGGTACCCGCAGAGGTGGTGGTGCCAAGACCAGCGCCGACCTGGCCTTTGGCGTCAGGCTTCAACAGGTTGCCGTACATATAGCTGGCGCGACGACTCATCGCGGTACCGGCCATAATGTTCTCGGAAACCGCTTCTTCCATGAATCCGGCCGGGGCGTAGATTTTTACTTTGCCAGCCTTCACGTCGGCTTCATCAACCACGCCGCGGATGCCGCCGTAGTGGTCAACATGGCTGTGGGTGAACAGGACGGCGACAACCGGCTTTTTACCGCGGTTGGCGTAGTAGAGATCCATCGCTTCTTTCGCCGGCTCGGCGCTCAGCAGCGGGTCGATAACGGTGATCCCTTTCTCGCCTTCGATGATGGTCATGTTGGAGAGATCGAGATTACGGATCTGATAAACACCGTCGGTGACTTTAAACAGGCCGCCGATATTAATCAGCTGTGACTGGCGCCACAGGCTCGGGTTAACGGTATCCGGGGCTTTTTCACCTTCTTTGACGAAGTCATATTTTGCCGGGTTCCAGATAACGTTGCCTTGCTCGCCTTTAATCATGGTCTGCGGCAGCGCGGCGATAAAACCTTTATGCGCGTTATCGAAATCAGTTTTATCGGCAAACGGCAGTTTGTTGTACAGCGCGTTATTTGCCTGCTGAGTTGCCGGGGTGGCGTCCTGCTGCTGGGCGGCAGCGAAGGCGGAAAGCGACAGCGAAGTTAAAACACCGGCCAGAGCCAGATGTTTAGCGATCTGATTTAATTTCATTGCATGGCCTCTTAGATTATTTGTTCCGCTATCAATGTTTAATATCAGCGGATAATTCAAATGCGGACTAATTACTGGCCATTTTAAAGCGAATACTTTGCGTTGATAGTCCCATATGGGACTGGTCATTATCAAAGAAATAATCACCCTCGAATCTGCTATCACTTCGCTGCTATACTCGATACCACAGCAGACTGCGCAGCAAGGGGCATAGCGTGAATTTTCAGGATATCCATAGCTATTATCAGCAACTCAACATTGATGCCTTTTTTCCGCAAATAATTGCGCAAGGGGAAGCCCTGACGGTTGCGGCTAATAAAAAATTAGCAATTCAGCCAGGATATATTTATTTTTGCACTGAAGGTTCGCTGTCAATATTAATGCCGGATAGTGGCCTTCATATTGGTAATTCCATTGAGTATATGCCGATAGGGCTTATGGAAAGGTACTGCCCGCTGGCGAAGTTTGAATATATCGGCAGCGCAGCGGTGAAGCTGGTTAAAGTCACTTATGATGTCTTTGACCAAATCTTTTTACACGGCGGCCCTGAACGCGTGCAGGAGCTGGCGACCATTCTGACCTATATGTCGATTTTTACTATCGATCTTCATAACGAACGCCGGCAGATGACCAGCTATCAGACCATCAGGCCGATGCTGTTTCGTTATCTTTATCGCCAGAGTACCCATCAGGGGGAAAACGAAGGCCTGGCGCTGTTTATTATTAAGCGCACTAATCTGTCGCGTACGCATGTTTTTCGGGTGCTGGCGGATCTGAAAGCCGGGGGCTATATCACGATGAAGCGCGGCAAACTGGTTTCTATCGACCGACCATTGCCGGAAGCCTACTAGCAGAGAGGGAAAACTCCCGCGACCGGGCGCCGCGGGAGCAGGACATTATGGCGTAACGATGTCGAACCAGAATTCGAACTTGTCCATATAGCCCAGCATTTCATTGAGCTTATCGGCGTTACCGGTGATTTTCGCATCGCCGTTATCAACGGCCTGCTTCAGCGTCTCCTCTTTGAGGATGATCTTATTCAGGGTGGCGCGGTTGAGGGCGATAGTGGTATCGGCATCTTTCGCTTCCGCATTAGCGGTATGGTTCAGTACGCCGTTTTCCAGCTCCAGCTTATACTTGCCGCCGTCGCTGCCGAGATCGATATTAAAGACCGATTTCGCGTTACCCGCTTTCTCGCCGTTGATGTGCACCGCCAGATAGTCGAAGAACATTTCTGGTGTCATTGCGCGCACGGTATCCGGGCTGGCGGTGTTCGGGGTAGGACCTTTCACCACGCCGTTACGCAGTTCCTGCGCGCCGGTGAGGTAGAAATTACGCCATGGGCCTGATTCCGCCTGGTAGCCTAACTGTTCAAGGGCATCGGCTTCCAGATTACGCGCATCCTGGTTTTTCGGATCGGCGAAGACGATTTTGCTGACCACCTGGGCTACCCAGCGGTAGTTACCCTGGTCATAATCCTCTTTCGCTTTCTTCATGATGGCATCGGCGCCGCCCATGTAATCGACGAATTTCTTCGCCGCTTCTTCCGGCGGCAGTTCGTCGAGGGTGGCCGGGTTGCCGTCGAACCAGCCGAGATACAGCACGTAGGTGGCTTTCACATCGTGGCTAACAGAGCCGTAGTAACCGCGGTTAGCCCAGGTGTTGGCAAGGCTATCCGGCAGTTTGAATTTGGCGGCAATTTCATCGCGAGTCAGCCCTTCGTTAGCCATACGCAGGGTCTGGTCGTTAATGTAACGGTACAGGTCACGCTGGCTCTTAAGCAGGTTGACCACGTTTTCGTTGCCCCAGGTCGGCCAGTGGTGCTGAGCCATAATAATCTCAGCCTTGTCGCCCCAGCGTACAATCGCTTCGTTGATGTACTTCGACCACGGCAGCGGTTCGCGGATTTTCGCGCCGCGCAGCGAATAGGTGTTGTGCAGGGTGTGTGTTACGTCTTCCGCGGATTCAATCAGTTTTTTCTCTTCGATGAACCACAGCATTTCCGATGGCGCTTCTGAACCTGGCGCCAGCATAAAGTCATAGGTCAGACCGTCAATAACTTCTTTCTGACCGTCTTTTTCAATGATATTAGTTGGGGCAATCAGGGTAACGGTACCCGCCGAGGTGGTGGTGCCCAGACCGGCGCCGACCTGTCCGGTGGCCGATGGTTTCAGCAGGTTGCCGTACATGTAGCTGGCGCGGCGGCTCATGACGTTACCGGCCATGATGTTTTCAGCCACCGCCGCTTCCATAAAGCCGGACGGCGCGTAAATTTTCACTTTGCCGGATTTCACATCCGCTTCATCTACTACGCCGCGCACCCCGCCGTAGTGGTCAACGTGGCTGTGGGTATAGATAACGGCGACGACCGGTTTCTTACCGCGGTTTTTGTAATACAGATCCATGCCCACTTTGGCGGTTTCTGCCGACACCAGCGGATCCACGACGGTAATGCCCTCTTTACCTTCGATGATGGTCATGTTGGAAAGATCCAGATTGCGGATCTGGTAGACGCCGTCGGTCACCTCAAACAGGCCGCTGATGTTAATCAGCTGCGACTGCCGCCACAGGCTCGGGTTGACGGTATCCGGGGCTTTTTCACCTTCTTTGATGAAAGAGTACTGTTGCGGATCCCATACTACGTTACCTTGTTCTCCTTTAATGATCTCGGTGGGCAGGGCCGCAATAAACCCTTTATGGGCGTTGGTGAAATCGGTGTTATCAGAGAAGGGGAGTTGGTTATAGAGAGCGTCGTTGGCTTGTTTGGTGGCAGCGGTCGCTTCTTTTGCGGCGACTTCCGCCCATGCTGACAAGCTGATCGATGACAGCAAGCCGGCAATGGCTAATCCTTTCACTATGGGGGTCAATTTCATTGGAATCCTCTTACCTTAATGGCGATTCACTCGTTAATTCCGATCTGACGTGGTGTTACAACTTGTAACGCTTTCTTGAACTATAACCAATTGTTTACATTGAGCAAGTTTGTGATTACAAAAAAATACATTAATTAAAAAACTACTCTCTCGTAGGTAAAATGAGATTTATCCAATGGGATTAATGTCGCTTATTTAGCTCGGCGTTTGACGTGTCGGCTACTGCGGAGAAGGGGAAAAAAGCGGCCCTTAGGCCGCTTTTAAATTAACAAGGAAGCGGCGCTATTTGGCGTAGCCTAAAAATTTACCGTCCTGCATGACGGCAATTTTTCCTGATTGGTAGACAATAAAAACGTATAAACCCTGAGAATAGGTTTTCGCGTCAGCATTGCTTTCGTCTAAGGCCGCGGGTTTGCCATCAACTGTCAGCCCGGTTGAGTTTGTGACCAGCTTCATACCATTGAAGATCTTCACTTTTTTGCTGGATTGCGCTTTCTGCACGGGATATAAAGCCTGCGCATTTTCCAGCGCCTGTTTCTCCGCTGCGGCGTTCACCGTAGCCTGTTTGTTTTGTTCCGCAATATAACAGGCATCTTTACTGATCCCCTGTGCTTCGCACTCGGCCATACGCTGCGCTGGTGAACTGCAACCAATCGCGATGGCTGCGCTGAGTGCCAGCAGCAGCATAGAAACGTGTTTCACTTTCATCATTAACGACCTTAGTGTCGAAATTATTTTTAACATGTTATGCAAACTAACGGCAGCGGCGACTACTGCGGTTACTGTGTTTGCTTAGTTCGTAACGCGTAGTAACTATGTCGTATGGTTATTAAGTGAATTGTGATCTAAATCAACCGCCGCACGGATAGCTAAAATTTTGTGTAATCGCTTACATGGCGCAGGAAAAAGTGGCGTCTCTGTGGCAAACGTACAAGGATGATACAACGACGCGTAATGACGGTATGCAAATTAGCCATTATGATGGCGCTTTCTACAAGGATCATAAGGGATTATGAAGTGGATACTGTTGAACAAATTAGTGGGTACTTCTATAAAGGATACTGGAATCTGAAACCAGAGGAGTTATTCCTGTTGATTCTCATCGATGCGATGAGTCAGCATCTTGAAATTGAGGCAACAGCCGCAACTGCTATCTTAACCGGACAACCCTGGATACCGACGCGAACAAAACCAGGTACAGCAATTAAAGGAACGAGTATTGCTTCCATAATGTCTCGTAAGCTACTCAGTAATGTACGTTTGCCGGTTGGTATCTCGTTAATCACTCCTATGGGTAAAAGTCTGAAAGACTTTCATTGGTCGAAAACTAACAAGCTAGGCGCGGTTATAGGCCGCTACATACCATGGATAGGGTGGGCAATGGCATTTTATTATGCTAGAGCAATACTAATTGATACTGGTGAAACTTTTAATAAGATGGTTAAACCAGAACATAAAGTTGCATGGACATATTTCTAATGAGCATTGAACAAGAAATTATTGATTATATATATACTCATCATAGCCATAAGAGATACTGTTTTTTTGGCGAACGTCCAGAAGTCACGTTAGATACTGAATTAACAAAGGGGGGGCTTAATATCATCTGGGAAGATGCAGAAGATACTTTAGATTACTATTTCAAACAATGGAATGTAAAAATGAATGGCTTCGAAATTATCTATTACTTTGAACCTGAGTTTTTAGGTTCCATGCCTCCAGAGAAGCCGCTTAAACCGCTAACAGTACAAATGTTGGTTGAGTCCGCAAAAGCAGGTGAATGGTTGTACGATTAAGGGACATATCGCCGGGAGACATACCGCTTTTGCCGTTTACAAGACTTATCGCTGGCATTACTATCTTGATTAAAGATTAACGGAACGTTAGTCGCCATTTTGTACCAAATGACTCGGGGTGCCCTTCTTTGTGAAGGCTGAGAAATACCCGTACCACCTGATCTGGATAATGCCAGCGTAGTCCTGGCGATTATTCAAGAAAAAATCAAAGACTTATCTGCGATTTTCGAACCGTTTTGTTTAGCCGATCACATCGAGGCTCACGAAATGGGACACAAAACCATACGCCACACCATTAAACGTAACGGGGTTTATTACGTTCGTTTTCGCCTGCCTGATAAGAAGTTTTTCCGTAAGTCGTTAGAGACTGACAGCCACACCCAGGCGCAATTGCTCATGTTATTTGTTTCTCCAGTAATTCCTCTGGTTCAACGTGGAACCATCCAACCGGATCACTTCGGTAAGCGTCTTTCTGAGTATGGCAAAAGCCTGAAGCAGCAGAACGAACAATGGCTGGCGCACCAATTTCTGAATGATGTGCGGCGCCATATTCAGCCAATGGTTGCTCAGGAAGACCGCGAGGTTGTCACACCGTCGGGAGATGAGGAAGAACACACTGAAGCGCAACCAGAACACGTGTTAACACTGGCTGGCGCGTGGAATATGTATAAAGAGGAGAAAGCCCAAAACTGGACGAAGGCAATTTCACAGGCCAATGAGCGCTTTATGGAAGTCATGTTAATTGTCCTCGGTGCATCAACAGACGTAACGAAGATAACCAAGCAGGACATCAAGCAGGTGATGGAAGTTGTTGAAAACTTGCCTAAGCGTGTAGTGCAGCCTTATCGGTCAATGACGGTTCAGCAATTGATCGAGTGTGATGATGTGCCACCTGAAGATTTGGTTGGCGCTGAGTCTATCCACAAGCATTTAAAGATTTACAAATCGTTGTTCAAAACCTTCCTGACTGACAATAAAGATATTCTGGAGAAGTCTCCGACTGATGGAGTAGTCGCCGCCCCCTCGAAAGCGAGATTTGGTGCATACAGTGCAGCAGAAATGAGAAAGTTTATGGGGTGGGCGCTCAAGCAGCCTGACGGATGGCAGAAGTGGATCACCTTGTTGTTGGCGTATACGGGAGCCAGAAGAGGGGAGATCGCAAAGCTGGAGAAGTCACAAATCAAGTATGACGAGGACAGCCAGCGTCACTATCTCCTGATAGCAGAAGGAGGGCAGGGTAAAACTGAGAACGCTACAAGGCAGGTAGTGATCCATCCCAAACTGATCGAGTGGGGTTTTCTTGATTTCGTTAATCGGCAGTGGAAAGAGAAAATCTTCTCCCCTGTGTCTGGTAAGAATATGCCGAAGATCGGCAAAGTTTTAGCCGATGTCCGCGATCAGCTTGGTATCCCCTACCATGATGATTATGGACAGCGTCGACTGGTGCATAGTTTCCGGCATACAATGATTTCAACCTGTTTAGCCGGTTGGGTTGCTAACCTAGCGCACTTGCAACAGGTGGTTGGTCACGAAAAAAGTGGGACGGGTATCACAAAGAGATACATGCATAACTTCCCATTACATACTGTATGTTATGTAATTGATAAACTTAATTGGCTCTAATGAACTAATTCAATAATATAAACTGGCTGCTTAGTGTGTTTACAAGGCTGTTATTGAGACAATTAGTTGCACAGCAGTGGGAAAGACTACATAGTTTACAACCTAAATTATTACACTTAAAGGAATATCATGGCTGATTATATCAATAGTAACATTCTTAGCCAATCATATGTACATGTAGAGCCTGAGTGGCTTGCGACAGTAAAAGGGAAAGAGAAACAAGAGGCTATTGAAAGGATAAAAAATATCATCAAAAAACACGCCGAAGAGAGGATGAAATTCTTTCTTTATGATGATGTTGATATTGATGTTTCCTTTGAAGATGGCTCTATTAAAGCTCGTATCACTGCATATGGTAGTGTTTGTGTTTTATTAAATGCTCTTACTCCAGTCGGTAATTTTGTGACAAACTACTCCTCATATAGAGAAGGAATTAAAACAATAGTTTCCGATGTGGCAAGACTTAGTGATGTTGTCAACGCTGAAGTTTTGTTCCAAACTAAATCAAGGAGTAAAAAAGAAATTATTAGAGTTGAGGCTAGGAAGGGTATTGTTGGTTCGCTTGAGAATATTAATAAAAAAATAAATGAAATTAGCTATAAGACTAAAACGCACAAAAAAAACTCAGTCATGTCAATATATAATTCAATCTTGGAATTACATA
>OJTZ01000011.1_pt1 | contig 182268 bp, 164 predicted proteins | sample 1601481 | NCBI WGS metagenome assembly OJTZ01 (sample SAMN04436660, study PRJEB24849) | human gut metagenome | biome: human gut; feature: NICU; material: stool | host: Homo sapiens | place: USA: Saint Louis, MO | collected 2010-05-08
GCCGATGGTAGTGTGGGGTCTCCCCATGTGAGAGTAGGGAACTGCCAGGCATCAATCAAGAAGAACCCCGTACCGTAAGGTGCGGGGTTTTTTGCTTTGTACGTGGAAAACATGCCGGATGGCGGCTTCCCCTTATCCGGCCTACAATTGTTAAAACAATTTTAACAATGGTGCCGCTTTGACTCGTCCCTTTGATTATCAACAAGATTTTGCCAATATTAATTTTCGCGAACATCCCGAACGGTATCAGGTGGGCCGGGGTGAGCAGGGCGTATTGATGGTCGAGCCTTATAAAAGCGAAATCCTGCCGCACTGGCGTTATAAAAATGCTGAAGTCGCAGCGCGTTCGGCAGAAGAGATCTACGCCCTTTTTGAAGAATACCGCAGGAAAAACGATTTTGTCGGCATGGATATGGCGCGTAAATTCATACAGATGGGATACACCCGTGCCCGGCGATACGCCAATCATAAAGGCGGTAAAAAGTATGATGAGAAGCGCCAGGTCAAACCCCTCGATCACGATCCAGTAAAAGCAGAAGCCGCTGCGGTGTTCAAAACGTGGTGGGATAAAATTCGTGCCGATGAAGATTATTTGCAGCGAAAAAAGGCTCACCAGCAAGCGTGGGGATAATTACTACGTCCGCTAATAATTCGATACCTGATCGAGTTCACAAAATGCAATGAAACATATTGGAAACATTTTATTTACCTAACGATTCGTTTTAAATCCGGTTTTACTGTTTGTGGGCAATGGCCCGCAATGTGAGACAGGGGATTTTAAAATGACAGAAACCGTAGCCAGTGCAGATACGGATAACACAAGTTTAGCAGGCAAGGATACTCGCCGTCGGGTTTGGGCAATCGTTGGAGCTTCATCGGGGAACCTTGTAGAGTGGTTTGATTTTTACGTCTATTCATTTTGTTCACTCTACTTTGCACATATCTTCTTCCCGTCAGGGAACACTACAACGCAGCTTCTGCAAACCGCAGGCGTTTTTGCCGCCGGGTTCCTGATGCGTCCCATTGGCGGATGGCTGTTCGGCAGGATCGCGGACAGGAAAGGGCGCAAGACATCCATGCTCATCTCCGTATGCATGATGTGCGTCGGCTCGCTGGTGATTGCCTGCCTGCCCGGATATGACACTATCGGAACATGGGCACCGGCGTTGTTGTTGCTGGCACGCCTGTTCCAGGGGCTGTCAGTGGGTGGCGAATACGGCACCAGCGCGACATACATGAGCGAAGTAGCTGTTGAAGGGCGCAAAGGTTTCTATGCATCATTCCAGTATGTAACCCTCATTGGCGGTCAGCTGCTGGCGTTACTGGTTGTGGTGATCCTTCAACAAATTCTTAGCGATGAAGATTTACGCGCCTGGGGCTGGCGCATCCCGTTTGCCCTGGGGGCCGCCCTGGCGGTTGTGGCGCTGTGGTTACGCCGTCAGCTTGATGAAACCTCCCAGCAGGAAGTCAGGGCGCTGAAAGAAGCCGGTTCGATGAAAGGGCTGTGGCGAAACCGCAAAGCATTTTTGATGGTATTAGGCTTTACCGCCGCAGGCTCGCTAAGCTTCTATACCTTCACCACCTATATGCAAAAATATCTGGTCAACACCACGGGCATGCATGCTAACGTTGCGAGTGTCGTCATGACGGTGGCGTTACTGGTCTTTATGCTCATCCAGCCGATTGTTGGCGCGCTGTCGGACAAAATAGGTCGCCGCACCTCCATGCTGATCTTTGGTGGCATGCTCACCCTGGGGACTGTTCCGCTTTTGACGGCGCTACAGCATACAACCTCTCCGTATGCCGCTTTCGCTTTGATTATGGTGGCACTTATTATTATTAGTTTTTACACGGCAATCAGTGGCATTTTGAAAGCGGAAATGTTTCCCGCACAGGTGAGGGCGCTGGGCGTAGGCCTCTCTTATGCGGTAGCTAACGCCCTGTTCGGCGGTTCGGCAGAGTATGTCGCGCTATCCCTTAAGTCATGGGGCAGTGAATCGACCTTTTTCTGGTATGTCACCATCATGGGGGCGCTGGCGTTTATTGTCTCCCTGATGCTGCATCGTAAAGGAAAAGGGATCCGCCTTTAATAATGCGCCATCTGCCAGACGGCGTAGCCGGTTGTTGCCCCGGCTACGTCCCAGGCAAAATCTTTCCAGCTCCAGCCGCTTCCCGAGGGGCGGCTATCCCAAAGTTCTTTTGATGCCCCCAGGCTGATGGAGAACATCAGTCCCATTGTGGCACTTCGATCCCGGCTATAACCCTGGTGCAGCGCATATTCATTACCCGCAGCGGACAACATTGCAGACGCCAGAAAGTGTTGAGCTTTATCCTGACCCGACCAGTTATCATTAGCCATATGGCTGCAACCGGTCAGGAAAAGAGGGATTATCAGGAAAGGCGTACGCATTAACAGACTCCATAAAAAAGCCCCGTCGATGACAGGGCTCGTGTATTACAGAATGCGGCTGATGAGGCGGTCGATACGGATCCGACGTAGACGGCGAATCAGCTTGCGAACTTTCACCGGATAATCAGCGATGCTTTGCAGATCGCGATAATGACGAACCACTGTAGTATGCGTGCGTATAAGCTCCAGCTCACGATCGCGTTTCGCGGCTAACGCATGCTGAGGATCGTGAATAAGGATGGCGTTTTCCAGATCCAGACGCCAGGCGCGTGGGTTGAGATTATTACCGGTCAGCAGCATCCACTCATCATCCACCCACATTCCTTTGAGGTGATAGCTGTTGTCTTCATCTTTCCAGAGACGCACAACCAGCTGGTCCGTGTTCACATAGTACTGTAAACGGCTCAGGAAGCGGCGCAGGTTAATCTCATAGAGATAAGGCAGTGCGCCGATGATCTTGAAAGGTTGATCTTCCGGAATGAAAAAGTCATTTGCCGTTTTATCCCCGACAATAATTTCCACCTTTTTACCATCACGCAGCAGCTGAATGATATTACGCACCAGAACGGCGGGAAGGTTGAAGTACGGGGTGCAGATGGTGAGCTTATGCTCCGCGCACGGCATCAAATGGAAGATGGTCTTGTTCAGCAGGCTGGATTTTCCCAGGCCTACCAGAGGCGTAACGGACAGTTCTTCATTACTGGCATCCCCCTGAAAACGATAAACCGCATCGCGCAGTTCCTGGCGGAAGGAGCGAACGTCGTTTTTGATTTCCGGGCTTTTCGGACGATGAGGATCGTCAAGACGGTGCACACCCCGGCCATGAACCAGGTTTTTATCAACCCAGTTGAACATGATGTCGGCCATCTGCGGATTGCGGATCAGATGGTAGCGATCGTAGCGGTATTTATCGAGCTGATGTAGATACACATCATTCAGGCTGGCACCGCTATAAAGGACGCTGTCATCAATGATAAATCCTTTAAAATGAAGAACGCCAAGCGCTTCACGGGTATTCACCGGTACGCCATACACCGGGATATCAATACCCGGATTTTCCTGGGCCGTGTGGCAATACCAGTCAGCATTGGTATTCGAGGCAGCGGCACCAATACGGCCGCGCTGAGCACGGTGCCAGTCAACCAGCACGCGAACATCCAGTTCTGGACGCTGACGTTTCGCTTCATAGAGCGCGTTCAGGATCGCACGCCCACCTTCATCTTGTTCAAGATAGAGCGCCACAATGCAAATACGTCGCGTAGCGCTGGCAATCTTTTCAAGAAGCGTCTCCCGGAAATGAGCGGGAGCATAAAAGAACTCTACATCATCAACTGACTGAGAAATCTTCGGTAGTTGAGCAAGGTGTTGTTGATGTTTATTACGCTTAAATTTTGACAACATCACAGTGCGTTTCTTCTCTGTTCATTGAAGGGTTGTCTGTACCAGGCAAACAACATAAGCGGACAATGATACCCCAGTGCCGCGAAAAGTGGGTAACATTTCCAGCAGCTTACTCTTGTTTATCCGTCGAAATCAGGCTGAGGGACAGAGAGACAATGCCTTCATCCAGCTGGATATCAACGTCAAAACCGAGCTTCCGCGCCAGGGTCACCATACCCCGATTGTTTGGCATAGTAATGCCATTCAGGCGTGACAATCCGTGATCGCGCGTATAACCAATGAGTTTTTCGAGCAGCCGTCTGCCCAACCCCAAACCCTTAAGATCGGAACGCACCAGTACGGCAAACTCCGCATCCACGTTATCCGGGTCGGAAATGGCACGCGTCACGCCGAGGATCTCCTCTCCCGCTCCGGAACGGCGGACCGCCACAATCGCCATTTCTCGATCGTAGTCGATCTGGGTCATATTGGCTAAATCGTCGTGGGTAAATTCATTGATTTCGCTGAAATAGCGATAGTACAAATCTTCCTTCGTCACCTGCGAGATGAACGCCCGCAGCAGCGGCTCGTCTTCCGGCAGGATAGGGCGAAACAGCGCCCGTTCCCCATTTTTCATCTCCACCCACTCTTCCAGATGAAGAGGATAAGGACGAATGGCGAGACGGCTTTCCCGATCACCGATAAAGGGCGCAATATCCAGCGTCACGTCCAGCGCGGTAAATTCATTTCCGGAGGCAAGAAGGGGGTGAATATCCAGGCGCTGGATCTCCGCACAGTCAACAATGAGGTTGGAGACCTTCACCAGAAACTGGCTTAATCCGGCGATATCAAGCGGCCGCAGAGCGCTTCTCCCGCGGATTTTTTTGCTTTTGATGGCCTGAATAATCAAATAACGCGCCAGGTTCATGTTTAGAGGAGGAAGCGCGACAACCGCCTGTTCTTCTGGCCGCCACTCAACGCCGCCTTCACCCAGCATAATGAGCGGACCAAAAACCGGATCGTGTTCGACAACCACGCGCAGCTCCTGTGCACCCGCACGGTTGGCCATGCTCTGCACCAGCAGGCCGTGGATCCGGGCCTGTGGCCACGTCATTTTTACGCGATCGATAATGGCATCCGCGGCCTGTTGTACTTCTGTCGCGGTGCGCAGATACAGCATGACGCCCTGTACATCCGATTTGTGCGGAATATCGGGAGAGCGCAGCTTCAGCGCGACCGGATAACCAATCTGCTCAGCGATATGTACCGCCTCAGCGCTGTCGCCGGCAATCCAGGTGGGCAGGGTTTGCATCCCATAGCTGCCAAGAATGGGTTGTACCTCATGTGTATCAAGAGAAGTGGCGCCCTCTTCGATGGCCTGCTGCAAAAGCCTGTGCACATCCACTGAATTTGCGGTGAGATTGCCCGGCAGGGCAGGCGTTTCACGCAGCTGCTTCTGGTTGCGGCGGTATTCAACCATATGCATAAACGCGGTAATGGTGCCCTCCGGGGTACGGTAGGTTGGCAACCCGGCTTCACTAAACAGACGCCGTGCCTCCTGGGAGGAGAACTCGCCGCACCAGTTGGTCAGCAGGGTAACGTATTTGCCGCGGGGATGTTTTCGGACTGCCTCAATCAGCGCACGCGCACTTTCGCTGCCTGGCGCAACCGCGCTGGGCGAATGGATAATCATCAGTGCATCAAAGTCCTGGCTATCGAGCAAAATCGTGATCGCCTTAATGTAACGATCGCTGCTGGCATCATCGCGCAAATCGAGGGGATTATCGGGAACAACGCTTCCCGGTAACGCGTCCCGCAGGCGCTGTAGCGTCTCTTCACCCAGAGTGGCCAGCTTGCCGTTGCGTAGCCAGAGCTCGTCCAGCGCCAGGGCGGCGGGAGCGGCACCGTTGCTGACAATCATCAACTTTTCACCGCGCAGGGGGCGCATGTGGCTTAACGTTTCGACGGCGGAAAAAAGCTCGTGCGTATCCTGTACCCGCAGTAAACCGGCGCGCTGGATCGCTGCATCCCATGCGGGATCCATCCCGGAACGGGAATGTAGCAGGCGCTGAGCCGCGGGGCTGCGCCCGCTTTTGATGACCAGTATCGGTTTATTTCGCGATGCGCTACGCGACGCCGACACAAAACGACGGGCGTCGCTCAGGTGTTCAAGGTAGAGCAGGATAGCGCTGGTTTTGCTGTCACGCGCCAGGAAATCCAGCAGCTCATCGACGTCAATGTCCAGGCTGTCGCCCAAAGCGATGAAGTAGGAAAAGCCCATCTCACGCTGCTGCGCCCAGTCGAGGATGGTATTGGATACCGCAGCCGACTGCGAAATAAAGGCCAGTTTGCCTTTGCGGATCGGAACCGGGGAAAAACTGGCATTCAGCCCTTGCCAGGGCGCAAGCAGACCGAGGCTGTTTGGACCAAGAATGCGCATCTGGTAGCGGCTGGCGCAGGCCAGCAGTTCGGGCTGCTGTTCAGGAGGCGAGGAAAGAATAATGCAGGTTTTACAGCCTTTCTGACCGAGCGACTCAAGCAGTTCGAGGTTTCGTTTCGCATGCGTACAGAGCACGGCGAGGTCGGGAACGAAAGGCAGGCTCTGCACATCCGGCCACGCCAGTACCCCCTGTACCGCCTTATAAGCGGGCGTAACGGGCATGACCGGGCCGTTAAACCCGCCAGCCAGCAGGTTACGCATCATCAGACACCCTGCGCGGTCCGGTTTCATCGAGGCGCCAATAACGGCAATGGATTTCGGACGGAGTAGCGCTTCTAACCCTCTCTGGCTCATGCAGGCCTCCCGTGAATGCAAGCGACCTGATGATTTTAAACGCTTTCTGTCTCTGTTGCTGTGACGCTACCCTTATGAACGGTTTTTCCCGCAAGATAACGTTCACGGAAGCAGGAGAAGTGGGAGCCCAGCGCGCCGGCCGCCTGGGTATCGCCCGCCAGATCCAGTAGCGCAATAGCGACTTCAGCGGTGCAATATTGACCGTCGGCATGCGCTTCACGCAAGCGATAGGCCGAAACGCGCGACAGATCGACGGAAATCACCGGCAGCGCATCAAGGTAAGGGCTTTTGCGAAACATCTTTCTCGCTTCGGTCCAGGTGCCGTCGAGCATAATAAACAGCGGCGGCTTACCGGATGGTGGCGCCGTAAGCACCTGACGTTGTTCGCCTGCATATGATGCCGGGAAAACGACCATAGGCTGATAGTCCGGGCTTGCCACCAGGTCGAGCAGAGCCTGAGGTGGCTCAGTGCGCGACCACTGAAACGCTGCGGTGTTGGGCAGAATATCGGCGATCAAACGCCCCGTGTTGCTGGGCTTCATCGGTTCGGTATCGAACATGACCAGACAAAAGCGGCTTTTCGCCTCGCTCGGTGCAAGCGTTTCGCACAGACACACTTTCAGCGGTAAAAGGCAGCGCTGGCAGCGGCGAATACGATTGCCTCGGGCCAGAAAAGGGCGGGTGGCGCGCGCAAGGCGCTCGGCGCGTAATTGAAGTACAGCGTTATCAGTCATGGGCGAAAAGGCAGGAAAAACCTCATTTTCGCAGAGGAGCGAACGGGGCACAAGCTATGCCCCGCGAATGTTACAGGGATTCGTTTAACCAGCTGTCGAAAGGCGCTTTCGGTACTGCACCATTGAGCATATCGATCACTTCACCATTTTTGAAAATCATAATGGTTGGAATGCTGCGAATGCGAAAACGGGCGCTGAGTTCACGTTCCGCTTCGGTATTCACTTTGACAAAACGCATTTTCCCGCTGCGCTCTTCAGCCACGTCTTCGAAGATGGGCGCAAAGTTACGGCAGGGGCCGCACCACGGTGCCCAGAAATCGACCACAACAGGCAGATCGTCCTTGAGGAGTTTGTCCAGCGTAGCACCCGTCGCGTTAATGACATCGCCATCAAATAATTCGTGGCCACAACGCCCGCATTTCGCACCGTCATCCACCTGGTCGTCCGGAATGCGGTTTACAGCCTGACAGTTGGCACATACGGTATTCATAACTAACCTCTGATAGAGCCGTGGAACAACGGCAGAACGCCGATAATGTTTCTGATATGTTACATATTATCAGTGAGCTTGTATGAAACGACAATGCGTTTTATTCAATGGGAACAATAGTCACAGGCTTTTGTACGAAATTATGGCTATGAGCTTGCACATCGGGTAATCTGCGCGCTTCGCGCAGCGCTGGTGGAGAAAAGCATGAACGACGAAATGAAAAACAAAAGCGGCAAGGTCAAAGTGATGTATGTCCGCAGTGATGATGACTCTGATAAACGCACCCAAAATCCGCGTACCGGAAAAGGTGGCGGGCGTCCGGCGTCTTCTCGTGCAGACGGTGGCCGTCGCCCCGCCCGCGATGACAGAAATAACCGCGGCGATGACCGCAAACGTGATGACCGTAAGCGTGACGATCGCAAACGCGATGATGTTGTCCGTGACGGTGGATCGCCATGGCGTACCGTTTCTCGCGCGCCCGGTGAAGAGGCGACCGAAAAAGCCGATCACGGCGGTATCAGCGGAAAAAGCTTTATCGATCCGGAAGTGCTGCGTCGTCAGCGTGCGGAAGAGACCCGTGTCTACGGTGAGAACGCCTGTCAGGCCCTGTTCCAGAGCCGCCCGGAGTGTATCGTTCGTGCATGGTTTATTCAGAGCGTGACCCCGCGTTTCAAAGAAGCGCTGCGCTGGATGGCGGCGAACCGCAAAGCCTATCACGTGGTTGACGATGCCGAGCTGACAAAAGCGTCCGGGACTGAACACCACGGCGGCGTCTGCTTCCTGATCAAAAAACGTAACGGCACTACCGTGCAGCAGTGGGTCAGCCAGGCGGATGCCGATGACTGCGTGCTGGCGCTGGAAGATGTGGGTAACCCGCATAACCTGGGCGCTATGATGCGTAGCTGCGCGCACTTTGGCGTGAAAGGCGTTCTGTTGCAGGATGCCGCGCTGCTGGAATCCGGTGCGGCGATTCGTACTGCGGAAGGCGGTGCGGAGCATGTTCAGCCGATCACCGGCGACAGCGTGCTGGAAGCCCTGGAGCAATTCCGTAAAGCGGGCTACACCATTGTCACCACCTCAAGCCGTGCCGCTACGCCGCTGTTTAAAGCGACGTTGCCGCGCAAAATGGTGCTGGTGTTAGGTCAGGAGCGTGATGGTCTGTCTGATGCGGCACTCTCCAGCGCTGACCTGAGCGTCTCTATCGACGGCACTGGCAACGTTGAAAGCCTGAACGTATCCGTTGCGACCGGCGTGCTGCTGGCGGAATGGTGGCGTCAGAACAAGGCATAAGCCTTTTATGTGCCGGGCCTGATCCGGCACATTCAAACCCTACTCGCTCTCTGCCGGTAACACAGGCATCCAGTCAATCGGCTTTTCGCCACGCTTTTCCAGCCACTCATTCGTCAGAACAAAATGATTACTGCCAAAGAAACCGCGATGCGCAGACAGCGGCGACGGGTGCGGTGCCTTCAGCACGTGATGACGCTGACGATCGATAATCGCCCCTTTCTTTTGGGCATGCGAACCCCAGAGTAAAAACACGACGCCTTCACGATGCTCATTGATCAGGCTGATAACCTTATCGGTAAAGGTTTCCCATCCCAGACTGGCGTGGGAGTGTGCCTGACCCGCCCGGACAGTTAATACGGTATTCAGCAACAGCACGCCCTGGCGCGCCCAGCTTTCCAGATAACCGTGATTAGGGCGGGTGAAACCAGGAATCGTTCCTTCCAGCTCTTTATACATATTCAGCAGAGAAGGGGGGATGGCCACGCCCGGACGCACGGAAAATGCCAGTCCGTGAGCCTGCCCGGGGCCGTGGTACGGATCCTGCCCCAGGATAACCACCTTTACATCACTCAGTTCGGTGTAGCGGAAGGCGTTAAACACATCTTTCTGCGGCGGATAAATTGTCTGGCCGGCCTGCCGTTCAGCCGCAACGGTACTGAGGGTGTTAATAAAATAGGGCTGCTGCTTCTCTTCTGCCAGCACGTCATGCCAGGTTAAAGGTGTTGTCATCTCGCTCTCCTGCGAATCTCATTCTGTGTCTAGCTTACCTGCTAAACCCCAATGAGCAAAATTACCCGCGGAAAAGCAGGCTAAGTGTCTCAATTTATGTTGAAAACCAGGCAGGATAAGTTGAATTGGTAAACCTTTAAAATTGATCTAAAACAAAAAATACAGACCACACTCTTTGTGTGGTTGGTGGTTTTGTTGATTTAAATCAATAAATCACCCGGGTCTGAATGTTATATATACACACAACAAACAATGGTTTTACCAATTGGCCGCAAAAGGCCAGCATCAGTTAATGTAGCCTAAGGGAGGCAACACATGATTACAGGTATCCAGATTACTAAAGCTGCAAATGACGATCTGCTGAACTCTTTCTGGCTGCTGGACAGCGAGAAAAACGAAGCGCGCTGTGTAGTAGCGAAAGCAGGTTTTGCGGAAGACGAAATCGTTCCGGTGAGCAAACTGGGCGAAATTGAATACCGTGAAATTCCAATGCAAGTGCAACCAGAAGTACGCGTGGAAGGCGGTCAGCACCTGAACGTTAACGTCCTGCGTCGCGAAACGCTGATGGATGCCGTTGAGCACCCGGAAAAATACCCGCAGCTGACCATCCGTGTGTCTGGCTATGCGGTGCGTTTCAACTCTCTGACCCCGGAACAGCAGCGCGACGTTATCGCGCGTACCTTTACTGAAAGCCTGTAAGGTTTCAGCTTCGGGGGTGGAATAAAAAAGCCGGGAATATCCCGGCTTTTTTTTACTCTTCCGTTTTTGTCTCTGGCGCAGCAGAACTTGGCTTACGGCGCTTACCAATATTTTTGGTATCGCGGTGGCGCTGTTTAACGCGCGGCTTCTCTTTTTCTTTCTCTTTTCTCTCAGCACGTTTCGCGAGCGCTTTCTTGGACGGTTTACCCGTCATTTTTTCACTCGGCGCACGTGTGGTCGGACGAAGCCCGTCAATCACGCGAGCTTTCAGCGGCTCCTCAACGTAGCGGCCAATTTTCTGTAGCAGCAAATGGTCGTGCGCTTCTACCAGAGAGATAGCAATACCTTTGCGGCCCGCACGGCCGGTACGACCAATACGGTGCAGGTAAGTATCACCGCTGCTCGGCATATCAAAGTTGATTACGTGGCTCACGTCCGGGATGTCGATCCCACGCGCGGCAACATCGGTGGCAACCAGCACATTCACGCGGCCATCGGTCAGGCGCTTAATCCCTTCGGTTCGCTTAACCTGCGCCATTTCACCTTCGAGATAGCAGTTGTTAATGCCGGCGTTGCGCAGCATTTCTGCCAGCTCATGCACGCGCTCACGTTTGCGTACGAAGACGATGGTACGGGTTGCCTCTTCCTGCTTCAGCAGGTGTTTCAACAACTCAACCTTATGCTCAAGGTTATCTGCGCGGTAGTACCACTGGTGGATCTTCTTACGCTCACGGGTCGATGGCGTAGCGGACACTTCCACCGGATCTTCCAGCAGACGTTCGGCGAAATCTTTAATGGCATCCCCTTCAAGGGTTGCCGAGAACAGCATTGTCTGATTACGCCAGCGCGTTTCACCCGCGATGTGTTCGATATCCTGGGCAAAGCCCATGTCCAGCATGCGGTCAGCTTCATCGAGAATCAGCGTTTCCACCGCGCGGCAGTCGAAGTTCTCTTCTTTTATGTATTGCAGCAGACGGCCCGTCGTCGCGACAACGATATCCTGGTTTTCGCTGAACACTTCGGCGTGGTTCATATACGCTACGCCGCCGGTGATGGTCGCGATATCCAGATGGGTGTTCGCCGCCAGCTCACGCGCGTGTTCGGCAACCTGCATCGCCAGTTCACGGGTCGGGGTCAGGATCAAAATGCGCGGCGGGCCTGATTTTTTACGCGGAAAGTCGAGCAAATGCTGCAACACAGGCAGCAAGTAGGCTGCTGTCTTCCCCGTGCCGGTTGGCGCAGAACCGAGCACATCGCGGCCCTCAAGCGCAGGCGGAATGGCCGCGGCCTGAATGGCGGTCGGGCGTGTAAAGCCTTTGCTCTCAAGGGCATTGAGCAGGCTTTCATCGAGTTCAAGTTCGGAAAAAGTCGTTACAGTCATGTTCTACCTCTGTGTGGGGCGCTGATTATAGACGTTACGGCTGTAATCTTCATCTGTTTGTATGGATATCGCTTTTCGACCACTTCGCTTTCCCCTATGCTACTCCAGTTTCACTCAGAAGGTTGCCCTGACATGTCTCAACTCAAAGCGCAGTTGCGCCGCGATGGTTTTACGTTTAAACAGTTTTTTGTGGCGCACGATCGTTGTGCGATGAAAGTCGGCACAGACGGTATTTTACTGGGTGCATGGGCGCCTGTCGCAGGTGTAAAACGCATTCTGGATATTGGTACGGGCAGCGGACTTCAGGCGCTGATGCTCGCGCAGCGAACGGAAGAACACGTCACGATCGACGCCGTTGAGCTTGATCCTCAGGCGGCTCGGCAGGCAAGTGAAAACGCTGCCGACTCTCCGTGGGCAGATCGCATCAGGGTAGAATGCGCCGATGTCCTGACCTGGGCGTCGGAGCAAACCGCGCGTTACGATTTGATTGTCAGCAATCCGCCGTATTTCACGCCAGGCGTGGAATGTGGAACGCCAGAACGCGAGCAGGCACGTTACACCGGCTCGCTCGATCACAAGGCGCTACTGACCAGTGCGGCGGAGCTCATCTCGGAAGAGGGATTTTTCTGCGTGGTCTTGCCTGAAAGCACGGGTAATACCTTCATTGAGATCGCACGGGGGATCGGCTGGAATCTGCGTCTTCGTACCGATATTTCGGATACGGAAGGACGCTTACCGCACCGCGTGTTGCTGGCGCTCTCGCCGAAAGAGGGGGAATGCTTTATCGACAGGATGGTCATTCGTGGGCCAGACCAGCGTTATTCCGAAGATTACACTGCACTGACCCAGGCCTTTTATCTGTTTATGTGAACCTGCGGCGTCAACACCGACGGGCCGGACATTTCAAGCGGTTCGGGATAGTCCAGCGTATAATGCAGGCCACGGCTCTCTTTGCGCATCATCGCACAGCGCACAATCAGCTCGGCAACCTGCACAAGGTTGCGCAGCTCCAGCAGATTATTAGAAACGCGGAAGTTGGCGTAATATTCATCAATTTCCTGCTGCAACATCATGATGCGGCGTAACGCGCGTTCCAGACGCTTCGTTGTGCGTACAATCCCGACATAATCCCACATGAAAAGCCGCAGCTCGTGCCAGTTATGCTGGATAACCACCAGTTCGTCCGGGTTTTCTACCCGACTTTCATCCCATGCCGGCAAGTGTGTTGTCGGACGTGCATAGGGCATGCGTTTGGTAATATCTTCCGCAGCCGACCACCCATACACCAGACACTCCAGCAGCGAGTTTGAGGCCATGCGATTCGCACCATGCAGGCCGGTGTAGCTGACCTCGCCGATCGCATACAAACCATCCACGTCGGTACGACCATGATCGTCAACCATCACCCCGCCACAGGTATAGTGTGCGGCAGGTACAATCGGCACCGGATCGCGGGTTAAATCAATACCCAGACTCAGCAGCTTTTCATAAATCATCGGGAAGTGCTGGCGAATAAAGTCTTCCGGTTTATGGCTAATGTCCAGATACATACAGTCGACGCCAAGCCGCTTCATCTCGTGGTCAATGGCGCGGGCCACGATATCCCGCGGGGCAAGTTCACCTCGGGGGTCGAAGTCCGGCATAAACCGGGAACCGTCCGGACGCTTCAGATACGCACCTTCGCCGCGCAACGCTTCAGTTAACAGGAAGTTACGTGCCTGCGGGTGGAACAGGGCGGTAGGATGGAATTGATTAAACTCCATATTCGCCACGCGGCAGCCTGCGCGCCAGGCCATGGCGATACCGTCTCCGGAGGCGATATCCGGGTTAGTCGTGTACTGGTAAACCTTGGAGGCGCCGCCAGTCGCCAGCACAACGGCTTTTGCCTGGCAGGTTTCCACCTTCTCTTTATTCCGATTCCACACCCATGCGCCGACAACACGGCGCGTGCCGGGCAGGCCAATCTTATCGGAAATAATCAGGTCGACGGCGTTGCTGCGCTCCAGCACCCGAATATTAGGATGGCTGAGGGCTTTGCTGACCAGCGTGGTTTCAACCGCTTTTCCGGTTGCATCAGCAGCGTGCAGAATACGGCGGTGGCTGTGCCCGCCTTCACGGGTCAGGTGATAGCTCTCTTCACCATTAGGCTGAACATGCGTATCAAACAGCACGCCCTGATCGATAAGCCATTGCACGCAGTGGCGGGCATTGCTGGCGACAAACTCTGCCGCATGCTCATCCACGATCCCGGCGCCGGCAATCAGGGTGTCTTCTACGTGCGAGGCTATACTATCCGTTTCATCAAACACGGCGGCAATACCGCCTTGTGCATAGAAGGTGGAACCTTCGCTCATCGGCCCTTTACTCAGCACGATTACGTTCTGATGTTCCGCCAGGCGCAGTGCGAGGGATAGGCCGGCAGCACCGCTGCCGATGATCAGTACATCACAATGAAGTTCAGGCGTCGTGTTCATGATGTTTGTTTAATTTACTAAACATGGTGTGGGGAGAATAGCATTGTGATGCGAGATATCGCACGTTTTTTTTGTTGTGTGTTGCAATGACTAAACGGAAGGCCAGAAGTTAAATCTGCGCTAAATGGCCGGAAATATTTTGCGAAGCAGATCGTTAGCTTCAGATTTTGTGGTGAAATAAAGCCTGTGTTGCGTTACTCTTCTGACGATAAAGTTGATGATTCTTGTCAGAAAGCGGGTGCGTATCGTGAACAGACTTATAATGAGAGAAAATGAACGGTCTGCGGCGCGATGAACAAAAACAAAGGCGTTACGGAACTTATTGAAGAACAGACACTCTAATTCGGTGCTTGCTCAAAGTGCAATGTTGTTAGAGTGGCGTTTCGATAACGCGTGGAATTTGGTTTGGGGAGACATTACCTCGGATGAGCGAGCAGTTAACGGACCAGGTCCTGGTTGAACGGGTCCAGAAGGGAGATCAGAAAGCTTTTAACCTACTGGTGGTGCGCTACCAGCATAAGGTAGCGAGTCTGGTTTCCCGCTATGTACCGTCAGGCGATGTTCCTGATGTGGTGCAAGAGTCTTTTATTAAGGCCTATCGCGCGCTGGATTCATTCCGGGGGGATAGTGCTTTTTATACCTGGCTGTATCGTATTGCAGTCAATACGGCTAAGAATTATTTGGTTGCTCAGGGCCGTCGTCCGCCTTCTAGTGACGTTGACGCTATCGACGCAGAAAACTTCGAAAGTGGTGGCGCGCTGAAAGAAATTTCGAACCCTGAGAACTTAATGTTGTCAGAAGAACTGAGACAAATCGTTTTTCGCACGATCGAGTCGCTCCCGGAAGATTTACGCATGGCAATTACGTTACGGGAGCTGGATGGCCTAAGCTATGAAGAGATAGCCGCCATCATGGATTGTCCGGTCGGCACGGTTCGTTCACGAATTTTCCGTGCGCGAGAAGCCATTGATAATAAAGTTCAACCGCTTATCAGGCGTTGACGATAGCGGGATACTGGAAAAGGTATTAGGCATGCAGAAAGAAAAACTTTCCGCTTTAATGGATGGTGAAACGCTGGATAATGAGCTGCTCGATGAGTTGTCTCATTCTCCCGAAATGCAACAGACCTGGGAGAGCTATCATCTTATCCGCGACTCTCTGCGCGGTGATACCAGCGAGGTTCTCCATTTCGATATCTCAGCACGCGTTATGGCGGCCATTGAGAACGAACCTGTTCATCAGACCACGCCGCTGATTCCTGAAGCGCAGCCTGCACCTCACCAATGGCAGAAAATGCCGTTCTGGCACAAGGTGCGTCCATGGGCCAGCCAGCTCACCCAAATGGGGGTCGCTGCGTGCGTATCGCTTGCAGTTATCGTTGGGGTCCAGCACTATAATACTCAGTCTGAAGCCAATCAGCAGCCTGAAGCGCCAGTGTTCAATACGCTGCCGATGATGGGTAAAGCCAGCCCGGTTAGCCTGGGCGTACCGGCAGATGCCTCCGCAAGCGGCGGACAACAACAGCAGGTACAGGAGCAGCGCCGTCGCATTAATGCGATGTTGCAGGATTACGAGTTGCAGCGCCGTCTGCACTCCGAGCAGCTTCAGTTTGAGCAGGCCCAAACCCAGCAGGCTGCTGTGCAGGTGCCAGGAAACCAAACTTTAGGAACGCAATCGCAGTAATGAAGCAACTTTGGTTCGCCATGTCTTTGATGGCGGGTAGCCTGTTCTTCTCTGCTAACGCCTCGGCTGATGTTTCATCCGGGGCGTTGTTGCAGCAAATGAATCTGGCCAGCCAGTCACTCAATTACGAGTTGGCATTTATCAGCATCAATAAGCAGGGTGTCGAATCGTTACGCTATCGCCACGCCCGCCTTGATAACCAGCCGCTCGCCCAGCTTTTACAGATGGATGGCCCGCGTCGGGAAGTGGTCCAGCGTGGGAACGAAATCAGCTATTTCGAGCCTGGCCTTGAGCCGTTTACGCTCAATGGTGACTACATCGTTGACTCCCTGCCGTCGCTCATTTACACCGATTTTAAACGTCTCGCCCCCTACTATGATTTTATCTCGGTGGGGCGAACGCGTATTGCCGACAGGCTGTGCGAAGTGATCCGCGTTGTTGCGCGGGATGGGACACGTTACAGCTATATCGTCTGGATTGACGCAGAGACGAAGCTGCCGATGCGCGTTGATCTGCTCGATCGCGACGGTGAGACGCTGGAGCAGTTCCGCGTGATCTCCTTCGATGTGAACAGTCAGGTTGGCAACAGCATGCAGAATCTGGCCAAAGCCAGCCTGCCGCCTTTGCTTTCCGTGCCTGCCGGCGATTCTGTCTATTTTAACTGGGTACCATCCTGGATCCCGCAAGGGTTCAGCGAAGTTTCCAGCAGCCGTCGCCAGCTCCCAACCATCGAAACACCAGTTGAGTCGCGACTCTATTCCGATGGGCTGTTTAGCTTCTCGGTGAATATCAATCGCGCTACGGCGAACAGTTCCGAACAGATGCTCCGTACCGGTCGCCGGACGGTCAGCACGACGGTGCGCGATAATGCGGAAATTACCATTGTCGGTGAATTACCGCCGCCAACGGCAAAACGTATTTCAGACAGCATTAAATTCAGGGCTGCGCAATGATTAAAGAGTGGGCCACGGTCGTATCCTGGCAGGATGGCGTAGCGCTTGTCAGCTGTGACGTTAAAGCATCATGCAGCAGCTGCGCTTCGCGAGCCGGTTGCGGCAGCCGCGTGTTGAATAAGCTGGGGCCGCAAACGTCGCACACTATTGCTGTGCCGAGCGATCAGCCGCTGGTGGCAGGGCAAAAAGTGGAGCTGGGCATCGCTGAAGGTAGCCTGCTCACTTCCGCCATGCTGGTTTACCTTTCTCCGCTGGCAGGTCTGTTCGTGATGGGCGGGGTTTTCCAGATGCTGTTCGGCACAGATTTGGCCGCCATGTGCGGGGCCGCTTTGGGCGGCGTGGGCGGGTTCTGGCTTGCTAAAGGCGTTTCCCCAAGGCTTGCCGCCCGGGAAGCGTGGCAGCCCGTTATCCTCAGCGTTGCACTGGCACCCGACCAACTTCGTGTTGAGACGCTCTCTTCTGAGGCCCGGTAATCTGCCGGGCTTTATTATTATTTACATCGCAATAAAGAAAACGCCGTCTCTTCGCGCTATACCTGGCTCTAAGTGCATTTCCAGCTGACGAGGATGTAGTGTAGAATGCTGCGTTTTCGCACTGAAAAACGTCAGGCTAAGAACAGCGGCCTCCAGGAATTCGTAAGGCATAATTATTTAACTATATGAAGAACATACGTAACTTTTCGATCATTGCTCACATCGATAATTGATACCCCGCCAGCCTCCGCAAACCTCCGACAAAAACGCCTCAAGATCCCCATCAAATCAGCCTTTCCAAAAATTATACTGTTTGCATGTACAGTCAACCTACGACATCATAAGTCATGGTTTTTGTGTCCACCAGTGCGTCCATATCCTATGATGGACATATAACCTCCCGTTCTGATGGACACACGCAGGGACAAATCATGGCTATTTCAGATAGTTATCTAAAGTCGTGCCTTGGGCGCGAACGAGACAAAGTTGAAGAAAAGGCAGACCGTGATGGTCTGTGGGTACGCATCTCCAAAAAGGGGGCCGTTACTTTTTTCTACCGATTCCGCTTCCTGGGCAAACAAGACAAGATGACGATCGGCAGCTATCCGGAGTTCGGTTTAAAGGCTGCGCGCGATGAAGTGGCTAAGTGGGCCGCTATTCTTGCCCGTGGTGAAAACCCAAGGATCAGGCAAAGCCTCGACAAAGCCAAGATTAATAGCCAGTACACCTTCGAAGAGCTGTTCCGTGAATGGCACTCTATGGTCTGCATTCAGAAAGAGTCAGCCGGGCAGGTCCTCCGCTCGTTTGAACTGCACGTTTTCCCCAAGCTCGGGAAATACCCTGCGCATCAGCTCACGCTACACAACTGGCTCACTGTCCTGGACAGATTGGCCCAGGGTTACAGCGAGATCACCCGGCGCGTAATCAGCAACGGCCGACAGTGTTATTCCTGGGCAGTGAAACGGCAGCTGCTGGAAGTTAACCCGCTGTCAGAAATGTCTGGGCGTGATTTCGGCATCCAGAAACAAATGGGTGAGCGAACCCTGGACCGTAAAGAACTGGCGATTGTCTGGCGAGCCATTGAGGATTCCCGCCTCATTGAGCGAAACAAGATCCTCTATAAATTGTCTCTGATATGGGCATGCAGGGTCGGCGAACTCCGGCAGGCTGAAGTCGCACACTTTGATTTTGAAGAAGGGATCTGGACTGTTCCATGGGAAAACCACAAGACAGGGCGGAAGACAAAGAAACCGATAATTCGACCTATTATCCCGGAAATGCTCCCGCTGATAAAACGGGCCATTGAGCTGGCGCCAGGACGCTTTGTTTTTTCAAAATATGAAGACAAGCCGATGAGTGAAGGATTCCATATGAGCATCAGCAGCAACCTGGTTAAGTTCATGCTCAAGGCTTATAACGAGCAGGTCCCACACTTTACTATTCATGATCTGCGCAGGACTGCGCGAACGAACTTCTCAGAGCTAACCGAGCCGCATATCGCTGAGATAATGCTCGGGCACAAACTGCCTGGTGTTTGGTCGGTGTACGACAAGCACACCTATGTTGAGGAAATGAGAGTGGCATATGGTAAGTGGTGGGCCCGACTTATGAGCATCGTCGAGCCCGACATTCTGGAGTTCACGCCGCGTCAGGTTGGGTGAACAAATCGGGGCATAATAGGACAACTTAAGACATCTTAAGACAGTATGAGGTTGACCCCGTATAACTGTGGTTATAAACTGACTCTACATCACTAAAGAGTGATATGGAGGATGGTATGACACAAAAACGCGAAATTAGAACCAGTGATAAGCCGCGCCAGACTGTGCGTCGCTCAGCTGAGTATAAGGCGCGTCTGAGTGCAGCTTCTGCCATGCTGGCTGATAAAATGGACGAGAAGCGTATTGCATGGGCTTCAAAATAAGTCGCTCCCAAGCGCTAATCGAAGTTATTACTCAGTTTCCAATCACTGAGCTCCCTATACAAGAATTCGAAGAGTATAAGCGGGAATGCATCGATTATGATGACGTTCCCGCTCCTCCCATCCAAATTCAACTAGCTCATCCTGCTCACATAGAAACTATTGGACGTGACAAGCTCATGGAGCGTCCGGTTGAGGCTAGGGGTGAAGAACTACATCATGTTCATATCTGGCAGGAAGGTTGTTGCTGGGAAGATGGTGATGGGCTTCTAGTTCAGTGGGCTTCAACAAGCGATAGTTACGTTGTCTATTCTTACTTTATTGACAGAGATAAGGACCATCACTTCTATGTCATTGACTACTGCAACGACAAAGCTCACGCGTTGATTGAAGACAAGCAACAAGTCGCAGAGTGGACCCGCCAAGCCCAAGAGTTCAGGGTCAAAAATATTTAAAATTTGAAACCGCTGAAAGCCGATTGACTCAATCGGTTTTTTTATGCTTATCAATCAGCTCAGCAGTTTATCGAATTTTCAAAAGTTCTCAGGCCGACGCAGTTTTCCTAATTCATCCCTAACTAAATTCAGGTGAGACATCGGCTTGCGGGTAGCCCTGGACATCTCTCTGATTTGCCAGGCGGTGACTTTGGTTTTTAACCATTTATTGGGGCCGCCCATGTAAGCGCAATCCGGCTCAGGGAAAGGATTCTCGTTTGGGGCTCTTTTCCTGTAGCGTTCGAGCGTACGCGGGGAAATACACAATTGGCCGCAGATATCTTTGGTGCTCATCAGCTCAAATTTATTCGTTGCTTTGCTCATCTTCGTTCTCCAAGGGCCCCAACCGGGGCCGTTTGATAATTCTTTATCATGACGACTGGCCGGGAAGGGCACGCAAGCGGCGCATGCCTGTCATTGCCGTGGCCACATAGCTCGCCTTGCGGTTCACTACCTCGACCCAGACCTTTACGCCTTCAACCTTCACCGTATACGTCTCTTTCATCTTGCTGCGCCCATATTCGCCGTATCTTTGCTGGTGGGCAGCCAGCGCGATTTCGCATGCCTGACGAGCGAGCGGGGACTGCTGATTGCCACGGTTAATCAGTCGCATGGCCATCTCCTTCGATACGCTTAAACTTGATCACCCAGACCCATGGGTTAGCGCGCCAGCTGTCAGAACCGTAGATAGACCGCCATAACGCTGCGTAAGCCTCTTTTACGTCACGGACCGAGGAGCCAGAAATTCCCTCCGAACGTGCGTCTTCCTCACTGATATCGTTCAGCTGCTCGACCCGAACGCCGGTAATCTCCAGCGTGATGCGGGACGCCCAGCGCGGCATGTGTATTGACGGGCGCCAGCCACAATGCAGATTGTCGTCAGCGTCAAAAAACTCAGGAGCTCGCTTTCCATCAGCTTTGTAGACACAAAATTCTGGCTTTTTGAATTTCGAAGAATCTTCCTGATAGGCTTCCATTTGCTCGAAATCAAAGAGAGGCCCCTGGAAGGTCTCCCGCACCCATATGCGATCGCCTGGTACTCCGTACGGGCAGCACTCCCTGATTAGTTCGGGAACATCTTCCGGGTAACAGCCGATAAACTTCTTCCCGATCTGAATGAATTTTGAAATTGGGTCTCTTCCGACCGTGCAGTCCTTAATAATCCTGCGCGTCTGTATCTTTCGGCCGTCGAGGATGGCGCGCACCATTTCACTGTTAAAAATCATTCCGCGCTCAGTCATACCAGGCCTCCAGCTCGTTCTGAATCTCTTCGTCGATCTCGTCGTTGCTGGCCTCTTCATTGAGGTAGCTGAGTGCTTCTTTCCTATACTGCTCACGACGGCTGCTGTCGTACCAAACCGAGAACTCTGGAGACCAGCCACGGTCATCACCGTTTTCAGCAAAAAAATCATGCATTGCGTTGTTATAGGCCAGGTTCTCAACCATGCAGTCAGCAGTTGTAAGGGCGCATTCACGGATATAGCCGTGGAGATCGCGCTTACGCCACCACGGACTCACCTTTGAATCACAAAGCCCTTTGAACTCAACTTCCCAGCGGCGGATACAGCGTGTATTTAATGATTTGCTCATATCGTTACCGGGAGGGCGAACCCTCCCGCCTCCCTTAGTTCACGTATTCCGGTTTCATATCCGCCAGTGTGATGCTGAACTGATCGTGCAGTTCGTCGCCCAGGTGACGCTTTGAAGATGCCAGCACGCGCTCGGCTTCCGCGAATCGTTCTGCCGCGTCAGGTTCTTCTGGAGAAGGTAGGGAGTTGATCGCCGCTTCCACCTTGTTACGTGCATCGACCAGGTAGTATCGCTTAACGGCTTTGTTTTTCAGCTCGGTGAACAGTGCGGATCCAAGCGTCGCTTTAGCCGTTTCGATGTCTGCACGGACCGCTTTGGCGCTATCCACATCCTGAGCGGCCTCAATGCGGTCGCGGAAATCCTGGGCCAGGGTGTCGATATTTACAGATGGCTCCTGAGGATCCTGCGTGTTTACTACATTTTCACCTTTGATATCAGCCAGGCTCATTTTCTGAACCGGTGCCGGGTTAATTTCCCTTTCGGTGGGCTGCTCAATCTCATCAGGCGTGTAAACGCCTAGGATCACGTGTGGGCAGTACAAGCGCGCCCAATATTTCACGCCGAGATAGGCTATTTGCTGGTCGGGCTTTGAAACCCACAGTGGCGAATTTCGTGTAACCACCTGCGACAGGTAAAGAGGTTTATCCCAGGTGATTTCACTTTCACCACGAAGAATTGCTCCGACTTGAACATAGAGACCTTCTTCGTCTTCATCAGTCCAGTCGCGAACGCGTTCGGCAACAGTGTACTTACCGTTCTTACCCATTTTTTCACGGGTCACTTCTTTGGTTTTGGTGCAACGTTCCCAGTCGCCGCCGTAGCGATAATGAAAACGGCCATGAATGGCACTGGAACTGGTAATTACGGCGTTAACAAGCTGCGCTTCGTAACCCAACTGGCCGTTGACCAGGTGAGTTTTTTGCGCCACCGCGTAAGGGTTCATGCCCCACTGCATGGCTTGCATAACAATCGCCATGCAATCCGCAGGCTTTCCTGCCAGGTGTGCCGGTACTGTAACGACAGACTGGGCCATCAGCCCGGCGAAAGCCTGCAACTGACCCAGTGCCTGAACATTGAAAATTGAGTTGCTGGCAGAGATAGTGTTTGGAGCCTGCTGCTCAGCAGTTACGATACCGGAGGCACCTGCCGCGCCGGAAGAAGCAAAACCGGTCGAACTGATCGTGAGTGAAATCCCCTCGTTCACCGAAGGGTGCGCCGCAGTAGAAGCGGTACCAGCGGTGCGGGACATTTCTCGCGAAATCCGCCGCACCAGAAACAAGCTGGATCAGCTGACCAAACTGCGTGACGCGGTTCGTGTTATTGGTCGCCACAGAAATCTCGTGCAGCAGCTGACAGGGAGGGAATAACCGATGGCCAGAAAGAAAACCGACAAAGAACGTGCCCTGATCATCAACCGAATTATCGAATTGGTGAAGGAGGAGGGGCGCATCACCACGAATGACGTCGTTGCGATGTTCGGCCTGCACCGGACCACGGCGGAGAAATATCTCCGCGTAGCGGTGGAGCAGGGTGGCCTGGTTCGCCATGGACGCTGCGGTATTTTCCGTGACCTGCGAGCAACAATCGACTTTGACCTGAAACGTTTTTCACACAGCAAGGCGGCAGCATGATTACCGAGAAAGACAACGTTTTTTATTGTGACTGCGGATTCTCCTTTGAGAGGGGGCGCAGCGGTGCGCATAGCTGTGAACTTGGTTTGCGTAAGAAACTTGCCGAGTCAGAAGCCAAGCTCGCTGCGCTGGCTGCGGAGAATGCGGGGCTGAAAAAAGTCCCGGCAACTGACAGCGAAACAATGCTGTTGGCTTTGGACGCATTCAACACGCACGGCTCCATGAGGCCTGATGTGGGCTTACAGCAGGCGATAAATGTCGTAATGCAACGTAGAGAAACCCCGGCCACCGACACTTTCCTAGCTGAAGTTCGGGCGCAAGCAGTGGAGATGTTCGCCAAAGAGATGCATGCAGATATCAGCGGTGATGATGCCCGCGAGTTCGCCGCCCAACTTCGCAAAGGAGCAGCATCATGAGCAATACCCTAAAAGAATAGCTCCTGAAGACCATTTCGGAGCTTGAAGAAGAGCGCGATGCAACGCCTGGCATCGTAAACGAAGATGCGGGCGCTTGCTGTGATGAAGTTAGCGCTGGAATCGCTCGAAGCGGGGACTGCCATTCTTTGCTGGCGTCGTGTGACCGTTGAGCCATACGGCCCTTAACCTTGGCATAACGGTAATTTTATCGGCTTCTCAAAACCCGTTGAGGGCATTGAGGACGAGTATTTACTCCGCCCCGCCAGCGCAGGTATCTGTTCCTGGTGAGCTGACACGCGAAGAGTACAAGTGTAGGTTCATGGAAGAGGACAACTTTGATGTCACTTTTCGTTGCGGCTGGAATGCCTGCCGCGCCGCCAATCTTCAGGGTAGCCAACCTGTAAATAATCGTGATGAGTTGCCGCCGCAACAGCAGGTTGAATGATGGCTAAATCCCCAGCAGAGCACAGAAGTAATTCTCTATGGCCGGAGCGTAAAGGGTTTTATCCAGAAATGGCGGAATCAGTATTTTTCTGATATGGATTATGAGCTATTGTTTTAACAATAGCCCCCTCCTTTAACGTTTTTGTGAGTTAGCAGCACCTCTAACGGCACACATAAAATCACCAATACCAGCGCCGACGCTGTTCCCTTCGGCAACATAATCACCTTTGAAAGCTAACTTCCCATCCATATAGAAGAGTTTTAACTCTCCATATCCACTATCGCAGTCGGCATCTTTAATACTAACTTTGTAATACTCTACTTTTTTATTTTTTGTTTGATACATGAACAAGGCAGATGAATCACCTTTAACATTCCTGTATGTCCCTGCTTTTGCTGAAAAAACGCCATCATCAGCTGTGGTAACCTCAACCCAGTTACTTGTAGTTTCAGCAAAAGCGACACTCGCAACAAACAGAGCAGAAAAGCCCAGCGATGCGGTTTTCTTATCCATAATTAATATTCCATTTTTAATGTTTTGTTTGATTCTATCTTCGTCTCAAAAACCGTTCAACAAAACACCGCTTACCAACTTAAATGGGCACGGAGAGCCATTCAACCCCGTAGCCTTAGCAACGCAACGTGCGCGAGAATGCTTCGCTCGTGATTCGCTGTAAGAGAAGTTCATTAGTGACGCAAAGCAAACCCGCTTCGGCGGTTTTTTTCTTTCTCATTAATCCGTTGCGGCAATGCTGTGCCTCCGCCATTCGCTGAGGCGCTGGTGAGGGCGAATCTTCCTGATCTTTGTGTGCCAAGAGAGTTGGCGGCCTGATGACAAGCGATATCGTATTGTGGTTAATATTGCTATCCTATCTGAGGAAAATCCTAATTATTAGGCTTCAGCTTTTTCTCGACACTCTGCTGAGGAATAATCTTGTCAGAAATATATCAAAGGACTAATCGTGAAAAAATTCCTTCTTCTGGGCATGGTGCTTCCAGTGTTATCAGGTTGCGTGATTAAAGAACAAACAAGATATGTAGAATCTCCAGTTGCTACCAATTTCAACAATCCGGCCAATAATCAGGCTGGTGCTGCCACAAAAAAATGCAGCATCACGAATTATAAAGAAGCAAAACTTGATAGCCAGTCTCCATCAGGGACTGTGATTATTGATTACGGTAATCGTTTCGATATTATGTTTGAAAATTTTGGAAACGGTGAGGTTTTCCATAGTCCTATACTGAATATTGCGAAAGAAAATATGATTATTGGCTATTCAGGGAGCATGATGTATAGCAAGGGAATAGGAAAGATGGCTGGGTTTTACGGAACCTATAATACAGAGTCAAAGTTCAACACCATATTCCAGTGCTATTAAGCAACGTATGTAAAAGCAACAAATAACCTGCCTTATTCGGCAGGTTTTTTTATGTCTAAAAGTTTATGCTTTTAACATTTTGTGCTCTTAACAGGTTGATCATTCTGAGTTTGCGGGTTACTGTATAAAAACACAGTATATGCAAAGGAGGCCACCATGAAAGTTGAGTTAACCATTGATCGCACAAAGAAACTTCCTGATGGAGCAATGCCAGCGCTGGAAAAAGAACTGCTAAAACGGCTCCGGAATCAGTTCGAGGATTGCAGTCTGGTTGTTCGTCGTGCTGGTTCGGATGGGTTAAGCGTTTATGGTGGGGCAAAGGAAGCGAAGAAGACGGTTGAAGGTATCCTTCAGGAAACCTGGGAAAGTGCAGACGACTGGTTCTATTAAGGGTGTACTCAGGGGTAGCGCGCATTTTCAGAATACCGCAATTTGCGAATCCCTTTGATGCTGCTGCCGACAATTTCTAATCGCGTCTGTATGTCGCTCAGGGGGATTCCGTGGAGGGTGTAGTTCAGTCAGATCTGCGAGTGACCATAACCGATGGGAAAGGAAGGGAGTTGCTGTCCTTCAAGTTGGGGGCGGAAGAGCGCTATATAATTTCCACCAAAGATAGCTCCATAACTCACAGAAAACTAAGTAGGGATGATCGTTACTGGTCCAAAGAAACCATTATGGAAGTTGTAAGGGAAATGGCTTCTAAAAATTGACTTGTCACTACGTACGCAATCATAATTCTTGAGCTGGCCTGAACAACCAGCAACCTGACCGCGATGCGCCACGGAGTGAACACCATGGCGCAGTTACAACTCATTAAGCAGTCCTCAGGGATCCTGATCCCGGCTACGCCGGAGACCAGCGATTTGCTGCAATCAAAAATCAAGCTCGGCGCCGTGCTGGTGGCCGACTTCAAACAGGTACGCAATCCTGCGTTTCATCGCCGCTTCTTCGCTCTGCTGAATCTGGGCTTCGAATACTGGGAGCCTACCGGCGGCGCAATCTCCGCCAACGAGCGCAAGCTGGTTACCGGCTACGCTAAATTCCTGGCTTCCTATGGCGGAAACGAAAGCGCACTGCTCGATGCCGCTGAGCACTATCTTGAGCAGGTTGCGAGCCGCCGCGTAACAAACGGGATCAGCCTCTGTAAATCCTTCGATGCATACCGCGCCTGGGTGACTATTCAGGCCGGGCATTACGACGCTATCAAACTTCCGGATGGCACACTTCAGAAACATCCTCGCAGCATCTCATTCGCGAACATGGACGAAATTGAGTTCCAGCAGCTGTACAAGGCCGCGCTTGATGTCCTCTGGCGCTGGATATTATCCAAAGCATTCAGGAACCAGCGAGAGGCGGAGAACGCCGCTGCGCAACTCATGAGCTTCGCGGGGTGGCGGGGATGAAGAAGACCTGGTTCCATCATACCGATTGCACAACCCAGCAGGCCGAAGAACTCATGGCGGAATACCAGCGCCGCGGCGTGAAGGTGGAGCGCAACCTGAACTCAGATTATCTCACCTGGACCGTCAGCGCCCGGCTGCCTGAAGGCAAGAAACCACCGCGTATAAATCGCCGGTGGCAAAACCGGATATGGGGGTGAGCGTGGCTATTTATCGCAGCAAAAAATGGCTCGCCGCCGTCGGGCAGATCGAGCATTGTGTTCTTTGCGGAGCATGGGGGACGCAGGTGGCACACCGGAACGAAGGGAAAGGCATGGGATTAAAAACCGATGACTGTGCGACAGCTGCGCTCTGCGTTTGCTGTCATGACAGCATTGATAACGGGAATAAGCTGAACAGGGAGGAGCGTCGGCAGCTTATGGACCGCGCGATTGTTTTGACAGTGATTGAAGTTGCCCGCCGCGGGCTGGTGGTGCCCGCATGAAAATTTACGAAATTACGCCGATCGGCAAACCCCGAATGACTCAGCGCGACCGATGGCATAAACGGCCAGCAACAGCAGCTTACTGGGCATACAAAGAACAGGTCCGGTTGCTGGGGATCCGCCTGCCAGATTCCGGATATCACGTCACGTTCGTTATCCCCATGCCAAAGAGCTGGAGTAAGACGAAGCGGGCGCAATATGTCGGCCAGCCTCATCAACAAAAGCCGGACAAAGACAATCTGGAAAAAGCTCTGCTGGATGCAGTGTTTGACGAGGATAGCCATGTCTGGGACGGGCGGGTTACCAAAATCTGGGGAGAAACCGGGCAAATTATCATCGGGGAGGCCACATGAAGCCAGAAACGCTTGAGGTACTACGCGCGCGCTGGCAGCGCCTTCGCATTTACCGCTAAGAAAAAGACAGAGGAACAGGGCGTGCCGGTCATGAAGGTGTGTGACCGTTGCACGGGGAGAGGTTACGCCCGGCTAAAATTTTCCAATGTGCTGGAGGGCGTCCGCACCGTATGGGATGTAAAAAAAACCACCGCTTACGGTCAGCTGCAACCGCTGTTTGAATTGCTGGTGGAAGAATGCCACAGGCAAGAAGGTTATGCAGACAGCGCCTTAAAGTCAGTTACGATGTAGGCTGATTTTCTATAAAGCTCAATTGTCAGAGAAAAAAGGTGTTGAGGTCTGCGGAATTTTCGGCTAGCATCAACTCTAACGCTGGGAATCCGTTCATTCGTTCCGACCAGCAAGAAATCCTTAAAGCCCTGCGGTTAATACCGCGGGGTTTTTTCGTTTTAAACACAACGGAAAGCCTGCTTTCATGCCCTGCTTAGGCGTGACACTAAGCATTCGGGAGAGCTGGCTTCCCGTTATGAGCAAAAGGTCATTTCTGATGGCCTTTGACAGAGTGTATTTTTTCATCAGTGCTATAGTTTTTATGGCATTTGATAATGCTCTCGATACTGATAACGCTGGGTGGGGGATACACCCGCTTCGCAGAGACAACTGCATGACCCATGACCAGCAACCCAATGCTGGTCTTTTTTTTCCGCCATTAGCTCAACTGGAAAGAGCACGGAGCTTCTATCTCCGTGGTTCGGGGTTCGAATCCTCGATGGCGTACAATTAAGCACAACAACATTAGTTTACTGAAGGCTACCATCCAGCGGCCTTTTATATACTCTTGACTATGCAAGCATAAAATAGTGAAAAATGCTTGCATATGTCAGACGATAAGAAAGATCCAAAGGGTAAAGCTAAGGGCGGGATTGCTAGGGCGAAGTCTCTTACTAAAGAGCAGCGTTCTGACATTGCCAAAAAAGCAGCGGCAGCAAGATGGAAAGACAAGCCGCTGAAAGCAACCCACAAGGGAAGCTTTATGGAAGAGTTTGGCATTGATACTGAGTGTTATGTTTTAGACAATGAATCTAAAACGGCTGTGGTAACTAAAACCGGGCTGGCAAAACTCATTGGTCTTGGGGAGCGAGTAAAAGATATCGACCGAGTTCTTAACGCTCAATATATGCAAGATTACGTAGACGCAGTTTTGCTTGAGAAAATTGAAAATCCTTATATTTTTCAATGGGAGAACGATGGCGCAGTACTCGGTTCTTTTACTGGCGGACATAGATATGATATTTCAGTAGTAATTGATATTTGCAAAGCCCTTACGGCAGCTAAAGATAGTGGCGATCTTCCAGCATCTAGACTAAATGCAGCTATGCAAGCTCAAGACTTAGTTAACTCGGCGGCAAAGGTTGGTATTACTAACGTTGCTTACGCTGTAGCTGGATTCAAACCTGAAGTACAGCAAGTAATTGATCTCTTCAAAGCATTTGTTAGGGAAGAAGCTAGGCAGTATGAGAAAGAGTTTCCCAACGAACTTTATGAGGCTTGGTACAAAATTTATCAATTAAACAAGCCAGGACGAGGGCGTCCATTCTTATTCAAAAAATTGACTATTGAGCAAATTTACAAGCCCTTGGCCAAAAGCGAAGGTAAGATTCTTGACCTTGCTAAAAGTAGCAAAGATGAATTCGGAAAACCCGGAGACAAGATCCACCAGTTCCTATCTGAGGTTGGCGTCAAGGCGCTCAAGCAGCAGATTGGTAAGGTTTTAGCGGTAACGACTCTATTTGATGAGAAAGACGCTTACGAATCTGCATTGGAAAAAGTAAACAAGTGATCATCAACGCGGCCACCGCGCCGGGTTTTTATTGTCTAAAGTATTTCCCAAGACTGCCGATAATCTTCGTTCTGAAATTGAAAAAAATAAATATCTGCATTCGTTGCCCGCTCCCGTGCGGGCTTTTTTTATTCCCCTCATTACTGAGAGGATACACAGCTATATGAGGGGAGACCTATGTCCGATCCATTTTCCGGCACAGGGCTGGCCGGTTTAGCTTTGACTGGAGCAAGTGTTTACGGTCTATTGACCGGAACTGATTACGGTGTTGTTTTTGGAGCATTTGCAGGCGCAGTATTCTACATAGCGACAGCAGCTGACCTGAGTGTGTTACGTCGCCTGGCCTACTTCTTCGTGTCGTATATCGTCGGCATTCTTTGTTCGGGGTTGTTGGGGTCAAAACTCACATCCTGGACGGGGTACACCGAGAAGCCTCTGGATGCTATTGGTGCCGTAATAGCTTCTGCGTTAGCCGTTCAAATCCTTACGTTCCTGAACAAGCAGGACATCGGCTCGCTGGTGGCGCTGATAACGCGCCGGGGAGGTTCAGGTGGTACTAAATGACCCAACAGCAACTATCAACGCGCTGCTCTGCGCCGGAGTTGTAATTACTCTGATGTTTTACCGCCGTGGTGATTCGCGGCATCGGCCATGGATTTCGCGTTTAGCCTGGCTGATTACCGTCACTTACAGCGCTGTACCGCTGGCGTACCTGTGTGGGATCTACCCGCATTCATCATGGGCCACCATTGCGGCCAATATCATATTCCTTTCCGTGCTGGTGGCCGTCAAAGGCAACGTTGCACGTCTGGTTGATCATCTGAGGCACTAATGAACCAATCACAATTTCAGAAGGCGGCTGGTATCAGCGCCGGGTTAGCTGCACGCTGGTTTCCGCATATCGACGCCGCTATGAAGGAATACGGCATAACCGCACCGCTTGATCAGGCGATGTTTATTGCCCAGATGGGGCATGAAAGCACCAGATTTACCCGACTGGTGGAGAACCTGAATTACGCGGTTGAAAACCTGGTACCGACGTTCGGCAGCCACCGCATCACGCAACAGCAGGCCGCCGCACTTGGCAGAACGGCAACGCAACCGGCAAACCAGAAAGCGATCGCCAATCTGGTATACGGTGGTGAGTGGGGAAAAGAACACCTTGGCAATCAGGTCGCTGGTGATGGCTGGAAATATCGCGGTCGTGGGCTGAAACAGATTACCGGCCTGAGCAACTATCGCAGTTGTGGCCAGGCGTTGAAACTGGACCTTGTTACTCATCCGGAGCTGCTTGAAAAGGATGAATACGCCGCGCGCTCTGCCGCATGGTTCTATGCCTCCCGCGGTTGCCTTCTTCATTCCGGCGACATTGAGCGCGTGACACTGTTAATCAATGGCGGCCGCAACGGGCTGGATAAACGCCGTGCGCTGTTTAATCTGGCGAAATCAGTTTTGGTGTGAGGTGAGAGTGGGTATCGAAACGATAATCGGGCTGGCCGCACTGGTGATTTCCGCCATTGCAGGCGCTTTTGGCCTGGGCCATATTTGCGGCACCAGCAAAGCTGAAGCGAAAGCCGACCAGCAGCGCACCAAAGATAACGCAGCGGCAACGGTCGCAGCAGCCGAACGCCGGGTAGAAGCAACGAAAGAGGCCAGCAATGTACAGCAGACTGTTAACCATATGTCTGACGACGATGTTGATCGCGAGCTGCGGGACAACTGGACCCGTAAGGGTTGAGGTAGCCGATACGTCCTGCGACTGGGTTAAACCCATCTACTGCACAGCGCACGACTGGGATGTACTGGACAGGCAGACGAAGCGCGACATCCTGGCGCATAACAAAGCGTGGCAGGCGAACTGCAAGTAGGCCTTAATTGAAAGATAACTAAATAAATTTTCCAAATGGTCGTTATATAGAGAGTGTGTTTAATTAAGGGGGCAAACAATGCCTTTTCTCATGGTGTTCTTTGTTGTCATTATGGTGTTACTCCTCTGGAAGGCAGGAATACCCCAGGCTATCATTATGTTAATCATACCCATCATGTTTAGTACTTTGGGAGGTATGGTTGCCGCCGTGGGAGTAAGCGCGTTCGCTACACCTATTGTTGGAGTGCCTGTTGGAATCGTTGTATTTTTAATGTTGATGGGTAAGTTTTTATCCAGGAGGTAACCTAAATCCAATACTGAGGACAGGCATGTCACATGAATAGCTATGCCTTTCTTATGCGCATTCTTCATCTATTACAAAGCTCATCTGCTGGTTGCTAATGATGATAAAATGCAGAGTCCCATGGATTTTGGGGTAGGAAAAGCCTGGATATGATGCTAGAAATAATAACATTAAAAAGACCGTGAGATGCAGTATGAAAATCTTAGGATTGGATGAGTACAGAACCCTTCGTGAGGGAGGGACAATGAAGTATTTTGAACTGGAACGCATGCCTAACAGCACTTGGGTTGCCATTTTCGAAAGTTTGTTTGCCGAAAAGGATGAAAAGGCGTGGGTAGAGGGTTACTGCATTGTGACGAACTGCTCAAACAGTGAAGTATCCACCCGGTTCATATACTTGAAAGAAAAGTGCGAAGAAGCGAACTCTATATACAGGGTTAAGCATTCTGCACTATAACTAATTAAATAAAGTTAAACTCCTGGTGATTTGTTTGCTGCCATTTTCACTTCTTTCAGAATTGAATTCAGGTGTATGAGTTAAAAAAGACTTTTGGGCTATTAAAGGTAACGTAAATCACAGGCAAAAGATTCATCAATGTGATTGAGTGTTCATGGGACTAACAATCTTCTCTTGTAAGGAATTATGTGTAGAAGGAGATTTTATGGCACAGCTATTGATTTTTGCTGATGATGAGCCTGCTAAGTTGCTGAAAATTCGAAGTTATCGGAGCAAGATTCTTTATCTGTATGCTAATAATGAGGTGAGGTGTTTGGATGTGGTGATTTTTTTTTCAACTTTTCTGAAAGGCGAAAGTGGAGCCATATTGGTGGCAGCCGACAGATACGTGAGCAGGAAAGAAATTATCGAGGCTTATGATGCTCTGATTGGTTGAAAGCAGCGAGACTGGCGCGTAGCAGTAGGATGGGTCATGCTTGGTTCTATACGTCAGTAGAGTGATACAGGAGTTCATATCGGCCAGACGAAGCGTGATGCTACTTTAATCCAGCGGGTGAGCGCTTAATATTGTTTGTCCCAACGGTTAGAACCCATTTCTGATTACCACATTCAAGCCACTGGCACTCGCTGGTGGCTTTTTTTATTGGAGTGAATAATGGCAAAACCGGACTGGGGAGAGCTTCAGCAACGGTTCCTGTCCGAACATGCCGCAACCGGCGTATCACCAAAGGAATGGTGTGAAGCGCAGGGACTGAACTACGCTACCGCCCGACGATATATCAAAAAAACTTCTGCGCAAAAACCTGCGCAGAAAAAAATGCGCACTGCGCAGAAAGATAAAAGCGCAAATGAACTGGTGGATGATGATGGACTTACTGCTCAGCAGTGCTTATTTGTCGCGGAGTATCTGAAGGACAACAACGCCACCGCTGCCGCTGCACGTGCTGGTTATAGTGACCCAAACTACGGCCGTCAGCTCATAACGAATCCTAACGTTGCGCAGGCCATTGCGCATCAGCAGAAAGCCTCCATTGCGCGCACGCTTGGCGGTGCCGATGAAGTCCTCGCGCAGATTTGGCAGCTCGCCACCTTCGATGCAAACCAGCTTTCACAGTATCGTCGCGGCGCGTGTCGTTACTGCTGGGGATTCGGTCACCAGTACCAGTGGCGCGATATGGTGGAGTTCGAAGAGAAACGCCTCGAAGCGCTTGAACGGAAAAGTCGCGAGCCCGTCGATGTAGGCGGCTATGGCTACGATCACACCAGAGAGGCTAACCCTGGCTGTCCGCGCTGTAACGGCGATGGTATTGGTCAACCGTATTTCCCTGATACGCGAAAGCTCCCGGCAACTTCTCGGCTCGCTTACTCCGGCGTAAAAGTCGGTTTAGACAAAACAGTAAATACCGAAGGAAACCAGTCCATTTCAGGAGAGAAAAACTTCACTGGCCCTTTGAAAATTACCGCAGCATATCCGCAAATTACTTTATGGGCGACTGCCCAGCCAAACGGCACTTATGGTCGGGTAGTTACATTCGGTAGTGAGGGTAACAAAACCTTCATTGCTGCACGGCAATGGGAAGGCGGAAATAACACTTGCGTGACCTATCTGCCCACTTTTAAGGACGGTTATTTCACATTCTGGACAACCTCAAATACGACAGTAACCTCTGACGGAACCATTAAACAGGCTTCTCCCATTGCCAGAATCGTTAAGTCTCAGGGAGAGAACCGGCGTACGGATGTTGAAAATGATGGATTCACATGGTGCGGCTTCCGCCCTCGCGTCCACTACGTTGATATTAATCTGCACTGGGGTCGGTTCGTCATCATCACCATCACCGGCCAGCTCTTTGCGGAGTTTTTCCACTTCCAGCAACCGGCGGTCGATTTCGATCTGCTGGAGACGCTGAGCGAACTCGCTATCCGCCAGGCCAAGCCGTTTCATTACGGCTTCGAACATTCGCTCACGGCTGATAGCGGTTATCTCGACGCCGTTCTTACCGACGTTTTATAGATTGCCCTGCGGCAGCCATGCCGATAACTTCACCTGATTTTTTTGCAGAAAATATTGGGTGAAAAATATGCAAATTGGCTACGTAAGGGTGTCAACAAATGACCAAAACACAGATCTTCAGCGACAAGCTCTCGAACGCGCAGGATGTGAACAGGTTTTTGAGGAAAAAATGAGCGGGACGGTAGCGAACCGGCCAGCGCTTAAAAAGCTTCTGCGAACGCTGAATGAGGGCGATACGCTGGTGGTGTGGAAGCTGGATCGCCTCGGGCGAAGCATGCGGAACCTGGTACTGTTGGTGGACGAACTCCGGCAGCGCGGCATCCACTTCAAAAGTCTTACGGATAGCATCGACACTTCCAGCCCAATGGGGCGTTTCATATTCCACATCATGTCGGCCCTGGCCGAAATGGAGAGGGAGTTAATCGTGGAACGCACCCGGGCAGGACTGGCGGCAGCCCGGGAGAAGGGACGCATAGGTGGCAGGCGTCCGAAGTTAACCCCTGAGCAATGGGCGCAGGCTGGCAGGTTGATAGCAAATGGAGTGGACAGAAAGCAGGTGGCGATTATTTACGACGTTGCGGTGTGCACCTTGTATAAGAAATTTCCGGCGCGGTAGGGGTAGAGGAAAAAAATATTGAACATTTAATCCAATTTTCGTAATAAAGCATTGAAATAATGCAATAAAGTTGTTGAAATTTTGGTAAGCGGTTGGGTTGAGCATTGGGGGTATTCATGGCAAAAACAGATTCTATTACACCTGAAGAGTTCAGGGCTATTCACTTTGAATTGTCTAAAATCTCATCAACATGGGCAGACTTATGGTTAACATTGTTTTCTCTCCGTGCTGAAGGCAGCAGGGTGATTACTATTAGATATTCCGATATCGAAGATGACATGCTGCACTTGGCTGGAACTCCAAAATTTGAGCCACGAACAATTAGATTAAATTTATTGCTTTCTAAGCTAATTGCGTACAGAAAGGATTGCAATCCTTCTGATATTTATGTTTTCCAGAGTAGATCAAATCGAGTTAAAGGATTAGCTAGGCCTGTGACTGTAATAGCAATGAATAATGCCTTAAAACAAGCATCCAAATATGTAACAAGGAAAAATATCACCATGAAAAGTGCTTTAAGGGTAATCGGAAGGAACTAGTTGGACGGGGGTTCATACACTACATACTCACCTGTGGTTAGGACGATGGTCTATGATCACGTCCTTTATCAAGTCATTATTCTCCCTGATGATTTTCGATTTACTACTCGATTGGATGTAAGATAAGTACAAGCATGAATCTTAGGAGGGATTTCAAGTAAGTAAAATGAGATCCTGATCAGAATAAATCAAACCTAGCATTGAGTAGAGTAAATAATAAAGCAGCGCATGCAAGATTTAATAGTATAACAAAACGGGCGGAAACATTCACTGAACAAATCTCCTGATCATGTATTAGTCAGAGAATGACTGTAATGTAAAACCATCTTACATACACCTACTAAAAAAGACAGATTTAAACCAAGGTGCCATCCGATGAGATAGCTAAGCAATTGTGCCTTGGATAGGTCTTACCATCGGAGCATCGGGTTATGCTGGCTTGCTGAGTGCTGAGAAATGAAGAGATTAGAGGTTTATAAGAGGGAGCCAGTTTGTCAAACGAGATAGTTTATTCACGATGCTCAACATATTGAATTATATGGCTTTATCATGGTGGGTTGAAGGGCGTTAAAACGAGCTTATCACAAGCATACAGTTCTTTTTCGTTAGGGGCCTGAAAGCAGATGGGGGCGGTTTTCACTTTTTCTTCTAAAGGTCCAGAGTACTTTGCCGATAGTGAACATAGCGGCGTAGGAGCCTAATGGTGGAAGCCGTAAACTTAAATTAAGTTCAGTCAAATAGGAATTACTATCATGGCACAAGTCATCAATACCAACAGCCTCTCGCTGATCACTCAGAACAACATCAACAAGAACCAGTCTGCACTGTCTTCTTCTATCGAGCGCTTGTCTTCTGGTCTGCGTATCAACAGCGCGAAGGATGATGCTGCGGGTCAGGCAATTTCTAACCGCTTCACCTCTAACATCAAAGGCCTGACTCAGGCTGCGCGTAACGCCAACGACGGTATCTCTCTGGCGCAGACCACTGAAGGCGCTTTGTCTGAAATCAACAACAACTTGCAGCGTATTCGTGAGCTGACAGTTCAGTCACAGAATGGAACCAACTCTGATTCTGACCTGTCTTCAATCCAGGACGAAATCAAATCTCGTCTGGATGAAATTGACCGCGTATCTAGCCAGACCCAATTCAACGGTGTGAATGTACTAGCCAAAAACGGTAAAATGGCAATTCAGGTTGGTGCTAACGATGGTCAGACTATCAATATTGAACTGAAGAAAATTGACTCATCAGCGCTTCACTTGGACGGTTTCAATGTAGCCAGTGGTTATGAAAAAGTAACTTCTCTCACAGTGAAGGATGATGGCGGGGATAATGTATCTGTTTCTGCTGCTAACTTCGTTGATTCCAAGGGGAAACAGGTTGAACTTTTAAAATACGCTACCGATGGTGATCCTTCAGTAACTGCTTATGCCTTCAAAAAAGATGATGGCACCTATGCAAAAGTAGATGTTAGTACAGCTAGTCTGGGGGCGGATGGTAAACTTACCGTAGATACTACTGGTGAAGCTGTTGATGATAACGCAGTCACTCAAACAGCAGATCCGTTAGCTGCTCTGGACGCAGCCATTTCTGATGTTGATAAGTTTCGTTCTTCTCTTGGTGCTATTCAGAACCGTCTGAGTTCTGCTGTAACCAACCTGAACAACACCACTACCAACTTGTCTGAAGCGCAGTCCCGTATTCAGGACGCCGACTATGCGACCGAAGTGTCCAACATGTCCAAAGCGCAGATCATCCAGCAGGCCGGTAACTCCGTGCTGTCCAAAGCTAACCAAGTTCCTCAGCAGGTTCTGTCTCTGCTGCAAGGCTAATTTTATATTAAGTGTCAAAGCCCCATATATGTGGGGCTTTTTTATTGGCTGAATAAGGTCGTTAAACGTAGTCAAATCCTTTAATCAAAGTTCGCACAATGATTTAGCATTTAACTAGTTTCATTTCGTTTACGCAGGTCCAGCCGTGATTAAAAAACAGGCATTTAAATTTTTGCTTGAACCTAACAAAGGTCAGTTATCTGACTTTTTGGCCTTTGCTGGTTCCTGTCGTTTTGTTTACAACAAAGGCCTTGCTCTTCTTAACGAGAATTACCGTTCTGGTAAAAAATTCATAGGCTACAATCAGCTGGCTTCTGAATTGGTTGAATGGAAGAATGAAGAGAGCCTTTCTTGGTTGAAAGAAGCCCCGTCTCAGTGTTTACAACAATCGTTAAGAGATTTAGACAAAGCATTCAGAAATTTTTTCACCGGCAAATCACAATACCCAAAGTTTAAAAAGAAAGGTCGGCATGATTCTTTCCGCACTCCGAGTCAAAGGGTTAGAGTTGATCAAGAAAAGAAACTGGTGTCTCTCCCTAAAGTCGGCTGGGTAAAGTATCGCAAGAGCCGTGAAATCATTGCTGAGTTAAAAAACGTAACCATTTCCATGAAGCAGGGGAAGTGGTATATCAGTTTTAATACAGAGCATACTGTCCCTGATCCAATACACCCCTCTGATATCAAAACTAAAATTGTACTTAATAATGTGAATAGTGTTCATCTGTCATCTGGGATCGGCGGTGATAACACTTCCCAAGCGGAAGAAAAGAAAAAGTTAATCCGGCTTAATAAAAGACTGGCCAGAAGAAAGAAACACAGCAAAAACTGGCTAAAAACCAAAGGTAAAATTGATAGGGTAAAATCAAAGGCAGCAAGGTTAAGACTCGATAATATCCATAAAGCAACCACGGCAATTTGTAAAAGTCACGCAGTTATTGAGGTTGTGAACTTGATGGGTTCTGTATCTGACAAGAACGATAACACTCTGAGTATGAGATACGAATTTGTCAGGCAGTTGATATACAAACAAGAGTGGCTGGGTGGTGAAGTTATTCGTCGGGAGAGTAAACCCTTGTAACGGGTTTTCAGTGGTGATGTAGTATATGATGAATGTTAAGCGGCAGGGCATGTCGTTTCTGCTTGTGGAGGAAGGTTAATTTAACTTCCGTTGAAGCAAGAATCTCAAAATTGAGAATGTCAACGTCTGGTCCAATACTTTACAAGTATAAGTATGTAAATGTGCTGAAATGGATTAGAGAGTTTTCTGTTGTGAAAGTTAAAAATTAACCCAAAATGTAATTCGCGAACTTCTCGGTATCTAAACGGCAAACATCCCTCAGAGATTCTTGAAAATAGGCTTAAACTTACTGGGTCAGCGACAGACTCAGGTTACCAAGCTTGTTTACAAAATAGGATTACTTGACTGCTCCATTGGCTGTCTACGGAACAGTTAGTGGAAATTGAAGTATAGGAGCAATTTATGAGGCAGAAAAGGAAGATAAAAAAAGCTGAGTAATACACGCAATATTCTTAATTGAACGAGTAAAGTAAACTTCCGCCTGTCGTATACAAAACGGGCGGCGACTGGCCGGTGATGGGGCGATAGTAAGAGTTGCAGAGCGAGCTTCGAAACTGATAAAGGCTTTGCGGTAATCGAACCTGTAATGAAGAAGACGCCAGGTGATGTGTTGTTGATTCTGTGCGACTGCCACACACAGTTTGCCAATCTGATGGGGCTGTCACTCATGACAGATGATGGCGAAGCGATCGAAGGTGCTGCTCTGGAAGGGGGGAGGTGCTTGGTAGATTGACATTCTTCATCAACCGCGCGCTGGGTGATGATGACTGCCCAACAATTTAATTTACATTGCTTAACTGTAGGCACTCGTTATCACTCAATGAACAGGAGATCGTATGCTGACGATTTGGGCGCTACAGTGTAATATGCATGCCAGTCGTTGATGGGGTAGTTACTGTGGAGTGTCCACCGCTGTGTCCATCAAGAAGATTTAATCCGCATAGCGAGTAAATAAATCCATACATATGAAGAACATAAGAAATTTCTCCATCATTGCTCACATTGACCACGGTAAGTCGACGCTGTCTGACCGTATTATCCAGATTTGCGGTGGCCTGTCTGATCGTGAAATGGCAGCCCAGGTTCTGGACTCCATGGACCTGGAACGCGAACGCGGTATTACCATCAAAGCGCAGAGCGTGACGCTCGACTATAAAGCTTCCGATGGTGAAACCTATCAGCTGAACTTTATCGACACCCCAGGGCACGTTGACTTCTCTTATGAAGTGTCACGCTCGCTGGCGGCCTGCGAAGGCGCGCTGCTGGTGGTGGATGCCGGGCAGGGCGTAGAGGCCCAGACGCTGGCAAACTGCTACACCGCCATGGAAATGGATCTTGAAGTGGTGCCGGTTCTGAATAAAATCGACCTGCCAGCCGCCGATCCTGAGCGCGTAGCGGAAGAGATTGAAGACATCGTCGGTATTGATGCGACCGATGCAGTGCGCTGCTCGGCGAAAACCGGTGTCGGTGTTCCGGACGTACTGGAACGTCTGGTGCGTGATATTCCGCCGCCGGAAGGCGACCCGGATGCGCCGCTACAGGCGCTGATCATCGACTCCTGGTTTGATAACTACCTCGGCGTTGTCTCGCTGGTGCGTATTAAAAACGGCACCATGCGTAAAGGCGACAAAATCAAGGTCATGAGCACCGGCCAGGTCTACAACGCTGACCGTCTGGGCATCTTCACGCCAAAACAGGTTGACCGTACCGAACTGAAATGCGGCGAAGTGGGCTGGCTGGTCTGTGCAATTAAAGACATCCTCGGCGCGCCGGTGGGCGATACCCTGACCGGTGCACGTAACCCGGCAGATAAAGCGCTGCCAGGCTTCAAAAAGGTGAAACCGCAGGTTTATGCGGGTCTGTTCCCGGTCAGCTCTGACGATTACGAAAACTTCCGCGATGCGCTCGGAAAGCTGAGCCTCAACGATGCCTCCCTGTTCTACGAGCCAGAAAGCTCAACGGCGCTGGGCTTTGGCTTCCGCTGTGGCTTCCTCGGTCTGCTGCACATGGAGATCATTCAGGAACGTCTGGAGCGTGAATACGATCTGGATCTAATCACCACCGCCCCGACGGTTGTCTACGAAGTAGAAACCACCTCGAAAGAGGTGATCTACGTCGACAGCCCGTCCAAGCTCCCACCGCTGAATAATATTCAGGAACTGCGCGAGCCTATCGCAGAGTGTCACATGCTGCTGCCGCAGGAGTTCCTCGGTAACGTGATCACCCTGTGTATTGAGAAGCGTGGCGTGCAGACCAACATGGTTTACCACGGTAACCAGGTGGCGCTGACCTATGAAATTCCGATGGCAGAAGTGGTGCTCGACTTCTTCGACCGTCTGAAGTCTACCTCCCGTGGCTATGCGTCGCTGGACTACAACTTCAAACGCTTCCAGGCCTCGAACATGGTTCGTGTGGACGTGCTGATCAACGGTGAGCGTGTGGATGCGCTGGCGCTGATCACCCACAACGATAACGCACCGTACCGTGGTCGTGAGCTGGTTGAGAAGATGAAAGATCTGATCCCGCGTCAGCAGTTTGACATTGCGATTCAGGCGGCCATTGGTAACCACATCATTGCCCGTTCAACCGTGAAGCAGCTGCGTAAAAACGTTCTGGCTAAGTGCTACGGCGGCGACGTCAGCCGTAAGAAAAAGCTGTTGCAGAAGCAGAAAGAAGGTAAGAAGCGTATGAAGCAGGTCGGTAACGTTGAGCTGCCGCAGGAAGCATTCCTTGCCATCCTTCATGTTGGTAAAGACGGTAACGGTAAATAACCTTAAGGAGTTGGCATGGCGAACATGTTTGCCCTGATCCTGGTCATCGCTACCCTGGTGACAGGTCTGTTGTGGTGCCTGGATAAGTTTATCTTCGCCCCAAAACGCCGTGAACGTCAGGCTGCCGCGCAGGCAGCCACGGGCGATGCGCTGGACGCGAAAACCCTGAAAAAAGTCGGCCCAAAACCGGGATGGCTGGAGACAGGGGCATCGGTATTCCCGGTGCTGGCGATTGTGCTGGTGGTGCGTTCATTTATCTATGAACCGTTCCAGATCCCGTCAGGATCGATGATGCCAACGCTGCTGATCGGTGATTTCATTCTGGTTGAAAAGTTTGCCTATGGCATCAAAGATCCGATCTACCAGAAAACGCTGATCGAAACGGGTCATCCGAAACGTGGCGACATCGTGGTGTTTAAATATCCGGAAGATCCGCGGCTGGATTATATTAAACGCGCGGTAGGTCTGCCGGGCGATAAAGTGACCTACGATCCGGTGGCGAAAGAGGTGACCATTCAGCCAGGCTGTAGCTCTGGCACCGCATGTGAAAATGCGCTGCCAGTCACTTACTCCAACGTTGAGCCAGCTGATTTTGTGCAGACCTTCGCCCGCCGTAACGGCGGTGAAGCGACCAGCGGATTCTTCCAGGTGCCAAAAGGTGAAACCAAAGAGAATGGCATTCGTCTGGTTGAACGCAAAGAGACGCTGGGCGATGTTACTCACCGCATTCTGACCGTGCCCATCGCACAGGATCAGCTGGCAATGTACTACCAGCAGCCAAGCCAACAGCTGGCGACCTGGATTGTGCCGCCGGGACACTACTTCATGATGGGTGACAACCGCGATAACTCTGCGGACAGCCGTTACTGGGGCTTTGTGCCGGAAGCGAATCTGGTCGGTAAAGCAACCGCTATCTGGATGAGTTTTGAGAAGCAGGAAGGCGAGTGGCCGACCGGCGTTCGCCTGAATCGTATTGGCGGAATTCATTAATTTTCGCCAAAAATAACACGTAGCGGCTTTTATTCGCCGCTACGTGAATTATTTCAGCGATAAATCTCTTTGAACTAACGACATCCCCTGTCGTTGTGTATAGAATATTCCCCCGAAGTTTAAGGTTGGCCCTGCAAGGGTGCCACGGCACACGAAACCGCGTTGGTTTTCTCAGGTCGGTTTCGTGTGCTGCATTTTTGACGCATTCATTTATTGGTATCGCATGAACCCCATCGTAATTAATCGGCTTCAACGGAAGCTGGGCTACACTTTTCATCATCAGGAGTTGTTGCAACAGGCATTAACCCATCGCAGTGCCAGCAGCAAACATAATGAGCGTCTCGAGTTTTTAGGCGACTCTATTTTAAGTTTCGTGATTGCAAATGCGCTTTATCATCGTTTTCCGCGTGTGGACGAAGGTGATATGAGCCGCATGCGCGCCACGCTGGTGCGCGGCAATACCCTCGCTGAAATTGCACGCGAATTTGAGCTGGGTGAATGCCTGCGTCTGGGGCCAGGTGAGCTGAAAAGTGGTGGTTTCCGTCGTGAATCCATCCTTGCCGATACGGTCGAGGCATTGATCGGTGGCGTGTTCCTGGACAGCGATATCCAGACCGTAGAAAAGCTGATCCTTAACTGGTATCAGACCCGCCTGGACGAAATCAGCCCGGGCGATAAACAAAAAGATCCTAAAACGCGTCTGCAAGAATATTTGCAGGGTCGTCATCTGCCGCTGCCATCCTATCTGGTGGTGCAGGTGCGTGGCGAAGCCCACGATCAGGAATTTACCATCCATTGCCAGGTCAGTGGCCTGAGTGAACCGGTGGTCGGCACGGGTTCAAGCCGTCGTAAGGCTGAACAGGCTGCCGCCGAACAGGCGTTAAAAATGCTGGAGCTGGAATGAGCATCGACAAAACCTATTGCGGATTTATTGCCATCGTCGGACGTCCGAACGTTGGCAAATCCACCCTGCTGAATAATCTGCTTGGGCAGAAGATTTCTATCACCTCGCGTAAGGCGCAGACCACGCGTCACCGCATCGTCGGTATCCATACTGAAGGCGCGTATCAGGCGATCTACGTCGATACACCGGGCCTGCACATGGAAGAGAAGCGCGCCATCAACCGTCTGATGAACAAGGCGGCGAGCAGCTCCATTGGCGACGTAGAGCTGGTGATTTTCGTTGTGGAAGGCACCCGCTGGACGCCGGACGACGAAATGGTCCTGAACAAGCTGCGCGACGGCAAAACGCCGGTGATCCTCGCAGTCAATAAAGTGGACAACGTGCAGGAAAAAGCCGATCTGCTGCCGCACCTGCAATGGCTGGGCAGCCAGATGAACTTCCTGGACATCGTCCCGCTGTCTGCGGAAACGGGTCTGAACGTTGATACCATCGCGGGTATCGTGCGCAAGCATCTGCCGGAAGCGACTCATCACTTCCCGGAAGACTACATCACCGATCGCTCTCAGCGTTTTATGGCGTCTGAAATCATCCGTGAGAAGCTGATGCGTTTCCTGGGCGCTGAACTGCCGTACTCTGTGACGGTGGAGATCGAGCGTTTCCAGAGCAACGAGCGTGGCGGCTACGATATTAACGGTCTGATCCTCGTTGAGCGTGAAGGGCAGAAGAAGATGGTGATCGGCAATAAAGGCGCCAAGATCAAAACTATCGGAATCGAAGCCCGTAAAGACATGCAGGACATGTTTGAAGCACCGGTTCACCTGGAACTGTGGGTGAAAGTGAAATCTGGCTGGGCCGATGATGAGCGTGCGCTGCGCAGCCTCGGTTACGGCGAAGATCAGTAACCTAAGACGACGAGCATATGGATGGATGGCAGCGCGCCTTTGTCCTGCATAGTCGTCCCTGGAGCGAAACCAGCCTGATGCTGGACGTCTTCACGGAAGAGTCCGGTCGCGTGCGCCTTGTTGCCAAAGGCGCACGTTCCAGACGTTCTAATCTGAAAGGTGCCTTGCAGCCTTTCACCCCGCTGCTGGTCCGCTTTGGCGGGCGAGGGGAAGTCAAAACCCTGCGCAGTGCTGAAGCCGTCTCCCTGGCGCTTCCTCTTTCTGGTATCACGCTCTACACCGGTTTGTATGTTAACGAACTCATCTCACGGGTTCTTGAACATGAGACCCGCTTCTCTGAACTTTTCTTTGATTACCTGCACTGTATTCAGGCACTTGCTGGCGCAACCGGCACCCCTGAGCCTGTGCTGCGTCGTTTCGAACTGGCGCTGCTCGGACACCTTGGTTACGGAGTTGATTTTCTGCACTGTGCGGGAAGCGGAGACGAGGTAGAAGACACCATGACCTATCGCTATCGTGAGGAAAAGGGCTTTATTGCCAGTGTCGTCGTCGATAACAGCACCTTTACCGGGCGCCAGCTCAGAGCACTGTATGAACGCGAGTTCCCGGACGCCGACACTCTGCGTGCGGCAAAACGCTTTACCCGAATTGCGCTCAAGCCGTATCTTGGGGGCAAACCTTTAAAGAGCCGCGAATTATTCAGGCAGTTTATGCCGAAACGCTAATGTTTTACCCCTCACCCCAGCCCTCTCCCGGAGGGGGAGGGAGAAGGTAAATGAACAAAAATACCGAGGATTGTCATGGCTGAATTACTGTTAGGCGTCAACATCGATCACATCGCCACGTTACGTAATGCACGCGGTACCGCGTATCCCGATCCGGTTCAGGCGGCGTTTATCGCTGAGCAGGCTGGCGCCGACGGCATTACCGTTCACCTGCGTGAAGATCGTCGCCACATCACCGACCGGGACGTGCGCATCCTGCGTCAGACGCTGGACACCCGCATGAATCTGGAGATGGCGGTCACCGAAGAGATGCTGGCGATTGCCTGCGAGACCAAACCGCATTTTTGCTGCCTGGTGCCGGAAAAGCGTCAGGAAGTGACCACCGAAGGCGGTCTGGATGTGGCCGGGCAGCTCGACAAAATGCGCGATGCCTGCAAACGCCTGGCGGATGCCGGTATCCTGGTTTCTCTGTTTATCGACGCCGATTTCACCCAGATTAAAGCCGCTGCCGACGTGGGTGCGCCGTATATTGAAATTCACACCGGCTGCTATGCCGATGCCGAAAACGATGCAGCGCAGGCGAAAGAGCTGGAGCGAATCGCCAAAGCGGCAACCTACGCCGCGAGCCTGGGACTGAAGGTTAACGCCGGTCACGGCCTGACCTATCACAACGTAAAAGCCATCGCTGCCCTGCCGGAAATGCACGAGCTGAACATCGGCCACGCCATCATTGGCCGCGCGGTGATGAGCGGTCTTAAAGAAGCGGTTTCCGAGATGAAGCGCCTGATGCTGGAAGCGCGTCAGTAATGGCTATTCTGGGCTTAGGCACCGACATCGTTGAAATAGCCCGCATTGAAGCGGTGATCGCCCGGAGCGGCGATCGCCTCGCAAGACGCGTGCTGAGCGATAACGAATGGGCTATCTGGGAGGCGCATCAACAGCCGGTGCGCTTTCTGGCAAAGCGTTTCGCGGTAAAAGAGGCGGCGGCGAAAGCGTTCGGCACGGGCATTCGTAACGGCCTGGCGTTTAACCAGTTTGAAGTGTTTAACGATGATCTGGGTAAGCCACGTCTGCGTTTATGGGGCGAGGCGCTTAAGCTGGCGGAAAAGCTGGGCGTGGCGCACATGCACGTAACGCTTGCAGATGAACGCCACTACGCCTGTGCGACGGTGATCATCGAGAGTTAAATTTTGTCCGCATGGTGCATCAGGACAAACTTATCCCACAGCTGTTCTTCGTTCTCGACGTGTGCCGGATCTTTTAAGATCGTATTGGGAATGGGGCACACCTTCTGGCAGGTCGGCGTCTCATAGTGGCCGATGCATTCGGTGCAGCGGTCGCTGTTAATCTCATAAATGCTGTCGCCCATCGAAATCGCCTCGTTCGGGCATTCGGGTTCGCACATATCGCAGTTGATGCATTTTTTGGTGATTAACAGCGCCATCAGGAAATTCTCAGAAACATCACAAACAGGGCGGGCATTATACGCTCATTCGTTGTTCAGACCAGTTTTTTTACCAGCTCTTCGCTGTGACGAATACGCTCTGGCGCACGCTCCAGATCCTGCTGAACCAGCGCCATAAACAGCAGGTCCGTCAGCATCATCTGCGCACTCGTCGACGAAATCGCCGCACTGCGAGTGGCCTGTTCCTCGGCAATGGTATACAGACAGCGGGTGGCCCGCTGCTGGAGCGCATTCGGGCTGAAGCCAGTAATCGCCAGAATTTTTCCTCCTACGCGCAGGGCTTCGTCGGTAGCCATATTAATTTCACGACGCTCGCCGGAATAGGAGATGGCCAGCAGTAAATCGTCAGGATCCATGGCCTGCACGGTCGCCAGCAGCGCGTGCATATCCTGTTCAACGATGGCGTTATAGCCGATTTTTGTCAGCTTCCAGCCAAAGTTACGCGCAACCAGTCCGGAGGCGCCGATCCCGGTCAATACAATACGCCGCGCGTCGCGAAGCATGGCTACACTTTCCAGCAGCTTCTCTTCCGTGTTCACATCCAGCGTGGCATGCATTGCCGCCACGTTCTCTTTGATCAGCTTTTCGCCGACCAGACGCATCGGATCGTCGCCGCGGATCTGGTTATGCACCGGCATTGACTGCGGATTAGGGTTGCTTACCAGTGCTTCACTGATCGCCAGTTTTAGCGCCGGAAAGCCTTTATAGCCTATCTTCTGGGCAAATTTCACCACGCTCGACTGGCTCACCCCGGCTTCGCCTGCCAGCTGCTGGGAGCTGAGGTGTCGCGCGCGATCGGGCTGGGAAAGTAAATAATCCGCCAGCTTTTTGTCACTCTGGGCAAACCCTGCGTAGCGCTGGCGAATACGAATTAAACAGTTCATACGGTCTCCTGGCGAAAATGTGATTACCCGCGCAAATACGAATTTTGCTCGCCTGAATGAATTTTATATTCCATTATAGTGCGTTTATTATGAATTAAAAATTCCAGAGGTAAATAACATGAATCTAGGCTCTCTTGTTTCTGAAACGCGTAACCCGCAAACCATGGATCTTGATGCACTGTCCACGCTGGAGCTGGTAAACCGCTTTAATCAACAGGATACCCTCGTCGCGCTGGCAGTCAAAGAGACATTGCCCGAGGTGGCGAAAGCCGTAGACGCCGCTGCCGACGCTCTGAAAGCAGGAGGACGCATTATTTACATGGGGGCGGGTACCAGTGGGCGACTCGGTGTGCTGGATGCCTCAGAATGTCCCCCGACCTTTGGCGTTCCGCACGGTCTGGTCGTTGGCCTGATTGCCGGTGGCCCCGGCGCGCTGCTGAAAGCGGTGGAAGGGGCAGAAGACAATAAACAGCTTGGGGAAGACGATCTCAGGGCGCTGAACCTGACCGCGCAGGATCTGGTCGTCGGGCTGGCGGCTTCTGGTCGTACGCCGTACGTCATTGGTGGGCTGGAATACGCCAGACAGACGGGATGTACCACGGTGGCCATCTCTTGTAACCCGGGTTCGCCGATTGCGCAGGTGGCCGCCATTGCCATCTCTCCGGTCGTCGGGCCGGAAGCGCTCACCGGCTCCACGCGCCTGAAATCGGGAACCGCGCAGAAGCTGGTGCTCAATATGATCTCCACCGGCGCGATGGTGAAATTCGGCAAGGTCTACCAAAACCTGATGGTGGATATGCAGGCCACCAACGTCAAGTTGGTGGACAGAGCCTGCCGCATGGTGATAGAGGCGACAGGGGCAGGTCGGGAAGAGGCGGAAGCGGTACTCAAACAGACCGATTACGACGTCAAACCCGCCATTCTGATGATATTAACCGGGCTGGATGCAGCCGCGGCCAGAGCCAGGCTCGAAGCCCATCACGGGTTTTTACGGGCGGCATTAGAACACCAATAAGAGGCGTGTATGGACAAAACAGCAGCGCTCGCCAGCGACATCCTGCTTGGGATCGGTGGGGAAAAAAATATTCAGCGTCTGGAAAACTGCATGACGCGTGTACGCGTCGAGGTGCACAACGACGAAAAGCTTGATTTAACGCGCCTGAAGCAGCTCCCCGGCGTGAGCGGGTACGTTAAACAGGGGCAACAGCACCAGCTGATTGTCGGTCCGGGCAAAGCGGCGCAGGTGGTTGATGCCATGCGCGCCCTGATGACGGGCAGTGAAACGGCTCCCGCCTTTGACGACGCGGAACGCACCAAAGCGCAGGCGAAAGCCAAATACAAAGCCCCCATGAGCGATGCGCTGCGCCAGCTGGCAAACGTCTTTATTCCTCTGATCCCGGCGTTTATCGCATCGGGGCTGATCACCGGGATTATCAATATCCTCAAGCGTCCGGATATTGTCGGGAATTTCGCCACCCAGTATCCGAACCTGCTGGGTATTCTGGCGATTTTCGGCAGCGCGGTGTTTGCCATCATGAACATTCTGGTGGGGGTAAACACGGCCAAAGTGTTCGGCGGCTCGCTGGCGATGGGCGGCGTAATGGCGGGTATCCTCTCCAGCCCGCAGCTGGCGCAGATTACGCTGTTTGGCGAGGCGCTTCAGCCAGGCCGCGGTGGGGTGATTGCCGTGCTGCTGGTGGTCATTCTGATGTGCTGGATCGAGAAAAAGCTGCGCGCGTTGCTGCCAGGCTCGATTGAGCTGATCCTCAACCCGCTGCTGACCACATTGATTACCGGGAGCGTGGCGATTGTGGCGCTGCAACCGTTAGGCGGCGCGATCTCTGAAGCCATCGCCCACGGCGCGTCTCTGGCGATCGATCGCGGCGGGCTGCTGGTGGGGGCCGTGCTGTCCGGGACCTTCCTGCCGTTAGTGCTGACCGGTCTGCATCAGGGGCTGGTGCCGATCCACGTCGAACTGGTACAGGCGCACGGCTATAACGCACTGCTGCCGATCCTGTCGATGGCGGGCGTTGGGCAGGTCGGCGCGGCCATCGCGGTGCTGATGAAAACCCGCAACGCGCGTCTGAAAAAGGTCATTAAAGGGGCGCTGCCGGTCGGGTTACTCGGTATCGGCGAACCGTTGATTTTCGGCGTGACCTTGCCGCTGGGTAAGCCGTTCCTGGCCGCCTGCCTCGGTGGCGCGGTGGGCGGGGCGTTAATCAGCTACTGGAAAGTGGCGACCGTCATTACCTTCGGGATCTCCGGTTTACCGCTGGCATTAACCATCGTGACCGGAAAAGTGATGCTCTATCTGTTAGGCTATCTGGTAGCGGTGATCGCCGGGTTCCTGTTTACCTGGCTGTTAGGATTCAACGACCCAGAGGAGTAAGGTTTGGCCAGTCACGAGCGTCGCGTTGTCTTTTTTGATCTGGATGGAACGCTGCATCAGCAGGATATGTTCGGCACCTTTATGCGCTACCTGCTGCGGCGCCAGCCCCTTAACGCGTTGCTGGTATTACCCCTGTTACCCGTTATTGGTATCGCGCTGCTGGTGAAAGGCCGTGCAGCGCGCTGGCCGATGAGCCTGCTGCTCTGGGGATGCACGTTTGGTCATAGCGAAGCGCGCCTTAAGCAGCTCGAACAGGATTTTGCGCACTGGTTTCGCGGGCACGTCGCCGCGTTTCCCGTGGTACAGGCGCGCCTGACCAGCTATCTCGACGCCAACGATGCCGATATCTGGCTGATTACCGGCTCCCCGCAGACGCTGGTGGAGCATGTCTATTTTGATACGCCCTGGCTGCCGCGCGTGAATCTTATCGCGACACAAATCGCGCGCGGCTACGGCGGCTGGGTGCTGACTATGCGCTGCCTCGGACATGAAAAAGTGGTGCAGCTGGAGAAACGCATCGGTACGCCGCTGCGTCTGTACAGCGGCTACAGCGACAGCAAGCAGGACAACCCGCTGCTCTATTTTTGCCAGCACCGCTGGCGCGTCACGCCTCTGGGCGAACTTCAGCAACTCGAATAGTCTTATCTGTACCGGCTGTGTATAATGCCGCCCGCTTTTCGACTGGAGTATCAGCCCTTGTCCAACCCTGAACACAATCATGAATACTGGATGCGCCATGCGCTGGCGCTGGCTCAGCGCGCCTGGGACGAGGGCGAAGTGCCCGTGGGCGCGGTACTGGTCCATAACAATCAGGTGATTGGGGAAGGGTGGAACCGTCCGATTGGCCGTCACGATCCTACCGCGCATGCTGAAATTATGGCGCTGCGTCAGGGCGGACTGGTGCTGCAAAACTATCGTCTGCTTGATACCACCCTGTATGTCACCCTTGAGCCGTGCGTAATGTGCTCCGGGGCGATGGTGCACAGCCGAATCGGTACGCTGGTGTTTGGCGCGCGGGATGAAAAGACGGGCGCTGCTGGTTCACTGATGGACGTATTTGGGCATCCGGGGATGAACCACCAGGTGAAAACTATCGGCGGGGTACTTGCACCAGAATGTTCGGGTCTGTTAAGTGACTTTTTTCGAATGCGTCGGCAGCAGAAAAAGCAACAAAAGGCAGAATTGAAACCGCAGGATGATTAAGCTCGTCCGGTGCGACCACCGGATAGCTTTCAGCCAGCTGTTGCGCCTCGGCCGCCTCTTTTTCTTTCTCCAGCAGATATCCCACCAGGCTTATCTGGTACTTACGAATATTTTCCACGTAGGCATACGCTTCATGCCCGCGCGCATAGCCGTACGTCAGCTTCTGGTACCACTGTTTCTGGCTAAGCAGCGGCAGGCGCTGTTTTACATCTGACCAGCTGTCCGGGTTACCTTTGGTTTTCGCCGTCAGCGCCCGCGCGTCGAGCATGTGCGCATAACCCATGTTATAGGCGGCCAGCGCAAACCAGATCCGCTCCCCTTCCGGGACCGTCTCCGGCACTTTCGCCATCATATCCTGTAAATACTGCGCGCCGCCGCTGATGCTCTGTTCCGCATCGGTCCGGTCGCTGATGCCGAGGCTCTGGGCGGTATTTTTGGTCAGCATCATCAACCCGCGCACGCCCGTGGGGGAGGTGGCCTGAGCATCCCAGTGCGATTCCTGGTAGGAAATCGCCGCCAGCAGCTTCCAGTCAATCTCCTGGGCGTACTTCTCAAACAGCGGTTGCAGATCCGGCAGCACGCTGTCCACCGCGCGCAGGAAGGTGCGGGTGTCAACGTAATCAAAATCGTCTCCGTGACCGAGATATTTCTCTTCCAGGCGCGCCAGGGTGCCGTCTTCATTGATGGAATTAAAGAAATCGAGCATAGCCGCAGAGACGGTTTGATCGTCGTCCAGCTGGGTAAACCAGGTCACCGGCTGTTCGTCGGTCACATCCAGCGCCACGGCAATTTCAGGATGAACGCGCTGGAAAAGGCTGATCGCCACCGAATCAGCAATGGTATAGGCCAGCTTTTTATCTTTTACCTGCTCCAGTAATTCGGTCGTGCCGAGTTTAGGATCGACCGTCCAGCTGAGGTTCGGGTATTTTTTCTCTTTCAACGCCCGCAGATCGTCAATCACCACATGGCCTGGCGCAATGGTCAATTGCTGGTCGGTGATGTCGGCCAGTGAGCGCGGGCGCAGGCTACCCACACGATAAACCACCTGCTGCGACACGGAGTAATAGGTCGGGCCCGGCTGATAGTTTTTGCTGCGTTCGCTGTTGTACACCAGACCTGCGGCGAGAATATCGGCACGGTCATGGTCCAAATCATCAAACAGCTGGTTGATGTTCTGCCGCACGGTAACTTTCAGCTTCACGCCCAGATAGTCCGCAAACAGCTGTGCCAGTTCGTAATCAAGACCGATAGTTTTACCGTTGATATCGTCGTAAATAAGCGGGGAGGAGAGGGTACTGACGCGCAACTCCCCCCGCTCCTGAATGGCGGCGATACGGTTTTCGGCCTTGCCGAACCAGGGGATAGACGGCCAGAGGGCCACTGCCAGCAGCAACGTAACAATGCCGATGAGCAGATAATTAATCTTTAATTTTTTCAATTAGTTAATTCTCTGCGACGCCGGTTGCCTCAGTGTGCTGTAGTCATGTTAAGAATAGAGTTTGCCATTGATTGAGCGGCATTTTGCGCAAAGTAGCGCCAGTTGGCAACCAATTAGAGAGACAGGTCACATCTATTGTTAAACATAAAGGATGATTTTATTTCGACGCAAACGGTTTCGTCGGCGCTCAGGATTCTCTATAATGACGCCCGTTTTCCCCCCTTGCGCACACTGTAAGCGCCCCGGCGCTTCGAAGACGAGAGACTTATGATGGAAATTCTGCGTGGTTCGCCTGCACTGTCTGCCTTCCGTATTAACAAACTGCTGGCACGTTTTCAGGCGGCCGACCTTCCGGTAAGCAATATTTACGCTGAGTATGTCCATTTTGCTGACCTGAACGCCCCCCTGAATGCAGAGGAGCGCGTACAGCTGGAACGCCTGCTTAAATATGGCCCAAGCCTGAGCAGCCATACGCCGACCGGCAAATTAATCCTCGCCACGCCACGCCCTGGCACCATCTCCCCCTGGTCTTCCAAAGCCACCGACATCGCTCACAACTGCGGCCTGAGCCAGATTAACCGTCTGGAGCGCGGTGTGGCGTACTATGTGGAAGCGTCAACCCTGAGCGACGCGCAGTGGCAGGTGGTTGCCGCAGAGCTGCACGACCGCATGATGGAGAGCGTGTTTGATTCTCTGGATGATGCGCAGAAACTGTTCTCCCACCATCAGCCTGCGCCGGTACAGAGCGTGGATCTGCTGGGGCAGGGGCGTCAGGCGCTGATCGACGCAAACCTGCGTCTTGGTCTGGCGCTCGCAGAAGATGAAATCGACTACCTTCAGGATGCATTCGTTAAGCTGAATCGCAACCCGAACGACATCGAACTGTATATGTTCGCGCAGGCCAACTCCGAGCACTGCCGCCACAAGATTTTCAACGCCGACTGGATTATCGACGGCGAACAGCAGCCGAAGTCGCTGTTCAAAATGATCAAAAACACCATGGAGCAAACCCCTGACCACGTGCTGTCTGCCTATAAAGACAACGCCGCGGTGATGGAAGGTTCCGAGGTGGGCCGCTTCTTCGCCGACCGCGAAGCGGGGCGCTATGACTTCCACCAGGAGCCTGCGCATATCCTGATGAAAGTGGAAACCCACAACCACCCGACGGCGATCTCCCCGTGGCCGGGTGCAGCGACCGGCTCCGGCGGTGAAATCCGTGACGAAGGTGCGACCGGTCGCGGCGCGAAACCAAAAGCGGGTCTGGTCGGTTTCTCCGTTTCCAACCTGCGTATTCCGGGCTTTGAGCAGCCGTGGGAAGAAGACTTCGGCAAGCCAGAGCGCATTGTCACCGCGCTGGATATCATGACCGAAGGCCCGCTGGGCGGCGCGGCGTTCAACAACGAATTTGGTCGTCCGGCGCTGAACGGTTACTTCCGTACCTACGAAGAGAAAGTGGACAGCCACAACGGCGAAGAGCTGCGCGGCTACCACAAACCGATCATGCTGGCGGGCGGGATTGGCAACATTCGCGCCGATCACGTGCAGAAAGGCGAGATCGTCGTCGGCGCGAAGCTGATCGTGCTCGGCGGCCCGGCAATGAACATCGGTCTGGGCGGCGGGGCAGCCTCGTCTATGGCTTCCGGCCAGTCTGATGCGGATCTCGACTTCGCGTCCGTGCAGCGCGACAACCCGGAAATGGAGCGCCGTTGTCAGGAAGTGATCGACCGCTGCTGGCAGCTCGGCGACGCCAACCCGATTCTGTTCATCCACGACGTGGGCGCGGGCGGCCTGTCCAACGCTATGCCTGAGCTGGTGAGCGACGGCGGTCGCGGCGGACGCTTCAACCTGCGCGATATCCTGAGCGATGAGCCGGGCATGAGCCCGCTGGAAATCTGGTGTAACGAATCCCAGGAGCGCTACGTGCTGGCGGTTGCCGCCGATCAGCTGCCGCTGTTTGACGAGCTGTGCCGCCGCGAGCGCGCGCCGTATGCGGTCATCGGTGAAGCGACCGAAGAGCAGCACCTTTCCTTAAGCGACACCCACTTTGACAACCAGCCGATCGATCTGCCGCTGGACGTGCTGCTCGGCAAAACGCCGAAGATGACCCGCGACGTGCAGACTCGCAAAGCGGCGGGCAAAGCGCTGGATCGCCAGGGCATCACCGTGGCAGAAGCGGTTAACCGCGTGCTGCACCTGCCTGCCGTGGCAGAGAAAACCTTCCTGGTGACCATCGGCGACCGTACCGTGACCGGTATGGTGTCGCGCGATCAGATGGTCGGCCCGTGGCAGATCCCGGTCGCTAACTGCGCTGTGACCACCGCGAGCCTCGACAGCTACTACGGCGAAGCGATGGCGCTGGGCGAACGCACACCAGTGGCGCTGCTGGACTTCGCCGCTTCTGCCCGTCTGGCGGTCGGTGAAGCGCTGACCAACATCGCCGCGACGCAGATTGGCGATATCAAACGCATCAAACTTTCCGCGAACTGGATGGCCGCTGCCGGTCACCCGGGCGAAGATGCCGGCCTGTACGAAGCGGTGAAAGCGGTGGGTGAAGAGCTGTGTCCTGCGCTCGGCCTGACCATTCCGGTGGGTAAAGACTCCATGTCGATGAAAACCCGCTGGCAGGAAGGTAACGAGCAGCGCGAGATGACCTCTCCGCTGTCGCTGGTGATCACCGCGTTTGCGCGCGTGGAAGACGTGCGTCATACCGTTACGCCGCAGCTTTCCACTGAAGATAACGCCCTGCTGTTGATTGACCTCGGCAAAGGCCATAACGCACTGGGCGCCACCGCGCTGGCGCAGGTTTACCGCCAGCTCGGCGATAAGCCAGCCGACGTGCGCGACGTCGCTCAGCTGAAAGGCTTCTACGACGCAATTCAGGCGCTGGTGGCGCAGCGTAAGCTGCTGGCCTACCACGACCGTTCCGATGGTGGCCTGCTGGTGACGCTGGCAGAGATGGCCTTCACCGGTCACTGCGGCGTTGAAGCAAACATTGCCACGCTTGGCGAAGACCGCCTGGCGGCGCTGTTTAACGAAGAGCTTGGCGCGGTCATTCAGGTACGCGCCGCAGATCGCGACGCGGTGGAAGCGATTCTGGCGCAGCACGGTCTGGCAGACTGCGTACACTATCTCGGTAAAGCGGTGCAGGGCGACCGCTTCGTGATTGAAGCCGACGGCCACGCGGTGTTCAGCGAAAGCCGCACCACGCTGCGTATGTGGTGGGCGGAAACCACCTGGCAGATGCAGCGCCTGCGTGACAATCCGGAATGCGCCGATCAGGAACACAACGCGAAGGCGAACGACAACGATCCTGGCCTGAACGTGAAGCTCAGCTTCGACATTAACGAAGACATTGCCGCGCCGTACATTGCGACCGGTGCGCGTCCGAAAGTAGCCGTGCTGCGCGAGCAGGGCGTTAACTCCCACGTTGAGATGGCGGCGGCCTTCCACCGGGCGGGCTTTGACGCCATCGACGTCCACATGAGCGACCTGCTGGCCGGGCGTACCGGGCTGGATGATTTCCAGGCGCTGGTCGCCTGCGGCGGTTTCTCCTACGGCGACGTCCTGGGCGCGGGCGAAGGTTGGGCGAAGTCCATCCTGTTCAACAGCCGCGTGCGTGACGAGTTCGAAACCTTCTTCCATCGTCCGCAGACGCTGGCGCTGGGCGTGTGTAACGGCTGTCAGATGATGTCTAACCTGCGCGAGCTGATCCCGGGCAGCGAAGCCTGGCCGCGCTTTGTGCGTAACCAGTCTGACCGCTTCGAAGCGCGCTTCAGCCTGGTAGAAGTGACCCAAAGCCCGTCTCTGCTGTTGCAGGGAATGGTCGGTTCACAGATGCCAATCGCGGTTTCGCACGGTGAAGGTCAGGTTGAAGTGCGTGATGCGGCGCACCTGGCTCAGCTTGAAAGCAAAGGACTGGTGGCGCTGCGCTTTGTTGATAACTTCGGCAAGGTCACCGAAACCTATCCGGCTAACCCGAACGGTTCGGCAAATGGCATTACCGCGGTCACCAGCGAAAGCGGTCGGGTGACGATCATGATGCCGCACCCGGAGCGTGTCTTCCGTACCGTGAGCAACTCCTGGCACCCGGAAAACTGGGGCGAGGACAGCCCGTGGATGCGAATTTTCCGCAACGCGCGTAAACAACTGGGTTAAGTTTCAACGCCCTGACTGTAGGCCCGGTAAGCGCGAGCGCCACCGGGCTTTTTTGTACCTGTCGCAAAATCGCGACAATCCTCTGGGTTGAGTGTCTCCAATAAGAGACATTTAACTTATTGATTTATATATATCAGGACGGGTTCCCGTTAAGGTGTTGCTTAATAGCGACACTTAGCCTGGAAATCATTCACCTGACAATCAATGCATTTTAATAATAAAACGATTATTAATCATAAGGATAGTATCAATTTTTGCAATCTGGCACGCGCGTTGCATAATAGTAACCAGTGGCTCATTCACCTTCTTATGTCAGCCCCTTCGGGACGTGCTACATAAACTTCGAATGACGCACAAAAAGGTGCCTGCCGTCCAACTACTGATTATTGCAATGCTTTATCAGGCCAGGGCGAAACGTCGAGTTAGGCACCGCCTTATTCCATGACAAAGCCGGGTTTTTACCCGGCTTTGTTGTATCTGAAGGGCAGACTCAGTTACGCTCTCCTCAAACCCGGATGATGAGAGTAATGTGTTGAAACGCTGGCCCGCTTTCCCTCGCTCCCTGCGACAGCTCGTTATGATGGCCTTCCTGCTGATCCTGCTACCTTTGCTGGTTCTGGCGTGGCAGGCATGGCAAAGCCTGAATGCGTTAAGTGCCCAGGCGGCCCTGACTAACCGCACCACGCTTATTGATGCCCGCCGTAGCGAGGCAATGACCAACGCCGCGCTGGAGATGGAGCGTAGCTATCGCCAGTACTGCGTGCTGGACGACCGCACGCTGGAGAGGGTCTATCAGAACCAGCGTAAACGCTACAGCGAAATGCTGGATGCCCATGCCGGGGTCTTGCCGGATGACAAACTCTATCAGGCGCTGCGTCAGGATCTGAACGATCTGGCGCAGCTCCAGTGCAAAAACAGCGGTCCTGATGCCGCCGCCGCCGCCCGACTTGAAGCCTTCGCGAACGCCAATACGGAGATGGTGCAGTCCACCCGTACGGTTATCTTTTCCCGTGGCCAGCAACTCCAGCAGGAGATTGCCGAGCGCGGCCAGTTCTTCGGCTGGCAGGCGCTGGTGCTGTTCCTCGTCAGCCTTGGGCTGGTACTGCTCTTTACCCGCATGATTATCGGCCCCGTAAAGGGGATCCAGCGGATGATTAACCGCCTGGGGGAGGGCAAATCTCTCGGGGATACGGTTGTTTTTAAAGGCCCGCGCGAGCTGCGCTCGGTCGGTCAGCGTATCATCTGGCTTTCTGAACGTCTGGCGTGGCTGGAATCGCAGCGTCATCAGTTCCTGCGCCATATCTCACACGAACTCAAAACACCGCTGGCCAGTATGCGTGAAGGCACGGAGCTGCTGGCAGACGAAGTAGCGGGGCCGTTAACCCCTGAGCAAAAAGAGATCGTGGCGATTCTGGATGCCAGTAGCCGCAATTTACAAAAACTTATTGAACAACTGCTGGACTATAACCGCAAGCTGGCGGATGGTGCTGTGGTGCTTGAAAGCGTTGAGATTGAACCGTTGGTGGACATGGTGATCTCCGCCCATAGCCTGCCAGCAAGAGCTAAAATGATGCATACCCAGGTGGATCTCAATGCGCCTTCCTGCCTGGCAGAGCCGATGCTGTTGATGAGCGTACTGGATAACCTTTATTCCAATGCGGTGCACTATGGTACTGAATCCGGTACCATTTATATCAGAAGCAATAACAACGGTTCGCGGGTATTTATTGACGTAGCGAATACGGGAAGCCCGATTCCGGATGATGAAAAAACGATGATCTTTGAGCCCTTCTTCCAGGGGAGTCATCAGCGAAAAGGTGCGGTAAAAGGAAGTGGTCTGGGGCTGAGTATTGCCCGCGACTGCATACGACGCATGCAGGGTGAGCTTAACATCGTGAGTGATGAACGCGCCGATGTCTGTTTTCGTATCGAACTGCCTCTTGAGCCGGAAAAATCAATGAAATGAATAACAACCTGGTGAGTATGTCACACGTCTTTTACCGCGCACTGCGCGCGGTGTTTTCCAGCAAAAATGTGCGCCTGAGCCTGCCCTGCTTACTGCTGGCCGGCTGTGTAACCCATGCGCCGAAAAGTGCAATTAGCCACAAACAGGAAGATAAATGGCCGCAAAAACAGCTGGCCGATTTCCTTTCAACACGTTGCGATGATATCTGGAACCTGTCGGGGCGTGATGTTGAATCCAATCCGCTGTTCTGGCTGCGCGGAATAGACTGCGCCCAGCGGCTGGCGCCCGCCGAGGCCCGTGCCCAGGCGGCGATGCTGGTGGACGATACCTGGCAGGACGCGTTTAAACATGGGATCGTGATGGCGGATGCCAGAATCACGCCTGTCGAACGCCGCGCCAACGTGACGCGGCTGGATACTTACGTGATCAATATTCCCCCGCAGGTGCGCCCGGTCTATCAGCTCTGGCGGGATGGACAAACCCTGCAATTACAGCTGTCTGAAGAGCGTTTCCGCTACAGCAAATTGCAGCAGTCGAGCGACAGCGAGCTTGATGCGCTTCGCCAGCAGCAGGAGTCGCTGCGCGAGCAGCTGGAAACCACCACCCGCAAGCTCGAAAATCTGACCGATATCGAAAGACAGCTCTCGACGCGTAAGCCGGCAGGCAGCTATCTGCCCGATGGGTCGAAAGGCAACTCTGCCACGACGCCAGACAGTGAGACGCCGAAACAAGAGGATGTGAAGCCATGACAAGCCGTAAACCTGCCCATCTGTTACTGGTGGATGACGATCCCGGGCTGTTAAAGCTGCTGGGAATGCGTCTGGTCAGCGAAGGCTACAGCGTGGTCACCGCTGAAAGCGGGCAGGAGGGGCTGAAAGTGCTCAGCCGCGAGAAAATCGATCTGGTGATCAGTGATTTGCGCATGGATGAAATGGATGGCCTGCAACTGTTCACGGAGATCCAGAAGCAGCAGCCCGGGATGCCGGTGATTATCCTCACCGCTCACGGATCTATTCCTGATGCGGTGGCCGCGACGCAGCAGGGGGTATTCAGCTTCCTCACCAAACCAGTGGATAAAGACGCCCTCTATAAAGCAATCGACAGCGCCCTTGAGCATGCGGCGCCATCCGGCGACGACGCCTGGCGTGAATCCATCGTGACGCGTAGCCCTGTGATGCTGCGCCTGCTGGAACAGGCGCGGATGGTGGCGCAATCCGACGTTAGCGTGCTGATCAACGGCCAGAGCGGGACCGGGAAAGAGATCCTGGCCCAGGCTATCCACAACGCCAGCCCGCGCAGTAAAAATGCCTTTATTGCCATCAACTGTGGCGCGCTGCCGGAACAGCTGCTTGAGTCTGAGCTCTTCGGCCATGCCCGCGGCGCCTTTACCGGCGCGGTGAGCAGCCGTGAAGGGCTGTTCCAGGCGGCTGAGGGGGGCACGCTGTTTCTTGATGAAATTGGCGATATGCCCGCGCCGTTGCAGGTCAAACTGCTGCGCGTGTTGCAGGAGCGAAAAGTGCGTCCGCTTGGCAGCAACCGCGATATCGATATCAACGTGCGTATTATTTCCGCTACCCATCGCGATTTACCCAAGGTGATGGCGCGCAACGAGTTCCGTGAAGATCTTTACTATCGACTGAATGTCGTCAACCTGAAAATCCCGGCGCTGGCCGAGCGTGCGGAAGATATCCCGCTGCTGGCAAATCACCTTTTGCGCCAGGCCGCTGACCGCCACAAACCCTTCGTGCGCGCGTTCTCCACCGATGCGATGAAACGTCTGATGACCGCAAGCTGGCCGGGCAACGTACGTCAGCTGGTGAACGTGATTGAGCAGTGCGTGGCGCTGACGTCATCGCCGGTGATCAGCGATGCGCTGGTGGAGCAGGCCCTCGAGGGGGAAAACACGGCCTTGCCGACCTTTGCGGAAGCGCGAAACCAGTTCGAGCTGAACTATCTGCGCAAGCTGCTGCAAATCACCAAAGGCAACGTAACCCATGCGGCGCGCATGGCCGGGCGTAACCGTACCGAGTTTTATAAATTGCTCTCACGCCACGAGCTGGAAGCGAACGATTTTAAAGAGTAATACCGCAAAATTCGCCTGAATATGATACTGTGAGCAACCGATTACGAGGCTGCTTACTGGCAAGAGTTTAAGGACCCACCATGAAAAAGATTGATGCGATTATTAAACCTTTCAAACTGGATGATGTACGTGAAGCGCTGGCAGAAGTAGGCATCACCGGGATGACCGTAACTGAAGTAAAAGGTTTTGGTCGTCAGAAGGGCCACACCGAGCTATACCGTGGCGCAGAGTACATGGTGGACTTTCTGCCGAAAGTGAAAATCGAGATCGTGGTGAGCGATGATATCGTCGATACCTGTGTGGACACCATCATCCGCACGGCGCAGACCGGCAAAATTGGCGACGGGAAAATCTTCGTCTTTGACGTGGCGCGTGTGATCCGTATCCGTACCGGCGAAGAAGACGACGCGGCGATTTAACATTCTTGCCGGGTGGCGCTGCGCGTACCCGGCCTACAAAACCCTTCGTAGGCCCGTGCAAGCGCAGCGCCGCCGGGCGATTACAGCACTTTATGCGGGCCGAAACATTCGTAATGAATGTTGTCTTTATTCACGCCCAGGTCTACCAGCTGCTTCGCGGCATACTGCATAAACGCTACTGGCCCACAAACGTAGAACTGCATCCCCGGTGCGCTGAACGCCCCTTCATGCTGCCCTAAATTCATCAGGCCTTCGCTGTCGAAACGAGCCGCTGCGCGGTCTGCCTCCGTCGGCAGGCGATACCAGGTATGCGCGGTGAAACGCGGCAGGGTCGCTCCGAGCGCTTTGACTTCATCCGCAAAGGCGTGCACATCACCGTTCTCCGCCGCGTGGAACCAGTTAACCTGCGCGCTGTGGTTTGCTTTCGCCAGCGTATCCAGCATTGCCAGCATTGGCGTCTGACCTACGCCTGCGGAGATCAACGTCACCGGGGTATTCGTTTCAACGGCCATAAAGAAATCGCCCGCCGGTGCCGCCAGATGGACCACGTCGCCCACGCTGGCTTCGTTATGCAGCCAGTTGGATACCTGACCGCCTTCCTCACGTTTAACCGCAATGCGATAGCCTTTGCCGTCTGGCTTGCGGGTCAGGGAGTACTGGCGAATCTCCTGGTGCGGGAAGCCTTCAGGCTTCAGCCAGACGCCCAGATACTGGCCCGGCTGGTAATCGGCAACCGGCTGACCGTCCACTGGCTCAAACTCAAAGCTGGTGATCAGTGCGCTGCGCGGGGTTTTCTCAACGATGCGGAAGGCGCGCGTGCCTTCCCAGCCGCCATTCTTGCTGGCGTTTTCGCTGTAGATCTGCGCTTCACGGTTGATGAATACGTTTGCCAGTACGCCATAGGCCTTACCCCAGGCATCCAGTACTTCCTGGCCCGGGCTGAACATTTCGTCCAGGGTTGCCAGCAGATGACTGCCGACGATGTTGTACTGCTCAGGTTTGATCTGGAAGCTGGTGTGCTTCTGGGCGATTTTTTCCACCGCAGGCAGCAGAGCCGCCAGGTTTTCGATGTTGCTGGCATAGGCGGCAATAGCGTTAAACAGCGCTTCGCGCTGATCGCCGTTACGCTGGTTGCTCATGTTGAAAATCTCTTTGAGCTCCGGGTTATGCGCGAACATGCGATCGTAGAAATGGGCGGTCAGTTTAGGACCCGTTTCAACCAGCAGGGGGATTGTGGCTTTCACGGTAGCGATGGTTTGGGCGTCGAGCATAGCAGCTTCCTTCTGATGTTACTTTAATGATGTATTTTATATGCATCTTATAAAAATACCCCTGCAATGTAAATGGTTCTTTGCATCGTGAAAAATATGCATCACAAAGCTGAAAAGAAATCCGTTGAAAATGGCGAGAGCTTTATTGCTCAAACCCTTGCGTGGCGTGGAGGTAAACGTTTGCGTAAAATCGTTTGTCAAGACCTGTTATCGCAGAACTATTCAGTTATACTGTTGCCCGTCGTCCAACAGGACTGCCTTTTCAGGCCAAAAATTTACTTGTTAGCTGAGTCAGGAGATGCGGATGTTAAAGCGTGAAATGAACATTGCCGATTATGATGCCGAACTGTGGCAGGCTATGGAGCAGGAAAAAGTACGTCAGGAAGAGCACATCGAACTGATCGCCTCCGAAAACTACACCAGCCCGCGCGTAATGCAGGCGCAGGGTTCTCAGCTGACCAACAAATATGCTGAAGGTTATCCGGGCAAGCGCTACTACGGCGGTTGCGAATACGTTGATATCGTTGAGCAGCTGGCGATTGACCGTGCGAAAGAACTCTTTGGCGCTGACTACGCGAACGTCCAGCCGCACTCTGGCTCTCAGGCTAACTTCGCTGTTTACACCGCGCTGTTGCAGCCGGGCGATACTGTTCTGGGTATGAACCTGGCGCAGGGCGGCCACCTGACTCACGGCTCCCCGGTTAACTTCTCTGGCAAACTGTACAACATCATCCCTTACGGTATTGATGAGTCCGGTAAAATTGACTATGAAGACATGGCGAAGCAGGCCAAAGAGCACAAGCCGAAGATGATCATCGGTGGCTTCTCTGCTTACTCCGGCATCGTTGACTGGGCAAAAATGCGTGAAATCGCTGACGGCATCGGTGCGTACCTGTTCGTCGACATGGCGCACGTGTCCGGTCTGATTGCGGCAGGCGTTTACCCGAACCCGGTTCCACATGCGCACGTTGTGACCACCACTACCCACAAAACCCTGGCGGGTCCACGCGGTGGTCTGATCCTGGCGAAAGGCGGTGACGAAGAGCTGTACAAAAAGCTGAACTCCGCCGTGTTCCCAAGCGCCCAGGGCGGCCCGCTGATGCACGTTATTGCCGCGAAAGCCGTCGCGCTGAAAGAAGCGATGGAGCCAGAGTTCAAGGTTTATCAGCAGCAGGTTGCTAAAAACGCCAAAGCGATGGTGGAAGTGTTCCTGAACCGTGGCTACAAAGTGGTCTCTGGCGGGACTGAAAACCACCTGTTCCTGCTGGACCTGGTTGATAAGAACCTGACCGGTAAAGAAGCTGACGCAGCCCTCGGTCGCGCCAACATTACCGTCAACAAAAACAGCGTGCCAAACGATCCGAAGAGCCCGTTCGTGACTTCCGGTATCCGTATCGGTTCTCCGGCCGTAACTCGCCGTGGCTTTAAAGAAGCGGAAGTGAAAGAGCTGGCGGGCTGGATGTGTGACGTTCTGGACAACATCAATGACGACGCGGTTATCGAGCGCGTTAAAGGTAAAGTTCTGGACATCTGCGCACGCTTCCCGGTGTACGCATAATTCTCTGCGTCGCAGAACTGAAAAAGGCCGCTCATGCGGCCTTTTTTTATGGGCTAACGTCGGTCGAGGGAGATGGCCCCCGGCCCGGTAATCGCCAGCAAAATAAAGCCGCCAGCGATACTTACATTTTTGTAGAAGTTAATCATATTTGGCAGAACCGCATCGCCCGTCATATCCCAGTAGTGGTGACCAATCACCGCTGTTCCCAGCGTATAGAAGACAAAGATCACCGCGAGGGGGCGGGTGAAAAAGCCCAGCACAATCAGAATCGCGGCGGGGACTTCCATCACCACCGCAACAATGGCGGCCAGCATGGGCATGGGGGCGCCGAGCGACGTCATATACTGAACGGTGCCGCTAAACCCCGTCAGCTTGGTATAACCGAAAATAATAAACAGGACCACAATAGCAATGCGGGCAATTAAAAGCAGGAAAGAACGAGAGGAGCCGAAATCGAAATAACGTAAGTTGTTCATGGCAAACGACCTCTTCAGGCGATGTTCTTTAAACGTAATACAATTTTGCCGCTCTCGCCATACGCCGACCGGCTGTCCATGATGTTAATTTATCGTTAATTTATAGCGCGCTAACGACTTGCTAAAGTCAGGGATTAACGCCAGACTATCGCCTCCATTTCGGGAGGGATTCATGGTCTTGCATTCCACGCGCTGGCTGGCGCTCAGCTATTTCACCTATTTCTTTAGTTACGGTATTTTTTTGCCTTTCTGGAGCGTCTGGCTCAAGGGAATTGGTCTGACGCCTGAGACCATTGGCATCCTGCTGGGCGCGGGGCTGGTGGCACGTTTCCTGGGTAGCCTGCTGATTGCGCCCCGCGTCAGCGATCCCTCCTTACTGATTAAAGCGGTGCGAATTCTGGCCCTGCTGACGCTGGTCTTTGCGGCCTGCTTCTGGGTCAGCCATCAGTTTGCCTGGCTGATGGTGGTAATGGTTGGCTTTAATCTGTTCTTCTCCCCGCTGGTGCCGCTGACGGATGCCCTGGCGAACACCTGGCAAAAGCAGATCATCATGGACTATGGCCGCGTGCGCCTGTGGGGATCGATTGCCTTCGTGATCGGCTCTGCGCTGGTCGGGAAACTGGTCAGCCTCTATGACTATCGTGCCATTCTGGCGCTGTTAACGCTCGGCATCGCCTCGATGCTGCTCGGTATGTTGCTGCGTCCGTCGGTAATGCCGCAGGGCGAAAGCCGCCATCAGGAGAGCGCCGGCTGGCCCGCCTGGCGCTCGCTGGTGGCGCAAAGCTGGCGTTTCCTGGCCTGCGTCTGTCTGCTCCAGGGGGCACATGCGGCCTATTACGGCTTCAGCGCCATCTACTGGCAGGGGGCGGGCTACTCGGCTTCTGCGGTAGGCTACCTGTGGTCGCTCGGGGTGGTGGCGGAGGTCATTATCTTCGCGCTGAGCCAAAAACTTTTCCGTCGTTTCGGGGCGCGTGACCTGCTGCTGCTTTCCGCCGTTTGCGGCGTGGTGCGCTGGGGCATCATGGGCTGGACGACGGAGCTGCCGTGGCTGATTGTGGCGCAAATTCTGCACTGCGGAACCTTCACCGTGTGCCATCTGGCGGCGATGCGCTACATTGCGGCGCGAGAGGGTGGGGACGTTATTCGTCTTCAGGCGGTCTATTCAGCGGTGGCGATGGGCGGCAGTATTGCGGTGATGACCGTATTTGCCGGTTTCCTCTATCAGCACCTGGGGCACGGTGTGTTCTGGGTGATGGCGCTGGTCGCTTTACCTGCCATCGTCATCCGCCCAAAGGTGGCTGCTCGCTCGTAACTATGATTCGAGCATAACGCGAATATGTTCCTGCTGCTGCGTGTTCAGGGCCTCAACGGCATGAATGAGCGGCGGCGAGAACAGCGGCAAGGCGGTTGGATAAGGCGTAATGACCAGCGCCGCCTCGCGGGGGGCGCCCTCCTTCTTAAACGCCTCCAGGCTAAGATAACGAATATTGAGCGGCAGCAGCGTCAGCTCGCGAAGCTGCTGCTCAATTAACGCTTCGCAGGCTTTATCTTCCCCCGTTAACAGGACCACCTGTTTTTCATGCAGGTCGGTCTCCTGCATCAGCCAGGCACCAAAAATCACCGCCACCAGAGCCATCTCTTCACCGGAGAATCGCAGACCAAATTCGGCTTCCAGCTCAAACAGCGCCTCTTTAGTGGTGCGCAGCAGCCGGGGGTATAAACGGTGGATCTCTTCCGGCAGACTGTTGTCGATGCCGATGTCAAATAAGGAGCGGTCCAGCGCCTGAGCCAGATGAATATAAAGCTGATCGGTCAGCCCCTGCTCATCGCTGAAGTTCATCCCGGTTTGCGCCCGGAAGCGGGCAATCATACGCACGATGGCGCGACGCAGGCGCTGATCCTGCTGGTGTTTATCCATCACCGGGTCGGGTGTGCGAAGCATCATAAATAGCAGCGCCAGGAACAGCTGTTCATCGCTGTGCGTTCCCTGCGGGACGCGCCGTTTCCAGTGGCGGACAATTTCCTGCGCCGTAAAGTATTCCCCTCGGGACTGCGTCCAGCTGCGCTGAACGGGCGAAAACTCTGGCGTATTGCCCAGATGATGCTGAATCAGACAATATTGCAGATAAAGCTGTAAAAACTGTACGTCGCGGGACTCAAACTGGCGCTGAAGCTTGCGCGCGCAAAAGTTGATAAGCGCCCGAAGGTTCGCATCGTCATAAAGCGGGCGGGCAATGCCGTGCTGTTTAAGCGCGGTTTTTAAGGCAGGGGTAAACTGTTGGGCGACAAAATGTGGACAGAGCCGAAGTGCCCTGCGCAGCCAGTGCAGCAGGCACAAACGTTGATTAAGGGCGGAACCCTCAATTCGGTAGCAGCCATCATGGTGCGTGACGATATCAAGCCGATGATAGCGCTGGATTTCATCGCGCGTCTCGGCTATATCTTGCCGTGCCATGACGTCGTCCACGCCGTTGGCAGCGATTATGCTCTGTGCGGTGATGGCAGCATCGGGCAGGTAAAGCATCAAAAGCACCTGGCAGCGGCGCTGCGAACTGGAAAGCACAGATGGAATTTCAAGCGTCGTCATCATCTGTCGGGTATCCAGTGTGAATGTTTGATAAGAATAGCTAAAGGATGGGCGCTGAAAAGCGCACCGGCAGGCCTTTCACTCAGGATTGCTGGCGAACATCACAGAATTTTTGACGTGAGGAACAGATGCAAATAGTTAAACAAAGCGCGGTAGCGTTATTTTTGGCGGTTTTCACTTGTGCCGCCGGCGCACATCCTCACAGTTTTATCAGCCTGAAAACCGAACTGGTGACGGACGGCACGCAGCTCAGCGGCCTGAAAATGCGCTGGACGATGGATGAAATCACCTCCGCCGACCTGCTGTACGATGCCGGTAACGCCAGGCCTGGCGATGAGATCTGGAAAAAGCTGGCGGCGGAAGTCATGGCCAACGTACTCGGCCAGCACTATTTCACCGAGTTCTGGCACAACAGACAAAAGGTGAAGTTTCTTAATCGTCCCACGGAGTACGGCATGACCCGCGACGGTCATCAGGCTGTGCTGACCTTTATCCTTCCGCTGGCGCACCCTCAGCCGCTGGCCGGGCAGAAGTACAGGTTTTCCACGTTTGACCCAACCTACTATGTCGATATGCATTACGCCCAGGACAGCGACGTGCAGCTGCCGGAAAATTTGCAAAAAATCTGCAAAATTGCCGTGCACACCCCGAAACCCAGCGAAGAGATGCTGAACTTTGCCGTTTCTCTTGATAAAGAGGATGCGCCCCCCGAAGACATGGAGTTAGGTAAACAGTTTGCGCAGGAGGTGACGTTACAATGTCAGTGATCTCCTCTCCCGTCAGTAAGCCGCGTCGCTGGCTGCACCTCTGGCCTCTGGCGCTCTTTTTGTTGTTTGCGGTTGGCGGCGCGCTCTGGCTGTGGCAGGCATGGCCGCAGGTGATGGTGAAAAGCATCCTCTGGCAGCGGGAAGTTAATCAGCAGATGAGCGGTCTGCTGAAAGCCGTGGCGGAAAATCCGACCAAAGCGGGCGGCGCTCTTCTGGCGTTCAGCTTCATCTATGGCGTGCTGCATGCCCTGGGACCGGGACACGGCAAAATCGTTATCACGACCTGGCTTGCCACGCATCCGTCGAAGCTGAAATCGAGTATCGGCCTGACGCTGGCGTCCTCTTTACTTCAGGGCGGTGTGGCGATTGCGCTGGTCGTGGTCGTCCTTTCGCTGCTACAGCTGCCGGCCCGCCAGCTGCATATGAGCAGCTTCTGGCTGGAGAAGGGGAGTTACGCGCTGGTAGGCGTGCTGGGGCTGATCCTCTGCTGGCGGGCGCTGAAAAAATTGCGCGCGTTACTGCAAAAACCAAAATTCAAAGCCTTTACGCCACATCACGTTCACCATGAAAACTGCGGGTGCGGGCATCAGCATCTGCCGACGCAGGAACAATTACAGAACGGTGAGGACTGGCGTGCGCGCCTGATGATTGTTCTCTCAATGGGGATGCGTCCGTGCTCGGGTGCGATCATGGTTCTGCTGTTCAGTAAGGTTATTGGCGTGTTTGGCTGGGGCATGCTGTCCGCGCTGGCGATGGCGGCAGGAACGTCTCTCACCATTTCGTCTTTAGCGTTGCTGGTACACAGCTTCCGTCAGCTGGCGGTCAAACTCAGCGGCAATAAAACGCCGGTATTGTGGCGACAGGTTGGCTGGACAACGCTTGCGCTGGCGGGCGGGGTGATTCTGCTGGTGGCTGCGGTTACGATGTGGATGAGCGCGGTGCCGGTGGGAAGGGGGTTGCGGCCTTTCTAGCCGTATCTGAGGCGTGTTGTAAGCCCGGTAAACGTAGCGCCACCGGGCTTAACAGACTGAATTAACGCTTCAGCGCATCGCTCAGTTCATCACGCATGTTTGCCAGCATGGCTTTAACAACTCGCGGGTTACCTGCAACGATATTGCCGGTAGACATATAGTTATGGCCGCCGGTGAAGTCGCAAACAATCGCGCCAGCTTCACGAGCGATCAGCTCGCCCGCCGCAAAGTCCCACGGCTTCAGTGACAGCTCAAAGTAACCGTCAACGCGGCCGGTCGCCACGTAGGCCAGATCCAGTGCAGCAGAGCCGGTGCGACGGAAGTCCGCGCATTCGGTGAACAGCTTGCCCAGGATATTCATATAAGTGGTTGCGTGCTGCTTCGCCTTGAACGGGAAGCCGGTCGCCAGAATCGTGCCGTCCAGATCGCGTGCATTGCTGCAACGCAGACGGTAGCCGTTCAGCTGCGCGCCCTGACCGCGGGTTGCGGTGAACAGTTCGTTACGCATTGGATCGTAAACAACGGCGACTTCAGTACGGCCTTTGATGCGTACTGCGATAGACACAGAGAAGTGTGGCAGGCGTTTGACGAAGTTGGTGGTGCCATCCAGTGGATCGATAACCCATTGAACATCCTGATCGGTACCTTCATGTTCACCGCTTTCTTCGGTGATGATGGTGTGCTGCGGGTAAGATTTGCGAATCGTTTCGATAATAATCGCTTCTGCGGCTTTATCGACGTTCGTCACGAAATCATTGCTGCCTTTCTGGCTGGTTTCTACGGAGTCTGGGGTTTCGTAGTGTTTGGCAATTACATTACCCGCCTTGCGCGCTGCGCGCACGGCGATGGTCAGCATCGGATGCATCGGTCTCTCTCACTGGATGTTAAAGAACAGGAAAATCGGCGCAGAGTATAGCAGCGGGATCGGATTATGTCTCTCGTTTATGATAATATGCCCGAATATTCTTCAGACACTGAATCCAGACATTTAAAAATTATGCTGCAAAACATTCGAATCGTGCTGGTCGAAACATCGCACACCGGCAACATGGGCTCTGTGGCCCGCGCTATGAAAACCATGGGCTTAACGAACCTGTGGCTGGTGAATCCGCTGGTGAAACCAGACTCTCAGGCTATTGCTCTGGCGGCCGGCGCCAGCGACGTGATCGGGAATGCGCAGATCGTGGACACCCTGGATGAAGCCCTGGCCGGTTGCAGCCTGGTGGTGGGGACAAGCGCGCGCTCCCGTACGCTGCCCTGGCCGATGCTGGACCCGCGCGAATGCGGCCTGAAAAGCATCTCAGAAGCGGAACAGGCGCCGGTTGCGCTGGTGTTTGGCCGTGAACGTGTTGGCCTGACCAACGAGGAATTACAGAAGTGCCACTATCACGTGGCGATTGCCGCCAACCCGGAATACAGCTCGCTGAATCTGGCGATGGCGGTGCAGGTTATTGCCTACGAAGTGCGCATGGCATGGCTGGCGACGCAGGAGAAACCGGTCGAACCTAAAGAAGAGACGGCCTACCCGCTGGTGGACGACCTCGAGCGCTTCTACGGTCATCTGGAGCAGACGCTGCTCTCAACCGGCTTTATCCGTGAAGGCCACCCGGGCCAGGTGATGAACAAGCTGCGCCGTATGTTCACCCGCGCGCGTCCGGAAAGCCAGGAGCTGAACATCCTGCGCGGGATTCTGGCGTCGATTGAGCAGAAGAATAAGGAATAGTGTCGTCTGTTCGCCGGGTGGCGCTTCGCTTACCCGGCCTACAAAGCCCGTAGGCCCGTGCAAGCGCAGCGCCGCCGGGCAAAAAATACGGCACAGAAGGTTAAATACCTGACTAAAACAGTCAAGTAAATAGTTGACCAATTTAGTCAGGAATGTCAGACTTGGCCCTGCTATGCAATACCCCCATTTTACAATAAAAAACCCCGGGCAGGGGCGAGTTTGAGGTTAAGTAAGACATGAGACTGACATCTAAAGGGCGTTATGCCGTGACCGCGATGCTGGACGTTGCGCTCAACTCCGAAGCGGGCCCGGTTCCGTTGGCTGATATTTCTGAACGACAAGGGATCTCCCTCTCTTACCTGGAACAGCTGTTCTCCAGACTGCGTAAAAATGGACTGGTGTCCAGCGTTCGTGGCCCGGGTGGCGGTTATCTGCTGGGTAAAGACGCAGGCAGTATTGCGGTTGGCGAAGTGATTAGCGCGGTTGACGAATCCGTCGACGCGACCCGTTGCCAGGGTAAAGGCGGCTGCCAGGGCGGCGATAAATGCCTCACCCACGCGCTGTGGCGCGATCTGAGCGACCGTCTGACCGGCTTCCTGAACAACATCACCCTGGGTGAACTGGTGAATAACCAGGAAGTTCTGGACGTGTCGGGTCGTCAGCAAAGCCATGAATCACAGCGCAGCACCCGTTCGCAGGACGCTATCGACGTTAAACTGCGCGCGTAATAAAAAGATAAGTATTTCAGAATCAGGCCGGGGCGTTAGCTCGCCCCGTGTACTCGGTCGTACATCCAGCCGGTTGCCTGATTCCTTGCATTGAAGCGATGTACGGAGTTTATAGAGCAATGAAATTACCGATTTATCTCGATTACTCCGCAACCACGCCGGTGGACCCGCGTGTTGCCGAGAAAATGATGCAGTGTCTGACCCTGGACGGAAACTTTGGTAACCCAGCTTCCCGTTCTCACCGTTTTGGCTGGCATGCTGAAGAGGCGGTTGATATCGCCCGTAATCAGATTGCTGACCTGGTCGGTGCCGACCCGCGTGAAATTGTTTTCACCTCCGGTGCGACCGAATCCGACAACCTGGCGATCAAAGGTGCAGCCAACTTTTATCAGAAAAAAGGCAAGCACATCATCACCAGCAAAACCGAACACAAAGCCGTGCTGGACACCTGCCGTCAGCTGGAGCGTGAAGGGTTCGAAGTGACTTACCTGGCGCCGCAGAGCAACGGGATCATCGACCTGAAAGAGCTCGAAGCGGCCATGCGTGATGACACCATTCTGGTTTCCATCATGCACGTTAACAACGAAATCGGCGTTGTGCAGGACATCGCAACCATCGGCGAAATGTGCCGTGCGCGCGGCATCATCTACCACGTGGATGCGACCCAGAGCGTGGGCAAACTGCCTATCGACCTGAGCCAGCTGAAAGTGGACCTGATGTCCTTCTCCGGTCACAAAATCTATGGTCCGAAAGGTATCGGCGCGCTGTACGTTCGTCGTAAGCCACGTATCCGCATCGAAGCACAGATGCACGGCGGTGGTCACGAGCGCGGCATGCGTTCCGGTACGCTGCCTGTTCACCAGATCGTGGGCATGGGCGAAGCGTATCGCATCGCGAAAGAAGAGATGGAAACCGAGATGGCACGCCTGCGTACGCTGCGTAACCGTCTGTGGGACGGCGTGAAAGATATGGAAGAAGTGTATCTGAACGGCGATCTCGAGCAGGGCGCGCCAAACATCCTCAACGTCAGCTTCAACTATGTTGAAGGCGAGTCGCTGATCATGGCGCTGAAAGACCTGGCGGTTTCTTCCGGTTCTGCCTGTACGTCTGCAAGCCTGGAGCCATCCTACGTGCTGCGCGCGCTGGGTATGACTGACGAGCTGGCACACAGCTCTATCCGTTTCTCTTTAGGTCGTTTTACTACCGAAGAAGAGATTGACTACACCATCAAACTGGTTCGTAACTCCATTGGCCGTCTGCGCGACCTTTCTCCACTGTGGGAAATGTTCAAGCAGGGCGTGGATCTGAACAGCATTGAATGGTCACATCACTAATCGGTACATAAGGAGAATTTAATCATGGCATACAGCGAAAAAGTTATCGATCATTACGAAAACCCGCGCAACGTTGGCTCTTTTGACAACAGCGATGAATCTGTCGGTAGCGGTATGGTTGGCGCGCCAGCGTGTGGCGATGTGATGAAGTTGCAGATTAAAGTCAACAATGAAGGTATCATTGAAGACGCGCGCTTCAAGACCTACGGCTGCGGTTCTGCTATCGCTTCCAGCTCCCTGGTCACCGAATGGGTGAAGGGCAAGTCTCTGGACGAAGCACAGGCAATCAAGAACACGGATATTGCTGAAGAACTCGAACTGCCGCCGGTGAAAATTCACTGCTCAATTCTGGCAGAAGACGCGATCAAAGCCGCCATTGCGGATTACAAAAGCAAACGTGAAGCAAAATAATTGAGGTTTGAGTATGTCGATTACCCTTAGCGACAGCGCTGCCGCGCGAGTAAGCTCTTTTCTGGCGAACCGTGGTAAAGGCTTTGGCCTGCGACTGGGCGTACGTACCTCCGGCTGTTCTGGTATGGCTTACGTACTGGAGTTTGTTGACGAACCGGCGTCTGATGACACCGTGTTTGAAGACAAGGGCGTGAAGGTGGTGGTCGATGGCAAAAGCCTGCAATTCCTCAACGGCACTCAGCTGGACTTCGTAAAAGAAGGCCTGAACGAAGGGTTCAAATTCACGAATCCGAACGTCAAAGACGAGTGTGGTTGCGGCGAAAGCTTCCACGTTTAACCGCGCGTCATCCGAAACCCCACCGTGGCTTTGCTACGCGTGGGGTTTGTTCTAACAGGCTACCCCTGAGATTGTTATGGATTACTTCACTCTCTTCGGACTACCCGCTCAATACCCGATCGATCTCCAGGCGCTGACGGTCCGTTTTCAGGATCTCCAGCGTCAGTACCATCCGGATAAATTCGCCAGCGGGACGCAGGCAGAGCAGCTGGCTGCGGTATCACACTCCGCAACCATCAACCAAGCCTGGCAAACGCTGCGTCATCCGCTGGCGCGTGCAGAATATCTGCTCTCGCTCCACGGTTTCGATCTGGCGAGCGAACAGCATACCGTGCGCGACACCGCCTTTCTGATGGAACAGCTGGAGCTGCGCGAAGAGCTGGATGAAATTGAACAGGCTAAAGACGAAGCGCGCCTGGAAAGCTTTATCACGCGCGTAAAGGGCATGTTCGATACCCGCCATCAGCAGATGGTGGAGCAACTGAACAACGAGACCTGGGACGTGGCGGCAGACACTGTGCGCAAACTCCGTTTTCTCGATAAACTGCGAAGCAGTGCTGAACAACTCGAAGAAAAGCTGCTCGATTTTTAATTTCGGAAGCAATTATGGCCTTATTACAAATTAGTGAGCCAGGCTTAAGCGCCGCACCGCACCAGCGTCGTCTGGCGGTCGGTATTGACCTGGGCACCACCAATTCCCTCGTGGCGACCGTGCGCAGCGGCCAGGCGGAAACGCTGGCTGACGAGCAGGGCCGCCATCTGCTGCCTTCCGTGGTCCACTACCAGCAGCAGGGTCACGCGGTCGGGTTTGATGCCCGCACCAACGCCGCGCGCGATCCGGCCAATACCATCAGCTCGGTTAAGCGCATGATGGGCCGCTCGCTGGCTGATATCCAGACCCGTTACCCGCATCTGCCGTATCGGCTGCAGGCCAGTGAAAACGGCCTGCCGATGATTGCCACCGCGGCCGGTCTGCTGAACCCGATTCGCGTTTCTGCTGACATCCTCAAAGCGCTGGCGGCACGCGCCACGGCGACACTCGGCGGCGATCTCGACGGCGTGGTAATCACCGTTCCGGCCTACTTCGACGATGCACAGCGTCAGGGCACCAAAGACGCTGCGCGTCTGGCGGGCCTGCATGTGCTGCGTCTGCTGAACGAACCGACGGCGGCGGCCATTGCCTACGGCCTCGATTCCGGTCAGGAAGGGGTGATTGCGGTTTACGATCTCGGCGGCGGGACGTTTGATATTTCAATCCTGCGCCTGAGCCGCGGCGTGTTCGAAGTGCTGGCGACCGGCGGGGATTCCGCGCTCGGCGGCGATGACTTCGACCATCTGCTGGCGGACTACATCCGCGAGCAGGCGGGCATCAGCGATCGCAGCGATGCGCGCGTACAGCGTGAACTGCTGGATGCGGCCATCGACGCCAAAATCGCCCTGAGCGACGCGCAGTCGGTCACGGTTAACGTTGCGGGCTGGCAGGGTGAGATCACCCGCAATCAGTTCAGCGAACTGATTGCGCCTCTGGTTAAGCGTACCCTGCTGGCCTGCCGTCGCGCATTGAAAGATGCGGGCGTGGAGGCCAGCGAGGTGCTGGAAGTGGTCATGGTTGGCGGCTCAACCCGCGTGCCGCTGGTGCGCGAGCGCGTGGGCGAATTCTTTGGCCGCACGCCGCTGACCTCTATCGACCCGGACAAAGTGGTTGCCGTGGGCGCCGCTATCCAGGCCGATATCCTGGTCGGCAACAAGCCGGACAGCGAAATGCTGCTGCTGGACGTCATCCCGCTGTCTCTGGGTTTAGAAACCATGGGCGGCCTGGTGGAGAAAGTCATTCCGCGTAACACCACCATTCCGGTGGCGCGCGCGCAGGAGTTTACTACCTTCAAAGACGGCCAGACCGCGATGTCCATCCACGTGATGCAGGGCGAGCGCGAGCTGGTGCAGGACTGCCGCTCTCTGGCGCGCTTTGCGCTGCGCGGAATTCCGGCGCTGCCGGCGGGCGGGGCGCATATTCGCGTTACCTTCCAGGTGGATGCGGACGGCCTGCTGAGCGTCACGGCGATGGAAAAATCGACCGGCGTGGAATCGTCCATCCAGGTGAAGCCGTCCTACGGCCTGACCGATGGCGAAATCGCCTCCATGATTCAGGACTCAATGAGCTACGCCGAGCAGGATGTGAAGGCGCGTATGCTGGCCGAACAAAAAGTGGAAGCCGCACGCGTGCTGGAAAGCCTGAACGGCGCGCTCGCTGCCGATGCCGCGCTGTTAAGCGCCGCTGAGCGCCAGGTGATTGACGACGCTGCCGCGCGCTTAAGCGCAGTCGCCGAAGGCAATGACGCTGACGCAATAGAAGAAGCCATTAAAAACGTTGATAAACAAACCCAGGACTTCGCTGCTCGCCGCATGGACAAATCTGTCCGCGTCGCGCTGAAAGGCCAGTCCGTGGACGAGGTTTAATATGCCAAAGATTGTAATTTTGCCTCATGCGGACCTCTGTCCGGATGGCGCTGTTCTGGAAGCGAAGACCGGTGAAACCATTCTCGATGTAGCCCTGCGTGCAGGTATCGAAGTGGAACACGCCTGTGAAAAATCCTGTGCCTGCACAACGTGCCACTGCATCGTGCGTGAAGGTTTCGACTCGCTTGCAGAGAGCACCGAAGACGAAGACGACATGCTGGACAAAGCATGGGGTCTGGAGCCCGACAGCCGCTTAAGCTGCCAGGCCGCGGTGACCGATGAAGATCTGGTCGTAGAGTTCCCACGTTACACCATCAACCACGCACGCGAGCATTGATATGGGACTGAAGTGGACAGACAGCCGTGAAATCGGCGAGGCGCTCTACGACGCGAACCCGGATCTCGATCCGAAGACCGTACGATTCACCGATATGCATCAGTGGATTTGCGATCTGGAAGATTTTGACGACGATCCAAACGCATCCAATGAAAAAATTCTGGAGGCGATTCTGTTAGTCTGGTTAGATGAAGCAGAATAGATAACATAAACGGGCTGCCTTCAGGCGGCCCGTTTGCTAGTTGCTAATAAGGATAAATAAAATGACCGAAGCGATGAAGATTACGCTCTCCACGCAGCCAGCCGACTCACGCTGGGGCGAAAAAGCCACCTACAGCATCAACAACGACGGTATTACCCTGCACCTGACGGGCAATGATGATTTGGGCCTGATCCAGCGCGCCGCGCGTAAAATTGACGGCCTTGGCATTAAGCATGTGTCGCTGGAAGGCGAAGGCTGGGACACCGACCGCAGCTGGGCGTTCTGGGCAGGCTACAAAGGGCCGAAAGGCACCCGCAAAATCGAGTGGGCGAACCTCGACGAAGCCGGTCAGAAAGAGCTGGAAAGCCGCCTGCAAATCATCGACTGGGTGCGCGACACCATCAACGCCCCGGCGGAAGAGTTAGGCCCTGAGCAGCTGGCGCAGCGCGCCGTCGACCTGCTGTGCGGCGTGGCGGGCGACAAGATGTCTTACCGCATCACCAAAGGTGAAGACCTGCGCGAGCAAAACTACATGGGCATTCACACCGTGGGCCGTGGCTCCGAGCGTCCTCCGGTCCTGCTGGCGCTGGATTACAACCCAACCGGCGATAAAGAAGCGCCGGTCTTTGCCTGTCTGGTCGGAAAAGGCATCACTTTCGACACCGGCGGCTACAGCCTGAAGCAGAGCGCGTTCATGGATTCCATGAAGTCCGACATGGGCGGTGCGGCCACCATTACCGGCGCGCTGGCGTTCGCCATCACCCGTGGCCTGAACAAGCGCGTGAAGCTCTACCTGTGCTGCGCGGACAACATGGTGAGCGGCAACGCCTTCAAGCTGGGCGACATCATTCGCTACCGCAACGGTAAAAACGTTGAGGTGATGAACACCGACGCCGAAGGCCGTCTGGTGCTGGCCGATGGCCTGATCGACGCCTCTGCGCAGAAGCCGGAGCTGATTATCGACATGGCAACCCTGACCGGCGCGGCGAAAACGGCGCTGGGTAACGACTATCACGCCCTGTTCAGCTTCGACGACAAGCTGGCCGCTCGCCTGCTGGCCAGCGCGGCGGCGGAAAACGAACCGTTCTGGCGTCTGCCGCTGGCCGAGTTCCACCGCAGCCAGCTGCCGTCTAACTTCGCCGAGCTGAACAACACCGCGAGCGCGGCGTACCCGGCGGGGGCAAGCACCGCAGCAGGCTTCCTGTCTCACTTCGTTGAGAACTACCATGAAGGCTGGCTGCACATTGACTGCTCCGCAACCTACCGTAAAGCGGCGGTTGAGCAGTGGTCTGCGGGTGCGACCGGTCTGGGCGTGCGTACCGTGGCGAACCTGCTGACGGCTGAGTGATCTTTTTTGCCGGGTAGCGCTACGCTTACGCGCGCCTTCGGAGTCATCGTATTGCCCGGCGGCGCTGCGCTTGCACGGGCCTACGGTTTTGTAGGCCGGGTCAGCGAAGCGCCACCCGGCGTTTTTTGAAGTAGCCAAACTATGTCAGAAACCAAAAACGAATTAGAAACCCTGCTGGAGCAGGCGGCGACCGAACCCGCCCACCGTCCGGCCTTTTTCCGCACGCTGCTGGAATCCACCGTCTGGGTGCCGGGCACCGCGGCGGAAGGGGAGCAGGTTGTCGAAGACAGCGCGCTGGATCTGCTGCACTGGGAGAAAGACGACGGCACCTCGGTGATCCCGTTCTTTACTTCGCTCGAGGCCTTGCAGGAAGCGGTAGAAGACGAACAGGCGTTCGTGGTGATGCCGGTGCGCACGTTGTTCGAAATGACCCTGGGGCAGACGCTGTTCCTCAACGCCAAACTGCCGACCGGGAAAGAGTTTACTCCGCGCGAAATCAGCCACCTGATTGGTGACGAGGGCAACCCGCTCAGCACTCAGGAGGTGCTCGAAGGGGGCGAAACGCTGCTACTGTCTGAAGTGGCCGAGCCGCCCGCGCAGATGATTGACTCCCTGACCACGCTGTTTAAAACCATCAAGCCGGTAAAAAGCGCGTTTCTCTGCTCCATCAAAGAGAGCGCTGACGAAAAGCCTGTTCTGCTGATAGGGATTGAGGCCGACGGCGATATCGACGAGATCATCCAGGCGGCGGGAAGCGTGGCAACCGACACCCTGCCGGGCGATGAGCCGATTGATATCTGTCAGGTGAAGAAAGGTGAGAAGGGGATCAGCCACTTTATTACCGAGCACATCACCCCGTTCTACGAGCGTCGCTGGGGCGGCTTCCTGCGCGATCTCAAGACCAACCGCATTATCTGATTACGGCGGGGTGATCTTCACCCCGTTGCTTCCAGCAGCAGTAAATCCATCAGCAGCACCAGATTCGACTCAAACGACGTCACCCCTGCGGCTTCGGCGGCGAAATGTACCGCTTCGTCATAGAGGGCAAAATGCACGTCCGCCATGCCTGCCAGCGTATTGGCCGACGCGCGGGTAAACGCGACGATCGTCATGCCGACGTTTTTGGCGATCCGCGCTTTATCCAGTACCTGCTCCGTTTCGCCGCTGCGTGAAACGGCAATAAACACCTGATAGCGCGCGGCGTTACTGAGAAAAATATTCCGGCTGTCTCCCGGCCCGGAGATGAACGCCGTTTTTCCCAGCACCTGCAACTTCTTGGTCAGGTACTCGGCAAAAAGGTACGAAAACCCGGCGCCGTAGAGAAAGAAGCTCTCTTTCTGGCGCAGCAGGCTGGCAAACTGCTGGCGTTTGTTCTGAGTGACCCACTGGAAGGTCTGCTGATAGTTGGCAATGAACCGGGCAAAAAGCGCGGGCATTTCCGCATGTTGCTCAGGCTGTACGGTGATATGCGGCGTGTCAGAAAGCAGCTGCTTGCAGTGCCAGATAAACTCGCTAAAGCCGCTAAACCCCAGCTTCTGACACAGCCGCATAATCGTCGCGGTAGAGACAAATGTCGCCTGCGCCAGCTCGCGCATCGTGATGTTGCCCACCAGCAATGGATGCTCAGTGAGGTGGGCGAGGACGCGATACTCCGCGCGGGTCAGCGACGATCCGCGCGTTAACAGCGTTGCCAGGCGGTTATCCATTATTTTGCCGGTTCAACCGGCAGATCGTCCCGTGCACCCCATTCACTCCAGGCGCCGTCGTACAGAGTCACGTCATTCGCGCCAAGGGTTGCCAGCGCCAGGATCACCACGCAGGCCGTCACGCCGGAGCCGCAGCTGGCAATAACCGGACGATGCAAATCCACGCCCTGACGTTCAAAAATGGCACGCAATTCATCGGTGGTTTTCAGCTCGCCTTCAAACACCAGATCGCCCCACGGTACGTTCAGCGCCCCCGGGATATGTCCGCGTTTCAGTCCCGGACGCGGCTCGTCCGCTTCTGCGTTGAAACGTGGAGCGGGACGCGCATCGACGATTTGCGCCGTGTTTTCGTGGCTCACGACCAGCACGTCGGTCAGGCGCTTGACCACGTTAGCGTCAAACGTGGCATCAAATTCCCCTTCCGGCAGCGTGACGTCACCCTGCTGAAGCGGTAGTTCGTTGCGCTTCCAGCCTGCAAGTCCGCCCGCCAGAATCGATACCTTTTCCACGCCGAAGTTTTTCAGCATCCACCACGCTCGCGGCGCGGAAAACAGATTACCTTCATCGTAAACAACAAGATGTTTATCTTTGCTGATGCCCAGCTCGCGCATCGCCACGGAAAACGCTTCCGGGCGAGGCAGCATGTGCGGCAGGGGAGAGGTGTGATCGGAGAGGGCTTCGATATCAAAAAATACCGCGCCAGGCAGGTGCCCTGCACGGTATTCAGCGGGAACGTCACGATGCTCCTGGCCCGGAGGGGCCATGCGCGCGTCGATAATCTGAACTTCCGGGTCGTCGCCGTGCTCAATCAGCCAGTCGGCAGCGACAAAATATGAGGTGGACATGGTTGCCTCCATTCTTTTCCGTAAAAAAGGATTGTCGGTGTTTTTTCTGACACCGACAAGCTAACCACGTTCAACTCGCGAGCAAGCCCCTATTTTTTCACCGCTTCACCGTCCTGCCAGGCCTTTTGCAGCGCAGGCCAGTAGTCGCGGTTGGCTTCGATCATCTCATCCAGAATCGCTTTCGCGTGCTCCATGGTCGGCACGGTGCGGTTCAGAGTGAACGCCTGCAACGCTTTCTCGTAGCTGCCTTCGATGGTTGCCTCAACCAGCAGCTGTTCAGAGGCCAGCTGCTGTTGCAGGAGCGTCTGGTGGAACAGCGGTACCTGACCCACGCGGACAGGCTCCGGCCCTTCGGAGGTGATATAGGCAGGCACTTCCACCACCGCATCGTACGGCAGGTTGGTAATCGCCCCGCGGTTTTCCACCATCACCAGATGGCGTTGGCGCAGGTTGAACGCCAGTGAGCAGGCGACATCGACGATAAATTCGCCGTGAACACCTACGTGGAAGGCGTCCGGTAAAATTCCGGTGCGCTGGTACTCTTCGGCGGCGGCAAACAGCTTTTTCTCACGCCCGTTCATCACTTCGTTGGCGCGGGTATAGTCAGGGTTCTGATGCTCCACAATCTGGTTTGGCATCAGGTAGTACTGTAGATACGGGTTCGGCAGGTACTCCGGGAAGTTATCCATAATCGGCTTGATGTTGCGCCAGGTTTTCACCCACGACGGATCCGAGTGCTGCGGGTCGGTTTTCGCGGCATCTTCCGTCAGCAGGCCAAACTTCGCGATATGTTTACGCAGATCCGGCAGCTTGTCCTCGCCGTCCACCCGCACGCGGGTAAACCAGCCGAAGTGGTTGAGGCCAAAATAGTCCACCTCCAGTTTATGGCGATCCACGCCCAGAATGGCGCCCATATTGCGCATCGCGGCAACCGGCATATCGCAGATGTTCAGCACGCGTGCGTTGGGGCGCAGGCGACGCACGCCCTCAGCGACAATCGCCGCCGGGTTGGAGTAGTTCACGATCCACGCCTTTTCGTGCGCGTAGCGTTCCACCCGATCGATCAGCTCTACCATCGGCAGGATAGTACGCAGGCCATATGCCAGCCCGCCGGGTCCGCAGGTTTCCTGGCCGACCACCCCGTGGCGCAGCGGGATCTTTTCATCCTGCTCGCGCATTTTGTACTGTCCGACGCGCATCTGGGCAAAAACAAAATGCGCGCCGCTGAAGGCCACTTCTGGGTCGCTGGTGACGGTGAATTTGATGCTCTGGCTGTGGTCGCGAATAACCTTCTCCACCACGGGCGCAATGGTGTTCTGGCGCGCCTCGTCAATGTCATACAGGCGGATCTCTGCCAGAGGGAAATCATGCAGACGTACCATCAGGCTTTTCACAATACCTGGCGTGTAGGTGCTACCGCCGCCGGCAATCGACAGAATAAATGGGGGTGTAAACATCTTTAGCTCCTTTCAGAGAAACGTCTCAACGGCTTCTCGCATTTTTTTGACATGCAGCCCGTAGACCACCTGAACGTTGTTACCTTGTTTGATTATCCCTTTCGCGCCGGTCGCTTTCAGGCGCGGTTCATCGATGATAGCGACGTCCTTCACCGTGACGCGTAAGCGGGTGTAGCAGTTATCCACTACCTCTATATTTTCCCGACCGCCCAGACCCACCACGATGGATTCGCCCAGCTCGTCGTTATTGCCCTTCGCCTGGTACTCCTGCTTGCTGTAAAGGCGTGTCTCCTGGTCCTCATCTTCACGCCCCGGCGTTTTCATGTTGAAGCGCAGGATCAGGAAGCGGAATACCACGAAATAAAGGGCGAACATGATCAGCCCGACCACGATGTACATGGGCCAGTTGGACTTCTCCGTGCCGAGCGGCAGGTTGTAGAGGATGAAATCGATAATCCCGTTGGCGCCGATGGCGTGAACGCCAAACAGCGAGAACAGCATCATGCCGATGCCGGTCAGCACCGCATGCGCCACGAACAGCAGCGGGGCGACGAACAGGAAGGAGAATTCAATCGGCTCGGTTACGCCGACCAGCAGCGAGGTCAGCGCCGCCGGGATCAGAATCGCTTTCGCAATCGCTTTACGCTCTGGCTTCGCGGTCATGTACATCGCCAGCGCGGCGGCAGGAAGGCCGAACATCTTGCTGATGCCGCGCGCATCCCACACCACGGTACTGCTGAGCTGCTTCACGTCCGGGCAGGCCATCTCGGCGAAGTAGATATTGCGCGCGCCCTGATAGGTTGCGCCACACACCTCCTGCGTACCGCCCAGTTCGGTATACAGGAACGGCGTATAGACCAGATGATGCAGGCCCGTCGGCACCAGAATGCGTTCAAGGAAACCGTAGATCGCCACGCCAAACGGACCGGACCCTTTGATCGCCAGCGCCAGAGCGCTTATTCCATGCTGTGCGTACGGCCAGAGTTCGCTCATGACCACGCCGAGCAGCATAGAGACAGGCAGCATCACAATCGCGACAAAGCAGTGACCGGAGTAAATCGCCATCGCGCCGTTAAACTGGACACCGGAATATTTGTTGTACAGATAACCGGAGAGCGCCCCGGTCAGGATCCCGGCGAAAACGCCCATCTCCAGCACCTGGACGCCCAGCACCATGCTTTGTCCGGCGGCTTTCATCTGTTCCGCAGGGGCCAGTTCTCCCTGAAGCTGTAACGTCACGTTCATCGCGTTAATGAATACGATAAAGGTCACCAGCCCAATCAACGCCGCGTAGCCTTTGTCCCGTGTTGCCAGTCCAATGGGGATCCCGACGGCAAACACCAGCGCCAGGTTGACCAGCACCGACACGGCAGATTTGGCGATCAGCTGGCCGACACTCTGGATCAGCGGGTGGCCGAGAAACGGCAGGTACTCGGCCAGATTGCCGTTACCCAGTACATTCCCGAAGGCGATAAACAGGCCGATGATGGGTAAGATAAGTACAGGTCCGTACAATGATTTTCCGAAATTTTGTAGGGCGTTCACGGCTCGTTTCATGGCTTTCTCTCTTATTGAACCGCGCACTCGGGGTGCGTCATGGTCATAAAACTAGCAGGCCTGATGCGAGCTTATCCAGCTATCTTCTTGTTTTAAAAACAAATGACGCGAAAGGTAACATGTTACGTTATGCGCTGTGATCGCCGTTCCATCACGGTTTGGCTGCGTGATGCCATTCTGCGAGGTGCTTTCCAGATTATAAAATTGGACTTTTTGTATTAACGAAACTTGCGGATAATACTTATCCGGACGATGACCAACAGGCCCCTCAGGCCAGGGACACAGGATGAAACCGTTTCGCTTAGCTGCGATCTCTCTCGCGCTGCTCACCACCTTTACGCTTGTCGGCTGTGATAACAGCGACGACAAACCTCAGGCCGCTGCCCCCGCAGCGTCTACTGCATCAGAACAGAAAACCCCGGCAAAACCGGATCCTGAAAAGCTGGCTAAGCTGGCCGCGCAGAGTCAGGGCAAGGCGTTGACGCTGCTGGATGCCTCTGAAGTGCAACTCGACGGCGCTGCGACGCTGGTTCTGACCTTCTCTGTACCGCTGGATCCCAGCCAGGATTTTGCGAAAACGGTGCATGTGGTGGATAAAAAAAGCGGCAAAGTGGACGGCGCCTGGGAACTGGCCCCCAATCTGAAAGAGCTGCGCCTGCGCCATCTGGAGCCGAATCGTAATCTGGTCGTCACCGTCGAACGTAATTTGCTGGCGCTGAACAAAGCGACATTCGGCATCGACTATGAAAAAGCGATCACCACCCGGGATGTTGAACCGACGGTCGGATTCGCCAGCCGCGGATCGCTGCTGCCGGGTAAGGTGGTGGAAGGATTGCCGGTGATGGCGCTCAACGTCAACAATGTGGATGTGAACTTCTATCGCGTGAAGCCGGAGTCGCTGGCCTCGTTTGTCAGCCAGTGGGAGTACCGTAACTCGCTGACCAACTGGGAATCTGACAACCTGCTGAAGATGGCGGAACTGGTCTACACCGGCCGTTTCGACCTCAACCCGGCGCGCAATACGCGTGAAAAACTGCTCCTGCCGCTCAAAGATATTAAGCCGCTCCAGCAGTCTGGCGTCTATATCGCCGTGATGAATCAGGCTGGTCACTATAACTACAGTAACGCCGCGACGCTCTTTACCTTAAGTGATATTGGGCTGTCCGCTCACCGTTATCATAACCGCCTGGACATCTTCACCCAGAGTCTTGAAAACGGTGCGGCGCAGTCAGGTGTGGCCATTACCCTTCTGAACGATAAAGGGCAGACCCTGGCCGAGGCGAACAGCGACGCCGATGGTCATGCGAAACTGGAAACCGATAAAGAAGCCGCGCTGATCCTGGCCAGTAAAGATGGCCAGACCACGCTTCTCGACCTCAAACTTCCGGCGCTCGATCTGGCGGAGTTTGATATCGCCGGTAACCCGGGTTACAGCAAACAGTTCTTTATGTTTGGCCCGCGCGATCTCTATCGTCCGGGTGAAACGGTGATCCTGAACGGCCTGCTTCGCGACAGCGATGGCAAACCGCTTCCCGATCAGCCGGTAAAACTTGACGTGCTGCGCCCGGACGGACAGGTGGCGCGTACGGTCGTTGTGCAACCTGAGAACGGCCTTTATCGCTTCAACTATCCGCTCGATAGCGGCGCCCAGACCGGCATGTGGCATATTCGCGCGAATACGGGCGATAACCAGCAGCGCATGTGGGATTTCCACGTCGAAGATTTTATGCCTGAGCGTATGGCGCTGAATCTGACCGGGCAAAAAACGCCAGTTTCCCCGCAGGATAATGTCGACTTTAACGTTGTGGGCTATTACCTGTATGGCGCGCCGGCTAACGGCAATTCTCTGCAAGGCCAGCTTTTCCTGCGTCCGCTACGTGACGCGGTGCCTGCGCTGCCTGGCTTCCAGTTCGGTGATATTGCCGAGGAGAACCTGAGCCGCAGCCTGGATGAAGTGCAGCTTACGCTGGACGAACAGGGGCGTGGGCAGGTTACCACCGAAAGCCAGTGGAAAGAGGCGCACTCGCCGCTGCAACTGATTTTGCAGGCCAGCCTGCTGGAATCAGGTGGGCGTCCGGTAACGCGACGCGCCGAGCAGGCTATCTGGCCTGCGGCTGAACTTCCGGGGATCCGCCCACAGTTCGCCAGCAAGGCCGTTTACGACTACCGTACCGATACCACCGTCAATCAGCCGATTGTCGATGAAAACGGCAACGCCAGCTTTGACATCGTCTATGCCGATGCCAGCGGGGCGAAAAAAGCGGTATCCGGTTTGCAGGTGCGTCTGATCCGTGAGCGTCGCGACTACTTCTGGAACTGGTCCGAGAGTGAGGGCTGGCAGTCCCAGTTTGATCAAAAAGATCTGGTTGAGGGCGAGCAGGAGCTAAACCTCAAGGCCGATGAAACCGGTAAAGTCACCTTCCCGGTGGAGTGGGGCTCATACCGTCTGGAAGTGAAAGCCCCTGATGACATGGTCAGCAGCGTGCGCTTCTGGGCGGGGTACAGCTGGCAGGATAACAGCGATGGCACGGGCGCTGCTCGCCCGGATCGTGTGACGCTGAAACTGGACAAGCCATCCTATCAGCCAGGCGATACCATCAACCTGCATATTGCAGCGCCGGCCGCAGGCAAGGGCTATGCAATGATCGAATCCAGCGAAGGACCGCTGTGGTGGAAAGAGATCGACGTGCCAGCAAACGGTCTGGATCTCGCCATTCCGGTGGACAAGGACTGGAAACGTCACGATCTCTACCTCAGCACGCTGGTGGTTCGTCCTGGCGATAAATCCAAATCCGCCACGCCAAAACGGGCGGTTGGCCTGCTGCATCTGCCAATGGGGGACGAAAATCGTCGCCTGGCCATCGCACTGGATAACCCGCAAAAAATGCGTCCGAACCAGACGCTTTCTGTGAAAGTGAAAGCCAGCGTAAAAGAGGGGACTGTGCCACAGAAGGTGAACGTACTGGTCTCGGCTGTCGATAGCGGCGTGCTGAAGATTACCGACTACGTCACGCCGGATCCGTGGGAAGCTTTCTTCGGTCAGAAGCGCTATGGCGCGGACATCTATGATGTTTACGGCCAGGTGATTGAAGGTCAGGGACGTCTGGCCGCACTGCGCTTTGGCGGAGACGGCGATGAACTGAAACGCGGCGGTAAGCCACCGGTGAACCATGTCACCATAATTGCCCAGCAGGCGCAGCCGGTTACGCTTGCTGCCAACGGAGAAGGCACCATCACGCTGCCGATTGGCGATTTCAACGGCGAACTGCGTCTGATGGCGCAGGCCTGGACGGAAGACGATTTCGGCAGCAGCGAAAGCAAAATCATTGTGGCGGCTCCGATTATCACCGAGCTTAACACGCCACGATTCCTCGCCAGTGGCGATACCTCCCGCCTGACGCTGGACCTGACTAACCTGACGGACCAGCCGCAAACGCTGAACATTGCGTTAACCGCAACCGGTAAGTTGTCGCTCGAAGGCGCTCAGCCAGAGCCGGTTAAGCTGCCGCCTGGCGCACGTAGCACCCTGTTTATTCCGGTGCGCGCCCTGGAAGGCTATGGTGATGGTGAAGTGACTGCTCAGGTGACGGGGCTTCAGCTCCCAGGTGAGACGTTTGCGCCGCAGCAGAAAAGCTGGAAAATTGGCGTGCGTCCCGCATTCCCGGCGCAAACGGTGAATACGGGCACGATGCTGAACCCTGGCGAATCCTGGAGTGCACCAGCACAGCATATCAACGGTTTCTCGCCTGCCACGCTACAGGGGCAGCTGTTGCTCAGCGGTAAACCACCTTTAAATCTGGCGCGCTACATTCGTGAACTTCAGGCCTATCCATACGGATGTCTTGAGCAGACCACCAGCGGCCTGTTCCCGTCGCTTTACACCAACGCGGCACAACTTAAGGCACTGGGTATTAAAGGCGATACCGACGATAAACGCCGTGCGGCCATTGATATCGGGATCTCCCGTCTGCTGCAAATGCAGCGTGACGATGGCGGTTTTGCCTTGTGGGATAAAAACGGCCCGGAAGAGTACTGGCTGACCGCCTATGTCACGGACTTCCTGGTGCGGGCAGGGGAGCAGGGTTACAGCGTGCCTGCCGAGGCAGTGAATAACGCCAACAGCCGACTGCTGCGCTATTTACAGGATCCGGGGATGATGTCCATCCGCTACAGCGACGACACCCAGGCCAGCAAATTTGCTGTTCAGGCGTACGCTTCGCTGGTGCTGGCTCGTCAGCAAAAAGCGCCGCTCGGTGCGCTGCGTGAAATCTGGGAGCGCCACGCTCAGGCTGCTTCCGGGCTTCCGTTGATGCAGCTGGGCATGGCACTCAAACTGATGGGGGATGCACCGCGCAGCCAGCAGGCGCTGGATCTGGCTCTCAAAACTCCCCGTAACGACAGCCGAAACTGGATGGCGGATTACGGCAGCCAACTGCGTGATAATGCCCTGATGCTCTCCCTGCTGGAAGAGTACAAGCTGCTGCCGGATGCGCAAAACAGGCTGCTGAACGCGTTATCTGAAGACGCGTTCAGCCAGCGCTGGCTGTCTACCCAGGAGAGCAATGCGCTGTTCATGGCCGGACGTTCACTGCAAACCTTGTCAGGCGCGTGGACGGCAACGACCAGCCTCTCTGAACAGACCCAGAGCAGTGATAAAGCGCAGGTAGAAAACCTGAACGGCGACCAGCTTGATGCCTTGCAGGTGACGAATACCGGCACTACGCCGCTGTGGGTACGACTGGACACGACTGGCTATCCGGAGTACGCGCCTCAGCCATCCTCTAATGTCTTGCAGATTGAACGTCATATCCTGGCGACAGACGGCAGCAGCAAGTCGCTCTCTTCTCTGAAGAGCGGTGAGCTGGTTCTGGTGTGGCTGGAGGTGAAGGCCAGCCAGAACGTGCCGGATGCGCTGGTGGTGGATCTGCTCCCGGCAGGTCTGGAGCTGGAAAACCAGAATCTGGCGAGCAGCAGCGCCAGCTTGCAGGACAGCGGCAGTGAAGTGCAAAACCTGCTGAATCAGATGCAACAGTCTGATATTCAGCACATGGAATTCCGCGACGATCGCTTTGTGGCCGCGGTGCCGGTCAATGAAGGTCAGCCGGTCACGCTGGTTTACCTGGCCCGTGCCGTTACGCCGGGAACCTACCAGGTGCCTGTTCCGATGGTCGAGTCCATGTACGTTCCGCAGTGGCGGGCAACGGGGGCGGCCAGTGGCCCGCTGATCGTTGTTCCGTAAGATGCGGATAGCACGCCTGATTCGCTCCCGCTGGCTGTGGCTGGCGGGAGCGCTTCTCGTTTCAGGGGGGCTGATTGTCGTCGCTGACCGCGTGTGGCCGTTGCCCCTGAAAGAGGTCAACCCAGCGCGAGTGGTGGTGGATGAGCAGGGTGTTCCGCTGTGGCGTTTTGCCGACAGCGAAGGCATCTGGCGCTATCCGGTTACCATTGAAGAGGTTTCCCCACGCTATCTTGAGGCGCTGATCCAGTATGAAGATCGCTGGTTCTGGGATCACCCGGGCGTCAATCCGCTTTCTGTACTGCGTGCCGCCTGGCAGGATCTCACCTCCGGGAGAGTGGTTTCCGGCGGGAGCACGCTTACCATGCAGGTGGCGCGCCTGCTGGATCCGCATCCGCGTACCTTTGGCGGCAAAATCCGTCAGCTGTGGCGGGCGATGCAGCTGGAGTGGCATCTCTCCAAGCGTGAAATCCTGACGCTGTATCTCAACCGTGCCCCGTTTGGCGGCACGTTGCAGGGCGTGGGCGCGGCAAGCTGGACTTACCTTGGCAAACCGCCGTCTCAGCTGAGCTATTCCGACGCGGCGCTGCTGGCAGTGCTGCCGCAGGCACCCAGTCGTCTGCGCCCGGATCGCTGGCCGAAACGTGCCGAAGCGGCGCGGAACAAAGTGCTCGACCGTATGCTGACTCAGGGTGTCTGGTCTGAGAAGCAGGTGAAAGAGTCCCGTGAAGAGCCGGTCTGGCTGGCTCCCCGGCAGATGCCGCAGCTGGCGCCGCTCTTTTCCCGCATGATGCTGAGTAAAAGTCGTGACACAAAAATAGTCACCACGCTGGATGCAGCTTTGCAACGACAGCTTGAAGAGCTGGCAATGAACTGGAAATCACGCCTGCCTGCCCGCAGTTCGCTGGCGATGATCGTCGTGGATCATACATCCATGAAAGTGCGTGGCTGGGTAGGCTCGGTAGATATCAATGATGACAGCCGTTTCAGCCACGTGGATATGGTCAATGCGATCCGATCGCCGGGATCGGTCCTCAAGCCATTCATCTATGGCATGGCGCTGGACGATGGTCTGATCCATCCCGCTTCGTTATTGCAGGATGTGCCAAGAAAAACGGGGGATTATCGTCCCGGCAACTTTGACAGCGGCTTCCATGGGCCGGTCAGTATGAGCGAAGCCCTGGTGCGTTCCCTCAACCTGCCTGCGGTGCAGGTTCTGGAAGCGTACGGCCCAAAACGTTTTGCCGGAATGCTGAGCAACGCGGGATTACCGCTCATTCTGCCTGCGGGGGCACAGCCCAACCTCTCTCTGATCCTGGGGGGCGCAGGCGCACGCCTGGCTGATATCGCTGCCGCCTATAGCGCCTTTGCGCGTCAGGGTAAGGCGGGCCGGCTGCGTTTACAGCCGGGCGATCCGCTGATCGAACGTCCGCTGCTGTCGCAGGGGGCGGCGTGGATCATTCGACGCATTCTCGCTAATGAAGCACAGCCCCTGCCGGACAGTGCGTTGCCCCAGGTTGCGCCGCTGGCGTGGAAAACGGGCACCAGCTATGGCTACCGGGATGCCTGGGCCATCGGCCTGAATGCCCGGTATGTCATTGGAATCTGGACCGGACGCCCGGACGGCACGCCCGTTGCCGGGCAGTTTGGTTTCGCCAGCGCGGTACCGCTCCTGAATCAGGTCAATAACATGCTTCAGTCCCGCTCGATGGTGGATGAAGCGCGCCTGCCGCGCGATCCGCGTCCTGCAAGCGTAGGACGGGGCGTGATTTGCTGGCCGGGGGGCCAGTCCCTGCCTGAAGGGAGCGAAAACTGTCGGCGTCGGCTGTCAACCTGGCTGCTGGAAGGCAGTGAACCGCCTACGCTGTTGCTGCCGGAACAGGAAGGTATTCGCGGGATCCGTTTCCCGGTCTGGCTGGATAAAGAAGGCAAACGCGTTGCGGCGGATTGTCCTGATGCGACAGAGAAAGTGCTGGATGTCTGGCCGCTACCGCTGGAGCCCTGGCTGCCTGCTGCTGAAAAACGGGCTGCTCGTCTTCCCGCCCGTTCAGCTATTTGCCCTCCGCTGGATAACCATAATGCGGCGCCGATGATGTTGTCAGGCGTCAGAGAAGGGGCGGTAATTAAACGTCTTCCGGGTGAGAAAAATATGACCCTTAACGTTTCAACCAGCGGCGGGGAGGGACAACGATGGTGGTTTTTGAATGGCGAACCGCTGGACGGGCATCAGAAGAATTATTCACTGCAATTATATTTGCCGGGTAAATATCAATTAATTGTATTAGATGAAACAGGACAAACGGCGACAGTGAATTTTGAATTAGATCGCTAAGTATTACCCCTCAAGAGTTAGCTTGATAATTATCAATATTCGTTCCTGAAAAAAAACGAGAATGCGTTTTTATTTGAAGGAACGAGCAATGAAAAAAAATAAACATCAGGGAGAAGGGCTTATTCCCGCCATATCCCGGCGTCAGTTTATTCAGGCAGGGTCGGCGCTCGCCGCCCTGCCGTTTGTCGTCAAAACCGGCAAAGTACAGGCACAGGGCGCGGCGGTTTCAGACGCTACGCCTGAAGAAAAAGTGGTGCAAACCTGTAGTACGTTTGACTGCGGCGGCAAATGTGATATTCGTGCTCACGTCAGTGATGGCGTTGTGACCCGAATTTCAACGCGTCCGGATAACGCGCTGGATCCGCAGATGCCAGTAATGCGCGCCTGCGTTCGTGGTCGGGCTTATCGGAAATTTGTTTATCACCCCGATCGACTGAAATATCCAATGAAACGCGTAGGTAAACGTGGCGAAGGAAAATTTGAGCGTATTACCTGGGATGAAGCCACCACCCTCATTGCGAATCAATTAAAAACTATTACGCAAAAATACGGTGCTGCGTCACGCTATGTTCATGTGGGCACCGCGGTGTCCGGCGGGACCTTTTCCGGCGATAAAATGGTTCGTCGTCTGCTCAACTTAACCGGCGGCTATCTCGAAAGCTATCACTCGGTCAGTATGGGTAACACGGCGGCGGCAACGCCGTATACCTATGGCACCGCCGCCAGCGGCAGCTCTCTGGACACGCTGCTGGACACCAAACTGGTCATTCTCTGGGGGCATAACCCGACGGAAACCATCTTCGGGCACAGCAACCACTTCTACCAGAAGATGAAGCAAAACGGCACGCGCTTCATTGTTGTCGACCCACGCTATTCCGATACGGTTTCCTCCCTTGCCGATCAGTGGATCCCGCTGCTTCCCACGACAGACAACGCCCTGATGGACGCGATGATGTATGTGATCGTCACGGAGAATCTGCACGATCGCGACTTTATTCAACGCTACACCCTGGGCTTTGACGAAGACGCCATGCCAGAGGGCGTTCCGGCCAATGAATCCCTGATGGCTTATCTGAGCGGTGCAAAGGATGGCGTGGCGAAAACGCCTGAGTGGGCAGAGAAAATCACCCACGTGCCTGCACAAACTATTCGTCAGCTGGCGCGTGACTACGCAACCACCAAACCCGCCGCGCTGATCCAGGGCTGGGGACCGCAGCGTCACAACTGCGGCGAGCGCACCGCGCGCGGCTCGACGATACTGGCCACGCTAACGGGTAACGTCGGGGTGAAAGGTGGCTGGGCAGCAGGCTATGGCGGCTGCGCAAACCGCAAATTTGCGGCCGGGCCAGAGATGCCGGACAACCCGGTCAACGCCAAAATTTCGGTCATGAACTGGGTGCAGGCCGCGGATGATGCTTCTAAGGTAACCGCGGAAGATGGCCTGAAGGATGCTGAGAAGCTGGACAGCAATATCCGCATCCTGTTCTCGCTGGCGGGCAATTATCTGGCTAACCAGAACCCGGATCTTCATCAGGCAACCCGTGTCCTGGAAGACGAGTCGAAAATCGAGTTTATCGTCGCAAGCGATCTGTTTATGACGCCGAGCGCCAGATACGCCGACCTGCTTTTGCCGGAAACCAGCTTCATGGAACGCTGGAATATCGGCGAAACCTGGGGCACGGCAAGCTATCTGATCCTGTCAGAAAAGCTGATTGAACCTGAATTTGAACGCCGTTCAGACTACGACTGGCTACGGGAGGTCGCTGCTAAGCTTGGCGTCGAGCCAGCGTTCAGCGAGGGCCGTGACGAAAAAGCGTGGATTGAGCACATCTGGGAGCAGACGCGGCTGTCCATGCCGGATGAAAACCTGCCGGACTTCGCGACGCTACAGAAGACGCGTCAGCATCTTTTCAAAAGCGCGCCGTACGTTGCCTTTGAAGACAACATTCGCGATCCGCAGAATCATCCGTTCCCGACGCCGTCCGGAAAAATTGAGATCTTCTCGAAGCGTCTGTACGACATGCAGCACCCGGAAATCCCGGCGCTGTCGCACTACGTGCCTGCCCATGAAGGGCCGGAAGACGAGCTGGTCAAAACCTTCCCGCTCCAGCTGATCACCTGGAAAGGGAAAAACCGCGCTAACTCCACCCAGTACGCCAACCCGTGGTTAATTGAGGCGCAGCAGCAAAAGCTGTGGATCCACCCGCAGGATGCGCAAAAGCGCGGCATTGCGCAGGGGGATACCGTGCGTATTCATAACGCGCGCGGCATTTGTGAGATCCCGGCGGAGGTCACGCCGCGCATCATTCCAGGCGTGGTGGCCATGCAGGCAGGCGCCTGGTGGCAGCCGGACGCGCAGGGTATCGATAAAGGCGGCTGCGCAAACGTGCTCAGTTCCGCCCGTATTACCGCGCTTGCGAAAGGGAATTCCCATCAAACCATGCTGGTGGAGGTAGCTAGAGCATGAGTCAGTTTAAACATTACGCACCGGTGAGCGACAAACAGCTGGGTTTTTATATCGACTCTTCTCGCTGCTCGGGCTGCAAGGCATGCCAGGTGGCGTGCAAAGATAAAAACAACCTTGAGGTCGGACGTCGTTTCCGTCGCGTTTATGAAGTCAACGGCGGGAGTTTTATCCCGACCGGGCAGGGCGGCGTCAGCAACAACGTTTTTGCCTACACGCTCTCTATTTCCTGTAACCACTGCGCAGACCCTGTCTGCACCAAAAACTGTCCAACCACCGCGATGCATAAGCGTCCGGGGGACGGCATTGTGCGCGTTGATACTGATAAGTGTGTCGGCTGCGGCTACTGCGCATGGTCTTGCCCTTACGGCGCGCCACAGCTCAACGAGCAGACCGGGCAGATGTCCAAATGTGATTTCTGCGTGGATCTCCAGGCGAAGGGAGAGCAGCCCGTCTGTGTGGCAACCTGTCCACTCGAAGCGATTAAATTCGGGCCGATTGATGAACTGCGGGCGAAGTATGGTGCGGTCTGTGATGTGAAAGGCTTGCCTGATTCCTCCATCACCAAACCAAACCTGGTGATCAAAGCGCATCAGGGCGCAGAGAAAGAGGGGAAACGTCATGCATGAGTTACCGCTGCTGATTTTTACGCTGTTCCTGCAAGGATCGGTTGGCGTTACGCTGTGGCTGGCGTTCGGAAGCACGCAACGCAGCGCGCTGCTGCCGGCAGCCGGAGCGTTTGTGCTGGCGAGTCTGGGGCTGCTCGCCTCCGCGCTGCACATGGGCTATCCGCTTAATGCTCTTAACGCGCTGCGCCACGTATCCAGCTCCTGGCTGAGCCGTGAGATTATCTTTGCCAGTCTTTATCTTGCGGCGCTTGGCTTCGCAACGCTGCTGATGTTTGTCAAAAAGCCAGGCTGGAAGCCACTGTTGGTTGTGGCAGGTCTGGTTGGTTTAGTCGACGTGTTCTGCATGGCGCAGATCTACATGCACGCATCTGTGGTGACATGGCAGCACGTAAACACGCTGGTGCTGTTTTTCGGTTCGGTGGGGATTATCGGCTCAGCCTGCATGGCCGGTGGGACGCGTTCCCAGACTACCGTGCGTGCGGCGGTTGTCATTATCACGCTGCTGGTGCTTGTGCGTCTGGTGATGCAGCCCGTCTGGCTGGCAGATATTACGGCTATGGACAACACCGTGGTGACGTTCCCTCACGCACCGCTACAGATGCTGGAGCAACTGCGAACCGTTCATCTGCTGAGCTGGTGCGTATCCGTTGCGGGTATGCTGTGCTTTGCTGCGGGCGGTCTGAAAGCGGCGCGATCTCCCATGCTGCTGGGAAGCGCATTGCTGATTGTCGGTGAGCTGATGCTGCGCTTCGTTTTCTTCAGTATTGGCTGATGAGTGGATTGACCTTTGCCCCGGCGATGGACGTGACGCATGCGTGCGTCCGTCGCCGTTTTCGCCACGCTTCCTGCCTCGCCTGCGCGGACGTCTGTCCTGTGCAGGCTTTTACTTTTACCGACTCAAGCGTCTCGGTTGATGACAGCCGCTGTATTGAATGCGGTGACTGCCTGTTCGTCTGCCCCGCTGAGGCCATCACCGGCATCACGCCGCGAAAACGCTTTCTGTGTGGCGATACGCTTGTTGGGCCGTTTACTGACCGTGCGCCAGGGGTGAATGAGCTTCTGCTGTGGCACGCGCAGTACCACGTTCGTTTTATCAGTATTGACGCGGAGCAGAATCCTGACTGGTTGCTGGCGATTGCCCGGCTGAATCTGGCGCTTCGCCGACGCGGTGAAGCGGCGTGGGCGTTTAAATATATACCCGTCAACGAGGTTAATACCGCCCGGCGTGTGCTGATGCACGTTCCCCGAGAGGATGTCCAGGCCTGTAGCGTCGTGCCCGGTCAGCGTGAACTGCGCAGGGCGTTTTCTGCGTTTAGCGAGGCAGAGATAACTCTCGATACCGAATCCTGCGTACTGTGCGGCGCGTGCTGGCGGAGTTGTACGGAAAACGCGATTCGGTTTGAGAACGCTGAACTGGTCGTGGAAACCGGACGCTGTACGGGGTGCGGCGGCTGCGAAGCGGTATGCCAGCATGCGGCGATAAACGTGACGCAAACAGAAGGAACAGCGAAAAGCGTGACCATACCGGCATATGAAGCCGTTTGCCTGACGTGCCACCGTCATTTCTGGTCATTTAGGTCTGATGAAAAGCAGTGTCCGCTCTGTTTTCATCATCAACACGGCATGCGAAATACGAGCTGTTGCTAATCTTCGTCTCATTTTAAAAAAATGTTATGCATAACCATAGGCAATGGGGCTATTGCTCTTTATAATCCGCGCCACACCATACTCAGGTATGCAAAAACAACAGAACATTTTACAGAGGTTATCAATGGCTATTGAACGTACTTTTTCCATCATCAAACCAAACGCGGTGGCAAAAAACGTTATTGGCAGCATCTTCGCTCGCTTTGAATCAGCAGGGTTTAAGATCGTTGGCACCAAAATGCTGCACCTGACCGTTGAGCAGGCTCGCGGTTTTTACGCTGAGCACGAAGGTCGCCCATTCTTTGATGGTCTGGTCGAGTTCATGACCTCTGGCCCAATCGTGGTATCCGTACTGGAAGGCGAAAACGCGGTACAGCGTCACCGCGATCTGCTGGGTGCAACCAACCCGGACAACGCGCTGGCAGGTACTCTGCGCGCCGACTATGCAGACAGCTTCACCGAGAACGGCACCCACGGTTCCGACTCTGTTGAATCTGCTGCGCGCGAAATCGCGTTCTTCTTCGCTGAAGGCGAAGTGTGCCCGCGCACTCGCTAATAATTTCGTAAATGCCGCGTGCAAACGTGGCATCCCTGCGCCAGACTTTGTACAATGCAACGCCCCGGACGAGCAGACTGCTTACCGGGGCGTTTCTTTTCAACCCACCAAGGGCCACAACGTGTAACAACGAGGCCGGAAAAAATTATGTCTGAATTAGTGAATACCTCCGAAGTCGCCATTCCTGCGGTTCCCAATAAAAATGGAAAAATTAACCTGCTGGACCTGAACCGTCAGCAGATGCGCGAGTTCTTTAAAGAGATGGGCGAGAAGCCATTTCGTGCCGATCAGGTCATGAAATGGATGTACCACTATTGCAGCGACAACTTTGATGACATGACGGACATCAACAAAGTGCTGCGCAATAAGCTTAAAGAAGTGGCGGAAATCCGCGCACCGGAAGTGGTGGAAGAGCAGCGCTCTTCAGATGGCACCATCAAGTGGGCCATTGCCGTTGGCGATCAGCGCGTTGAAACCGTGTATATCCCGGAAGACGATCGCGCCACGCTGTGCGTCTCTTCTCAGGTGGGCTGTGCGCTGGAGTGCAAATTCTGCTCTACGGCGCAGCAGGGCTTTAACCGTAACCTGCGCGTGTCGGAAATCATCGGCCAGGTCTGGCGTGCCGCGAAAATCGTGGGCGCGGCGAAAGTCACCGGTACACGTCCAATCACCAACGTAGTGATGATGGGGATGGGTGAACCGCTGCTCAACCTGACCAACGTCGTTCCGGCGATGGAAATTATGCTCGACGATTTCGGTTTTGGTCTGTCCAAGCGCCGCGTTACGCTCTCTACTTCCGGCGTTGTGCCTGCGCTGGACAAACTGGGCGACATGATTGACGTTGCGCTGGCCATCTCCCTTCACGCGCCAAACGACGCCATCCGTGACGAAATTGTGCCGATCAACAAAAAGTACAATATCGAAACCTTCCTGGCTGGCGTGCGCCGTTACCTGGAGAAATCTAACGCGAACCAGGGCCGCGTGACCATTGAATACGTGATGCTGGATCATGTTAACGACGGTACCGAACATGCACATGAGCTGGCTGAACTGCTGAAAGATACGCCATGTAAGATCAACCTGATCCCATGGAACCCGTTCCCGGGCGCGCCGTATGGCCGTAGCTCGAACAGCCGTATCGATCGCTTCTCAAAAGTGCTGATGGAGTATGGTTTCACCACCATCGTACGTAAAACGCGTGGCGATGATATTGACGCAGCCTGTGGTCAGCTGGCGGGTGACGTTATTGACCGTACCAAACGTACGCTGCGTAAGCGCATGCAGGGTGAGTCAATCGCGGTCAAAACCGTTTGATTATTATGCAGACACGGCGCGTTTTTTGCGCCGTGAAGCATTAATTTACTGAATATTCAGTCACAATCATTATGACTGATTAATAATTACGGTGCGTTTCATACGACTTTCGGGCAGTATGTAACGACGTAACAACAGTTTAGCGTGAAGGCCTGCCAGCGCTGTCATCTGCGGCCCGACAGTCTTATACTGTTTGTTCCAGGTTAACTGACCTAAAGTTTCGCGGTGCGGGTGGCATTGTGACTCACCGGCACCTGAACCCTTATTTTCACGTACCAGTAGTTGTAGCGAATGAATACTGAAGCCACTCACGATCAAAATGCAGCACTCTCCACTGGCGTTCGTCTTCGCAACGCCCGTGAACAACTCGGACTCAGCCAGCAAGCCGTTGCAGAACGCCTGTGCCTGAAGGTTTCCACCGTTCGCGATATTGAAGAAGATAAGGCACCCGCCGATCTGGCTTCAACGTTTCTGCGCGGTTATATCCGTTCTTACGCCAAACTGGTTCATATCCCTGAAGACGAATTACTGCCGATGATGGAGAAGCAGGCGCCTGTGCGTGCGGCAAAAGTTGCGCCGATGCAGAGCTTCTCTCTGGGTAAACGTCGTAAAAAACGCGATGGCTGGCTGATGAGCTTTACCTGGCTGGTCCTGTTCGTGGTTGTCGGCCTGACGGGCGCATGGTGGTGGCAAAACCATAAAGCGCAGCAGGAAGAGATCACGACGATGGCCGATCAGTCCTCCGCTGAGCTCAATCAGTCTGGTAATAACGGCGCGCAAAGCGTGCCGCTGAGCACCGAAGGAGCTGCGACCTCCAGCGAACCTCAGGCGGCAGCAAGCAGCACGCCTGCAACCGAGCCAGCGACGACGCCAGAAGCGACGGCGAATACCGCACCAGCCACCCAGACCCAGGATCAGAACGCGGTCGTATCACCTTCACAGGCCAATGTTGATACCGCCCCTGCGGCAACGGCACCGGCAGATAACACCGCGGCGTCACTGCCAACTGACCCGGCGGGTACGGCGGCACCTGCCGTTGACCCGAATGCGCTGGTGATGAATTTCACGGCGGATTGCTGGCTGGAAGTGACTGATGCGACAGGTAAAAAGCTGTTCAGCGGCCTGCAACGTAAAGATGGCACGTTAAATCTAACGGGCCAGGCACCTTACAAGCTTAAAATCGGCGCACCGGCAGCGGTACAGATCCAGTATCAAGGAAAACCTGTCGATCTGAGCCGCTTTATCAGAACTAACCAGGTTGCGCGTCTTACCGTTAATGCCGAACAATCAGCAGCACAGTAACAGACGGGCAATGCGGGAGATTTTACATGCATAACCAGGCTCCTATTCAACGTAGAAAATCGAAACGGATTTACGTTGGGAACGTGCCAGTCGGCGATGGGGCGCCTATCGCCGTCCAGTCGATGACCAATACGCGTACTACGGATGTAGAAGCGACGGTCAATCAAATCAAAGCATTAGAACGCGTAGGCGCGGACATTGTTCGCGTCTCTGTACCGACCATGGATGCCGCCGAGGCGTTCAAACTGATCAAGCAGCAGGTGAGCGTTCCGCTGGTTGCCGATATTCACTTCGATTACCGTATCGCGCTGAAAGTCGCTGAATATGGTGTCGATTGCCTGCGTATTAACCCAGGCAACATCGGCAACGAAGAGCGCATTCGCATGGTGGTTGACTGCGCCCGCGATAAAAACATTCCAATCCGTATCGGCGTGAACGCTGGCTCTCTGGAAAAAGATCTCCAGGAAAAGTACGGTGAGCCGACGCCGCAGGCGCTGCTCGAATCCGCAATGCGTCACGTCGATCATCTGGATCGCCTTAACTTCGATCAGTTTAAAGTGAGCGTGAAAGCGTCTGACGTCTTCCTGGCCGTTGAATCGTATCGTCTGCTGGCAAAACAGATCGATCAGCCGCTCCACCTTGGGATCACCGAGGCGGGCGGTCTGCGCAGCGGTTCGGTAAAATCGGCGATTGGTCTCGGCCTGCTGCTCTCTGAAGGCATCGGCGACACGTTACGCGTCTCCCTGGCCGCCGATCCGGTGGAAGAGATCAAAGTCGGTTTCGACATCCTGAAATCACTGCGTATCCGCGCGCGTGGGATCAACTTCATTGCCTGCCCAACCTGTTCACGTCAGGAGTTTGACGTGATCGGCACCGTGAATGCTCTGGAGCAGCGCCTGGAAGACATCATTACCCCGATGGACGTTTCCATCATCGGCTGCGTGGTGAACGGTCCGGGTGAAGCGCTGGTGTCCACGCTGGGCGTGACCGGCGGTAACAAGAAAAGTGGTCTCTATGAAGATGGCGTTCGTAAAGATCGTCTGGATAATAGTGATATGATCGACCAGCTCGAAGCCCGGATTCGCGCGAAAGCGACGATGATGGACGAAGCGAAGCGCATCAGCGTTCAGCAGGTTGAAAAATAACGTGATGGGAAGCAGGCTGCTTCCCATGTATGATTGAACCCATTCTTTGGGTTCTTTTTTGTATATAGAAAGAGAATAAACGTGGCAAAAAACATTCAAGCCATCCGCGGCATGAACGATTATCTGCCTGGCGAAACCGCCATCTGGCAGCGCATTGAAGGCACACTGAAGCAGGTGCTCGGCAGCTACGGTTACAGCGAAATTCGTTTGCCGATTGTAGAGCAGACCCCGTTATTCAAACGCGCGATCGGCGAAGTAACCGACGTGGTTGAAAAAGAGATGTATACCTTTGAGGACCGCAACGGCGACAGCCTGACCCTGCGTCCTGAGGGGACGGCGGGTTGCGTACGCGCCGGCATCGAACATGGTCTCCTGTACAATCAGGAGCAGCGCCTGTGGTATATCGGCCCGATGTTCCGCCACGAACGTCCGCAAAAAGGCCGCTACCGTCAGTTCAACCAGCTTGGCGTGGAAGTGTTTGGTCTGCAAGGGCCAGATATCGATGCCGAACTGATTATGCTGACTGCCCGCTGGTGGCGTGCGCTCGGTATTTCTCAGCACGTATCCCTGGAGCTGAACTCTATCGGTTCTCTGGAAGCGCGTGCGAACTATCGCGATGCGCTGGTGGCGTTCCTGGAACAGCACAAAGAGAAGCTCGACGAAGACTGTAAGCGTCGTATGTACAGCAACCCGCTGCGCGTACTCGATTCCAAAAATCCTGACGTACAGGCGCTGCTGAACGATGCGCCAGCGCTGGGTGACTACCTGGATGAGGATTCCCGCGAACACTTTGCTGGCCTGTGCAAGCTGCTTGAAGCGGCGGGCATTGCTTATACCGTTAACCAGCGTCTGGTGCGCGGTCTGGACTACTACAACCGCACCGTATTTGAGTGGGTCACCACCAGCCTCGGTTCGCAGGGCACCGTCTGTGCCGGTGGTCGTTATGACGGTCTGGTCGAGCAACTGGGTGGTCGCGCAGCACCGGCAGTAGGCTTCGCGATGGGCCTTGAGCGACTTGTTTTGCTGGTTCAGGCAGTTAATCCGGAATTTAAAGCCGATCCTGTTGTCGATATATACCTGGTGGCCTCAGGTGCGGATACGCAGTCTGCGGCGATGCAGCTTGCCGAACGCGTGCGCGATGCGCTGCCGGGCGTTAAGCTGATGACCAACCACGGCGGCGGCAACTTTAAAAAACAGTTTGCTCGTGCCGATAAGTGGGGCGCAAGTATCGCACTGGTGCTGGGTGAGTCCGAAGTGGCCAACGGCGAAGTGGTAGTCAAAGACCTGCGCTCTGGTGAGCAAACTACGGTAACGCAGGATGGCGTTGCGGCGCACTTGCGCACTCTATTGGGCTAAGGAGAAGGACTGCGTGGAAATTTACGAGAACGAACACGACCAGGTTGATGCGGTTAAGCGCTTCTTTGCTGAAAACGGCAAGGCACTGGTTGTAGGGGTTATTTTAGGTGTTGGTGCGCTGGTAGGCTGGCGTTACTGGAACAATCATCAGGCTGACTCTGCTCGCGGTTCGTCCCTGAACTACGAAAATACCGTTAGCGCAATTCGTGCCGATCAGCCGCAAACGTTGACGGCTGCGGAGAAATTTGCCGCTGACAACAAAAACACCTACGGCGCGCTGGCTGCGCTGGAAGTGGCTCAGCAGTATGTTGATAAAAACGAACTGGACAAAGCCGCTGCGCAACTGTCTCAGGGGCTTGCTGCTGCCAGTGACGAAAATCTGAAAGCGGTGATCAATCTGCGTCTGGCGCGTATCCAGGTTCAGCAGAAAAAAGCCGACGACGCGCTGAAAACGCTTGATACCATCAAAGGCGAAGGCTTTGCCGCTATTGTTGCCGATCTTCGCGGTGAAGCACTGCTGAGTAAAGGTGATAAAGCGGGCGCGCGTAAAGCGTGGCAAGCTGGCGTGGATAGTAAAGCTTCACCTGCGCTGAGCGAAATGATGCAGATGAAAATAAATAATTTGTCCGTCTGAGAGGGACCCAATGCAATTGCGTAAATTACTTCTGCCAGGACTGCTTTCTGTTACGTTATTGAGTGGTTGTTCACTGTTCAGTGGCGAAGAAGACGTTGTTAAAATGTCCCCGCTGCCGACGGTTGAAAACCAGTTCACCCCATCCACCGCCTGGGACACCTCTGTGGGAGATGGTATTGGCGATTTTTATTCCAACCTGCACCCGGCATTTGCTGACGGCGTTGTCTATGCGGCCGATCGCAAAGGCACCGTTAAAGCGCTGAACGCTGATGACGGAAAAGAAGTGTGGTCCATTAACCTGGCGGAAAAAGACGGCTGGTTCTCCCGTAAACCTGCACTGCTTTCTGGCGGCCTGACCGTTGCTGGCGGTCACGTGTATGTGGGTAGCGAAAAAGCGCAGGTTTACGCGCTGAATGCCAGCGACGGTTCGGTTGCATGGCAGACCACCGTTGCCGGTGAATCCTTGTCGCGTCCGGTTGTCAGCGACGGCCTGGTGCTGATCCATACCAGCAACGGCCAGTTGCAGGCGCTGAACGAAGCCGATGGTCTGGTAAAATGGACGGTTAACCTGGATATGCCAGCGCTGTCTCTGCGTGGTGAATCTGCTCCGGCGACCGCCTTTGGCGCCGCCATTGTGGGCGGTGACAACGGCCGTGTCAGCGCGGTACTGATGCAGCAGGGCCAGATGATCTGGCAGCAGCGTATTTCCCAGGCGACCGGTTCAACTGAAATTGACCGTCTGAGTGACGTGGACACCACGCCAGTTATCGTCGACGGTGTGGTTTACGCGCTGGCGTACAACGGCAACCTGACGGCGCTGGACCTGCGTAGCGGCCAGATCATGTGGAAACGTGAGCTGGGTTCCGTGAACGATTTCATCGTCGACGGCAACCGTATTTATATGGTGGATCAGAACGACCGTCTGCTGGCGCTGAGCACCGAAGGTGGCGTGACGCTGTGGACGCAGAGCGATCTGCTGCACCGTCTGCTGACCGCACCAGCACTGTATAACGGCAGCCTGGTGGTGGGCGACAGCGAAGGCTATATGCACTGGATCGATCCAGAGAATGGTCGCTTCGTGGCACAGCAGAAAGTGGATAGCTCAGGCTTCCTGACGGAGCCCGTTGTGGCTGACGGCAAACTGCTGATTCAGGCAAAAGACGGCACGCTGTACGCGATCACGCGTTAATTACACGGCGGTTGTAGTATACTAAACGGCTCCTGTTCACTCAGGAGCCGTTTTGACATTTTTAAAAACGCTGCGAAAGCGACGTTATTTTGAATTTTATGAGGCTTCAAACATGGTACCTGTGGTCGCGCTTGTCGGGCGCCCTAACGTTGGAAAATCCACTCTTTTTAACCGTTTAACACGCACCCGTGATGCGCTGGTTGCGGATTTCCCGGGGCTGACGCGTGACCGTAAGTACGGTCGTGCAGAGGTGGAAGGACGCGAGTTCATCTGTATCGATACCGGGGGTATTGACGGTACGGAAGACGGCGTAGAAACCCGCATGGCAGAGCAATCTCTGCTGGCTATCGAAGAAGCGGATGTGGTTCTGTTTATGGTGGATGCTCGCGCTGGCCTGATGCCCGCGGATTCTGCTATTGCTAAACATCTGCGTTCACGCGAAAAGCCTACCTTCCTGGTGGCGAACAAAACTGACGGCATCGATGCCGATCAGGCTGTTGCGGATTTCTGGTCTTTAGGTCTGGGCGATATTTATCCTATCGCGGCCTCGCATGGTCGTGGCGTCACCAGCCTGCTGGAAACCGTGCTGCTGCCGTGGGTTGATGAAGTAAACCCGCCGGAAGAGGTGGACGAGGACGCTGAATACTGGGCGCAGTTTGAAGCCGGAGAGGAAGGCGAGGAAGAGCCGGAAGACGACTTCAACCCGCAGGATCTGCCTATCAAGCTGGCTATCGTGGGTCGCCCAAACGTAGGTAAGTCTACGCTTACTAACCGTATTCTCGGTGAAGAGCGCGTGGTGGTTTACGACATGCCAGGCACAACGCGTGACAGCATTTACATTCCAATGCAGCGCGATGAACGTGAGTACGTACTTATCGACACCGCAGGGGTGCGTAAGCGTGGGAAAATCACCGATGTGGTAGAAAAATTCTCGGTGATCAAAACCCTTCAGTCGATTGAAGACGCCAATGTGGTGCTGCTGGTCATCGACGCACGTGAAGGTATCTCCGATCAGGATCTCTCTCTGCTCGGCTTTATCCTCAATAGTGGGCGCTCGCTGGTTATCGTCGTCAACAAGTGGGACGGTTTGAGCAATGAAGTGCGCGAGCAGGTGAAAGAGACGCTGGACTTCCGTCTGGGCTTTATCGACTTTGCCCGCGTTCACTTCATCTCTGCCCTGCACGGGAGTGGTGTTGGCAACCTGTTCGAATCCGTTCGTGAAGCCTATGACAGCTCTACCCGCCGTCAGAGCACGGCGATGCTGACCCGTATCATGAACATGGCTGCTGAAGACCACCAGCCGCCGCTGGTGCGCGGTCGTCGCGTGAAGCTGAAATATGCTCACGCCGGGGGGTATAACCCGCCTATCGTGGTGATCCACGGTAACCAGGTGAAGGATCTGCCGGACTCCTACAAACGCTACCTGATGAACTACTTCCGCAAGTCGCTGGACGTGATGGGTACGCCTATCCGTATTCAGTTCAAGGAAGGGGAGAACCCGTTTGCGAATAAACGCAACACCCTGACGCCGAACCAGATGCGTAAGCGTAAGCGTTTGATTAAGCACATTAAGAAAAGCAAATAATTCTCACCGAACTCACTAAAACCCGCGCCTGTCGCGGGTTTTTTTCGCCCATTCAAAAGGCCTGCCTTCCCTGTGTGATGTCAATCACTATTCGCTTTTAACCATGTTTATATCTAAGAAAGTAGACAATCATCGAATTTTCGTCTTAAAGTCCAGGGTTCGGTACTAGACAAAACTAGCGCCTGGTTATCAAATGGTTAACCAACATTTCGCCGCATGTAAAAAATCGATCGGATACGTAACCGTTCGGCGTACATGCTGGTGTTTACAAGCACGACACATACCTTTTCGGGAGAATTATGCAATCCTCTGTTAATCAAAAAGAGAGCCGAACCTTCTTCGGCCATCCTTATCCGCTCGGTTCGCTGTTCTTCACCGAGATGTGGGAGCGTTTTTCGTTTTACGGTATTCGCCCGCTACTGATTCTGTTTATGGCCGCCACCGTGTATGACGGCGGAATGGGCCTGGCGCGTGAAAACGCCTCGGCGATTGTCGGCATCTTTGCCGGCACCATGTACCTCGCTGCGCTGCCGGGCGGCTGGCTGGCGGATAACTGGCTCGGCCAGCAGCGGGCCGTCTGGTACGGTTCGATTTTGATTGCGCTCGGGCACCTGTCGATCGCCCTGTCGGCCATCATGGGCGACAACCTGTTCTTCATCGGCCTGATGTTTATCGTGCTCGGCTCCGGCCTGTTCAAGACCTGTATCTCGGTCATGGTCGGCACCCTGTATAAAAAAGGCGATGCGCGTCGTGACGGCGGTTTCTCGCTGTTCTATATGGGCATCAACATGGGCTCGTTCATTGCCCCTCTGATTTCCGGCTGGCTGATTAAAACCCACGGCTGGCACTGGGGCTTTGGTATCGGTGGTATCGGGATGCTGGTCGCCCTGATTATCTTCCGCGTGTTTGCCGTTCCGGCCATGAAGCGCTACGACAGTGAAGTCGGTCTGGACTCCACCTGGAACAGTCCGGTAGTGAAACGTAACGGCGTGGGTGCCTGGCTGCTGGCGCTGGCTGTGGGTGTTGCAATCATCGTAACGTTGATTGCCCAGGGCGTGATTGTGATTAATCCGGTCGCGGTCGCCAGCGTGTTGGTGTATGTGATTGCCGCCTCCGTCGCGCTCTACTTCATCTATCTGTTCATCTTCGCCGGGCTGAATCGCAAAGAGCGCGCAAGGCTGCTGGTGTGCTTTATTCTGCTGGTCTCCGCCGCGTTCTTCTGGTCCGCGTTCGAGCAGAAGCCAACCTCCTTCAACCTGTTCGCCAACGACTACACTAACCGCATGATCGGTGATTTTGAGATCCCGGCGGTGTGGTTCCAGTCGATCAATGCCCTGTTCATCATTCTGCTGGCCCCGGTATTTAGCTGGGCATGGCCGAAGCTGGCGAGCAAAAACATTCGTCCGAGCAGCATCACCAAGTTCGTGATCGGTATTCTGTGCGCGGCGGCGGGCTTTGGCCTGATGATGCTGGCGGCGCAGAACGTGCTGAGCAACGGTGGGGCAGGGGTTTCTCCGTTCTGGCTGGTGGGCAGTATCCTGATGCTGACGCTCGGGGAACTGTGCCTGAGTCCGATTGGTCTGGCGACCATGACCCTGCTGGCGCCGGAGAGAATGCGCGGCCAGATGATGGGCCTGTGGTTCTGCGCCAGTGCGCTGGGTAACCTGGCTGCGGGGCTGATTGGTGGTCACGTGAAGGCCGACCAGCTGGATATGCTGCCAGACCTCTTTGCCCGTTGCTCCATTGCGCTGCTGATTTGTGCTGCGGTGCTGATCGTCCTCATTGTTCCGGTGCGCCGCATGCTGGAAAATGCGCAGACTAAACCGGCCGCTAACGCCTGATAAACCTCGACCTTGCCGGGGTGGCGTTATGCCCCGGCAATTGACTTAACGAGGTAAGAACATGCTGTTAGGGTTTGTTGGGCTTGGTGCTGTGGTTGAAACGGCTTACTTACCGGCAATACGAAATCTTTTTCCTGATACTCCGCGCTGTTTAGGTTTTGATATTCATCCCGAGAAGCAGCCTGAAGGGGTCACACGTTGCGCGTCGCTCGGTGAACTTCTTTCCCACCCGCTGGATACCCTGTTTATCACCACTTCCTCCCTGTACCACCTCGAGGTACTTGAGCAGGCGCTGGCCTCACCCGCGTCGCGTATTGTGGTAGAAAAACCGATTGTCGCCACGCTGCCCCAAATTGAAAAACTGAAAGCGCTGCTGGCTCAACCGGGAGCCGCCGACCGCGTGCTGGCGCTCGATCACTGGATGGCGCGTCTCGATAGCGTAAAGCAATCACTGGTCGCTCATATTTCTGACATCGTCAAAATCGAAGGCTTTTTGCAGGAGCCAAGCGGGTATAACGCCGAAGGAGAGCCCATTGCGCTCAACTTCGCCACCGGCGAGCCAGACGCGCGAACGCTTCGCCATCCAGATGGTGTGATTCTGGATATCGGTACGCACGTGCTGGCGATGCTGCGTGAAACGGTGCTTTACCTGGGCGGCAGTGACGATATGACGTTGCAGGTGGTGACAGCAAAAGACCGCCTGGGCCGCGAAATCGCAACGGGCGATCTGACCACGGCGGAAGGCGAGGCGCATTTGCAGGGAAGCATCAGCGGCGTGCCGGTGGACATCTGGCTTAACAAATACGCGGGGCCAGCGGGCGGGCAAAAGGGATTACGCTTCCATTTGCGCGACGGGCGCATCGTCAGCCACGACCGACGCGGCGCAGAAGATGTGCTGGAGCTGATTAAGGGTAAAGAAATTCAGCGCTGGCATATTCCCGGTACGATCTACGAGCATTGCCTTGCGGAGCATATTCTGGGAGCAAAAAGTCTCTTTGAACGGGATCCGCACCAGGTGAGCCGCACGACGCGCCGCAGGGTCGAGGAGGTGACGCTGCTGCTGACCTTACAGCAACAGTTGCGTGGCCCGCACTGAACGCGACGTGGTAAAATTATCGCAGACCTGAACGCTTTGAAGGAGTCACCATGACGATTACCTGCCCGGATTGCCAGACACCGCTGGAGCCCCTGAACGGGGTAGCGCACTGCGAAAATTGTAATAAAGATATCGCGCTCGAAGCCCGCTGCCCGGAGTGTCATCAGCCACTCCAGGTACTAAAAGCCTGCGGTGCGGTGGACTATTTTTGCCAGAACGGCCACGGTCTTATCTCTAAAAAACGCGTGGAGTTTGTTCGGGCTGAAGGTTAATCGCACACGCAGCCTTCACCTTTCTGCCACAGTTCCACCAGCGACTCGGGTGCTTCCTGCTCGGGTACCAGCACGATGATATCGGCGTAGTGCGCCTGATTTTGGCCGGTCCAGATAATCTGGATGCGGAAATAGCGCTGGTCACCGCTGCCGGGGGAAGAGGCTTGCCCGGGCGGCTGGCCGCGCGGGAAAGCCTGCTCAAGAATGCTCACCAGGCGCTGGCGCTGGGCCTCATTAAGCGAGGAGAGCGCAATGGTGCGCTGGCCGCTCAGCTTAGGGATAAAGGCGACGCCGCCTTCCCGGGCCAGCTCAACCACGGCGTCATCCGTCAGTTCCGGAACCTGCATTTACAGTACTCCCACCTGTTCCCAGGCTTGTTTAATGGCCGCCCCAACGTCGCTACCGGAGCGTTTCTCGCCGTGCGCGATCGTCAGTTTTGCAAAGGCATCAAAATCCGCATCCTGCGCCAGGTTGCGATCGCAAACCGTGTCGTACCAGGCATAACCCGCTTTTTCCCAGGCGTAGCCACCGATCGCCGTTGCGGCCAGGTAAAACGCGCGGTTGGGGATGCCGGAGTTAAGATGCACGCCGCCGTTATCCTCGCGCGTTTTGATGAAGTCTTTCATGTGCGCGGGCTGCGGGTCTTTGCCGAGCAGCGGATCGTCGTAGGCGGTACCGGGTTCAGACATGGAACGTAGCCCTTTCCCGTTGATACCCTCCGCCAGCAGACCCTCGCCAATCAGCCAGTCTGCTTTATCGGCGGTTTGCTTAAGATGGTATTGCTTCACCAGCGAGCCAAACACGTCTGACAGCGACTCGTTCAGCGCGCCCGACTGTTCAAAATAGATCAGTCCGGCTTCGGTCTCGGTCACGCCGTGGCTCAGCTCATGCGCCACCACGTCGATGGCAATGGTGAAGCGGTTGAAGATTTCTCCGTCACCGTCGCCAAAGACCATCTGCTGGCCGTTCCAGAAGGCGTTCTGATATTCCCGGCCATAGTGCACGGTGCCGGTGAGGATCAGCCCTTTGTTATCGAGCGAATCGCGCTGATATTCTTTCCAGAAGAAATCATGGGTGATACCCAGATAATCGTACGCTTCATCCACCGCCACATCGCCGTTGGAGGGCTGGCCTTCATAGCGCACTTGGGTACCCGGCAGCTCCTGGGTCTGTTTCGCATCGTAGATGTCACGCTCAAGCTGACCGGCTTTATTCACATGCGGCGCGGCGGGTTTGCCCGGCATATGGGCCATCAGCGTCTGGACGTGGGTTAAGGTCTGACGGGCGCAGCGCTGCTGCGGCTCAGAACCGCTTTCGATAATACGGCGAAGAATATACGGAGGGATGACGCTATGAAAATGGGGCATGCTGCTCTCCTTATTAAAAAAGGCAATAGCAGCAGTATAGTTTGTAACCGGCGAAGATTTATCCGCTTTTACGCTGGCGCGTTTTTTTCACCGGTTTGATCTCTTTCACCTCACTCTCGACCCAGCCGTCAGAAAGCCGGGTGGTGAGCACATCCCCGGCTTTAACCTGTTTCGTTTGTTTCAGCACTTTGCCGTCCGTCGCAGTGGTCACACTATAGCCGCGAGCCAGCGTTGAGAGCGGGCTGACGGCTTCCAGATGGGTGACCGCATTGCCAAAACGCTCGCGCGTGGTGCTCAGGCGTGAGCGGATATTTTCCGCGAGGCGGAACTCAAGCTGCTGGATACGCGTTTGTGCGCGATAAATCTTCGGCTGCGGGTTTTGCTGGTTCAGACGCTGCGTGACGCGCTGCTGGCGAGATACCGCCCGCTTAAGCTGGTTATCCAGCGCGAAGTTCATCCGCTGACGCAGACGTTCCAGCACGGTTTGCTGACGCGCCAGACGCAATTGCGGATGCTGCTGTTGCAGACGATGGTGAAGCTGGGTAAAGCGGCGGGTACGGTTGGCGAGGAAGTAGTCCATCGCCATCTCCAGGCGCTGCTGCCCGTTCTGGATCTGACGCAGCAGCTCCTGCTGGTTACGGCTGACTACCTCTGCCGCCGCGGACGGCGTGGGCGCGCGTAAATCCGCGACAAAATCCGCTATCGTCACATCCGTTTCATGGCCGACGGCGCTTACCACCGGGATAAGGCTGGCAAAGATTGCCCGCGCCACGCGCTCGTCGTTAAAGCTCCAAAGGTCTTCCAGCGAGCCGCCGCCGCGCCCGACGATCAGGACATCACACTCCTGACGGGCATTTGCCAGTTCAATCGCGCGCACGATCTGCCCCGGCGCATCGTCACCCTGAACGGCAGTTGGGTAAATAATGACGGGCAGGGAAGGGTCACGGCGCTTCAGGACGTGCAAAATATCGTGCAGGGCCGCACCGGTTTTCGAGGTAATGACCCCAACGCAGTGAGCGGGTGAGGGCAGGGGCTTTTTAAACTGCTGGTCGAACAATCCCTCAGCCGAAAGCATGGCTTTGAGCTGCTCGTACTTCTGTTGCAGCAAGCCTTCGCCCGCGGGCTGCATGCTCTCGACGATAATCTGATAATCGCCGCGCGGCTCATACAGGGTAATGTTGGCGCGAACCAGAACCTGCTGGCCATGCTGAGGACGGAACGTCACGCGACGGTTGCTGTTGCGGAACATCGCGCAGCGCACCTGAGCGGTGTCGTCTTTCAGCGTAAAGTACCAGTGACCGGAAGCAGGCTGCGTGAAGTTAGAGATTTCACCGCTGATCCAGACCTGTCCCATTTCCTGCTCAAGCAGCAAACGTACCGTCTGATTAAGGCGGCTGACAGTATAAATTGAGGGGGATTGAGAGGATAACATGTGAGCGGGATCAAATTCTAAATCAGCAAGTTATTCAGTCGATAGTAACCTGCTGAGAGGTGAGCGCAAGCATTTTTTTCAAAAAAGTGTGGATGCAATCGGTTACGCTCTGTATAATGCCACGGCAATATTTAACCACCCAGGTCAGAGATATTGCCCATGCTACGTATCGCTAAAGAAGCACTGACGTTTGACGACGTCCTCCTCGTTCCCGCTCACTCCACCGTTCTGCCGAATACTGCCGACCTCAGCACGCAGTTGACGAAAACCATTCGTCTGAACATTCCTATGCTCTCCGCAGCAATGGACACCGTGACTGAAGCGCGTCTGGCTATCGCCCTGGCACAGGAAGGCGGCATTGGCTTTATCCACAAAAACATGTCTATCGAGCGTCAGGCGGAAGAAGTTCGCCGCGTGAAGAAGCATGAATCCGGTATCGTGTCCGATCCTCAGACCGTTCTGCCAACCACCACGCTGCACGAAGTGAAAGCCCTGACCGAGCGTAACGGCTTTGCAGGCTATCCGGTAGTCACTGAAGACAACGAACTGGTGGGTATCATTACCGGTCGTGACGTGCGTTTCGTGACTGACCTGAACCAGCCTGTCAGCGTCTACATGACGCCAAAAGAGCGTCTGGTGACCGTGCGTGAAGGCGAAACCCGCGACGTGGTGCTGGCGAAAATGCACGAAAAACGCGTTGAGAAAGCGCTGGTTGTGGACGCGAACTTCCACCTGCGCGGCATGATCACCGTTAAAGATTTCCAGAAAGCAGAACGTAAACCGAACGCCTGTAAAGACGAGCATGGCCGTCTGCGCGTCGGCGCTGCGGTTGGCGCAGGTGCGGGTAACGAAGAGCGCGTTGACGCGCTGGTTGCTGCGGGCGTTGACGTGCTGCTGATTGACTCCTCCCACGGCCACTCCGAAGGCGTTCTGCAACGTATTCGTGAAACCCGTGCTAAATACCCGGATCTCCAGATCATCGGCGGTAACGTGGCAACCGGCGCAGGCGCTCGCGCGCTGGCGGAAGCGGGTTGCAGCGCGGTGAAAGTGGGTATCGGTCCTGGCTCTATCTGTACCACCCGTATCGTCACCGGCGTAGGCGTGCCGCAGATCACGGCGGTTTCTGACGCGGTTGAAGCGCTGGAAGGTACCGGTATTCCGGTCATCGCGGACGGCGGTATCCGTTTCTCTGGCGACATTGCCAAAGCGATCGCCGCAGGTGCCGCAGCCGTGATGGTGGGCTCCATGCTGGCCGGTACCGAAGAATCCCCGGGTGAAATCGAACTCTACCAGGGGCGTTCTTATAAATCCTACCGCGGTATGGGCTCCCTGGGCGCGATGTCTAAAGGTTCCTCTGACCGTTACTTCCAGACCGATAACGCCGCAGACAAACTGGTGCCGGAAGGTATCGAAGGTCGTGTGGCGTATAAAGGCCGCCTGAAAGAGATCATTCACCAGCAGATGGGCGGCCTGCGCTCCTGTATGGGTCTGACCGGCTGTGGTACCATTGACCTGCTGCGTACCAAAGCGGAATTCGTACGCATCAGCGGTGCGGGTATCCAGGAGAGCCACGTTCACGACGTGACGATCACCAAAGAGTCCCCGAACTACCGTCTGGGCTCCTGATAAATTTCCGCGCCCGGCTCAATGCCGGGCGCTTTGTTTTGTTTCACTTGCCTCGGAATTAGCGTCAATGACGGAAAACATTCATAAACATCGCATTCTCATCCTGGACTTTGGTTCTCAGTACACTCAGCTGGTGGCGCGCCGCGTGCGTGAGCTGGGCGTTTACTGTGAGCTGTGGGCGTGGGATGTCACGGAAGCACAGATTCGCGAGTTCAATCCAAGCGGCATCATCCTGTCCGGCGGCCCGGAAAGCACCACCGAAGAGAACAGCCCGCGTGCGCCGCAGTACGTGTTCGAAGCGGGCGTACCGGTGTTCGGCGTTTGCTACGGCATGCAGACCATGGCGATGCAGCTGGGCGGCCACGTAGAAGGCTCTAACGAGCGTGAGTTCGGCTACGCACAGGTTGAAGTCGTCACCGACAGCGCGCTGGTGCGCGGTATCGAAGACTCCCTGACCGCAGACGGCAAACCGCTGCTGGACGTGTGGATGAGCCACGGCGACAAAGTCACCGCTATCCCGTCCGACTTCGTGACCGTTGCCAGCACCGAAAGCTGCCCGTTCGCGATCATGGCGAACGAAGAAAAACGCTTCTACGGCGTGCAGTTCCACCCGGAAGTGACCCACACCCGTCAGGGTATGCGCATGCTGGAGCGCTTCGTGCGTGACATCTGCCAGTGCGAAGCCCTGTGGACCCCGGCAAAAATCATCGACGATGCCGTGGAGCGTATCCGCCAGCAGGTTGGCGATGACAAAGTGATCCTCGGCCTCTCCGGCGGCGTGGACTCCTCCGTGACCGCGATGCTGCTGCACCGCGCCATCGGTAAAAACCTGACCTGCGTCTTCGTGGACAACGGTCTGCTGCGTCTGAACGAAGCCCAGCAGGTTATGGACATGTTTGGCGACCACTTCGGTCTGAACATCGTTCACGTGGAAGGCGAGCAGCGCTTCCTGGACGCGCTGAAAGGCGAGAACGATCCGGAAGCGAAACGTAAAATCATCGGTCGCGTGTTCGTGGAAGTGTTCGACGAAGAAGCGCTGAAGCTGGAAGACGTGAAGTGGCTGGCGCAGGGTACCATCTACCCGGACGTGATCGAGTCTGCGGCCTCCGCAACCGGTAAAGCGCACGTCATCAAATCTCACCACAACGTGGGCGGCCTGCCGAAAGAGATGAAGATGGGCCTGGTTGAACCGCTGCGCGAGCTGTTCAAAGACGAAGTGCGTAAGATCGGTCTGGAACTGGGTCTGCCGTACGACATGCTCTACCGTCACCCGTTCCCGGGTCCGGGTCTGGGCGTGCGCGTGCTGGGCGAAGTGAAGAAAGAGTACTGCGACCTGCTGCGTCGCGCGGACGCTATCTTCATCGAAGAACTGCACAAAGCTGACCTGTACAACAAAGTGAGCCAGGCGTTCACCGTATTCCTGCCGGTTCGCTCCGTCGGCGTAATGGGCGATGGCCGCAAGTACGACTGGGTTGTCTCCCTGCGTGCGGTGGAAACCATCGACTTCATGACCGCGCACTGGGCGCACCTGCCGTATGACTTCTTAGGCCGCGTGTCTAACCGCATCATCAACGAAGTGAACGGTATTTCCCGCGTGGTGTATGACATCAGCGGTAAGCCACCGGCGACGATCGAGTGGGAGTAAGCCCATAACCTTTCCTGCGAAGTTATAAGCAGGTAAGACTGATAAAACCCTCTGTTTACAGAGGGTTTTTCTTTTTGGCCGATATCCGGCCCGGCGGTGAACTACTGGCTCATCTGCCGCGATTCACGGCAGCCGATACTGCGTCGCCATGCGCCGGGTGCCTGACCATACTGACGCTTAAAGCTGCGGTTGAAGGACTGCTGAGAGTCAAAGCCCAGCGCGATCGCCACGTTCAGAATCGGTTCATCGCTGTGGGCCAGGCGCTCAACCGATTTTTGCAGCTTTTGCGCGCGAATATATTCGGCGAGAGGGGAGCCGGTATGCTCTTTGAAAAGCCGCTGGAGGTGCCATTTCGAATAGCCGGCTCGCCTGGAGACGGTTTCAATGTCCAGACGGCTATCGAGGTTATTGTCGATCCAGTCGAGTAAATCGTGAATGAATGCACCCGTGTTCATTTTGCTTCCCCCTACGCCGCGCATTAAAAAGCATCTTTGTTTGTTGCACTTAAAGGTGACCCGTTTTTACATTAATTGCAAGTTTTATTGTTGCATTTAAATCCCCTCTCAAAACGCGTGATTTATCTTCGCCGCAAATAGCACATAAAGTGCAACAATTATTCTTGCACTTAATTAAGCGCCTTCCTACAATCGCCGCGATAGTGTATTCGCAACTGTTACAGTTTTGTGGCGATGAACGACACAAATGGCCTTCAGCCAGCTACCGGACAAAGGAAGTGGCGCGGCGCCTCCCGCTGCGTCTTGCCCGGCGGCTACAATAACCGGAATAAAAATAATGAGCCTGCAAAAAACCTGGGTTAACTTTCATCTGAGCGCGATGGGGGTGGTTTTACTCTCCGCGCTTCTCGTCGGGTGCGATGACAGCGTCGCGCAAAATGCCGCGCCGCAAGCGCCCGTTGTCAGCGCTGCTGACGTGGTGGTGAAATCCATTAGCCAGTGGGACAGCTTTAACGGTCGCATTGAAGCGGTGGAAAGCGTTCAGCTGCGTCCGCGCGTCTCCGGCTACATTGAGAAAGTGAATTACACCGACGGCCAGGAGGTGAAAAAGGGCGAGGTGCTGTTCACGATTGATGACCGAACCTATCGCGCCGCGCTGGAACAGGCGCAGGCGAACCTGGCGAGAGCCAAAACGCAGGCCAGTCTGGCGCGAAGCGAGGCTAACCGTACCGATAAATTAGTCAATACCAACGTGGTGTCCCGCGAAGAGTGGGAGCAGCGCCGTTCCGCCGCTACCCAGGCGCAGGCCGATATTCGCGCCGCGCAGGCGGCGGTAGACGCTGCGCAACTTAACCTCGACTTCACCAAAGTGACCGCGCCTATCGACGGTCGCGCCAGCCGGGCGCTGATCACCAGCGGTAACCTGGTGACGGCGGGCGACAGCGCCAGCGTGCTCACCACCCTGGTCTCGCAGAAAACGGTTTATGTCTACTTCGACGTGGACGAGTCAACCTACCTTCACTATCAGAACCTGGCCCGCAGCGGGCAGCGGGTGTCCGGCGATCATGCGGCGCTGCCGGTGGAGATTGGCCTGACGGGCGAGGAGGGCTATCCCCATCAGGGCAAAGTGGATTTCCTGGATAACCAGCTCACACCGGGTACCGGAACGATCCGCATGCGCGCGCTGCTGGATAACTCACAGCGTCAGTTCACGCCAGGACTCTTTGCCCGCGTGCGTCTGCCGGGCAGTGCGGAATTTAAAGCCACGCTTGTTGACGATAAGGCGGTGCTGACCGATCAGGATCGTAAATATGTCTATATCGTGGATAAAGACGGGAAAGCGCAGCGCCGCGACATTACGCCCGGGCGTCTGGCCGACGGTTTACGTATCGTACAGCAGGGGCTGAATCCCGGGGATAAAGTCATCGTCGATGGTTTACAAAAAGTGTTTATGCCGGGTATGCCGGTTAACGCGAAAACCGTTGCCATGACCGCCAGCGCCGCCCTCAACTGATCCCTTACCTGAGAATCCAATCCATGGACTTTTCCCGTTTTTTCATCGACAGGCCGATTTTTGCCGCCGTACTGTCGATTCTGATTTTTATCACAGGATTAATCGCCATCCCGCTGCTGCCGGTGAGCGAATACCCTGACGTCGTGCCGCCAAGCGTGCAGGTGCGCGCCGAGTACCCGGGCGCCAACCCGAAAGTGATTGCCGAGACCGTGGCAACGCCGCTGGAAGAGGCGATCAACGGCGTTGAGAACATGATGTACATGAAATCCGTCGCGGGCTCCGACGGCGTGCTGGTGACTACCGTCACCTTCCGTCCGGGCACCGACCCGGATCAGGCGCAGGTTCAGGTGCAAAACCGCGTCGCGCAGGCCGAAGCGCGTCTGCCGGAAGACGTGCGGCGTCTGGGCATCACGACTCAGAAACAGTCGCCAACGCTGACGCTGGTGGTGCATCTGTTTTCGCCTGGCGGTAAGTACGATTCACTGTATATGCGTAACTACGCCACGCTGAAGGTGAAGGACGAGCTGGCGCGTCTGCCCGGCGTGGGGCAGATTCAGATTTTCGGCTCGGGTGAATACGCGATGCGCGTCTGGCTGGACCCGAACAAGGTCGCGGCCCGCGGGCTGACCGCTTCGGACGTGGTCACGGCGATGCAGGAGCAGAACGTGCAGGTGTCCGCCGGGCAGCTTGGCGCCGAGCCGCTGCCGAAAGAGAGCGATTTCCTGATCTCCATTAACGCCCAGGGCCGCCTGCATACCGAAGACGAGTTCGGCAACATTGTCCTGAAAACCACGCAGGATGGTACGGTCGTCCGACTGCGCGACGTGGCGCGTGTCGAGATGGGGTCCGGCAGCTACGCGCTGCGCTCCCAGTTGAACAATAAAGACGCGGTCGGGATTGGTATCTTCCAGTCGCCGGGGGCAAACGCCATCGATCTGTCTAACGCGGTACGCGCCAAAATGGACGAACTGTCCACACGATTCCCGGACGATATGAAATGGGCGGCGCCTTACGACCCGACGGTGTTTGTACGCGACTCGATCCGCGCTGTGGTGCAAACGCTGCTGGAAGCGGTGGTGCTGGTCGTGCTGGTGGTGATCCTGTTCCTGCAAACCTGGCGCGCGTCGATAATCCCGCTGATTGCGGTGCCGGTATCGGTAGTGGGCACGTTCAGTATTCTCTACCTGCTGGGCTTTTCGCTGAATACCCTGAGCCTGTTCGGGCTGGTGCTGGCGATTGGTATCGTGGTGGACGATGCCATCGTGGTGGTGGAAAACGTCGAACGAAATATCGAAGAGGGGCTCGCCCCACTTGCGGCAGCGCATCAGGCGATGCGTGAAGTGTCCGGACCGATTATTGCCATTGCGCTGGTGCTGTGTGCGGTATTCGTTCCGATGGCGTTCCTCTCCGGCGTGACCGGTCAGTTCTACAAGCAGTTTGCGGTAACGATAGCCATTTCCACGGTGATTTCCGCGATCAACTCGCTGACGCTCTCGCCAGCGCTGGCCGCGCTGCTGTTGAAGCCGCATGGCGCCCCGAAAGATTTCCCGACCCGGCTTATCGATCGTCTGTTCGGCTGGATTTTCCGTCCGTTTAACCGCTTTTTCCACCGCAGCTCGACTGGCTATCAGGGGCTGGTGGGCAAAACGCTCGGCCGACGCGGGGCAGTGTTCGTGGTTTATTTGCTGCTGCTTTGCGCTGCGGGCGTGATGTTTAAAGCCGTTCCCGGCGGGTTTATTCCGACGCAGGATAAGCTGTACCTGATCGGCGGCGTGAAAATGCCGGAAGGCTCGTCGCTGGTGCGCACCGATGCGGTGATCCGCAAAATGAGCGAAATCGGGATGAATACCGAAGGCGTGGATTATGCGGTCGCGTTTCCTGGCCTGAATGCGCTCCAGTTCACCAATACGCCGAACACCGGGACGGTCTTCTTTGGCCTGAAGCCTTTCGACCAGCGTAAACATACTGCGGCGGAAATAAACGCGGAGATCAACGCGAAAATCGCGCAAATCCAGCAGGGCTTTGGCTTCTCGATTCTGCCGCCGCCGATTTTAGGTCTGGGCCAGGGATCGGGCTATTCGCTGTATATTCAGGATCGTGCTGGTCTGGGCTATGGCGCGCTGCAAAACGCGGTGAACACCATGTCCGGGGCGATTATGCAGACGCCGGGGATGCATTTCCCTATCTCAACCTACCAGGCAAACGTTCCGCAGCTGGATGTACAGGTTGACCGTGATAAGGCGAAAGCGCAGGGCGTGTCGCTCACCGATCTCTTCGGGACGCTGCAAACCTATCTGGGCTCGTCTTATGTGAATGACTTCAACCAGTTCGGTCGCACCTGGCGCGTAATGGCACAGGCCGACGGGCAGTTCCGCGACAGCGTGGAAGATATCGCGAATTTACGCACCCGTAATAGCCAGGGTGAAATGGTGCCGATTGGCAGTATGGTGAAAATCACGACCACCTACGGTCCGGACCCGGTGATCCGCTACAACGGCTACCCGGCGGCGGATCTGATTGGCGATGCCGACCCGCGCGTGCTCTCTTCCGCGCAGGCGATGACGCAGCTGGACGGTATGTCTAAGCAGATCCTGCCGAACGGGATGAATATTGAATGGACGGACCTGAGCTTCCAGCAGGCCACCCAGGGCAACACGGCGCTGATCGTCTTCCCGGTCGCGGTGCTGCTGGCGTTCCTGGTGCTGGCGGCGCTGTATGAAAGCTGGACGCTGCCCCTGGCGGTGATCCTCATCGTGCCGATGACGATGCTCTCCGCGCTGTTCGGCGTCTGGCTGACCGGGGGCGATAACAACGTCTTCGTGCAGGTAGGGCTGGTGGTTCTGATGGGGCTGGCCTGTAAAAACGCGATTCTTATCGTGGAGTTTGCCCGCGAGCTGGAAATTCAGGGCAAAGGCATTATGGAGGCCGCGCTGGAAGCGTGCCGCCTGCGTTTACGCCCGATTGTAATGACCTCTATCGCCTTTATTGCCGGGACCATTCCACTGATCCTTGGTCACGGGGCAGGGGCAGAAGTGCGCGGCGTCACCGGGATCACCGTGTTCGCCGGGATGCTGGGTGTGACGCTGTTTGGTCTGTTCCTGACGCCGGTCTTTTACGTGACGCTGCGTAAGTTCGTGACGCGCGGTAAAGCGGAAAGAGAGGTGTTGCCTGCGTAGGACGTAGCAGATAGCAAAAAGCCGCCTTCACAATGAAGGCGGCTTTTTTTTCGCAGTCTGTCAGGATTAGGGCGCTTTTTTATGCTGTGTGCAGAGTTCCGGCACCGGATCGCACCCGCTGGTATCGGCTTTTTTCACCTCTTCCAGCGCGCTGGCGACGGTATGGCGCGCTAAAACCGCTAACGAAGCCTGCTCCGCTTCATCAGCGATTGATTTGAAGTACCAGCAGGCGTTGGCGCTGACCACGCAGCGGGCCGGGACGTCAGGACGGGACGCCCACAGCTTTTTATCTTCAGTGACGGAAAGGTAGATATCACGCAGGGTAATCTCTTCCGCCGGGCGGCCAAGGTGAATAGAGCCGTTGCGGCCAAGCGTGGAGACGATAATGCCGTCGCGGGCGAGAGGAACCATTAATTTGCGGATAAAGCTCGGATTCGCTTCCAGGCCGTAAGCCAGGATTGCACTCGTCGAACGTTCACCCGATTGCTCCGCCATCGCTACGCTGAGAACCATCTGCAAAGCTGTCGGGAAGCGATAATCTAACATTTTTCTGTCCTGGGTTGCGGTGAATCTTGTTCTTTTTGGCACCGCAGAGGTGAATAATCAGTAAGTAACAATATAACAAATACGGTAATTTTATTGAAGCAATCTGCGGCATACGTGAAGTAACGCTGCGCTGACACATGTCAGGACGTGTAGCGCCGCGTTTACGTTCATGCGAACGCCGGATTCGGGAAATCAACGGTCACCATAAGACCGCCTTCGGCTGACGTACTCAGATTGACCCTGCCGTTGTGTTGTTGCGTAACGGCTTTGACGATGGCAAGCCCCAGTCCGCTCCCGCTTTGGGTCTGATTAGGATCGCGGAAGAACCTGTCGAACACACGCTCCCGCAATTCAACCGGAATGCCGGGACCCGCGTCTGAGACGCGCAGCTGAGCGGACTTATCACGCGATTGCAGTTGTACCTCAATGCGTCCACCCTCAGGGCTGTACTTCACGGCATTCTCAATTAAATTGTCGATCAGCGATACCAGACGTTCCCGAATGCCTGTGATATGGATTTCATCATCGGCGATGAATTCAAACTCAATTCTGCGCCCGGACGCCAGCGGTTCCAGGGCAGCCATTCGCTCCTGAATAAGCGTCGTCAGCGGCACAGGCGACATCACCGTGCTGATGTGCGCTTCGCTGTGCATCATCAGCAGAAGCTGATTGACGAGACGCGCAGCACGGCTATTGCTGCGAACAATGCCCGCAAGCAGCTCCTGCTGGCTTTCGCTGATGACCCAGGACTGCAACGCCTCGACGTTGATCCGCATCGCGGCCAGAGGCGTACGCAGTTCGTGTGCGGCATCGGCAATAAACATTCTTTCCCTTTCGGCGCTTTCCCGCACCCTGGCCAGAAAGTCATTAATCGCGTCGACTGTCTGGCGAAGCTCCCTGTGTCTGGGGACGGCTTTTAAAGGCGAGAGATCGTCCGGCGTGCGCAATGAAATTTCATTCACCACCTTGTTCCAGGGGCGCATCGCGATGCGGATGGACAGCCACGCGGGGAACAGAAGAAAAGGGATGCATATCATCAGCGGCATGACGTAGTAGCCGCGCGAGTTCAGATAGATAAAGAAATTCCAGCTACCGGCAGGGGTAAAAAGGGTGACTTCCACGTCGGAGTGCGCGGATTTGAGGGTACGGCTCGTCCATGTATGGTCCTCACTCTGGACATGCTGCATGACCCCCAGACGGCTATTTTTTACCCCCGTTGGCGCACCATCCGAAGAAAAAATAATCTCGTTATTCTTGCGAACAATGAGGTTGATGGACAGCTCCGGATCTTCGCCGCCGCCATAGCCCTCCCGCAGCGCCTTGCTGAACGCTGCCAGCACAGCATCACGCGCCTGCGGACGATCGTCCATGCTCTCTACCAGGGAAAACAGGGTTTCATAAGTCTCACTGCCCGTCAGTATGGGAGGGCTACGCAGGTCTTCCAGCAAAATGAAGGTTAAAAAGAGACACCAGAGCAACGTAAGCAGCAGCATCTGGGCGACCAGCATTCGCCTGACCAGCGTGGGAAGCCGGAGGTGGTGCCAAAAATTACGCATCAACCTGCTGCCTTCTGAACGGGTACGGTATCGATGACATACCCAACGCCTCTTACCGTTCGCACAAAGCCATCGCCAATTTTTCGCCGCAGGTTACCCATATGCACGTCAAGCGCGTTGCTGAGGTTTTCTTTCGTGCCAAATATCCTTTCTTCCAGATACCGTCGCGTAAGCACGCGATCGGCGCGCAGCATTAACGTTTCAAGCAGCGCATATTCGCTTGCCGTCAGCTCAACGTGGCGTGCGCTCACCGTTACGCGACGCGTCGGAATATGAAGCGACAAACCGCGAATTTCTATTGCCTCATTTTCAAAACCGTAACTGCGCCGCGCAAGGGCTCTCACGCGCGCCAGCAGTTCGGCGAGAACAAAAGGTTTGACCAGATAATCGTCTGCACCTGCATCCAGCCCGCACAGGCGGTCCTGTAGCGTGCCTCGCGCCGTCAGGATGATGACAGGGACGCCCTTAAGCTGTTGACGCAGGCGCGTCATCAGGCTCATGCCATCGCCATCGGGCAGCCCCAGGTCGAGCAAAATAAGTTCCGGCACGCAGATCCCAAGCTGATGCAGCGCATCCTCTTTGCGGCGTACCCATATGACATCAAATCCTTGATCTGCAAGGGCGATACGCACGCCATTGCCGAGATCCAGGTCGTCTTCAATTAGTAGAATTTTCACATTGGTAACTGTATCAACAGTGCATGAAGAACAACTGAAGAAAAAACGGTAACAGGAATTCTTCAGGGTTTACAGAACCTTCACGTGCTTCAGCATTTCTTCATTTACGGCTCATAAGAACCTTAGGGTGAGTATTCAGAATGAGCGCTCTGGCGTTTAACACCGCTTGTATCGCAATCATCTGAATCCAAAGGGCTTCTTTAATGAGAAACATCACACTGCGTAATAGTTTCCCCCGTTCACGCATCCGTCGCAGCATGAAAAGCATCTTGCCGGGGGCCGTCCTGGCGTTACTGGCTACCCCGACCCTGGCGGCAGATCAGCCTCAGGGCAACGTGTTAACCCTGGGAGGCGGCGTGGATGTTGCGCCACGCTATTCCGGTTCGGACAAGAGCCGGGTCTCTGCGGCTCAGGTGGTTGATTACGCGATGGCCAATGGTTTTTTTGTCAGCACCACGCGGGGGATCGGCTACGGCAACAGCTTTGGTAACCTGGACTACAACGCAGCGCTGAGCTATCGCGCTGGACGTAAGGATCGCGACGTAAGCAGCGATTCGATCGCCTCCGGCAGCGACGACCTGCGAGGAATGGGTGACATTAAAGGCTCAGCTATCGTTGTGCCAGGGCTGGGATACAGGGTGACTGACTGGCTGACCGTGCAGTTGCAGGCAGAGGTCCCGGTTTCTGAGAGAGACAATGGTGAAGCTGTGCATTTCGGCATTGCCAGCCCGCTCTATACATCTCCGAAAAATGCGTTAACGCTGGCGCTGACCGGTAGCTGGGGATCCAGTAAGTATGTGCAAACCTACTACGGGGTGAATGCCGCCCAGTCGGCCGCATCGGGTTTTGCCCGACACGATGCCGGATCGGGAATATATGCGTATTCGCTGAACCTGGACTGGACCCATAAGCTTACCTCCCGCTGGAGCCTGCTTGCCGCAGCTGGCGTTACGCAGCTGACGGGAGAGGCTGGCGATAGCCCCATTGTTCAGCGAAAAACGTCTCCTGTGGGAAGTTTGAAGGTGACGTACAGCTTCTGATGGTTCAGCGAGGGGGAAGGTGCGTTTGTGACAAAACCGCACATAACCCCGTTGCAGGAGCCGGAAGTGCATAAAGCCCGCAGGATGGCGTGGCCCGAAGTCGGACCGTTCATCATGCGGGCTTTTTTATCACTGTTGACCCGATAACGCCTGTTCAATCGTACGGGTAATGACGTCCGGCTGGCTGACCATCGATACATGGCTTGCCGCTACCTCCGTGGTGTTGGCGTTGATTTTCTTCGCCATTGCGCGCTCTAGCTCAGGATTGATCATCCGGTCATTTTTGCTGACCACATACCAGCTCGGTTTGTCATGCCAGGCGGCATGCGCGATTTTCTCCCCAAACGCATCGGCCTTAATGGGGCTCTGCGTCGCGGCAATCACGCTGCGCTCAACGTCCTTCACGTCAGGGGCGAAATTCTCGCTGACCGCTTTTATCGGCAGATATAAATACCCCTCTGTGGTTTTAGCGAGGCTGGCGCTCCCTGGCGGAGCAGGGAAGCTATTTGCCAGAGCTGCCGTCGACTGGCCGGAATCCGGCGCAAAAGCGGCAACGTAAACCAGTGACTTCACGCGGGCATTGTTTCCCGCCTCGCTGATTACCGTCCCGCCCCAGGAGTGACCGACCAGCACCACATCCCCATGAGCCCGGGCGATAGCACGCTGCGTGGTGGCGACATCATCTTTCAGAGACGTGAGCGGAAGTTGTACCGCAATGACCTCGGTATGGTGTTTTTGCAGCCGGGTAATCACCTTATTCCAGCTGCTGCCGTCGGCAAACGCCCCGTGCACCAGCACTACGCTGGCTTTCGTCTCTGCCAGCGCGCTGGTGGAAACCGCCAGCACCATCGCTGTTAATACAGACAATGCTTTCATAACAGGCTCCTTAAAAGTGATGAACCGCGGCGTGTGGCGGCACGGTGAATTCAACGGTTTTATGGTCGATGGGTTTATGCGTCGGGTCGGCAACGACGATCGTCACCTTGTGCTTTCCTGCGGGCAGCCCGACCAGGATCACCGGCTCGCCGCTGGTATCAGCCCAGTGCCAGGGCGCGTCATCCACCACAACGTGAATATGGCCGATACGCGGAGTGACTTTCAGCGCGTCGGGTCCAAATACAGGTTCAATGCGCAGGTTTTCGACACGGTAGTGAATAAAGACCGCACCTTTACTTAGCGGTCCCGCCAGCGGCGGATCGACAATCAGTTTTGCTGGCGGCTGGGGGTGTTCAGGCGGGGCGACGGCGGCTGGACCGTTGACATCAGCGGCGCTCAGGCCATGCAACGGTGCGGCCATTGCGCCAGCAAAGGACGTCAGCGCAAATACAGGAAGCAGGAAATATCGACGAATCATCTGTGTCTCTCCTCATCAGTTTATTATGGCGAGGGATACAGAAGACCATTTTTATGTATCGGGGATGTTTGCTTTTGCGGGCGTTTTGTACCGGTTTGTCAGCGTAGCGCTCGGGATACAGTGCGATACAGTTTGTCTTCCGGGAGCGAACACGCTTTAGCGCTCGGGCGAATCCACCACAAGACCTGATTGCTGCGACTGAATTTTGTCCTGATGGTGATACCAGGCGCCAATGGAGGAATAAACAAAGCGGCCAAAGAAAAACAGGAAACTGATAAGCAGTATGATGCGGGTCATCCGGGTGTTAAATCGATGTCGTTTTCGCATACGCGTAGCCTGACTCACTTTCTTTTCCTGAGTATACCCTTTTGGGCGATACGGCTATTAAGGCACAGCCGCAAGTCAGGGTCAATTCGGCGAAATGTAAAATAGCGTCAATGCTTACATTAATTTATGTTATTAAAAACAACGCTTTTATTTATCGCATTGATAATTACAGGAAAAATATTCAAAAAAAACGTAAGAAAGGTTTATTCAGATAAATTAATTTGATTTAGGTCAACCGCATCCCGTCGTTGATATTTAAAATCCCTCCTCCACTGTGCTTGCCAGGAATTTTCCAGGCAACGTGTACGTCAGGTTGGATGCCTGTCTTCATTTACCCTCTGGAGCGCAAGGGTTGTAAACGAGCATCTATGAATATTCACCACATCCTGAAGCAAAATAAAGACCGCTGGTGGGCACTTCCTCTTATTTTACCCGTCGTGTTACTCCCGGTGCTTAGTGTGGCTAATACCTTAACGCAGTTGGGCGACGGTATCGTTGCGCTCTATTATCTCCCGCTCTCCTTTTTGCTGACGCTGATGTTATTCTTTGGCCTGGAAGCCCTCCCCGGGGTGGTGGTGTCGCTGTTTTTACGTTATTACCCCTCCGTTGGGTTATTTGAAGCCATGGCCGGCATTCTGCATTTTATCGTTCCTCTGGTGCTCAGCTGGGGCGGTTATCGCGTGTTTGCGCCCCGGCGCAATATGACCGCTTACGGTGACATACGCCTGATGGGGCAGCGTATTTTCTGGCAGGTGTTTTGCCCGGCAACGCTATTTCTGCTGCTGTTTCAGTTTGCGGTCTATCTCGGCGTCTATGAGAGCCGCCAGAGCCTCGCAGGACTGAATCCCCTCAATATTCGGACCCTTATTAACTATCAGGGGCTGCTGGTGAGCGGGCTGACGGGCGTGCCGCTAAGCTACCTGCTGATCCGCCTGATACGTCATCCGCGCTATATCAAGGGACTGATGTCCCAGCTCCGCGCGCAAATAGACAAAAAGGTGACGGCCTTTGAGTTTGTGGTGTGGTTTATAGCCCTGGGCGGGTTGCTGGTCATGCTGCTGCTGCCCATGAATGCAAACAGTTCCATTTTCAGTACCAACTACACCTTGTCCCTGCTGATGCCCGTGATGCTCTGGGGGGCGATGCGCTTTGGCTACAAGCTGATGTCACTCATCTGGACGCCGGTCCTGCTGGTGTCGATTCACTTTTTTTATCACTACATTCCGGTGCAAGAGGGTTATGGCATTCAGCTGGCGATCACCTCATCCAGCTATCTGGTCTTTTCCTTCGTTGTGACGTACATGTCGATGCTGGCGACACGCCAGCGGGCCATCAATATTCGCTCCCGCAGTCAGGCTTTTCTCGATCCGGTGGTGCATATGCCCAACCTGCGGGCGCTGTCGCGCGAGCTGGCCAGTCATCCGTGGTCAGCGCTCTGTTTACTGCGCGTGCCCGAGCTGGAGGTGCTGGGACGCAATTACGGCGTGATGCTGCGGATCCAGTATAAACAGCAGCTGGCGCAATGGATAAACGGTACCCTTCAGCCCAATGAGCGAGTCTATCACCTCACGGGGTATGACATGGCGGTGCGTCTGGAGGCGGAGTCGCATCAACAGCGCATTGAAACGCTGGACGAGCATATCAAGCAGTTTGTTTTTATCTGGGATGGTATGCCGGTACAGCCTCAGGTCGGCGTGAGCTATTGCTATGTACGCTCACCCGTCAATCATCTCTATCTGGTGCTGGGGGAACTGGGCATCGTGGCCGATCTCTCCCTTTCTACCAACCACCCGGAAAATCTTCAGCAGCGCGGGGCTGTTCATTTGCAGCGTAGCCTGAAAGATAAGGTCGCGATGATGAGTCGTTTGCAGGCCGCGCTGGAGCAGGACGCTTTTACCCTGCTGGTTCAGCCCGTTCGCGGGCTGCGCGGTGATTGTTATCACGAGGTGCTGCTGCGAATGCGTGATGATAACGGGGCGCTGATCTTTCCCGAGCAGTTCCTGCCCATTGCACAGGAGTTTGGGTTATCGTCGCGTGTTGATTTATGGGTACTGGAGCGTACGTTGAGTTTTCTGGCACAGCACCGCCAGCGTTTGCCGGGCCAGCGCTTTGCGATCAACCTCGCACCTTCTACCGCCTACAGGGCGCAGTTCCCGCTTGAAGTGAGCCGCCTGTTAGCCAAATACGCCGTTGAAGCATGGCAACTGATCTTTGAAGTGACCGAAAGCAGCGCCTTTGGTCATGCGGATCTGGCGGCGTCGACCCTCAGGAAATTACAAAAAATGGGCATCCGGATCGCCATTGATGATTTTGGCACGGGCTACGCCAGCTATGCGCGGTTAAAAAGCGTGGACGCAGACATTCTCAAAATCGATGGCGGTTTTATTCGCAATATTGTCAGCAACAGCCTGGATTACCAGATTGTGGCTTCCATTTGCCATCTGGCCCGGATGAAGAAAATGCTGGTGGTGGCGGAATATGTGGAAACGGAAGAGATACGTAGCGCGGTGCACGCGCTAGGTATCGATTATGTGCAGGGCTATTTGATTGGGTTGCCGGCTGAGCTTGATACGTTGCTCAACACGCAGTCTTCTCAGGAGAGCGCCTGAGCCGTTACGCTGCCGCCTCAGAACTCTCTTCTTCAATCTTCAACAGCCAGCCGGTGACCGCTTCCCAGTACTGCTGCTCTTTTTCCAGATCCAGCAGCACCAGCGCGTTCTGGCTAAACCAGTCGTGCGGGAAGCTCAGCGTCCAGTGATAGTCATCCGTTTTTAGCTTCAGCGTCGGCGGCGTGGTGGTTGCCTGTCGCTGATTATTGAGCAACACGCCCAGGCGCAACAGCTGAATGAGCGGCAGGAACTGCTTTTTCTTAAATAACGTAAAGCGCGGCAGATCGTCGAGCTTGATGGCTTTGCGGTGATAGCGCACCAGCGTCGCCATCATGGTTTGCTGCTCCTGGTTGAAACCAGGCAGATCGCTGTTTTGCAGAATATAGGCTGAATGGCGATGCATTCCGCTGTGGTTAATGTTCAGCCCCACCTCGTGCAACATGGCGGCCCATTTCAACAGCGCGGCCAGCTGCGGATGCGCCAGCTTCGGATTCTGCTCCTCCCACTGCTCGTACATCTGAACCGTGGTTTCGAGCACCCGTTTCGCCTGTTCGCGGTCGATGTTGTACTGGTTGGCCAGGCTCTGCGCGGTGCGGCTGCGAATATCCTGATGACGGAAACGGCCTTCCATCTCATACAGTACGCCTTCACGCAGGGCGCCGTCAGAGAGGCGCAGCTCTTTGATCGCCAGCGCGTCAAACACGCCGCAGAGGATCGCCAGCCCCGGTACGAACACGGCTTTACGTTCGTCGGACAGACCCGGCAAACTCAGGGCGTCGAAGCTCTTATGCTTAAGCACCTCTTCGGTGAGTTTCACCAGGCGCTCAGGCGTAATAAACCCGTCTTTTTCACCCATTGCCAGCAGCACTTCATGGGCCGCTTTAATCGAACCCGATGCGCCCAGCGCCACGTTCCAGCCCTGAATACGGTATTGCCAGGCCAGATTTTCGAGTTTTTGTACGGCGGCCATGCGCGCGCGCTGGAAGTTTTCGCGGGTGATGACGCCGCCCGGGAAATACATCTGCGCGAAGCTGACGCAGCCCATACGGCGGCTTTCCACCAGACGCGGCTCGAAGTCTTCGCCAATCACCAGTTCCGTGGAACCACCGCCGATATCAATCACCAGCTTGCGGCCTTTTTCCGGCTGCGTATGCTCCACGCCCATAAAAATCAGGCGCGCTTCTTCGTTACCGGAGATGATCTCTATCGGGTAGGGGATAACCTTTTCCGCGCGCTTAAGAAACTCCGGCGCGTTCAGCGCCTGGCGTAGCGTATGCGTCCCGACGATGCAGACGCTGGACGGCGAAAAGCCTTGCAAACGTTCTGCGAACAGCGACAGACAGTTCAGCCCGCGCTCCATGGCCTCTTCGCTCAGCATGTTACGCGCGTCGAGACCATCGGCCAGATGCACACGCTGCTTCAGACGACCGATGATCTGCATCGCGCCATCCACCTCGCGGGCGATGACCATATGGAAACTGTTTGAGCCAAGATCGACCGCGGCGAACTCCTGCGGGCGTGGGGTATTATCGTTTATTGGCATAGGTTAATCGGATTGCTCAAGTGATTTAATGTAATCGTAAATCGCCAGCTGCGAGCGCACTTTACGGCGGTTGCCGCGCGGTACATAGCGATTACTGAGTTCTTTGTCGATATAACGTGCTTTCACCGTATCGCTGAACAGGATCTCGATAATGTCCAGGATACGCTGCTTCAGGCGAGGATCCAGCAGCGGTGCCGCCACTTCAATACGGTAATCAATGTTACGCGTCATCCAGTCGGCGGACGAGAGGTATACGCGCTTATCACCGGCGTTATCGAAAATATAGACGCGATCGTGTTCAAGATAGCGATCCACAATGCTGATCACGCGGATATTGTCGCTGATGCCTTCCAGTTCCGGAATGAGCGAGCACATGCCGCGAATGAGCAGATTTACCGGAACGCCGGAGCTGGAGGCCGCGTACAGGCGGTCCACCAGCCCTTTGTCCACCAGATTGTTGAGCTTCAGCGTGATGCCGGACGACAAGCCGTTCTGCGCATTGGCAATCTCTTTATCGATCATATCGTACAGCAGGCGCCGTGAGTTCTGCGGTGACACCAGCAGATAATCGAAGCTCACCGGGCGGTACGGGTTCTCAATGAAGTTGAACACCCGACGCACTTCGTTGGTGATGCGGGCATCGGCAGTCAGCAGCGAATAGTCGGTGTAGATTCTCGCGGTTTTCTCGTTAAAGTTCCCGGTACCGATATGGGCGTAGCGCACCACGTCGTCGCCCTCTTTACGGGAGATCAGGAACAGCTTGGCGTGAATTTTCAGCCCTGGCGCGGAGAAGATGACGTGTACGCCCGCTTCCGTCAGTCGGCGCGCCCAGTGGATGTTGGCCTCCTCGTCGAAGCGAGCCTGGAGCTCAACCACCACGGTCACTTTCTTGCCGTTGTGCGCCGCGTGGATCATCGCATCGATGATACGGGAATCTTTCGCCACGCGATAAATGTTGATTTTGATCGCCAGCACGTTCGGATCGAACGAGGCCTGACGCAGCAATTCCAGCACGTGTTCAAAGGTGTGATACGGATAGTAGAGCAGCACATCCCGTTCGCGGATGGCGTCGAACCCGTTGCGGAACTTATCGAACCAGATATGGCGCAGGCGCGGCAGCGGTTTGTTCACCAGATTGGCCTTGCCGACGTTCGGGAAGCCAATGAAATCTTTAAAGTTGTGGTAACGCCCACCGGGGATAATGGAGTCGTAGCGGGAGATGGTCAGCTTATCGCGCAGCATCTCCACCATCGCGTCCGGCATATCGCGTTGATAGACAAACCGCACCGGCTCCGCCGTCAGGCGCTGCTTGAGGCTGGAAGACATCAGCTCCATCAGGCTGGCCTCCATCTCATGCACCAGATCGTACTCGGCGTCACGGGTCATCTTCATCGAGTAGGCGTTGAGCGCGTCGTAATCGAAGAAGCCTTTGAAGATATCGTCCAGGCAGTAGCGCAGGATGTTATCCAGCAGGATCATCGGCTTACGCCGGCGCGGGGTTTCCGGCGGCAGGTTTACAAAGCGTGGGACTTTATCAGACGGTATTTCCAGCAGCGCGTAGTTAATGGTCTCACCCCGAATGATTTCTACCGCCAGATAGGTGTAATCATCTTTCAGGAACTGCACCAGATCGGTTTCACGGTTGATCAGAATCGGGGTGATATGCTGGCGCAGATAATGTTTGAAATAGTGGCGCAGCCAGTTTTGCTGATTCGCGGAGAGCTGGCGTTCGTTGATCAGGAAGATTTGGTTGCGTGCCATTTCCAGCAGCAGCTCGTTATAGAGGCCATCAAATTCCTGATCGGCTTTCATGACGCGAGACTGGATTTTTCCAAGCAGATGCCGGGAGTGGGAGTTCAAGCCCTGTTCTTCGCTGATGATGATTCGGCGTTTCAGTTCGGCGAAGCGAACCTTGTAGAACTCATCCAGATTGTTGGAATAGATGCCTAAAAAACGCATACGTTCAATCAGCGGGTTGCTTTTATCGGCCGCTTCCTGAAGTACACGTTCGTTGAATGCTAACCAGCTTAGCTCTTTCTCGATGTATAACTTTTCCTGACCCATTACAGCTCACACTCCAGTTCAATCACAGGACGTGGTAAATCCGTCTCGTCCTTATTATGGCGAGCATTTCCACGATATGTCCAACAGTGCCAGAAAAGTATGACAGTTATTTTTTTGTTGGGGAATTTAGAGGGTTGGGGGAGGGGGTGTCGGGTGGCGCTGCGCTTACCACGACCTACGGGACCGTAGGCCCGTGCAAGCGAAGCGCCGCCGGGCAATTCAAACAGACTACTCTTCAGCCGCATAACCCTGCGGGGGCAACTTCACGCCGTCCAGCCAGGCTGCGCCGTTGCGCATCTCCAGACGTCCATCGACAAACCAGCTTACCACCAGCGGATAAATGGCGTGTTCCTGCGTCTGCACACGTTCGGTCACGTCGTCTTCGTTGTCGCCGTCAAAGACCGGTACTTTTGCCTGCAAAATGACCGGACCGCCGTCCAGCTCGTCGGTGACGAAATGCACGGAGGTACCATGCTCCTCATCGCCGTTCTCCAGCACCTGACGATGGGTGTGCAGACCGGGGTATTTTGGCAGCAGGGAAGGGTGGATATTGAGCAGTCGTCCGGCGTAGTGTGCAACAAAAGCCGGGCTCAGGATGCGCATGTAGCCTGCCAGCACCACCACGTCAGGTGCGTAGGCGTCAATCTCCTGCACCAGCTCACGGTCAAAGGCTTCACGCCCGGCGAACTGGCTGGCTTCCAGCGCGTGCGCAGGAATGTTCGCTTCCCGCGCGCGCTCAAGGCCGAATGCATCGGCCTTGTTGCTGAATACTGCCCGAATGGTGCCATTGATTTTCTTCTGTTTGCAGGCGTCTATGATTGCCTGCAAATTGCTTCCGTTGCCGGAAATGAGCACCACGATGTTTTTCATTCAATGACCACACGCTGTTCGGAATCGGAAGCTTTAATCGTACCGATTTTCCACGCGTTTTCACCTTTTTCTGTCAGCAGTTTAACCGCTTTATCCGCTTCGCTGGCGGGCAGGGCGATAACCATGCCCACGCCGCAGTTAAAGGTGCGGTACATTTCGTGAGAGCTCACGTTGCCTGCGGTTTGCAGCCAGTTGAAGACGGACGGCCACTGCCATGAGGATGCGTCGATCACCGCCTGGGTATTGTCCGGCAGCACGCGCGGAATGTTTTCCCAGAAGCCGCCGCCAGTGAGGTGAGCGATGGCGTGCACGTCAACGTTCTCAATCAGCTCCAGCACGTTTTTCACGTAGATGCGCGTCGGGGCCAGCAGGTGATCGGCCAGCGGTTTGCCGTCCAGCTCGGTGGTCAGCGGGTCGCAACCGCTCACTTCGAGTATTTTACGCACCAGAGAGTAGCCGTTGGAGTGCGGACCGCTGGAGGCCAGCGCAACCAGCACATCGCCGTCAGCCACTTTGCTGCCGTCGATAATTTCTGATTTTTCTACCACGCCGACGCAGAAGCCTGCGACGTCATAATCTTCCCCGTGATACATGCCAGGCATTTCCGCGGTTTCACCGCCGACCAGCGCACAGCCGGATTGCAGGCAGCCTTCGGCGATACCGTTAATGACGCTGGCTGCGGTATCCACGTCCAGCTTGCCGGTCGCGTAGTAATCGAGGAAGAACAGCGGCTCGGCGCCCTGTACCACCAGGTCGTTGACGCACATCGCCACCAGATCGATACCAATCGTATCGTGACGCTTAAGATCCATCGCCAGGCGCAGTTTTGTACCGACACCATCCGTACCCGAGACCAGCACAGGTTCACGATATTTTTGCGGCAGCGCGCACAGTGCGCCGAATCCACCCAGGCCACCCATCACTTCCGGGCGGCGGGTTTTTTTCACCACACCTTTGATTCGGTCAACCAGCGCATTACCTGCGTCAATATCAACACCGGCATCTTTGTAGCTGAGAGAAGTTTTGTTGGTCACGGCTTAAATCCCCACGCGATTGCATAGCTAGTAAGAAAAATCGGCGCAATTCTAACAGTCCAGGCAAACGTTTGCGAGCCTATTCTCGGCGCGAGGATCTTTTTTTCTGTGCGGGCTGTCCAGGGCAACAAACTTGACTCTGTTCACGAAAATGAAACCGGTTTCGGCGATCTGCTTGCAACGGCTATCCCCTTTGCACATCATCAAACTGAAACCGGTTTCTGTAACTGTTTTTGCAGAAAATAACGCAGAATGAGGGATAGCGAATGTCAGGATTTAAAGCAGGTTTTCTGTGGGGTGGGGCCGTTGCGGCGCACCAGCTCGAAGGCGGCTGGAAAGAGGGCGGCAAGGGCGTGAGCGTTGCCGATGTCATGACGGCAGGCGCCCACGGGGTACCGCGTGAAATCACCAACGGCGTGCTGGAGGGGAAAAATTACCCAAACCACGAAGCCATCGACTTTTATCACCGCTATAAAGAAGACATCAAACTCTTTGCCGAGATGGGGTTCAAATGCTTCCGCACCTCCATCGCCTGGACGCGTATCTTCCCGAAAGGCGACGAGCTGGAGCCGAACGAAGCGGGACTCAAATTCTATGACGATCTTTTTGACGAGTGCCTGAAGCACGGCATCGAGCCGGTGATCACGCTTTCCCACTTCGAGATGCCTTTCCACCTGGTGACGGAATACGGCGGCTGGCGCAACCGTAAGCTGATCGACTTCTTTGTTCGCTTCGCGAAGGTCGTTTTTGAGCGCTACCAGCATAAAGTGAAGTACTGGATGACCTTTAACGAGATCAACAACCAGGCCAACTTCCACGAAGACTTTGCGCCGTTTACCAACTCCGGGCTGAAATATGCGCCGGGAGAAGATCGCGAGCCGGTGATGTTCCAGGCGGCGCACTATGAGCTGGTGGCCAGTGCCCTGGCGGTGAAGGCGGGGCGCGAGATCAACCCGTCGCTGCAAATCGGCTGCATGATTGCCATGTGCCCCATCTATCCGCTGACCTGTGCCCCGGACGATATGATGATGGCGATGAACGCCATGCATCGTCGCTACTGGTTCACCGACGTTCACGTGCGCGGCAAGTATCCGCAGCATCTGCTCAACTACTTTGAACGTCGCGGCTTCGCGCTGGATATCACCGAAGAAGATAAAGTGGCGCTGACGCAGGGCTGCGTGGATTACATCGGGTTCAGCTACTACATGTCTTTTGCCACCAAAGCGACCGCGGACAACCCGCAGCTGGACTACGACGAGAGCAAGAGCCTGGTCTCTAACCCGTACGTGCAGAAATCGGACTGGGGCTGGCAGATTGACCCGGTGGGGCTTCGCTACTCCCTCAACTGGTTCTGGGATCACTACCAGCTGCCGCTGTTTATCGTTGAGAACGGCTTTGGCGCGATCGACGTGCAGGAGAGCGACGGCACGGTGAACGACCAGTACCGCATCGACTACCTTTCCGCGCATATCCGCGAGATGAAAAAAGCGGTGGTGGAGGATGGCGTAGATCTGATGGGCTATACCCCGTGGGGCTGTATCGACCTGGTCTCTGCCGGCACCGGCGAGATGAAAAAACGCTACGGCTTTATCTTTGTCGATAAAGATAACGAAGGTAACGGCACGCTGAACCGCAGCAAGAAGAAATCGTTCGACTGGTATAAGCAGGTGATTGCCAGCAACGGAGAGCAGCTATAATTGCCCGGTGGCGCTGCGCTTACCGGGCCTACGGGATGTGTAGGCCGGGTAAGCGTTAGCGCCACCCGGCATAATCCCGCCCCCAAGCCGGAGCCCAGCCTCCGGCTTTTTTGTTTTTGATTGATATACGTCAAGCAAGATGGGTATGGCGCAATCCGAAAAAAGCGGTATAATCCCGCGATTTTTTTGCGGATGCCACCTCAGAGGAGAAAGAGAATGAAGATTGTGGAAGTGAAACACCCACTCGTTAAACACAAGTTGGGCCTGATGCGTGAGCATGACATCAGCACGAAGCGTTTTCGCGAACTGGCTTCTGAAGTGGGTAGCCTGCTGACCTACGAAGCGACCTCTGATCTGGAAACGGAAAAAGTGACCATCGAAGGCTGGAACGGTCCGGTACAGGTTGAGCAGATCAAAGGTAAAAAAATTACCGTGGTGCCAATCCTGCGTGCGGGTCTGGGCATGATGGAAGGCGTACTGGAGCACGTCCCAAGCGCGCGTATCAGCGTGGTGGGTATCTACCGTAACGAAGAGACGCTTGAGCCGGTCCCGTACTTCCAGAAGCTGGTCTCTAACATCGACGAGCGTATGGCGCTGGTGGTTGACCCGATGCTGGCGACCGGCGGTTCGATGATCGCCACCATCGACCTGCTGAAAAAAGCGGGATGCAGCAGCATCAAAGTGCTGGTGCTGGTTGCGGCGCCGGAAGGTATCGCGGCGCTGGAAAAAGCGCACCCGGACGTTGAACTCTATACCGCGTCTGTCGACCAGGGACTGAACGAGCACGGGTACATCATCCCGGGGCTCGGCGATGCCGGCGATAAGATTTTTGGTACTAAATAATCGAATAACGATAAAGAAGCCGACTTTGATAGTCGGCTTTTTTTTGAATAAAAACCAACAATGACACTCAGAGGAAAACACTATGACGCGCCGTGCTATCGGGGTGAGTGAAAGACCGCCGCTTTTACAGACAATCCCGCTTAGTTTGCAGCACCTGTTCGCCATGTTTGGCGCAACCGTGCTGGTGCCAATCCTGTTTCACATTAACCCGGCTACCGTGCTGCTGTTTAACGGCATCGGTACGCTACTTTACCTCTTCATCTGTAAAGGCAAAATCCCGGCCTATCTCGGGTCGAGCTTCGCGTTTATCTCCCCGGTTCTGCTGTTGCTGCCGCTGGGTTATGAGGTCGCGCTGGGCGGCTTTATCATGTGCGGCGTGCTGTTCTGCCTGGTCTCCTTCATTGTGAAGAAAGCCGGCACCGGCTGGCTGGACGTGATGTTCCCGCCTGCGGCAATGGGGGCCATCGTTGCCGTCATCGGCCTGGAGCTGGCGGGCGTGGCGGCGAACATGGCCGGGCTGCTGCCTGCGGACGGTCAGTCACCGGATTCCAAAACCATCATTATTTCGCTGGTGACGCTGGGCGTGACGGTTTTCGGTTCCGTCCTGTTCCGCGGCTTTATGGCGATTATCCCGATCCTGATCGGCGTGCTGGCGGGTTACGCGCTCTCCTTCGTGATGGGCGTTGTGGATACCACCCCGATTGCCGAGGCGCACTGGTTCGCGCTGCCAACCTTCTACACCCCGCGCTTTGAATGGTTCGCCATTTTCACTATTCTGCCTGCCGCGCTGGTGGTGATTGCTGAGCACGTCGGCCACCTGGTGGTGACGGCGAACATCGTGAAGCGCGACCTGATCCGCGACCCGGGCCTGCATCGCTCCATGTTTGCCAACGGTTTCTCCACCATCATCTCTGGTTTCTTCGGCTCCACGCCAAACACGACTTACGGTGAGAATATCGGCGTAATGGCGATCACCCGCGTCTACAGCACCTGGGTTATCGGCGGCGCGGCGATCATCGCCATTCTGCTCTCCTGCGTTGGTAAACTGGCGGCGGCGATCCAGATTATCCCGGTTCCGGTGATGGGCGGCGTTTCCCTGCTGCTGTACGGGGTGATCGGTGCCTCCGGTATTCGCGTGCTGATTGAATCCAAAGTGGATTACAGCAAGGCGCAGAACCTGATCCTGACCTCCGTTATCCTGATTATCGGCGTGAGCGGCGCGAAGGTGCACATCGGCGCGGCAGAGCTGAAGGGGATGGCGCTGGCGACCATCGTCGGCGTCGGCCTGAGCCTGATTTTCAAGCTGATCTCAGTGATCCGCCCGGAAGAGGTGGTGCTGGACGCAGACGAAAGCGAAAAAGCGCCACATTGATCGTCATGCCGGGCGAAGGATCGCCCGGTTCTCTCCTTGCAGGTTCCGTGTTAAACTCCATTCCGATTTTATGTAAGATCTCTGGTTGAGGTATTTCTGAACGGACCGGCACAGCTCTCTCTGCCACTTTATCTCCCTGACGACGAAACTTTCGCGAGTTTCTGGCCGGGTGATAACCCCTCTTTACTGGCTGCACTGCAAAACGTGCTGCGCCAGGAACACAGCGGATACATCTATATCTGGTCACGCGAAGGCGCGGGACGCAGCCACCTGCTGCATGCCGCCTGTGCGGAGCTTTCGGCGCGCGGTGACGCGGTAGGCTATGTGCCGCTGGATAAACGCACCTGGTTTGTGCCTGAGGTGCTGGAGGGCATGGAACATCTCTCCCTGGTCTGCATCGATAATATCGAATGCGTGGCGGGTGATGAGCCGTGGGAAATGGCGATCTTTAACCTCTACAACCGCATTCTGGAGTCGGGCAAAACCCGGCTGCTGATCACCGGCGATCGTCCGCCGCGTCAGCTCAATCTGGGGCTGCCGGATCTGGCGTCTCGTCTGGACTGGGGGCAAATCTACAAGCTGCAACCGCTGTCGGATGAAGACAAACTCCAGGCGCTTCAGTTGCGCGCCAGACTGCGCGGATTTGAACTGCCGGAAGACGTAGGGCGCTTCCTGCTCAAGCGTCTGGATCGGGAGATGCGCACGCTGTTTGATACGCTCGATCAGCTCGATCGCGCCTCCATCACCGCCCAGCGCAAGCTGACCATTCCGTTTGTGAAAGATATTCTTAAGCTTTGAGTTTTTTGCCCGGTGGCGCTGCGCTTACCGGGCCTACGAAAACCCGTCATACCTTGTAGGCCGGGTAAGGCGCAGCCGCCATCCGGCTAAAGATCCCCCAACAAGTGCTCCACCAGCAGCGGAATCGGTCTTCCCGATGCCACGCTTCTGCCGTTCTCACGCCACAGCGCCGTCCCGCTGATATCCAGATGCGCCCACGGAATGGTCGGCGGGCAGAAGTGATGCAGCAGCCACGCCGCCGAGGCGCTGATCGCCGCATTGTTGGTCGGCGTGTTGCATAGATCGGCAATGGCGCTGTCGGTCTGCTTTCTCAGCCGCGCATCCAGCGGCAGGGACCACACCTCGTCGCCGCTTCGTTTGCCCGCGAGCGTCAGTGCCTGACGCAACGGCTCATCCTGGGTCATCAGCCCGCTCAGCTCATACCCCAGCGCTTTCACCACCGCTCCGGTTAAGGTCGCCATATCAATGATATAGTGCGCCTGCGGATGGCGCTGACTCGCCCAGGCGATAGCGTCTGCCAGTACCAGCCGGCCCTCGGCATCGGTATTGTTGATTTCAACGGTGGTGCCGTTGCAGGCCGTCGCCACCGTGCCGGGCTGCATGGCGTCGGGGCCGATGGCGTTTTCCGCCAGCGCCAGCACGCCCATGATGCGCACGGGTAATTTCAGCTCCGCAACGGTCAGCATCAGCCCGAGCACGTTAGCCGCGCCGCACATGTCATATTTCATGGTGTACATGCCCGCGCCTTCCTTCAGCCACAGGCCGCCGGTGTCAAAGGTAATGCCTTTTCCCACGTAGCAGCGCACCGGGCCATCAGACACGCCGTTATAGTGAATAGCGAGCAGACGCGGTGGGCAGGTCGCCCCTTTGCCAACGGCGTGCAGTAGCCCCAGCCCCTGCTCAACAATTTGCTTTTCATCCAACACCTCGCAGCGCAGGGCAGGGCTGGCGGCACACAGTTTTTGCGCCTCTTCCACCACAAACTGCGGCGTGCAGCGGTCGGACGGCATATCCGCCAGACGTCGCGCCGCAACCATGCCGAGCGCAATGGTCTGCTGCTGGCGGAAGGTCGTCTCCAGCTTCGCCTGCTGTTCCGGCAAGCAGAGGGCAGTGATGCAGGTAAGACGCAGCGCTTCGTCCGTCTTCTTCAGCTTCAGGTCACTGAGCCTGTGCGCCTGATTAAAGAGAAAACGCAGTACCTGCGCCAGCACCACATCGTCAATATCCGTCACGTCCAGCACGAGTTCGGCGCTGGCGGGGGCGGCAAGCAGCGGTCGCAGGGCGGTGAGCAACCCTTCGGTCAGGGCGTCATGCCAGAGCGCATCCGGAAACAGGGTGATGCGGGCAAACGGCGCGCAGCCAAAGCGCGCGTCCGCGACGGTGCTCTGCTGGCGCATTTCAGCGACAAGAGCGCTTTCCGGTATCAGGGAACTGTCAGCGCGCGCAATCAAATGGCTTTGCGGCTTCGCGTCTGAAAGCGCGTTGATAAACTGGTATGTGATCATCATGACTCCTCAATCGGTGCGCGGATCCGCGCGGCATAGGCCTGCATCCACTCCTCATCTACCGCGTGATAGTGCGTTTTCTCCCGCAGGCGTTCAGTACGGAAAACGGTGAGGGGCTGGCGAGCCGTCGCCACCACAAACGAGAAGGTTTTGATGTTGGTTGCGGCGCCAAATTCTCCTTTGCTGTTCATGCACACCACGGAGAGATCGCCCGCGCGGCCAAAGCGCGACATCAGCTTGTCTTCCAGTTCGAACACCACCGAATCCGCCGCCTGCTGCGGCGTCATCCCTTGCGCCATCCGGCGAACGATTTCGTAGCTGGTACAGCCCTTCATCAGATCTTCACCGACGCCCGTGGCGGTGGCCGCGCCGGTTTCGCTGTCGCAGTAAAAGCCGGAGCCGATGATGGGTGAGTCACCGAGGCGACCGCGTTTTTTCATAAACAGGCCGCTGGTGGAAGTGGCGACGCTCATCGAGCCCTGTTTATCGAGGCCAATGATGCCGACGGTGTCATGTCCGTCGTAGGGGCTTAACCCCTTGTCCAGCGTTTCGCGGCAGCGCTTACGGTAGTGTTGCATGGCGCGATCCGTGAGCATGGTTTTGTCGGCAAAGCCCTGGCTCAGCGCCCATTCGCGCGCGCCCTGGCCGACCAGCAGGCTGTTATAGCGCTGGCGGCTGAGCGCGTGCGCCACGCGTACCGGGTTGGCGATATCCACCAGATTGCCCACGGCGCCGAACGCCAGCGTGTCGCCGTCCATATAGGCCGCGTCCAGCTCCACCTCGCCGTTCTCGGTCGGCAGCCCGCCGTAGCCGACGGATTTATAAAACGGAAAGTCCTCGACGGCGGCGACGGCATCCACCACCGCCGGAGCGACAGGTTTGCCCGCAGCCAGCGCAGACGCAGATTCCGTGACGCCTTCAAGCGCCATTCGCCAGGTTGCGATAATTCCCCACATGCTTTACTCCTGTTTTGCAAGGGTGGTGTCGGTTTGCGTAGCGGTAGTCAGCTCCGCGGCGCGGTACTGTTTATCCACGATACGCATGAAAGGCAGGTACAGCATGGCGCCAATCAGCAGGTTGATCAGCTGCATCACGCTGCCGCTCAGGTGCCCGGTGACGATAAAGCCGCTGATAACCGGCGGCAGCGTCCAGGGGATAAACACCCCGGTGGTGACGGCGACCGCACCAATTTTCATCGCCGCATACTGCACGGTGACCAGCACCAGCGGCACCAGATTGAACGGGATGAGCATGATCGGGTTCATGATCACCGGCAGGCCAAACAGGATCGGTTCGTTGATGTTAAACACCGACGCGCCCGCACCGAGGCGCGCTACTTCGCGCATGTTTTTGCTGCGGGCGAAAATCAGCATCGCAATCACCAGCGACAGCGTGGCGCCCGCGCCACCCATCCAGATCATGTCAAAAAACTGTTCGGTGATGATGTGCGGCGGCGTCGTTCCCGCCTGGATCGCGGCGATGTTGTCGGTCTGGTTCTCCATCCACAGCGGGCGAATAATCCCGTTGATCATCGAACCGGAGTTAATGCCCACTGACCACAGAATGGTGATGCTGAATACGGTCATCAGCGCCCCGAAATAAGAGGTGCCGTAGTGGCGCACCGGGGTGGCAACCACTTCATAAATAAACTGGTGGATGGTGTGATAGTGGGTGTTTTCAAAGATGATGCGGATAAGCAGCACCAGAATCATCACCAGCAGGGCCGGGATCAGGGCCGCGAACGACTCCTGCACCGCCGGAGGCACGCCGTCCGGCATTTTGATGACCAGCTTTTTGCGCTTCAGCCAGCAGAACAGTTCCGTCCACAGCAGGGAACCGATCATCGCCACGAACAGCCCTTTGCTGCCAATCCACTCTACCGGCATCACGGTAATGCCGCCGTTTTCCGCCACTTTGATAAAAGGCGTCAGGATCAGAAACGCGACCAGCGCCAGGATGCCGCAGGAGATGCGGTCCTCACCATAATGCTCAGCCAGGCGGTAGGCCACCAGGAAGCTGATAAATAGCGACATGGTTGAGAATACCGCGTTAAACGGGATCTCTATAATTGCACTCCAGCTCTCACCAAAGGCCTGAGACATAAACTGCTGATAGGCCTGATTCGGGAAGGAGGAGATCACCAGCAGAATGGAGCCGACGATGATAAACGGCATGAATGACACGTAGGCGCCGCGAATGGCCCCAAGATGACGCTGCTGGGCCGTTTTCGCCGCCAGCGGCATCAGTTTTGCTTCAAGAAATCCCAGAACATTGTTCATTGTGAACTCCGTACAAGATTGAGGGGTGTTGTTTATGTTATGTCTGTGGATTATCAGTGAAGCGCGGCGAGCGAAAGGTGAAATCGGTCACAAAGCATTCGCTGCTCTGATATAAATCTCATAAGATTAGTTCCGGAGAGAGACGTGATGGAAATCAAACTGCATGCCAACGCCACCACCACACCGCGTATCCGTCGTTATCTTCAGCAGTCAGATAAAAGCGATAGAGAGCTTGCCGTTGAGCTGGGGATCTCGGTCACCACCGTCAGGCGCTGGCGCAACCGCGACCAGGTTTCGGATAACCACACCACGCCAAAAGTGATACACAAAGCGCTGAGACAAGAGCAGGCGGCACTGATAAATGCCCTGCGGGATATCACAGGGGCACCGCTGGATGAACTGCTGCTGCTGGTGAATGACGGACTCGGGATCGCCGTTTCCCGCGCGACCCTGAACCGCTACCTCAAACCAGCCTCGCTAAAACAAAAGGGGGCGTCGTTGCAGGGCAAAAAGGCGCTGAAGGCCGGTATCATGCCGCAGAAGCTGTTTCTGCATCATCAGCCGCTGTCGCTGCATATGGACGACGGTGGCGAGCAACACCTGCTCTGGGCGCGTGAACCCGTCAGCGGCTGGTGTTACGCCCGGCTTTATGCTGGCGTATCGCCGCAGTTGCTGACCCGCTGGACGAACGAGGTGCTGGCTGCCTGTCCGGCTGATATTCAATCTGTTGAGACTTTTGGGCTAGAAGTGAACTTGCCGGAGCATAACGTCACCGTAAAAGTGCATTCACAGTATTATCTCGCCCTTCAGGTCACCGTGCCGTTACGCGAAATCATTCCGCGGGTGAACAGTGAACCGATGGGAGAGCTGTTGATCCAATTGTGTGAGTTTTACAACCGGGGAAAAGCGCAGAAAAAGCTGGGAGAGCGTACGCCGCAGGCGTTTCTGGAAGCGCTGCGGCGTAACGATTAGACGATCTCGAGCACGTCTTCCGGCGGACGGCCGATACGCGCCTTGCCATTTGCCACTACAATCGGGCGCTCAATCAGCTTTGGATTGTCGACCATCGCCTGAATCAGCCGTTCTTCAGTGAGACTGGTATCGTTCAGATTGAGCGACTTATACAGATCTTCTTTCTGACGCATCAGGTCGCGTGCGCTGCCCATGTTCAGCATCTTCAGCAGCTGGCGGATAGTCTGCGCGTCCGGCGGCGTCTCCAGATACAGCACCACTTCCGGTTCGATGCCGTTAGACTTCAGCAGGCTGAGGGTGTCTCGGCTCTTGGAGCAGCGAGGGTTATGGTAAATTTTTACCGCGTCTGTCATGACTTCTCCTTTATTACATCTTCTCGTACGGCTTAAAGCGTTGTTGCAGGCCGCGCAGCTGGTCGATTCGCGCATCGTAGCGGGCCTGTTGCAGGCTGCCAAGCTTCACCTGCGAGCTGGCGCTGCTCAGCAGGGAAATGGCCTGATCGAGACGACCCGCCAGCGCCAGACCTTCCGCACGCGCGGCCAGCTCCTGATCGCGGTTACCCAGTTGCCCCTGGGCCTGTGCGAGCAGCTCCCAGCCGTTCTGGTCGTCTTTATTGTTAAAGGTGTAGCGGTTCAGAATAGTCACCGCCTCGCCGGGCTGGCCGCCCTGTAGGTAGGCGTTCGCCAGGTTAAGCTGCAATACTGGATTATTACGAAGATCTTTCGCCCCTTTCAGGCGATTAATCGCATCGGTCGCTTTTTTCTGCCCCAGATCGATATCGGTGGCGAGGTCGAGATACCACGGATTGTCAGGCGCCGCCGCCAGCAGCGGCTGTAGCGCTTTACGCGCTTCATCGTACTTGCTGGCCTCCATCGCCTGGAGCGCCTGACCATACTGCGCCGCGTTCTTCTCGCGCACGTTGCCTTTCGCCAGCGCGTCCAGCAGATCGCTGGTGAGCTGATTACGTCCGGAGTTGTACATGCCAAGCGTTCTCACTTTGGCCATGTAGAAATCCTGCGAAGACTGCACCACGACCGGACGCATCTGGTTGGCACGGTTACGCGCATCCGAGAGGCGGCTTTCCGGCAGCGGGTGGGTCAACAGAATTTCAGGCGGGCGCGACGAGTAGCGTGCCTGGTCGAGCAGCTTTTCCAGGAAGCTCGGCATGGCCTGCGGGTCAAAGCCGGAACGCTGTAAAACCTGAATGCCGATGCGGTCTGCTTCCTGCTCGTTCTGCTGGGTAAAGCTGATCATCCCCTGACGCGTCCCCGCCAGCGTCCCGGTAAGTGCCGCCATCCCGGCCTGCGGGCTGGCCATCGCCAGCAGAATAGAACCCAGCGCGCCCACCCAGGTTAGCGGGGCGTTACGCTTCTGATCTTCCATCGCACGCGCCAGATGGCGCTGGGTGACGTGCGAAATTTCGTGCGCCATGACGGACGCCAGCTGGCTTTCGTTATCGGAATAACGGAACAACGCCGAATGCAGTACCACGTTCCCGCCAAAGAAAGCGAAGGCGTTGATTTCGTCGTTATTGATTAAATAGAAGTGGAAGGGCGTTTTTACCGAGTCGGCGTGCGCCACCAGACGCATCCCCAGGCCGTTAATGTATTGCACCAGCAAAGGGTCGTTAATCAGCGGAGCACTGCCGCGCAGCTGGCGTACGTAATAATCACCCATCTGCATCTCCTGCCCGATGGAGAGCGTGCTTCCTGCCGTGGTGCCCATGTCCGGCAATGAATCGGACGAGTCAGCGAAAGCGGGCAACACCTGACCCACCGTCACGGCGGCAATCAGTGTCGCAACCAGTGTTTTTCTCAACTGCCTGAACATAACCACTGTCCTGTATGTTGGATGTGCTAATTTGACCGATGAACCCGCATAACGTTCATCTCCGCTGCTCTGCGAGTGTAGCCGTGTTAAGAGATGAAGAAAATCCCATTCATCAGGGTTTTGCGAAACCTGACAGTGAAACAAAAAGGAAAGTCTTTTTTGTGACAGTTAGATACAATTCACCGTCTCACTCCCGCCATTCGATTCAGGGAAGGGTTGTATGCTCGAAATGTTAATGCAGTGGTATCGGCGTCGGTTTAGCGACCCGGAAGCCATTGCTTTGCTGGTCATTCTGGTTGCCGGATTCGGTATCCTGTTCTTCTTTAGTGGCCTGCTGGCACCGCTACTGGTGGCGATTGTGCTGGCGTATCTGCTGGAGTGGCCCACCGCTCGTCTGGAACATATCGGCTGTTCCCGCCGCTGGGCGACCAGCATTGTTCTGGTGCTGTTTGTCGGCATTCTGCTGCTGATGTCCTTCGTGGTGATGCCCATCGCCTGGCAACAGGGGATCTACCTGATCCGCGATATGCCCGGCATGCTGAATAAACTGTCTGATTTTGCCGCCACGCTGCCGCGCCGCTATCCTGCGCTGATGGACGCCGGGATCATCGATGCGATGGCCGAAAACATGCGCGCCCGCATCATGACCATGGGTGACTCGGTGGTGAAATACTCTCTGGCCTCGCTGGTAGGCCTGCTGACGCTGGCGGTTTACCTTGTTCTCGTGCCGCTAATGGTGTTCTTCCTGGTCAAAGATAAAGAGCAGATGCTGAACGCGGTGCGCCGCGTGCTGCCGCGCAATCGCGGTCTCGCCGGTCAGGTCTGGCAGGAGATGAACCAGCAGATCACCAACTACATTCGCGGCAAAGTGCTGGAGATGATTGTGGTGGGCGTGGCGACCTGGATTGGCTTCGTGATCTTCGGACTGAACTACTCGCTGCTGCTGGCGGTGCTGGTCGGATTCTCGGTTCTGATCCCGTATATCGGCGCGTTTGTGGTGACCATTCCGGTAGTCGGTGTGGCGCTGTTCCAGTTTGGTCTGGGTACGGAGTTCTGGAGCTGTTTCGCCGTATACCTGATTATTCAGGGACTGGACGGGAACCTGCTGGTACCGGTGCTGTTCTCAGAAGCAGTTAACCTGCATCCGCTGGTGATTATCCTGTCAGTGGTGATTTTCGGCGGGCTGTGGGGATTCTGGGGGGTATTCTTCGCCATTCCGCTGGCGACGCTGATTAAAGCCGTGGTCCACGCGTGGCCGGATGTGCCAGCGGTGGAAGAGAAGTAGATTTAGTGCGGGCTGATGCCCTCACCCCAACCCTCTCCCGCGGGGAGAGGGGGCAAACACTAAAAACGGTAGCGCATGCTACCGTTTTGCATTTACCTTGTAGGCCGGGTAAGCGCAGCGCCACCCGGCACTAAAATTATCACGCGTTCTCTTTCAGCCACTTCAACACCACGTCGTGGTGGTTGCTGGTTTTGAAATCATCAAACACGTGCTCAACTTTACCGTCAGCGTCAATCAGGAAACTGATGCGGTGAATACCGTCGTACGTTTTGCCCATAAAGGACTTCTCACCCCAGACGCCAAACTGCTCGCAAACCTGGTGGTCTTCATCGGAAAGCAGCGTGAAGTTCAGCAGCTCTTTTTCCGCAAAGCGTGACAGCTTCTCTGGCTTATCGGTGCTGATGCCCAGCACTTCCACACCGACCTTTTTCAACTCATCCATGTTGTCGCGTAGACCGCAGGCCTGTACGGTACAGCCCGGGGTCATGGCTTTCGGGTAGAAATAGACCAGAACACGCTGTCCCTGGAAGTCGGTCAAATTTACTTGCTCGCCGTCTTGATCCGGTAAGCTAAATTTCGGTGCGATATCACCGGCTTTCAGTGGGTTCATTACTCAACTCCATCCTGTTCGTGCTGCGAATAATCGACGACGCTTATACTGCCTTGCGCATGTAATTCTGTACAGAGGGCTTTGAACGCTTGCTCGATATTTGACGCATCCTGCGAGGCAGGGCTGTGTGCGGTAATTTGAATAAACAGCGTCGGGATTGCGTTTTCATCGCCCGGCTGCGTGCGGGAAACCAGTTCGGCAATGTTCATCTGATGGCTGTCAAACAGCGCCGTAAAACGTTCAATCAGATGAGGTGAATCAGGCACTTCAACCTGTACCCAGACCGTGGCAGGCAGAGCCGGACGCGGGCGCGCGGTGGTGCGCTTCATCACAATCAGTAAATCCAGCTCTGCGCCTTTCAGCGGCAAGGTAGATTCGATGAGGGTAATGGCATTCCATGTTCCGGAAAGCAGCATGATGAACGTGAACTCTTCGCCAAGCATAGCCAGCCGGCTATCTTCGATGTTGCAGCCGCAGCTGCTCACGTGGCGAGTGATGGTATTCACGATACCCGGCCTGTCAGCACCCAGCGCAGTGATAACCAGGTAATGTTGTGATGAGGTTGTCAAACCTGTTCTTCCTTTGCGTGGTTAAGTCTTCCTAAGGAAAGCATAAAAAAAACATGCATACAACCGCCTGAGAGCCTCAGGTCGCTTGCTTTTATTACAGTTCCAAACGTAACATTGAGGCTCTTGTTCGCACAGAGGATGGCTCATGTTCACGGGAAGTATTGTCGCGCTTGTTACACCGATGGATGAAAAAGGTAATGTCTGCCGGTCAAGCATGAAGAAGCTCATTGATTACCATGTCGCCAATGGAACCTCGGCGATCGTTTCGGTAGGGACTACCGGTGAATCCGCTACGCTGAGCCACGAAGAGCACGGCGACGTTGTGATGCTGACCCTGGAACTGGCGGACGGGCGTATTCCTGTCATCGCGGGTACGGGCGCAAACGCAACGGCAGAAGCGATTAGCCTGACTCAGCGTTTTAACGACAGCGGCATTGTCGGCTGCCTGACGGTGACCCCTTATTACAACCGTCCTACTCAGGAAGGTTTGTTCCAGCATTTCAAAGCCATCGCTGAACATACTGACTTGCCACAAATTCTGTATAATGTGCCGTCCCGTACCGGTTGCGATATGCTGCCGGAAACCGTTGGCCGTCTCTCGAAAGTAAAAAATATTATCGGGATTAAAGAGGCGACAGGGAACTTAAGCCGCGTTCATCAGATCAAAGAGCTGGTTTCAGACGACTTTATCCTGTTGAGCGGCGATGATGCGACCGCGCTGGACTTTATGCAGCTCGGTGGTAACGGCGTAATTTCCGTTACGGCGAACGTGGCGGCGCGCGATATGGCTGACATGTGCAAGCTGGCCGCAGCCGGTCACTTTGATGAAGCTCGCGTGATTAATCAGCGTTTGATGCCGTTGCACAATAAATTATTTGTCGAACCCAATCCGATCCCAGTGAAATGGGCATGTAAGGAGTTGGGGCTTGTAGCAACCGACACGCTGCGTCTGCCAATGACACCGATTACCGACCACGGTCGTGAAATTGTCGCTGGCGCGCTGAAGCATGCCGGTTTGCTGTAAAGTTTAGGGAGATTTGATGGCTTATTCAGTACAGAAGTCGCGCCTGGCGAAGGTTGCGGGTGTTTCGCTTGTTATGCTCCTCGCTGCCTGTAGTTCAGACTCGCGCTACAAGCGCCAGGTGAGCGGTGATGAATCCTATCTGGATGCGCCGCCGCTTGCTGAACTTCACGCGCCTGCCGGCATGATCCTGCCGATCCAGAACGGTGATTATAATATTCCGGTTACCAACGGCAGTGGCCTGGTGGGTAAAGCGCTTGATATTCGTCCGCCGGCTCAGCCTCTGGCGCTGGTGAGTGGCGCGCGCACGCAGTTTACCGGTGATACGGCCTCTCTGCTGGTGGAAAGCGCACGCGGTACCACGCTGTGGCCACAGGTTGTGAGCGTTATTCAGTCGAAAAACTATACGATTGATAAACGCGACGACGCCAGCCAGACTTTAACCACCAACTGGATTGAGTGGAACCGTCTCGATGAAGACCAGCAGTATCGTGGTCGTTATCAAGTCTCCGTTAAGCCGCAGGGTTATCAGCAGGCGGTTACCGTCAAGCTGTTGAATCTTGAGCAGGCAGGTAAACCGGTTGCCGATCCGGCCGCCATGCAGCGCTACAGCACTGAAATGCTGAACGTGATTGCCGCTGGTCTGGATAAGAACGCTACCGATGCCGCAAACGCCGCGCAGAACCGTAACGGTTCAACGTTTGATGTGCAGAGCGGTGCAGACGATACCGGCCTGCCAATGCTGGTGGTGCGTGCGCCGTTTAATCAGACCTGGCAGCGCCTGCCAGCAACGCTTGAAAAAGTGGGCATGAAGGTGACCGACAGCACCCGTTCAACGGGCAGCATCACAGCGACCTATAAGCCGCTGTCTGATAGCGCCTGGCAGGAGCTGGGGGCAAGCGATCCACAGCTGCCTTCCGGTGACTACAAAATCCAGGTTGGCGACCTCGATAACCGCAGCAGCCTGCAATTTATCGATCCGAAAGGACACACGCTGACCCAGGCGCAGAACGATGCGCTGGTCGCTGCCTTCCAGGCCGCATTCAGCAAATAATAGTGAGGGCTGGTTAATCCAGCCCTTTTTATTTTCGTGCTACGCAAACGTGTGCGTGGCATAATATGGCCGGTTTTGAATACAAATCATCACACCAGGAGTAATGAAGATGCAGAAGCAAGCTGAGTTGTATCGTGGCAAAGCGAAAACCGTATACAGCACGGAAAACCCGGATCTGTTGGTGCTCGAATTCCGCAATGATACGTCAGCAGGAGACGGCGCACGCATTGAGCAGTTCGATCGTAAGGGCATGGTGAACAACAAGTTCAACCACTTCATTATGACCAAACTGGCCGAAGCCGGTATCCCGACTCAGATGGAAGCGTTGCTGTCCGATACGGAATGTCTGGTAAAAAAACTGGATATGGTGCCGGTTGAGTGCGTGATCCGTAACCGTGCCGCAGGCTCCCTGGTGAAGCGTCTGGGCATTGAAGAGGGTATCGAACTGAATCCACCGCTGTTCGATCTGTTCCTGAAAAACGACGCCATGCACGACCCGATGGTCAACGAATCCTACTGCGAAACCTTCGGCTGGGTAAGCAAAGAGAACCTGGCGCGCATGCAGGAACTGACCTACAAAGCCAACGACGTGCTGAAAAAGCTGTTTGATGACGCGGGCCTGATCCTGGTCGACTTCAAGCTGGAGTTCGGTCTGTACAAGGGCGAAGTGGTGCTGGGCGACGAATTCTCGCCGGACGGCAGCCGCCTGTGGGACAAAGAGACGCTGGATAAAATGGACAAAGACCGTTTCCGCCAGAGTCTGGGTGGCGTGGTCGAAGCGTACGAAGCGGTTGCTCACCGTTTAGGCGTTAAGCTCGACTAAACTGCGCATTTGCCAAAGGATGTTGGCATCCTTTGGCGTCTTATCCTTGTTTACTATGGTAATCCTTTCATTAACCGCCTACGATCATAGCTATTATAAATGGAATAGTTCGAGGTGTTTATGCGCTGGCAAGGGCGTCGTGAAAGTGACAACGTAGAAGACAGACGCAGCAGTGGTGGCGGTGGTCCGTCTATGGGCGGGCCAGGTTTCCGGTTACCCAGCGGCAAGGGCGGCATTATTCTGCTGGTCGTTGTGCTGGTGGCGGGCTACTATGGCGTCGACCTGACCGGTTTGATGACCGGTGAAACCGGGCAACAGCAGCAGTATTCTCAGCGCTCCATCAGCCCGAATGAAGATGAAGCGGCGAAATTTACTTCCGTTATTCTCGCGACGACCGAAGATACCTGGGGTCAGCAGTTCGAGAAAATGGGGCGGACTTATCAGCCGCCAAAACTGGTGATGTACCGGGGCGCAACCCGCACCGGCTGCGGCACCGGGCAGTCCGTTATGGGGCCGTTCTACTGCCCGGCGGACAGCACCGTCTATATCGATCTCTCCTTCTATGACGACATGAAAAGCAAGCTGGGCGCCGACGGCGATTTTGCCCAGAGCTACGTGATCGCGCATGAAGTCGGCCACCACGTGCAGAAGCTCCTCGGTATTGAGCCTAAAGTGCGTCAGATGCAGCAGAATGCTTCTCAGGCGGAGGTGAATCGTCTGTCCGTACGCATGGAGCTTCAGGCCGACTGCTTCGCTGGCGTCTGGGGACACAGCATGCAGCAGCAGGGCGTGCTGGAAACAGGCGATCTGGAAGAGGCCCTGAATGCCGCACAGGCGATTGGTGACGATCGCTTGCAGCAGCAGAGCCAGGGGCGCGTTGTGCCGGACAGCTTTACCCATGGCACCTCAGAGCAGCGCTACAGCTGGTTTAAGCGTGGCTTCGACAGCGGCAACCCGTCGCAGTGTAATACCTTCGGCAAAGCTATGTGATGTTGGGGTTTGAACAGCTGGTCAACCAGCTTCAGCGTACCGGGCACCGCCGGCTGGTGGTGCTCAGCGGCGATGAAGCGTGGACGTTGAGCCAGGCGACCATCCTGCGCGATACGTTACCAGGAGACTGGCTGTGGCTGGAGGAAAACCCCTCTAAGGCCATCAGCGGCCTGCTGGGACGTGAATACCTTCACGCCGTTTTTGACGCGCGTCGCGGGTTTGACGTCTCGGCCTTCGCCGCCCTCAGCGGGACCCTGCGCGCCGGAAGCCTTCTGATGCTGCTGGTGCCGCCGTTCTCCGTCTGGGCTAACAGGCCCGACGCGGATTCTCTACGCTGGAGCGACAGCGCCGAGCCGATCGCCACCCCGCACTTTGTTCACCACTTTTGCCGGACGCTTGACGCCGATTCAGATGCCATCGTCTGGCATCAACATCGTCCTCTGTGCCTTCCCGTTGCGCCAGTTTTACCCGCCTGGCAGCCCGCCAGCGGTGAACCGCAGCGCGAGCAGGCTGAGATCCTCGACGCTCTTCTGACCATGCCTGCGGGCGTGGCCGCCGTGACGGCACCGCGCGGACGCGGAAAGTCCGCCCTGGCGGGCATGTTGCTCAACGGCATTCAGGGGAGTGCAGTAGTGACGGCACCGGCAAAAGGGGCGACGGATGTCATCGCGCGTTTCGCCGGGGAACATTTTCACTTTATGGCCCCGGATGCGCTGCTGGCCTCCACAACAGAAGCTGACTGGCTGATTGTCGATGAGGCGGCCGCCATCCCCGGCCCGCTGCTGGAGAAGCTGGCGTCGCGCTTTCCCCGCGTGTTGCTGACCACCACGGTGCAGGGTTATGAAGGCACGGGCAGGGGATTCCTGCTGAAGTTCTGCGCCCGGTTCAGCGGGCTGCGGCGTTATACCTTATCCACGCCTGTTCGCTGGGCTGCCGGATGTCCCCTTGAGCGGATAGTGGCGAACGCGCTGCTGTTCGACGATGCGCTTATCGATCGCAAACCGGAAGGCGAGGTACGTTTAACGTCGCTGGAGCCCGGGATGTGGGAGAGCGATCCGACGCGCGGGGCAGGCGTGTATGAACTGCTTTGCGCCGCGCACTACCGGACGTCACCCCTCGATTTACGCCGGATGATGGACGCCCCCGGCCAGCACTTTGCTGTTGCTCAGGCGGGCGCGGAGATCGCGGGCGCGCTCTGGCTGGTGGAGGAGGGGGGATTACCCCCTGAACTTAGCCGCGCAGTCTGGGCGGGCTTTCGTCGGCCGCGTGGAAATCTGGTGGCGCAGTCGCTGGCAGCGCACGGCGGCTCGCCGCTCGCGGCGACGCTGAAAGGCCGACGCGTCAGCCGCATTGCGGTTCATCCCCATCGCCAGCGGGAAGGCATCGGCCAGCGGCTGATCCGCAGTGCCAGCGGAGAAGATTATCTCTCGGTCAGCTTTGGCTATACCGACGAGCTGTGGCGTTTCTGGCGGCAGTGCGGGTTTGTGCTGGTGCGAATGGGCAGCCACCGGGAAGCCAGCAGCGGGTGCTATACGGCGATGGCGTTGCTGCCGCTGAGCGAGGCGGGGCATCAGCTCTGCGAACAGGCGCATCAGCGGTTATGTCGTGATATGCGCGTCCTGTCGGCCTGGAATGGCGAAAAGATCCCGGTGACGGATGCATGGGAAGCTACCCTTAATAGTGACGACTGGCTGGAGCTGGCGGGGTTTGCCTTTGCTCACCGGGCGTTTTCAACTTCGGTTGCGGCGCTGACGCGGTTGTTGTTAGCCGTGGACATGCCGCTCCCGGCACTGCGGGGGAAAATGGAAGGGAATACGCACGATTTCGGGCGCAAAGCGTTGCTGGCGAAGCTACGCGAGGAAACCGCTCACGCGCTTGAAAGGCTTGATTACTCCCGTAGCCAGCAGCTGAAAGCCGACATTTTGCAATGGCAATTTTTTCAATGAGTTCTTCAGTAAAGTGGCATGGTCATTACCCCGCAGAGGCGTAAAATCCTGCTTATCAATTAAGGAGATCGCCATGAAACATGACCATTTTGTTGTGCAAAGCCCGGATACCCCTGCTAAACAGCTCCTGCTTCTGTTTCATGGCGTGGGCGACAATGCCGTCAATATGGGACAGATTGGCAGCTGGTTTGCACCCGTTTTCCCACAGGCGCTGATCGTCAGCATCGGCGGCGTGGAGCCGTGCGGTCCGGACGGGCGGCAGTGGTTTTCCGTCGAGGGCGTGACGGAGGAGAATCGTCAGGCGCGTATTGATGCCGTTATGCCAGCCTTTATCGATACCGTGCGTTACTGGCAGCAGCAGAGCGGCGTAGGCGCCGACGCAACGGCGCTGATTGGCTTCTCTCAGGGCTCAATCATGTCGCTGGAAAGCGTAAAAGCGCAGCCCGGACTGGTGTCCCGCGTGATTGCCTTTAACGGGCGTTTTGCGACGTTACCGCAAAGCGCGACCACGCAGACCACGATCCATCTCATTCATGGGGGGGAAGACCGGGTAATTGAGCTTTCGCATGCGGTTGCTGCCCAGGAGACGCTGATGCGCGAGGGCGGAGATGTGACGCTGGATATCGTAGACGATCTGGGGCATGCCATTGACGATCGCAGCATGCAGTTCGCGCTCGATCATCTGCGTTATACCGTACCGAAGCACTACTTTGATGAAGCGCTCAGCGGCGGTAAGCCGAATGACGATGATATCGTCGAGTTTATGTGAGGTGTCCCCCTCTCTTTAGGGAGAGGGGAAACAGAGCGATTACTTCTTCTGGTCCTTCTTCGGCCAGTCGTCTTCATCGTCCCACTTGTCGTTAAAATCACGGTGCGGCGGAAGATCCGGTTTGTTGGCAAGGAACTTTTTGTGGTCAACGCGCTTGAGATCTTTAATCACGTTAAGCAGCACGCCTACCAGAAATACCAACACCAGAATCCACCAGTACTTTGAAAGCCAGTCCATTCGCTAATCCTCTTTAAGCACCCGTCAGGCGACGAGCTGCTCCATAATACGTTGATACATGCGGGCCAGCAGTTGTAAATCGGCAGCGTTCACGCATTCATTGATTTTGTGAATCGTCGCGTTAACCGGACCCAGTTCGACAACCTGTGCGCCCATTCGGGCGATAAAGCGTCCGTCAGACGTGCCGCCCGTTGTCAGCAGTTGTGGCTTAATTTCATTATAGTGCGCAATGGCGTTCACCACCGCATCCACCAGTTTACCGCGCTGCGTCAGGAACGGCTGGCCAGACAGCCACCAGTCGAGGGTATAGCGCAGCTGATATTTCTCGAGCAGCGCAATCACGCGCGCTTTGATCATCTCGTCGGTCAGTTCGGTGCTGAAGCGGAAGTTAAACTGGACGAAGAGATCGCCGGGAATGACGTTGTTGCTGCCGGTGCCGGCCTTGATGTTGGCTATCTGCATGCTGGTTGGCGGGAAAAATTCGTTGCCTTTATCCCATTCAATGCCTACCAGTTCGTTCAGCATCGGCGCGGCGCGGTGTACCGGGTTATCCGCCAGGTGCGGATAGGCAACGTGGCCCTGCACGCCATGAATAGTCAAATTACAGGTCAGGGATCCACGGCGGCCATTTTTCACCACATCGCCCACCACTTCGGTGCTGGACGGTTCGCCCACCAGACAGTAGTCCAGACGTTCATTGCGCGCCATCAGCGCCTCAACGACCTTCACGGTGCCGTTGTGGGCGCTGGCTTCTTCATCGGAGGTAATCAAAAACGCAAGACGGTTTTTATGGTTCGGATGCTGGGCGACGAAACGCTCTGCCGCCACGACCATCGCAGCCAGAGAACCTTTCATGTCCGCAGCGCCGCGTCCGAAAAGCATGCCGTCGCGGATGGTCGGCTCAAAAGGCGGGTTGATCCAGCGGTCTACGTCGCCTGCGGGAACTACGTCAGTATGTCCGGCAAACGCCAGCGTCTCTCCCTGACCGCGCCATGCCCAGAAGTTCTGCGTATCGCCAAAATCCATGTGCTCCACGGTAAAACCGATGGCACGCAGGCGCTCAATCATTAATGCCTGACAACCTGCGTCGTCCGGGCTAAGGGAAGGACGGCGAATAAGCTGCTGAGTCAGCTCAATGACCGGGCATGACATAGACTACACCTCAACGAATAAATCTGAATAAAGGGTTTCACTGAAACCCAGCAGCATAGGCTGACCTGGCTTGCAGAGCAATGGGCGTTTGATGATTGCCGGCATTTCAAGCATCAGTTTGGCTGCGCTGTCGGCGTCGTTGATCGTGGCCCGGAGAGATTCATCCAGTTTTCGCCAGGTGGTCCCGCGGGTATTCAGTAGCGCTTCCCATCCCAGTTCGTTGATGGCGGAATGGAGGAACGCGGGGTCAAGCCCGTCGGCACGATAATCGTGGAAGCGATAGTCGATGTTGTGTGCTTCCAGCAAGCGGCGGGCTTTTTTAATCGTGTCGCAATTCTTAATGCCATACATCACAACCATAGTGAATCCTTTTGTTCTTTTGTGGATTAAATGTTCAATATTTTCGAAGATATATCCTTAAGTGGAATATAACACATTCGGAATTTTTCGGGATTTACAATTCTCCATAATTCAACGAACAGCTGTAAGCTGAATAGTCTTTCATCTTTTAAGCATAGTTGTCCACCCTGTTTAAATTGCCAATAAACTCAGGGGGAAATTAAAAATGCTGTCATTTTTCCGACTATTTCAAAATATTGCTGTAGGTCACATAAAATTTACCCGACAACGCTCATAGTGATCCTAAACCTACCAGCACAGCGGGGCTCAATCACAGCAATCGGTTAAAGTGGCTTCACAATGATGATACGTTTTCGTAGAATGCGCATAATAATAAGAGAGGTTGTTATGATTGAACGTGAACTGGGGAACTGGAAAGATTTTATCGAAGGCATGCTTCGTAAATGAATTTCCGGTAAGAAATGCAAGAGCACTTAATTAACTAAAATAACCATAGTGTGAAAGAATCACACAATAAAAAGGCGGCCTGTAAAGCCGCCTTTTTTATTTCAACGTGTTATTCCGGCTTATCCTTCAGCGGGAAACGACGGCGTACCAGCACAAAGAACAGCGGTACGAAATAGATAGCCAGAATCGTCGCCGAAATCATTCCCCCCATAACGCCCGTTCCCACCGCGTGCTGGCTGCTGGAGCCTGCGCCGGAGCTGGTGGCCATCGGCAGGACGCCAAACACAAACGCCAGAGAAGTCATCAGGATCGGGCGCAGGCGCTGACGACAGGCGTGCAGCGTGGCGGCCATCAGTTCGTGACCTTTGGCATTCATCTCATTGGCAAATTCGACGATCAGAATGGCGTTTTTCGCCGACAATCCGATTACGGTGAGGAGTCCGACCTGGAAATAGACATCATTTTCCAGGCCGCGCATCCAGGTTGCCAGCAGCGCTCCGATGACCCCGAGAGGCACCACCAGCATCACCGAGAACGGCACTGACCAGCTTTCATACAGCGCCGCCAGACAGAGGAACACTACCAGCAGCGAAAGGGCATACAGGGCAGGCGCCTGAGCGCCGGAAAGCCGTTCCTGGTAGGACATCGCTGTCCACTCCAGGCCAAAGCCGGTCGGTAACTGCTGAACCAGTTTTTCCATAATGTCCATTGCGGTACCGGTACTGACGCCCGGCGCGGCTTCACCGACAATCTCCAGCGCCGAATAGCCGTTGTAACGCTCCAGACGCGGTGAACCGGTCTCCCAGCGTGACGTCGCAAACGCCGAGAACGGCACCATGCCGCCGGTGTTATTGCGCACATACCAGCGGTTGATATCGTCCGGCAGCATGCGGTATTTGGCGGCAGACTGAACGTAGACCTTCTTCACGCGGCCGCGATCCATAAAGTCATTCACGTAGCTTGAGCCCCATGCCGTTTGCAGGGTGTCGTTAATGTCGTCGATGGAGACGCCCAGCGCCTGCGCTTTACGCTGGTCAATATCCACCTGTAGCTGAGGGCTGTCATCCAGACCGTTATGACGAACGCGGGTAAGCTGCGGATCTTTCCCGGCCAGCTCCAGCAGCTTGTCGCGAGCAGCCATCAACGCGTCATGCCCGGCACCCGCGTGATCCTGAAGCTCCATATCAAACCCGGCTGAGCTGCCCAGGCCGCTGATGGCGGGCGGGCTGCTGGCGAAAACGCGCGCTTCCTTGATTTTGTTGAACGCTTTGGTTGCACGCTCAATGATGGCAAAGGAGGAGCCGGTATCGCTGTCGCGCTGGTCCCAGTCTTTCAGGCGCACAAACATACGCGCCACGTTCTGCCCGTTACCGCCAGGGCCAGAGCCGACGGTGGAGAAGACGGAGACCACGTTATCTTTCTCCTGAGTATGGAAGTAGTTCTCAACCTTCTGCACCACTTTCAGGGTCTGCTGCTGGGTCGAGCCGCTGGGTAACTGTACGGAGGTGATAAACATGCCGCGATCTTCCAGCGGCAGGAACGAGGTTGGCAGCCGCAGGAACAGGAAGACCATGCCGCCGAGCAGCAGGACATAAACCACCATCCAGCGCACGCTGCGGTGCAGTACTTTACCCACGCCCGCTTCATAGCGCGCCGCATTGCGGTTAAACATGCGGTTAAACCAGCCGAAGAAGCCTTTTTGACCGTGGTGTTCGCCCTTATGCAGCGGTTTCAGCAGCGTCGCGCACAGGGCAGGGGTAAGGATCATCGCCACTAGTACGGAGAGCACCATTGCAGAGACGATGGTGATCGAGAACTGGCGATAAATCGCGCCCGTGGTGCCGCCAAAAAACGCCATCGGGATAAATACCGCCGACAGCACCATGGCGATACCGACCAGCGCGCCCTGAATCTGTCCCATCGATTTGCGCGTGGCCTCGCGGGGCGAAAGCCCTTCCTCGCTCATGATGCGCTCAACGTTTTCCACCACCACGATGGCATCATCCACCAGCAGACCGATGGCCAGCACCATGGCGAACATGGTCAGGGTGTTGATGCTGTAACCGAAGGCATACAGCACCGCAAAGGTACCCAGCAGCACCACCGGCACCGCAATCGTGGGGATCAGCGTAGCGCGGAAGTTTTGCAGGAACAGGTACATCACGAGGAACACCAGCGCGATAGCTTCGAGCAGGGTTTTCACCACATCTTCGATGGAGGCTTTTACGAACGAGGTGGTTTCGTAGGCGACTTTGTACTCCAGTCCGTGCGGGAAGTAATGCGACAGTTCATCCAGACGCTCTAAGACCCGCTGCGCGGTCGCCATTTCGTTGGCGCCGGAGGCCAGTTTCACCCCCAGCCCGGACGCGGCATTGCCGTTGAAGCGGCTCAGGTAGTCATATTTTTCCGCCCCCATTTCCACGGTGGCGACATCCCCCAGACGCACTTCCGAACCGTCCTGATTCACGCGCAGAGTAATATCGCGGAACTGTTCAGGCGTCTGGAGCAGCGACTGCGAGTTGATGGTGGCATTAAGCGCCTGGTTATCCACGGACGGGGTACCGCCGAGCTGCCCCACGGCAATCTGGGCGTTCTGCGATTCGATAGCGTCGGTGACATCTTTGGCGGTCATCTGCACGCTGTTCAGCTTGTTGGGATCCAGCCAGATACGCATGGAGTACTGCGAGCCGTAGGCGTCGATATCACCAACGCCGTTGATACGGCTGAGCGGGTCCTGAATATTACTGGCGACGTAGTCCGCGATGTCCTGCTTATCCATTGAGCCATCGGTTGAAACAAACGCGATGGTCAAAATATTGGTGTCACCGGTTTTACGCACGGTCACCCCCTGGTTCTGCACTGCCTGAGGCAGTTTACGCAGGGCCGATTGCAGCTGGTTTTGCACCTGCTGCACCGCTTCATCCGGATCCGTGCCCGCCGTAAAGCTCAGGGTTACCGTCGCCTGGCCCGTGGCGCTGCTCTGTGAGGACATGTACATCAGGTTATCGAGACCCGTCATGTTCTGCTCGATAACCTGGGTGACGGTATTTTCCAGCGTCTGTGCCGAGGCGCCAGGGTAGTTCGCCGTGATACGCACGTTGGGGGGCGCGAGGTCAGGGTATTGCTCAACAGGAAGGGACGTAATCGCCAGGACACCCGTCAGACACAACAGGATTGCAAGCACCCAGGCAAAAATGGGGCGATCGATGAAAAAATTCGCCATTAAAGTGTGACCTCGTTTTGCTGCACGTCATTATTGTTTATTGCCCGCCTAACTTTAGCGGTAAGGCCCAGGTCAAACGTGGAGAAATAAAGGAGATAATGTAAATTATCATGCGCTTTTTTCAGCGCGCCTTCTTTCTCGCTATTTTTCAGCCTGGGCCGCAGGCGTCTGGAACGTTACGCTGACCTGTGTCCCGCCCTGTGGCGGCTGAGAAAAGTGTAATGTCCCGCCGAGCCGTCCCGCGCGTTCGCGCATGATATTCAGCCCGTAATGCCCCGGCGGTTCACTGGCGTCGCCGATACCAATGCCGTTGTCGCGGATCGTGACCGTGTGAGTGCCGTCCGCGATGGTGACGCAGCTGACCACAATCTCGCTGGCGTCGGCATGTTTAATCGCATTCAGCACTGCCTCACGCACAATCTGTAAGAGGTGCACCTGTTTTTGTGCGTCCAGCGCCAGCGATGAGAGACGGCAGTCGAGCACCAGCTTCGCGCGGGTCTGGCTTTGCAACCCGTCGAGAGACTCCTGTAGCGCGGCAGGAAGATTGGCGTGATTGAGCGTCAGGCGGAAGGTGGTGAGCAGCTCGCGTAGCTGATGCCAGGCATTATTCAGCTCGCGGGAGAAGTCCGTAATGATGGTCTGCGCCGGAGCATTGTCGCCGGGCACGGCATGCTTCAGCAGCGTAAGCTGAATACGCAAATAGGAGAGCACCTGCGCCAGCGAATCATGCAGCTCGCGCGCGATGGTGGCGCGCTCCTCCATCAGCAGCAACTGCTGATAATGTTTCTGCGCCTGATTAAAATAGAGCCCCCGGCCCAGCATCGTCGCCACGCTTTCCATGAGCGGCAGCGGAACATCCCCGGTCGCGCTTTGCCAGCGCAGTTCGCCGTACAGGGTGTCCTGCATTAACACCGGTAAATTGTGCATTTTCTCGCCCGGGGACTCCTGTCCTTCGTAAAGCTGCCAGTCGTCACTGGTGCGCAATTGCAGGTAATTCATCTGCGTATAGTCATGCACAATCTGCAAAATATGCCGGAAACAGTGGCTGTCTATCTGCCCGGTATTCAACGCCTGTGAGCATTTAAACAGCATTTCGAGCTGCTGATGCGCTTCATTCAGGTGGCGGGTTTTTTCAGCAACGGAGCGCTCAAGTGAACGGTACAGGGTGTGTAATTCCGCCGACATATGGTTGAAGGCGCGGGAAAGCTGGCCCAGCTCGTTGGGAAGCGTAGTATCCGGCGCGGGAGTGTCGAATTGCCCCTGTTCGATACGCTCGCTCGCCGCCACCAGATTATTCAGCGGCAGCACAACCTGACGGCGGATGCGCCGCAGGGTCACCACCGCCAGCAGCAGGATGCCCAGGCCACCCGTCAGCGACATGAAAATCACCAGCTGAATTTTATGTTCGGTGTAGTGCTGTAGCGCCAGCACAAAGGCATCTATCCGGCCCACGAAATCCTCTATGTGGTTCTGATACCATCCGGTATCGCCGCTGGCGATGCGCGTGTCCATCTCCTGCCAGCCAAGGTGCAACTGCTGGTAACGCTGTTTGACGTCCTCTGGCACATACCAGCGGTTTAGCTTCTGCAACGCAGGCGCGCTCAGCGTTTTTTGCCAGACCGCGCGGTGCTCTGCCAGCGATGGGCCGGCGCGCTGCATTTCGTAGCCCAGGCGGTAGCTCTGCATACGCAGCGAGCCGGCGATGTTAATCGCCTCGGCGTCGCGCTGGCTGCTGGCGAGTGTGACCAGCGCAATGGCGCTGATCAGAACGGACAAGACAATCATCGAAAAGAAAGCCCGAGCCAGGCTTCCCGATACGGGGCGTTTAACGGTCACTCATCAGCTTCCTGAATTAAATTGATCTGCCACAGGTTCACTGGAAATAGTTCGGCTTCCTGGGCATTTGAACATTGCGTCGCCATGCCGCTGTGGGTAAATACGATAACAATAGAAAGAATAAGGTTATTGAACCAAAAACAGGTGTTGTTATGAATCGTTTTATTATGGCCAACGCTCAACAGTGTATCGGTTGTCGCGCCTGCGAAGTTGCCTGTGTGATGGCGCACAACGGGGAGCAGCACGCGCTGAGCGAGCGCCATTTTCATCCCCGCATTACGGTCCTTACCTCAGGCTTGCGAAAAAGCCCCGTGACCTGCCACCACTGTGAAAACGCGCCCTGCGCGCAAAGCTGCCCGAACGGAGCCATCACGCAACACAGCGACAGCGTACAGGTCAATCAACAAAAATGCATTGGCTGTAAAGCCTGCGTGGTGGCCTGTCCGTTTGGCACGATGGACATGCTGATCGCCCCGCTGGAAAACGACAGCGTAAAGGCCTCGGCGCACAAATGCGACCTCTGCCTGGAAAGGCCGCAAGGCCCGGCCTGCGTGGAAAACTACCCGGCGGAGGTGCTTACGCTCGCCACCCCAGCCGTACTGGATAAGCTGGTTAAGCAGCGCCGACAGCGCAGCGCAAGGCTGGACGCGCTGCCGTGGCACAGCGAGGCGGTTCAGTCAGCCCCTCCGCAAACCAAACGGCAACAGATGCAAAACACCCCGGCGCGCGGTGAGCCGGATAAGCTCAGCCCCGAAGCACGCGCATACCATTTTAACGAGATCTACCTGCCGTTTCGCCCGGAACAGGCGCAGCGTGAGGCATCCCGGTGCCTGAAATGTGGCGAGCATAGCATTTGCGAGTGGACCTGCCCGCTGCATAACCACATTCCCCAGTGGATTGAGCGGATCGGGGCGGGGGATATCGTCGGTGCGGCTGAGCTTTCTCACCAGACTAACTGTTTACCGGAAATTACCGGCCGCGTCTGCCCACAGGATCGATTATGTGAAGGCGCCTGCACCCTGCGGGATGCGTCAGGGGCAGTAACCATCGGTAATATCGAACGGTATATCTCGGATCGGGCGCTGGCGATGGGCTGGACGCCGGACGTCAGCCACGTTAAGCCGGTCGGTAAGCGCGTCGCCATCATCGGCGCCGGTCCGGCAGGGCTGGCCTGCGCCGACGTGCTGGTGCGCAGCGGCGTCGGCGTGACGGTCTACGACCGCCATCCGGAAATCGGCGGATTGCTGACCTTTGGTATTCCGGCCTTCAAGCTGGATAAATCCCTGTTAGCGCGGCGCAGAGAGATATTCAGCGCGATGGGCATCCGCTTCGAGCTGAACTGCGAGGTGGGAAAAGACGTGTCGATGGCCCAACTGCAAAACGACTACGATGCCCTGTTCATCGGCGTAGGGACCTATCGTTCCATGAAAGCGGGTATCCCTCACGAAGACGCGCCGGGCGTGTACGACGCGCTGCCGTTTTTAGTGGCAAACACGCGGAACGTGATGGGCCTTGATCCTGCCGCAGACGAACCGTTTATCGACACACAGGGTTTAAACGTGGTGGTGCTCGGCGGGGGCGATACGGCGATGGACTGCGTGCGCACCGCGCTGCGGCATGGCGCGGCGAAAGTAACCTGCGCCTATCGGCGGGACGAGGCCAACATGCCGGGCTCAAAGAAAGAGGTTAAAAACGCGAAAGAAGAGGGCGCAGCGTTTGAATTTAATGTCCAGCCGGTTGAGCTCACGCTGGATACCGACGGGAAGGTTAACGGTATCCGGATGCTGCGCACCAGGCTGGGCGAGCCGGATGCGCAGGGGCGGCGGCGTCCTGTCCCGGTGGCGGGCAGTGAGTTTGTCATGCCAGCGGATGCGGTGATCATGGCGTTTGGTTTTAATCCGCACGCCATGCCGTGGCTTCAGGCGCAGGGCGTCGACACCGACGACTGGGGGCGCATCAGGGCCTCCGTGGAGAGCCGTTATCGCTACCAGACCTCGAATCCGCAGATTTTTGCTGGCGGTGATGCGGTACGCGGTGCGGATCTGGTGGTCACCGCGATGGCGGAAGGGCGTCATGCCGGGCAGGGGATCATGGACTGGCTTGGCGTGCCGCCGCGCAACATGCATTAATGCAGACGGGCGACAAAGCGGGCTTCACGGCGTAGTATAAACAGACTCATTTTGCCGTGGAGCCCGTATGTCCCTGAACATTACCGTTATTAAAGACAAAATCCTTTCTGAAAATTACTTTGTCCTGCGTAACATCACTTACGATCTCACCCGTAAGAACGGGGACGTCATTCGCCATAAACGCGAAGTCTACGACCGGGGCAATGGTGCAACCATCGTGCTGTATAACCGTGAAAAGCAAAGCGTGGTGCTGATCCGCCAGTTTCGCATCGCGACATGGGTCAATGGCAACGCGGACGGACGTCTGATTGAAACCTGTGCAGGTCTGCTTGATGACGATGAGCCGGAAGTGTGTATCCGCAAAGAAGCCATTGAGGAGACGGGTTTTGAAGTGGGTGCGGTGCAGAAAGTCTTTGAGCTGTTTATGTCCCCTGGCGGGGTTACCGAGCTGGTTCACTTCTTCATTGCGGAATATACCGATGCTCAGCGCACGCACCGGGGCGGCGGCGTGGACGATGAAGACATTGAAGTGCTGGAAATGCCTTTCGCTCAGGCTGTCGACATGGTGAAACGCGGCGAGATCCGCGACGGTAAAGCGGTGATCCTGTTGCAGTATCTGCAAACCAGCGGGCTGATGAATGCGGCGGCGGAAGCGCGATAAGTTGTATTTCAGATAAATCTATCCGATAAATCCGATTGAGCCAGCCCGCCCTGGGCACGAAGATACGCCCCAGATTGACCTATTCGTTTCCGGGGCTGTGCCGTTCATGCGCTACTGCGTTTATCTTCTCTTCTTCATTTGCGTGCTTCCCGCGCCTTTGGTGTGGGCTGCGCCTGCGCAGCAGTCTTTTTCAGACTGGCAGGTGACCTGCAATAACCAGAACTTCTGCGTAGCGCGCAATACCGGCGAGCATCGCGGTCTGGTCATGACGCTGAGCCGCAGTGCGGGGGCAAAAACGGACGCCTGCCTGCGCATCGATCTCGGCGGGCTTTCGGCGCCACCGGTGAAAGAGCCTGACATCGCCCCGCGCCTGCTACTCGACAATGTGCCGCTTAAACTCACGTCGCAACACTGGCAGTTAGCCCCCTGGCATCTTAAAACAGACGATACGTCCACCATCACCACGTTTCTGAAAACCATTCAGGAAGGGCAGGCGCTGACCCTGCGCGGGGGGAAGCAGACAATTTCTCTGGCCGGTCTGAAAGCGGCGCTGCTGTTTATCGATGCCCAGCAAAAACGCGTCGGAAGTGAAACGGCGTGGATTAAAAAAGGGGATAGTCCACCGCTGAGCGTGCCGCCTGCGCCGGCATTAAAAAAGGTGGCGGTGGTGAACCCCACGCCAACGCCGCTGACGCATAACGAACTCAACGATCTGCTGGATTACGGTACCTGGCGCATGAACCATAGCCAGTGCTCTCTCGATCCGAACCGGCGTGAAGTGCGCGTGACCGCGCTGACCGATGACAAAGCGCTGATGATCATCAGCTGTGAGGCGGGGGCGTACAACACCGTCGACCTGGCGTGGCTGGTGTCGCGTAAAAAACCATTTTCGGCCAGGAGCGTGAGATTGCGCCTGCCGTTTACCCCTTCCAGCCAGAGTAGCGACATGGAGCTGATGAATGCCAGCTTCGACGAAAAAACGCGCGAGCTGACCACGCTGGCGCTGGGACGCGGGATTGGCGACTGTGGGATCCAGACCCGCTGGCGTTTTAACGGCCAGCGCTTCCGCCTGGTACGCTACGCGGAAGAGCCAAGCTGTGATAACTGGAATGGGCCAGATGCCTGGCCCACGCTGTGGATCACAAGGTAGGGTTTTGCCGGGTGGCGCTGTCGCTTACCCGGCCTACTTTTTAGAACCGTAGACCCGGTAAGGCGTAGCCGCCACCGGGCACGAGGGCATCACCGATCGCTCTTACGGAAAAAGTCGTTATACAGCATATACAAATGCGCCGCGCTCCAGGAGAAGTTAGGTGCGCCCTGCTGTGCTCCGGTCAGGGGGTTATAGTTCTCCTGAATCGGGCCGTCCGAGGTTAACCCTTTCGCATGCTTAAAGAAGGTTTCGGCGAGGGTTTGCGCCTGCTCACGATAGCCGTAACGTTCCATGCCTTTTAGTCCAAACCAGAACTGATCGACCCAGACCCGGCCGCGCCAGTATATGTCTGCGCCGAACGCCGGGTTTGTCAGCGCGGCGGTGCCGAGCGGTACCCAGGTATTGAACTCCTTCGGATCCAGCATCACCTTGACCACGGCATCCGCATGTTCCTGCGTCGCGGCACCGTTAAACAGCGGAGACCAGCCTTCCGGCCCTTTACCACGCTCGACGATAGGTTTGCCCGCACAGCCGTTCGCCAGCGGCTTATCCTCGATACGAAGGTCATAGTAAAACCCGCTTTTCGCATCGAACATGCAGGTGTTGATATAGGTTGCGAGCTTATCTGCCAGCTGGCGATAGTGGCTGGCCTCCTGCTCTTTACCCAGCAGGCTCGCCATCTGCGCCAGATAGTGATTGTCGCTGTACATATAGCTTGCCTGGTCAACGGACTCCTGTAATAAGGAATACCCTAACAGATCGCCTTTTTTACTCCTGTTTTCGGCAAATTTAACCGTCCAGTCGCTGCGTTTCCCGCCGTTTTCAACGTACTTATCCAGCTGCGCTTTATCGATAAATCCGAATACGGCGGCATCATCGCGCCCGGACTCCCACGAGGCGGCCACCTGCGCGGGGATCTCCAGGCTGTCGTACTGGCCGTTATCAATTATCCGTGCGTAGTTATTCAGGCCGGAAAGCGACTCTTCTTTATCACCTTTTTTCACCGTGAACAGCATCTCGCCGGTAGCGGTGTTATGGGCCTTATCACGCGTCGCACCGTACTCCGGCACGCCGTTGCCGTTATGATCGCGGTTACGCAGCCACCAGTCGTGATAGGCAACCAGTTTTGGATACATCTCGGCAAGCCAGGCTTTATCCTGCGTGGTGTTATACACCTCCATCACCGACCATGCCGCCAGGCTCGGCTTGGTGTTACGCTCGTTCCAGTTACCGCCGTCGCCGCCTCGTTCCGGGCTCAGGTTCCAGGCGATTAAATCCGGCACAAATCCGGTATCCTGCGGGCGCACCGGATCGTCGGGTTTGATCTGCCAGGAGAAGACCGCGCGGATGTTCTCTTTGGCGATCTCCGGGTTGAAATGCGCCATGGCAAATGCCTGTTTCCAGGTGTCCCACGGCCAGGTCTGGTTGCCGGAGAACCAGCGTCCGGTTACGGAGGGCGTCACCGTGTTAAAACGCACCGCGCCGCCTGGCGAACGCCAGTTACCGTTCAACGTCTCGATGGCTTTCACCGCCACGCGCGTTTGTTCTGGAGTCGCGTGCGGGTTGGTTAACCCTTGTTGTAAATACCTCTCCCAGCGCGCTTGCGAGGCGGCCATAAAGTAGGCCGGACGCGCCAGAATGTCGCGGATCTGCGGCTGTTCACGCGCGACGTCATCGGCGTTCAGCAGATGGGAGTAGGTAGTGTACAGCGTGGTGCTGCCGGAAATCTGTGCCCGGCTGGTAAAGCGATGTCCGTCAACGGTGGTCTCGGCAGGAAGAGAGCGGTGTAACTGATATTCGGAACTGCCGGAGGTGAGCAGATCCCAGGTGGAGCGTACCTTGCCGAAGGTCACCTTCAGGCCGTCGCGCGTGGCTACAATTTTACGCTGATAATCAGGATATGCGCTGTCGATGGTTTTATCCGAACGCGGCTTGCCCTCTTTGGCCTCCAGTTTTTCCAGCAGCTCGCCGTCCCACACCAGCTCCAGCGGCGTTTTGCTGGTAATACGGGTTTCAAGCAGCGAAGTACGCGCAGAAGCAAAGCGCAGCGTCATCACGATCTGAACATCCCTGGCGCTCAGTTTCTGCACCAACGCGCCAGGGAGGCTGTAGGCTTCAAGGGTGAAATCCACTTTTTTACCGTTCTGGTAAACGGACAGGCGATCAAAATTCGTCGCCATAAAGTTGATGTACTCTTCGGTGAGCAGCGCTACGCCGGGAAATCCGCCCTGGGTCTGCGGCCCGTCCGGCAGCAAATGCCCATGCCAGGCACCCATATCAAAAAAGGGATTAAACCGCTGGTGGTCGTCGTAGTCGAAATCCTGCATGAAGAGCGGCGCGCCGGTACGGTTGATGACGTTTTTGAAGTCAGTTGCGGTGGCGGCGTGAGCCGAAAAACTGAGCGCCAGCGCGCAGGCCAGCGGCGTGAGGACGTATTTCATGGTGGTAGATCCTTTTTACCAATAGAAGTATTGCATCAGGAAGACCTGATCGCTCGGGTCGCCGGAGGCATTTTTCATATAGAAGCGGCTGTCGGCAGCGGTGGCAAAACGCCCGCCGCCGTACTCGTACCAGATCCCGAACTGCATAAACGAGGTAGTTTTTTCAGCCGCATCGTCCGGACGATGTTTCGCGTAGCTGTAAGCAGTGGAGAGATAAACGCCTTTCAGGGCTTCCACCATGGCGCTGACCATAAATCCGCTCTCCGTGCCGGAGACGTTCTGTCCATCTGCCCGTCCGGTATGATGCCACGCGCGTGCCGCCAGGTTGGGTGTCAAAACGCCTGTTAAAAAGAGCTGGCCTGTACCGTCGGTAATTTCAAGACCGTTCATCCAGGTGACATCTTTCATGATGTCGTACTGAATATAGCCATTCGCCATTGCCGGATAGGTATATTTGTCGTCATAACGATCGTATTTGCCGAAGTGCAGCCAGGCCTTGCTTTCGTCATGGTGACCCGCTGGCGTGGCGGTGACGCTATAGCGCAGGTTGCCGGAGAGGTTTTGCACCTTTAGTGCGTACAAGATGTCGCGGGTGTTGGGGATCACATAACCCAGATCCGGCGTAAAATCGCCCCACCATTGCAGGTCATCGAGAGACGAGTCCTGGCGCAGGCTGAGCATGATCTCGGTGCTGTTATCGGTTTTGTAACCGCCGTAGAAGCGGTTAATCCCACCTTCAAACCCGCCCCAGCTGTGATCGGGCACCCAGGCGTTGCCCTGATGATCCGCCTGTACGGTCCAGCCTTCGCCGTAAATCAGGCCGAACCAGTTCCCCTGTTTTATCTCCAGACCGCCCTCAATATAAGTGCCGTCGCTGTATTTATGTTTATCCTGACCTTCTAAATCCATATACCCACCGACGCCCATCTCGCCATAAAAACGAAATGATGGGGAGGTTATTGCCGGTGTTTTGGTATCGTCATGTTCAGCGGGCCGGGCATCTTCTGCGGCAATAGCAGGGCAGCAGAAAGAGAGGGCAGCGAGTGCCCAAAATGTTTTTTGTTTAATTTTCATAAACTCATCCCAATGAGATAAAATCCATGCCTTTTATTTCAGTTAATATTCGAGGCAGGTGATGCTTCAATTTTTTGTTGTTCTTTTGATAATCCGTTTACGTATTTGCTGTATTTCCACCAGGCAAATCCGAGGAATAAAACAATGCCACCGACGTTATAGAAAATAATCGTCAGAATATTGGCACCGGTAGGGAAAGTGGATGCCACAAAACCAATGGCGAAAATAACAATCAGCATCGACACTATGGTTATACCCGTGGTTCGTGAACCCATCCTGAAATCGCGCGGCAGGTGATCGAGCTTACGACGCAGGTTGAGGTAGGCCAGCATAATAAACAGCGGCGGTAACATGGAGGCCGCAGCGGTCATATTGATGACGGTGTTCATCAGCTCCTGCGCGGTACTGGAGCCCATGGTCGGGATAATCATCAGTGGGATCACAATCAAATACTGGATCCAGGCCGCGCGCGCCGGTACGCCGTTTTCGTTCAGCGCCACGGTTTTCGGACCAAAAATGCCGGTCGGGATCTCCGAGAAAAAGATTTTGACCGGCGTCGCCGTCCACATCAGCAGGGAACCGAACATGGCGGTAAAGGAAACCAGACCGACGAAACGGTTCATCAACACTTCCGGCAGGCCAAACCACACCGCCAGACCGTGGAACACCTGCACCGAACCCCCGGTAAACTTCAACGCTTTGCTGCTGATAAAGACGTTGATCAGTACCGAGGAGATGGAGTACAGCACGCCGATAAAGATCCCCGCCAGGATGATCACTTTAACGAAAGATTTCGAACCGCCTTTCACATCGTTTACGTACACCGCGACGGATTCCGCGCCCCCGGCAGCCATAAATATCCAGGTGGTAATGCCGAGGAATGCCCAGTTAAAATGCGGGATCATCGCGTCGACGGTAATCGGATCAGCGGGCTGCACCCCACCCATTAGCGCCGCGCCCGCCAGCAGAATGTAAGAGAGCGTCAGCAGCAGCATCAGCGTGGAGGTTACAGACGTAATTGGCCCCAGCATCTTCGCCCCGTTGGTGGAGACCCACGTTGAGAAGGCGAACAGCACCATACTTAGCACCGTTGTGGCAAATGGTGTGAGAATGTACTCATAGCCAAGAAAGGCATAAGAGGCATAGGCAATGACGCGCGGTAATAACGAGGTGAAGAAGAATAAATTCACGAACCAGTATGTATAAGCGGTAATAAATGCCCAGCGCCCGCCGAGTGAACTTTTTACCCAGGCATAAACTCCAGCTTCTGAGTTTTTATTCAACGAGACAAACTCAGCGATAATTAAGCAGAACGGGATAAAATAGAACAGGGTTGCTAAAAAGAACATCGGCGCGGAGGCAAGTCCGAGTTCGATATTATTATTGATCACGTTGTTAAAACTAAACACGGCGGCAAAGGTCAGCGACAGCAGGCCGAATTTGCCGATGGTATTGCGTTTGGTGGTTTCAGACATAACGTTTCTCCGGGTAAGAGGCTAGCGGTGCTTCATTGGCACCGCTCGTTTTTTTATTTGTTATGGAAATAACCGTCTTCGATGGTCACATTGAGAATGACTTTTTTGACCGGCTCCTCGCTGATAAAGCGATACGCCTCATGGTTCTCACAAATTACGATCTGCCCCTCGCGCACCTGTTCGGTGGTACCCATGCCTTTCAGGTATTCTCGATCGGTCTCATCGCGGTAACACTCCACTGTCTGAAGCGCATCTTTGGCGGCATATTCAATTTTCTGCGCGCCCTGAAGGTAGTAATGCACCTCGAAATAGCGGCGATGCCCGACAAACAGCGCGTCGGTGCTGGCATCATTGGTCACACGGTAGGCCAGCGAATCGCCAATCGAATGGGCTACGCCGGGCGAGATATTATCGATATTGTTAATGGCTTCTGAGCAGCGCTGCCATTTGCGACCCGTGCGGTAATGCTGTTGAAACTGTTCCAGGCTCTCAAGAACGATCATTTGTCTGCCTCGCTGTGCAAATCCATGGAGAAGAAACCGGTGCCGAATTGCTGGCGTGCCAGCGCCATCGAGGCGATGCGGCCGCCATTGAGCGGGAGCAATGTGAAGCCGTAGCGGAACGGACTGAACCAGACGCGCCAGCTCTCCAGTACCTCACTTCCCCAGGAATTGGAGCCTAAGCCCAGCACCTGGTGGTCAAGATTAAGCGTAATGTCATCGCAGCGGCGCAGTTCGTTGCAGTGCTGTGCGGCGTGAATGTTCTCAGCCGTGTAGTGCCAGGCGCTGAAGTGGAGAGGCTGTTGCGGTACGACCAGCACGCCGCTGCCATGACGATCCGCGAGGGAGGCCCAGCGCACCTGCTGACGGTTGCCGTTGTTTTGCGGGAACGGATAATTTTCAAACATCTCATCAACCGTGGTGTGCCACAGGTCGATGGTGCTGGCCTGCTGGCTGTCCGGATAGTTTTCACCCGGCCCTCGCCCGTAGTAGCTCACCTGATCGAAACCGCCGTTGATGCCAAGCGTAAAGCCGATGCACGGAATGATGTGTGGGTACTCGCCGTAGCGCTCACCGCATAGCTCAACGTTGATCTGCCCGTCGGCGGCGATGCGCCAGCGATAGGTACAGCGCATGCCAAAATCAAACACTGGCGGGGCAATCAGGGTACGGGTGGTGACGATGATCGCATCGTTATGCTGCTCAACCTCGAAACCGCGCAGATGCTCCTGCATGATCTGGAAATGATACGGCTGCCACAGCCCTTCATACTCCTGCTTATGGTTATCAATCATGGGCTTGAAGAAGTTAATCTTCGGCTCACGGGTAAGGTATTCCTCACCGTTCACCTGCCAGGCGCTGAGTTTTCCCGATACTTTAGAGAAGGTCGCGCGGAAGTTATGCCCGGTCACGGTGCAGCTCAGGCGATCTTCCTCCAGACGCAGCGGAGTGGCACTGGTGTTGATAAACGGTGTCGGGCGTGCCGTGCGGCCTTTTAACGGGAACTGATACACCGCGATCTCGTGCCCGACCTCGCTGTAGCGCGTGGGACTGTTTTTGATAATACGTACAGTCAGGAATGCTTCGCGCTCGTCCAGTTCCGGCACGTGCAGGCTGACGCTGCGGGAGCTGTTGGGGGCCAACCCGGTGATGTTCAGTGGCTCGCTGTGCAGCGTTTCACCTTCCGCACGCACCTCCGTGAGCAGGGTGTAATCATCCAGGCTGGTGAACCATAAGCGGTTATCAACGTGCAGCTCACCGTTTTGCCAGCGCAGTTTGACCGGGGCGATCACCTGCTTGTACTCACGCAAACCTTGCCCGGGCGTTTGATCGGAGTAGATCAGCCCGTCGAGGCAGAAGTTGTAATTATTGGGGTAATCACCGAAGTCGCCGCCATAGGCGTACCAGATATTGCCGCTGGCGTCTGTTTTCTGAATACCGTGGTCGCACCACTCCCAGACATAATGCCCCTGAATGCAGTCGTGCCGATCGAACACGTTCTGATACTCGGTCAACCCGCCGGGACCGTTGCCCATCGCATGGGCGTATTCGCAGATAATGCGCGGTTTGGCGTGCGGGTATTCGCCAAACAGATTCATCAGCGGTACGCGGGTATACATGGTGGAGATAATGTCCACCACCTCGGCGTCGCGATCTTCTTCGTAGTGAAGCAGGCGAGTATCATCCAGCGCTTTTGCCGCACGGGCCATCGCGCGGATGTTACAGCCGTAGCCGGACTCGTTTCCGAGCGACCAGATGATGATCGACGGATGATTTTTCTGCGCGTGAATATGGCGTTCGATGCGCTCAACGTAGACCGGCTCCCACACCGGATCGTCCGTAATGCGGCTCAGGTCGCCGACGTTGGCGAAGCCGTGAGACTCCACATCCGTTTCAGCCATTACAAACAGGCCGTACAGGTCGCAAAGCTCGTAAAAGCGCGGGTCGTTCGGGTAGTGGGCGGTACGTACCGAGTTGATATTGTGCTGCTTCATCAGGATCAGGTCGCGCTCCACGCGATCCATCCCCACCGCGCGGCCCCTCAGATGATCGTTGTCATGACGATTGACGCCGTGCAGCTTCAGATAACGGTTGTTAACGTAGAACAGGCCGTCTTTCACCTTGATATCCCGAAACCCGATGCGCTGCGGGATGATTTCCAGCGTCTGGCCATGGTTATCTTTTAAAGTCATGACCAGATGATAAAGATCCGGCGATTCAGCGGACCACTGGCGGGGTTGCCTCACCTCAATGCTGAAGGCGGTTTCCGCACGCTCGCTGACGGTCAGGTTGTCGGTTGTTCCCTTGTGCAGCACTGTCTCGCCGTCGTACAGGGTATAATCCAGTTGAACACAGCCAGGGCGTGCAGCAAGGTTTTCCAGCTCAAGCTGACAGAAGAGGGTGGCATCCCGGTATGCCTCGTCGAAGGTGGTTTTAACCGTGAAATCGCGGACATGCGTGAGTGATTTTCCCAGCAGGTAGACGTCGCGGAATATCCCCGCCGTCCACCACATGTCCTGATCCTCAATGTAGGTGGAATCTGCCCACTGCATAACCCGCACGCACAACAGGTTTTGCCCGCTGTGTACCGCATCGCTGATATCAAACTCGGCAGACAGTCGGCTGCCTTTGCTAAAGCCTATATAGCGGCCATTCACGTAGACTTCGAAATAGGTTTCGACGCCGTCAAACTTGATAAGGGTCTGTTTCTCTTGCCAGCTTTCAGAAAGCGTAAACCAGCGCTGGTATGCCCCGGTCGGGTTGTCTGACGGCACCCATGGTACGTCCACCGGGAAAGGAAAGCCTTCGTCGGTGTACTGCAACTGACCGTGACCTTCCATCTGCCACATGCCCGGCACGGTAATATCGCCCCAGTCGGCCATGTATTCTGAGGTAAAGTTTTCCGGGACAAGCAGCGGGTTCGTGAAGAAGCGAAAGTTCCACTTTCCGCTTAGCGACAGAAAGTGGCTGCTGGCTTCACGCGCAAACGTGCGCGCCCGGGAAACGGTGTCATAAGAGAAGAAGTACGCACGCGGCGGGAGCCGGTTTTCATGCGTGAGTTGAATATTTTCCCAGCGATTCATGTGATCTCCCTGTAGGGGTAAAACATCATTGCTGGAGATTTTAGTAAATATTTTACTAAATAAAATCAGTAAAACCGATTTGCTTTAACTCGATCACGAAATTAAAAAAGCCGGGCGTGCCCGGCGGGAGAGTTAACAGGTGGAAATCAGCGGGTGGTGCCGCGCAGCTTCAGTACGCTCGGGACAAAGACCTGAAGCGGTAGTGCGCGGCCATCGCGGGCCTTTTCCAGCAGCAGATTAACGCCCTGGCTGCCCATCATTTCAGAGTGAATGCGCACGGTGGAAAGAGGCGGGAAGGTAAAGCGGGCGGTTGGAATGTCGTTCACGCTGATCAGTGAAATATCTTCCGGGATCGCCAGCCCTTTTTCGTGGATGGCGCGTAACACCCCGATGGCGATGGAATCGGAGGCCACGAACAAGGCGGAAGGCCAGCACTGTTGTGCCAGCATGATTTTTGCCAGTTCATAACCGGACGAACTGGAAAAACCGCCGCGCCAGATGTCCTGTTCCGATACCACCCCTTTCAGGAGCCCGTACTCCACGAAGGCGGCTTCCCGAATATCAGCCTTGCCTGGCTCATCTTCGCCGCCGATAAAGCCAATCCGCTTAACTCCCTGAGCAATAAAGAAATCCACGATCTGCTTGCTGATGCGCGAAAGGTCAATATCGACAGAATCGTACTCGCTGCCTGGCTCGTGAAAGTCGATAAAACAGACGTTGTCGGTCAACGAGATTGCCGCACGTCGAAGCGCAGGGGAGGGTTTGCCTACAATCAACACCCCGGTGAGCTTTTTCAGCTCCGGCAGGGTGGCATTAGCGTAGCAGTTACTCAGTTCGACCCCCAGTTTTTCGCACTGCGTCTCAATGCCGTGGCGAATGGCAAGATAGTAAGGGTCGTTGATCTCCAGTTCCTGCTGGTAGCTGTAGAGCGCCAGAATATGTTGCTGACCGGCAGCGACAGACTGCATTTTACGGGAGGTCGTGCTTTTGTATTCCAGCTTCTCGGCAATCTCGAGAATGCGGTGTTTCGTCTCTTCTTTCACATTCAGCGTCGGGTCATCGTTTAAAACCCGGGATACCGTTGCCAGCGAGACGCCAGCTTCCGTCGCGATGTCTTTCAGCGTTGCCATGTTTGTCCTCATTCCCCACGAGATAGCTTATTGTAAAGGATGCGTTCGGACATGCATTAATTTTTAGTAAATAACATCCCTGTTGCCCTCGCCAGTTACCATGTTAGTATTTAGTAAAATTTTACCAAGGAGGCAAAAGTGGAAACGGTAGCATACGATGATTTTGCAAAGCTCGAGATCCGCGTGGGGAAGATTGTTGACGTTAAACGTCACGCCAATGCGGACAAGCTCTATATTGCGCAGATAGAGGTGGGAGACAGAACGTTGCAAACCGTCACCAGCCTGGTGCCGTATTACCGGGAAGAGGAGCTGATGGGCAAAACGGTGGTGGTGTTGTGTAACCTGGCAAAGGCTAAAATGCGCGGTGAAACATCTGAATGCATGTTGCTCTGCGCGGAAACCGATGACGCCCGAGAAAGTGTGTTATTAACGCCGGAGCGGGTGATGGCGGCAGGGGTAAGAGTGGTGTGAAAAAGCCGGGTGGCGGCTACGCCTTACCCGGCCTACAAAGCCTCGAACCGCAGGCCGGGTAAACGACAGCGTCACCCGGCAAAAGCACTACAGCACGCTTAGCGCCTTCTCCACCACGTTCTCAACGGTAAAGCCGAAATATGGGAACAGCTTGTCGGCCGGGGCGGATTCACCGTAACCATGCATCCCGACAATTGCCCCTTTCAGGCCCACGTATTTGTACCAGTAGTCGGCAATGCCAGCTTCAACCGCCACGCGCGCCGCGACGTTTGAAGGCAGCACCGATTCGCGGTACGCCTCATCCTGAGCATCAAAGATATCCGTTGAAGGGAGTGAAACCACGCGCACCGCGTGACCCTCGGCGGTCAGTTTCTCCGCCGCTTTTACCGTGATTTCCACCTCGGAACCGGTGGCGATCAGGATCACGTCTGGCTTGCCGCCGCTGTCTTTCAGGATGTACCCGCCGCGGGCGATATTTTTCACCTGCTCCGGCGTGCGCTCGATCTGCGCCAGGTTCTGGCGCGACAGGATCAGCGCCGTGGGTCCGTTATGACGCTCTACGGCCAGCTTCCAGCCCACTGCCGCTTCCACCTGATCGCAAGGACGCCAGGTGCTGAAGTTTGGCGTTAAGCGCAGGCTCGCCAGCTGCTCTACCGCCTGGTGCGTCGGCCCATCTTCACCCAGCCCGATAGAGTCGTGGGTGTACACCATGATTTGCCGCGCCTTCATCAGGGCCGCCATACGCGCCGCGTTACGGGCATATTCGACAAACATCAGGAAGGTGGCGGTGTACGGCACGAAGCCGCCATGGTGGGCGATGCCGTTGGCAATGGCGGTCATCCCAAACTCGCGCACGCCGTAGTGGATGTAGTTCCCGGCAATGTCCTCCTTCAGGGATTTAGAGCCGGACCAGATGGTAAGGTTACTTGGCGCCAGATCCGCCGAGCCGCCCAGCAGTTCGGGCAGGATTGGGCCAATCGCGTTAAGGGTGTTTTGTGATGCCTTACGGGTGGCAATTTTCGCCGGGTTGGATTGCAGGTTTTCAATCAGCGCCTGGGTTTTCTCTTCCCAGTCTTCCGGCAGGCCGCCGCTCATGCGGCGGGTAAACTCAGCCGCCAGCTCCGGATACGCTTTTTTGTAGGCGGCAAACTTCTCGTTCCAGGCCTGCTGCGCTTTTTCACCTGTTTCGCGAGCATCCCAGGCCTTGTAGATCTCTTTTGGGATCTCAAAGGCCGGGTGTTTCCAGCCCAGTTTCTGGCGGGTCAGCGCCACTTCCTCTTCACCCAGCGCCGCGCCGTGCGCCTCCTCTTTGCCCGCTTTGTTCGGCGAGCCGAAGCCGATGGTGGTGCGGCAGATGATCAGGGACGGTTTGTCCTTCACGCTCTGCGCTTCCTGAATCGCTTTTTTCACCGCCTCTGGATCGTGACCGTCGATCTCGTGCACCACGTGCCAGTGATAGGCTTCAAAGCGTTTCGCCGTATCGTCGGTAAACCAGCCCTCGGTTTCCCCGTCAATGGAGATACCGTTGTGATCGTAGAAGCCAATCAGCTTGCCCAGCCCCAGGGTGCCCGCCAGAGAACAGACCTCGTGAGAGATCCCCTCCATCAGACAGCCGTCGCCCATAAAGACATAGGTATAGTGATCGACAATCTCGTGGTCGGGCTGGTTGAACTGCGCGGCCAGCGTACGTTCGGCAATCGCCAGGCCAACCGCATTCGCCAGCCCCTGGCCCAGCGGGCCGGTAGTGGTTTCAACGCCCGGCGTATAGCCGATCTCCGGGTGGCCCGGCGTTTTGGAGTGCAGCTGGCGGAAGTTTTTTAATTCCTCAAGCGGCAGATCGTAGCCGGAAAGGTGCAGCAGGCTGTAGAGCAGCATCGAGGCGTGCCCGTTGGAAAGAATAAAACGGTCGCGGTCGTACCAGGTCGGATCGGTAGGGTTGTGCTTCAGGAAGTCGTTCCACAGCACTTCGGCGATATCAGCCATACCCATGGGGGCGCCAGGGTGGCCGGAATTGGCTTTTTGTACGGCATCCATGCTGAGGGCGCGAATGGCGTTGGCGAGCTCTTTACGGGACATAGTTCACTCCGTGGCAAGGTTAAAGTTTGGCGGCGAGAAGATCTTCGAGTTTGCGCTGGTCGACGGCGAACTGACGGATGCCGTCCGCCAGTTTTTCCACGGCCATTGGATCCTGATTGTGCTCCCAGCGGAATTCCGCTTCGGTCATGGGTTTTGGTTTTGGCAGAACGGTGGAGGTTGGCACCAGCTTGCGGATCACCGTCTCTTCACTCTCCTGAAGCTTTTTCAGCAGGTCAGGGGAGATGGTCAGCCGGTCGCAGCCCGCGAGCGCGAGGATCTGCTCGGTGCGGCGGAAGCTGGCCCCCATCACGATGGTCTCGTAGCGGTGCTGCTTGTAATAATCGTAGATATTACGCACCGATTTCACGCCGGGATCTTCGTCCACCACATACGGATCCATCGGCTGTTTCGCCTGATACCAGTCGTAGATACGTCCGACAAACGGTGAAATCAGGAACACGCCCGCTTCGGCGCAGGCACGCGCCTGGGCGAAGGAGAACAGCAGCGTCAGGTTACAGTTGATCCCCTCTTTCTCCAGCACTTCCGCCGCGCGGATGCCTTCCCAGGTGGAGGCAAGCTTGATCAGGATGCGTGATTTATCGATCCCCTGCTCCTGATAGAGTTCCACCAGGCGGCGAGCCTTGCTAATGCTCTTTTCCTGGTCGAATGAGAGGCGGGCATCCACTTCGGTGGAGACGCGTCCCGGTATGCTTTTAAGAATTTCCGCACCGATATTGACCGCCAGCTTGTCACTGGCCTCGGCGACCTGCTGCTCCTGCGTTTTCCCGCGCTGTTTGCCGTAGGCAAGGGCGTCATCAATCAGATGACTAAAGTGCGCAAGACCGGCCGCCTTGAGCAGCAGCGAGGGGTTGGTGGTCGCGTCTTCCGGCTGGTAGTGACGAATCGATTCGATGTCGCCGCTGTCTGCAACCACGGTGGTAAATTGTTTGATGCCGTCTAGCTGGTTCATAATTACTCCTTGGAAATAAAAGAGTTAGTCGAGTGCGTCAGGTCACACTTCTGAGAAAATCATGATGGACTTAACAAAAAAGCATAGCAGACGGGGGAGGCATTGCTGTCTGAGACGGGTAACATGGCTGTTATAAATTGATAACAATTTTTATTCTGCAATGGTGAGAGTTTGGCAGCCTTCAAAGTTTAGGAGCCTGCCTGCGGCGATACTATGCGGCACACCAGGGTGTGCATAGGAACGTCAACATCACCCTTTTTGACCGAAACGTGAAAGGAATAACAAGATGGATGATCAGTTAAAACAAAGCGCTCTCGATTTTCACGAGTTTCCTGTTCCGGGTAAAATCCAGGTATCCCCGACCAAACCGCTCGCGACCCAGCGCGATCTGGCGCTGGCCTACTCGCCAGGCGTAGCTGCCCCGTGCCTTGAAATCGAAAAAGATCCGCTGGCAGCGTACAAATACACCGCCCGTGGCAACCTGGTGGCCGTTATCTCTAACGGTACGGCGGTACTGGGGTTAGGGAACATTGGCGCGCTGGCCGGTAAGCCGGTGATGGAAGGGAAGGGCGTTCTGTTTAAGAAATTTGCCGGTATCGACGTCTTTGATATCGAAGTGGACGAACTGGACCCGGATAAATTCATCAACGTGGTGGCGGCGCTGGAGCCGACCTTCGGCGGCATCAACCTGGAAGACATCAAAGCGCCGGAATGTTTCTATATCGAGCAGAAGCTGCGCGAGCGTATGAACATTCCCGTGTTCCATGACGACCAGCACGGCACGGCGATTATCAGTACCGCCGCCATTCTGAACGGTCTGCGTGTGGTGGAGAAAAACCTCTCCGACGTGCGCATGGTGGTCTCCGGCGCTGGCGCCGCGGCCATCGCCTGTATGAACCTGCTGGTGGCGCTGGGCATGCAGAAACACAACATCGTGGTCTGCGACTCCAAAGGCGTGATTTACAAAGACCGCGAGCCAAACATGGCGGAAACCAAGGCGGCCTATGCGGTGGAAGACGACGGCAAGCGCACGCTAGAAGACGTCATTGAAGGTGCCGACATTTTCCTCGGCTGTTCAGGCCCGAAAGTACTGACCCAGGAGATGGTGCAGAAGATGGCGCGTGCGCCAATGATCCTGGCCCTGGCGAACCCGGAGCCGGAAATTCTGCCGCCGCTGGCGAAGGCAGTGCGTGAAGACGCGATCATCTGTACCGGACGTTCGGACTACCCGAACCAGGTGAACAACGTGCTCTGCTTCCCGTTCATCTTCCGCGGTGCGCTGGACGTCGGCGCTACGGCAATCAACGAAGAGATGAAGCTCGCCGCCGTTCATGCTATCGCAGAGCTGGCGCACGCCGAGCAGAGCGAAGTGGTGGCCTCCGCCTACGGCGATCAGGATCTGAGCTTCGGCCCGGACTACATTATCCCTAAACCATTTGACCCGCGTCTGATCGTGAAGATCGCGCCAGCGGTGGCCAAAGCGGCGATGGACTCTGGCGTGGCGACGCGGCCGATTGAAGATTTCGATGCCTACGTCGATAAACTCACCGAGTTCGTCTACAAAACCAACCTGTTTATGAAGCCGATCTTCTCCCAGGCGCGCGCTGACGCGAAGCGCGTGGTGCTGGCGGAAGGGGAAGAGGCGCGCGTGCTGCATGCCACTCAGGAGCTGATCACCTTAGGGCTGGCGAAACCGATCCTGATTGGTCGTCCGAGCGTGATCGAGATGCGTATTCAGAAGCTGGGCCTGCAAATTAAGCCGGGCGTCGACTTTGAGATCGTCAATAACGAATCCGATCCGCGCTTCAAAGAGTACTGGAACGAATACTATTCGATCATGAAGCGTCGGGGGATCACCCAGGAGCAGGCGCAGCGGGCGGTGATCAGCAACACCACGGTGATCGGCGCGATCATGGTTCACCGCGGTGAGGCGGATGCGCTGATCTGCGGCACCATCGGCGAGTACCATGAGCATTTCAGCGTGGTGCAGGAGATCTTCGGCTATCGCGAGGGTGTCCATACTGCCGGCGCAATGAACGCGCTGCTGCTGCCAAGCGGTAACACCTTTATCGCCGATACCTACGTCAACGACGATCCTTCCCCGGACGAACTGGCGGAAATAACCGTGATGGCGGCGGAAACCGTGCGCCGCTTTGGTATCGAGCCGAAAGTGGCGCTGCTGTCGCATTCTAACTTCGGGTCATCCAAATCCGCGGCGGCGTGCAAAATGCGCCAGACGCTGGACCTGGTGCGCGAGCGTGCGCCGGAACTGATGATCGACGGCGAGATGCACGGCGACGCCGCGCTGGTGGAGAGCATTCGTAATGAACGTATGCCGGACAGCCCGCTGAAAGGCTCCGCGAACGTGCTGATTATGCCGAACGTAGAAGCGGCGCGTATCAGCTATAACCTGCTGCGCGTGTCGAGTTCTGAAGGGGTGACCGTAGGGCCAGTGCTGATGGGGGTGTCAAAACCGGTACATGTATTAACGCCGATTGCCTCCGTGCGTCGTATCGTCAACATGGTGGCGCTAGCGGTGGTTGAGGCACAGACGCAGCCGCTGTAATTTTTACCCTCACCCTAACCCTCTCCCAAAGGGAGAGGGAATTTATACTCCCTCTCCCTTTGGGAGAGGGCAGGGGTGAGGGGGTTACACCCAGTCCCGAACCCGAATAAAATCACGCAAGGCAGCCTCCGGGCTGCCTTCTTTGGGTTCAAAGCTGTATTCCCAGCGCACCAGCGGCGGCATCGACATCAGAATGGACTCCGTGCGCCCACCGGTTTGCAGGCCAAACAGCGTCCCGCGATCCCATACCAGGTTAAACTCCACGTAACGCCCGCGGCGGTACAGCTGGAACTCACGCTCGCGAACGCCGTAGTCGGTGTTTTTGCGGCGTTCGACAATCGGCAGATAGGCATCGGTAAAGCCTTCACCCACTGCGCGCATAAAGCTGAACGCGGTATCAAAATCCGGCGTGTTGAGATCGTCAAAGAACAGCCCGCCGATGCCGCGTTGCTCGTCGCGATGCTTCAGATAGAAATAATCATCGCACCACTTTTTGTATTTCGGGTAAACGTCTTCGCCAAACGGCAGGCAGAGGTCGCGCGCGGTGGTGTGCCAGTGCACGGCGTCCTCTTCGAAGCCATAGTAAGGCGTTAAGTCGAAACCGCCGCCAAACCACCAGACCGGATCGGCCCCCGGTTTTTCCGCGATGAAAAAGCGCACGTTGGCGTGGCTGGTTGGCACAAACGGGTTATGCGGATGCACCACCAGCGAGACGCCCATCGCCTCGAAGCTGCGGCCCGCCAGTTCAGGCCGATGCGCCGTGGCGGACGCCGGCATTGCATCACCGTGGACGTGGGAGAAGTTGACCCCGGCCTGTTCAAAAATGCCACCGTTACGCAGCACGCGGCTGCGCCCGCCGCCGCCCGCTTCGCGCTGCCAGGCATCTTCCTGGAATTCACCGCCGTCTGCGGCGGCCAGTTTCTGGCAAATCGCGTCCTGTAACTGCATCAGGAAAGTTTTGACCAGCTGTGCATTCGGTTTCATCAACGTTTCCTGGAGTGCGCTTTTTGATTATCGAACCAGTTGAAATAACTGATGACCCCGGAGGCGATAGCGTTCGCGATCTTCTGACGAAACGCCGTGGTGCCGAGTAAACGCTCCTCTTCCGGGTTGGTAATGAACGAGGTTTCCACCAGCACGGACGGAATGGACGGGGACTTCAGCACCACAAACGCGGCCTGCTCGGTGCTTTTACTGTGCAGACGGTGCACGGGCTTAATCCGTTTAAGGATATGCGAGCCGAGCGTCAGGCTGTTTTTGATGGTATCGGTCTGCACGAGATCAAACAGAACCTGCTGCAACAGATGGTCTTTGTCGGTGGCTTTTTTCCCGGCCACTTCATCCGCCCGGTTTTCGCGATCGGAGAGGTATTTCGCCATGGCGCTACTGGCGCCACGGTTGGAGAGGGCGAACACCGATGCGCCTGCGGCGGAAGGGTTTGTGAAGCCATCCGCGTGAATGGACATAAACAGGTCGGCGCCGTGCTTATGGGCAATTTCCACGCGATCGTACAGCGGGATAAACGTGTCGCCCGTGCGCGTCAGGCGGGCGTCAATGCCGTTGCTGCGTAAAATTGCGCGCACATTTTTTGCAATTGCCAGCACGACGTGTTTTTCTTTCGACCCGTTTCGGCCAATGGCGCCGGTGTCGATCCCGCCGTGGCCCGGATCGAGCATGACCAGACGCTTTGCCCCGGCTTTTTTGGTTTTCGGCTTGCTGTGTCCGTTACTGGTTTTAAGCGAGCTCTCTTCTTTTGCCTGAGCCTGCTTTGCGATGCCTGTTAACGTTAAGGCCGCCAGCCCCGCTTTGAGAACCTGACGACGCGATGTGAGTGCTTTTAATGGTTTGAATGTGCTCATGCGGCCTGAATTGTAAAAATTGGGGTCCTGGTGTTATATCGTATCGCGTTTTGCGTGACGACATTCCTTATTGAGAATTGTTTTACTTTTCATTTCAATACGTGACAAAGTGACATTATGCCAAATTTTGGCGAGTTTTTCCCCGGTTATTGGCTAAATGCCCTGTTCACGCCATAATCACTGTTTTTAAACCCGAAAAGGCGGTTAATACCATGGAGATACGCGTTTTTCGCCAGGAAGATTTCGAAGAGGTGATCACCCTTTGGGAGCGCTGCGATCTGCTGCGTCCGTGGAACGATCCGGAAATGGACATCGAACGGAAGGTGAATCACGACGTCAGTCTGTTTCTGGTCGCTGAGGTCAACGGCGAGGTGGTCGGGACGGTAATGGGCGGGTACGACGGCCACCGCGGGTCGGCCTACTATCTGGGCGTGCACCCGGAATATCGCGCGCGCGGCATCGCCAACGCGCTGCTTAACCGTCTGGAAAAGAAACTGATCGCCCGTGGCTGCCCGAAAATCCAGATTATGGTGCGGGAAGATAACGACGTGGTGCTGGGCATGTATGAACGTCTGGGCTACGAGCACGCGGATGTACTGACGCTGGGTAAGCGCCTGATCGAAGATGAAGAGTACTGAGTTCCACCCTGGCGACTATGATGTTCACGGTCGTCTGCGTCTGCCTTTTTTATTCTGGTGCGTTCTGCTGTTGCAGGCCCGCACCTGGGTGCTGTTCGTGATGGCTGGCGCGTCACGCGGGCAGGGCGATACGCTACTGAATCTCTTTTATCCCGATCACGATGCGTTCTGGCTGGGGTTACTGCCCGGTGTACCGGCGGTGCTGGCGTTCCTGTGCAGCGGTCGGCGGCAGTTCCTCCCGCGCTTCTGGCGCGCGCTTCGCTGGCTGTTGATTCTGGCGCAGGTTGTGCTCCTGATCTGGCAGCCCGTGCTCTGGCTGTACGGCGAGCCGCTTTCCGGTATCGGGATTGCGCTGGTGGTGGCGGATATTGTCGCGCTGCTGTGGCTGGTCACGAACCCCCGTTTACGCGCCTGTTTTACGCAAGAGTCAGATTAAAACGGCACTTTTTGCCGATACTGCACTCCAACAAGCGTTGATTT